>Ga0214473_10000002_pt1 | contig 504959 bp, 404 predicted proteins | sample RVTome_7_FD_203509 | JGI IMG/M metagenome (GOLD analysis project Ga0214473, IMG submission 203509) | Soil microbial communities from uranium-contaminated site in the Upper Colorado River Basin, Wyoming, United States - RVT98D197 | ecosystem: Environmental > Terrestrial > Soil > Contaminated >...
GCCACTCCTGGCTGCGCGATATTCTGTTTCCCGATCCCGCGCAGCCAGGAGTGGCTGCGCTACTCCGGCCAGTTCATCCACCTTGGCGAGAACGTCCTCCACGCTCATTTTCGTTCCGCCGTGGAACGCGTACGCTGTGTCGCACCACACGCAGCGCAGGTTGCAGCCCGTGAGCCGCACGAAAATGCACGGCAGCCCGGCATGGGTGCTTTCGCCTTGAATGCTGCGGAAAATTTCCGTGATTTGCATTTGCGGCACCGTGTGGAGTGCGGCGCGTGAGCGCCGCCGTGCTTTCGCGCAACTTACGTTGCGCGCACAAAGCGGGACTTACGTCCCGCAATCCACATCGCATTTATTTCGGCGCAGCGCGCGGTTTTTTCTTGCGGCCGAATAAAAACCACGCCAGCGCAGCGAACAACGCCACGCCCACGACCGCGCGCGGCGCCGGCCGCAGTCCCAGGCTCAGATACACCAGCGCAATGATGATTGCTGGAGTCAGGATGATGTAGAACGCGCGTGTCATTTGGCCGGCGACTTTCCCTTCATCCGAAGAACGATGCTCATTACTTTTGCCTGGAACATCAGCGCGTTTTCCAGGTTCTGATCCAGATACGCGAGATTGGCGCGCCGGAGAGCCGTCTTCGCTACATTCACCCGCAACCTGTCCAAGGCTGTTGCGGGATGAAGCCGTTCCACTTCGGCCTTCAGCTCGGACGCCTGTCGCCAGAACTTTTCCTCGAGCGCACCGCGCACCCGCGCGACGCGTTCGAGGAATTGTTCGTCGGTTTCGCGCGGCTTGCTCTGCATTTGCGCTACATCACGGCCAGTAGGTCGCTGCCGTCGTGTCCGTCTCCCAAATCGTGATGGAGGCGATGCGCGCGCCGTTGGGCGCGGCGTGCATCTGCTTGGACGTTTCTTCGTAAAAATATTTCGCGATGTTTTCTGCCGACGGATTGATTTTGTCGAAGGGCGCCTGGTCGTTCAGCATTTTGTGGTCCAGCAACTGGATGACGTTGCCAATCACTTTTTTCAGGTGCACGAAATCGTAGAGCAGCCCGACGTGGTCCAGCTCCGGTCCCTGCAGCGTGATTTTCACGCGGTAGTTGTGGCCGTGCGGGTTTTCGCACTTGCCCTTGTAGCCGCGCAGCGCGTGCCCCGCGGAAAACGTTTCTTCGACGCAAACTTCAAACATTGCTGGCTCTCTCTGTCCCTTTACCTCTTTACCTCTTCAACCCTTTACCTTTTTTTCACAAATGCTGCATAAATCGCTTTACTTCGGAAATGTCCTGCGTGATTTTGTATTCCGGCAGCGACTCCACAAAAATTCTACCATACTGCTTGCGCTGGATGCGGTTATCAAGGATGGAGAGCACGCCGCGGTCGGTGCGCGAGCGGATCAGCCGCCCGAAGCCCTGCTTGAGCGCGAGCACGGCCTCCGGCACCTGGTATTCGGCAAACGCGTTGTGCCCGCCGTCGAGCAGCGCCTTCACGCGCGCGGCGACGATGGGGTCGCTGGGCACGGCGAACGGCAGCCGGTCGATGATCACGCACGAAAGTTGTTCGCCGGGCACGTCCACGCCTTGCCAGAACGAAGCGGTGGCGAAGAGCACGCTCCCCGGCGTGTTCTTGAAGCGGTCCAGCAGCGCCGAGCGCGGCGAGGTGCCCTGCAAATAAATCGGGAAGCGCACCATTTTTTTCACGCGCTCGTGGATTTCTTTCATCTGGTTGTAACTGGTGAACAGGCAGAACGCGCGGCCGCGGGTGATCTCCAGCATGCGCGCGATCTCTTCCGACGCGGCGGCGACGAAGCCCGGGTCGCGCACGTCCGGCAGTTCCGGTGGAATGTACAGCATGGCCTGCGTGCCGAAATCGAATTCGTGCGCCAGCACGCGCTCGCGCGCGGTGTCGATGCCCAGGCGCTGTTTCAAGTAATCGAAGCGTCCAGCAACCGCCAGCGTCGCCGAGGTGAGCACCACCGTTTCGAACTCGGCAAACAGCCGCTCGCGCAGAATCGCGCTGACGTCAATCGGCGTGGCGGTGATGAACACGCCTTTGTTGCGCCGCTCGAACCAGTACACATTATTTTTTTCGGTTTGCTCCAGCAGAAAAACCAGCTCGCCGCGCAGCTCGAACGCGCGCCGCGCCAGGTTGATCACTTCGTCGGGCTTGCCGGGCAGCGCGGAAAGCTCCGTTTCCAGGCGTTTCGCCGCCTGCACTAAATCGTCGTAGGCTTCGCGGTTGCGCTCGAGGAAACTGGCGCGCTCGTTGGCGTCAAACGCGAAGCGGCCGTCCTTCGCGGGAAACGCGTCGAAAAAACTGCGCGAGCGTTCCTTCAACTGCGCGCAGCGCTTCAGCAGCGGCGGTGAAGAAAGGTGCGCGATGCGCAGCACGTTTTCCGTGTCGCGCGCCAACTCCTCGAAGCGGTAGTTGGAGACGCGCCGGCCAAAATAGTCGCTGGCCACGTCTTCGATTTCGTGCGCCTCGTCGAAGACCACCGCGGAATATTCCGGAAGGATGCTGCCGAAGTCGTCCTGCTTCAGCGCAAGGTCGGCGAAAAACAAATGATGGTTGACGATGATGATGTCCGCCTCGCGCGCTCGCTGGTGCATTTTGGTGAGGAAGCACTGGTTGAACTCGGGGCACTTCGAGCCGGTGCAGGTTTCGCGGCGCGCATCGAGCCGCGGCCAGAGCTCGTTGTCGTCAGGAAGAAAGTTCAGCTCGGTGCGATCGCCGGTCTCCGTGAGTTTTTCCCAGTCGCGGATTTGCGTGAACCAGTCCAGCTCGTCCATGCCGCGGAGAAACGCGTGGCCCTCGTCGGCCAGGTGGTGCACCTTGGCGCGGCAGACAAAATTGTTGCGCCCCTTCATCACCGCCACTTTGATGTCCGGAGCGAAGTGCCGCTGCAAAAACGGCACGTCCTTGGTGTAGAGCTGCTCTTGCAGCGATTTTGTTGCCGTGGAAACGACGATGCGGCGCCCGCTGCGGATGGCGGGGATCAGGTAGCCCAGCGTTTTTCCCGTGCCGGTGCCGGCTTCCACCAGCGCGTGCTTTTTTTCCGTGAACGCGGCCTCGACGATTTCCGCCATCTCCTGTTGCGAGCGGCGAAACTCGTAGCCTCCATGACATTTTTCGAGCAGCCCGCCCGGCCCGAAAATTTCGGCCATGGTGGGCTGGGCGGCGTCGGACGACGCGGGCGACCTTCCGGTCGCCCCTACGCCTTCGGCCTCGGCTTCGCCTTCAATGCGCGCGATGGCCTCGTCGTCGAAGTTGCTGTACGTGCGTTCGCGCTCGGCCGCATTGGTGGGCGGCATGCCGGACGAAGTCTTTTTCGTTGAGTGCGACCGTTTTTTCATTTGTGTGATGCGCAGCGGCGCGAAAATCTCGCGAGCCGTAACGATAACACAGTGTCGGGGCGGCTCACCGGTAGCACAGTCTATTCGCCTGTGCTACCATGCCGCGCCTCGGGCGTTACAACAACCATGATTGGCCAGACGATTTCGCATTATCGCGTCCTCGACAAGCTGGGCACCGGCGGGATGGGTGTGGTGTACGAAGCGGAAGACACCACGCTGGGCCGCCGCGTCGCGCTGAAGTTTCTGCCGGCGGAAGTTTCGCAGGACCCTGCATCGCTTGAGCGTTTTCTGCGCGAAGCGCGCGCCGCCGCTGCGTTGAACCATCCCAACATCTGCACGGTGCATGAAATCGGCACGCACGACGGCCGCCCGTTCATCGCCATGGAATTGCTGCGCGGGCAGACGCTGCGCCAGAACATTTCCGGCCGGGCGATGGCTCCCGATTTGCTCCTCGAAGTGGCCACGCAGATTGCCGACGCGCTCGACGCCGCGCACTCCGCGGGCATCGTGCATCGCGACATCAAGCCCGCCAACATTTTTCTTACCGAGCGCGGCCAGGCCAAGATTCTCGATTTCGGCCTGGCCAAGCAGGCCAGCGCAAGCAAAGTCGGCATGGAATCCTCGGACACGCTCACTGCCGGGCCCGCGCACGAACATCTCACCAGCCCGGGCACCACGGTGGGCACGGTGGCGTACATGTCGCCGGAGCAGGTGCGCGGCGAAGCGCTGGACGCGCGCTCGGACCTGTTTTCGTTTGGCGCGGTGCTCTACGAAATGGGCACGGGGCGGCAAGCGTTCAGCGGCAGCACGTCCGGTGTCATCTTCGATTCGATTTTGAATCGCACGCCCGCGCCGGTGGTGCGGCTGAACCCGGACTTGCCGGCGAAGCTCGAAGAAATTATCGGCAAAGCGCTGGAAAAAGACCGGCGGCTGCGCTTCCAAAGCGCGGCGGACTTGCGCGCGGATTTGCACCGCTTGAAGCGGGACACCGATTCCGGCCGCTCGGGGACGATGCCCGCAGTCACATCGCCTGCCGCGAGCCCTGCGAAAGCTGGCGCGGATACGGACCTCAGCTCGGCCTCGACCATTGCCACGGCAGTGTTGCAGAAGCACAAGACCGGCGTTGCGGTGACGCTGGCGATTGCCGTCATCGTGCTCGCCGGCTTCGGCTACGGCATCTACAAGTTGCTTGCAAAGCCCGCATCAGAAACCGGGCGCGGCGGCGGGACGCAAATGTCCATCACGCGCCTGACCACCACCGGCAAGTCGCGCCTCGCCGCGGTTTCTCCCGACGGAAAATATGTTGTGCACGTCGTCGAAGACGCCGGCAAGCAGAGCCTGTGGATGCGCCAGACCACCATCGAAAGCAACGTGCAAATCCTCCCGCCCAAAGACGGCTTTTTCGGCGGTCTTACCTTTTCGCAAGACGGCAACTACGTCTTTTACACGTATGTCGATCGCGGCGCCGGCATCCTATCCCTTTTCCAGATGCCTGTGCTGGGCGGCGAGCCGCGCAAGCTCATCACCGACATCGATAGTCCCGTGGCGCTCTCCCCGGACGGCAAACAGTTCACCTTCATTCGCAATCTGGCGGACGCGGGCAAATCCAACTTGATCACCAGCAACGAAGACGGCAGCGGCGAAAAAACGCTCGCCACGCGCCCCCTGCTGGACAGATTCAGGGGCAAACCCGCGTGGTCTCCCGACGGCAAGACCATTGTTGTTGCCGTGCATATTTTGAAAGGCGGTGCCTATGCCGGAGTCCTGGCATTTCCGTCCGCCGGCGGGCAAGCCACGCCGATTGGTACGCAGAAGTGGTTGGACGTAAATCAAATCGCCTGGGTTGCCGATGGCAGCGCGCTGCTGCTGGAAGCCGCCGAGCAGAATTCCGTTTTTGCTTCGCAACTCTATGAGTTGTCGTATCCAGGGGGCCAGGCCCGCAAGGTGACCAACGATTTGAACAACTACAGCGGCGTGAGCCTCACGGAAAATGGCAGCGCGCTGGTCACCGCGCAGAGCGATACGCCCTCCAGCATCTGGGTGGCGCCGGAGGCCAAAGCCGACCGCGCGCGGCAAGTTTCTACGGGCGCCGGGAACTACGATGGCTCGTTTGGCGCGGTTTGGGCGCCGGACGGAAGAATCATCTTCACGTCCTTTGTCAGCAGGCAAGTTCATTTGTGGACCATGGCCGCCGATGGCAGCGGCCGGAAACAAATGACGCAGGACGGAAAGTTCAACTTGTATCCGTCAGTTTCCGCCGACGGCAAGATTCTCGTGTTCGTCTCCGATCGTTCCGGCGCGTTTCACATCTGGCGGAGCGACGCGGATGGCGGCAACGCCAAAGAACTGACGCGCGGTGATCTTGATTTTGGGGCGAACTTCTCGCCGGACGGAAAATGGGTGGTATATCAGGGTTCGCAGGAAGGCAAGCAAGTCATCCTGAAGGTCTCCAGCGACGGCGGCGAGCCGGTGCAAGTGACTCCGCGGCCCGGGCATGCGCCGGTGGTCTCCCCGGACGGGAAATGGATTGCCTTCCACATGTGGGATGAAGCGCAGCAGAAAAACCGGCAAGCGGTGATTCCCTTCGCTGGCGGCGAACCCGTGAAAATATTCGACCAGCTGGGCGACCCCGGCTGGGCGCGCGACAGCAAGAGCCTCATTTACCGTGAGAATCAGAATGGCGTGGACAATCTCTGGCTCCAGCCGCTCGACGGCGGCAAGCCCAAGCCGTTGACGAATTTCGCCTCCGGCGAATTTCAGAGCTGGGCGTGGTCGCGCGATTACAAGCAGCTCGCCATCGTCCGCACGAACACCACCAGCGACGTCATCCTCCTCAATAATTTCCGCTGAGCAGCACAGGCGGTAAGCCTGTGCTACTTCCGCTGCGCGTCTGCATCAGGCACAGGCTACAAGCCTGTGCTACCTGTGCTACGATGCGGTTCCCGAACCATGATTGGCCAGACCATTTCGCATTATCGCGTAGTTGACAAACTCGGCGGCGGCGGCATGGGCGTGGTCTATCGCGCCGAGGACACCAAGCTGGGCCGCCACGTTGCGCTGAAATTCCTTCCCGCGGAGTTCGAGAAAAATCCGCAGGCGCTGGAGCGCTTCCAGCGCGAAGCGCGCGCCGCCAGCGCACTCAACCATCCCAACATCTGTACCATTTACGACATTGACGAAGCCGCCGGGCAGCACTTCATCGCCATGGAGCTGCTCGAAGGCATGACGCTCAAGCATCTCATCACCCGCGGCGCGGTGGAGCTCGAGCAGTTGCTCGAGCTGGGCATGGAAATCGGCGATGCGCTCGACGCCGCGCACGCCGCAGGCATCGTGCATCGCGACATCAAGCCCGCCAACATTTTTGTCACCAAGCGCGGCCACGCCAAGATTCTCGATTTTGGTTTGGCCAAGCTCACGCCCGCATCCGGCAGCGGAACGGGAGCGTCTTCGGCCATGCCCACCATGGGCGTCACCGAAGAAAATCTCACTAGCCCGGGCGTGGCTGTTGGCACCGTCGCCTACATGAGCCCGGAGCAGGCTCGCGGCCAGGAACTCGACGCGCGCACGGATTTGTTTTCTTTTGGCGTGGTGCTCTACGAAATGGCCACCGGGCATCCCGCGTTTTCCGGCAGCACCTCCGCGGTAATCTTCGAGGGCATCCTGACGAAAGCGCCGGTCTCCCCGGTGCGCCTGAATCCCTCTCTGCCCGCCGAACTGGAGCGCATCCTCAATAAATCGCTCGAGAAGGACCGCAAGCTGCGCTACCAGAGCGCGGCAGACATGCGCGCCGACTTGCAACGCCTAAAGCGCGACACCGATTCCGGCCGCTCCGCCGCGGTGTCCGCGGTCGAAATGCCCGCGACGAGCGGCGTGGCCCCTTCCGCGCCATCGAGCGGCCGCATCTCCGCGGCAGCTCCCGCGGCGGCGAGCGGCTCTTCGCGCATTCGTGCCGCGGCTGCCAACCATTGGAAGGGCATCGCCGCTGCGGCAGCGGTGCTGGTGGTTGCCATCAGCGGCTGGCTCTACTACTCCAAGCGCGCGCAGGCCCTCACGGAAAAAGATTTCATCGTGCTTTCGGAATTCACCAACACCACCGGCGACGCCATGTTCGACGGCACGCTCAAGCAGGCGCTGGCCGTCAAGCTGGGCGAATCGCCCTTCCTCAACGTGTTTCCCGAAAACCGCGTGCAGGAAACCCTCGCCTTCATGGGCAAATCGAAAGACGAACGCGTCACGGCGACCGTGGCGCGCGAAGTCTGCCAGCGGCAGAATTTGAAGGCGACGATGAATGCGTCCATTTCCAGCCTCGGCAGCACCTTCGTCATTTCGCTCGAAGCCGTAAATTGCGCCAGTGGAGATTCGCTGGCCCGCGAGCAGGTGGAAGCCGCGAAAAAAGAAGACGTATTGAAGGCGCTCGGAGGTGCGGTCTCCAGCATGCGCGGCAAGCTCGGCGAATCGCTGAGCATGTTGCAGAAATTCGACAAGCCCATTGACCAGGCCACCACGTCGTCGCTGGAAGCGCTGAAGTCGTACACCGTGGGCGATGAGTTGCGCACCCACGGCAAGCCGTTCGAGGCCATCCCCTTCTACACGCGCGCGCTCGAGCTCGACCCCAACTTCGCCATGGCCTACGCGCGCATGGGCGTCACTTACGGCAACATGGGCGAGGCCGACCGCGCCAAGGAAAACATTGCCAAAGCCTACGAGTTGCGCGACCGCGTCAGCGAGCGCGAAAAGCTTTACATCACTTCGCACTACTACTCGCGCGTGAAGCAGGACGTCTTCAAGAATATCGAGACCCTCGAACTCTACAAACGCACCTACCCGCGCGACTTCACACCGCGCAACAATTTGGCGGTGGCCTACGACAACATCGGCGAATTCGAGAAGCAGGCCGAAGAAGCACGCGCCGCCATCGAAATCAGTCCCAACGCTTCCTTCCCTTACGGCAATCTTGCCGGCGCATACTTCTCCCTCAACCGTTTCGACGAGGCCAAAGCCGTCTGCGAACAAGCCGTCGCCAACAAAGCGGATTATTTTGAGATTCACGGCATTCTGTTTGCCCTCGCTTTCATGCGCGGCGATTCTGCCGCCATGCAGCGCGAGATCGATTGGACCAAGGGCAAGCCCGAGGAAGGCGCGAGCATCGGCTGGCAGGCGAGCGTGGCGGAGTTCCAGGGGCAAATCAAAAAATCGCGAGAATTGGCGCGGCGCGGAATGGAGTCCATGCAGCGCCTCGGCTTGAAAACCAGTGTGGCGGACTGGATGGCAGGGCTCGTTTCCAGCGATGCCTCCCTCGGCGATTGCCGACAGATTCCCCAGCGCGTCACCGCGGCGCTGGCCGTGGCCCGCACGCGATGGTCCCTGGGCAATGGCGCCTCGGCCCTGGCCGCTTGCGGCGACCCCGCGCGCGCGCAGCCGCTCGTCGAGGAAATGGCCAGGCTCTCCGCAGGAAATATTGTTTTTCAATCTACTGGAGAGGCGGAGGTGCGCGCGCAAATCGAGATCGCCCGTGGCAAGGCGGCCAGGGCCGTCGAACTGCTTGAACCCGGGCGGCAGTACGAACGGGGACGCCCGTGGCTCATTTTCGCCCGCGCGCAAGCGTTCTTGAAAATGAAGCAGGGAGCCGAAGCCGCCGCCGAATTCCAGAAGGTTCTCGACCGCCGCGGCTCTGCCTGGCTGGAAACTGTTTTTCCGCTCGCCCATCTGGGCATGGCCCGCGCTGCCGTGCTCACCGGCGACACCACCAAAGCCAAAAAGTTTTATCAGGATTTCTTCGCCCTCTGGAAAGACGCCGACCCCGACATTCCTCTGCTTATTACCGCCAAATCCGAATACGCAAAACTAAAATAGGGGTCAGGGGGCAGGGAATACCGAAACTCGAAAAACCTTTTCGACTCTGTGACACTGTAATTCTACAACTCTGTAACTCTGTAACTCTGAAACCCTGACACCGTTTCTACGGACTCACCCAGCGGACGGGGAAGAGTTTGCCAGCGGCATCGGGCGTCAGCTTGACGCCGAGCAACTCCGCGGCGTGCGCCAACACCGGGTCGCGGCCGGCAGCCATGTCCGCGGCGGTAGGCAGCATGCGCGTGTCTGCAGTGACGCCGGCGTGTTCGAGCGTTTTTCCATCCGCCATAATCAGGTCGGCGCGAGTGATCGAGGCAGCGTAAAACACCGTCTCGTCCACCGCATATCCCGTCCGGAGCGATTCCATCACTTTGCCGGACGTCGTGTCGCCCATCACCGTGCCGCGTTTTTCAAGCTGCACGATGCGCGCGAAAAGTTCCGCCGCAGAACCGGATGCGGAATCCACCAGCACGATCAATTTCCCGGTGAAGATTTTCCCTCGCGGTTTGGCAATTTCGGGTTTCAGTTCTTTCGCCTTTTCCTTCCGGCCAACGCGGTCCCACATCTTAATTTCATTCTCGAAGAAGTGTCCGACCAGGCGGTTCAGGGTTTTTACGAGGCCGCCGGGATTGCCACGCAGGTCCAGGATCAGCGCTTTGTGCTTGCGGGCCATGTCCATTGCGCCGTCGGCCTGGCTCTCGGAAATACCGAAGTCCGGCAGATTCCAGATCATCAGCTCCTCGCCCATCTCGACATAACGGGACTCGTTAGCGCGGTCTTCTTTCTCCAGTTCGAGAAAGAGCTCTTCGATGTCCGAGTCGCTGTCGAGGGCAGCTTTGCGCGCGCGCATCAGGGCCAGTGGCTGGACGGTTCGCACCGAGCCTTCCGGCGAGCGCAACTCGAGCCGCAACGCCGGCTGCGGCTGAAGCACATTGAAGAAATAGCGCATCTTCCAGAGGTCCGCGCGCGTGGGCTTGTAGCCGTTCAGCTTGAGGATTTCGTCACCGGGCTTCACGCCCTGCTTTTCCGCGTCGCTCTTGGGGCGCACCGCGCTGATGAAACAGCCATCGCCAATCATGTCCATTCGCCAGCCGTACCTGTAGGAGGCGGTGCTGGTCGGCGGGATGAAAAAGGTATGCGAATCATTCAAAGCGTCAAGGGCCCAGGCCACAGCCGACCGCGCCTGGCCGGACGAGTTCGCCACGCGGATTTTTTCCTCGGCTTGGCCGAAGCGCGTTTCCATGTCCACGCCCTTGAAATTCTCGTCGAAGTAGTTCTTCTTCACTTCCGCGCGCAAGTTCTTGAGTATGTTGGACCAGCGCTCGCGCTCAATGCGGTCGAGCTGCTGCGCCGTGACGCCGTTGGAAAGGAGCGCCAGAGCCAGCAACATGACCGCTGCGCAAATAGGGCGAAATCGAAACATGGGGACCTCTTTCGCAATTCGAGCCGACAGGCGCCGGCCAGCGGACGGAATATAATGCTGAGATAACACAGGCGTCAACTACTGCAGTTCGCACCGAGTCAGAAATCCCGGAGCCCGCCGCATTCTCACAAACCGCAGCGCGGCGTAGCACAGGCTATTAGCCTGTGCTACTCTCCCGGCGGAGTCACGCGTGCTCAAGCGAATGCGCATTTTTTTCCCGCCCCTGTTTCTGCTGCTTTTTCTTTACCTGCTCTTCTGGCCCGTCCCCATTGATCCGCAGGCGTGGACGCCGCCCGCCGCGCCGCCGCTTGAGGGCGACTTCGCGGTGAACGACAAGCTCGCCGCCGCGGAGCGTATCGGCGTGGGCACGGGCGTCGCCCCGGAAACGGTTTCGGTGGACGCGCAGGGGCGCATCTACACCGGCTACGAAGACGGGCGCATCGTGCGTTTCGCCGCCGACGGCAGCAATCCGGACACCTTTGCGCAGACCGGCGGGCGTCCGGTGGGCCACCGCTTCGACGCGGCCGGCAACCTCATCGTCGCCGACGCCTACAAGGGTCTGCTCTCGATTTCTCCCGACGGAAAAATTACCACGCTGGTCACCGAGCACGGCGGCGTTCCGTTCGGCCTGACCGATGATGTCGAGCCGGGCGCCGACGGAAATTATTATTTCAGCGACGCCTCGTGGAAATTCGGGCTGCGCGAGTTCATGCTGGATCTTCTCGAGCACGGCGCCAATGGCCGCCTGCTCTGCTACGACCCGCGCACGCGCACCACGCGCCTGCTGCTCAGCGGGCTGCACTTCGCCAACGGCGTGGCCGTCGCGCCCGACGCCTCCTTCGTGCTCGTCGCGGAAACCACGGAGTACCGCGTGCGGCGCGTGTGGCTCGCGGGGCCAAAGGCCGGGCAGTCCGACGTCTTCATCGAAAACTTGCCGGGATTTCCCGACGGGATTTCCTCCAACGGGAAGGGAATTTTCTGGCTGGCAATCGCCGTGCCTCGCGACGCGCAGCTCGACGGCCTGCTGCCGCGCCCGTTTTTGCGCAAGCTGCTGCTGCGTTTGCACCTGCCGGACCCCGCGCTGCGGCGTTACGCCATGGTGCTCGGGCTCGACGCCGCGGGCCGCGTCGTGCACAACTTGCAGGACCCTTCGGCGAACTCCTACGCGTTCATCACCGCCGTGCAGGAACACGGCGGCATGCTCTACCTCGGCAGCGTCCGGGAAAACTCCCTCGCCCGCCTTCCTGTTCCGCGGTAACTCCGAAATTCGAAAGCCGAAAACTGAAAACTGAAAACTGAAAACCTCTCTCCTGAATGGGTGTTGTCCCGCATCTGGTGCCCTCACGGCCTCTCGACTTCTTGACCTCCCTACCTCCTTACTTCCTTACCCTTTTCACCCTCTTCACCCCTTTTACCCCAAATCTGTCAAGCCCCTTCGGACCCCTTCGCGCCGCCCAATTTCCACATAACTCTATTTCTTTCAGGCACTTCGCCGCTGCAAATATTTTCTCGCGAAGCGAATAATAACCCCCCGATATGTGCTATAATAGAAGTATAAGCTAAAGGAAATCGGAATTTCCCCGGGCGGCCCCACGCGGCCGCCCTTTTTCTCGTAGGACAGGCTTTCCAGCCTGTCCGGCAACCGAATGTTTTTTGTAGGGGCGGCCTTTAGGCCCGCCCCTCTTTTTGTAGGGGCAGGCCTGCGTGCCTGCGCTTTTCTCTGTAGGGGCGGACCTGCGTGTCCGCCCTTGCTACTTTCGTAGGGGCGCTGCTTGCTGCGCCCCATTTGCTTTCAGGCAGGCTCCTCATGAAACTCAAACATTCTCGCCGTCTCCCGCATTCCGCCGCGCCCAACGCCCTGCGTCTCTGGGCCGACATCGAGGACCATCTCGTCCCCGCCTTTGCTCTCGCCTCCTCCGACCGCGTCCTCTACTTCTACCTTGTCCGCCGCGGTCGCTTGACGGGTCACCGCATTCTGCACACTGCCGCGCGCGCCCTGGCCGCTGGCTCGCACCTTTCCCGCAGCACGGTGCGGACCGTGCTCCGCCGCTTGGGCGCCAAGGGTCTCCTGCGCATTCGCAAGCGCAGTTATCAGGGCTACCAGATCGAGGTCGCCCTCCCCCGCGAAATCCCCGGCTGCGTCGTGCCCCGCGCCTCCGACGGAAAAAATCTCGAAGCCGTGGACTTCTTTCAGACGCGGAAATACCGCCGTGCAATTTTTGCCCGCGACCGCCGCCGCTGTTTCTACTGTCAGCGCCGCCTGCCCCGCGCGCTCGGCGTGCTCGACCACGTCGTTCCCCGCGCCCGTTTCGGCCGCAATTCCTATCGCAACCTCGTCGCCTGCTGTCCCGACTGCAACATGGCCAAGCGCGATCTCCCCGCCCGCGCCTTTCTCCGCGCGCTCCTCCGCCGCGGCCTCATTTCCCGCCACCGCCTTTCTCTCCGCCTTGCCGCCCTCTCTGACCTGCATCGCGGCCGCCTCCCACCTGTTCTCTCCTCCAACGCCCACCTCGCCGCGTAGCACAGGCTAGCCGCCTATGCGAGCTTCACTTGCCCGCGCGCAAACGAGCCCCTAGGCTCCCGCCTGGGGGTCGGGAAAGTTTGTGGGGCCCGCCGCTTTGTACGGGCGCTGTTTGCTGCGCCCCAGGTTTGATCTGATTTGTGAATCGCTTGACGACCGCGTAGAATCGAATCTCGGTATCGCGCCAATGAACTCACCTTTCAACATTGTGAATGAAGCGGCAGTGCCCGCCGGCTGCGGCACCAGCGGCGCGGTGGTCTATTCGCCGGCGATGCATCCGCGGCCCGACTGGCTGAAGGTCAAATATTTCGGTGGCGCAAACGAGCAGGAGTTGCGGCGCATCATGCGCACGCTGGGGCTGCACACGGTGTGCGAAAGCGCGCGCTGCCCTAACATGGGCGAGTGCTGGGAGCATCGCACCGCGACGTTCATGATCCTCGGCAATATCTGTACGCGCTCGTGCGGATTCTGCGCCGTGCCTTCGGGCAAACCCGACGGCCCGCCGGAAGAGGACGAGCCGCTGCGCGTCGCGGACGCTGTCGAAAAAATGGGCCTGCGCTACGCCGTCGTCACCAGCGTGAACCGTGATGACCAGCCCGACGGCGGCGCGGCCATCTTCGCGCGCACCATCGAGGAAATTCGCCGGCGACGGCCCGGCTGTAAAATCGAAGTGCTTATTCCGGATTTTCGCGGCGATTGGAGCGCGCTCGAAACTGTCCTCCGCGCGCGACCCGACGTGCTCAACCACAACACCGAAACTGTGCCGCGTCTCTACCGGCAGGTGCGCAAGGGCGCGCTGTACGAGCGGTCATTGGAATTATTGCGCCGCGTCAAGGAATTTGACGCCAGCATTCCCTCCAAGACCGGCATGATGCTCGGCCTCGGCGAATCGCGCGAAGAAATTTTATCCGCCATGCGCGACATCGCCGCGCAGGGCACGGACATCCTCACCCTCGGGCAATATCTCCAGCCCACGCGCGAGCATCTGCCCGTGGAGCGCTACGTTCACCCCGACGAATTCGCCGAGTACAAACTCGCCGGCGAGCGCGACATGGGCTTCAAACACGTCGAAGCCGGCCCGCTCGTGCGCAGCTCCTACCACGCGCACGCGCAAGAAGCCGCTGCGCACAAATAAATTCCGATACGCGAAACTCGAATATCGAATCTCGAATTCCGAATCTTGGCTTTTGATTTTTCTCATGCTCCCTTCTGAATTCTGTTTTCTGACTTCCGATTTCTGCTAAGATGCCTTCGCGCTTTTTTCCTAATCCATTGATTGGGCAAACCATCTCGCATTACAAAGTCACGTCCCTGCTCGGCGCCGGCGGCATGGGCGAGGTCTATCGCGCCACGGACACCAAGCTGGGCCGCGAGATCGCGCTGAAGGTGATTCCGCAAGAATTCGCCCAGGATGCGCAGCGCATGGCCCGCTTCCAACGCGAAGCGCAGGTGCTCGCCTCGCTGAACCATCCCAACATTGCAACGATTCACGGCCTCGAGGAATCCGGCAGCACGCGCGCGCTGGTGATGGAATTAGTCGAAGGCCCCACGCTGGCCGAGCGCATCCAGGTTGGGCCGCTTCCGCGCGAGGAAGCGCTGCCCATCGCTAGGCAAATCGCCGAAGCGCTCGAGTACGCGCACGAAAAAGGGATCATCCATCGCGACCTCAAGCCCGCTAACGTAAAAATCACCGCCGACGGCAAAGCCAAAGTTCTCGATTTCGGTTTAGCCAAGGCGCTGAGCGACGATTCGTCCATTCAGGATGCGTCGCATTCGCCCACGCTCTCCATGGCCGCGACGAAAGCTGGCGTCATTCTCGGCACTGCCGCCTATATGTCGCCCGAGCAGGCGCGCGGCAAGCCTGCCGACCGCCGCGCGGACATCTGGTCGTTCGGCGTGGTGCTCTACGAAATGCTCAGCGGCAAACAAATCTTCGGCGGCGAGACGGCGTCCGATTCCATGGCCGCGGTCATCACGCGCGAACCGGATTGGTCTTCGCTTCCCTCCAGCACGCCGCGCCGCGTGCAGGAATTACTGCGCCGCTGCTTGACCAAAGATCCCAAGCAGCGCCTGCGCGACATCGGCGAAGCGCGCATCGCCATCGAGCAAGCCATCGCCAGTCCCGAAGCCATGGAGTCTGCCGCGCAGCCCGCCACGACGCCTGCGGTTGCGCAGCCGGCGTGGTTGCGCGCGCTGCCCTGGGCGCTGGCCGCCCTCGCTATCGGGTTTGCGGCATTTTTGTTTTGGCGGACTCCGCCCGCCACAGAAAATTCCGCGGCGCGGTTTGCGATTCCGTTTCCGCCGGGGGCGGCCCTGGGCGCGCCCAACTGCCTCAACCTGGCCATCTCGCCCGACGGCAATCAGATTGCGTTCGTGCTCACCACCGAAGGCGCCTCGCAGGTCATGCTCCGCGCTGCCAACGCGCTCGATTTTGCGCCCGTCGCCGGGACGGAAGGGGGTGTCTGCCCGTTCTTTTCTCCCGACAGCAAGTGGCTGGGGTTTGTTTCCGGCGGCTCGATGAAGAAGGTGCGCCTGGCCGGCGGCTCGCCGCTGGATGTTGCGCCCATGGACACGGCTGACTTCCGCGGCGCTGCGTGGCTGACAAGCGAGATGATTGCGTTTTCCGAGAATGCTTCCACGCCGCTTTCCATGGTCTCGGCGAATGGCGGCACGCCCAAACCGCTCACGTCGCTGCTGGCGGATGCCAAAGAGAGAACCCATCGCTGGCCTTACGCGTTGCCGGGGGGCAAGGCCGTGCTGTTCACCGTGGGAACTTCCGACAGCCCGGACAACTACGATGATTCGAGGATCGAAGCCGTGGTCGCCGCCACCGGCGAACGGAAAACGGTTTTGAAGGGTGGCAGCATTGCCCAGTATTTGCCCGCCACGCGTCAACTCATCTTTGCGAAAGGCGGTTCTCTTTTCGCTATCGCGTTCGACGCCGATCGCCTCGAGTGCCGCGGTGAATCCACGCCGGTCGTGCAGGGCGTGCAGGGCAATGTCACCACCGGCGCCGTCTCGTTTGCGATTTCTTCCAGCGGATCCCTCGTCTATATGCCCGGCATAGGCGGTCAGGCGGAGCGCAAGCTGATTTGGTTCGACCGGCAGGGCAAGGTGGAGGCGCTTCCCGCGCCGCTGCGCGCGTACGCGGACCCACAGCTTTCGCCCGACGGACGCCACTTGGCGGTGGCCGTAGTTTCCGGACGCAACAGCTCCGTGTGGACGTACGACATCGAGCGGAATTCGCTGAACCGCCTCACCTTTGACATCAGCATCAGTCCGCTTTGGTCACCCGACGGCAAGCGCATCGCCTTCTTGAGTCAACAGCCCGGGCGGCCCACGCGTATTGAATGGAGACTCGCGGACGGCAGCGGCGAATCGGAGACACTCTGGGAACCTCCCAATCCCGGAAATCCTGCGAGCTTCTCTCCGGACGGGAAATGGCTGGCCGTGGCCATGGAAAATGCGCAGAACCAGGGCGACATCTTCGTTGTGCCTCTGCAGGGGGATCACAAGGCCCAGGCATTTGTTTCCGGGCCCGCGAGTGAGGTGCACCCTGCTTTTTCGCCCGATGGCCGCTGGCTGGCCTACGAATCCGGCGAAACCGGACGCAACGAAATTTACGTGAAGCCCTTCCCCGCCGCGGCGGGCCGCTGGCAGGTTTCCTTCGAGGGGGGACTCGAGCCGCGCTGGGCCCCCGGCGGCAAGGAAATCTTCTTTCGCGCCACGGCTGGATTGATGTCGGTCTCCGTGGAAGCGAGCGGGAGCGCATTTCGCTCGGGGACGCCGCGATTGACCGCCATGAGGACGTTCGATGTCTACGGCTCCAACAGCTCGACGTATGTCGTTTCCAAAGACGCCAAACGGTTCCTGCAAATTATCCCCGGCGCAGCGCAAGGATCGGCTACGGGCCTGGAGGTCGTGCTCCACTGGGCGGACGAATTGAAAAAACAAAGCTCTGCGGAAAAGAAATGATCGGCCAGACGATTTCTCATTACCGGGTGCTGGAGAAGCTCGGCGGCGGAGGCATGGGCGTCGTCTATCGCGCCGAAGATACCAAGCTCGGCCGCCACGTCGCCCTGAAATTTCTTCCCGACGAATTGGCCAGGGACCCGCAGGCTCTCGAACGCTTCCAGCGCGAAGCGCGTTCCGCCTCCGCGCTGAACCATCCGCACATCTGCACCATTTACGAAATCGGCGAGCACGATGGCCGGCCCTTTATCGCCATGGAGTTCCTCGAAGGCCACACCCTCAAGCAACTGATTCAATCCCGGCCGTTCGAGGTGGATACGCTGTTGGACGTGGCCATTCAAATCGCCGACGCGCTCGATGCCGCGCACGCCAAGGGCATCATCCATCGCGACATCAAGCCCGCCAACCTCTTTCTCACCGCCCGCGGCCAGGCCAAGATTCTCGATTTCGGCCTCGCCAAGCAAAGCCTCGGCAAAGGCGCCGGCGTCGAGCATGCCGCTCTCTCCGCGCAATTGACGGCCGGGCTGCATGACGAGCACCTCACCAGTCCGGGGACGGCCATTGGCACCGTGGCGTACATGTCGCCGGAGCAGGCCCTCGGCAAGCCGCTCGACGCCCGCTCCGACCTGTTTTCCTTTGGCGTCGTGCTTTACGAAATGGCTGTGGGGGTGCAGCCGTTTCGCGGAGAAACTTCCGCCGCCATTTTCGATTCCATTTTGCGGCGCGTGCCGCTTTCTCCGGTGCGCGTGAATCCGGACCTGCCCCAAAAGCTGGAAGAAATCATTCACAAGTCGCTGGAAAAAGATCCCCGGATGCGTTACCAGCACGCCTCGGAGATGCGCGCGGACCTCAGCCGTCTGAAGCGCGACACCGAATCGGCGTTCTCCGCCGTGGCTGTGGGGCGCGACGATTCGCGCCCGCGCAGCGACGCCGCTCCCGCGCCGGATACGCGCATCGCCGTGCTGCCGTTCATCAATCGCAGCCCCGATCCCGGCAACGAGTACTTCAGCGACGGTCTGACCGAAGAGATCATTTCCAACCTCTCGCGCATCGAAGCGCTGAAGGTGCTTTCCCGCAACTCTTCCATGGCTCTCAAGGGCTCCACGAAGGACACGCCGACCATCGGAAAAGAATTAGGCGTGACCCACGTCGTGTCCGGCTCCGTCCGCAGAGCCGGCGATGCCCTGCGCGTCACCGCCGAGTTGATCGAAGCGGCCAGCGATACTTCCATCTGGAGCGAGAATTATTCCGGCACGGTGGCGGATGTCTTCGGCATCCAGGAAGAAATCGCGCAGAAGATTGTTGCGGCCTTGAAAATCAAGCTCACCGCATCGGGCGAGCAGCGCGCCGCGGACCGGCCCATCGACAATGTGGTGGCCTACGAATGTTACCTGCGCGCGCGGCAGGAAGTGTACAACTGGACCCCCGAATCGCAAGACCGCGCCATCCGCTTGGTGGATCAAGCGCTGGGCATCGTCGGCGAAAATCCTCTTCTGCTCGCCACCAAGGGTCAGATCTGCTGGAACAAGGTCAACGCCATGATGGATCCGGACGCCAAGCATCTCGAGGAGGCCGCGGACTGTGCACGGCGTGCCCTGGCCCTGGATCCGCAGAACCACCTCGGCATCTTCGTCCGCGGGCTGGTCGCGGGCCTGAGCGGCGACACCGCCGGCGCGCTGCGCGATTGCCACCGTGCCTATCAACTGCGTCCCGGCGACCCCAATGCCCTTGCGGAAATGTGCCGCTTCGCGAATGCCGCGGGAATCGAAGTCGAGAACGAAGTGGCCGAGCTGGTCAAGATTGATCCGCTCACTCCGGTAACATGGCTTGTCGTGGCCTCCACCCACATCACCTGCGGGCGCATTCAGGAGGCGGTACCCGCGGCCCGCCGGGCCATCGAGCTGGCGCCCGTACCTTCCAACCTGCACATCCTCACGGCTGGCATTCTTTTCAAGGCGGATTTGCGCGACGAAGCCATCGCGCTGCTCGATGTGGCTGGCAAGCAGCTCACCGCGCCTGCCCCCCGCTCGTTGGCCCTCTTTCTTCGCTACGCGCTGGAGGGAGACGCCGAGCGCGCCTGCCCGCACATGTCACCGCTGCTGGAGCAATGCGCCGGCATGTTGGACCACTTGACGCACGCCATCTCCGTCGGCTATGCGCTGCTGGGAAAGAACGACGAAGCTTTGCGCTGGATTCGCAGCGGCATGAACCGCGGCTTCATCAACTATCCATTCCTTTCCGCGTACGACCCGCTGCTGGCCGGCGTTCGCTCCGATCCGCGCTTCGCACCGCTGATGCTGGAGGTCAAGGCCCGGTGGGAAGCTTTGGCGAAGAATCTCCCGCAGCCGCTCCGGCCCATCCCTCTGCCGAACGTTTCATCCTCGGCGCAGCAAAAAATATGATCGGCCAGTCCATTTCGCACTACAAAGTCACCGCCAAGATTGGCGAAGGCGGCATGGGCGTCGTCTACCGCGCCACGGACTCGAAGCTCGGCCGCGAGGTCGCGCTGAAGATTCTCCCGGAGGCCTTCGCGCAGGATCCGCAGCGCATGGCGCGCTTTTCTCGCGAGGCGCAGGTGCTGGCCTCGCTGAACCACCCCAACATCGCGCACATCTACGGCCTGGAAGAATCCGGCGGCGTGCGCGCGCTGGCCATGGAGCTGGTCGAAGGGCTCACGCTCGCGGAAAGAATCGCCGCGGGCGCGGTTCCTCTCGAAGAAGTTCTGCCCATGGCGCGGCAAATTGCCGAAGCGCTGGAGTACGCGCACGAGCGCGGCATCATCCATCGCGACTTGAAACCCGCCAACGTCAAAGTGCGGCCGGATGGCACTGTCAAGGTGCTCGATTTCGGCCTGGCCAAAGCGCTGGAAAGCGAATCGAGCGCCCTGGACGCGTCGCATTCGCCGACGATGAGCGCGGTAGCCACTCGCGCGGGCGTGTTGATGGGCACCGCCGCGTACATGAGCCCGGAGCAGGCCCGCGGAAAAACCGTGGACCGCCGCGCGGACATCTGGGCCTTCGGCTGCGTGCTCTACGAAATGCTCCGCGGAAAAAAGGTCTTCGATGGTGACACGGTGTCGGACTCGCTGGCCGCGGTGATTCGCGCCGACCCCGACTGGAACGCGTTGCCGCCGGCCACGCCGCCGCGCATCCTCGCGCTGCTGCGCCGCTGCCTGGAAAAAGATGCCAAGCGCCGCCTGCGCGACATTGGCGAAGCGCGAATTCTGCTGGAAGACTTGATCGCCGACCCGCTTGCGCAATCCGCCGCGGCGGATGCCCGCCCCGTCACAGCACTGCCCGAACCGGCATGGAAGCGTGCGCTGCCGTGGGCTGTGGCGGGACTGGCGATTGTCACCGCCGCATTGTCGTCGTGGGCGCCGTGGCGTTCCGCTCCCGTGCCCGTGCCTTCCATGCGCATGAGCGCGGAGATGGGCGCTCCGGCTTCTTTGGTCTTGGACCAGGGCGCCTCGGTGGTTCTTTCGCCGGACGGAACGCGGCTCGCGTTCTTGGCGCAGGATGACGCGCGGAAGCGGATGATTTATGTCCGCGACGTCGAGCAGTTGCAGGCCACGCCGCTGGCCGGCACCGAGGACGCGCGCGACCCATTTTTTTCTCCGGATGGAAAGTGGATTGCCTTCTTTGCCGACGGCAAGCTGAAAAAAATCGCCACGCAAGGCGGCGCCGCGGTCACGCTTTGTGATGCACCTGCCCCTCACGGCGGCTCATGGGGCGCGGACGATTCCATCGTGTTCACTCCGGATCGCCGCACCGTGCTTTTTCGTGTTTCGGCCTCGGGAGGGAAACCGGAACCCGTGACCCAGTTGGATGGGAAGGTGGGAGAACTGACGCATCGCTGGCCGCAGGTGTTACCGGGCGGCGAGGCTGTGCTCTTCTCCGTGCAAATGCCCACCAGCCTTTTTGATGAAGGGAACATCGTCGTGCAATCGCTCCAGGGCGGAGAGCCGCGCACGGTGGTCACAGGCGGTTCCTATGGCCGTTACGTCCCCAGCGGCCACATCCTCTTCGCGCGCAAGGGCAATCTGTTTGCCGTGCCCTTCAATTTGGACAAGCTGGAAGTCAGCGGGCCGGCCGCGCCGTTCCTCGAGCATCTGGCTTCAACGACCTCCGTGGCCGGCGCCCAGTACAGCTTTTCCGACACTGGATTGCTTGCGTATGTGGCCGGAGGCAGCCAGGCCAGCAAGTTGATGGTCGCTTGGCTGGACCGCGCGGGGAAATTACAGCCGCTGCGCTCGGTTCCTGGGGACTACGTCAATCCGCGGCTCTCTCCGGACGGCAAGCGGCTCTCTCTGAACGTGTTCGACGGTGGCTCCGCTGACATTTGGGTGTACGACTGGGCGCGTGACACCATGACCCGCCTCACTTTTGATCCCGGCAATGATATTGCCCAGGCCTGGACGCCGGATGGGCAGCGCCTGGCCTTCGCTTCGACTCGCAGCGGCACACAAAACCTCTACTGGTCGCGGGCCGACGGCAGCGGCGACGTCCAGCGGCTGACGGAAGGCAAGCATTCTCAATTCCCGTATTCCTGGACGCCGGACGGCAAAACTCTGGCCTTTCATGAATTGGATCCGGTCACCGGCGCCGACATCTGGGTGCTGCCGATCGTAGGCGACGAGAAGTCCGGCTGGAATCCCGGAACCCCCAAAGTCTTTTTGAAGACGCCCTTCGCTGAAGCTACTCCCTTTTTTTCCCCGGACGGCCGCTGGCTCGCCTACCAGTCCAACGAATCGGGGCGGAACGAAGTGTATGTGCGGCCGTTCCCCAGCGGCGAAGGCAAATGGATGGTCTCCAGCGGGGGCGGCACTCAAGTCCGCTGGTCGCGCAACACCAAGGAACTCTTCTATGAGCGGCCCGATGACCACAAGATCATGGTCGCCAACTACCGTGTCGTGGGCGGGTCCTTCCAGGCGGACAAGCCGGTGCTGTGGTCCTCTGTACAACTGGCCGATGTCGGCGGCCGTCCCAACTATGACGTCGCGCCCGACGGGAAACGCGTCGCTGCGCTGCGCTACATCGAAACCCAGGAAAAGACCGCCGAAAAACACGACAAGTTTGTGCTCGTCCTCAATGTGTTCGACGAACTGCGCCGCCGCGTCCCCGCCGGCAAAAAATAACTGACAACTGAAAACTGTTTTCTTCGCTTTCTCGCTGGACAATCGGTGTTGCACTGTGTTTCTCTAAGGCCAGTTTTTGCCCATGATCGGCCAAACAATCTCGCATTATCACGTCCTCGAGAAGCTGGGCGGCGGCGGCATGGGTGTGGTGTATCGCGCCGAGGACACCAAACTCGGTCGGCAGGTCGCGCTGAAGTTTCTCCCCGAAGAGCTGGCCAAGGACGCGCAGGCGCTGGAGCGCTTTCAGCGTGAAGCGCGCTCGGCCTCTGCGCTCAACCATCCGCACATCTGCACGATTTATGAAATCGGCGAGCACGCAGGGCAGCCCTTCATCGCCATGGAATTGCTCGAAGGCGAGACGCTGCGGCAGCGTCTGGCGCGTGGGCCGCTGCGCACGGAGGAAATCCTCGACCTGGGCAGCGAAATCGCCGACGCGCTCGATGCCGCGCACGCCAAGGGCATCATCCATCGCGACATCAAGCCCGCCAACCTCTTTCTCACCGGCCGCGGCCAGGCCAAAATCCTGGATTTCGGCCTGGCCAAGCTGGCCAAGGAGGAGGGGTTTGCTGGCGCGTCGAAGATGGCCACAGCGGACGTGCGCGAGCAGCACCTCACCAGCCCGGGCACAGCCGTCGGCACCGCCGCTTATATGAGCCCGGAGCAGGCGCGCGGCGAAGAACTCGACCCGCGCACGGATTTGTTTTCGTTTGGCGCCGTACTCTACGAGATGAGCACGGGCAAGCAGGCGTTTTCCGGCAACACCACGGCGGTGTTGCATGACGCCATTCTCAACCGCGCGCCGACGCTTTCCACGCGGCTGAACCCGGAACTTCCACCGGACCTCGAACGCATCATCTGCAAGGCGCTGGAAAAAGACCGCGAGGTGCGCTTCCAGTCTGCCGCCGAGTTGCGCGCGGACCTCAAGCGCCTGAAGCGCGACACCAGTTCCGCGCGCATGGCGACCGCGCAAGCCGGGGTCGTTCCCGCTGCGACGGCCCCGCGCCGCCGCCTGGGATGGGCCGTTGCTGGCGGAGTTGTGCTGCTGGGGTTGCTGGCCGCAGTTTTCCTGTGGCGGCGCGAGAGTCAAGAACCGACGCCGGCCTGGGACGTGAAACCTCTCACCAGTTTTCTTGGCTTGGAGTGGTTGCCCAGTTGGTCGCCGGATGGCGGTTTCATCGCCTACGCCCACAACGCCAAGGGCAGTATGGACATTTTTGTCATGCCGGCTGCGGGGGGCGATCCGGTGCAGATCACACAGACTCCGCTTGATGAAACTTTGCCCCGATGGTCGCCCGATGGCCAATCCCTTGCTTTTCTGGCGGACCACGGCTCCGGCAGCGACATTTATCTGGTGCCGCCGCTCGGCGGCACGCCGCGGAAGCTCGCGGAGACTCGCTTTCCGTTCCTGGAAAGAACATTTGACGCGGTCCGGGCGATGGGGGCGGTGCCCTGGTCGCCGGACTCCAAAGAACTTTTGTTTTCACGTCTCGAAACGGATGGAAAGATTGCCATCTGGAAAACGACGGTGGCCTCCCGGCAGGAATTGCAACTCACGCAGCCCGGTCCCGGTGTAGCGGACCTGGGTGCTTCTTGGTCCTTCGATGGCTCGACCATTGTCTTTGAACGAAGCAAAGCCGGGAAGAGCAGCTTGTGGACGCTGCCGGCAGCGGGCGGCGAGCCGCAACCGCTGCTGGAAGATGAGTTTCAAAACAACCAGCCCGCCTGGTCTTCGGATGGCAAGCGTGTCGTGTTCGTCTCCAAACGCGGCGGTGGCGAGAACCTCTGGGAGTTTGAAGTGAAGTCCCGCCGCCTGCGCCGGCTCACCACCGGGCAAGGCCGGGATATGGCGCCGGTGGTGGGGCGTGACGGCCAGCTCGCCTATTCCCCCTTCAGCCACCAAGTGGATCTGCAGGTTGTCAACGTGCCTGGTGGAACCGAAGAGCGGCTCACCTTCAATACCGCCGACAATTTCGGCGCGCGCGTTTCACCCGATGGGCAGCAGATTGTCTATCACTCGAATCGCAGCGGAAACCTGGAGCTTTGGCTGCTGGACCGCAAGACCAAAGCCGAGCGCCAGCTCACCAACCATCCCCGCAACGATCTTCTGCCGGATTGGTCTCCCGACGGCCGCGAGATTGTCTTTTTTTCCAATCGCGATGGCGATGCCCACCTGTGGGTCATCCATGTCGAGACGGGCGCGCTGCGTCGTCTGACGGAGCAGAGTATTCCTCTGCCCGGTGGCTCCGGGACTACCTTAAGCACACCGCCCCGGTGGTCACCGGACGGCAAGTTGATCGGCTACATTGCGCCCAGCCCGAAGGGCTCCGCTCTCTGGGTGATCGACCCGCACGGAAAGAACTCGCAAGCCCGCTTGTTCGGCGTGCTGCGTTTCGATTGGTATTTGGATAGCCACCGCGTGGTCTTCACGCGGCAAGACCCGGCGCGACGCGGTCCCGTGGAAATGGTCGCGGTGAATTTGGAATCCGGCGAAGAGGTCATCCTCACCAAAGGACCGAACGCGGAATTGGTGTCCGCGCCCGACGGCCGCGCCATCCTGTACTGTTACGCGCCGAGCCATTTCGACATGCAGCTCAACGTGCTGCGCTTGGCGCCGCTAGGCACCCCGGGTGGACTGCCACGCGCAGTGGGAGCGCCGCAACCGCTCACTCTTCCCACCGGCCCTTCGCACGTCCACACCGGGGGTTGGGCGCCCGACGGCCGATGGGTCGTGGCCACGCGCGACGTCGATCAGGGCGACCTGTTCGTGATTCAGAACTACCGGTGAGGTTTTGGCCGGCTTTTATGGAACGGACATGAAAATCGCTCGAGCACGCTTGCGGATCCACGCAAACATTCTGTTGCTCCTGCTCTGCCTGCTGGTGCCGGCGAGCCGTCCCGCGGCGCAGGAGCAGGTGGGAAAAGGAGCGCCCCGGGTCGGCCAGAAAGCTCCGGACTTTACCCTGCCGGACGCCAACGGCAAGCCCGTCAAACTTTCCGATCTGCTGGCTTCGCCCACGGCGCGGGCAGGGGAGGCCAACCGGAAGACTCGATGGCTGGTCTTGATTTTCTACCGCGGCTACTGGTGAGTGCCGTGCAACTCCGAGTTGCGGAGTTTTCAGACCACCTTCGATCAATTCCAGGCCCGTGGGGCGCGGATCGTTGCCATTAGCGTAGATCCGCCGGATGTCACTCGCCAGCTTGCCGCCAAGCAGGGCTATCCGTTTACGTTTTTGTCCGATGCACACACCGAAGTGATCCGGCGCTACGACCTGCTTCATCCGCGCGAAGGCCCGGAGGGGACGGACATCGCGCGCTCGGCGGAGTTCGTGCTCGATGCCGCGGGGACGGTTCGCTGGGCGTACATCACGCAAGGTGATAACCTCCGCCCAACCGGCGCAAAAGTCCTCAAGGTGCTGGAACAATTGGAGGCGGAGTCGGCACCTCCGAAACGCTGAGGTTGCGAGCCGCAGAAAACAGTTAATCCCGCCGCTCACCCGCCGCGCTCGCGTGCTGGCCCACGTGCAGCAGAAAAGCCGTTGACAAGAACAGAAAATAGAAAATGGAAAAGAGAAAATAGGAATTCCTTTCTGCCTTTTGATTTCTGACTTCCGATTTCTGAGTTTTCTCCGCGCTCCTCTGCGCACTCCGTGTCTCTGCGTTAAGTCTTTTCCTATTTTCTATTTTCTCTTTTCTATTTTCGCTTTTCTCCAATGCGTGTAACCTGTCGATTCCGTGAACTGGTTCCGACAACGCGTGCGTTTTGACCGCAACGAGCTCTCCGGCGCCTTCGGCGACATCGGCACGGATTTCCCGCTGCTCGTCGGCATGATTCTCGCCGCCGGCCTCGACGCGCCCAGCGTGCTCATCGTCTTTGGCGCGATGCAGGTCTTCACCGGGCTCACCTACGGCATGCCCATGCCCGTGCAGCCGCTCAAGGCCATGGCGGTCATCGTGATTACGCAACGCCTCGCGCCGAATGTGCTCTACGGCGGCGGGCTGGCCATTGGCATCGTCATGCTGCTGCTTACCGTCACTGGACTCATCGGCTGGGTGGCGCGCATCGTGCCCAAAAGCGTGGTGCGCGGCGTGCAATTCGGGCTGGGAATGCAGCTCGCGTCGCTCGCCCTGCGCGACTACGTCACCTCCGACGGCTGGCCAGGCTACGCGCTCGCCTTTGTCGCCTTCGCGCTGACGCTCGCGCTGCTCGGCAACCGCAGATTTCCGCCTGCGCCATTTATTATTTTGCTGGGCGTCGCCTACGCGCTGCTCTTCAAGCTCGACGGCGGCGCGTTTGAACATGCCGTGGGAATTTCGCTTCCAAAATTGCACACGCCGCAGTGGACCGACGTGCTCACCGGATTTCTCGTGCTGGCGCTGCCGCAACTGCCGCTGTCGCTCGGAAATTCCATTCTCGCGTCGCAGCGCGTCGCCGACGATTTATTCCCCGAGAAAAAAGTGACCGTGCCCAGAATCAGCCTCACCTATTCGCTGATGAATTTAGTGAGCCCGTTCTTTAGCGGCATTCCAACGTGCCACGGCTCCGGCGGAATTGCCGGGCACCACGCGTTTGGCGGACGCACCGGCGGCAGCGTGGTGATTTACGGCGCGCTCTATTTGTCGCTGGGATTATTTTTCGGCGGCGGTTTTCAATCCGCGGTGAAGTTGTTTCCGCTGCCCGTGCTCGGCGTGATTCTGCTGTTCGAAGCGCTGGCGCTGATGAAGCTCGTCCGCGACATGCTCTCCAGCGCAGGAGATTTTTTCATCGTCCTCCTCGTCGGCCTGATGTGCTTCGGATTGCCGTACGGCTACGTCCTCGGCGTCCTCCTCGGCACCGTGATTGCCTACGCGATGCCAAAGCGCCTGGCGGGATAGGAGTCGAATTGCAAGATCGACTAGGGGTGTGTCGGCTCCGAGATGCCTGGAGTGAGCTTTGTCAGACAGGATTCCTTCAGCGCTGCGTAGTTTGAAAGGAATTGTTCAAACTGGCCTCCCGATTTCTTGAAGTGCCAGTAGCCCCACGCTTGAGAAGCCGCGTTTATCACATGGATTGTTAACCCTGCGACTGCTCTCAGGGACTCAAAATCCGTCCCTTCGACGGTCTCTCGCCCGTCTAGCCGATCAGCTGCCCTAAAAGCTGCATGTCGCCCATTTATAGCCAATTCCCTCTTGTCTGGCCGCACTTCACCTTCCTCGTCGTTTTCGCCCATTTCCCAATCAATTATGGGCCGCAGCTGAATTCCACCTGGATATGCCGGGATACCAGCCATCACGTCCTCGAGAAGATCACCTGCATTGGGGATATCAGGACTATTCCTCGCGATATTCTCTTTGCGTTTGATGTTAGTGCTTCCGCAACCGAGTTTCCGAGTGGGCTTGCCGTCCCGACCAACCGAGAATTCGCGGCACCGCGATGGCGTAAGCTCACGTGAAGCCTTCCAAGCGTCACTGCAATCTAGGCATTCCCAATGTGCGTTTCGTATCTCTATTGTTACAGGCGATCTCGTCATCGTCTTCTTCACCTGCTTGTCCGCGTCCTCAACAGCCCTTCGGTATTCGTCGCTACGAACTTGATTTAGCCCCTGCGAAATAGGGTCAAGGACTTTCTTATATCTCTCTTGCATTCGCAGGCGTTCATCTCTCTGTTCCTCTTCACGCACAAGGTCTGAGAGCTCGGCCACTTTATCCCGGATGTACTCCACAAAGGCAGCGAAGTACTCGTCGGTAGTCAGCGCTTCCCGACTTGTGGTATCTCGAAGACGTGGATTCGAATCCTTCGAGATATGGATTGCTCCTTCAAGGTAATGAGGCTTGAGGCGGAAGCGACTTCCTTTCAAATAACGTGATCGATAGATCTGAAGCCAGTCACCATCTGGCCCAGGTTCCCCATAGGGGCGAACGCGGCAACCGTCGCGAAAGATCCTCACGCCCATGTTCCAATCTAGATCAGGTGCGCCACCTCGCCCTCGCTCCGACCCTTTCAGGCCATGCCCGAAATATCGGAGTCTTCCACGCATCCCCCCGAACAGAGGCACGTCGACTTGCCTTTCGGTGACGTTTTCCACTCCGTCGGCGAAAGTCTTAATTCTTTCTAGGCCCGTTTCAGTCAACTGGAATTCGATTCGGTGTGACTCCTTTCCAGGAAGAGGGTTTTCCAAAGGCCCGTTCAAATCCTGCCAAGGAGTAACAAGAGTGATTTTGAAATCCGTGGATGTCGTTTCTGGGTCGATAAGTGTAGTTAATTGCGCGCGAAGCTTCTCGGCCCTAGCTTTTGTCCAGCGAACCCGCAAGGAGCGAATGTCTAGGCGTGTCCCATGTTGGGGTTCATAGGGCTCGGGTTTCTTTGAACTTACGGGAAAAGAGAAATCACCCAATTCTCGGTCTGGAGTTAGTTCGTCCCAGTTGAACCTGACCTGCATGACTGAGGATGGACCTGCTGGGCGTGTACGCAGAACTAAGAGTCTTCCGAGTTTTTCTGCGGCAAAGCGTCCAACGCCCTTTTGACCGAGTCTCCGCCGCTGAAAAACAGGACTTCGATCCTCTCTTATCTTGTTTTCAGTGGCCAGGAATCCCCACTTAGAATCCAAGTCTTCCCTTGTCATTCCGCTTCCGTCGTCTTGGATCAAGAATCTTTGACCTTCCTCCGATTCTCGAAGCGTCAGCACCACCGAAGTTGCATCGGCATCGTAGGCATTCTTAACAAGCTCCATCACCGCGGTTATTTCGTCTCGCAACTGCTCCGAACCCAACCTACTGAGCATCGCAGCGCCCGTCCGAAATCGGAAGGCATCCGCCTGCTGTGAGAGCGAGGGCTGAGTACCCATAAGAGTTCTCCTCTTCTTCTTAAGCAAGGCTTCGGTCAGAAAGATATATCCCTAAATTTCGATTAACTGGACTTCATCTTTTACAGCCGCGAAATCCCTATCAGCAGTTGCAATCGCTGCTTTTCGCACCTTAGCCAGTGCGGCCCCAAAACAGTCTGCATACGGCAATTTGTGCCGAGCACGAAGCTCGGCTGCCACCTTGGTTAGCTCCTTATCTGCATCCACAATCTCAATGGGCAACTGCGCGACGTAGCCCAACGCCTCTTTTGCGGCCGCCTCGCCACGGGAGCGCCAGATGGAGTAATAGACCTCTCCCCAGTTGACGACAGACATGAGCAGTTCTGTTTTCCCGTCGATGGCCTGGGCAAAAAGCTCTTTCACTTTGTCGGCTCCCGGCCGCTTTTCGAAGTAGGTCATTAATGCGCTGGCGTCCAGCACCACCCGCTTCACAGTTTCCGCTCCTTCTTGCGGTCTTCAAGAAGAAACTCCAGCGGGGAAGGGTCTCCGGCCAGCCAACCGCACAGCCGGTCAAGGAATTCACGCGTCAGCGGCTGGAGAACGAGCCGGTCTTTTTCCTCGACGAATGCCACCTGTGTGCCTTTGCGCATTCCATACTTGCGGCGCAGCTTGGAAGGAATCACGAGCTGGCCCTTTGTGGTCATGGTGGCGACTTCAGTCTTCATGAGCCCTCCAGGGTATCCTTACACTAGAAAGGTATAGCATCTGCACAAATGTAAGTCAAGTTCGATTATGTCTTACTTATTGCCGAGCGGTAGGAGCGCGAGGGCCGCGTCAGCCACTTGCAGGATGCGCGCTGAGCAGGCGGAATCGTTCGCAGAGTTGTGTGAGGCGGCGAGTTTTTTTGCGGCGTGAAAATATTTAGCAGCTTCGGCGTGGTGGCCGAGCTTGGCGTGCAGGTCGCCGAGGATCAACTGAAACATCGGATTCGTCGGATACTCTTCGACGAGCGGCGTAAGCAGCTCGACGGCGCGCGTGTAATTCAAATCGTAGTTGCGCAGATTTTTCGCGTAATAGAACCGCGCTTCGCCGACGGACATGTCGCCCTCGCGCAGCGCGCGCTCCAGTAGGCGCACGCCTTCTTTCTTAGAGCCGCCGGGAATGCCCATGAAGAACCGCAGCATCTTGGCCCACCAACTAAGCGCGTCCACAAAATAATTGTAGAGACCGAGGCCGGTGTACGCGTCGCCCAGTTCGGGATTGAGTTGCGACGCACGCAGCAGATACTCGCGCGCTTTCACGCCGGCACGCGCCACTGGTTTCGCTTCCATGCGCAACCCGTGCAGCCGCGCCTTCAACGCGTAGCCCATGCCCACGTAGAGATTCATCTCCGCGCTGGGCGCTTTCGCGAGCTGCGCGACGCCCAGCGCGATGGCTTTGTCGGCGAGACGAAAATATTCGTCATCTTCGGGAAGTTTCGCGCGTTTGTACGCGTCAATCGTGTTCCATTTGATTTCGCACGCCGCGCAATACGTCCGCCACCACAGCGCGTTCACTTCCAGCAGATAGCCGAGCGGGGAATCAGGCAGCGCCTGCTGCACTTTGCGGAAAAGTTCGATCGCGCGCGCCGTGTCGCCGGCGTACATCAGCCGCAGGCCTTCGCGCGCTTCCGGCGGCGCGTTCAGCTTCTTCGCGTGCGCAGTGGGAACGCAGAGCACAAGCGCAAATAGAATTAAGAAAGCGATTCGACGCATCGCCTCTAGGGTACAAGAAAACAGAATAGAGAAAATAGAAAATGGAGGAAAGGGGGTCAGGCATCAGGAATCAGGTGTCAGTGAAAGAAACTGAAAACTGTCCACTGACAACTGATCACCATGAACCAAAACCTGCTATCTGCTACCTGGGTTTCAGCCATCCGAGCAGCCTGGCTGCGGCGACGTACATCGCGAAACATTCCAGCGCGAACGGCGGAAAGCCGAGAAAGCCGGGAAAAGGCATCTCGAAGATTTTCCACTGCTGGAACATCGGAAAAATGTAAATCCATTTCGCCGCGGCCCAGTTGTTCCAGAATTCCCAGAAGATGCCGCAGACCCATCCGGAAATCAGCAGCGCGTAAACGCGGTCGCGATAGCCGAGCTCGATATCGCCGAGCAGCGACGGCAGGCGCAGGCGGTAGTTGGCCGGATCGAGCAGCAAGACAAATCCCAGCCACACCAGCGCAAAAAGATAGGCGGCGATTTCGCGCGGCAGCGTGAGCGGAAGAATCAGCAGCAGCGCGCCGGACACAATCAGCGCGCGATGTACGTTCAGCGAAAACTTTTTCGGCTTCGCCGGCTTAAACCACCCGAACGCGCGGATCAAATCCGTGGTGACGAAAATCGCCGGCGTAATGGTCATGAACGACCACGCGTAGCCTAAATATTTTGCCAGCCAGAATTCCGGCAGGCCGATGTACGTCCAGTTTTGCAGGCGCAGATTGTAGGCTTCGAAAATCAGCCACAGCGGCAGCGATAAAATCGCGATGCGCGCGAATTGCAGCGGCGCTTGCTGCAAGCGCGATTTTCCGTTGATGGAAAAAACGGCGGCGTCGGCAATGAGAATGTAGCAGGTCCACGCCAGCGGAGTGAAAAATGTCGCCACCGGCTCGACGTGGCGGAACATCAGCCACTCGAATGCCGCGAGCGCGACAAGACCCATCCAGCCGTAAAAAGGAAACGCGCGCGAACGGTGACGGAAAAATTCCGCTACGAGAATGGTGGCCGTAAAGGCCGTCAGCGCGACGCCGAGCGTGGTCATGGCGAAGAAAGAATAACGCAAAGAGAGAAAAGAATCTGCAGATTACACAGATTCAGAACAGCGAAATACGCCGGATGTTTGCTATGCTGACTGGTCTTCGACAAGGAGCAGAAATGGCAACCCGCGCAGAAACGGCGCGGGTTGCCGCTACATAAGAGCGGATGGCCGAAAGCGCAAATTCGGCGAAGCTGGAACGCGGGCTGGGGCTGGCGGAAGCCACGTCGCTGAACATGATCGACATGGTAGGCATCGGCCCCTTTGTCGTGGTGCCGCTGGTGATTCAGGACATGGGAGGGCCGCAAGCGCTGGCGGCGTGGGTGGCGGGCGCAGCGCTGTCGCTGCTGGACGGATGCGTGTGGGCGGAACTCGGCGCGGCGATGCCGGAGGCGGGAGGGAGTTACGTTTTTTTGCGCGAGGCGTACGGGCCGAAAAAATGGGGTCGATTGATGTCGTTTTTATTCATCTGGCAGACGATGTTTCAAGCGCCGCTGGTGATGGCCAGTGCGGCGATCGGGTTCGGCGAATATTTGATGTACCTGGTGAAGCTGGGGCCGGTGCAGGAACGCGCGGTGCGCGGCGCGCTGATCGTGTTTCTATTATTTTTGTTATACAGGAAAATTACAACCATCGGAAGAATTTCCATGCTGATCTGGGCGGGCGTGATCGCCACGATGGTGTGGCTGATTTATGGCGGAGTGACGCACTTCAACGCCGCGCAGGTGTTTACGTATCCGGAAGGCGCGTGGAATTTTTCGTGGGCGTTTTTCGCGGGGCTGGGAGCGGCGACAGTGCGCACGATTTACACGTACCTGGGCTACTACAACGTGTGCCACCTGGGCGCGGAAATCCGCGACCCGCAGAGAAATATTCCGAAGAGTATTTTTATTTCCATCATCGGCATCGCCGTGCTGTACCTGCTGATGCAGACGAGCATCCTGGGCGTGGTGCCGTGGCAGGAAGCGCAGACGTCGAAATTTATCGTGAGCACATTCGTGGAACGCATCTACGGAACAGGGGCGGCGAAGTTTGCGACGGTGATGATCCTGTGGATTGCGTTCGGGTCGCTCTTTGCACTGACGGTGGGGTATTCGCGCGTGCCGTACGCGGCGGCGGTGGACGGAACATTTTTTTCGGCGTTTGCGCGAGTGCATCCGACGAAACATTTTCCGCACGTGTCGCTGCTGGCGCTGGGGGCGACGGCGCTGGTGTTTAGTTTATTGTTCCGGCTGCGTGAAGTGATTAGCGCGATCCTGGCGATGCGCATCCTGGTGCAGTTCATCGGCGGGGCGGTGGGACTGATGGTGCTGCGGCGGCGCTGGCCAGCCGAAAGATTTCCGTTCAAAATGTGGCTGTACCCGCTGCCGGTGGTGCTGGTGGTGGCGGCGTGGGCGGCGGTGTTTGTGGCCACGGGGAGCATTACCGTGCTCGGGGCACGAATTGATTTGCGGCTGGCGGCGGTGGTGCTGATGCTGGTGGGAGCGGGGGTTTTCCTGGCGAGGGCGAGAGTGAAGGGAGAATGGCCGTTTGAAAAATTGAGTGATTGAGTGATTTGTGATTGAGTGATTGAGAAAACATGAGGTCAAGATGTCGGGAATTGAGGAAAGAGGAAGTGAGGAAGTGAGGAAGTGAGGAAGGAAACACCAACATCAGATTCAACTGGAACCGCAGATGAACGCAGATAAACGCAGATGGATAGGGGAAAAGGCCCCGCCTCTAAAGAGGCGGGCTACAGCGCGGGCTAGAGTGCTGGCGGCAGCGGGGCTCGCAGCGGCAATGTTGTTTGTCGCAATCGAGCCCGTTCGCACGCAGAGCAGGGCGACAGAGAATGGGCAGAGCCTGCCGGAAGTGATCGAGGCGATTGAGAAGGCGCGGGTGACGACGCGCATCCTGTACGTCACGGCGCATCCGGACGACGAGCCGGGAGCGGTGCTGTCGTATTTGTCGCGCGGGCTGCACGCGGACGTGGCGCTGCTTTCGCTGACGCGTGGCGAAGGCGGACAAAACGCACTGGGGCCGGAGCAGGCGCCGCAGCTTGGCGTGTTGCGCACGGAAGAGCTGATGAATGCCACGCGGGTGTACGGCACGCGGCTGTTTTTTACGCGCGCGGCGGATTTTGGATATACGAAGACGGCGGACGAGGCGTTGAAAGTGTGGGGCGACGAAACGCTCGAGGACATGATACGGGTTATCCGCACATTCCGGCCGCACGTGATTATCAATAGCTGGGGCGGAGTGAGGACGGGTCACGGGCAGCACGTGGCGGCGGGGATTTTGACGCCGAAAGCGTATGCGCTGGCGGGAGACGCGAAGGCGTTTCCCAAACTGAGCGAAGAAGGTCTGGAGCCATGGAAGGCAGAAGCGCTGCTGCAACCGGCGCGGGGCGGCGATGCCAGCGGCGGGTTTTCCATTCCGGTCGGGGAAGTGTCGGCGCTGTGGGGAAAAAGCTGGGGCGAGATTGGAGTCGAAGGCTACTTGAACCATCGGACGCAGGGAGTGGGCGGGGTGAGAAATTCACCGTTTTTCCGGAGAGCGTTTGCGGTGATGGCGGTGGAAGGAGCGAAGCCGGATGTGGGGTTGCTAGGCGCGCCGCTGAGGGCACTGGCAGGAAGATTCGCGGGACTGGAAGAATTGCTTGCGGCGCGGCTGAAGGAAGTGGATGACTCCCTGGGAAAGGCAGAAAAAGCCGCTCGGGAGATTGATTGGGCAGAAGTTGCCCTGCACCTTTCGCGAGCCGGGCGGGACTTGGCTGTTTTGCAAAGGGACATCGAGAAACAACAGAGCGAAATCGTTGAACGAGCCGTGAAGGAATTGGAAGTAATCCGAGAGCGGATTGACGCAGCACTTGTAGCGGCATTGGGTTTACGGATGGAGGCCACAGCAGACCGCGCGGAGATTGTGAAGGGCGAACCTTTTGGCGTGTCAGTTCAGTGGCGCCGGCGATTGGAGCCAGCGTTGAATCTGCAAGCACCCAGCTTGGATCCGCCGGAAGGATGGGTGCAGGAAGTACTCACAGAGCAAGCAGTGGGCTCGGTGCACCTCCGGGCAGCGCCGACGACAAAGAAAGCGGACGACGAGGAGAGGGAAAGGGAACGGGCACGAGAACCGAAAACGGATGTGGTCTATCCCTGGCCGAAGCCGCTGGCGACGGTGAGTATTCAGGGCACCATCCATGCGTATGGCTTTACCTATACCGTCCCCGTTGTTGCGACGCGGGTGACGTCGGTGAGCGCGGAGACGCGGCCGCTGGCGCTGGTGCCGGCGGTGACGCTGACGCTCGAGCCAAAGCAGATGGTGGCGGTGAACATGATCGCCTTAAGCGGACGAGAAATTGTTGTGCGAGTGAGGCATTACGCGACGACGGCGGAGAAGATTACGGTGGGAATTGAGGCACCGGCGGGATGGGTGGTGGCGAGACCAAATGGCGCGAAGCAAACAGAAGAGAGATCCTTCGTCCCGACGAACACCGTCGGGACTCAGGATGACAAGAAACGGCAAGGCGGTGCTGACGCACCGCACTCCACAGTGGTGGCGTTCACCGGCGCGGGGGATGAGTTGGTGCGGTTCACGGTGAGAGCGCCGGGGAAAATTGCGACCGGGAAATATGAGTTGAAGGCGTGGGCGAGGCGCGCGGATGGAGAGGAGTTTCGGACGTCGCTGGAACCGTTGCCGACACTGCCGACGCGGATGTGGAGCGAGCCGGCGGTGGCGCGGGTGCACGTGATGGACGTGACGGTGCCGAAGGATTTGCGGGTGGGATACGTGACGGCGGAAAACGATCCGATTCCGCAGGCACTGTGGGAAATCGGCGTGCACGTTGAGCTGCTGGACGAGGCGGCGCTGGCGTTTGGCGATTTGTCGAAGTATGACGCCATTTGCATCGGCATCCGCGCGTACGAGCTGCGCAGCGATCTGGCGCGGGCCAACCAGCGGCTGCTCGATTACGCAGCAGCGGGCGGGACGCTGGTGGTGGAGTACCAGCGCGGGAACGTGTGGAACAACATCAAACCAGCGCCGTACGCGGCGACGATTGGCAACGGGTTGCGCACGACGGATGAGAATTCGCCGGTGCGCGTGGTGGACGCGGCGCATGCGGTGCTGAATTTTCCGAATGCCATCCGCACGGAGGATTTTGCGGGATGGGTGCAGGAGCGCGGGCTGTATTACTGGAACACGTTTGACGCGAAATACACGGCGGTGCTGGCGATGAAAGACCCCGGCGAGCAGGAAGCGCTGGGCGCGCTGGTGTACGCGCGGCACGGGAAGGGCATCTACATCTATACGGGGCTGTCGTTCTTCCGGCAGTTGCCGGAGGGAGTTCCCGGGGCGTATCGGTTGTTTGTGAATCTGCTTTCGGGGGGCAGGAGGAAGATGGAGTGATTGAAGGAAATTTGTGATTGGTGATTTGTGATTGAGGAAGTGAGGAAAGAGGAAAGAGGAAGGAGGAAGGAGAAAGAGAGGGAACCGTAGAAATGTAGAAGTGTAGAAATGTGGAAGCGACAGAGACAAGGCGTGACAAAGTGCCAGAGTGGCGAGCAAAACATTGAACGTTGAAGGGTTGCAGAGGGAAAAAGCGGAGGGAGTGATGAAGAAGAGCTGGGGGGCATTGGCGATAGCGGCGTGTTTGATAGCTGGGCTGACCGCGAGCGGAGGAATGGCGCAGGACAAGCCGCAGAATCCGCCGAAGGACAAGAAGGCGCCGAAAATGAAGGCGAAACAGGTGGAGTCGCCTGCACAGGCAGGCATGCCGCAGGGCAACGAAAACAATGTGATCGACTACCGCATCTCGGAAATGCTGGCGGCCTGGCAACTGGGAGACACCAACCTGCTGCACAGCGTGTACGCGGACGACGTGTCGGTGGTGAGCGGCTCGTTCGAGGCGCCCATCATGGGCTGGCCGAATTTTCTGGTGACCTACCAGAAGCTGCGCGCGCGCGTCAGCTCCGCGCAGAAGGATCGCTACAACACCTACACGGTCGTGCGCGGAACGCTGGCGTGGTCCAGCTTCCAGTGGGAATTCAACGGACAAGTGGACGGCAACGCGGCACGCTGGCGCGGACAAACCACGCTGGTGTTCGAGAAGCGCGCGGGGAAATGGATGATCGTGCACGACCACACGTCGGTGGTGGCGGATATGTCGCCGCCGGCGGCGGCGGCAAAGCCGTGAGCAAGGAAGGGTGTAGGGTTTTGGGTGTAGGGTGTAGAAAACAGAAAAACGAAATTAGAAAAGAGAAAATGGGAAAAGAAAAAGGCATAACGCAGATGAACGCAGATTTCCAGGGAGGAAGGAGGAAGGAGAAGAAGTACGATAAGAAGCAGCGGCCAGCGTTTACCGCAAGTCACCCCAGCGCACACACGGAACGACTACGACACTTATAGGTCTGCACGCGCTGGACTTTGCGAGGCTAAGTCCGGGCGCGGATCAAAACGTTTTCAGGCCTTCATAGAGCCACACGCCGGCGATGGTTAGCAGGAGCACGCCGGAAGTCACGCCGAGCACGGTGATGGGCTTACCGAGGCGAATCAGCCGTTCCACCAGCGCTTTTTGTTCGCGGGCGATGTGGTCTTCGGCTTTGTCGAGAAAGATCTGATCTTCTTCCTTGAGCTCCAGGATGCTGCGGAAAATCAGCAGGACGATGAGCGCCACGGTCACCACACCCCAGAGGATCAGCAGGATCATCAGCGGACTGAAATTCATGGAGCCCTCCCGCCGGACAGATTCGCTGCACAGCGCGGAGCCGCGGCAGAGGCGGGCGGCCCCACCTTTGAGGGGAGTATATACCAGGAGGAAGGGTGTAGAGAGACAGAAGCAGAAAATAGAAAAGAGAAAATAGAAAACAGGAAAGAGGAAGGAGGAAAGAGGAAGAAAGAGAGATCCTTCGCTTCGCTCCCTTCGGCTTCGCTCAGGGCGAGCAGGATGACACAAAAAAAAAGAAAGCGCCTAGGATTTGGCGGAGCCGGCGGCGGGGAAGGAAAGGCCCCAGAATTCATCGCGAGGAGTGAGCATCTCCACGCCGAGGTCGTAGCAGCCCTGCTTTTGCGCGTCGCTGGCCCAGACCACCTTGAATTTATCGGCTTGCTTGGAGAAGCTGTTGGTGATTTCGATTACGCCGCCGGTCTTGAACGAACTGCGCGAGCGCACCAGTGCGCCGGTGCGGCTGATGGCGACAGTTTCGGCCTCCTCGCTGATGTGACGGTTGTCCTTGGTCAGGCCGTAAAGGGTAACGGGAATGCGAATGATGACGCGCTCGCCGCGGCGGCGTTCGCGGATTGGCATATCCGACATACTGTGGGCCCTCGGTTGAGTAATCAAAAGATTTCCAGCTCCAGTGCCGCGCCGGGTGGGCGGCCACTGCCTTCCACGGGTGCGGACGAACCTCTCGTGGAAGCCCAGGTGAATCTACTGCTACGAAGAAGCATACGCCTCCGACGGGGAAAAGGGTGCAACTTCGTGGCGCGGATTGCTCAGTCGCACAACAAAGAAAAATGCACGGAGGAGGCGCGCGTTGACAAAAACGGGACCGGCGGAGACAATGAAAAAGCCTCGATGTGCCGCAGCTTGTGCCCAAGTGGCGGAATTGGCAGACGCGCTAGCTTCAGGAGCTAGTTCCCTCACGGGAGTGGAGGTTCGAGTCCTCTCTTGGGCACCAACAAAGATAGAAAATAGAAAATAGGGAATGGCCGAAACCGCGGATGGTGCCAAATATCCGACACCGTGCCGGACAGGCTCCCTCGCCTTCGCTCGGGACAAGTAGCAGCCTGTCCTACGATGGCGCATGGACGCGCTCAGGAGGGGGGAGTTGCCAATAGGAACCGTGAACGGCACGTAAAGCGGGAAGCAGGCACTTTTGTGCTAACCTGAACACTCCAGCTCTGAAAGAAAGTCAAGTGAGCGAAACCGGAGTGACTACCATGAAAAGAAAATTCTGGATTTGTCTTTCGGCAGGACTGCTGCTGATTTGCGGTTTGGCCGGCACAGCGTCAGCGCAAACGCCCAATACGGCGGCCGTGCGACTGGTGGATGCGTTGAGCACGGAGCGCAGTCAGACCGGCGAGACATTCAGCGCCACGCTGGACCAGCCGCTGGTGATGAACGGGCGCGTGGTCGCGCCGCAGGGCGCGCGGGTGACGGGCCGCGTGCGGGAAGCCATCAGCTCCGGGCGGCTGAAGAAACCCGCGTCGATTACGCTGCGGCTGGAGAGCGTGCAGTCGTCCGCGGGAAGAGTTCCTCTCGATACGCAGGACCTGACGATCAAGGAAGGGTCGCACGCGACGCGCAACGTGGTGATTATCGGCGGCTCCGCGGGAGCCGGCGCGGTGCTGGGCGGCGTGCTGGGCGGCGGAAAAGGCGCGGCCATCGGCGCAGCCACGGGAGCGGGAGCGGGCACGCTGGCTGCTTTCCTGACCGGCAAAAAAGAAATCGCGCTGCCGTCGGAAACGCAGCTCACGTTTAATCTGACGTCCGTTTCGATGAATTCGCGCGAGCTTTCGAGATTGCCGCGCGCTGGAGAAGACGCCAGCCGAACGCAGACCTCGCGGGCGTCGGGGGATGACCGCGATGCGCGGTACGCGGAAGGGCGCCGGAGAGAGGGGCGCGAAAGAGACGATGACGCGGAGTCGAGCCGCGGAGGCGTGCCCATTTTCAGCTCGCAGCAGCGCACGCTGATTGCAAGCTGGTTCCGGAATTCGCGGAGCAACCTGCCGCCGGGATTGGCCAAGCGCGACCGCTTGCCGCCGGGGTTGGAGAAACAGCTTCGCGAGCGCGGGACGCTGCCGCCAGGATTGCAGAAGCGCTGGCAGCCTCTGCCGGGTGATTTGGATCGGCAGTTGCCACGGTTGCCCGCGGGCTACAAGCGCGGGGTCGTGGCCGGACACGTGATTCTGATGAACGACAAGACGTCCGTGATTGTGGACATCGTACGGAACGTGATGCAGTAGCGGCGACCAGGCAAGCCGGGCGGACACGCAGGTCCGCCCCTACGAAAGGGAATCGAGAGCGGAGGCGAGGTGGGAGAGGGCAGCGTTGAGGGTGGCGGTGTCGCCGCCGATGCCGATGCGGAAGTGGTCAGGCAGGTCGAAGAATTTCCCAGGGACAACCGAGGTTTCATATTTTTCGCGGAGCAGGGCGAAGAATTTTTCGGCCTGCGCGGCGGAGCGGTCTAAAGACACGCCCCTACAAAACCGAGGGAACACAATCGTGCCGCAGGGCGGGCGAACGCATTCGAGGTCGCGGCGGGAGTCGAGGAAGCGGTCGAGCAGGGCGCGATTTTTAGCGAGCAAGGCGGCGGAACGGGCGGCAATTTGCGGAAGTTTTTCCAAAGCGATGACGCTGAGCAGCTCGGCGGTGTGCGCCGGAATGTTGCCGAAGAGGTCGTTGAGGCGCCACATTTTTTTGGCGAGGTCGGGGCGAGCCAGAATCCAGCCGCAGCGCAGGCCGCTCAAGCCGTAAGCTTTGGTCAGGCTGCTGGTGACGATAAACTCTTCTCCCAAATGAAACGCAGAGCGCGGCGCAACGGGTTGCAGCTGCGTGGCCAGCATTTCCAGATAGACTTCGTCCACTAAAACGTGCGCGCCGACGCGGCGAGCAATTTCGCCGACCTGGCGAAGCGTGGCGTCGTCCGCGAGCACGCCACTGGGATTGTGCAGATTGGTGAGAACGATGAGGCGAGTGCAGGGCGTGACGTGGCGCTGGATTTCCGCGGGGTCAATGCGAAAACCATTTTCGAAGCGGCGCGGCCAGTGCTGCACGTCGGCGCCGAGGTAGCGCGCGACAGCGATGAGCGGATCGTAGGCGGGATGCTCGATGAGCACTTCGTCGCCTGGCTCGACGACGGCGGCCATAGCCAGGTAGTTGGCCATGGAGGTGCCGATGGCGGCGACCACGCAGTCGGGCGAGACGCCGCACTTTTTGGCGAGGGCTTGCTGCAACGGCTCGTAGCCGTAGAAACTAGGGCCGCTGATTTCGAGCTGGTCGAGCGAGACGCCGAGATCTTTGAGAGGAAAATTCATCACGCCGCTGGTGGCCAGATTGTAGCGTGCGTGCGCGCGCAGTTTGGCCCACTCGATGTAGTCGGTGCTCATGACGCGGCGCGGGGCGCTCACCGGGACTTCCTCCGACTCCAGAAAATATAAGCAGGAATGCCGGACAGCAATATCACCAGGCCGATGCGGGAGCTTTCCCAGTATTTGTAAAACGTGTTAAGCACGACGAGCCAGGAAGCGGCGACGAAAGCGATGGTGGTGAAGGGATGGCCGGGGATGAGGAATGAGGCGCGGGGGGCGGGGCCAAAGCCCGCCCCTACAGAAGCAGATTGAGAAGACGGAGCGGCGTCGCGGCGGCGCAGGGCGAAGATGCAGGTGGCGGTGAGTCCGAAGAAAAGAAAATCGAGAGAAATGACGTAGCTGAGAATTTGCTCGTAGCGTCCGGAAAGAGCGATGGCGATGGCGCAGACGCCCTGCACGGCGATAGCGACGACGGGCACGCGACTCCGGGGGTGCAGCCAGCCGACGCGCTGGAAGAACAGGCCGTCTTCGGCCATGGCGTAATAGACGCGCGGTGCGGTCAACATGCCCTGGCTCAAAAAGCCGAGCGTGGAAATGGCAATGCCCGCGGCGATGAGTTTTGCGCCGGGTTCGCCGAGCGCGGCGCGCATCACGTCGGAGGCGGGCGTGGTGGTGGCGGCGAGGCCCTCCGGGCCGAGCACACGCACGCAAACAAAGTTCACCGCGAGATACAAAACCACCACGCCAACGACTCCGATAATCAGCCCGCGCGGGAGGTCGCGCTGCGGCTGGCGCATTTCTCCGGCGACGAAGCTGGCCGTCTGCCAGCCGCCGTAGGCAAACAGCACCGGCACCATGGCCGCGCCCACAGCGGTGAGCAGGTCGAACGAAGCGGGACGATCGAGGAGGTTTGCGCTGGCGGTCCCGAGGTCTCGGGACGCAGCCGGCGTGCCGGCGAAAAACAGTCCGCAGCCGATGAGCGCGACGATGGCCAGAATCTTCAGCACCATCAGCGTGCTCTGCACGGTGCTGCCTTCCTTCACGCCAAAACAATTGATGAGCGTCAACAGGCCGAGCGCGAGCGAAGCGACGAGCGCGTCGGGCACGCGGGCGCCGGTGATCTCCAGAAAATAACGCGCGAAGGTGACGGCGACGGTGGCCATGCCTCCGGTTTGCGTGACGAGCAGCAGCGCCCAGCCGTAAATGAACGCTACCGACGGATGGTAGGCCTCGCGGATGTAGGCGTACTGCCCGCCGACGTGTGGGCGGCGCGCGGCCAGCTCGGCATAAATGAACGCGCCGATGAGCGCCATCACTCCGCCGATAGCCCACGCAGCGAGAATCAGAAACGGCGTGTGCAACTGGCGTGCGACCACGTAGGGGTTCATGAAAATGCCCGAGCCGACGATGCCTCCCATCACGATCATGGTGGCGTCGAAGAGGCCCAGGCGGCGGGCGAGGCCGGGAGGCGATGGCTGTGCTTGGGACATGGTAAAGGCGAGAGCGAATTTATCAGAGGAATGAGGAAAAGAGGAAGGAGGAAGGAGGAAGGAAGGGGTCATGGATCAGGGGTCAGGGGTCAGGGGGAAGAGTGGCAGAGTTGCAGAGACGCAGAGGCATGGCGCGGAATGCTGCTTCGAAGAGAGTGCTACCGGGCCATGTGGGCGGCGATGATTTTCCAGGTGTCGGCGCGCTTCTGGAAGACCAGCGTGCATTTGAATTCGCCGGGCTGCTTGGGGTCTTCCACCACCACGCGGCTCATGACCACGCCGGTGTCGCCATAGAGGCGCACGGAGGATTCCTGCAGGGAATACTTGATCACGTTTGTTTTGGGAGGAGCGTCGGCGGGGGCGATGTCGTCCTTGGAAACGATGTTGCCGTGCGCGAAGCCCATGAAGTCGTCGGCGATGAGGCGGTCGAGCGCGGCGTGGTCGCCGCGAGCGTCGGCGTCGAGCCAATTGCGCACGAGTTGCAGGAGCTGATCCTCGGCGCGCGGGGCTTGCGCGGCGCGAACGGGTAGAGTGCGGACGACGAGGAAAAGAGTAAACGCAATCAGCAGGCTGGCGAGAAACGCGCGACGTTTCATGGTGAAACCTCCTGAAGATGAAGTGGCTGAACAGAAGATTTAGACACCGGATCTAGCGGGGAAGTTCCGGACCATGCAAGAGTTTCGCGGCGCAGAGGAGTGCGCCGCGGGGAAGAAGAAGCGCCTCCGGCAGGGTGGAACGCGCTCCGCGCTGTCGATCTTTGTGGCGGGGCTGACGCCCCGACAGAGAATGGCGGCGGTTACCCGCCGCACTCCACGGCGCGCTGCGGGCCAGAGGGCGCGCCGCCCGCCCCCTCACTGCATCATCGGAGACCAACGAAACTTTGTTCTGTCCCAGTAAATGTAGTGAATTCCGTCCTCCCAAACCATCAAAATGGATTCTCCTTTAGGGACTGACACGTTGCGGTTAGTCTTTCGAAAGGCGAGAATGTCGGAACGCGTGGCAACTTGCCAATTGGGGGCCACGAAATTATCGTCATGCATATCCGAGAACGGGGGCGTCGTTCGGTTATCAGCTCCAAGGATTACCCGTACACCGCTAGCCAAGCAAATAAGCACGCCGTTTCTTTTTGACTTCGTTCCTTTGACCGCAACAGCAAAATCCGGCCGGCCATCACCGTCAAAATCGCCACGCAAATAGTAGGGATTGGTATTCATGTCCGTTGAAACTGAATTCATAATATTCGGGTCTTCCAAACAGGCAACCATTTTTGTCGGGTGAACACTGTCATCCTGGGAACCAACGGGTAGAAAGAACAGCCAAGACACCAGCAGTATCAAAAGGTTCATATTTACCTACTTTTGAAATTGGGCGGGTGGCCCGCTTTTCCTTGCCGAATTCTTCTTGGCGGCAAGGCACGAGCAGAGCATACCACTGGGGACGTCATTGAGGAGTTTGCAGAGCAGGGGTCAGGTTTCAGGGATCAGGGGTTGGAGTGAGGCTCATCCTTGACGAAGGCGAGCTAAGACGAAGTCCTCATGGGCCGATCTGAAAATCGGCCCCTACACACGGGCGCGGCGGCGAAAGAACCAGAAGATAGAAAAGAGAGAATAGAAAAGAGCCAAGCAGGCGTCCCGATAAGAACAATCGGGACGCAAAGAGCGCGCTTCGCGCCGGAGGTAAAAGGCGCCTCCGGCAGGGTGGAATGCGTCCCGATCAAAACCATCGGGATGCAAAAGACGCACTGCGCGCCGATTGACTTTTGTCGGGGCTGACGCCCCGACAAGAATGGCGGCGGTTACCCGACGCACTCCACAGCGCCCTGCGCGCCAAAGGGTGCGCCACCACCTAATTCTTTTTCTCGTATAGCACTTCAAATGCAATGAGTTTCTTGCCGTCTGCGAGATATATCCTCGTGGCGTTCGGTATCGTATCAATCCACATTTCACGGAGTTCCGCATTCGTCGCTGCTCGATGCTCCTTTTCGAGGCGATAGTGAGCCTTGATAAGAAGTTGACCTTCTGGTGTGTAACTGAAATCGGAGTAAATTGCGCATAGGTTTGAATTCTTTGCAGTGTCTTGCACGCAGTCGTACCACGCGCCGCCATCTACGCCACCCGACCAGATTGCAGTTGCAGGAACAGATTTCGGGCGTTTTGGGCTTTGGACAGTGCTATGACAACCACAGAGTAAAGAAACCAAGATTCCCGCAGCTAGCAATGGCATGCGCGCTCTATTGTTTTTTTTCATAAAGCGGAGGCCCAAATTTTCCCCGGGAACTCTTCTTGCTGGCGAGGCACGAGCAGAGCATACCACTGCGGGACTTCATGGAGGGGTACCCTTGGGCCGATCTGAAGATCGGCCGCTACAAAAGGACCTGCAGCGGCGAATTCGTGGCCCAATCCGCGGCAGGCGGGGGGATCTGCAACGGAACATTTCGCCGGGAGGCGGACGGGTGTAGACTGAAAACCTCCGAGGAGTAGAGGATGAAGTTTGCGGGCCAAAAGAAGGCGACGATGCGCACGGCTGCGCTGGTGGCGGCCGGGGCGGTGCTGGTGCTGTCGGCGCTGGCGCAGCAGGAGCCGGCCGGCAAAGCGAAAAAAGAAGATCGCGTGCTGCGCTCGACGTCGCGGCTGGTGCTGGTGAGCACCATCGTGTGGGACAAAGACGGAGCGCCGGTCAGCGGGCTGACGCGGGACGACTTCGAGGTGCTCGAGGACGGCAAGCCGCAAAGCGTGGCCACGTTTTCCGCGATCGTTTCCGAGGGGACTCCGCGCGCGCTGGCTGAGTCCAGCGCGCCCGCCGCGCCTGCGGCACCGCGCAATACGTTCACCAACCGCGAGGAGCGCTCGAAGGAAATCACGCCGGTCATCACGGTCATCCTGCTGGACGCGCTGAACACCGAGGCGAAAGACAGCTTGTACGGGCGGCAGGAAGTGGTGCGGTTTTTGGAGAAGCTGCAACCGCAGGACCGCGTGGCGCTGTACGTGCTTTCGACCGCCGGCGTGCGCGCGCTGTTCGACTTCACCAGCGATCCCGCGCCGCTGATCCGCGCGCTGCAACGCTACCGGTCGAGAGAAGAGCCGCAAGTGAGCGCGTCCGACCCGGAAGTGATACCGAGCGGGATTAAAGAAGTCGATGAGTTTTTGCGGAACACATCGCGGCTGCAAAGCGGATTTTTCCTGCGCGACCGCGTACATCGCACCGTGGATGCGCTGGTAGCCATCGCCGATCATCTGTTGCGCGTCCCCGGGCGGAAAAATCTGGTGTGGGTTTCCGGGAGCTTTCCCATTTCTTACGGCTTCGACCGGCTGTACGAGTCCACGCGGGGAACGGGCCTGACGTCCGCGGATGCGGCCGCTGCCATCGGAGCCCTTGCTATCGGGCCGCAGCAGCCGTCGGGAACCTCGTCGGGCCGCGGAGGAGTACGAGCCGCGCCGCCGCCAAGCGCGTCGAGGAATCCGGACCTGCTGTCCGCGCCGGAGCAAGAAGTTTTTTGGAGAGACTTGGAACGCGCGGCGCGCGCGCTGAACCAGGCCAACCTGGCCATCTATCCCGTGGATGCGCGCGGGATGATGACCGCCTTTCCCGATCCCAATTTCAATCCCGCGGCTTTCAACAGAGGGCAGGGACCCGGCGCTCCGCAGTTCACCGTGGGCGGTCCCGACCGCCAGGAATTCGACACCATGAATATGCTGGCCGACCGCACGGGCGGGCGCGCCTTCTACAATGCGAATGAAATCAACCAGTCCGTGCGCATGGCCATCGACGAATCGCGCGTCAGCTACGAACTGGGCTATTACCCGGTGCACAACCAGTGGGAAGGGATGTTCCACGAAATTACGGTGCGCGTGAAACGCCCCGGGCTGCGGGTGCGCAACCGCAAGGGCTATTTCGCGGTGAAGGACGCGCCTGCTGAAAATTCGCAGCAGGCCGAGCTGCTGCAGGCAGCGGCGAATAGCCCGCTGGAATCCTCGGTGCTGGGAATGAAAGTGCGGCTGGAACGCGTCGCCGGCGCCGATGCGCGTACTCTGAATTTGCGCATCGAACTGGACACACGAGAAGTGTATCTGGCGCGCGAGGGCAATCGCTGGGTGGGCGCGCTGGCCGTGCTGGTGGCGCAGACCAACTCGGACGGCGAAAGAACCATGAGCGGCGCGCAGACGGTGGACCTCAAGCTCGAACAAGCCACCTACGACAAGCTGCTCCGCGAAGGCATGAAATTGACCAAGCGCATCCAACTCGAGCCCGGCGCGGAAGAGCTGCGCGTCGTGGTGCGCGATACTTCGTCCGGGGCCACGGGATCCGTTTATATTTTGCTGGAGCAATTTCGCGACGCGCCGTGATGCAGGTGCTGCAATCCGACTGCGGAAGCGACGCAGCGCCACAAAAAAAAGGAAGGCGGTCCAGGTCAGGCCGCCTTCCGATGCGAGTCCCTGTGGGGACCGAGTGCAGCCCGCAAAGCGACGGCTGCTCCCTGCCGCTTTGAACCCCCAGGCCAAAATTTAGTTGCGGCGCGGCGCGCGCCCGCGTGACGTATGATATCCCCTCCCATGGGACCACGAGATTCCAACCACGAATTGAACGAGCAGGACGTGACGGTGCATCTGGGCGGGGTGGCGCGGGCGGCGAGCTTGCGAGAAATGGCCCACGCGCTCGGGCTGAAGCATGCCGGGCGGCGCACATTGAAGAAGATCATCGCCAAGCTGCTGCGGCGGCACGAAATCGAAGAGGTGCAGAACGGGCGGTATGCGCTGGCAGGGAAGAAAGTGGCAGAGTTGCAGAGTGGCAGAGTGACAGAGTCACAGAGTGGAGAAGCAACGCGGGGAAAGGGATCGGGGATCAGGGAACAGGGATCAGAGAAAGAGAAAAGCGAAAATCGAAAAACGAAAAGCGGGGAAGGGGCGCAGCAAGCAGCGCCCCTACAACGCGACGTCCAGCCAGTGCACTCCAAAGATCCGAATGTGATTACCGGGCGGATTGTGACGCACCGCGACGGGTACGGGTTTGTGTTACCGGACGAGCCGGTGCCGGGGATGGAAGGCGACCTGTTCGTCGGGCGGGACGCGCTGGGCGATGCGATGCACGGCGACCGCGTGCAAGCGCGCATCGAGCGTCGCGGCACGCGCATGGATCGCGGGCAGCGCGTGGGTCGCGCGGAAGGGCGCGTGGTGCGCATCCTGAAGCGCGCGCACGAAACGCTGGTGGGCGAATTCCACTACGACTTGCGTCCGTTCGGGCGCGAGCGAGGGAATTACGTGATTCCCTTCGACACGCGGTTGAAGCAGGAAATTGTAATTCCGCCGGGGGAAGAGTTGACGGCGGCGTTGCGAGAGAAATTGGGAATGGCCGGCGCGGGCGGCGATGGGGCGCAGCAAGCAGCGCCCCTACAAAGCGGCGTCGAGCCGCCGCACTCCAAAGGGCGACCTGCCGGTCGCCCCTACAAAATCGAAAAGTTGGTGGAGCTGGATGGGGCGGTGGTGAATGTGGAGATTACGCGATTCCCGGGCGGCGGGCTGGGAGCGGCGGGGCGCGTCATCGAAATTCTGGGGCGCGTGGGCGATATCGGAGTGGATACGGAGATTATTATCCGCAAGCATCACCTGCCGCATGAATTCCCGGAAGAGGTGATGGAGGAGGCGGGACGGGCGCCGAAAGAAGTGGCGAGTGGTGAGTGGCCAGTGGCGAGAGAGGATTTTCGGAGTTTGCCGATTGTGACGATCGACGGGGAGACGGCGAAGGATTTTGACGATGCGGTGTACGTGGAGAAATTGCCGGACGGGCACTACGAGCTGCAGGTGCACATCGCGGACGTGGCGCACTACGTGAAGCGGGCGAGCGCACTGGACCGCGAAGCGCGGGTGCGCGGCACGTCGGTGTACTTTCCGAACCGCGCGGTGCCCATGCTGCCCGAGGCGCTGTCGAATGGGATTTGCTCGCTCAACCCCAAAGTGGACCGGATGGTGATGAGCGCGGTGATGGAAATGGACGCGCAGGGGAAAATGGTGCGCGCGCGGTTTACGCCGGGAGTGATCCGCTCGGTCGAGCGCATGACGTACACCAACGTGAACAAGGTGCTCGAAGGCGATCCCGAGGTCTCGGGACGCTACGCGGCGGTGGCGGAGCGATTCCGGCTGATGAAAGAGCTGGCGCTGATCCTGAGCGCGAAGCGGGAGAAGCGCGGCTCGATTGATTTTGATTTGCCGGAACGGGTGATCGAGTTCGACGAGCTGAACCGCATGAAGTCCATTGTGCGCAGCGAGCGCAACATCGCCAACCGCATCATCGAGGAGTTCATGCTGGCGGCCAACGAGGCGGTGGCGAATTACCTGGAGAAGCGAGGCATCACGTCACTGCACCGCGTCCATGAGAAGCCCGATGCGAAAAAAGTGATGGAGTTCGAGGAGTTGGCGAAAGCATTTGGGTACACGCTGGGTGTCGAGGATTTGGCAGAGAGAAAAATCCCCGTAAAACATGGGCAAGTGCACGCGCCGCGCAGCCGGGAGAAGGGCGCGCGCCATGGCAAAACCGAGGGCGGGCGCATGCGCGCGATGACGGTGACGCTGCCGTCGGGGACGGAGCTCAATATCCGCCCGCAGCACTACCAGGCGCTGGTGAAAAAAATTGAAGGCAAGCCGGAAGAGAGAATCCTGTCCTACCTGATGCTGCGCTCGCTGAAGCAGGCGCGGTACGACGCCGCGCCGCTGGGGCACTTCGCGCTGGCGTGCGATGAGTACACGCATTTTACGTCGCCCATTCGGAGATATCCGGATTTGATTGTGCACCGATTGCTGAAATGGGCGCTGACGAAGGAAGGGATCAGGGATCAGGGGTCAGGGATCAGGGAAAACACAGCAGAACCGATTTACCGGATGGCGGAGCTGGAGGAGATGGCGGCGGAGTCGTCGGATGCGGAGCGGCGCGCGGACCTGGCCGAGCGCGAGCTGATGGACTGGAAGACGGCGCAGTTTATGGAGCAGCACCTCGGCGACGAATACTCCGGGCTGATCATCTCCGTGCACAAGTTCGGATTTTTCGTGGAGCTGCTCGAACTGTTTGTGGAAGGACTCGTGCCCATTGCGGCGATCGAGGAATTCACCGGCGGCGGCTGTTTCTATCGCGAGAGCGACCGCGCAATTTTGATCGAGCGCGGCGGGCGACACCCTTCGACTTCGCTCAGGGCAGGTGCGGCCGCGCGCGGCAGTGGAAAACGAGCGCCGGGTGCAAATGTGAAAGCGTTCCGGCTGGGCGACCGCGTGCGCATCCGGGCGGAACGGATTGATCCGTTTCAGAAACGCGTGGAGTTTGCGCTGATCTGAAAAGAAAGTAGAAGTGTGGAAGTGTAGAAGTGATGAAATTTGTGATTGAGTGATTTATGATTGAGTGATTGAGGACCGCTAAAGTGCAATCTCGCTTTCACTAAATCACAAATCACAAATCGCAAATCACTCAATCTCAGGGGCAAGGCGGAAGCGAGCTTCCGCACTCCAAGGCGGCGCAGACGCGCCGCAGTCCAAAAGCGAGGTGAATATGGCGGCGAGGAAATGCCCGATGTGCTTGCAGGGGGTGACGCCGGGACACGTGGTGGCGTACAGCGACGGGATGAAGTGTCCCGGGTGTGGGCGGCGGCTGGAGGTGTCGCTGGGCAGCCGGTACCTGGCCAGTCTGGCGGGAATGGCGGCGGGCGCGCTGGCGTGGCAGCGGAGCGATCCCGCGCAAGGCGAAATGGGATTTGCCGCGGCGGTGCTCTGGGCGTTTCTGGCGTACAGCGTGGTGGCACCGCTGGTGCTGATGGTTTTCGCGGACTTGCGCGTGAAAGAGGAAGAGCCTGTCGCGGAGCTGGCGCCGGCAGCGGCACACGGCCATCACTAGCGCGTTGTGGAAGCTATTACGTTCGTACTATTGCCCGGCCATTGCGGCGAGAACAAAATTGCAGCATGGCGAAGTATGTTGCCCTGCTCGGCCGCAGAGTAGAGGTGGAGTATCGGGCCGGGGACTTGTATCTGCCGGCCGTGGGCACACTGGCGGCGGATTCCGGAAAATCCATTTTCCTCGAAGAGCACTTTGAGAAGAGCGAAAGCGTAAGAACATTTCGCTGGGAAATTCCCTACCAGTGCATCGTGAAGATCCATGAGATCATGGCGGGCCCCACCACTCCACGCGGAGGCAAGCGCGGAATGGATATGGACGCGGCGTGAGAAGAGCAGGGATCAGGGAACAGGGGTCAGGGGAAATCATCAGGAAACCGCGGAAGAAATCCTTAGTTGAAAATTGAATAGGGACAGATATAGTGCGCGAGCAAAGGCTGGCGCACGGAGATTAGTTGTGCGCCGCACAGGCTGAAGGCTTGTGCTACGACGGCGGAGGAGAAGGAATGGCGATGAATGTCGGACTCATAGGATTGGGATTGATGGGGCGGCCGATGGGATTGAACCTCATGAAGGCGGGGTTCAGCCTGACGGTGTGGAACCGCACGCGCGAACGGGTGCGCGAATTTGTGGAGAAGGGCGCGACAACGGCGGCGTCGCCGCGGGACGTCGCGGCGAAGTCCGAGGTGTTGATCACCATGGTCAGCGACCCGCCGGCGCTGGAGGAAGTGCTGTGGGGGCCCAAGGGCGCCATCGAAGGCTTGCAGAAATCGAGCGTGCTGATTGATTCGAGCACGGTGTCGCCGGCGCTGGCGCGGCGCGCGGCCGCGGCGTGCGCCGAGCACGAGGCGGAGTTTCTGGATGCGCCGGTGACCGGCGGCACGTGGGGCGCGGAAAAAGGCGAGCTGGTGTTCATGGTCGGCGGGCGGAAAGAAGTGCTGGGAAAAGTGCAGCCGGTACTGGCGGCGCTGGGGAAAAAGTTTTTTCACCTCGGCGGGCACGGCGCGGGACAAACCATCAAGCTGGCCATGAACATGATTCTGGCGCTGCAAGTGGGTGCGCTGGCGGAAGCACTGGCACTGGTGCAGGGCGCGGGGCTGGACGGCGAGCGACTGATCGAAGTCCTGCAAGCGAGCATGGCGCGCGCAGCGGTGCTCGACGTGAAAGCGCCGATGATCATGCAGCAGAAGTACGCGCCGAGCTTTCCGCTGCGCTTGATGCACAAGGATTTGGGGCTGGCGCTGGACCTGGCGAACCAGTTGGGCGTGTCACTGCCGGCCACGGCGGCGGCGCGGGAGATTTATAACGCGGTGAAGGGCGCGACGCGCGAGGACGTGGATTACGCGGCGGTGGCGAAGTTCTGGCAGAAGTGAGAAAAGTGAATCCACAGATTTCGCTGGCAAATCACCAGCGGGACAGATCGCAGATTACACAGATTGGCCGCTATGGCTTTGAGTTGGGTGGAAAGAAGCACATGGGCAGGTCGCGCGAAGTGCGCAGGCCGGCGGGGGCCGCGAGAATCGCGGGGATGCAGTTGACGACGACGGAGGCGGTAGCCACGTCGCCGTGGGTGCCGCCGGGCACGACGAGCTTGATGTTGGGCTGGCCGGAGAGTTCGATGGTGTCGGAGGATTCCGGCGCGCCGACGTACATCTGCAATTCGAGATAGATTTTCTCCACGCCTTTCACGAAGCCGCGGGCGATTTGATGGACGCCGGCGGCTTGTCCCGCAGCGACTTCCAGAAATTCCGTTTTGACCGCAGCTTTGGCGACGACGGGCTCGATGGTTTCGGTAATTTTATCCACGGCGAAGCCGAGGCCGTCGGCGACCATGGCGACGGATTCCGGCAGGCCGTGGTGCTTGATGATTCCTTCCGCTACTTTCGCTTTGAATTCCTCGACGGTCATGCCCGCGCCGATTTTTTTCTGCAGCGGCATGCGGCGTTTGCTGGCGTCCACAATGCGCACGGCTTTCGCCGAGTCCACGCGCTGCGAAACGGCGGCGAGCGTGAGCACGAGCTTGTCCATGACGAAGCCGGGATTCACGCCGGTGCCGACGATGGCTACGCCCCATTCCTTGGCCTCGGAATCGAGGTGCTCGGAAATTTCGGGATGCTTCTCGAAGGGGTAAGCGAGCTCCTCGCAGGTGGAGACGACGCAGGAGCCGGCTTCGATGCACTCCATGAGCTGGTCTTCGACGTCGCGGAGATCGGAGGAGGTAGTGTGGATGACCACGTCCGCCTTCTGGCCGAGGATTTTGCCGGCGTCGTCGGAGACGAGGACGCCCCAGGGGGCGTCGGACGCGCCGACCACTTCGCCGAGGTCTTTGCCGGCCTTGGCGGGGTCTTTGTCGATGGCGCCGATGATTTGCAGGGCTTTTTTCTCGCGCATCAGGCGGACAATGCCGGCACCGATGGGACCTACGCCGTATTGCACAACACGAATGTTCTTTTTCACTGTGGGCTCCGAAAATTGAGTGGGTGGTCCGATGCGCAGAATCGCGGCAGTCCACCACAAGGGGCGCGTAGAAACAGCAAAAGAATATCCCATGAAGCAAGGCAGGACAGCAACCAAAAAACGAAAATGGAAAAGAGAAAATGGAAAAGAGGAAATTCGAAACGCCGTGGGAGCAATGGCGCGAGTTGCGCGGAGGATGGCGGCGCGCAATAATAATGCCTCCGGGAAATGCGCAGCATCAGCAGCACAAACGCGGTGGCGCGCGGAGAAAGAAAGAGGAAGCCATGGGAAGAGAAAAACTGAACGAGCAACAAGTCGCCGAAGCCGTGGCGAAATTGCCGGGTTGGAGCATCCGCGATGGCGCGCTGCACCGCGAATTCGTGTTCAAGGATTTCGTGGAGGCCTTCGGGTTCATGACGCGGGTGGCGCTGGCGGCGGAAGCCATGAACCATCACCCGGATTGGTCGAACGCGTGGAATCGCGTCAGCATCAGCTTAATCACGCATAGCGCCGGCGGGTTGACGACGAATGATTTTGAACTGGCGGGGAAGATTCAGGCGTTGATGGGTGGCTGACAGAAAATAAGGAATGAGGAAATGAGGAAGGAAGAAGGAAGAGGGAAGATTCCTTCGCGCGAACAGGGAATCGGGCCTCAGAATGTCAAAATGTCAAGGCGAAGTGAACCCACGCAAAGTGCAAAACATTGCACAGAGAGCGGCAAGCGGTTGCACACCCGGGAAACCATCAGATTAGTCTGCAGGACATCTATCTTCTTACGACACAATTGGTTAGCCGCATAGGGAGAGCCTAGAAGTTGGGTTACACTGTGGAAGCATGCGTGCGATTCCAGAGGATTGCGGAGAAGTTTGCGCAAGCGGACCCGGGATGAACGAAGCAGCAAAGAAAGACATGGCAGATGGGAACACGGGACGCGTAGCCGCGGGAAGCAGCAGCGAGCTGCTGTGGCCCGTTGCGGGCGAGCCAGCGGAAGCGCGGGCGCCGTGGGGCGCGCTGCTCGCATTGATGGCGCTGGCGACGGTGCTGCGGAGCATCGCGCTCAACCAGCAACTCTGGTACGACGAGATCACCACGCTTCTGGACTTTGTGCGCATGCCCATGGCGCACATCGTGACCACCTACACCTCGCAGAACCAGCACATGCTGTACTCCGTGCTGGCGCGCGTGGCCGTGGTGACGTTCGGCGACGCGGCGTGGACCTTGCGGCTGCCGGCGTTGCTCTTTGGCGTGCTGACGGTGCCGGCGCTGTACTTTTGCGCGCGGCTGCTGACCACGCGGCGCGAGTCGCTGCTGGCGTGCGCGCTGCTTGCGGTGAGCTACCATCATGTGTGGTTCTCGCAGAATGCGCGCGGCTATACGGGGCTGGCGTTTTTCACGCTGGTGGCCACGTATTTTTTCATGCGCGGGGCGCAAGAGAAAAGCCGGGCGGGCCTGAAGGCCGCCCCTACAAATGCCGCAACATGGAGAATGTGGGTGGGGTACGCGATTGCACTGGCGCTGGGTATGTACACGCACTTGACCATGGGCTTCATCGCCGCGGGGCATGGGACGGTGTATCTGTGGCTGCTGGCGGCACGGAGTCGCGCACTGGGGCGGCTGCCGAGGAACGCATGGGCGCCAGTGGTTGGATTCGTGCTCGCCGGGGTCATCACGGCGGCGCTGTACGCTCCCGTGATGGGAGACATGATTCAGCGCACGGTGGGCGCAGCGGCCACAGCGTCACCGACGGGACAAGCAGTGCAGTCGGAATGGAAAAGCCCGCTGTGGCTGATTCTGGAGACGGCGCGAGGACTGGGAGCGGGATCGGCGGTCATCGGAATTATGGCGATGTCGATTGGTGGCCTGGTGGTGCTGGCGGGGCTGTGGAGCTTTTTCCGCGAGAATCGCTACGCCGTCGGGCTGATGATTTTTCCGGGTCTCGTGACCGCAGCAGCGATGTTGGTGCTCTCGCGGAATCTGTGGCCGCGGTTTTTCTTTTTCGCCATTGGATTCGGGCTAATGCTCATCGTGCGCGGCGCCATGGAATGGGCCGCTGCGGCGTCGCGGTTGCTGAAGCGCGAAACGCAGGGCTCTGCCTGGGGCACGGCAGTGGTGGCTGCCCTGCTGCTGGGGTCGTGCGTGCAATTACGCGCGGCCTATCTTTACCCCAAGCAGGATTATCTGGGCGCGATGAGCTACGTAGACGCAAAACAGAAACCGGGCGACGCCGTTGCGCTGGTGGGTCTGACTACGATTCCCTACCAGAAGTACTACGGGCGCAACTGGCCGGGCGTCGAGAGCCCCGCACAACTGGAAGCGCTGCGACGGTCGGGACAATCCACGTGGGTGCTCTATACGATTCCCATTCATGTGGCCTCGCGCTACCCCGAACTATGGAACACGCTCCAGAGGGAGTGCGCGCAACCGAAGGTTTTTCGTGGCACTATGGGCGGCGGCGAGGTTTACGTGTGCCGCGTGGAGGGAAAGTAAAGAGGGTGTAGGGTTTTGGGTTTAGGGTGTAGAAAGAAAGATCTGAAGCGAATCAGGCAGCAGGCAGCAAGTAGCTGGTAGCAGGAAAGAAACTTCTTAGGAGACTGGGCGGCGAAACGACGAAATGGCGGAGACGAGCACACATACGAAACAGGAACAAGGCCGCGGCGCGCACGCCGGCGTGAGCGTGGTGATGCCCGCGTACAACGAAGAACAAGGCATCGGCCCGCAGATTGAACGGCTGCGCAGCGTGATGCAGGGGTGCGGGCGAGCGTTTGAAATTATCGTAGTGGACGACGGCTCGACCGACGGCACCGCGGCGGAAGCGCGGAAGCACGACGTGCGGCTCGTGCAGCAGGGACGCAACCGCGGCTATGGAGCGTCGCTGAAGGCGGGCATCGCTGTGGCCAGGAACGACTGGATTGTGATTATCGATGCGGACGGCACCTATCCCGCGGAGTCCATCCCCGCGCTGCTGGCGCACGGCGACGAGTACGACATGGTGGTGGGCGCGCGTGTGGGCGACGAGGTGCACATCCCGCTGGTGCGGCGCCCGGCAAAATGGATTCTGGCCAAGCTGGCCAGCTACCTGGCGGAGCAGGAAATTCCGGACATGAACTCCGGGCTGCGCCTGCTGAAACGTCCGCTGGTCGACAAGTTCGAGCACCTGCTGCCCAGCGGATTCTCGTTTACGACGACGATCACACTGGCGCTGCTCTGCAACGACTACCATGTGCAGTACGTGCCCATCAGCTACGCGAAGCGCGTGGGCAGCTCCAAAATCCGGCCGGGGCACGCCTATCAATTTCTGCTGCTGATCCTGCGCACGGTGATGTACTTCAATCCGCTGCGGATTTTCCTGCCGCTGGGACTCGTGTTCTTTCTGTACGGCGTGGGCAAGCTGGCCTACGACATCTCCAAGGAAAATGTGTCGGAGAGCGCCATCCTCGGCGTGCTGAGCGCGTTTTTGCTGTGGGGGATTGGACTGCTGGGAGACCAGATATCGCGGTTCGGAATTTCGATCCGGCCGAAGTGAAAAAGAAATAAGCAGAAAATAGAAAAGGGAAAATAGAAAACAGGAAATACGAAATTCGAAATTCGGTAAGCGAACACCCACATAGACAGCGAAAGCCACAACTAGCGGAATGACGAAAACAGAAACCCAAGCCCATCCCTGGAGAGGATTCGCGCTGCGCGCGGGCGGCAGCGCAATCATCCTGCTACTGCTGTTCCGCTTTCTACCGCTGGAGCAGTTGTGGGAGCGGATGCGGCAAGTGTCGCCGGGCGAATGGCTGCTGGTGCTGCTGGGGTACATGTGCGCGCACATGATTTCGGTGACGAAGTGGAGGCTGATGGTTAATCTGGCCGGCGCGGAATTGAATTGGAAGCAGGCGGCGCGCTGCTACTTTGCCGGACTTTTCAGCAACCTCTTTCTACCCTCGCTGGTGGGCGGGGATGTAGTTCGCGCGGGGATCGGGTTGAAACTGGCGCAGAGCCGCGCAGGCGTGCTGCTGGGAAGCTTTCTGGACCGGTTGCTGGACGTGGCGGTGATGGCGGTAGTGGCCGGTGCGGGCATGCTGCTGGTCCCCGGCGCGCTGGATGAAAGAAGCCGCAGGATTTTCTGGTTTGTGCTGCTCATGCTGGCACTGGCGGGCGCGGGCGCGATGGCTGCACTTTGGCTGCTGGCGCGGCGCGGCGTGCCGTTTAAGCTGCGGCGAAAACTGGTGAAGCTGCGACAGGCCGGGCGCTCGATGGGGCAACAACCGCGATACGTGCTGCTGGCGGTGGGGCTGGGCTTGACGTCGCAGATGACGTTTCTGACGATGATGGCAGTGCTGGCCGCGGCGTGCGGGCTACATCTCGAATACCGGCTGTGGATTTTTGCGTTTCCGCTGGCGAAACTTTCCGCGCTGACGCCGGCGACGCTCGGCGGTATCGGCGTGCGCGAGGCCGCGCTGGGCGCGCTGCTGAAGCCGTTCGGCGTGGCGTTTGCGACCGCCGTGGCCATCGGACTGATGTGGGAAACGATTGTGGTGGCGGGCGGGATGCTGGCGGGGATGATTACGGTGGCGGCGGGGCGAGAACAGAAAATTCTGGAACGCGGATGAACGCAAATGGCCGCGGATAAACGCAGATTGAAAACGTGAGCACAAGTCCACAAGACACGGCGATGGGAGAGGCGACGCTGGACAAAGTGTTGCGGCGCGCAGCGGACGCTTGCGTGAACGTGCCGGCAGAAAAGCGCGCGCACGTCGTGGTGCTGGGTGCGGGACCCGCGGGACTGGGCGCCGCGTTCCAACTTGCGCGGCAGGGCGTGGCGCGCGTCACCGTGCTTGACCAGGCCAACCTCGTCGGCGGCAACGCGGGCAGCTTCGACTGGGAAGGTTTTCGCGCGGACTACGGCAGCCACCGGCTGCATCCGGCGAGCGATCCGCTGATCCTGCGCGACCTCCGCGCGCTGCTGGGCGAAGACCTGCTCGACCGTCCGCGGCACGGGCGCATCCGGCTGGGCGGGCGCTGGCTGCACTTTCCGCTGAAGCCGGCGGATCTGGCACTGCACGCGCCAAAAAGTTTTGCCTTCGGCGTGGCCGCAGACATCGTGCGCAAGGCGCTTCCCAAGCCGAATCCCGCGGAAGAATCCTTTGCCACGGTGCTGGAGCGCGGCCTAGGGCCAACCATCTGCCGCGAGTTTTATTTTCCGTATGCGGTGAAGCTGTGGGGGCTGGCGCCGGAAGAGCTGTCGGCGACGCAGGCGCAGCGGCGCGTTTCGGGAAACTCCATCGGAAAAATTCTGAAGAAAATATTGAATGCGGTACCGGGACTGAAGAAGCCGGGCTCAGGACGGTTTTTCTATCCGCGGCGCGGCTACGGTCAAATTTCCGAGGCGCTGCACGGCGCGGCGCAGAAATCCGGCGCAGAATTCCTTTTGGGCGCGCGGGTAACGGCCATCGAGCTGGATGGGCGGCGCGTGTCCGGCGTACGCTACACGCGCGGAGGCACGGAACAGGTGATTCGTCCGGACTGGGTGTGGACCACGCTGCCCATCAGCCCGTTTGTGCGCGGAATGCAACCGGCGCCGCCGGGGGAAGTGTTGGAAGCGACGTCGTGCCTGGGCTTTCGCGGAATGATTTTGATTTACATCGTGCTCGAGCAGGATTTGTTCACTGAATATGACGCGCATTACTTTCCGGAAATTGAAATTCCAATCTCACGCTTGTCGGAGCCCAAGAACTACGGCTTGGCAAAGGAGCCGCGCGGGCAGACTCTGCTTTGCGCGGAGTTGCCCTGTGACCCAGGCGACGCGCTGTGGGAAAAAAGCGATGAGGAACTGGGACGAATGCTGGTGGAGTGGCTCGGGCAGGCGGGGCTGCCGGTACGCGCGCGGCTGCTGAAAGCGACCACGAGAAAACTGCGGCAGGCGTATCCGGTCTATCGCCGTGGGTATGAAAAGTACTTTCAAGTGATGGACGAATGGCTGAACGGTTTGCAAGGCTTGGTCCATTACGGGCGGCAAGCACTGTTTGCGCACGACAACACGCACCACGCGCTGTACATGGCGTATGCTGCCGTGGATTGTTTCGCGCCCGACGGCACCTTCGACGAGGAGCGCTGGGCGATGTTCCGCCGGATCTTCGAGACGCACGTGGTGGAAGACTGAAAAAAGGTAGCAGGTAGCAGGCAGCAGGGAGCAGGAAAGGACGGAGAAAAAGGAAGGCATGCCGCGCCTACCTTTGTTGTACGGAGAGATGCAATGACACTGAATCGGTTCGTTTATAAAACGCACAAATGGCTGGCGGTGGGAGTGGGCTTGTTAACGTTGGCATGGTTCGCAAGCGGCATCGTGATGGTCCTGCCGAGAGGCATTTTGGGCGGGAGAGTCGTGAACCCCGCCGGAAGTATTGCCGCGCCGGACTTCAAGGCCATGACGGTCAGCGTGGGGCAGGCCATCGCCGCAGCGGAAGCGGCGGCCGGCGCCAACCCGGTGGTTAACAATGTGGAACTGCGGCCCGTCGAGGGCCGGTATTACTTCCTGATTTCCACGGCGAAGTCCGGGACGCACTTGATCGATGCCGCCAGCGGCGCGCGGCTGGACATCACCGAAGAGTACGCGAAACAAATGGCCTCGCGACTGGTGGGCGGAGGCGCGGCGATCCAGGAGTCGGAAACGGTGAGAAAGTACGGCCGCGCGTATGCCTATGGGCCGCTGCCCGTCTTCCGATTTGTGTTCGCCGATGCGGCGAGCACGATTGTTTATGTCAACCCAAAAACTGGCGAGATAACCTCAAGTGACCGGATGGGACGCATCCGCGGGTTCATTGCGGGTACGCATACGTTTAGTTTTCTCGAACCCTCGCTGGACAGCCGCAGCAGGCGCATCCTGCTGATCGTTTTTTCTTTTGTGGGACTGGTGATGAGCCTGCTCGGAAGCTGGATCCTGTGGATCCAATTCCAAAACTGGCGCGCGCGCCGCGCGGGAAGGGCGGAGGTAGCCTAGCGCATGGACGCGCTGAAACCAGCCGTGAACACAGCAAGCGCGGGCGCCGCAGGGAGCGGGATGAGCGCGCGAGGAATCCAGGTGCGCTTGTTTCTGACGTGCTGGATTGTCTATGCGTTGCACTTCACTCCATTCGTGGCGCGCGAAACGTTTCTGATGATGAGCGTGGCGGAGCGCGGCACGGCGCGCGTGGACGAATTCGCGGGGATGCACTCGGACCTGGTGACGTTTCCCGGGCGCGGCACGTACATGACCAACAACCCGGGAGCGTCGTTGGCCGCGGCGGTGCCCTACTGGATGTCGCTGCCGCTGATGAACCGGCTCGCGCCGGTGCGTCCGCTGAAAGCCGGCGAAACGGTGATGGCGGAAACAAAAGAGCTGCGGCCGAACCGCGTGCGCTTCTTCCGCCTGGCGCGCGAGCGCGGGCTGGATTTGCGGCTGGGAGCGGCGGCGGCGTTTGCGGCGGTGTGCTTCATGGCCCCGCTGGCGGCGCTGAGCGCGGTGCTGATGTGGCAGCTATTCGGGCACCTGGGGTATTCGCAAAAAATGTCGCTGTGGCTGGCGCTGCTGTACGCGTTCGGCACGCCGGTTTTTTTGCGCGCGGGATCGCTGAGCTTGAATTTGCTGGTGATGCTCCTGACGCTGGCGGCGTTTGTGCTGCTGTGGTGGCCCTCCGGCACGCGGCCGGAGTGGGAGCGCTGGCGAATCGTCGGCGCGGGCTTCCTGGGCGGCTACGCGGTGCTGACGGATTATTCGGGCGCGATTCCTGCGGCGGCGCTGGGGATTTACGCGTTTGCGCTGCAAGTGAAAAAGAAAACCTTGTGGCCCGGGTTGCGCTCCTCGCTGTGGTACCTGGCGGGCGCGGTGGGGCCGGTGGTGTACCTGCTTTACTGGCAGTGGATCAGCTATGGCGATCCGTGGCTGCCGGCGCAGTTCCACATGCCCAAGGAACTTTTTGCGGGACTCTACAAGACCGAGCGCGGCGTGGGCTGGCCGATGCCGGAAATTCTGTGGGAGCTGTTGTTCAACCCGACGTACGGCCTGCTCGTTTACGCGCCGGTGCTGGCGCTGGCGCTCTATCACGTGGTGCCGGCCTGGCACGGAGAAAGCCGCCTGCCCAAGCACGCGACGATTTTCTGCTGGGCCTTGTTGGCGGCGCTGTGGCTGTTCCTCTCCTGCATCTACTACACCACGCGGCACCAGTGGCAGGAGGGCGCGCGCTACATGGTACCGCTGGTGCCGTTTCTGTTTTTGCTGGCTGCGGAGGCGCTGGCGCGCGCGCCGCGCGCGGTGGCCTGGACGCTGGGCGTTCTGGCGGTGGTGGAGTCGTGGACGCTGGCCATGGTGCGCGAGCACCCCGTGGAAAGTTTTTCGCGCGTTTTTTTGAAGGGGCCCGAATTGCCCTGGCTGACCACGCTGATTAAAACGGCGCCACAGTACGCGCCGCAACTCGCGGAGGGCGCTTCGCCGTTCGGACTATTCCTGGCGACGGGCTTGCTGATCTGGGCGATTTGGCGGGCGCGCGCGCCGTGGGAGCGCATGGAAGGGAACAGGGATTAGGGATCAGGGAACAGGGAATACGCTTTCTAACAGGAACGCGAGTTGGAGGACTTCGCAGAGATGAATGCCCAGCGGCCCAGCAGTGCAGCGGCGCTTACGGTGGACGTGGTCATCCCGGTGCTGAATGAAGCGCACGTGCTGGCGAAGAGCGTGGCCACGGTGCGGAAATTTCTGGCGGAAAATCTGCCGCACAAGTGGCGCGTGGTGATCGTGGACAATGGGTCTGTGGACGGCACGGACAAGGTGGCGCAGGAGCTGACACAGCAGTTCGGCGACGTGGCCTTTGTGCACCTGGACCAGCGCGGGCGGGGGCGCGCGCTGCGCATGGCATGGATGCAGAGCACCGCGGACATCGTCGGCTACATGGACGTAGACCTTTCCACGGAACTCGCCGCCGTGCCGCGGGCGGTGAAGGCGCTGGCCGAAGAAGGCTACGACATTGCCATCGGCTCGCGGCTGATGCGCGCGTCGCGGACGAAACGCTCGTTCAAGCGGGAATTCATCTCGCGCATGTACAACGTGTTTGTGAAGATGGTGCTGTTTACGAAATTCAGCGACGCGCAGTGCGGGTTCAAGTTCGTGACGCGTGAAGTGGTGGAACGCATTCTGCCGCAGGCGCAGGACCAGGCGTGGTTTTTGGATACGGAGATGCTCGTGCTTGCGGAGCGCCAGGGTTACCGCATCAAGGATTTGCCCGTGAAATGGGACGAGGACGACGACAGCCGCGTGAAAATCATTTCGACGGCGTGGGAAGACATCAAGGGCGTGCTGCGTCTACGGCGGCTGCTGTGGAGTAAAGAATTTTCCGCAGCGCGGGTGGTGCACGGGAAAAGGGTTTAGGGTTTTGGGTATAGGGTGTAGAAAAATCAGAAATCAGAATTCAGAAAAAACAGAGATCCGTCGCTTCGCTCAGGATGACAGAGGGTGGGTTAGAAGGCGCAGTCGGCGATGCGGACGGCGTTGGCCATGAGAGAGAACGTAATGTTCTTGGCGGGGAGGAAGGGGAAGGTGGCGCCGTCCACGAGGAAAAGATTGGGGAACTCGTGGCTCTGGCAATTTTCGGAAGTGGTGTGGCGGCCGCGGGTGCGGGACATCGGGAGCGTGCCGGCGTAATGCACGCTGGCGCCCATGGGGCGCACGTGCAGCATCCCCGGCGGCACGATGCAGCCGAGATGCAGCAGCGCGCGACGCACGGTGCTGATGGCGGCGCGCAGGCGGTGCACCTCGGCCGGCTCGGGCGCATAGTTAATGACCAGGCGCGAGTCCTTCGCGACTGCATCCACTGCAAGTGAAACAAAATTTCCCTGGCGTCGCGTGTCGTGGAGATTCACGTTCACGATGCCCAGCGCGGCGTGCATGTTGTTCACGAGAAACGCGGCGGTGCGCAGGTCGCAGGGCAGATTGGCGGCGATGGGATGGAGCATGGCCGTCTTCAGCGTGGTGATCTGCCCGTGGACGTAGCCGCGCGGGTCGCCGGTGTCGATGCCCAGGCCGAGCTGGTGATACTGGTAGGTGTCGGGATTGTAGGGCTTGCCAATCATGCGCAGATTGACGAAAGGCATGAGAATTTGGCGGTTGTCCATCAGGCCGTGCAGCTCGAGGCGCTCGCCGGTGCTGCGGAAAATGGATTCCAGATAAATTTTGGTGGAGCAGAGCGCGCCGGCGGCGAGAGCGAAACGCTCGGCGGAAAATTCCTGCGGCGCGCCGCCGGCAGCGGGCTCGGCGACGATGGAGGTGACGCGCTGCGCGCCGTCGAATTTGAAGTGCGTGACGCGAAGGCCCGGCTGGTAAGTGAAATTCGGGAAGGCCATGCACTCGCGCAGGGTGATGGAGGGCGTGTAAAAAGAATCCGTCGGGCAGCCCCACAGGCAGCGGCCGAGGTATCCACATTTCTTGCGGCCGCCGAGGTCGCGGCTGAGCGTGGCGATGCGCGTGCGGCCTATGTAGCAGCGCAGGCGGCGGTGCAGCCAGTCCTTGCGCTTTTCGTACACGGACATGAACTGCGCGGAGTGCGCGTCGAGGTCGAGCGGCGGAAGGAGATTTTCGTGCAGCGGGAAAAAACGCGCGAGATCGTCGGGGGCGCCGATGACGCCGATGCGCGCGGCGACCTCCGCGTAACCGCGCTCGAGGTCGGCGAAGTCGAAAGGGAAATCGGAGACTTCGGCGGCGTTGAAGGGATAGCAGCCGCCGGTCCAGGCCTCGGCAATGCCGCCCTGCGCAAAGGAGAAAAACGGCGCGAAGCCGCTGGCGTTGAAGCCGGCGCCGGCGGGCTGGCGCAGGACGTAGTCCTTGCTCGGCGGAATGCCGTAAAACTCTTTTTCGGGATTGGGGAGCAGCACGCCGTCGTACTGCTCGCCGAGGAAGTAGACGGCGGGGTCGGCGAGATTTTCTTTGAGCGCCGCGAAACTGTCGGCGGGATTCACGGCGGGGGGCTTGGGGAAGCCGACGTCGAGCATGGTGACGCGATAATTTTTGCGCAGCAGCGAAAGCGCGAAATGCACGGCGCTGGGGCCCGAGCCGACGATGATGACGGAGTCCATCGTCAGTGACCTTTCCTTGCGGCGGCGTGCGAACTGCCCAGCGCGAGTCGCATGGGAATGAATAAGAGGCAGGCCAACACGAGTCGCAGTGCATAGAGCACGCCGCGAGAGACAATCTTCAAAAACAAAATCGGCTGGGAGCTGCCGTCCACGGCATCGGAAAAGCCGTGCTGCGCGGCGGAACTCTCCAAAATGGAAAACAGCAGAATCAGTTTGCGGCGAAACGCCGAATAGCGTGCGAAGAGGCATGCGTAGCTGTCCGCAAAGCGTGCGAAGGCAGGGCCACGCGCGGCAAAGTTGAGCAATGCGTCGTCGAAAGCGCCGGCAGAGGAGTATTCGGAGGCGCGCGCGTGGGCTTCGCAATATTTCTCAAGGATGTAAGCGCTCGGCGCGCGGCGAATCAAATAGCGGCAGAAGACTTCGCATTCGCGCTGAAGGCGTGCGGTGTCCGTCGGCGTCATGGGGCGAGGGCCGCGGCGAGCATTTTTTCCAGTGATTGCAATTGCGGCTTGCGCTCGCTCCACAGGGCGTTAGGACGGGCAGTGCCGTCAAAACGAAACGTCGCGAGCTGGCCCACGGTGAGGGGCAGCAACGGGTAGGCGACGATTTCGAGCAGCGTCAGCGCGGGCAGCAGCAGCCCCATCGGAAGGTGCAGTGCTTTCGCGTTGGAATGGCGCAGCAGCAGATGGATTTTCCTCAAGAGCTCCTCGATGGAAACGACGTCGCGACCGCCGAGATCGAAAGTCTCGCCGCGAAAGAGATTGTTGTCAACGATGCGCAGGATGAAATCGGCGAGGTCGTCCACGGCGATGGGTTGCACCTGCGTCGCGCCACTGCCAAACACGGGAATCACCGGTGCCGCAGCAAGTTTGGCGAGGCCCGCCAGCACGGGCGAGTTTTTTCCGAAAATCATCGTCGGCCGCACAATCGCGTAGCGCAGGCCACTCTGGCGGACGATTTCTTCCGCTTGCACCTTAGACTGCGCGTAGTAATAGCGCGTCTGGTCCGGGAAGCCCGCGGCAATCGAGCTGACGAAAAGGAAATTCTGCACGCCGGCGAGCTTGCATTGCTCAACGAGGCGGCGCGTGCCCTCGACGTTGATTGCGAAATATTCTTTGGGCGGAAGTTTTCCGGTCGCGGCGGCGAGATGAATCACGCAATCGGTAGTGGAGAGCGTCGCGGAGTAGGCAGCGGTATCCGCGAGGCTGCCGCGGAGCCAAGTGACGCCAGGGCTGCTCGAAGGCGGCGGCACGGCGCGGCTCAAGCAGGAGATGTTCTCGAAGTTGGCGGAAACAAGTTGCGAAAGTAAGCAGTGGCCAAGGAAACCGCTTGCGCCGGTGAGGAAGAGGCGACGCGGCGTCTGTGCGTTCAAGGGCATCGAGGCGGGGATTATACAACGGAGGATTGAGTGATTCAGACGAGGAAGGAGGAAAGAGGAAGGACAAGAGATTGAGTGATTGAGGAACGACGGAGTGATCCTTCACTGCGTCGCGCCCTTGCAGGGCGCGGCTTCGTTCAGGATGACATCGAAATCAGTCAGTGTTGAAAGCCGACGCGGCGGAGAAGTTCGGCGAAGCGCGGGTCGGAGCGGAGCGGGACGGTGACCGGGTCGAGTTTCATGCGGGTGAGCAGGGGATCGCGTTGCTGGTAGGCGCGTTCGATCCATTCGAATGCGTTCTGGGTTTCGCCCAGGCCGCAGTACACGATGGCGAAGAAAGAGGGAGCGACATAGCGCTTGGTGGAGAGTCGTTGGAGGTTGCGGCTGACTTCCCGGGCCCTGGCAGGCTGGCCGGAGCGGGCGTAGACGTTGCCCAGGAGCGCGACAGCCATCAAATTTTCGGGTTGCAGCTCGATGGCCCTGCGGAATTCCGTGACGGCCTGCGCGTACATCTTTTTTTCGACGTAAGCGCGAGCCAGCCAGAAGTGGCACATGTGGTAGTTGGGATCGAGCTCCAGGCACTTCTTGCTCTGCTCGATGGTCTGATCATACTGGCCGGCGTAGAAGTGGTGCAGGGCCATATCCCCGCTGATGGCGAGCGAGGCCGGATCGAGTTTGAGGGCTTGCTCGATCTCGCTGAGGGATTCCGCGGACCGCCCGGAGAGCGCCAGGAGAACCGCGTACCAATGGTGCGCCACAGCGTAGTTGGGATTGCGCTGGACGGCGCTGCGGAAGCCCTGTTCGGCGGCTTTCCAGTCGTAGTCGTAATGCAGTTGCACGTCGGCCAAGGTGGTGTAGGCCTCGGCGAGCGAATCATCAAGAGAAAGCGCCTTCTGCGCGGCCTTCTTGGCCTCGGGGTAGGCGTGGGTGGGCGGAAGAGCGCTGTAGAAACCGAGCAAGTCGTAGGTATCGGCGATGCCCACGTAAGCCAGGGCGAAATTGGGGTCGGCAGCAATGGCGCGGCCAAAGTAGTCGAGGCCGTGCTGCATGCTGGCCAGGTCGCGACGGTTCAACTGGTAGCGGCCTTTGAGGTAGTTCTGGTAAGCCTCCGAGTTGACGGGCAGCGGAGCCGCCAGGCGCGCGCGCTGCTGCGGGGTGAGCTTCACGCGAATTTCGCCGGCGATGGCCTGGGCTACTTCGCTCTGCAGGTCGAGAACGTTGCTCAGCTTGCGGTCATAACTCTGCGACCAGATCTGCGAATTGGAATCGACATCGCTGAGATTGGCGGTGATGCGCACGCGGTCGTCATCGGGGCTGGCGGGATCGCCTTTGGCAAGGCGCACGCTGCCGTTTACGATGTACTTCACGCCGAGGTCATTGCCGATTTCACGCAGCGACTTTTTGGAATTTTTCTGCTGGATGGAAGACTGACGCGCAATCACGCCGAGAGAATCCGGATTCAGGCGGCCCAATTGAGAAATCATTTCCTCGGTCATACCGTCCGGGAGATACTCCTGCTCGGGGTCGCCGCTGAGGTTCTCGAAGGGCAGCACGGCAATCATCAGGCGCGCGCCCTTGACTTCCGGGCGCGGCCAAATGACATAAGCGGCTACGGCAATGATGGCCAGCAGGATGCCGAGCGGCACGCCGACCGGACGGCGCAAACTTTTCACCGGATGGCGGACGAGTTCCTTCGGCTTGAGAGATTGCTTCGCTGAAACGGCGGACGGAGATTCAGGGGCAGGCGGGACCTCCGCCGCAGCGGAAGGCTGCGGTTCGGCAGCAGTGGTTTCTTCCACGCCATTTTCTTCCGCCGCGGCGTCCTCGTTTTCAACAATCGCGCAACGGCTGACCCACCAGGCATCGAGCTCGGACCTGAAAGCGTAAACGCTGCCCAGTTTGTCGTGCACATGACGGTGGACAGGCAGGCCTTCGCGCTTTTCCCAGCGCTGGACGGTGCGCACTTCGCGGCGCAGATAGGCGGCAATCTCCTTCCAGGATTCGAGGCGGTCGTCCTGCGCGGAATCGGGCTTGGGCGGGGTGGAGTTGCTGCTCATCAGGACCTCAATAGGCCCTCAAAGCTGCCCGATTGTACCCCTGGGCAGTAAACCATTCAATTCGAGTGAATTAATGCGATCGTAGTGCTAGCGACAAAGTGCGACATTGGCAGGGCGACCGGCCATGACGCTTGCGCGCGCACCGAAAAATGTGCAATTGTTTCGCGGACGGTCGCAAAAGTGAGCAACCACATGCCGGCCAACCCAACCCCTACATCGACGTTTGGCCTGGTCGAGCGATTCAAGAGCGGAGATGAGGAAGCGTTTGCGCAGCTCTTCGAAAAATACCGCCGCCGACTGGCCGTGCTGGTCCACTATAAACTAAGTCCGGAATGGCGCGGCACGATGGAAGTGGACGACGTGCTGCAAGAGACGTTTTTCGCGGCCGCGCAGGACGCCAGCCGCTTTGTGTACCGCGCGCCGGGGAGCTTCCTGAGCTGGCTGGCGCGCATCGCCGAGCACATCATCGTTGACGAGGCGCGGGCGCGGAACCGGCAGAAGCGTCGCGCGGAGAAAGTGGTGCGCTTCCGCTCGGAGAGCAACCCCGCGGGGCCGGAGCCGGCGGACTCCAACACGCCCAGCCGGTTGCTGGCGCAGGAAGAGAGCGTGCGCGCGCTGCTGGAGCGGTTGAACGCGCTGCCCGCGAATTACCGCGACGTAATCCTGCTGGCCAAAGTGGAAGGGCTGACCACGCAGGAAACCGCGGAGCGGCTGGGGAAAACGCGCGAAGCAGTGGCTGTGCTGCTGCACCGGGCCATCGAGAAATTCAGAGAAGTGGCTAATGGCTAGAAAAGAACAAAACAAAAAGGCGGAGAGCGCCGAAGAGCGCGAACTGCGGCTGGCGCGGGAACTGGCCGACTACCACGACCAGCGGACCGGCGCGGAGACGGCTGCGGCGGACGCCATCGGGCGGAAGCCCGCCGACGCGGAAGTGCGCTCAGGGATCGAAGCGCTGGATGAAATCGAACGCATGTTGGAACCGCCACAAGAGAGCCGCCGCGCGGCAAAGCGAGAAGCACTTCCCGAGCGGCTGTCAGGGCACAAAATTCTGAGCGAGATCGGCGCGGGAGGCATGGGGCGCGTGCTGCTGGCGGTGGACGAACGGCTGGGGCGCAAGGTGGCTATCAAGACGCTGAACGCGCGCTTCCGGGAAAACGCGGAGTTGCGCACGCGGTTCATGCAGGAAGCGCGAGCCATGGCGCGCATCAGCCACCCCAACATCGTGCACATCTACAACCTCGGCGGCGAGGACGAGCAGCCGCATTTCGTGATGGAGTATCTGGACGGCGTGCCGCTGACGGAAGCGGCGAAGGCGCTGGCACTTCGGCAAAAAGTCGAGTTGATGCACAAAGTGGTAGAAGCGGTGGATTTCCTGCACCAGCGGCAGATTCTGCACCGCGACTTGAAGCCGGGAAACATCCTGGCCGGGCCGGACCTGGAGCCCAAGCTGCTGGATTTCGGGCTGGCGCTGCAAGTGGACGACCTGAGCCAGCGCGTAACCGCGGCTGGGGAAGTGCTTGGCACACCGAACTATTTTTCGCCGGAGCAGGCGCGAGCGGAAGAACTCGACGTGCGCAGCGACGTCTTTGCGCTGGGCACCTTGTTCTATGAGTTGCTCACCGGCGCCTTGCCGTTTCGCGGCGAAACCTACGGCGAGCAGGTGCAGCGCATCTGCGAGCAGGACCCTGTTCTGCCGCGACGGCTGAATCCGGATGTGCCGGGCGACCTGCAAAACATCTGCCTGAAAGCGATGGAAAAGAAACCGGCGGAGCGCTACGCCACGGCGCGAGAAATGGCCGACGACCTGGAACGCTACCTCGCGGGCGAACCTGTGTTGGCGGCGCCAAGCTCCTACTCGCGGATGATGGCGGGGAAAATCAGCCAGCACGTGCGCGAATTGGAAGGCTGGCGGCAGGACCGCATCCTTTCGGATTACGAATTTGACGGGCTGCGTAAGGGCTACGAGCGGCTGGTGGAAAAAGAAGATGCGTGGATCATGGAAGTGCGGCGGCTCTCACTGGTGCAGGTGAGCCTGTACCTGGGGGCGTGGGTGCTGGTGGTAGGCGCGGCGCTGATTTTTTTGTTCCGCTACCTGGGACTTTCCGGGACGCTGCCGGTGCTGGTGGTCGCGGTGGCCGCCGCGCCGACGGTGGCGGTGGGAATCCGCGCCTGGAAAGAAGGTCGCAAGCGCATTGCCATCGCCTACCTGCTGGCGTTTTGCCTGTTGCTGCCGGTGGGGCTGATGGTAGCGATGGGCGAATACGGAATCCTGGCAAAACCGGCGAACGAAAAGTGGGAGTTGTTCTACGAATTGGGCGAACCGTTCAAGCCCATCACCAACGCGCAAATCTGGTGGGCGATATTTATTTCTCTGCCGGCCTATTTGTGGCTGCGGCGGTTTACAAAGTCCAGCGTGTTTTCGTTGTTGTTCGCGGTGATGGGCTTGCTACTGTGGCTGATGACGCTGGCGCGAATGGGGCTGCGGGAATTCGCGCCGGACGACCCCGGGTGGTTCTACTACCGGCTGATTCCGCTGGCGCTGCTGTATTTTGCGGTGGGCGCGATACTGGAGCGAAAGCAACACGCGGAGGATTCGCGCTACTTTTATCCGCTTGCCGTGGGTGTCAGCTTCGCAGCCTTGAGCGGGCTGGCCGCGCAGCACGAACCGTACGCGAACTGGCTGGGACGCACCGCGCCGTGGACGCACGCGCAGGTGGAGTACCTCTTCATCATCAACGCGGGAATTTACTACGCGCTGCACGGCATGAGCGAGCGATTGCACACGTCGCAAATGCGCACAGTGGCCAAGACGTTTCGCTTCGTGGTGCCCGGGCACGTGCTGACGTCGCTGCTGTTGCTGGGGCTGGAGGCGACGAAGCACTGGGACGCCGAGCCGGCCAGCGTGGCATTGCGCACGGAGGCGCGCGTACTGGAGTTTCTTCTGCCGCTGGCGGCGTGCTGGTTCGTGTTCTGGAGCATTCCCAAGCAAATGAAAAACTATCTGGCTACGGGCCTGCTGTTTCTGGCCATCGGTATTGTGCGTCTTCAACAGGACTTCTTCAAAGACCGCGCGGAATGGCCCATTGTGCTGCTGCTCGCGGGCACGGTGCTGATGTTTTGCTCGGCGAGATACCCGGCGATCAAGCTGGTGGTGCGGCGATGGTTAAGAAAGTAAATCCGCAGATAACGCAGTGACCTGCTCAGACTGAAATCCGAATACAAAAAAAGCGCTGCAGAGAGTGAGGGACAAGGTCCTCACAGGAGGCAGCGATGTGGGTGCTGGTGCGAGCCGCCGGCGCGGCGGCTGGCCCGAAAGCTGTTGAGCACTAAACCTTTGTTGTAGCAGCCGCATGCGCGCGCTTTGGCGCGGGGGCGCGACATAGTGCGACATGGTGCGGCTGTCCACCCTTGTCGCTTGCATGTCGTTTGGAGGAACGCCTAGCGTGCGCACATCGAAACGGAAAGTGGTCGGACATGAAAAGCAGCGCAAAACAAGGGAACGAAATGAAAACGCAAAGCAAAAAGGAAATCGCCAAGCAATTGCTTGTGCTGCTCCTGTTCGTCGTATTCGGCTTCTGCGTGCCCGGCTACGCCGCGACGAAAGGGACGCCCGTTGCGGCGAGGAGAGAGTCATGAAATTTGCGAAAACAAAGAGATGGCTGACGGCCGTTGTGCTGATCGCGTCGCTGGCGGCAGGACCGGCGCTGGCTGGAGTGCAAGAGAGTCTGCCGGGGAAGCGTTGGAAGCTGAAGTACCAGGCCGGCAGCGCGCCGTTCCTGAGCGGCCAGGCCGTGAATGTGCTGGTGGGACGCGAAGCGATCCTGCTGCTCGGCGGAAACAGCCGCGAGCAGTCCATCAACGTGCCGGACGTGACGCAAATCAGCTACGACACGGCACGAGGACGCTACGCATCGAAGGCGCTGGCCGGCACGCTGGGTGAAATGCAATCAGGCGCCGACCTGGTGATGTACATGTACGTGATGCTGCCGCTAGCCATCGTCACGCTGCCGTTCAAGGGCACGCGGCACTTCGTCACTATCGAGTGGACCGAAGGGCGGCGGCACCGCGCCGTGGTGCTGCGCATGAAGAAAGATGCCGCGAAGGCGTTTCTCGCCGAGTTGGAGCACGCCACGAACGTGAAGGCGCGCAACCTGGACCGCGAACGCGAGGAATTCAAGAAAGAGCAGCAGCGCAAAAGCGCGCCAGCGACGCAGGAAGAGCACGTTAAGGCTGCCTCGACGCCGGGGAATTGAGCAAGGAGATTTCTATGAAGAAATCCGAAGGGCTGGCCAAAGCGGCAGCGGTTATGGCGGTGGTAGCCGCGCTGGCCACGATGCTGGCGGTGAACGTGGATCCGCCGGCAATCAAGAAGGAGCGAAGCACCAGCGTGAGCGAGAACAGGGTCCAAGGAATTCCTGTGCCGGCAGCTGCTCCCCAGGGTGGGGTGGGCCCCGAACAAGTCGGGGCAGGCGTGGCGCAGGAGCGGGGCACGGCAGTCGAGCGCAGGGAGGCCCTCGGGAGCCGTGCCCCAGTCCATTCGGCCGGAGCGAAAAAGTAGGAGGGAATCATGAGCGTCATGATGGTGGTTAACCTGGCGTTGTTTCTGGTGCTGCTGCTGTTCGGCGTGAGCGTGTTCACGCCGCGAAACGGCGCGGTGCGGCTCCCGAAGTTTGGCACGCACGGCAGCAGCGCGCGCGGGGCCATGATCATGCAGGGTTCAGCGTCAGTGGGGAAAATTTATTCGTTCCGCGTGATCGAGTAGCGGAGAGCGGGAGGTGCATATGGCCACTGTGCTGGAGTTCGGATTACTGGCGGTGCTGGCGTTTCTGAGCATGGCGACGCAGCTAAACAGTTACAGCCGCCGGCGGCGGTCTTAGTGTGGAACGGAATGAAGCCGCTGCGGCAGGAAGAGGCTCGAAGCCTGCGCTTTCTAGTTCGCGGAGCGGGCGTCGATGTTTTCGAGCGCGGCGGAGAGTTGCTCGGGGTCGGTGATGGGCGGCAGGCACGAGGCGTTCACGCAGACGAGGGCTTGCGTCACATCGGCGCGCAGATGCGGAATAGTCTGCTGGAGCGCGGGCACCAGCGCGCCGGCGGCGATCTGCTCCGGCGTGACGCGCAGCACGGCTTTGCCAAAGCGATACGTGGCGGCGGCGGTTTCTTCCAGTTTTTTTGCGAGGGGATCGCCCGCGCTGCCGGTGACCACAATCTGCATGGGGTGGCGCGCGCTGAGCAATGCGGCCAGGCCAAAGCTCGCAGCGAACAGCCCGAACTGCGGCACGACACCGGCGAACGTTTCCAGCGTCCACAGCGCGCGTTCGCTGTGAAGCGCGTTGCCGGTGTAGGCGTGGAGACGTCCAAGCACGATGGCGGCGATGGAGTTTGCGCCGGGCGTGGGTGAATCTTGGAGCGGCTTGCGGCGGACGTCGAGGCCGCCCAGCGGCGCGGCGTTGCGCGAGCGATCGAAGAAGCCGCCGTGTTCCTCATCCCAGAAGTTTTCCAGAGTTAATTTCATGGCGCGCTCGGCGAAGTCGAAGTAGCGGCGATCGAGCGTGGCTTCAAAGGCGTCGAGCAGCGCGGCAACGGCAAACACCTGGTCGTCGAGCACGCCGTCGAGCCGGGGTCCGCCGAGGCGATGCGCGAAGCCCTTCTCGGCGTCCCACGCTTCGCCAAGCAGCCGGTCTAGCGTCTTCAGCGCGAATTCGCGGCAGTCATTCCGTTGCAGGACGCGCGCTGCTTCCAGGTACGCCGAAACAAACATGGCGTTCCAGCCAGTGTAGAGCGTGGTGTCCACGAAGGGCGTGGGGCGTCCGGAGCGCGCGGCTAGCATTTTGCCGCGGGCGCTGGCCAGCAACAGGCGAACGTCGGACTCCATTTTGCCCAGTTGCTGCGCGACTTCCGCGGTCGAGCGCGCGACCCACAGAACATTTTTCGCCGGGTTGTGGTGCATCTCGCCCTGCGCCTGCACGTCGTAGTACAGCTCGATGGCGCGGGCCTCCTGCGGCGGGAGCGCGAAGTTCACTTCGTCAAGCGTCCAGGTGAAATAGTCGCCATCATCGTCGAGCGACACATCGGCGTCCTGGCTGGTGTAGAAGCCGCCACGGGCTTGGTCGCTCAACACTTCATTCACCCAGCCGATGATGCCCTCGGCAGTCTCGCGGAAGAGCGAATCCTGCGTCACCTGCCAGGCGTGTAAGTAATTTTTCAGCAGCTCGGAGTTGTCGTAAGACATTTTTTCGAAGTGCGGCACCAGCCAGCGCTCGTCCACCGAATAGCGGTGAAAGCCGCCCGCAAGCTGGTCGTACACGCCGCCTTGCGCCATTTTTCTGAGCGTTTCTTCCACCACGGTGCGCAGGTGCGGCTCGCGCGTGGCCTGATAGCGTTCGAGCAGAAGATCGAGCGCGGCGGGGTGCGGAAATTTCGGCGCCCGGCCGAAGCCGCCGTTGCGCAGGTCGAAGCCGCGCACGATTGTGTCCACCATATCGTCCACCAGGCGCGCATCTAGTTTGCCGCGCGCGTCGCCGAAACTTTCCGCTTTGGCCACGGCTTCGGCCAGCGCGGCGGCGGACTCCATCACTTTGTCGCGCTGCGTGCGGTAGGCGTCAGCGATGGTGACGAGAATGCGGCGAAATCCCGGGCGGCCCATGGCGTCTTCCGGCGGAAAATAAGTGCCGCCAAAAAACGGCTTGCCGTCAGCAGTGAGAAATCCGGTGAGCGGCCAGCCGCCCTGTCCGGAAATGGCGGAGATGGCCGACTGGTAGCGCGCGTCGACGTCGGGGCGCTCGTCGCGGTCCACTTTGACGGCGACGAATTCGCGGTTGATGATGGCGGCAATTTCTGGATTTTCGTAACTCTCGCGGTCGATCACATGGCACCAGTGGCACCACACCGCGCCGATATCGAGCAGGATGGGTTTGTCCTCGGCGCGGGCGCGCGCGAAGGCGGCATCACCCCACTCATGCCAATCAATCGGCTGATGAGCGGCGGAGCGGAGATAGGAACTGGCGGAGGAGGCGAGGCGATTGGGTTTTAGTTCCGACAAGAGAGCCCTTTCAACACTCAAAAAGAAAATAAAAAGAGGCCCACCAGCAAAGGCCCCGCCTCTGAAGAGGCGGGCTACAGCAGGCGAGCTGCCGGTCGCCCCTACTGAATGGAGCTGGGGCCGCGATCGCGCGGGTCGAGCGGCTTGCGGCCGGCAAAGCCCTCGTCCTGGCGATGGTAAAAGCGGATGCGGTCTTCGCCGATCTTCCAGCAGTAATAGACTTCCTCGTCGTTGAGGATGGCGGGGAAATCGAGCAGGCCGGCGTCGAGGTCCTTCACCACGCAGCCCGTGGACTCAATGCGTTCCAAGGCGTCGCGCACCGATTCGGCCAGGCGGTCGTGCTCGATGCGCTGCGCCACCGCGCGGCGATACGGCGGAATCGAGCCTCCCAGCAGTTGAATGCCGCTGGAAATTCCCGCGAGCGATTCGGCCAGGTCGCTGAGTTTGCGGCGGCCCTCCATGGCTTCGATGAGGAAGGGCTCGACCTCGAGGCGCGTGCGCTCGGCCTCGGTGAGAGAAAACAGTTTTGGTTCGTCGCGTTCGTCAGGCATAGAAAGTTGTCAGTTTTCAGTAATCCGTTGCCAGAAAACGGCTACACAAGGCTCAGCATGCGCTCGAGGGCGACGCGGGCCCACTTCTTGGTTTTCTCGTCCACGATAATCTGATTGACCACGCGGCCTTCCACCAGATTCTCCAGCGTCCAGAGCAGATGCTGCGGCGAGATGCGGAACATCGTGGTGCAGACGCAGACGTTGGGGTCGAGCGATTGCACCGTGCGGTCCGGCAATTCCTTGCTCAGGCGGTTGACCAGATGAATCTCCGTGCCCACCACCCATTGCGAGCCGGGTTCCGCCGCGCGAATGACCTTGGCGATCTGCTCCGTGGAGCCGGTCATGTCCGCCTTCTGCACCACTTCGAAGCGGCACTCGGGATGGACGATGACTTTCACGCCGGGAATTTCGCGGCGCACGCGGTCCACGTGCTCCGGTAAAAATCGCTGGTGCACGGAGCAGTAGCCCTTCCACAAAATCATTTTCGCGTTGCGCAATTGCTCGGGAGTGTTGCCTCCCAACTCGCGGAAGGGATCCCAGACGACCATCTGTTCAAGCGGAATGCCCATGCGGAAAGCCGTGTTGCGGCCGAGGTGCTCGTCGGGGAGGAACAGCACGCGCTCGCCGTGCTCGAATGCGAAGTGGATAACCTTATCGGCATTCGAGCTGGTGCATACCGCGCCGCCGCGCCCGCCGGTGAATCCTTTGATGGCCGCGGTTGAATTCATGTAGGTGACCGGAATCACCTTCAGGCCGCCGACGGATTCGAGTTCTTCCCAACACGCTTCCACCTGGCCGATGTCGGCCATGTCCGCCATGGAGCAGCCGGCATTGAGGTCGGGGATAATCGTGACCTGACCGGCGCGGGAAAGAATGTCCGCGGATTCAGCCATGAAATGCACGCCGCAGAATACAATGTACTTCGCGTCCGTGGACGCGGCCTGCTGGGAGAGTTTTAGGGAGTCGCCGCGGAAGTCGGCGAACTTGACCACTTCGTCGCGCTGGTAATGATGGCCGAGAATGACGACGTTTTTTCCGAGGCGCGCTTTGGCGGCGGCAATGCGCGCGTCGAGCGTGTTGTCGGGGACGAGCAGGTAGCTGTCGAAATCGCAGCCCACGCCCTTCTCGACTTCCGGCACGCGGATGGTGGCCGGCGGATCGGATGGCGTCGTCTTCGTGATGTCCACCAACGTTTTCATTAAGGCCCTGATTCCTTGAAACTGCGCTAGGTCAATTATCAGCTTAAAACGGAACCAATTCTAGTCCATGGAGTTTCTATTGTTTCGCCAGAGGAATCGAAGGAGCGATCCTTCGCTTCGCTCAGGATGACATGCAAGAACATCAGCCGCCGATGAAAACCATGGTGCGGGAGGGCGGCACAAAATCGGGCTGGTTGATGCGATGGCCTTCCTCCTTCTCGTTGACGACGGCGCGGATGGCATCGGCGATGTCCGCGTCGGTGTGGCCGTTGCGCACCATGTAGCGCAAATCGTGGTCGTCCTTGCTGAACAGGCAGGTGCGCAGCTTGCCGTCGGCAGTGATGCGGATGCGCGAACAAAACCCGCAGAAGGGCTGCGTGACCGAAGCAATCAAGCCAATCTCGCCGCAGCCGTCGGCGAAGCGGAATTTGCGCGCCGTCTCGCTGCGTTCGTGCGGCAGCGGCTCGAGCTTCCACTTTCTTTGGATGCGCTCGAGGACTTCCGCGGCGGGCACGACGAGCTCGCGCGTCCAGTGGCGGTCCGCGTCCAGGGGCATGAATTCGATGAAGCGCATGATGAGGTCGCGCTCGTGGGCAAACTCGGCGAAGGCTTCCACTTCGTCGTCGTTCAGCCCGCGGACGAGCACGGCGTTCACCTTCACCGGACGCAGCGGCGAATTCTGCGCGCGGTCGATGCCGGCCATCACCTTGCCAAAGGATTGCGTGCGCGTGATTTTTTCGAATTTGGCCGGGTCCAGCGAGTCGAGGCTGATGTTGATGCGGTTCATGCCCGCGGCGATCAGGCGGTCGCAACGGTCGGCGAGCAGATGGCCGTTGGTGGTCATGGAAAGATCGCGCACGCCGAGCGATTTCAAGCGAGCCATGAAATCTTCGACGCCGGGCCGCACCAGCGGCTCGCCGCCGGTAACGCGCACCTTTTGAATGCCGAGGCCGATGAGAATGCGCGCGATGCGCTCGAGTTCCGTCCAAGAAAGCAACTCGTGATCGGGCTTGTGGTTTTCCGGGTCGGCGGAGCGGCAGTAAACACAGCGGAAATTGCACTTGTCCGTCACCGAGATGCGCAGGTCGGTGATGCGGCGGCCGAATTGGTCGGTCAAAGGCATAGTAAGTCACGCCACAAAAACAAAAGAGCCCAAAACCGTGGTTGGATTTGGGCGATGCCTCCGGCCCCCAAACGTCGGGGCGGCGGGGCTTCTCCTTTCCAAGCACGGCTCACCAGAATTCGGTTCGCCGCAGCGGTTCGCCCTTACGGGCTCACCGTAAACGGGAGGTGCAGGCGTTTCCACCTGAACCCTCACCCGGTCCGCTGCAAGAGCGGGGCCGGCGACGGGATCGCCCCCGGGCCGTAGGCTGTCTCTCCAGTAGGCTCCGGGGGTCGGAGAATTCAACAGCAATTTTACGCCTTCACGCGGAACAGTGCAACGGCGCAGACGTGCGCTATACTCCGCCTGCCCAGCCAATGGAGGAAGTCATGAAACGCATTCTTGCATTTGCCGTGCTGGCAATTCCGGTGATACTTCTCGCGCAAGCGGGGCCTCCAGCAGGGAGGCGGCCGCCAATCATTGACATGCACCTGCATGCGCTTCCGGCAAACACCTTCGGCCCGCCGGGCCAGCCGAATCCGGCGACGGGCAAGCCTTCCGCGGCGATAACGGACGACCAAATCCGGCAGCAGTCGCTCGAGGCGCTACGGAAATACAACGTGGTGCGCGCGGCGGCCAGCGGCACATCCGAGAATGTCGCGCGCTGGAAGGCGGCCATGCCGGATCGCATCATTGCAGGGCTGCTGGTCCGAGACGCCGATAAGGGAATTGACGTCGCCACACTGCGGAAAGAAGTGCAGGCCGGACGGCTGGCGGTGTTCGGCGAGGTCATCGCGCAATACGAAGGTTACCATCTGGGCGACGAAGTCTATGAGCCGCTGTTGGCCCTGGCGGAAGAGCTGGACGTGCCCGTGGCCCTTCATACGGGTCTCGGGCCGCCCGGAGCCACGTACCAGGGCTATCCGCGCTTCCGCGCGAGGCTGGGTAATCCGCTGCTCATCGAAGATGCGCTGGTGCGGCATCCAAAGCTGCGTGTGTATCTCATGCACAGCGGATACCCATTCCTGGCGGAAACGATTGCGCTTTTGCACGCGCATCCAAAAGTCTATGCCGACTTGGGCATCATCGACTGGGGCTTGAAGCCGGAGGAATTTTATGCGTATTTACGAGCGCTGGTTCAACATCAAGAATGCCACATAGAAAAACGGCTGATGTTCGGCTCGGACCAAATGATCTGGCCGGAGGCCATCGGCATGGCCATCGAGCGCGTCGAAGCAGCGCCCTTCCTCACGCCCGGGCAAAAGCGCGACATCTTCTGCAACAATGCGGCGCGCTTTCTACGCCTCGACGCGGAGAAAGTCTGTCGCTAACCTGCAACCTGCAACCTGCAATCTGCCACCTGCCACTCGCCACCTGCCTTTATGGTAGAGTTTCGCGGCCATGCGAATCTTTGTGCTGGGGGCCGGGGCGACGGGTTCGCTGCTCGCGAAGTTACTAGCGCGGCAGGGGCACGCCGTGGTGTGCGGCGACCGCGACCCGGAACGCGCGCGGCGCTTTCTGGGAAGGAAATCCGCTATTCCGGTAGTCAAGGTGAACGCGCGAAACCTGTGGGGCATCGTGAAGGCTGCGCGGCGAAGCCAGTTACTAGTGAACGCGTCGCCGGCGGTTTTCAACGAAATCGTCCTACGTGCGGCCCTGCGCCTGCGCTGCCACTACTTCGACATGTCCTCGCATTTGACACGCAATCCCTTCAAGTCGGAGCAACTCCGCTACGCGCAGCGCTTCGAAGCGAAAAACCGCGCGGCCGTGATCAATGCAGGCGTGGCGCCGGGGCTGACCAACCTGCTCGTGGCGCGCAGCGCGGAAATGCTCGACGCGGTTGAGGCCGTGCACATCCGCCTCTACGAAAGCACGGAGGGCGATGACCCGATTTCGCAGTGGTCGGCGGAAGCGTCGTTTGACGAAGCCACATCGCGGCCGCGAGTGTACCGCGCAGGGAAATTTCATCTCGGCAAGCGGTTCGATGAGCGCGAAGTGTTTCGCTTTCCCCCGCCGGTGGGTGAAGCCGGCGTGGTGCTGGCGGCGCAGGACGAGGTCGGCACGCTGCCGTACTTCATTCCCATGCGCGAGATGGACGTGAAAATCGGCGGAAACGAAATCGACCGGCTGCGGCGGTGGTACAAGCAGGGAAAGCTTTCCAAGTCGCGCGGGCTGGTGACGAAGCGCTTTCCGCGTACGCCGACGCCGCGGCACGTGGCCCGGCTGATCCGCCGGGGCGTGCTGCAAAACGCGCGCTTCGCCGCGGCGGTGCTAGTGCGCGGAGTGAAAAAAGAGCGGCCGGTGCTGATCCGTTGGGACGCGGAGTTTCCGTCGCTCTACCAAATCCGCCAGCGCGGGATGGCCTCGACGCCGGTAGCGTGGGCCACGGCGCACCTGGCGGCGCTCTTTGTAAAACATTTTCCACGCGAGGAAGCCGGAGTATTTCCGCCGGAAGCGCTGCCGGCGGAAATCCGGCAACGGATTCTGGCGGACGCGAAATCGCGGGAACTGCGTATCTCAATGAAGGTGACCAAGCTAAAGAAATCGGAGGAGGACGAGGAGTTCTAGCAAAGACAAATCAGAAAGCAGAATTCGGAAGGCCGCGCCCGTGGGAGTTCCTTCCATGCAAGACATTCCAGCGAAAACGAATCCGGAATCTGCAACGAAAAAAGCGCCGTGGATGGTGGTGTATCCCGGGCGCGGGTGGCGGAAGCAATTCATGAAAATGCCGCTGCGTTACTGGCGGATGGGTCTAGGGCCGATTTTGAAGCGGTGGTTTCTGGTGCTGACAACGACGGGACGCAAGAGCAAACAGCCGCGGCACACAATGCTGGAATATTTGGTGATGGACGAGAAAACGTATCTTGGCAGCGGGTGGGGCGAGCGGCCCGACTGGTGCAAGAACATCGCGGCGGACCCGCGGGTAACCGTTCAATCGACGAAGGGTGTGGAGCGCGCAATTGCGACGCGCGTCACGGCGGACGAGGAAATGGCGCGGCTGTACCACGTCGCCAAAGCGAGAAACAGCCCGTACTGGAAGCCGCACCTCAAGTCGCTGGGGATTGAAGATACCGTCGAGGATTACGTGGCGAAAAAAGATCGGCTGGTGATTTTTCGGTTGGACCCGACAAACGAGAGGACGCCTGCACCAATGAAAACGGATTTAGTTTGGGTGTGGGCGGTGATTGCAGTTGTGGCGTGGGTGATTTGGCGGATGGTGGGGTGAAGGAAAGAAAGAGAGTTTGAAGGTTGGAACGTTTGAAGGTTGAGGGGCGAGCTTCCATAGCTTTGGGAGGCTCGCCCCTTCGAGTTTAAAGCGGACAGGCTGGAAAGCCCGTCCTACGACGAATGTTCGGCGGAAAGGAACATGGGGGAATTGAGTTTGCCGGAATAAAGCGGACGGAAGCGCTCGCGACTGTAGAGGAGTTCAACGTCCACTTTGCGCGGGCCAGCCTTGGGGTCGGGGAGCGGCGCGTGTGTGTACTTGCCGTCCTGGATGGCCACCATCCGGCCGGACACGCCGTCGCGGACGAGGTCCATGGCGATGTTGGCGAAGGTAATGGCCACCATGTGGTCGAGAGAATCCGCTTCGCCGCTGCGCAGATCGTAGGTGAGGTCGCTGGACATGGTGTCTTCGCCGGTGCGCTTCTTGATTTCTTCGGCGAGCGCGTGGCCGATGTCCGCTTTCTTTTTGTGGCCGTAGGCGTCCGATTCGCCGAACTCGGCGAGCTTCTGCCCCTTCCACACGGCCCCTTCCGAAGCGATGACGAAGGAATAGCTGCTGGGGTTGTTGCGCTTGTCGTCGATGAGCAATGCGACGAGGGCGTCCAAGTCGAATTCCACTTCGGGGAGCACGCAGCGCGCGGAGGTGACGAAGGCGGCGTACAGCGCCGTAAAGCCGGAGTCCCGGCCAAAAATCCGGAAGGCGCCGATGCGCTCGTGCGAGCCCATCGTGCTGCGCTGGCGGTTGATCAGTTCTTTGGCCCGCGTGATGGCGGTGGAAAAGCCGATGCAATATTCGGTGCCGTGGACGTCGTTGTCCATCGTTTTGGGGACGGCGATGAGCGGGACGCCTTTTTCGGCAAGCACCTGCGCGTAGCTGAGCGTGTCGTCGCCGCCGATGGGGATCAGGTAGTCCAGGCCGAGACGCGCGATATTGTCGAGCACGATGGGAGTGAAGTTGAAGTAGTTTGCGTCCACGCGCAGTTTTTCCAGTTGCGTGGGTGCCACGTGCGCGGGCGTTTTCCCTTGCTTGATGCGGATGGGATTGGTGCGCGAAGTGTGCAACACAGTGCCGCCGGAACGGTCAATGCCGCGCGTGTTGAGGCGATCGAGCGGGCGCAGATAAAACGTGTCGAGATCGGCGCCGGGCTTCATGTGGGTCAGGCCCTCCCAGCCGCGGCGGATGCCGACGACCTCGAAGCCGAGCTCGGTGGACTTGTACACCACGGACTTGATGACGGAATTGAGACCGGGCACGTCGCCGCCCCCGGTGAGAATGCCGATGCGGCGGACCTTTGACATGATTCCCTCAGAATAAAGCAGGAGGAATTGTAACAGAGGGCAGCGGCTCAGGTGGAACGTACGAAGACGGAAAACCGAAAAACGAGAATCGCGGAACCAGCATTACTTGGAGGGCTCGTCGGATTCGGGGACGCCGAGGGCCTGGATCTGAATGGAGCGCTCGCGCGGGCCGTCGAGCTCGGCGAGGATCACCGACTGCCAGCCGCCCAGAGCGAGCTGGCCGTTGCGGACGGGCAGCGAAAGCGTGTGGCCCAGCAGCATGGCGCGGAGATGCGAGTCAGCGTTCTTGCGTTCGCACTCGGAGAGTTTCGGGTCGTTGTGGCGCCAGTAGTCGAAGCGGCTGACGATTTTCTCCAGGAAGGACTTCATGTCGTCCAGCAGAGCCTGCTGAAATTCGTTGATAAACAATGCGGTGGTGGTATGCAGCGATTGCACGATGAGGAAGCCGGCCTTGAGTCCGTTCTTTTTGATCAGGTCGTTGAGGTCGCGGGTGATGTTGATCAGCTCGAGGCGTTCGCGCGTGGTGTAGGCCAGCGTTTCGAGGCAGAGCTGCAGAGCGGCGGTGGGCCGGACTTCCGGCGTGATCACCGGTGACTTGACGGGCGCGCTGCTCATGGATGTGCTCCTTCTCAAAACCACGGTCTTTCCACGGAGTGTCAATTATAGGGCCGCGCAATGCCACGCGTCCAATGTAAATTTCGGAGGGGTGTTTCGATTGATTCAAAAGCAATGAAACTGCCGGCAAACGCAGCGGCGGCGGAGCAGCGTTTTCAACAGCAGCGGGAAATGGTGGAGTAACGGCGGCGAAGCGAATCGAGGAAGAATTCTTCGCGGGACATCACGGGCAAAGCGGCGCCGCGACAGGAGCGCAAATAGTTTTCGTAGGCGGCGTCGCCGGAAACCTGGCGGAACCACCACCACAGAAATTTCAGTTTGGTGATTTGCGATTTCAAACTCATTAGTCTCCTTCCGCCCAGCGGGTGGCCACGTAGGGCGTTTCCTGCAAAACAGCTTTTTTGCGGCCGCTGAGAATGCGGAACCATTCGATCAGTGCTTCGAAGAGCAGCACCAGCACCATCACGGCGAGCACCGCGGTGACCGCGGCGTCCAGCTGGTTGTTGAAAATGAGGCGCTGGGTGAAGGCGATTCGGTCCGGCGCAATCGTGCCCGCAGCGAGCTGCTGGGTAAGCTGCGTGGCCGCGGAAAGGAATCCGATGCGCGGGTCGGTATGGAAAATCTTCTGGTAGCTGGCGGTCATGGTGACGGTGACCAACCAGACCATGGGCACCAGCGTCACCCACAGCCAGCGCAGGCGGCCCATCTTGATGAGAATCGTGGTGGCAACCACCAGCGCGACGGTGGCGAGAAGCTGATTGGAAATTCCGAACAGCGGCCAGAGCGAATTGATGCCACCGAGCGGGTCGAGCACGCCCTGATAAAGAAAGTAGCCCCACGCGCCGACAATCAGCGCGCTGGTGAAGAGGATGCTCGGATACCAACTGGTGCGCGCCAGCGGCTTCCACACGTGGCCGAGAAGTTCCTGCACCATGAAGCGGCCGACGCGCGTGCCGGCGTCGAGCACGGTGAGGATGAACAGCGCTTCGAACATGATGGCGAAGTGATACCAGATGGCCAGCAGGCGCTGGCCGCCAATCCAATTGGAAAAAATCTGCGCCATGCCCACGGCCAGCGAGGGCGCGCCGCCCGTGCGGTTGAGCAATGTTTTTTCGCCGACTTGCTGCGCGAGCGTGTGCATTGTCGTGGCGTCCACAGCGAAGCCCCAGGAAGAAATCGTCGCGGCAGCGGCTTCCGCGGTGGAGCCGACGATGCCCGCCGGGCTGTTGATGGCGAAATAAACTCCTGGAGTGAGCGCACACGCCGCCACCATGGCCATCACGCCGACGAAGGATTCCATCAACATGGCGCCGTAGCCCACCAGCCGCGCGTGGCCTTCGCGAGTGAGAAGTTTGGGCGTCGTGCCGGAGGAAATCAGCGAGTGAAATCCGCTCACCGCGCCGCAAGCAATGGTGATAAAGCAGAACGGAAATATTTTTCCGGCGAAGACGGGCCCTGTGCCGTCCACAAAGCGCGTGAGCGCGGGCATGTGAATCGTCGGTCGAACGAGAAGAATGCCGGCTGCCAGCGCGAACATCACGCCGATCTTGATGAATGCGGAAAGATAATCGCGCGGGGCCAGCAACAGCCACACGGGCAGTGCGGACGCAGCGAAGCCGTACACGATGATGGAAATGGCCAGCGCGGTGCCGGAAAGCGTGAATACGCGGGACCATTCCGGAGAGGCGGCCACCCACTGCCCGGCCACCACGGCGAAGAGCACTAGTGCGAAGCCGATCAGCGAAGCTTCCAGCACGCGCCCCGGCCGCCAGAAGCGCATGTACAGGCCCATCAGCATGGCGATAGGAATCGTCAGCGCAAGCGTGAACGTGCCCCACGGTGAATCTTTCAGCGCGTTGACCACTACCAGTCCGACCACGGCGAGCAGAATAATCATGATGGCCAGCACGGCGAGGAGAGCAATCATTCCGCCGCGCGTATTCACTTCTTCGCGGGCCATCTGGCCAAGCGACTTGCCGTTGCGCCGAATCGAGCAGAAGAGAATGACGAAGTCCTGCACGCAACCGCCGAGCACGGCGCCGGCAATCAGCCAGAGCGTCCCGGGCAGGTAGCCGAACTGCGCGGCGAGTGTAGGGCCGACGAGCGGGCCCGGGCCGGCAATCGCGGCGAAGTGATGGCCCATCACCACCCACTTGTTGGTGGGCACAAAGTCGCGGCCGTCTTCCAGCCGCTCGGAGGGAGTGGCGCGGGAATTATCGAGCGCGAGCACACGCGCGGCGATGAAGGCGGAATAAAAACGGTAGGCGACCAGATAGACGCCGCCCGCGGCGAGGATGAACCAGATGCCGTTGATGGGCTCGCCGCGCTCAAAGGCGATGACTCCGAGCCCGGCGGCGCCGGCGAGCGAGATGGCGGTCCAGAGAGCGATCGTCCCAATCCTTTGCATTTGGACGTGAATCGTACATGGTGGGGCGGAGAGCGGGCAAGACGTTTGAAGGTCTGACAGTTCGAAGCTTAAAGACAGCCGGCGTGACAAATGGGCCGGGCGAGCCCCAATGATATGCCGATGATTGGTGGTTGCTGGACAGGCGAGAAGGCCTGTCCCACAGAATCATTTGATCTTCTTGAGCGCGGCGTCGCAATCCGCGCGGAGTTTTTTAGCGCGGGCTTGCATGGCTTTGTCGGGCCGCGCGGCGAGCAGCTTGTCGAGCGCGTCGAGGTTGCCCTGCACAACCTCGATGGTGGTGCGCAGGTAGCGCACGTCGTCGAGGGCTTTGGCTTCGAAGATCGCGCGCAGCTTGTAGAACGCGGCGGAGAGTTCCATCAGGTACACGCGGGAATCGAGATCTACAGCGCCCTGCTGGAACGCGGCGTGGCCCTTGTGGACGTCCTCGCCGGCGCCGGCCATCGCGGCCATCAGGCGGGCCATGTTATTGCGCGAGTTTTCCAGCTCGGTGCGCACACGTTCGGCATCCTGCACGCTCATGCCGTTGCGTATGCGATCCATGGCTGCCGGCTCCGTGCCGCTGAAATTGGGAAACGTGATTTGCAGTGGCAGCGGGGCATCGCTGAGATTGGCGCGCTGCTTGAGCACGGCTTCCATGGCGTCCATCAGGTAGACGCGGGCCATGCCGAGATAGTCGGATCGCATGCGGGTGTAGGGGCCGGTCTGCCCGCGCGCGGACGGCTGGGTGACGCCTTTGCCGTAGGCCTCGGCCATGACGCTGCTGCCCTGGGCCATGGCCGTCAGCAGTGCAACGCGGACGATGGCAGCCTCCTTGCCCACGGGCTCGTCGGGCGCAGCCTTGATGGTTTTGTCCAGATTCTTCAGCGCCGCATCGTAGTCCAGGGCTGTGAGGTTTTCTTTTGCGGCGCTGTACGGCAGGGCTGTGGAAGGCTTGGACGGCTCGCTGGAACACGCCAGCATGAGCAGGAACACGAAGAAGAGTAGAGCTGATTTGCGCAGGTTCATCGTCAATCCTCCAGCGAACAGCGTTTCGCTTTCAGACGGCCCCCGGCATTGCGGGACGTACGGACGCGGGCACCTATTTCTGAGGCGGATGGTATGCCTGCAGGGTGGCTGAGTCAATTGAAAGTGGGCGAGGCATGCGTGTGCCGGCCAGCCGCCGTCACGGCATGGAAATCAAGCGGTAGAGCGGGAATAGTTCGGCGAGGATTTTCCGCGCATCGCGCGGAAACGCCGGGCGCGTGGCCGCGGAGGGCTTCATCTTTTTGCGCACCACCCAGCCCTTCAGTTTTTTCCATTGTTCGAGTGAGGCGGGCCAGCCGTCGTTTTTGGTCCACTCGCCTTTTTCCGTCGAATACCAGTAGCTTTCGTATTTCTTGCCGAGGCGGCAGGCTTGTTGCATGAGCCACGCCGGATTTTTCTGCAGGCGCGGTCTTGCGGTTTTCACCAGAATGGATTCCTTGTCCATGCCGTAGATGCGGAAGCCAACGGTAACCACGTCCGGCGAGATGCCGATGTAAAGTTGGCCGCCGAGCTTCCAGCTCTTGGCGTCGGCGAACAGCAGGTACATCTGCGTGCGATACGGCGTCTTGTCCTTGGCGAAGCGGATGTCGCGGTTAATGCGCGAAAGGCTGGGGCCTGTGCGGCCGGAGGTGTCAAAGCCCGGATGGAGCTTGCGCATGGCCGGGGCCAGCTCGTCGAGGAGGTTGCGCAACGGCTCGACCACATGGGACATGTACCGATCGCGGTTGGCGGCCATCCACTCCGTGCGATTGTGGCGGCTGAGATCGCGAAAGAAACGAAAAGTTTCGTTGGTGAAAATTGCCTTACCCATGGCGTACCCCGAATCGTGAATTTCAGAATCACAGTCCGGTTTTCGGACTCCGGTGGAGTCCACCGGACTCCTGACACCGGAGCTGAACACAGGTACACAAAGATGTAAACGGGGAATTGTGGAAGAAAGGCAGGGAGGCGTACATAATGGCGCTTCTTCGAAATGGGTAGGGACGCAAATTCGCAAGCGGCGGCGCGCAGAGCGGTCTTCTGCATTGTGCTGGCACAATTGTTCGGAACGTCGCTGTGGTTCAGCGCCAACGCTGCAGCGGGAGACCTCGCGCGAGCGTGGGGCCTGACCATTGCGCAACTCGGTCACCTGGGCATGGCCGTGCAAGCGGGATTCATTGCCGGGACGCTGGTGTTTGTGGTCTCGGGCTTTGCGGATCGCTACGCGGCCAGCCGGATTTTTGTGGCGTCGGCGGTGGCCGGGGCCCTGTTCAACACAGGATTTGCGCTGTTGGCGAAGGACGTTTCCGCGGGGATTGCGTTTCGCTTTGCGACGGGATTCTGCCTGGGCGGTATCTATCCCATCGGCATGAAACTGGTGGTGAGTTGGGAGCCGGAAAAAACGGGCAAGGCGCTGGGCTGGCTGGTGGGCACACTGACGCTGGGTACGGCAATGCCGCATCTGGTGCGCGCGCTCGGAGCGCAATGGCCCTGGCAGGCGGTGATGCTGGTGTCGTCCGGACTGGCGGTGGCTGCTGCGGTGCTGGTGGCGACGGTGGGCGACGGCCCGCATCTGCCGCGCAACAATGCAGCGCGCACGAACCATGTACTTTCAGTTTTTCGCATGCCGGATTTTCGCGCCGCCGCATTCAGCTACTTCGGGCACATGTGGGAGCTCTACGCGATGTGGACAATTGTGCCGCTGCTGGCGGCGCAGGCGCTGGGCGCGTCGGCAACCGCAAGGAGCATCGCGCTGCTTTCATTTTTTGTGATTGCCACAGGCGCGGCGGGATGTATCGGCGGCGGATGGCTGACGGAACATGTGGGCAGCGCGCGCGTAGCCGCGGGGGCGCTGGCGGTGTCGGGAGCGATGTGCGTTGTCTATCCATTTTTGCAGTCCGCGGCGTCGCCGATATTGATTGTGCTCCTGCTGGTGTGGGGTCTCGCCGTGGTGGCGGACTCGCCGCAGTTTTCGGCGCTCTCGGCGCGCGCGGCGCCACCGGAGCTGGTGGGCGGGGCACTCGCCGCGCAGAACTGCATCGGGTTTGCGATCACCGTCGTTTCGATTGATCTGGTGACGTCGGTGTGGTCGCGGCTGGGAACCGATGTTGTTTGGCTGCTGGCGCCGGGGCCGGTGGTGGGGCTGATGGCGATTTGGCCGCTCTTGAAAATGAATTTGAACCGCCGATGAACGCAAACAGCAAAGAAAAACGAAAATAGGACGACCGCGCGTCGAAGGTGAAGTTCAGCGCAGCGGCGGCGGAGTACACGGGGATGCGCGTGGTGCGTGGAGAAGTAAAAAAAGCGGAAGAAAAGAAGTAAAAAGGAAGGAAGCCAGCGCTCCGCCGTTACAGCGCGGTGACAGTAATAAAGACGGTTTGCGGCGCAGCGGCGGGCGCGTCGGCGCGAAGGATAAGGATGCCGCTGATTTGCGATTGGCGGCCGAGCCGCGGATTGAGATTGTGCAGCAGGTCAATGCTGGTGGGCGTCTGACGCGGGAGAAAGCTAAATACAGGGAAGTCCCGCGCGTCCAGCGGTTCGCCAACCTGTCGCAAGGGAATCAACGCAGCAGAGGAGACTTCTTCGGAGGTCGCGTCCAGATGAACAGTGGCGGTAACACTGCGTCCGAAGGCCATGTGCCACGTGCTTTGCAACACCAAGATGCTGGCGCGCACGCCGTTTTCCTGCGCGATGGCTGGAGCCGGTTGAAGATTTCCTGAGAGGCTAATGCTTTCGGGGATTTGCGCGACCAGCGCGACGCTGGCCACTCGATTTTGTGTAGACCACTTTGACTGGGCGGAGGTCGACAGGGGCGCCGCCAGAAGCAGGATAGAGGTAGTAGCTACCCACAGGAATCTGCGAAATGTTAGAGACCCGATCATGCCTCGAATCAACTCCAAGGGGTATTTGAGGCATTCGGGGGGCCGTTATCGGCGAAATCCAACTGATTGAAAAGTGGTGGTTTAAGGGGAGGCTATAGCCTTCTAGTACTGTGTTAATTTGCGCATTTGTGCCAGAGTTGTGGCTATTTTGAGGTATCGCTTTAGCCACCGGGGAAGGGTCCAAGTTCTTCAAGCGCTTCAAGACCACTTCGTAAAGCTCTGCCGACTCTTCGCGCGCAGCCTTCACGGTTGCGGGCGCTGTAATCACCGCATAGTTTCCAGGCAAAACGAACTGGTCAAGAGCCACCGACAGCTCGGACTCCTTCGGCTTTTTGCGGCGAAGCAGGAACGAGCCCTGCGAATCGGTAAGAGCGAGTTCGCCGTCAATGCGCACCGCTGCGCCGCGAACGGGCAGGCCGCCTTCCTCGACGACGCGGCCGCGCACGACATAATCATAGATCGCGCCGCCACCGGCGAAGCCGCCGCGATCCTGAGAGGCGCCGCGATAAGTGTAGCCGGTGGCATAGGCGGTGTAGCGGGTTTTGCCGAGCGGCGTCACGTTGCTGGCGCCGTTGAGCTCAATTCCTCCCCACAACCGCAGGCGCAGATTCAGCGCCAGCACCTGCTTGAACTGCGAGAGGCCGGGAGTTTGAAACGGGAGAAAGATCGTTTGGTATTCCAGCCCGACGCTGAGGCGATTGGAAAGAAAGTTGCCGCCAAAGGAAACGTACGTCTGGCCGTTGCTGCGGGTGATCACCTGGGAGAACGAAATCCGCGGCGTGATGCGTTCGCGCACCGTGGCCACAACAGAGTGAAATGCGGGGCCGAGTGATGGCGCGCTGCGCATGTAGTCCGCTGCAGTTTCCACGCGATTGAACCAGTTGCGCCGGCCCCCCACGGTTACACCGCGGGCGCGGCCCGCTTGCGTGGTGGAATCGAAAAAAGAACCGTGCAACTGCACACCGCGCAGGCTGGTCCAGGCGCTGAAGCTGTTGACTGTGGCGCGCTCGGAAGCAACGCCGGACTGTAGCGGGAAAAGATAGTTCTGCCGGCTGGCGGTGAACTGCAGGTTGCGCAGCGGCTTCAGCGCGATGCGGATGTTTTCGCGGTCGGTCTCCGAGGAGAGGGGCGCGTCCACGCGGATGCGGCGGAAGGCGTCGCCGGCGCGAGAATAGCTGGCGTCTATTTCAATCCATTTCTTGGCGAGGCTCATGCTGCCGGACCAGTAAGGCTGGTTATTTCCGATGCCGCCGGCAAACGCCATCTTCAAACGTTCGCGGGGGGTCCACGCGATGGATTGCAGCGACGTCTGGCGCGCGGCTAACACGTTGTGCGAATAGAAGCGGAGTGATGGTGTGAGTTTGCGCTCGTAAAATAGCAGCCCGGTTTTGCCGCGAGTCTCCGCAAGATTCAGGAAGGGCGTGGAGAAACCCAAAGAAGTCGCGCCCCCATAGACGAAAAGCGAGTTGCGGCCATTCTTCCAGGAGGCGCTGACGCCGCGGCCGAGGAAGTGGTACGAATGGTTGAAAATGTCCGTAGGCAGGGAAAAGGGGATGGACTGGTCGCCGGAACCGAACATGATGCTGCGCCAGGTGGTGGCGTAATAAACGCCGGTACGCAGCTTGCCGTTGAGGAGTCCCAGGCCGATGCGCCCCGTGTAATTACTTCCGCGGACTTCCACGGAGCCGCCGTAGCCGTCGAACAGAGTGGATCCGCCGCCCTGCAACTTGAAGGCTTGGCCTTGCGCCGCAGCCGGCGGCACCAGTGCCGCCAGGCACACGGCCAGGGCGAAAAGTGCTGCGGCCACACGCAGCGGGCTGAGGGGTGCGCACTCGAATTGGGCGCTACTCTTCACGGCGATTGCAAAATGGGATGGAGCGGCGACTCCACTTTGAATTTCTCGAATTTCAGCGTAATGCGTTGTGGCTCCCCGGACTCTTCCCACTCGAGCTTCAGGATGCGGCGCTGGCCGGGAAAGAGCGGGAAGCCGGCGAAGTCTTTTTTGGCGGAAGCGGAGGCGATTTCCACTTCCTGCACGCGGATGAATTCGCGTCCGCGGTTTTCAATTTCGGCTTCGATTTGCTTTGCGCCGGATTCGGCGCGGTGCAGCACGACGGCCTCGCGGGGCAGCGGCTGCCTGGTGAGCAGATAGACGGTGTGCGGCAACTCCAGAACCAGCTTGATGCCCGTGGGTGTCTGCGGGCCGGTGATGGTGGCGTAAATGGTGAACCAGGCAGGCAGGCGCGTGGACCGGGCTTTGTAAAAGATGGTGAAGGTCTGCTGGGGCCCGACGCGGAAGCTGGTCTCCGAGAGATCGACGCGGATTTCCGGGTCGAGCGGGCGGAAGGTCGGCCGGCCCCGCACATCCACGCTGAAGCTGCGCGGCTCGAGGATCACGGCCAGCGGCACAAACGAATCGTTATATACCTGGAAGCTGCCGCTGGCTTTTTCCCGGTATTCCACGATGACCGGCGATACGGTCTGGGCCGCAGCGGCGACGGCCAGCAGGAGCAGCCCGGCAGCGAACGTAAGAACTTTCTTCATGTTTTTTACCCCCCCCAAAGCGCAAGTCGAAGCACCGGCGGCTGAGAGCCCAGGATGGCACAGCGAGTACCGCGAGAGTAAAGCCATTACCGCTTTGCACTGGAAGCCCCCTCCCCGTGTCAAAGCGCTTGCGCCTGAATCAATAACGTGCCGGAATACGTTCCGGCGGGCAGAACCGCGCCGGTCAAATCAATCTGCAAATTGAGCGTGTCGTTGCGCGTACCGCGGCGGTTGAAGCCCAGCACTCGAAACGTGAAGATTTGCAAGCTGCTGCCGGCGGCAATCGGGCTGATGCCGGTGAACGGCGCGAATGCGCCGCCGTTGACGCTGCCCAAGACGCGGGACGACGCGATGTTGCTGCCGGTGCCGTTGCTCAAGGCCGCGGCGGGCGCGCTGAAGAAAGCGTAGAGCGCCAAGTCGCCGACGCTTGGCGACACGTCCCACGTGGTGGTGATGGTGATTGGAGTGCTGCCCGTGGCAACCGCTCCGTTGAGCAGCGCAAAGTTCACGTTGGACGGAAACGCGGCCACGGCAATCGCCGGATTGCGCACGGCAATCAGGTTGACAGCGGCAGGGCCGCTATTGGCCTGGGCACGCACTTCGGGTGCAAGCACACCGAAAGAAATCATCAGGACAAAGAGGATCCAGATTGCTCTTGCGACTTTCATTACCCCCACCCCTCAAGGAGCATTCGGCCGATGTTGCGGTCGCTTAGGAAAGCAACCCCGCCCCCGCGGTGCCTGCTTTCCGTCGTCGGTCTGGGCGCGGGAGGCAGTGGTTCGATCCGCCAGCCCTAGCGGTTCGAATCCGATCACCCCGCCTCACCGGGGCTCACCGGACCGTCCCAACTGCCTCCGCGCTCCAAACGCAACGCACGAGTGACTCTCAGATCCTGCGATGCAGGACTAAAGAGCCTGAGCCTGGATATTCAGCGTCCCGGTGTAGTTGCCGGACGGAAGATTCAAGCCCGTGGTATCAATCTGCAGCGCAACGGAATCGTTGCGGAAAGAGTTCGTGTTGGCTGCGGTGATGGCAGTGCTGAACACCTGGATGCTTTCGGTGCCAAAGGGGCCCGCGCCGCCGGTGAAGGCGCCAAAAGGACCAGCGTTCACGCTGCCGTTCACATTCGAGGTCGGGATGTCGTTCCCGAGGCCGTCGGTAAGGGCGGTCGGGCTCGAGAAGTAGGCGTACAGGCTGACGCTGGTGCGGGTCGGCGCCAGCACCCACGTGGTGGTAATGGCGACAGGTGAGCTGCCGTTGGAAATACCGCTTCCCGCCAGTACGAAGGCTACCGCACCCGGGCCGGCCGCGACGGTCAAGGACTCCGCCATGGTGGCGTTCAGGATAACGGTTGCCTGGTTCGAGTTGAGTTGCGCCTGTGACGCCGGTGCCATGGCCAGTGCCAGAGCCAGAACTCCCAGTGTCATCCAGGCTTTGTGAATCGCTTTCATGACCCCTCCATTCAAGGTTTGAGTTTCGTCCAAAATGGCACATGACGGGCGCTGCGAATTCGCTGCCTGCCTCGTGCGCGGCGTAGTTTTTACAAGAATCTGGAGTGGAGTGGTACTAGAACTTGCTAACTCATTGTTCTATGCCCTATTGCCGACTTCGAGGAGTACTTTTTGTAGCTTTCGCTTTTAATTTGTAGTACTAGAACCATAGTGGAATTTGGATTGCGACTTGAGGTTCAGGGCTGGAATTGCGAGTGCAAAAAACCGCGAAGCATCGCAAGGAGCGATCGCAGAGAATGAGAATTGGCTTGTAGAATGGCAGTCATGAGAATCGCTAAGTCTCGCCTGGCAGCACCGTGCATCCTTGTTTTGTTGGCGCTGTGCGCTGCTGCAAGCGCCCAACAGGGCGAGGTCCGCGAACAGCGCGAACTGGTCCGCGGAGTCCGTTACACACACGTCCAGCGCACCACGCCGGCGGGCGAGCCGTGGTCCATCCATGTAGTGGAAATGGATCGGACAGAGCGCAAGCTCAAACTGCGGTCGGTGCGCGCCGCAGGAGCCGAAGGCGAAATGCAGCGGGAGAGGCCTACAGAGATGGCACAGCGCGCAGCGGCTGGAGGGCTGGACGTTCTTGCGGTGGTCAACGGCGACTACGACCTCGGGGCGCCGTACCTGGGAGTCTCGGACGGGCTTACCGTGACTGGAGGTGCCATCAGCACTACGGGCAAGCCAACCTGGCCGGCCATGGGGCTGACCTCCTCGGGCGAACCGCTGATCGGCGTGCCGCAGGTCGAGATGGTTCTGGAATCGCGCGGACGAAAATGGACGATTGCGGCCCTCAACAAGCCTCTGAGCAGCACGTGGGGGGCAGGGCTTCATTTGTTCACGCGGGAATTCCGCATGACGGTGGAGAGCGAGAAGGCGTTCCGCGCGGTGGTGATCGGAAAACTCTCCCGCAAGCTGCCGCTGCGCGTGGACGCGACCCTCAGCGGAGTGGTGGAGGAAGTCCTGGAAGGAGCAACACTGGCGCCGATTGCGCCGGGGAAATTGCTGCTAGTGGAAGCGCTGGCTCTCGAAAAAGGAATTGGCGGGCCTGAAGGCCGCCCCAACAGTACTTCCGAACTGCGCGCGGGCGAAAAAGTGAAGCTGCGCATCCGCGCGCGCATCCACGGGAAGAAGATTCGCGACGCCGTAGCCGGATTTCCGATTCTGGTGCAGGAAGGGCGGAAAAACATTGTCGGCGGCCCTTCAAAAAGTCTCTCACAGCGGCACCCGCGGACTGCTTTCTGCTACAACCCGCAAAAAATCATTTTCACGGTGGTGGATGGGCGCCAGCCGAAATTGAGCGCGGGCATGACTCTGACCGAACTGGCAGACCTGATGGTCGAGCTGGGCTGCACCACGGCGATGAATTCGGATGGCGGCGGGTCCAGCGTGATGGCGGTGCGTGGAGCAACCGCTGGTGCGGCATTGCAAATTGTGAATTCGCCGTCGGATGGGACGGAACGCGGGCGAGGGAATGCGTGGATCATTGTGAGGAAGTAGGGAAGTCAGGATGTAGAGAGGTTAAGAGACAACCCAGCGGAGTTGAGCAGGCTAGCGAAACTCCTGGGCGTATTTTTCGAAGCGGGTTTTGAGTTCGGCCATAAACCGGACGAAGCCAGGATCATTGCGGATTTTGTCGAGGTGCGGGTCGCGGGAGAAGAGCGTGTAGTTGGGCATGCCGAAATCAGCAGTTTCCTTGAGCCATTTGACGGCGCTGGAGGCGTCGCCGAGCACGGCGTAGGTGCAGGCAATATTGTAAGCGGTGTGATGGTAGGCACGGTTGTTGCGCGCATAATCGTCGATTGCAGGAATCGCGGCGCGCGCGGCGGTGTGGTTGCCTTGTAGTGCCGCGATGAGCGCCTCAGTGCTCAGTGCAAATGAGTCCTGCGGGACCACTTCGCGGCGCGCTTCCTCGATCTGGTTCTTCCAGAGATAGGATTTGAAGAGACGAGAAGGAGCGCCAGCGGGATTCGGAAAACGCCGGCGAGCGGCAATGGCCTCGTCCGGGCGGTAAAGCAAGTCGTGAATTTCCCGGTAGCGCGATTGAACGATCTCGCTGGAGGGATCGATTTCAATGGCGCGCTGCATTTCGCGGATGGCCTGTTCTTCCAGTCCCATGTGAGCGTAGAGGATGCCGAGCGCATCATGACCCACGGCGGGATTGAGCCGCTGGGCCTGCTGCAATTCGCGGATGGCCTCATCGATTTTGAATCCTTCGCGACGGCTCCAGAGCTGTTCGTAGCGCACGACGTGGAGCTCCGCAAGATTGGGGTCCATGGCGCGAGCCTCATCGAGTGCTTTCTGTGACTGCTCCCACCAGACCGGGTTGCCGGGGTCATTGAATAAAGCAATCCAAGTGTAGCAGTAAGCGAGCTGCGTCTGAGCCAGAGCGTACTTGGGATCGAGTTCGAGGGCGCGCTGGAACATGGCGATGGCAGGGTTGAGACTCGAGCGGGAACTGTCGGCAATACTGCGCCTCGTGAAATGCTGTATTCCGCGGACAAAATATTCGTAGGCTTCGGGATTGGACGTGTAGCGCTTGGTGATGCCGGCTTGCTCGGCCGAACTCAACCGGAGGCGGAGGCCGGCGGCGACTTTCTGGGCAATTTCGTCCTGTGTGGCGAAGATATCGCCGGCGGAAACGTTGAAGGTCTCGCTCCACAGCGAAGCGCCGTCGCGCACGCGCAGCAGGTTGACGTTGACGCGCAGGCGATCGCCAGAACGCTGCACGGTGCCGTCGAGAACGGAATCCACTCCGAGCTGGCGTGCCGCTTCGAGAGCGTCCATTTCCTGACGGGCGTATTTCTGGACGGCGCTGGTGGGACGCACGGTGAGCGCGCCGATCTGGCTCACTTTGGTGATGATGGTGTCGGCCATGCCGAGTCCGAGGACGTCTTCGCCGGAATTGCTGGAGCCGAGCGACTTCATGGGCAGCACCGCGAGAGAGCGAATCGGTGCTTCCGCCGAACTTCCCGCGAGACGGTTGCGCCAGCCGCCGGGGTTCCATAAGTAGAGTGCAACTACGAGCACAAGCGCCACGCCAGCCGAAATGGCAAACTTCGAAGAAAAAAGCCGGGTTGAAGTCGGCGTTGCGACAGCCGCCGTCGCAACAGGAATGGATTCTTCGCTGGACTGAATCGTCTCCAGTGAAGCGCGGACTTCGCTCGAGCGGGCGAAACGTTGCGCGGGGTCCTTCGCCAGGCAGCGAAGAATGACGGCGCGAAGCGCAGCCGGGACGTGCGGTGGTAACGGCGCAGGAGCTTCGCGGAGAATCGCGGAGCTCATCTCGAAACCCGTCTTGCCCTCAAAAGGTAGATGGCCGGCGGCCATTTCGTAGAGAAGGACGCCGAGCGCCCAGACGTCGCTGCGCGGGTCGGACGGATCACCGCGGAGCACTTCCGGGGCAATGGAGTGCAGCGTGCCGGAGACAGTGGTTTCCTGGGCGAGCGAAACACGCGAGCGAGTGACCTCGGCGAATTCTTCGCCGCGCTGGCGGAGAGCCAGGCCGAAGTCGAGCACTTTCGTGCGGCCCTCCGGAGTAATCATCACGTTGGCGGATTTCAAGTCGCGGTGGACGATGCCGTGGTCGTGAGCGTGGGCCACAGCATCGGCGATTTGGATTCCGTAGCGCAAGACCGTCTCGACCGGCAATCCCTCCGTGGGAATGGTTTGCGCGAGGGGCTTGCCGGCCACGAACTCCATGGCGATGTAGGCGTGGCCTTCGGCTTCACCGACTTCATAAATGTGGCAGATGTGCGGATGGTTCAGGGCGGAAGCGGTGCGCGCTTCGTTCAGCAGCCGCGCGCGGGCCTGCGCGTCCTGCGCGTACTTCTCGCCGACCAGCTTGAGCGCAACGGCGCGGTCCAACTGAGTGTCGCGAGCGCGGTAGACCACACCCATGCCGCCGGAGCCGATGCGTTCTTCAATTTGAAAGTGCCCGAGCGATTTTCCAATCATCAGACAGTTTGTCCGTGCGAGAAACCATCTTAGGTGGCGAGAGAGAGCAAGTCAACGAGGGGAAAGCAAAGAAACAGTGGCAAGATTCATGCTAGTGGCAGCCGCAGCCGCCGGGGTTGCAGCAGGAGCCGCCGGAGGGCGACGAGGCGGAATCCTTTGACGCAGTTGCGGCGGAGGTCGAAGACCCGTTGCCCGCGGTGCTGAAGGTGGAGAATTGCTGGGTGTGCTGCTTGCTGCCGCACTTGGGGCAGGCGATGGGCGAGCCGTTGGACATCACCAATTTTTCGTAGTGAGCACTGCAATCGTTGCAAACGTATTCGTAAATCGGCATGGTCAGTTCCTCTTCGGTGGAAGTATAGCGCAAAAACGGCTCCGGCCGTTGAGCTCTGCTCAACGGCCGGAAGAAAAACCGCGGAAGTGAAATTGCTGCGTCAGTCGCCGGCGACGGGCTCGTGCTCTTCGGCCTTGGCTGAAGGCTTGACGGGAACAAGCGATCCGCCGCTGCCATTCGCGCCTGCCACGGCGGTGGCCGCCTTGATGGCCGCCAGATTGCCAATCTGCACGACGGGCGCCTGGGGCTTCTTGAGCACCATCTCCTCGTAAATGCGGCGAACTTCCGCAGCTTGCACGTTGGCGCGACGCCGCATGCGGGTTTCCTCGGCGGCGGTCATAGGCGTGTCGTGCTCGTGAGACTTGACGCGCGCGGCATCCGCGGCGTCAATTTTCAACGAGTGCTCGTAGCTGTTCAAGTCCACCGAGCGGCCCTTGGCGTAAATCTCGTGCTTGCCGTGCTCTTTGTACCACTGGGCGACGGTCGCGTTCTTGTACATGTTCTCGATAATCTGACGCCAGCCGATGCCCGTGTTGTATGCGCAGAAGGAGATTTCGCCTTCCTGCGTGGCGTAGGGAATGATGCACTGCTCGGTGCGGCGGAAGTCATAGTTGAACAAATCCTGGAACCACATGCCCGCGATGAACAGGAAGTTCCAGGGATCCTGCCGGCGGCGCATAGCATCTTCCAAGTTGCGGTCCGGGCCGACGCCGCCATAACCCTTTTTCTTGGCAGTGCCGGAGAGCGCGAAAGTCTTGTCGAACTTCTTGAAGAGGTCTACGAGCGCGAGGCTCTTGGGTGCTTCGAAGGGCTTGTAGTTCTTCAGGAGCGCAAGGGCCATCATGAAGTTCGAGAAATTCCCGGTGCGGGCTGCGTCGGTGATGGCGCGCGTGTCCTTCATGAGTTGCGGAATATTCAGGAAGCGCGGCACCGGAGCCCATTCCTTCGTTTCCTTGTTGATCATCAGCGCGGTACCCACGCCGCAGTTCGGATGGCAGCCGCAGGAGAGCTGGCCCCACTGGGCGTTGGGCCCGTGGACCATGTCCGCGAAGTCGGAGAAGGTGCCCATGGCGGAGATGGGGAACCAGTGCTCGATGGGGTCCACCTTGCCAACCTGCTGGCTGACGTCCTTGGCCATGTGCGAGAGTGTGTAGCGCTGCTTGTGGCGGCGCTCGTCGGAAACTTCCTCATCGCGGCCGGTAAACGAAACCGGCTGGAAGCTGACGAAGGAAATTTTCTTGGGGTTTTCCATCGCGAACTTGACGATGGGCCCCACCTGGTCGTTGTTCACGTTGTTGACCAGCGTAGTGACCAGCACAATCTCCACGCCGGAGCTGTGCAGGTTTTCAATGGCGCGCAGCTTCACGTCGAACAGGTTGCCCACCTGGCGGTGCGAGTTGGCGTCGTTGCCGATGCCGTCGAACTGGAGATAGACGTAGCGCAGCCCGGCGTCAAACGCCTGGCGGCAGAATTCCTTGGACTTGGCAAACTCGATGCCGTTGGTGGCGGCTTGCACGGAGTTGTAGCCGACCTTGCGCGCGTAGCGCACTGCGTCGAGAAAGCGCGGATGCATGGTGGGCTCGCCGCCGGAGAACTGCACGGACATCTGGCGGCGCGGCTTGATGGTAATGGCGTTGTCAAGCACTTCCATGATCTCGTCCCACGACAGCTCGTGGACGTAGCCGACCTGATTGGCGTCCATGAAGCAGGGGTCGCACATCATGTTGCAGCGGTTGGTGAGGTCCACGGTGAGCACGGAGCCGCGGCCGTAGCGCACGGTGGAAGAGCCGTGACGGTGGAGTGTCTCGTCGTTGTGCGCGGGAATGTCGCGGCCGGGGAACTGTTTTTCGACCCAGGAAAGAAACTTGGAGTCCACAGCCATCATGTCTTCGTAGTGGCCGTGCTTGGGGCAGTCCTTGGTCATCCAGACCTGGCCGTCGCGCTCGATGATTTGCGCCTTAATCTCGCCGACTTTTTCGCCGACCAGGTCCTTCAGGTCCTTGGTGCCGTCGAAAATAGAGGCGCGGGCTTCCGCGACGCACTTCGGGCAGAGGGAGTCGGTGGTGCGAGGGAATCCGAGAGTGGGCTTGGTCTTCTCCCAGGATTTCAGGATGGGCTTATCCGACCACTTGGGCGTGAACGACGGGTTGGGCTTGATGCGGCCGTTAAAGAATTGGACGGTGTTGTACGTCAGACCGGCCAGCTTGGTCACGCCCCAATCCACAAATTTCAGCGCCCGCGAAGCAGTAGCAGTCCTGGGCATCGTATCGTCTCCTCAGCAAGCAAAGTCGGGGATTCCATTGTCAACAACTGGCTTCATCGCCCCCCAGCGAAGGCCGAAAAACAAAGGCACGCACACCTGCACTTCCGCCTAAGTATTTCTAACGGTTGAGTTTGCCCTCCAACTTGGTGCGCGTCGAGGCGAATCGCCTTAAAGTGTCAATTCGGGGGTTGAACGGCGGAATGGCGCAGCCAATGGCACGGGACTTGGGCGCTGGATTAGGGCCGGATTGTTCCGGAAGCCGGGGTGGGCGAAGCTGTCAGGTCAATAATCGTGGAAACCGTGCCCATTTTGCGCGCGACGTTGTCGCGCACGAGCACGCGCACCTCGTAGCGGCCGGGTGCTAGTGCTAACGTCTTTCGAAATCTGAACCCCGCCGTCGCAAAAATCTTCTGCTGGTCAGGACTGACCCACGTGGTCAGAGTCACCGGAAAGGTCCTGCCTTCCGTTTTTCCAATGGGTCGCACGAATGCCAGATAATTCAAATTGATGCGGGAATTCTCGGGATTGATCACAATGCCGCCGGGCGGGGAAATCAGGGTGAGTTCAACCTGTATTTCCTTGCTCCCGGGGGGGAGCAGGGACCAACCCAGGTGGAGAGGGACGGAGGTGTAATCCAAAGGCGAGGCCAGCGCGGCATCAACTTCCTCCTTACCCTTCTTTGGAATCTTGTCATGGGCCTCGCTGATCGAAAATCCAGTCCTCGATCGAACATCTGCACCGGCTTGATTTACTTTGACCTTCAATTCATGCCAGCCTGGCCTGTTGTTTCCGCGCAAGTAAAACCCGAGCATGTAATAGTGAGTGCCGTCTTGGAGGGCCTGCCCAGACACTTGTTAGGGAAGTCTGTACAAACGAGCCCTCCGGTCTTTTCCGCCAACGCCAACAGTGATGGAGTGTTCGACGGAAACTCCAACTTCACCGGGCGCACAAATAATGGCACGCCGGACTGCTGGGGACTGAATTTGTCCTCCCAATCGGGATTAACCACGCCGTTGGTGTCGATGGGGTACACGGTGATGTTTGCACGGCCGAGGGCTTCCCAGGCACGCTTCTGCTGCTCTGCTATTTTCGCGGCCAAATTGATCCCTGCAGAACTCAACTGCGCAAAGGCGCCTCCTGCAGGGAGTGGGAAACCGGTTGACATCCAAATCAATTTTTTTCGGCCGGGAAAACCGCGGTAGGCTTCGCCCACCTGTTGCATCGCGTCCGCGGTCATTTTTGCGGCCTCTTCTATGGTCAAGCTCGGAATACCGTAGGGAACATCGAATGAACGTATTGCCGCACCGGTCTGGACAGACCCCATTCGGTCGAATGGACTCGCCCAGTCGCCATATCGTTCGCCCGCGGCGGGCAAGCCGGACTGCCATCGTTCAATGGCTTTGGTCAGGTTTCCGAGGTCACTGGTGAAGGAATGCAACTGGATCAGTCGCTCCCGGGTCAGCAGGAAAACGCTCACGGGCGTGTGTGTCTCCGAAAATTGGCGTACCACGTCCGCAAGAAAGCTCTGAATGCGGGCGCGGGCAGACCATGTGGAGTTTAAGTAGTCGAGAAAAAGGATGAGAATGTCCTGGTGGCTGTCCGCGAGGACAAAGTTTTGCACTGTGCGTGGCGGCAATGGGACCGGCTCGACCATTGCCGGGGTGGCCTCAATCTCCTCGAACACGTCCACCAATTCCGGCTGCCCATCGTGCCGCAAGTTGAAATCTTTCGCGGTGAGTCCGCGCACGGGCTTGCCCTCGTGCGTCACAATGACCGGCACCAGCACGAGTTCGGCGTGCCGCTTAATTGTCGGGGCAGGGGCTTCCTTCTGTTGGCTGAAAGCAACTGTGAGCGCAAGAAAGCAAAGTGGCACCATGCACAAAGGGGGCCTCATGAATGCTCCTCGCGGACGCGACTCACTCACTTGTTATTCTTGCGCTTTCTTAGCAACCAATCAACTTCTGTACAGGTTTTCGCGTGGTTCACGATCGAAAACCAACCTACCTTGGTCTCTCATTATTCCGGCAAGCAATAGCCTGCCAGACAGGTTGTTCCTTCAGGGCACTCGGTCAAGGTCGGGCATCCCGCGACCACACAGGTCCCCATGACACAAACGGAAGGAAAAGGAAATGGACACACGTCGTTTGCACCGCAGTCATTGGGTTGACCAGGGGCCGGTACTTTGCAAAATTCCTGAGTATCGTCCCACCAACACGGAACAGTGTCTTCGCAATATGAACAATTGTGAAGCACGCACTGATTTGCCTCGACGTAGCAGTCGTTCATGCAAGTTTCGCTGGTCGGATAATAAAGGGCGCACCAGTCTACGCAGTCTGCGTACTCGCCTTCACAGTTCAATTCTGAACAGCAAGGCCAGAGCGTGGCATTAGCTGGCAGGGGTTGAACTACAAGCCAAATCCAAACGGCACTCAGAGCAACGAGAGATAGCAACCTGGAAATCAATTTGGCCTTCATTGCGTTGTTCTTCCTTATGCTTAGCTTCGAGCCCTAGAGTTTTCCTATGACTTCTGACTGCAAAGCTTCTGGGAGTTTGCCCACCCACCCCTCTGTGACAACCCCTGTCCGGTTTACGATGAGTAGCGTAGGAGTGGATCTGACAAGGATGCTGTCCAACGAGCCTTGCCAAACTTCGTGTATGGGGACTTCAAGAGCTTGGAAGTAATTGAGGGCCTCAATTTGCGTTTGAGGGAAAAGCGCGACCACGCGCACGTTTTTGGCTTTGCCAGCTTCCGCCAGCACACGGTAGAACGGCGCGCTTTCCGTGCAAAAGCGGCATTGCGTGCTGAGCGCCAACACGACTGTCTTGTCGCTTCCGTTCCAGTCCACGCCGGGCACTTGCAGGATTTTTCCAATCGGCGGTTTGTTGGCCGCGGCCGCGGGCCGTTGTGGCAGGACGAACTTCCAAGCGATGACGCTCATCATCATCAGGCACAGACAGACGACCGCTGCGTTTGCCGCGATTTCCCATCGCTTCGATTGCTCCATATCGGGTTTCTCCTTGCACTGATTGCGCGGCAGCACTAGTGGAGCGATCCGGTTTCACGTTGACGGGATTGTTGTTTTCCCCCGCGGCGACGGGGGATTAGACGGGGTGGGCAGGTCAGCGTTCGTATGCTAAAGGGGGGGGGCAATAACTTGTCAAGTGATATTTTTTCCGCCTAGATATTCAATGGCTTGGATTCGTGTTTCGCTTCCTGGCGGAGCGGTGCAGTTTTTCCGAAAAATGCCAATCGCATTGACTTGCCCAAGGCCTTGCCCTAGGATTGCGGCCAATGGCGTTTGCCAAAACATGATTCAAACTGGAGCGCGCATTTTCGCATCTAATCACAAGGAGACGCTGGAGAAGGCTTGCGCTAGGGCAGGCCATTTGTGCGAAAATAGCCGGTAGGGGCAGGGTATGGTGATGCTGACGAGCAACCCATCCACGCTGGAAGCGCGCATCGAGCAAGCGGACGAGTTGAAAGCCGTCTCGAAGCGAGAACTGCGCAGTGGGGACTGGGTGCTGGTGACGACAAAAAACTCGGTGTACTCCATTTGCGTGATGGGCGAGGACCAGTATGTCGTCTCCGGGGGATGGTTTGACCGGCACGGCGTCTCGCCGAAGGAAATCTCCATCACCGGCTGCACCTGGGGCGGCACGGCCATCAAGGAAGACATTGTGGCGGCCCGCGGCCTCTTCCTGGAATTCGGCAACCACGTAATTACCACACGCATTCAACACGTCCGCGTCATTCCGCGAGAACAGCAACCCGTAATCTAATGATCGGCTAGACCATCGCTCACGACCAGGTCACTGGGAGGCTGGGAGAGGGCGAGATGGGTGAAGCATGTCGCGCGGTGGCGAAAAACCGCCGCGTTTTTCTTGCCACGGAGGATTTGTCCCAACTAGACGGGATGAGGCGATGAGTGAAAGTGTTTGAAGCGGAGAAAACTGTGGAAGATTCCTAAAGCTGCGGGCTGGACACGCTGGCGATCTTGCCCAATTCGGCGCGCATGACCCCGGTTTGGTCGAAGTAAAGGAACTTGGCATTGCCGCGATCACGGACCGGCGCAACCGTACACGTCCACGTGGTCGGCGTGGGTCGCCGGAGCGTGAAGATGTAGTTGTGCTTCGTGACGACGGTTCTCATCTGCACCGGCGCGGCCGGGGGCGCCAACGAGCCGCCGGAACCGCCTCCGCCCGTCTGCGGCGGGGTCGTTCCGCCCGGAGGGGTACCGCCAGTTCCGCCGCCGCCGGGAGTCTCTTCCTGCGTTGCGCCGCCGCCAGCGCCGCCTTTTCGGGGCCTTTCTGAACCGCCCCCAGCTCCGGCGCTTCCGCCTTTGGCCGGACCACCGCGGCCACCGCCCCCTGCCCCACCAGCGGGGGGCCCGCCAAGTGCGCCGCCGGCTGCCCCGCGTTTTTTGGGTGGCTGGGTGCCGCCAAACGGCTGGTCGCCGGTTTGCGGTGGCGGAGTCTTGGCCGGAGGCTGCTGCGCCTCTTGTGCAGCGTAAACGCTGAGCGGGCCGAGGCTTGAAATCAGCGCCGCCAGTTGCGGCGATTCGCTGGGCGCGAAGAGACCTCCGGGATCGGCTGGCACGAGCGCAACCAGATCAAGGTCCGTGAAGTTGTCGGCGTAGGAGCCGTGCGCCAGGCGATAAGCTTCCTGATTGGACTGCAAGATCTTGAGGAAGGAGACGGCGCTCGCTTCGTAAGCTCTCATCTGCGCGTCAAGAAAACGCGGCACTGCCATGGCCGCGAGAAGCAGCATGATGGCCATCACCACCATCAGCTCGACCAGGGAAAAGCCCGTCGTGGAATTCCGCACGTGGGAGCGCGAGGTCATCTATTTGCTCCAGCGTTCCTGGCCCATTATACCCTCGGTTTGGCCGCAGTTGCACGGCGGTCCGCGTCCAGCACCACTTCCACTTCGTTCAGAGCCGCGGAAACGGACTTGCGCAGTTCGTCCCGGGGCACTTCGCCCGCCGCGAGTTGCTGCGAAAGCAGCCGCAGCGGGCGCTGGACTTTTTGGAGTACGCCGCGGTTGCGCCGCGTGGTGCGGTCGATGCCGGCGCGCAGGTATTCAAACACTTCATCAAACCGGGCAAAATCCCGCGCCGGATCCGTGGGTGGCAAATCGGTTTCGCCGTCGGCGATGCGCCGCAAGCGCAGCTCGAGGCGGAGAAGCGCTTTGGCATTCTGGCGCGCGCCGGCGACGGCCAACGCGCCCCCCGCCAATGCGCTGGTCAGTACGATCAACCACAGCCGCAGGTGGAGAAGAAAGTTATTGTCCGCCAGCACCGCCTGAATGGCGGGGTCAGGCTCCGACTCCACCGTCTGGGCAAAGGGCATGAACACAGCCAGCGGGAGCGCCACGACGAGTACGCCTACGCAAACCAGGATCGGCAACAGCCAGCGGAAATCCGAACCCGGCACTCCCAGGGCGGGAAGCGCGGCAGTCGGTTTTTGAACTGGAGTCGCGTCCGTGGATGGTGCTTGTTCAGCCATAACGCCCTCGTAATCTGATGTGGCCTGCTTCGCGAGCTCCGTGCACCGCGCCGCTCGAAGTTATGAGGTTGCGCATGGAAGCTCCGTCAGCGCCTAACCCCTGCGAGACTTTGCCTTACGAACCGTGCCCTCAGTTTATACCCAGATTCTTCGAAATGCAGCATTCACTCGTTGAGTGCAGGGCGAAGCAAGGCCACGGCGAAGTGTGCAAAGTGCGCGGCACCCTCGTCAAGTTGCAGCCAGCGCACGGCGCAGTGCTCTTGCAAGTACTTGGCCACCTTGGACTCGCTGATGTCGAGGTGCTCGGCGAGGCGCCCGCGGATGGATTCGCCACGCTCGCGGCCCCGCTGGCCTTGGACGAGGATGCGCAGGGCGACCCGCAGCGTGGCGCAGGCTTCCACGTAATAGTAAGTGGTTAGATCGGAATCGGAGAGCAGCAACACGCCCGGGCCGGCCGGAGCTGTGTCGTATTCGTCGGTGCTGTGCGGCGCGGCGGCAATCAGGCGGCGCAATTGTGATTCGAGTTTCGCGGAACGCGAGGCCAGCGCGGGATCGCCCGCCTTGGAGCGGCTGGCCAGCGCGGCCTCGATGGAAATGGGTCCGGGCTCGACTTCGTGCTCGGGCGCGCCCGTACTTTGCGGGGTGCGGCGGGGCTCACGCCGAGTCTCCGGTCGCGGGCGCTCTTCCCGCTGTACTGGAGCAGGTGGTGGCGCGACGGCGGCCTGCTGTGCAATTCCCTCGCGTACTCCTCCCCGGCGGCGCCCGCGGCCTCCGCGGCGCCCGCGACGTCCACGCTTGCCAGCCGCTGCGCCCGGCGTGGTAGGGGCCTCCGCGCGGGCAGGAGGGCGTTCCACGCGCTGACCGCGGCCCGTATCGGATGGCTCTGCTTGCGCGAAAATCGCATCTGCAAACGCCAGTTGTGATTCACCTTCTTCGGCGGCAACATCCGGCGGAATTCTCGGTGCAGGTGTTGCGGGCTCATCGGAGTGCGCGGCGGAATCGGCCGGACCGGTTTCCATCGGCGTGGTCGGCACGGGAGCACCCAGGCGCACCAGCGCCTCTTCAGCCTTCTTTCTCCAACCGGTGCGGCGGAAGCGCTCGTAGGCCACCGTGTAATTTGTCACCGCGTCCGCATTGGCTCCGGCCTTTTCGTGCAACTTCCCCAGTTCGAAGGCGACCATTGCATCGCGCGTGCGTTCAAACAGTTCGGTCATTTTCACGATCCCGTCCGGAGCGGAGCGGGCTTTGCGGATACGCGCCTGAATCTGTCGCCAATCAGCCATGGCGAAGCATTGTAGCAGCCGGAGGCTGTGGCGGGAAGTCATGCGATTGAAAACGGTTCGACGCGGCTCGCGCCTGCAAAGCGGTGGCGTGACGCCGGGCGGTGTTCCTCGTTGACATTGCAAACGCGCGTGTGTTTCTATGGGGCCGTAGTTTCCCTCTCGGTAAACACGCAACAAGGAGGGCCGCATGAAATGAACGCTCTCCCTGGTGTTGATTCTCTCATTGCTCTGGATTCCGTTCGCCGAGGCCGCCGTGCGCGGCAAGTCCGCCCGCTACGTGGGCGGCACCCTGTCCGTCTTCAAAGACGCGGTCAATGGGACCTGGGACATGGCGGAAAACGAAGTGGTGTTTACCGCGGACAAGGGTGGCGCGAAAGTGAGCATTCCCTACACGAAGATCGAAACGATTGAATACGGGCAAAAGGCGGGGCGCCGAGTCGGCGTGGCGCTCATGGTAAACCCGCTGTTCCTGTTTTCCAAAAAGCGGAAACATTTTGTCAGCCTTAGCTTCATGGATGCGGACGGCAAAAAGCAGGGTGCCGTCTTTGAGCTGGCCAAAGGCATCGTCAAGGAAAGCGTCATGGCGTTGGAAACGAAAAGCGGCAAAAAAGTGGAATTCGAATCGGACGAAGCGAAGAAATTCCTCGAAAAACAGTAGTGCGGAGGCCGAGTTGTTGAGGAAATCCGTGGCCGTGCTCCTGATCCTTGCGTTCTCCTGGCTGCCTTTGGCCGAAGCTTCCGTGAAGAGCGGCGAAGCCATGTACGTCGGCGGCACCATCGCTGGCCTGCCAGAAGCGACGATGGGGAAGCTGATTACGGAGTCGGACAAAGTCCTGGTGTTTGAATCGCCCAAGGGGAGATTTGAGATCCCGTATGAAGACGTAACGTCGTTGGAATACGGACAGAAAGCCGGGCGGCGCGTGGGTGTGGCCATCGTAATCAGCGTATGGGCGCTATTTTCCAAGAAGCGGAAACATTTCTTGACCATCGGGTTTACCGACGCCGCCGACAAGCCGCACGGCGTGGTGCTGGAGATCCCCAAGGGCACGGCGAAGAGTTTCATCACTATTCTGGAAGTGCGCAGCGGGAAGAAGGTGGAGTATGAATCCGAAGAAGCCAAGAAACACGTTCACGGGTAGTTGTGTGCTGCTGACTGCGTTGCTGATCGTCAGCAGCGCGGCGTCGGCTCAGGAGAAACCCAAAGAATCGCCTCCCGCAGAGCCGGCTGCGAATCCCCGGCTGCTGCAAGTGAAACGCGTTTGCGTGCAAAACTTCGGCGACGACGCGCTCGGTGCGCAGGCGCGGGAGATGGTGATTGCCAGGCTATTCGAATCGAAACGCTTCAGCTTGACGGAAAACTGCGCGAAGGCGGAGTTTGTGCTGAAAGGTGCGGTGACAGAGAGAAACGACCGGGCCTTCCGCCAGGAATCAGAAGGCGTGGGATTCGGTGTCAGCGGGGTGGCATCGGATTCGTCCGGTTCGGGCGCTGGGCGCACCGGCACGTCCGCGAGCGCCAGCGCGCGGGGTGACGCCCGCGAGACACTGGCGTCGTCAGAAAACAAGCAGCACGCCGTGGTGACCATGCGCCTGGTGGACAAAGACGGCGAAATCCTCTGGGCCGCCAGCCTCGAAAGTGCCGGCGGAAAAACCAAAGGCGCCATCGGCGACGCCGCCGAGCGCGCCGCACGTAAACTTCTGCGTGACCTGGAACGCGCGGAAAAACAGAGAACCCCGCCAAAACCATGAGCGCCGACCCGTAAGGGCAGACCTATGTGTCTGCCCTTCTCACGCGGGCACAGGGGCACTTTTGACCTGAAGACACATTCAGGCACAATCGAGCCGTGAATCCTGAGCAAAAAACTGCGTGGGTGGTGGCACAGGCGCGCGCGCTGGGATTGGATTTGTGCGGCGTGGCGCCGGCGGACGATTCTCCGGAACTGGCGCACGTCGAGGAGTGGCTTGCGCGCGGCTACGCCGGCGAGATGCGCTATCTCCACGACGCGCGGCGGCGCTCTCCCGCAGCGGCCATGCCCGGCGTGCGCAGCATCGTGGTCTGCGCGCTAAATTACAACGCCTCGCAGCCGTACTCGACAGACGTGCCTTCGGATTCGGCTTGCGGATGGATTTCACGCTATGCCTGGGGCGACGACTATCACGTTGTGCTCAGCGAGAAGCTCGAAAAACTCCTGGCCGCAATGCGTCAGCAGTTTGGGAATGAATTTACCGCACGCGCCTACGTGGATACCGGTCCCGCCATCGAGCGCGTCGCCGCGAAATACGCGGGCCTGGGCTGGCTGGCCAAAAATACCTGCCTCATCAACGAGCAGCTCGGCTCCTGGCTTTTTCTCGGCGTGATCTTGACGTCGCTGGAACTCGCGCCTTCGATCGCGCCGAACGATTCGCCTCCACCGGATCTGTGCGGCAACTGCCGCCTGTGCATTGACGCGTGTCCGACCGCAGCGATTGTCGAACCCTACGTGCTCGATGCGCGGCGGTGCATTTCCTACCTCACCATCGAGTTGCGCGGGCCCATCCCCGAAGAATTTCGCGCGCCCATGGGCCGCATGGTCTTTGGCTGCGACATCTGCCAGGACGTCTGCCCGTGGAACCGCAAGGCGGCCGTGACGCCGCTCGCGGCTTTCCAGCCGCGAGGGACCGAAAAGCGAAAAACGAAAAACGAAAAGCGGACAGAAAATGCGACAGGATCGCTTCTTGCGCCAGAATTGGAGTGGCTGGCGTCGCTGTGCGAAGAGCAATTCCGAGCAATATTCCGCGGGAGCGCCGTGAGACGCACGAAGTGGCGCGGGCTCGTGCGCAATGCGTGCATTGCGCTGGGCAATGCCCTCGGGCAGTCCGGGGCGGATTCAAACTGGCGAAATAAGGTGAAGCTTCTGCTCGAGCGCCTCGCCGCCTCGGACGACGCAGTTATCGCCGAGGCCGCGCGCTGGGCACTGAATCGCTTGTAATGGGCGCTTCGACATCCTGCCGGCAATTTGGATATAATGCCTGTCTCAGCTCAACTGAGGAAAAAGTCCAATTTCTGGAGGCCCTCTTTGGATCGACGGACTTTTCTGATTACCTCGGCCGTGCTTGCTGCGCTGCCGGGATTCTCATCGGAGGCAAACCCCGTGGCACACGCACTTCCCGCACTTCCGTATGCATTCGACGCATTGGAACCGCACATCGACGCCAAGACCATGGAAATCCATCACGACAAGCATCACGCCGCCTACGTCACCAACCTGAACAAGGCCCTGGAAAGCGCGGCGGCGCTGCAAGGCTGGTCGATTGACGACCTCTGCCGCAAAATCAACGATGTTCCCGAAGCCATCCGCACCGCAGTGCGCAATAACGGCGGCGGTCACTGGAACCATTCCATGTTCTGGAAAATCATGAAAAAGGGCGGAGGCGGCGACCCGGTAGGCCCGGTGGGAGATGCCATCAAGTCCGCCTTCGATTCCTTCGCCGCGTTCAAGGAAAAATTCAACGCCGCGGGCATGGGCCGCTTCGGCTCCGGCTGGGCCTGGCTGGTGATGAAGGACGGCAAACTGGCCATTGAGTCCTCCGCGAACCAGGACAACCCGCTGATGGCTGGCGGCAAAGTGGTCATGGGCGTGGACGTCTGGGAGCACGCCTACTACCTGAAATATCAGAACCGCCGCGCAGATTATTTGGGCGCGTGGTGGAACACCGTCAACTGGGATGCCGTCAACGACCTCTACGCGGCCGCCAAAAGGTAGGGCATGTGGAGTGCGGGACCTAAGTCCCGCCTGGCGTCCGTCCGGCATTTCAAAATCCAGGGTCGCGCTGCCTCTACCGCACGGGTCACGCGTCCCTTCAAAAATATCACTTGCTTTTTGCAAGTGATGTGCTATCGTTTCCGCTCGTGCCCGGCAAGATTCAGTTCAATCGTCGGTCTGGCTGCCCGGTCAGCATTTCCCTCGAGCGGTTTGGGGATCGTTGGTCGCTGCTGATCATTCGCGACCTGATGGTTCGCGGCTACCGCACGTTTAAGGATTTCGAGAATTCTGGCGAAGGCATTGCCACAAATATCCTGGCGGATCGCCTGCAAAAGCTCCAGGCCGCCGGGATAATCTTTTCCGAAGTGGAAGCGTCTGATTCTCGACGGGTGAACTACCGGTTGACGGAAAAGGGCATCGATCTGGCGCCGGTTTTGCTGGACTTGCTCATTTGGGGCTCGCGCCACGAGGGCGCAGGAGTATCCTGCGCTCTCATCGCGAAAATGGAGAAGGACCGCGAAGCAGTTCTCGCGGAGGTCCGCCGGCGCTGGCGTGAACGCGACTCGACGCCGTTGCTACCCGGACCTGCTCGCGAGCGGCGCTCCGTGCGGAAAGCCAAAGCAGAGAAAGGAGACTGAAAGATGTCCTCCATGAAAGTACAAGGCAAAACCATTGACGGGTATCTGGCCAAGGTAAGCGCCGACAAGCGCGTCGCGCTCAACAAGCTTCGCAAGGCGATCAAGACTGTCGTGCCGAAAGCGGAGGAATGCATCAGCTACGGGGTTCCCGCTTTTCGTCTGGACGGACGTTTTCTCGTGGCCTTTTGCGCCGCCGCGAAGCATTGCTCCTTCTTTCCCGGCAGCACTCCGATCGAAGTGCACAAGTCTGCGCTCAAGGCCTACGGGCTGAGCAAGGGCACCATTCGCTTTCCGGCGGACAAGCCTCTGCCCCTCTCCCTTGTGCGCAAGCTGGTCAAGGTACGCGTCGCGCAGGTGCGCGATTGATGCACGGATTGCTTTTGGGCAAAACTGAAAAATCAAAAAGAAAGGGCAGACGATGAGCAACGTACGCGTTTTGGTCGGCACAAAGAAGGGCGCATTTATTCTCTCGTCGGACGGCAAGCGCGAGAAGTGGGACGTTAGCGGTCCCCACTTCGCGGGCTGGGAGATTTATCACATGAAAGGCTCTCCCGCGGACCACAATCGCATTTTTGCCTCGCAGACCAGCGGCTGGTTCGGCCAGATCATCCAGCGCTCCGATGACGGCGGCAAGACGTGGCACCAGCCGGGCACGCCTCCTGGCGAGGAGAAAACTCCAGAGGGCATGCCCAAGGGCGAGAGCAACAAGTTTGTCTACGACACCTCCCTGGAAACCGGAAAGCCGCTCACCACCCACCAGTTTTATGATGGCACGCAACACCCTTGGGAGTTCAAGCGCGTCTGGCACCTCGAGCCTTCGCATACTGATCCGAATCATGTGTATGCCGGCGTGGAAGACGCGGCTATTTTCCAAACCAAGGACGGCGGCAAATCCTGGCACGAACTCTCCGGCCTGCGCGGCCACGGCACCGGGCCGCAATGGTCGCCCGGCGCCGGCGGCCTGGGCCTGCACACCATCCTCCTTGATCCCGCGAATCCCAAGCGGATTTACATCGCCATTTCCGCTGCGGGCTGCTTCCGCACCGACGACGCCGGGAAAACGTGGAAACCCATCAACCGCGGCCTGCGCTCGGAGTACATCCCCGATCCAACGGCTGAGGTCGGCCACTGCGTCCACCGCATCGCCCTGCATCGTTCGCGCCCCAACGTGCTGTTCATGCAGAAGCATTGGGACGTCATGCGCAGCGACGACGCGGGCGACAACTGGCGCGAAGTCAGCGGGAATTTGCCCACCGACTTTGGCTTCGTAATTGACGTGCATGCCCACGAGCCGGAAACGATCTACGTGATTCCCATCAAAAGCGACGGCGAGCATTTCGTGCCCGAGGGAAAGCTGCGCGTCTACCGCAGCCGCACCGGCGGCAACGAGTGGGAAGCGCTCACCAAAGGTCTGCCGCAAAGCAATTGCTACCTCAACGTGCTGCGCGACGCCATGGCCGTGGACTCGCTCGACAAGTGCGGCGTCTATTTCGGCACCTCTGGCGGCCAGGTGTACTGCTCCCCCGACGCCGGCGACAATTGGGCACCCATCGTCCGCGATCTGCCTCCCGTGCTTTCCGTCGAGGTGCAGACTCTGCCGTAATGCATGCACCAAAGCTTGGATAACTCAAGGGGGGCGCATGAAAAAACTAACCACATGCTTGTGGTTCGATCATCAAGCCGAAGAGGCTGCCAGGTTTTACGTTTCCATTTTCAAGAACTCGAAGATGGGCATCGTCACCCGCTATGGCGAGGAAGGCGCAAAAGCCGCGGGCAGGCCCAAGGATTCGGCGATGGTTGTCACCTTTGAGCTCAACGGTCAAAAGTTCATGGGCTTGAACGGCGGCCCCATTTTCAAATTCACGGAGGCAATTTCGTTCGTCGTGAGCTGCGCAACGCAGAAGGAGCTGGATCGCTACTGGGCAAAGCTCACCGCGGGCGGAGCGGAAGTGCAGTGTGGCTGGCTGAAAGACAAGTATGGGCTGTCCTGGCAAATCGTTCCCACCGTGTTGAGCAAGTTGATGAGTGGCAAAGACCCCCAGAAATCCGAACGCGTCATGAAGGCCATGCTGCAAATGAAGAAAATTGACATCAAAGGCCTGCAACAGGCCGCAAGGAGCTCCCAATGAAATACGTCGAAGGATTTGTCATTCCGATCCGGAAGAAGAAGCTTGCCGCTTACCGCCTCCTGGCGCGGAAGGCCGGAAAAATCTGGCGCGAGTTCGGCGCGCTTGATTTCAAGGAGTGTGCCGGTGACGACCTCAATACGAAATGGGGCGTTCGCTTTCCGCGGGCGGCGAAGGCCAAGCCCGGCGAGACGGTAGTGTTCTCGTTTATCGTGTACAAGTCGCGCGCGGACCGCGACCGCATCAACGCTGCGGTAATGAAAGACCCGCGTGCGAAAAGCTTGATGGACCCCAAGGCCATGCCCTTCGACATGAAGCGCATGGTCTACGGCGGATTCAAAGTCCTCGTCGATGCTTGACCGAGCCACGCCATGATCCGCGTCGTTATCCCGCAACACTTGCGCACACTCGCGCAAGTTCAAGGCGACGTCGAGCTGGCAATCTCCGGCCCGGTCACGGTGCGCTCCATCCTCGACGCGCTCGAAGCCCGCTATCCCATGCTGCGCGGCACGATCCGCGACCACGGTACGCTCGCGCGCAGGCCGTTCCTGCGCTTCTTCGCCTGCGGGCAGGATCTGTCTCTCGATTCGCCGGACGCTCCCTTGCCCGACGCGATCGCCTCCGGCGCGGAGCCGTTTTACATCATCGGAGCAATTGCCGGCGGCTGAAAACTCGGATTGCCCACATGTAGAGGCGCGCTTTAGCGCTGCAATAGTTTGTCTTGAGCATCTGTTGATTTTCGATGGAAGGAAATTCAGAGGAGGAATGCATGGATTCAACAACTCAAGCTGCTCCCGTTTCGAAGGGGATGCTCTGGGGCGGCCGCATCATGAGCGGCCTGCCCGCGCTGTTCCTGCTCGTGGACGCCATCTTCAAGTTCATCAAGCCGACGGCCGTCGTGGAGGGCACTGTGAAGCTCGGCTATTCTGAGGGCGTGATTCTCCCTCTCGGAATCGTCCTGCTCGTGTGCACGATCCTCTATCTCATTCCGCGCACCTCGGTGTTAGGCGCAATCCTGCTGACAGGCTATCTCGGCGGGGCCGTGGATGCCCACGTGCGCGCCGGCGATCCGATGTTCAATATCCTCTTCCCGGTCATTTTCGGAGCGCTCCTCTGGGGAGGCCTGTACTTGCGCGACGCTCGCCTCCGCGCCCTGCTTCCGCTGCGCAGTTAGCGGACCTCCGGCGCCTTCATCGGCTCCATCGCCAGCGGCTGAAAGCTCGGATTAGCCCACATGTAGCGGCGCGCTTTAGCGCGGCAAAGGGTTTGCCTGCGCCCGACACCTACCACCTACCACCTACCACCTTTTCCCTTGTGGTATCCTCACCGCCCAGGCAGCAAGAAGTTGCAGCACGCATCACGAGCGAACCCTTGGGAAACTTTTTCAAGTCGGGACCCGGAATTGTGTTGCTGTTGGCACTCTTGCTTGTCCTGTTTCACTCCGCTACCAACGGGCAGTACGGCTTCCATCGCGATGAACTCCAGACACTCGACGACGCGCGCCATCTCGATTGGGGGTTTGTCGCCTACCCGCCGGTAACGCCGCTGATTGGCCGTTTGGCGCTCGTGCTCTTCGGCACTTCGCTCATCGGCTTTCGCTTCTTCGCCGCGGTTGCGGTCAGTGTGGCGATGATTTTCACGGGGCTTATCGCCAGGGAATTGGGCGGAGGCCGCCGCGAGCAGGTTCTGGCCGCCGTCGCCGCGGCAATTTCTCCGATTATTTTGATCCAGGGCGCCGTTTTTCAATACGTGTCCTTCGACTACCTGTGGGGAGTTCTGGCCACGTATTTTCTGGTCCGTCTCGCGAACTCCGGCGACGCGCGCTGGTGGATTGCGATCGGCTGCGCGTTGGGCCTGGGCATAGAGACGCGCTACACCGCCGGCTTTCTCGCGCTCGGCATCGCCGCAGCGGTTTTGCTCACCCCGGTCCGGCGCGATTTGCGCAGCCGGTGGTTGTGGATCGGCGCTGGCGTGTCCATCCTGTTGTTTCTCCCGAACCTGCTCTGGCAGGCGCAGCATGATTTCATTTCACTCGATTTTTTGTCGCACATCCACGCCCGCGACATCCGCCAGGGACGCACCGACGGTTTTCTGGTGCAGCAACTCTTGCTTTCCATCAACGTTGCCACCGCACCATTAATGCTCCTTGGGTTGTGGTTCTATCTGCTGCGCGCAGAAGGGAAGCGCTTCCGCCTGTTGGGCTGGATGTTCGTGGCGACATTCATGCTCTTTCTTCTCGCCAAAGCGCGCTTTTACTACTCCGCGCCGCTCTACCCCGTATTGCTGGCCGCGGGCAGTGTTCTGTTCGGCAAGTGGCTGGATACGCTCCGCACCGGCGTCGCGCGAATCGTTCAGGCGTTTCAGTGGACGGGGCTGCTCGTCGGAGGCGTGGCCTTCGGGATGGTAGTGCTGCCCGTTGCGCCCATCGGTTCGCCCCTCTGGAATTACACCAGCAAAATCCACGACCAATTTCGCGAAGAAGTCGGATGGACGGATTTGGCGCAGAGCGTCGCGCAGGTGTTCAACTCGTTGCCCGCCAGCGAGCGCGCGCAGACTGGCATTTTGACAGGAAACTACGGCGAAGCCGGCGCCTTGAATTTGTACGGCCCGGATCTGGGTTTGCCAAAGGCCATGGCCGGCACCAATTCCTTCTGGCTGCGCGGATTTGATCCACGCCAGCCGCAAACCGTGATTTTGGTTGGCTTTGATCTCGAGGACGGGAATGAGCTCTTCACCAGTTGCAGAGTCGTGGCGAAAAACACGAACCCATACGGCGTGGAGAACGAAGAGTCCCGCGACCATCCCGACATCCTCTTGTGCCGCGGCTTGCGCCAATCCTGGCCCGAATTCTGGAAAACCTTCCGCCGCTTCGGATGAGTGCGCTGCGCGATTTTGGGCTGCGGCTCGCTTCCCTGCGCCTCGACTCGACATCGCCCTCCTGTAGCGGCGCGCTTCAGCTTGTCCTGAGCGAAGCCGAAGGGCGCGGCAGCGCTTCTTGCATGAAAAATAACCATTGACAGATTGGTTTCTACAAGGTAATATCGTTATGCTGTGTATTCACTATAGGATATAGTGGCGCGGCAGATGCCGGGCTCCAGGCTGCAGGCTGCAGGCTGCAGGGGCCCGGGCACGACCAGATCTTGGCAATCCGCCCGAGGGGCCTTTCGGTGCAAAACTATGAAACTCGTTCAAAAAGTAAGTCATTACATTTCAATAGATTGCGCACTCTTTGGCATTTCTGTGCACACAGAAATAGGGCCAACTGCTTTTGTTTCAATGCACTACGCCCTCTTTTGCAAAAACAGGGGGGGGAGGGGGGGTATACCGGGGGGTACAGACCAGGCGCATCCCTGACAGATTAGACCGGAGGGATTCCTAATACCTGATACCTGACACCTGCAGCCCGACACTGTACACTGAGCACCGAAAGGACGGCCACCGATGCCGATACCATTGCTGCACGAACTGGCGCTACTGCAACCGAACTTCAGTTTTCCCACCGATGCCGCATCCATCGAGCAGATCATCTTGCGCTGGGTGCACATCGTCGCGGGGATTACGTGGATCGGGCTGCTCTACTTTTTCAATCTGGTGAACGTGCCGTTCATGAAGGAGTTCGACGCAACGGCAAAAGGAAAAGTGATCCCCAATCTGATGCCCAAGGCGCTGTGGTGGTTCCGCTGGACAGCCGTGGTGACGTGGCTGGCGGGCTTCCGCTACTTCATGATCTACCTGAAAACCGACGCGACCAATGCGGGCGAGCCGGCGCTGTTTGGAAAATGGATGGGCATGTGGTTCGGCGTGTGGGTGCTGGCCTTCGTGGTGATCTACGGATTCCTGATGATGGCGCAGACGGTGCTGAGGAACAACGGCTACGTGCTCGGCGTGCTGGTCACGATTGTGACCGTGGGAGCCGCCTGGGGCACCCTCGAATTGATGGGACATCCGGAAATCAGCAATCGCTCGCTGGCCATCGGCGTGGGCGGCGGGGTTGGCACGATGATGATGCTCAACGTGTGGGGGCTCATCTGGCGCGTGCAGAAAAAGCTGATTGCGTGGACGAAAGCCAACGCCGAGCAAGGCACGCCGATGCCTCCCGAGGCACCCAAGCTGGCGCGGCTGGCGTTTCTGACGTCACGCGTGAATTTCTATTTTTCGTTTCCGATGCTGTTTTTCATGGCCGCGGCCAGCCACTACGCCTTTCTTGCGCCGTAGAAGAACATTTGAAGCTTGCAGTGTTGGCCGATGGAAATTGGAAGAGTTTGTAGAACTTGTTTTGTTTTTCTGACTCTTTACCTTTTCAACTTTTTAACTCTTCAACCTTTCATTTCTTGCCGCGGATCGCGAACGCCTGCTTCATCGTTTTTTCAGCGAGCGCATCGAGTTCAACGAGAAATTTTCCAGCCGCGCGCCGCGCCTGCTCGAACATGGAAGGATCGAGCAGAAGCGCGCAACGGTCCACGAAAGGGCCGACGGCGCCGCGAGACGCGCTGCCGGATCGCATGGGCGCGGACTGTCGCGCGGCAATCTGCGCGTACACCTCGAGGTCGCTCCAGAAATCCTCGAGGTCATTCTCCGACCACTTCAGCGCAGCGGCCATCTGCACGAAGAACTCGGCGCGGAACGCGTCGGCCGCAAACACGTCGGCAGGCTTCATCGCCTTGCCGGCACGGCCGGTGATGCGGCGCGGCAGCCCGGCGATGAGTTGCGCGCACAAGGCCAGCAGGGCTTCGCGGCGAATATTGAGAATCAGTTCGCGGTGCGCTGCGGCATGAGCCGTCAGGCCGCGGCGATCATGCGCGGCGGCATAGCCGTCCACGAAGCGCGCGACCATGCGGCTGTCGTTCAGCGCACCGAGAAGCAGACGCACCGCCTCGCGGGCACGCACTGCAGCGAGTTCGCGCGTGAAAACCACACACACAGAATACCACTACGCGCCCGCAGCTCGTCGCAACAGCAGGATGGGATAACACGGCGCGCGATGAGCCTCTGAAGTTTCCATTTTGTGCGCGGATGAACAAGTTTAGGTGGCCTAGCAATTCGGGAAGGCGTATGCTGGGCCCAGAAGAGAGCCCTCTCCTTTCTTCGCTTTTGACCGAAGAGGATGTAACCCGAGGAGAGGGCCATGAAAAGCCTACCGGCTCGAAGCCATCGCGAAACGCAGAAGTCCGCTCCAACGCAGGCAGGCACCTTCCTCGTGTTACTGGCTGCCTTGGCTACTTCCGTCGGTGCCCAAGTTCCCTCTCAAGACCTGACACAACTCAGCTTGAACGACCTGGTGAATGTGCGGGTCAGCTCGGCCTCGAAGAAAGAGCAAAAGCTATTCCAGACATCGACAGCCATCTACCTCATCACGCAGGAGGATATTCGCCGCTCGGGAATGACGAGCATTCCTGACTTGCTGCGGCTGGTGCCGGGCATGGACGTTGCGCACGTGGATGCCAGCAAGTGGGCCATCACGGCGCGCGGGTTCAACGGGCGATTCGCCAACAAGATGTTGGTGCTGGTGGACGGACGAACCGTGTACAGCCCGCTGTTCGCTGGGGTGTACTGGGAAGTGCAGGATGCATTGCTGCCGGACATTGAGCGAATCGAAGTGATCCGCGGTCCGGGAGCGACGCTGTGGGGTTCCAATGCCGTGAACGGCGTGATCAACATCATCACCAAGCGCGCCAAGGATACCCAGGGCGGACTAATCATTGCGGGCGGCGGAATGCAGGAGCACGGCATCGGCGGCTTCCGCTACGGTGGAAAGCTCGGCGCCAAGACGCATTTTCGCTTCTACGCGAAACACTACAATCGCGGTGAATCCGTCGATGCGAACGGCGGCGCCGCGGGAGACGCCTGGTGGAGTGTGCGGGGCGGCTTTCGCTTCGATTCCGAAATCTCGCAGCGCGATCTGCTTACCGTGCAGGGCGACCTGTACCGGAACCATGAAGACCAGCGGATCAACAAAGCCTTACTGACGGCTCCGTATAGCCAGGTTATCGACGCGCCGTTGCGTGCTGTCGGCGGAAACATCTTGACGCGCTGGACGCGCACCTACTCGCCGCGCCAGCAGATGTCGTTGCAATTCTACTTTGACCGCGTCGACCGCTTTGAAGTGCGTGAAGGGGAATCGCTCCAAATGGCCGATGTGAACTTCGAGCACCGACTCGGCCTGGGCACGCGGCACGACATCATCTGGGGCGCAAATTACCGGCATGTCAGTGATCACTTGGACGGCAGCTCCTTTTTCTTGGTCAGCCCCGTGTCTCGCCAACAATACATGTTGAACACCTTCGTCCAGGACGAAATCACGCTGGTCAAGGACCGTCTGAAGCTTGTGGCCGGGATTAAACTGGAGCACAACCGTTATGCCCGTCTGGAGAATGAGCCAAGCCTCCGGCTGTTGTGGACTCCTTCGTTGCGGCAGGCATTCTGGTTCGCCTATTCCAAGGCGGTGCGGTTGCAGACCCGGGCCGAGGACAGTGTTCGCGTGAACTACGCTACTTTTCCCGGCCCCGGCGGACTCACGACTCTGGTCACCATCAATGGAAATCCGGCCTTCCAGAATGAAAAAGTACACGCGTTGGAGTTCGGCTATCGCGCGCAACCCAGCCATCGATTCTCCGTTGACTTGGCAACCTTCTACAACCGATACAACAAACTACGCACGCAAGAACCCGGCATGCCCTTTCTGGAGTCTTCGCCACTTCCGCCGCACATTGTGGCCCCGCTTGTGTTCAGCAACCTGATGCACGGAGAAGCGTATGGCGCAGAGATTGCCACCACCTGGAATGTGACCAACGACTGGAAACTGACGGGCGCGTACTCCTGGCTCACCCTGCAACTGCACCGCGAGGCAACCAGTTTGGACTCCACGGTCGAAAGCACGGAAAGAGACTCACCGCGCAATCAATTTCGGATTCGTTCCGAGCTGAATCTGCCACGCCAAGTGGAACTGGACACGAGCATCTTCTTTGCCGGGCAACGCACTTCCTTGAGCGTCCCGCGCCACACGCGGGTTGACTTGCGGCTCGGATGGCGGCCGGCGGAACGGGTGGAGCTCAGCTTAGTGGGGCAAAACCTGTTGAGCCCGCGCCATGCGGAGTTCGCCAAATTGGAACTCAATCCATTCACGTACGACAAGCGCAGGGTATTCGGAAAGTTCACGTGGAGATTCTGATGTTCGATTCTCGTCCATGCCGGGAGAAGCTCGACGCGCGCGCATGGCGCGAAGAAAATCTAATGTTCAGTTTGCGATCTCGGCATCGACCTCGCCGGTTGCTGCGATGGCTGCCAGCACTGGTTTTGGTGGGCCTGTTTGCGGGTACTGCGCCGGCGGTGCTGGCGCAGGCCGAAGTGCTCGAAGAATATCAGGTCAAAGCCGCCTTTCTGTACCAGTTCACAAAGTTTATCGAATGGCCTGCGGAAGCGTTCCCGGATGCCAACGCGCCGTTCTCCATCTGCGTGGCGGGTGCGGATCCGTTTGGGAGCACACTGAATCAACTGTTCCAGCAAAAGACAGTAGGCCAACGAAGACTTGAGTTGAGGCGCTCGGCGCGCGGAGAGGATCTGCAAGGCTGTCAAATTCTGTTCATCAGCGCATCCGAACGTAAACGCTTTCCGGCCATTCTGGAGAAGGTGAAGGCTGCTCCAGTGGTGACGGTAAGCGAGGACGACCGATTCATCCAGTCGGGCGGAGTCATCAACTTCATTCTGAGCGACGAGCGTGTACGGTTCGACATCAACCTAAATGTTGCGGAGGGCAAAGGACTCAAGTTCAGCTCGCGATTGCTGAGCGTGGCGCGCACTGTGCTCAAGCCCCAACGGGGAGGGAACTAGCATGGCGTCGTTTCGGGATGCTCCCATCCGTAGAAAACTGACGCGGGTCATCATGCTGACGAGCAGCAGCGCGCTTATTCTGGCGTTCGCGGGCTTCTTCCTGCAGGAACTGCTGACTTACCGGAGCGCGCTGGTGCGGGAAACGACGTCAGTAGCCGCGGTGATAGGAGCGAATAGTACCGCCGCGCTTTCGTTCCAGGACGCGGAGGCAGCGCGGCAGTCCCTGGCGGCGCTGGCGGCCGATCCCCATTTTGAAGTGGCGTGCATCTATGACACGAAAGGAGTGGTCTTTGCCGAATACCATGCGCAGAACCGCCCACTGGCCGCCATCCCCGCGCTCGGTGCAGACGGCGCGCTGTTTACGAACGACCATTTGACGCTCTTCCAGCCCATCCTTCTGGAGGGCGAGCGAATTGGGACCGTGTTTGTGCAGTCGGACCTGACGGAACTGAAGTCGCGGTTGCAACGGTACGCCCTGATCGCTTTGCTGCTGCTGGTGCTTTCGATGCTGGCTGCGTTCCTGCTGTCGAACAAGCTGCAAGGGGTTATTTCCACGCCGATTCTGGAATTGGCGCAGACGGCTCGTGCCGTCTCCCAGGGAAAAAACTATTCGTTGCGCGCAACGAGCAGCAGCAAGGATGAAGTCGGACAATTGATTGCGTCCTTCAACCACATGCTCATGCAGATTCAGGAGCAGGACCAGGCTCTGCGACGAGCCAATGATGAATTGGAGCAACGCGTGGAAGAGCGCACGCGGGACCTCACCCGGGAAGCTCAGGTGCGCCAGCAGGCGCAGAAAGAGTCAGAAAAGCATGCGGCATTCTTGAACGCGTTGATTGAGGCAACTCCGCTGGCGATTGTCGTGCTGGACGCCGAGCAACGCGTGCGGCTGTGCAACCCGGCGTTCGAAACCCTTTTCCAGTGGAGGCAGCCGGAAATCATCGGACGCAACCTGGATCAACTGGTTGCCGATGAGGCGTTCGCGGCGGAGGCCGCGGAGTTAACGCGAAGAAACCAGGCGGGCGAAATCGTGCATGCCAACACGTCGCGGCGCCGGCGGGACGGAACGACGGTGGACGTGGAAATTCACGGGGTGCCTTTGCAGCTGGACGGGCGCATGGCCGGCGGCTTCGGCATCTATCAGGACATTACCGACCTGAAGCGGGCGGAGAGGGAACTGCTGCGCGCGAGGGATGCCGCGCAAGAGGCCAGCCGGATGAAAAGCGAGTTCCTGGCCAACATGAGCCACGAAATCCGCACGCCGATGAACGGCGTCATTGGCATGACGGAACTGGCTTTGGAGACCGATCTGAACGCCGAGCAGCGGGAATACCTGGATATGGTGAAATTGTCGGCGAATTCCCTGCTCATGGTGATCAATGAAATTCTGGACTTTTCGAAAGTGGAGTCCGGAAAGCTGGAGTTAGTCACGGCGGAATTTTCGTTTCGAATCATGATTGCGGAGGCGATGGAGCCGCTCGCCGTACAGGCCAGCCAGAAAGGACTGGAGCTGGCCTACTACGTTGCGGCGGACGTGCCGGACGAACTGATCGGCGATGCGTCGCGGCTGCGCCAGGTGGTGATCAACCTGACTGGAAATGCCATCAAGTTCACCGAAAATGGCGAGGTGGTGCTGCGGGTGACCTGCGACGCGCGAGACGATCACCAGGTGACGCTGCACTTTTCGGTGACGGACACGGGGATCGGCATCCCGGCGGAGAAGCAGCAGATGATTTTTGAAGCGTTCCAGCAGGTGGACGGGTCCATGTCGCGGAAATACGAAGGCACAGGACTGGGATTGAGCATTTCGACGCGGCTCGTCGAGCTGATGAACGGGAAGATGTGGGTGGAAAGCGAGGCAGGCAAGGGAAGCATCTTCCACTTTACGGCGATGCTGGATATGCAGCACGAAACGGAAGCGCGGATCCCGTCACTGGGTGTCGAGGAGTTGAGCGGCATGCAAGTGTTGGTGGTGGACGACAACGTGACCAACCGCCGATTGCTGACGCAACTGCTCCGCGATTGGAAGATGAAGTCGACAGAAGCGCAGCGAGGAACGGCGGCGCTAGCCGCTTTGAAGCATGCGGCAAGCGAGGGTCATCCTTTTTCGCTGGCGCTGATTGACGCGCAGATGCCGGAGATGGACGGGTTTGAGCTGGCGTCCAGAATCAAAGCGGACCCCATCCTGGCGAGCACGGTGATGGTGATGCTGACGTCGAGCACACTGCGCGGCGACGCAGAGCGTTGCCGGCTATTGGGAGTGGCGAGCTACATGACGAAACCCATCCGGCCGTCGAAATTGCAGGAGGCCATCCTGGCCGTGCTGGGGAGAAAAAAAATGAAGACCGAAATATCACCCGTGGAGTCACAGGCCATCGCAAGGAAAAATACGCGCGCGTTGCGTATCCTGGTGGCGAAAGACAATCTGGTGAACCAACGGCTGATGACGCGTTTACTGGAAAAGGCGGCGCACCAAGTCACCACGGCAAAAAACGGCATCGAAGCGGTGGAAAAGCTGACGAACGGATTGTTCGACCTGGTGCTGATGGACGTGCAGATGCCGGAGATGGACGGGTTTCAGGCGACGGCGGCCATCCGGGAGACGGAAAAAGTCACCAGGAAACATATTCCCATCGTGGCGGTGACGGCGCATGCGATGAAAGAAGATTTGGAAAGGTGTCTCCAAGCGGGCATGGACGACTACATCTCCAAGCCGATCCAACCCGCTGAACTATTCCGAGCGCTGGAACACCAGTTGGCGGCGGTGGATGTGCGCGTCGCCGCAGCTCACGATGGGAGATCAGGATCACTCCAATTGGACCGCAGCGAGATATTAGTGCGGTTGGATGGCGATGAAAACCTGCTGCAGGAATTGTTGAAGGTCGCCCTCCTCGAAGTACAAAATTTGCTGCCGGCGATGTGCAAGGCGCAAACGGAGCGGGATTTGAGCACGCTCGAGCACGCAGCGCATTCGCTCAGAGGGGCGATGGCCATTTTTGGCGCGGCGGAAGCCGTGGATGCCGCCACACATGTTGAGGAGTTAACGCAAAAAGGAAACCAGAATGGGCTGGACACGGCCGTCGCTCGCCTGCAAAAGGAAATGGCGCGGCTTGAATTGGCACTGACGGCTCTATTACGAGTGGAGGCGACGTAAGCAGCGGGCAAGCAGGCTCGCCGCTGCGAGAATCAGTGCACAGAGCGCGCGCCGAGTTGGGGAGCGGGCGCGGGCGCAGTTTCTGCGGTGCGCGGCTTGCTCGGCTCGGCAATAGGCTGCTCGGGCTTGCTGAGTGCAATTTCCAGCACCTGGCCGAGTGTGCTGACATAGTGAATTTGCAGGCCCTCGAGCATTTCCGGCGGGAGGTCCTGTTTTACGTTGGGCTCGTTGTCTTCGGGCAGAATCACTTCCTTGATGCCGGCACGCTTGGCGCCCAGCACTTTTTCTTTCACGCCGCCGATGGGCAGGACGATGCCGGAGAGAGAAATCTCGCCGGTCATCGCCAAGCGCGGGCGCACCTGGCGGCCGCTCAACAGACCCACCAGCGCGGTGACCATGGCGATGCCCGCCGATGGGCCGTCCTTGGGAATGCCGCCTGCCGGAACGTGCATGTGAATGTCCTTGTTGGAGAAAAAGTCCGGATCGATGCCGTAATGCTCGGCGTTGGAGCGTACCCAGGAAAGCGCCGCGCGCATGGACTCCTGCATCACTTCGCCGAGGTGACCGGTCATCGTGAACTGCTTGCCGCCGCGCATGCAACTGGCTTCGATGAACACGATGTCGCCGCCGGCGGGCGTCCACACCAGCCCTACGGCCACGCCGGGCTGCTTCACGCGCTCCTCGACTTCCTTTTCGGCGCGGTACTTTTGCACGCCGAGGACTTCGCGGATCACATCGGGCGAGACGTCCAGCCTCTCCGTTTTGCCCTCCGCCATGCGCCGCGCCTGCTTGCGGCAGAGCGTGGCGATTTCGCGCTCCAGATTGCGCACGCCGGCCTCGCGCGTATAGCTGTGGATGATTTCGCGCAAGCCGTCGTCCGTGAACGCAATCTGTTCATCCACTTTCAAGCCGTGCTCGTTGGCTTGCTTGGGGATTAAATATTTTTTGGCGATAAAGATTTTTTCTTCCTCGGTGTAACCGGGAAGCTCAATCAGTTCCATGCGGTCGCGCAGCGGTTCAGGGATGGGATCCATCCAGTTGGCCGTGGCGATGAACAGCACCTTGGAGAGGTCGAAGGGCACGTCGAGATAGTGATCGCGGAAGGAAGCGTTCTGCTCCGGGTCGAGCACTTCCATCAGCGCGGAGGACGGATCGCCGCGGAAATCGCGGCCCAGCTTGTCCACCTCGTCGAGCATGAACACGGGATCGTTGGTTTCGCCGCGGCGGATGCCCTGAATGATCTGTCCGGGCAACGCGCCGATGTAAGTGCGGCGGTGGCCGCGGATTTCGGCTTCGTCGTGCATGCCGCCCAGTGAGATGCGCACGAACTTGCGCCCCAGCGCGCGGGCGATGGATTTGCCCAGCGAAGTCTTGCCCACGCCCGGCGGCCCGAGGAAGCAGAGGATAGGGCCCTTCATGCCCGGTTGAAGTTTTTTCACCGCCAGGTAGTCGAGGATGCGCTGCTTCACTTTTTCCAGGTCGTAGTGGTCCTCGTCGAGGATGGTCTGCGCGCGGACGATGTCAATGTCCTCCGCGCCGGAGGACTTGGTCCACGGCAGCGAGGTCATCCATTCGAGGTAGGTGCGGGAAACCATGTACTCGGCGGAGACCGGCGTCATCTTGGCCAGCCGCTTCAGCTCGCGCTCGCATTCCTTCTTGGCCTCTGGCGGCATGCCGGACTCTTCCACTTTTTTGCGGAGCTCTTCGGTGTCTGTTTGCGCGTCGTCGTATTCGCCCAGTTCCTTTTGAATGGCCTTCATCTGCTCGCGCAATAAATATTCGCGCTGGCTCTGGTTTACCTGCTCCTGCACCTGCTCCTGAATTTTGCTGCGCAGCTCGAGGACTTCGAGTTCTTTGCTCAATTCGCGGATCAGCGTTTCCAACCGCGCGCGCACGCTGGCGGTCTCCAGCAACTCCTGACGGATCATGGTGGAAAGCGATGGCAGCGTGCCGGCAATGAAGTCGGCCAGGCGTCCCGGTTCGTCGATGTTGAGAACTACACCTTGCAAGTCGTCGGAAAGTTGCGGGGAGCGGGAGACTACATTGCGAAACATTTCCTGCGCGTTGCGCTGCAGCGCCATCAGTTCGGCGTCCACGGGGCCAATGATGTCCGGATGCTGCTCCACGCGCGCCTGCATAAACGGCCGGAAGGTGGTTACTTCCACCACGCGGATGCGCTTCAGTCCTTCGAGAAAGACAACCATGTTGCTGTTGGGCATGCGCACCATCTTGTGAATCTTGGCGGCGGTGCCCACGGCGTGCAGATCGCTCGAACCAGGGTCTTCAATGCGCGGATCCAACTGCGCCACTACACCGAGGATTTTTTCCTCGCCTTGCAGAGAGTTGAGGAGAGCCAGAGAACTTTCGCGGCCGACGGTGAGAGGCAAGACGGCGCCGGGAAACAGCACGGTGTCGCGAACGGGCAGAATGGCTAATTCGCTGGGAATGCGCACATGTTTTTCGCTCATAGCCGCTCCTTCAAAGGCCCCAGATTATACGATGCAATCCTGTTTCCAAGCCGCGAAGTATAAGATGCATGGCTTGTGGCCAAAGATGCCGGACATTCACCATAGCATGGCTAAGCAAACCTTAGCATAACATACTAAAGAATACAAGAAGCGCGTAATACATTCAAAACAGGAAAGTTGCACACTGCACAGAATCCATACTCGGAGCCAGCTATGTGTCTCATTTCACGTTAACTTCAATCAAGATCCACTGTTGCATAAGGGAGCTCTAGTCCCCACTCGAACTGGCGACTGTTGCGCGCACGAACTCTAATGCTCCTTCACGGCTGGACAGGCGGCCCTCGAGCTGGGCGTCTTCCACGGCCTGGAGCAGGGTGCGAAATTGAGGCCCGGGCATCAAGCCGAGCTGCTTTAGGTCTTCGCCGGTAATCAGCCGCGGCGGGCGGACCTGTTCGGGCGGAGTCTCTTTAAGGAAACGGAGAACGAAATCATAGTTGTCGAGCATGCCGTGGCTGGAGAGGCAGTCGAGGCGGTGCAGTTCGAGGTGTTCCTCGAAGCGCGGAAGTCGCACGAATCGCTTGAGCGTGGAAGCCTTCATCTGCGGCACGTCCTTGAAACGCAAATGGTGCTCGACAAGCGAAACGATCTGTTCTGCTTCTTCGTTGGAGAATCGAAATCGCCGGCAGATTTCCCCGGCCATGCTCATACCCACTTCAACATGGCGGTCGAAGCGGATGCGGCCATCGGGGCCGCTTGGCGGCGCGAAGGTGGGCGGCTTGCCGACGTCGTGAAGGAGCACGCCCCAAGCCAGCGTCGTCGAGCAGCCCGGCGTAAGCATCTCCACCATCATGCGCGTGTGAATCCACACGTCGCCTTCAGGATGAAATTGCGGCGGCTGCTGCACGCCTTTCATTTTGGCCACGTCGGGCAGCAAGGCGGCGAGCAAACCGGACTGGTCAAGCAATTCGAAACCACGGCGGGCAGCACCTTCGGTAAGCAGACGCGTCAATTCGTCGCGCAGGCGCTCGGCAGAGACGACGGCGACTTCCGGCGCGAGATTCTGGATGGCCGCGAACGTGGCGGAGTCGATCGCATAGCCGAGGCGGGCAGCGAAACGCACGGCACGGACCATGCGCAGCTTGTCTTCGGCGAAGCGATGCGCGGGCTCGCCGATGGCGCGAATGAGCTTGGCTTCCAGGTCCGCACGGCCGCCGACAAAGTCGCGGACTTCGCCGGTGCGCGGATCCATGAGCAGGCCGTTGATGGTGAAGTCGCGGCGCAGGACGTCCTCCTGTGGCGTCTTTGAGTAGACCACGCGGTCGGGGTGGCGGCCGTCGGAGTAACCCACGTCGCTGCGAAACGTAGCCACTTCCACTTTGGCCTCCTCTTGCACCACGAGAATTACGCCGAACTTCGCGCCGACGGAGATGCTGCCGGGAAAGAGTTCGAGCACGCGCGTGGGCGTGGCGTCGGTGGAGACGTCGAAATCAGCGGGCTCGCGGCCGAGCAGGAGATCGCGCACACACCCGCCCACAAACCAAGCCTCGTGGCCGGCAGCGTGGAGGACACGGCAGACCTTGTCCGCTAATGCACGTGAGTGCATGGGGGGATTATGCGGCACTGGAGGAAAAGGTGGTAGGTGTTAGGTGGCAGGTCAAAGCAAAAACATGCAACCCACAGCCTGCAGGCACTTATTAGACGGCGCGCAGGAAGAGGCAAGTGATGTCGTCATGCTGGCGGGTGGCGCCGACAAAGGCGTCCACGGATTGCATGATGAAGCGCTGCGTTTCCGCGGCGCTTTCACCGGGAACGGTGTTGAGCATTTCGAGCAGGCGGCCTTCGCCGTACTCTTCGCCGTTCACGTTTATGGCTTCCACCAGGCCGTCGGTGAAGATGACCAGCAGGTCGCCGCGGCTGAGTTGCGCGCGGCCCAGCGAGTACGGCGCCTGGGCGTCAATTCCAAATGGGAGGCCACCGGCATCGAGGCGCTCGACGCCACCGGCGACGTGGCGCAGAACGGGCGCATTGTGCCCGGCGCAAATGTAGCTGAGCGCACGAGTGGCGGGATCGATCTCTGCAATAAACGCAGTGGTAAAGCGCAGCCCACCCAAGGAGTGAGCGCAGGCGTAGCGGTTGAGTCCGGCAACGAGCTCTGCGAGCGACGTGCGCGCGGCAGAAAGTGTCTGCAAGCTGGCCTGAAAGGTAGCCATCAGCAACGCCGCGGGAACGCTCTTGCCGGCAACGTCGGCGACCACTAACAACAAGCGCGGTTCGCCCGGTGCGGCGGCATCGGCGGTGCGGTAAAAGACGTCGTAGTAGTCGCCAGCCACGGTGTTGGCCGGGCGCGTGGCAAAGGCGATATCCGCGCCGGGAACCTCGGGCGGCTTGGCGGGCACGAGCCAGCGCTGGATTTCGCGCGCGATTTCCAAGTCACGCTTCATGGTGACGCGATCCGTCAGCTCCAGCACCAGCACGAAAATGAGAGCCAGCACGCCGACGCCGCCCAAGTTGATCTGCGTGGAACCTCCTTCGAACGTCCATCGAATGTTGCCGATCATCAGCAGAGCGAGCGCGACGAGGAAGAGCACGCGGCGCGCAGGCGGCAGCTTCATGAACAGCGCCCAGAAAAAGGCCTGCGCAATTTTCCAATAGCGCCGCCAGCCCGTTTGGCCCTCGATGGCTTTCCAGTCCACGTCCTGCGAGATGAGGCCATAGCTGGCGCGAGCCTCGGACTGGAATTGCGCCCAGAGGACGTGCATCTCGAGGCCTTCCGTGACGCGTTGCCAGAAGCCACGCGCCGCACTGGGCTTGCGTCCGGACTTGGGCGGCACGTAGCGCTCGTTGGGGTTCGCGTGGGGCTTTTCGGGAGCGGTATGCGTCGCAGCCATCGCGCAAACATTATACGGCAGTTGGAAAGGCAAAGACGAAACTCGAAAATCGAAAAGCGAAAAGCGAAAAGCGAAAAGCGAAAAGCGAAAAGCGGGAAAACCAGACAGATCAAAACATAAACGCAGAGGACGCAGGGAAACGGAGAGAGCGGAGGAAGACGAGCAAATACCGAATATCAAGTGTCGAATATCCAATTTCGAAGTTATTCGTCTTGCGAGGAGCGCAGCGAGCCGCCGCGTTGGAGTTTGAAGAAACCGAATTTGTCGCGAAGGCGATCCGTGGCGCGGGCGAGTTTTTCCAGGCGGTCGCGCCGGCCGGCGTCGAGCAGATCGAGCTGCGGCGCGGCGTGCTCGAATTGCGAAAGCGCCACACCGAGCAGGCGCACCTGCTGGCGACGGTCCCAGTTGTTTTCGAAAAGAGTCTTGGTTAAGGCGAGGATGACCGAATCGAGGTCGGTGGGCTCGCGAAGAGATTTCGCGCGAGTAATCGTCTTGAAACTCTTGTAGCGGATGGTGAGCGTTACCGTGCGCGCATAGAGGCCGGAATCGCGCAGGCGTTTCGTGGCCTTTTCGGCCAGGTGACAGAGCATGGAGTGCAGAGCTACGGCGTTGTCCACGTCCTCGCCGAACGTGTGGTTGTGGGAGATGGATTTCGGCTCAGCGTCCACGAAGAATTCGTAGGCGTCCTGGCCGCGCGACTTGCGGTGGAGCGCGATGCCCCATTGGCCAAAGGCCGCTTCGAGTTTTTCCAGCGGCAGCGCGGCGAGCTGCCCGACGGTCTGAATGCCCAGAGCGTGCAAGCCGGCTTCGGTAACTCTGCCGATGCCGGGAATCTTGCGCACGGGCAGCGGCGCGAGAAACGTTTCTTCCATGCCGAAAGGCACCCAAAGCAGGCCGCGCGGTTTGGCCTGGTCGCTGGCCACTTTGGAAACTAGGCGAGTTGCGGAAAGCCCCATCGAGGCGGGCAACTGCGTGCGCGCCCAGATTTCGCAGCGCAGCTTGTGCGCAGCGGCCAACGGCGGGCCGTGCAGGCGATCGGTTCCGGCGAGGTCGAGATAGGCTTCGTCCACGGAAGCCATTTCGACGATGGGCGAGTACCTGGCGAAGATGGTGGCGATGCGGTCGCTCCATTCGGAGTAGAGCGAATGGTGGCCGTCGAGAAAGACGGCGTGCGGGCAAAGCCGCGCGGCGGTGCGCAGCGGCATCGCGGAATGAATGCCGAATTTGCGCGCTTCGTAACTCGCCGCGGAAACTACACCGCGCTGGTCGGGGCGGCCGCCGACAACCACCGGCTTGCCGCGCAGTTCGGGGCGCGCGAGCAGTTCGACGGAGACAAAGAAGGCGTCCATATCGACATGCAGGATGGAGGCAGAGGACGTAGAGGATTCAGACGGTTCTGCCTGCGGCGATTTCTTAGCGCGGTAGGTGGCTAGTTTCGGCACGGGGATAGATTACGCGGACGACGCCGGAAATTGTAGGGGCAGACCTACGTGTCTGCCCCAGCGGGCGGACACGCAGGTCCGCCCCTACGATGAGAATCAAACACGCGCGGCGGAGAGGACGCGAGGGATGCCGGCGAGATCGTGGGTGATGTTTACGGCCGCCCAGATGGAACTATCGGCGAGCAACGGGAAGACGCGGTCAAGGGCGCCGAAGCCGATTTCGCAAACGAAAATTCCACCGGGGCGCAAGAGTTGCGCAGCTTGCGCGATGAGCGGGGCATAAATCTCCGCGCCGTGTGTGCCGCCGAACAGCGCGGCGTGCGGCTCGTAATCGCGGACTTCGCGGGGAAGATTGCCAGCTTCATTGTGCGCAATGTATGGAGGGTTGCTGACGATGAGATCGAAAGCGAGTGGTGAGTGGCGAGTGGCGAGTGGCGATAGAAATTCGTCGAGCAAATTGCACTCGTGAAATTCGATGCGGGAGGCGACGTCGTGGCGGGTAGCATTGCGTTTGGCAATTTCGAGCGCGGTTGCGGAAATATCCGTGGCCATGACCGTGGCTTCGGGGAATTCTTTCGCCAGCGCGATGGCAAGGCAGCCGGAGCCGGTACCCACGTCGGCGATGCGCAGCGCGCCACCAGCCGCGGCGCCGAGCGAAGTGTCGCGCGGAAATGCGTGGCCGCTTCTTACGTGGAAGCGTTCGAGCGCGACTTCGACGACGTGCTCGGTCTCCGGGCGAGGAATAAGCACGCCCGGCGCAACTTCAAACTCCAGGCCCCAGAATTCCTGCTTGCCGGTGAGGTACTGCGTGGGCGTGCCGGCGATGCGGCGCGCGACCAGCGCTAAATATTTCTCTTCCAGCGCGGTTTCAAGCTGCTCTTCATGATGCGTGTAAAGCCAGACGCGCTCGCGCCCGGTGACGTGCATGAGCAGCAACTCTGCAGCCAGCGTGTGCGAGGGCACGCCGCCATCACGAAGGCGGTGCATGGCGAGTTTGAGTGCGGAGCGAATGTCCATGAGCAGCGACCGGCGACCGGTGTTCAGCGACCAGGGAGATTCTTCGGGCCGATGGAAATCATCGGCCCTCAGAATGACAAGACAATTACGCTTCGACCAATTCCTGCTTCAGGCGCTCGGATTCATAGTGGGTGACGAGCGCGTCCACCAGCGGGCCGAGCTTGCCTTCCATCACCTGATCGAGCTGGTGCAGGGTGAAGCCGATGCGATGGTCAGTGACGCGGTTCTGCGGAAAATTGTAAGTGCGGATTTTTTCGGAGCGGTCGCCGGACTTGATGGCGCCGCGGCGCTCGGCCACGATGGCGTCGTGCTGCTTTTCCTGCTCCATTTCGAAGAGCCGAGTGCGCAGGACGCGCATGGCTTTGGCTTTGTTCTTGATCTGCGATTTTTCGTCTTGAATGGAGACGACGAGGTTGGTGGGCAAATGCGTGATGCGCACGGCGGAGTACGTGGTGTTCACCGATTGCCCGCCCGGGCCGGAAGAGCAGAACGTGTCGATGCGGATGTCCTTAGCTTCGATCTTGATGTCAATGTCCTCCGCTTCGGGCATCACGGCAACGGTGGCGGCGGAGGTGTGCACGCGGCCCTGCTGCTCGGTTTGCGGGACGCGCTGCACGCGGTGCACTCCCATTTCGTATTTCAGCTTGGAATAAACTTTCTTGCCGGAAATCGCGGCGATCACTTCCTTGAACCCGCCGAGCGTGCCGGCCGAACTTTCCAGCAGCTCGACTTTCCAGCCCTGCGATTCGGCGTAGCGCGAATACATGCGGAATAAATCGCCGGCGAAGAGGGAAGCCTCGTCGCCGCCGGTGCCGGCGCGGATTTCGAGAAGGATATTTTTTTCGTCGTTGGGGTCCCTGGGGATGAGCAAGACCTTCAACTCGCGCTCGACGGCTTCCTTGCGCGTCTCCAGCGCGCGCTGCTCGTCGTGTGCGAGCTGCTTCATATCCGCGTCTTGCGCTTCCATCAACATCTGCTGGGTGCCGCGCAAGCCTTGCTCAATCTGCTTCCAGTCGCGGTAGCGCTCGACGATGGCCGACAGCTCGGCGTGGGCCTTGGCGAGCTTCTGGAAGCGCGCGGAGTCGTTGGTGAACTCCGCGGAAGAAAGCTGCGCGGTCATCTCCTCGTAGCGAGCCTCGATCTTGTCGAGTTTTTCAAAAAGCGTTAGAGCAGCCATGGCGTAAACCTCAAAAGCGAAAAGAGAAAATAGAAATTAGAAAATAGGGGAATGCGCTTGAGCAGAAGCCCGGGAAGGCTCGGGGAGTTCGGCTAATAGAATGCGGCGAACATCACAGTGAATCCAGATACCAGAATAAGGGCGAATGGACGCGAAGTCAAACGAGGCTACAGGCGTGTTTCGAAGGCGCTGTGGATGCGGAAGAGCAGCCATGCGGTGAGAGCGCCGGCGGGCAGCGGCAACCACCAGGGCTGCTTAATGGCCAGCATGGGGCCGACGAGCAGGAATGTCAGCGCCATGCGCCACCATTCGACGACCAGCCGGTCGGTCTGCAGTGCGTTGCCGAGCCAGCCGAGTGCCTGTACGAGCGCAAGAAACAGCGCCGCGCCGGCCAGCATCCACGGCCAGGGCGCGCTCCAGCGAAAGGCGACAGCCACACGGCGCAGCAAGAACGCGCACAGAAGCATCGGCAGCAGCGTCAGCATGACAGTAAAAAAGAACGTGACCAGAAAATCGCGCCCGATGTTCTCTCGTGGCGCACCGTTCAACAGGAAGTGCACATAGTAAGTGACCGCCAGAAAAAAACTGCCCAGGGTGATGGCGGCGAAATAGTAGGCGAGACTGCCGCGGCGGGTCATATGCGGCGCTGGATGTTGGGAAAATCCAGCCAGACTTTGACGCCGCAGAAGTGCGCCCCTTCCGTGCAAACCGGCGTGGCGATTCCCGCGCGGAGATGGCACGGCGGGCCGATGTGGCGCGTCAGTTCGGGATGCACGGCGCGGACCTGGGCGATTTCTTCCATGGAGGCTTGATAAATTTCTTCTTGCGCGTTGAAGCAGGTGCGCATGGTCCACTTGTGCATCAGGTGGAGAAGCGAGCCGGATTCGACCAGGCGAATAGATTTGGCGTTGGGCAGAAGATACAGTGCGAATTCCGGCGGGACGCCGCGGTCGAGCAATTCATTTTTGGCGGCCCAGGCGTCGGCGAGCGCGCGTTCATACACTTCGCGGGCGCGCACGTTTTGCGCAACGAGCATGGGCAGAATGGCGTCGGGCTGGCGAGTATCCGCCAACGTGAGTAGCGGACGCGAGCCGGGCACCATGCGGTGGCGCTGGTCCTGGCTGTCCGCAGTGTGACTGATTTTTTTCGCGAAAGTGTAATTGGCATGCTGCAGCGCGCGCATCAGCGGCGCATGCACGCCGATGTTGAGCGTCTGCAAGCGGTAGGGATTTTTTGCGGGATTCAGCAAGCGATCTAGCGCGTCGGCGTCAGAGCAAGTGTCGCGCGTGAGGCCGACGACGGCGCGATAAGCGTCGGCCATCACGGGAATGGCGTTCGCGGAGTAGTCCACCAGCACGGAGGTTTTTCCGCCAAGGCGCGCGTCGAATTCGCGGGCGAAAGCTTCTCCATCTTTATGCGGCTGCTTCCACTCCGGCAAATCTTCGAGCGGTTCATTATCGAAGCGATCGAAGAACTGCGGGTCAACTTCTCGAATGCGGGCGACCATTTCGCCGATGACGAGTTTTGCTTCGCTGGGAGTGTCGCTCGCGGACTGCATGCGCCACAGGCGATGCAGCACGATGCCGGAAAGCGTGTGCACCATGGTGGTGAATGCGGCGACGGGGAGAACGTAGCGCGCGACTTCGATGGCGCGTTTTTCCGCCTGCGCTTCCACTTTTTTCACGCGCTTGGGATGGGACATCGAGCTGACGTGCCAGATGTCGTCGAGGATTTGGCGCGTGTCGGGCTTCAGCAGCGCGGTGAGCTCGCGGTAGTACTCCCAGGCGCGGGCCACAGCGCGCTCATAAATGGCGCGCTCTGCGGGGCCGAAACTGGGCGAGGGCGGCGGCACGTACGCGCGAGCCTGATCGAGCCGTACGTAACGCTGCGACTGCTGCTCGGAGTTATAGAATGGGTGCGCGTGAAGAAATGACCAGACAAACTGCCGGCTGATGTTTTCGAGGCCGAACTCAAAGTGCGCGTGCTGGAAGACGGTGTGGTGCCCGCCGTAAAACGTGGCGGCGCCGATGTTCAGGCGCTGCTTGTCGGTGATTTCTTCCGGGCCGATGAGGCGCGGTGCGTAGCAGGTGCGCGCAGCGGCGATGGCGGAATCGTAGGAATGCGAGAAGTAGTTGCGCAGCGAGACGCGGGGGAGCGCCGATTCGACCAGACGATCCGGCGGCGCGTCAGGGGACATGGAAGATTGCGTGGCCATCCGCGGGGCATTGTACAACGGGCAAAAGAAAAAACAGTCGCAGAGTTACAGAGTTCAAGAGTTGCAGAGAAAAAGCGAACCAGAAAACCGGGACGGCGGCGGCATCAAACCGCCGCGAGAAGGCGGCGCTCGCCCTTCGACTTCGCTCCCTTCGCTGCGCTCGGGGCAAGCAGGGCAGGCGTGCCGCACTCCACAGAATGCGGGCGACCTGCCGGTCGCCCCTACTTTTTGGCGGCGGCCTTATCTTTTTCGAATTTTTCGTATTTGCGCTGGAAGCGCTCGACGCGGCCGGCGGAGTCAATCAGCTTCTGCTTGCCGGTGAAGAACGGGTGGCAGCTCGAGCAGATTTCCACGCGCATGATGTTGCCCTTGAAGGTGGAGCGTGTCTTGAAGGTGTGGCCGCAGGCGCAGGCCACGGTGAGCTCGTGATAGTCGGGATGAATGCCGTCTTTCATGGAGGTACTTCCTTTCGCCGGGCCGTCCCGATGTCTCGGGATGCGCGAGACTCGTCGATCGCTGAAGCGCACGGGCGAAGAGCCCACGCTACTGCCGCGTCGCTAGGCCACGGACAAACAGTAATTATACGGGAATCGCCCGATTTGGCAAAGCCGGGAAATCGGGGACTTCAAATGTCGCGGCGTTCGAAGATCCACTGGGCCGCGAGCGGACAGGCCAGGGCGAAGGCGGTCCAGAACGCCAACAATCCAAAGGCAAAGGGCTTGCCGCCGTCTACTACCGGGCGGAGCAGGCCGATGAAGGACGGCAATTCGATGCCCCACTCTCTCTGCAACAAGAAGGACACAATCAAATAGGCCAAGGTCGCGAGGACGGCGAAGGCCAGCCCGTTTTTTCCTTCGCGCGTTATCACCGTGCCCAAATACGCCAGTCCGAAAAAGACCAGCGCCATGACCAGCATTAACGGAACCAGGGCAACCAGCCGCCACAGCGCCGTACCACGGGAGAGGTAGAACACCAGTGAAAAGATGACCGCCGCAGAGACGGAAGTCATTGCCAGCATTTCAATCACGCCGACGAGCCAGCCCACCCAGACAAAATGGCGTCTCTGCCGCGGCCGCGTGAGCAAATACTCGAGGCTTCCCGGTTTGTATTCGTCACCGACGCCGGAGGCGCCCATGGCGATGCCTGCCAAGGCGAACAGCACGAGTCCGAAGCCGGCGAAAGCGTGCAGGGCGCTCTCAACGAGGGCGTTGGTAAATACCGGAGAGGAATCGCGGAGAAGCGTCCATCCTTTATCCGTGAGACGGAATGCCGGGGACAGCGTAGGATTAATAGGCAGTGCCACAACCAGAGTCAAGTAAGCGACGAAGCGGAGACGGGAATCGCGCCAGCATTTCCAGGCGTACATGCTTCCTCCTTGCGGACAAGTTCGAGAAAAACTTCGCGCAGGCTGAGCGGGGCAATCTCCACAATCTGCGCGCCGTGCTGACGGAGCCGCGCGGCGAATTCTTCGCCATCGCGCGAAACGACGTAGCGGCCGGTGCGGCCGGCGCGCGTTGCGGAGATGAGATTGGGCGCGCCGAGAGCGGGCAGGGAATCGCCGGCGGCGAGGATCAACCGGAATTGATCGCGGAGATCGTCAAGTCGCGCTTCCACCAGCAACTTGCCATGGTCAATGATGCCCACCCAGTCGGCGACCTGCTCGACCTCGGCCAATTGGTGCGTGGAGAAAAAGACCGTGCGTCCGGCGCCGACGTGATCTTCGACGAGGATGCGCAGCACCTCGTCAATCATCACAGGATCGAGGCCGGAGGTGGGCTCGTCGAGGATCAGCAACTCAGCGTTCTGCGCCAGCGCCAGCAGCAGGCAGACTTTCGTGCGATTGCCCTTGGAAAGCTTTCCGTATTTCTGGCGCATGGGAATATCCAGCCGGCGGGCGAGCTTTTCGACGGCATCAACCTGCCACCTCGGATAGAAGCCGCAATTGAAGCGCACCAGCTCCGCCGGGGTGAATCCGTCATAGAGAATCTTGTTTTCGCTGACGAATGCGGTGCGCTTGAGAATGGCGGTCAAGTGCTGGCGCACGTCCATGCCCAGAACGGTGGCGGAACCTGCGTCGGAATGGACCAGGCCGAGCAGCGCTTTCATGGTGGTGGTCTTTCCGGCGCCGTTGCGGCCAAGGAAGCCATAGACCGCGCCGCGCGGGACGCTCAGGTCGAGGCCGTCCACGGCGCGCAGCTTCGAATAAACCTTGACTAGTCCTTGCGTCGAGATGGCGAGATCGCTCATGACTTGCCTCCCAGCTTTGCGAGTTCTTCCTCAACCAGCTTGAGAATTTCTTCCGGCGCCAGCCGAAGCTGCATTCCCTCTACAGCAATCTGCTGTGCATGGGGACGCAGCCTGCGCACTTTTTCGGTTTTCAGAAGGCCCGGCATTCCGTCCGCCACGTAGCAGCCCCCGCCCGGCACGGTGCGAATCACACCGTCGCGTTCCAGGTTTTGGTAGGCGCGCGCCACGGTATTGGGATTAATGCGCAGGTCCGCCGCCAGCTTCCTGACCGAGGGAAGCGCGTCATCCGCTTTCAACGCCGCGGCGGCCACCGCCTGTTTCACCTGCGCTTCAATCTGCAGGTAGAGCGGCAGGCCGGAGGAAGGGTTTACATGCAGAATCATACTGTACTAATACACTGATACAGTTGGCGTGTCAAGCTCTTTTTAGGCTCCCGCAGGAGGCCGTGTTTGCGCTTGCAGGCGTGGAGACGCCGGTATAGCTTTTCTCCTATGCGCGTGAAGCTGCGGCTGGAGTTTGATGCGGGGCCTGCGGGGCTCGAAATCCCCGAAGTCGAGCAGCCCGGTGGTTACGTGGACCTGCGAGAAAATCCCTCCGCCATCGAGCAGATCGAGCCAGCGCGCCTTCACCGGCCTTTACGCGGGTTGCTCGTGGCGTTGAATAGCGCGGGGTCTGTGTTTGCGAGCGTAGCTTGCCGCACGTGGGCCAAAGAGGAACCCGGCTCTCCCGAGGCATCGGAATTCGGGTCGCGCGTGGACGTAATTTTCTCCGGGCAAAAACACAACTTCGAGCGCAGCACCTACGTGTCGTTGGCTGAAGGCCTGCGCGAGCTGCTAGAGCGGGAATCCGGCGCAGACACGCTGGCGGCAGAGGTAAGCGTGTTGCGGTGCGCGTATCAGGGGTCGCGCAGCCAAGGCTACGCGCTGCGGCTGATCTTGATGGGCTGCGGCGAGACGCCGGCGCAGGCCGAGTTGCGCTGGGGCCTGGGCGTCGCCCATCTGCAACAGGCTCTGCTTTTCCTTTCGCGGGCGGTGCGGCAGCAGCAGGCGCGAGCAAACTGAAAACAGAAAAGCGAAAATAGAAAATCGGGAAACAAGGAAAACGTTACCGATGTCCTATGCGCGGCGGGAGGGGTCGGCGGCGCGGTACCAGGCGACAAATTTGTGCAGGCCGGCTTCTAGAGACGTCGCGGGCCGATAGCCGAGCAGGCGTGCGGACTTGGAGAGGTCAGCCCAGGTGAGCGGCACGTCGCCGGGCTGGAGCGGCTGCGGATCGCGAATGGCTTTCTTCCCCGTAACGCGCTCGAGCATTTCCAGCAGAGCATTCAACTTCACCGGATGAGAATTCCCCAAATTGAAAATTTCGAATGGCGCGCTAGTAGCCGGCGGAGAATATTCCAGCGCAGCGAGCACGCCGGCGACAATATCGTCCACAAAAGTGTAGTCGCGGCCGGTGGAGCCATCGCCAAAAACGGGCAGCGGTTTGCCGGCCTCAATCAGTGCGGTGAATTTGTGGATGGCCAAGTCGGGGCGCTGCCGCGGCCCGTACACGGTAAAGAATCGCAGGCAAATCACCGGCAGGGCGTAAAGATGAGCGTAGGTGTAGCCGAGCATTTCGCCGGCCAGTTTTGTGGCCGCGTAGGGCGAAATGGGCTTCAGCTCGACGTGGTCTTCGCAGAACGGCGCGCGGCTGGTGGCGCCATACACCGAGCTTGATGAGCCGAAAACAAATTGTTTGACGCGGAATTCGCGGGCCAGCTCGAGCAGATTCAGAGTGCCAGCCACATTGACGCGCTCGTACAGCAGCGGCTGCTCGATGGAAGGGCGCACACCGGCGCGCGCAGCGAGATGAATGATGGCCTCGGGCTTGCAGCGGACCACCACATCGCGCAGGGCGTCGTAGTCGGTGATATCCACTTGCTCAAACGCGAAATGGCCGGCCGCCTGGACGTCTCCTAGGTTGGCACGCTTCCACGCCGGAGAGTAAAACTCGTCGAGGCTGTCCACGATTGTGAGGTCGGCGCCATGGCGGAACAGGGCCTCAGCGGTGTGGCTGCCGATGAAGCCGGCGCCGCCGGTTAGGAGGATCCGTCTGGGGTTCGCGCTCATGAGTCAGGCTCAGGTTTTGATCGCGCCGCTCACCAAGAAATAGGAGCAGTCGATTGTTGCGCGAGCAGCAGAAAAGGGCCGCCTACTTACGCCCGACGATTTCGACCAGGGCTTTTGCTGCGTACTCTGCCTGCTCGTTTGTCATCTCCGGGAAAAGCGGCATGCTGAATACCCGATCCGAGGCCCGCTCGGTGTGCGGGAAGCTGCCGCGCTTGTGTCCCATTTGCGCATAGGCCTTCTGCAAGTGGACGGGCACCGGGTAGTGGATCGCAGAGCCCACCCCGCGCTTTTCGAGTTCCGCACGAACGGCATCGCGCTCCTGGACCCAGACCACGAAAAGGTGATACACGGACTCATTCTGTGGATCGTCGCAGGGAATCTCGACGCGCGCTCCCGCGAGCCGCGCTCGATACAGCGCGGAGATTTCCTGCCGGCGCTTGGTCCACACGTCCAGATGGCGGAGCTTAACGCGCAAAACCGCGCCCTGAAATCCATCCATACGGTAGTTGTAGCCGACATAGTCGTGGTAGTAGCGCGCGGCTTGCCCATGGTCACGCAGAATGCGGCAGTACTTCGCCGTTGCATCGTCGTTGGTGGTGAGTGCGCCGCCCTCTCCGTAGGCGCCGAGGTTTTTCCCCGGGTAGAAGCTGAACGCCGCCGCCTTGCCAAACCCTCCGATTCGCTTACCGTGATAGCGAGCGCCATGCGCCTGGCAGGCATCTTCGATCACGGAAAGCTTGTGGCGCTCGGCAACGGCCAGGATCGTTTCGAGGTCGGCTGGCCGGCCGTACAGATGAACTGGGATCACGGCCTTCGTCCGGGGCGTGATGGCTTTCTCCATCAACTTGGGATCGATGTTCGCCGTTGCAGGATCGATATCCACGAAAACAATATGCGCTCCGGTGTAGGAGATAGCCTCCGCTGTGGCGATGAACGTGTTCGGCGTGGTGATGACCTCGTCGCTCGGGCCGACACCCACAGCGAGCAAGGCCAGATGCAGTGCGCTGGTGCCGGTATTGAGCGCGATGCAGTGTTTCACGCCGCAGTAGCCGGCAAACTCTTGCTCAAACTTGTCGACCTCCTCACCCAAAATGAACGCGGTGTTCCTGCACACCTCATCCAGAGCTGCAAGCATTTCTTCGCGCAAAACGGCATACTGCATTTTCAGATCGAAGTAGGGCACATTCATCGGCTGGTACGCTCCTCAGATATCAGAAAAAAAAGTGCAAAGAGACGACCTATCGAGCGACGACACAGACTAAGTCCTCAGAGGCACACTGTCAACGCGGCGCAGAAAGGGTTGTGTCTCCAGTTGGCGCAGTTGTCTTGAAGTTTGGCGATCGCATCGGTGCGGCGCTCAGCAGTGCGCCAATCCCGGCAGGCTCTTCGCGTGACCTGCTTGACCCCAGAAGGAGTTCGCGTTTAGCATTCTGAGAAGCCGCCCGAAGGAGCCGCCGTGAAGAAGATTCTCGTGACCTTCAGCCTGCTGGCGTTGGCCGCACTCGACTGGGCCGCCCTGCACGACATCCTCAAGAAGAACGAGTCCAACTTCATTGCGGAGTGGATAGTTGTCATCGCTAGTGCGGTGATCTTCGTGGCGTGTGCCATTCAGTTCATCCGCAAGCGCGGCGTAGCGCACTAATTGAGCAGGCGTTTCCACCTCTCAGCATGCTTCCTGTTCATTTTAGGAATCTTTGGGAGCAGAGTGAGCCGAGATTAGGCTCTGGCTTTCGGTCTGGGTCGTTTACCCGTGATTTAGGCTCGCCGGCGGCGGAGCAAGCCTACGCCCAGCAGGCCAGACGCCATGAGAAGAATGGTGGAGGGTTCCGGCACCTGAGTCGAAACTAATGTCGCCGTCAGCGATTCTGCCGTGTTCGTGCCCGTGGAAGTGTACTGGCTGCCGAAGTTTAGTTTCACGAAGAACGGGTTCTGCACAATCGAAGTGATGTCGGGGAAGAAGATCGTCTGGCTTGTCGAATTGCCGCTAATGCTGTAGGTCAGAGTGCCTCCACCGGACTGGCCGATGGTGGTAATCAGTGGCGTTAGCGCGGTTCCACCGCTGCTGAAAAACTGAACGTTTTCGAGAAAGCCATTGGGGTCATTCACGCCGCTCAGATCCAAGTCAACAAAAGCAAACGTCAGCGAGGCAGTTGCTGCCGGCACGGCCACCGGGGAAAACATCAGGTACATCGTGAGCGTGTTGGACGCACCGCTGCCCGTGTCCGCAAAAGTGCCGGCTGTTCCTCCCGGATGAGGGGTGACACCAAACACGCCGCCATTCGCGGTGGACAGAGGGATAAAAAAGATGATCGCGCCTGTCGTGGAGTTGTAGCACGACTGTCCTTCGAGCGTAGGACAGTTGGGTACCGACGGTGTGCTCGAGCCGTTCGCCACCACGGGAACGCCGAAGGCCGTGTCGGCCTTTGCCGCACCTGCCAACCCGCAGCAGATCGCAGCGATCATCAGAACTCTCACTACTTTCAACACGCAGAGCCTCCCATAGATAGCACAATCCCTATTCCAGATGAAAGCAAGTCGTGGACCAATCGGCAGGCACCACTAAACAGCTTGTTTTCTTATTGTTACGTCTTAGCGCCAATTTCTTGATGGGAAAGACCCTGCACACAATGCCCGTTCTCCTTCCATTAGAAATATTGAATCCTTTGGCGGCTCAGCGGCCCCCCGCTACGAGTGAAGTTTTGCAGGAATTACGAGGTCGCCGCTAATTCGCTGCTCATCCCAGAACCGAATCGCGAACTCCGCGTCCTGGAAAAGAGCTACGGCACCTTCCGCCCTCACCAGGCGCTCCACTGCCTCACGCCGCAAGAAACCGACGCCCAATGGAAGACACAGACCAAGGCAGCCAATTGTCACTATTCTACTGGACGAGTACAATTCCTTGTTCGTCTAGCTGGAAGCAAATTGGCTCGATACAGAGGACGTAGTCGCAATTGGCTACGCGCGGGAAGCGGTTTTGGAACGCTGAGAAAGACAAACGATGTGCGGCATTGCGGGCTTGTGGAACTTCAACGGCAAGTTGGCTGACGCCGAGCGGTTGCGGCAGATGATCGCCCTGTTGCGACACCGCGGCCCTGACGCCTGCGGGGTGTACACCGATAGGGACTTTGGGCTGGCGCATGCCCGCCTGAAGATCATCGACCTGGAAGGCGGTCAGCAGCCGATGGCCAACGGGGACGGAACCCTGTGGATCACCTTCAACGGGGAAATCTTCAACTACGTGGAACTGCGCGATGAGCTCACCCAAAGAGGGAGAAAGTTTCGCACCAGCTCCGACACCGAAGTTATCCTACAAATGTACGAGGAGAAGGGCGAGGAGTGCGTCCAGTGGTTTAACGGCCAGTGGGCTTTCGCCATCTGGGATGCTCGGAAACGGAGGCTCTTCCTCTCACGGGACCGCATGGGGATTCGCCCGCTGTTCTACGCGCGCACGGACGAGGCGCTGGTGTTTGGCTCCGAGATTAAGGCGCTCCTGGCTCATCCCGGAGTGCCTCGGGAGCTTGACCCGGTGGGCTTGGATCAGGTTTTCACGTTTTGGTACACACTCGCGCCTCGGACTGCCTTCCAGGGCATTCACGAACTGCCTGCTGGGCATTCCATGACCGTCGAGAACGGGAAAGTCGATTTGCACCGGTACTGGCAGCTGTCTTTCGATGGCAACGGTGAGCCAGACCGAAGCGAACAGCGTTATGTTGATGAACTTCGAGATCTTCTAACGGACGCAACGCGCATCCGACTTCGGGCTGATGTGCCGGTCGGCGCGTATCTCAGTGGAGGGATCGATTCGACGGTTATTGCGGCACTGGCAAAGGACTGCGTTGGGACACGGTTGAAGACGTTTTCCGTTGCTTTTGAGAGTGCAGAATTCGACGAGAGCCGCTACCAAAAGGATGCCGTGAAATGGTTGCAGACGGATCATCATTCTGTGCGCTGCTCTGACGAAGACATTGGCCGGGAGTTTCCGGCCGTGATTCGCCACACGGAAAAGCCCATCTTGCGAACGGCTCCTTCGCCCCTATTCTATCTTTCCCGCTTGGTTCGCGAGCAAGGCTACAAGGTTGTCTTGACCGGCGAGGGCTCCGATGAAGTGCTGGGCGGATACGACCTTTTCAAAGAAGCCAAGATTCGGCGCTTTTGGGCAGCCCAGGCGGATTCAAAGTTTCGCCCTCTTCTGTTAAAGCGGCTCTACCCGTACATGGACAACTTGCAGAGCCAATCTCCGGCGTATCTGGAAGCATTCTTCCGGGTGCGGCCTGAGGACGTCGCCAATCCTTTTTTCTCGCATTTGCCTCGTTGGGAACTGACCATGCGCTTGAAGGCGTTCTTCTCCTTGGAGGTTCAAGAGCAGTTAAAGTCCTACGATGCCCCGGCCGAGCTGCGGGCGGCGCTGCCTAGAAAGTTTGGGAGTTGGCATCCCTTCCACCAAGCACAGTTTCTGGAGACGACAGGCCTTCTTCCGGGGTATATTCTCTCCTCCCAAGGCGACCGGATGGCCATGGCCCATTCCGTCGAAGGGCGGTTTCCTTTCTTGGACTACAGGGTGGTTGAATTCGCGGCGCGGGTTCCGCCGCAGCTAAAAATGAAAGTCCTGAATGAGAAGTATCTTCTCAAGCAGGCTGCCGGAAACCGGATTCCACCTTCAGTCCGCAACCGGCCCAAGCAGCCGTATCGGGCCCCGGATGCGGCCAGCTTTTTTTCGCCGGACGGTGAGGCTCGCCACGAGTATGCGAAGAAGTTGTTATCGCCAGCCCGCATCCGTCAAGATAGGGTGTTCGACCCTCGGGCAGTCGAGAAACTGGTTCAAAAAGTCCAGCGAGGGCAGGCCATCGGCGTGAAAGATAATATGGCGGTTGTCGGAATCCTCTCCACCCAACTCCTGGTGGATCAGTTCATGCGAAAGGGATAATGGAAAACTTAGCAGCAGATAAAATCGGCAAGGAACTACGTCAGTTTATTGTCGAGAACTTCTTGTTCGGCCGCGACGATTCATTCTCGAACGAGGACTCTTTCATCGAGATGGGCGTGCTCGATTCCACTGGTGTGCTGGAGCTGATTGCCTTCCTCCAGAAGCGGTACAGTATCAAGATGGCGGACGAAGAGATCGTGCCGGAGAATCTCGACTCGATCCAGCGCATTTCCGTGTTTGTCACGCGAAAGTTGCAGGCCACCGGCTAGATGCGAGAGAGCAAGAGCATGCTGGTTCAGGGATTCCTGGAAGACAGTTCTCGCCGCCATCCGGAAAAGACCGCTTTGATTTGCGACGGCCTGCGGTTCTCCTACCGGACAATCGATGAACGCAGCAATCGCCTGGCGCATGCCCTGATTGCCACCGGCGTCCAGCGCGGCGACCGGGTGGCCATCTGTCTAGAAAACTCCGCGGAAGCGGCGATTTCCGTCTTTGGCATCTTGAAAAGCGACGCCACGTTCCTGATGATCAATCCCACCGTCAAGACGGAAAAGCTTGCTCATATTCTGAACAACTGCCGGGCGGTGGCGCTGATTACCCACAAACGGAAGCTGGATTCCATTCAGGACTGCTGGCGCCAAACGCCACATCTCCGCACTGTTTACTTCGCTGGAAGCGATGGAAAGACTCCCACTGATGCCGACAAGCAATTCCTTTCACTGGACGCGGTCTTGGCCTCTGAAGCACACAGCTCTCAGACATCCCCCGTAAAGAATGTCGATCTTGATCTCGCCGCGCTGATGTACACCTCTGGATCAACCGGAGTGCCGAAGGGCGTCATGCTGTCGCACCAGAACATTGTCGCTGCGGCCGCCTCTGTGACGGCCTATCTCGAGAACACGCCGGACGATATCATTCTCAATGTCCTGCCGCTTTTCTTTGGCTATGGGCTTTACCAGTTGCTGATGACGTTCAAGTGCGGCGGGACGGTCGTCCTAGAGCGCTCGTTCGCCTTTCCCCATGCGGTGCTCGAAAAGATCGCGCAAGAGCGCGTCACGGGGATTCCCATGGTCCCGACGATCGCCGCAATTCTTCTCCAGATGGATCTGACGAAGTACGATTTCACCAGTTTGCGCTACCTGACGAATGCCGGCGCTGGCATTCCTGTTGAGCATGTCCAAAAACTACGGAAACTGCTTCCACGCGTGAAGATCTTCTTGATGTATGGGCAGACGGAGTGCATACGCACGTCCTATCTGTGCCCGGACGAAGTCGACCGGCGGCCGAATTCCGTGGGCAAGGCGATGCCTAATTGCGAGGTGTTCATCGTGGATGAACAGGGCCAGCGCCTTCCTCCGGGTGCTGTGGGAGAGCTCGTCGTTCGGGGGGCGAATGTCATGCTCGGCTACTGGGAGCTCCCCGGGGAGACGGCGAAAGTTCTCCGACCGGGGCCATCGCCAGCAGAGAAGGTCTTGCACTCGGGGGATTTATTCAAGATGGACGAGGAAGGATATCTCTATTTTGTCAGTCGCCGGGACGACATCATCAAGGTCCGCGGCCAGCGCGTGGGCCCCAGAGAAATAGAGGAAGTGCTTTGTCGTATGCCGGGGGTAAGGGAAGCGGTGGTGGTCGGCGTGCCCGACCCCATCCTGGGCAATGCGATCAAGGCCGTGATAAGACCCGTGATCGGTGCAAGCCTGACCGAGCAAGCCGTAAGGGCTTATTGCGCCAGCCACCTGGAGGACGTCATGATTCCCAAACAGATTGAGTTTCGAGACGTGCTTCCGGTCACCGAAAGCGGCAAGGTGAGCAGGAAAGAATTGAAGGCGGAATTGTGAGCAGCCACAGACCATTTTCAGCGGAACTTCTCAAAATCGATTGTGCTCAGGTAGCAGAGCGCATTGAGGTCGCTATCCGCGACATTGTGCTGCAGCGGCTCCGGCGGCGCGGCGCCGTGCTGGGCCTTTCTGGTGGGATTGACAGCAGCGTCTCCGCTGCACTGTGCGCCCGAGCGCTGGGGAAAGAACGAGTGCTCGGCCTCTTTATGCCGGAGGCCGATTCCGATCCTGAGAGTTTGCGTCTGGGCCGCAAAGTGGCGGACTCGCTGGGCATTGAAACATTGTTGGAGGATATTCATCCGATTTTGGAGGCGTCGGGCTGTTACCGCAGGCGCAACGAGGCCATCCGCGAGGTGGTGCCGGAATACGGGAAGGATTGGAAGTCGAAGATTGTCTTGCCGGATCTTCTTAATAGGCCGGGCTACGCGATCCATTCGCTGGTCGTCCAACCTCCGGGCGGCGCACAGACCCGTGTGCGTCTCACGAAAACTGCTTATTGGGGGATCGTGGCCGCCACCAACTTCAAGCAGCGCACCCGGCAGATGATGGAGTACTACCACGCGGACCGATTGCTCTACGCCGTGGTAGGCACGCCTAACCGGCTGGAGTATGACCAGGGATTTTTCGTTAAGGGTGGGGACGGTTTAGCTGATCTGAAGCCCATCGCTCACCTGTACAAGTCACAGGTGTACCAACTCGCGGCGTATTTGGGACTTCCGAGCGAGATCCAGCGCCGGTCTCCCACGACCGACACGTACTCGCTGAATCAGACTCAGGAAGAGTTCTACTTTTCGGTTTCGCTGGAGAAGTTCGACCTGTGTTTATTGGGGAAGAACTTGGGTGTGCCGGCCGCAGAAGTGGCGCCGGCCGCTGGTCTTACCGCCGACCAGGTGACGCGCGTTTGCGAAATGATCGATTCCAAGAGGAAGGTGACGCGGTACCAGCACTTGGCTGCGCTCCTAGCCGAGCCGGTTCAGGAGATCGGCCATTAGGCCGGCTCGAGTCCGAATCTCTGGAAGAAGTAGCGGGCCGTGCGGCGGAGCGCCATTTCCATGGAGCCGCGCCGCCGGAAGCGAATCCCGCGATCGAGTTGCCTCAACTGCTCCGGCGAGAGCCGCCATCCGGAGGCGCCGCAGTTCTCCGTGACGTGTTCGGCTGTACTTGCTTTCGGAATGGTCACCACCCCGTCCTTAGCGATGAGCCAGTTCAAGGCGACTTGTGCCCGAGTTTTTCCCGTCTCGCCGGCCACCTGATCTAGCACATGGTTTGGATCCATCCTTGAAATTTGCTCGAGGCCGTGACCTAGAGGGGTAAACGCAATTACGGCGATCTGATTCTCCTGGCAGTATTGCAGCAGCGTTCCTTCGATCGTCCTGTCAATCAAGCTATACCGCACTTGATTGGAGAATATTGTGTGCCGCGAGAGACCCGCCTGGGCGCGACGCAATTCCGGCACCAGAAAATTACTGACACCGATGAACCGGACTTTCCCCTGTTCAACCAGCTCTTCCATCGCGCTCATCGTCTCCTCCAATGGCACAATGAGGTTGGGCCAATGCAGTTGATACAGGTCGATGAAGTCGGTACGCAGTCGGCGCAGGCTTGCTTCCGCAGCGAACTGTACATCGCGGCGACGAAAGTGATGGGGCGAGATTTTTGTGGCCAGGAATACTTTGTCCCGAATTCCGTGGATGGCCTCGCCAACTACCTCTTCGGTTCCATAGGACTCGGCGGTGTCGATCAGTGTGCGGCCGAGTTCGATTGCGCGGCGAAGCGGGGTGACTCCCCCCAGATACTTCCACGTGCCCAGCCCAACCTCCGATAGCAGTACTCGTTTCGAGCTGAACTGTTTGTACTCCATTGAAGTGCGAACGGTGACCTACGTTTTTGGCCCCAGAATCGAAGCGGGTTCGACAAGCGACGCATCCTCCTGTGAGGAATGGTCGGCCTGGGGAGGTCGAATCGGTTTGATCCTCATCAGGAACTCCCGCAGAGGCGTGTCAAAAGTCAGGGGGATTCCGCATTTCGCGACTGGTCGGGCCGGATTTCCCTGCACCATGGTGAGTGGAGGGACGGATCGAGTGACTACGGAACCCGCCGTCACGACTGCGCCGCGACTTATGGTCACGTTGGGAAGAATCAAACACCCCGGACCCACAAAGGCCTCATCCTCAATGCGGATGGAAATGTTATCGTGCAACCGCGCTTCGTGCGGGGGGTTTCCCTCGAAGTGGGCAATGAGCGTGCTGCGCATCCCAATGACGACATTGTTTCCGATCGAGACCCACTCGGGGAATGCCGTCTCAATCATGACTGCCGTACCGATGTGCACATACGTCCCGATCTTCACGCCCCGCCAGCGGTGCAGCCGTACACGCAGCGTCGCTTGGCCCGGTACGTAGAGCGCCAGCAGTTGCAGCAGCCGCTTACGCATCCCCAAGAAAAGGGGCTCCGGGGGGAACCGTCGCCCATGATTGGAAGTGGCTTCCATTACCAATTCTCCATCGAACAACAGGCCTGCTCAGAGCGGCCTATTCTACCTGCAACACGCACTTTCCCACCAACAAGGAAAGCCGAAAACCATCAATGCCGTCAAAGTTCTGGCCTCACCGAAGGCCCACAATGTTCGAAGCACGTCGAAAGCGATGCAATTCATACTTTCTCAAACAAGGCCTGGGCAGTCTTACATTGGTACAAAATAACGCCCACCCAAGTTCCGAGCACGTTTGTGATGACATCTGTCATGTCAGAACCGCGCGTGGGGAGATTAACCTGCAGGATCTCTATTGTGAGACTGACCGTTCCTCCCAGAATGATAGCGGCCATGGCTGGCCGCTGGATTTGCCGGAGTGAGAAATAGGCGCGAAACAAAAAGCCAACAGGAATAAAGCCAGCAATATTGACGAGGATGTCTTGCCAGTTGCTTAGAGATGGGGGACCCAGAAATACGGGAGCTACCAGGGTGAACTGTTCTGGAATCTGCAAATCGACTCCTGAATGGACCTGGTTATGAACAACCCTTCCCGTATGCTCATCGAAAACGTAGAGCGCAACACTGCGCTCATTCTCCGTGATCGCAGGCCGTCCCTTTTCTGTCCAGTTCTTGTAGTGTTGAAAAACTTGTGCCCCAGTGAGTTCCTGTTCGTAAATGGCCAGCCCCCGCAGCTGGCCGGCCCAGGCATCGTATTCCACGGGCGAGTTGCCGAAAACAAGTTGACCGGCGATGTTTTTACCGGACAGCCGAAATCGTGAAAACGTTTTGACCACAACACCATCCCGGTAGACCGCTGTCCCCTGCGTGCTTGAGATGATTGTCAGGAAGGACGGCCTTTCTCGACTGAAAACATCCTCAACTTCGGCTTCCTTCGCTCTCACCTGCTGTTGCTCATTCCGGATTTCACTTCGCAATATCAATTCGTCACGATATTGACGCAGCGAAAACTGAAGAGGAAACTCCGGTGTGTAAAACGCCAGAAAAATATTCGAAGCATTCAAAAAGCTGGGCTGCATCCAAATCTCAAGACTGATGCCTGTTTCATCTTGCAAACTCGTCTTGAATGGGCCCGAGCCCACCAGGGTGCCGCGTTTGCCAAAACGGAGGCCATTGAAATCATCTAACCACGTCACCTCATTCTTGGGAGCGTGGAATGGCCAAAGCCCCCCCACTAAAATACCGCATGAAAGGAGCACGCACATCCGACCGAGAAGCTTTGCTGATATCATTTTCTTGGTGGCACGCCGATCGTTGTGACGGAGTTCATTCAAAATGTTCGCAAAAATCTTATCCCAGCTTCAACCCATGCTGCTGCTGAGCGGCTTGCAGTCGAGCCGCTAGTTCCTTAGCGAGACGCGAGACGTTCGGTGCGATCAGCATGCTCTGCTGATGGCCGGGCACTTCGCAAACATCTAGTTGACCGTTGAGAACGTCCTTCCATCCCAAATGCAGATCCGCAGCCAACCCTGGCAATTGTTTGCTGGCACGAAAAAGAATCACGTCGCCGAAGTACGGGCGTGGAACATATTTTTCAAAAGCTTTGTCATGCTCAATTCCAAGGGACTCTAGGATATAGGGCATTGACAAATTCGTGCGTGGGATTTGCCGGTTACCCATCACATTGTCGAACGCGATGGCCGTCCGCGCGCGAGCGACATCCCAGCTGCGCCTAAATCTCTCACGGAGATGGACTTCTCCCCTATGAGAGAAGTTCTCTCGTTCCAGGTCGATTCGCTTTGCCACCCGATACCACCAGCGAAGGAACAAAGAGGTATTCGGCTTGAAAAATGCCAAGGCTGGATGCATCGCCTGGATCATGACGACCAAGGCCACTTCTTCACCGGCGGTGCGGAGTTGTTGAGCGGCCTCGAGTGCCATGAGTCCGCCGAAGCAAAAACCGCCCAAGAAATACGGTCCTTCCGGTTGGAGGATTCTCAGTTCCTCCAGATAAGCCGCAGCCATTTTTTCTAAAGATAGGTCCCTTTCAATACAACCATCCAGGCCGCGAGCCTGGAGGGCATACACGGGCTGGTCCGCTTCCAGGAGGTTTGCCAGTGGATAGTACTCCAGGACGTTGCCTCCATGGCTGTGCATGAGGAAGAGCGGCGGTTTGAATCCCCCTGGGCGAATTGGCACGAGCGCAGACCAAGAAGGTTTCCATTTCTCTTTTCGAAGTACGTCGGCTAGATCACCGATGGTTGGAGCTTGTATCAGCGTGGCGAGCGGCAATCGTTTCTTATAGAGCTTCTCGATTTCTACGACGATGCGAAGCGCGAGAATGGAATGCCCGCCGAGCTCAAAGAAATTGTCGTGCAGCCCTACGCGCCTGACTTTTAAGACCTTCGACCAGAGCTGGGCCAGCCCCTGTTCGAGCGGGTCCCGGGGCGCGGCAAATTCTCCTTTGATCTCCATTTGCCCCGCATCCGGAGGGGGCAGCGCCTTCCGATCAATCTTGCCGTTTGGTGTCAGCGGCAACGCCTCCAGCAAGACCACGGATGAAGGCACCATGAATTCTGGCAGGATTCGTTTGACGTGCTGGCGCAGATCTTCCGCAGACGGGGCCGCACCTGGCTCGGACACGACGTAAGCCACCAGCCGCTGCATGCCGGGCTCGTCCTCGCGGGCCAGCACCACGCACTGACGGACCGCAGGGTGCTGGTCAAGCGTCGCCTCGATCTCCCCCAATTCAATTCGGAAGCCGCGCAACTTGACTTGATGGTCCAGCCGACCCAGGTACTGAATGTTGCCGTCGGGCAACCAGCGGCACGCATCCCCCGTGCGGTACACACGCGCTCCTCCTTCTGCGCGGAAAGGATGGGGAACGAACCGTTCGGCTGTCAGATCGGGACGCCCGTAATAGCCGCGCGCCAGACCCTCGCCCCCGAGATACAGTTCGCCCGTCACGCCAATGGGAACGGGATTGCGATAAGTATCGAGGATGTAGCCTTGTGTGTTAGCGATCGGCCGGCCGATTGTGACCGGATATCCGCGCGGCACCAGCGTGAAAGTCGAATAGGTGGTTGCCTCGGTCGGGCCGTACAGGTTGTAGACTTTTTCGGCGCACGTATTTGCGTAGATCTGCTCCACCAGTGCGTCAGGCAGGGCCTCGCCCGCCAGGTTCACCGTTTTCACCGATGCCGGAACTCCGCCCATGCGCACTAATTCGGCGATGGCGGAGGGCACCGTGTTGATCAGGGTTACTTTGTCTTTGGCGGGCATCGTAGGCAGGTAAAGCAGGTTGGGAGACACGATGATATTCCCACCCGCGCTCAGCGTGACAAACATCTCGAACACCGACAAATCGAAGCAGACCGACGTGGAAAAGAGAACACCCGCGAGTTCCTGCGGAGTGAAAACCTGGTTGGCCCAGTGCACAAAAGTCACCGCCGTACGATGTTCCAGAGCTACTCCCTTCGGCCTGCCCGTAGACCCGGAAGTAAACAACACGTACGCCAGGTGCTCCGGCCCCACTTGCGTGACGGGATTTGCCTCCGGCTCGACGGCGATTCGCGCCCAATCTGCGTCGAGACGGATGGATTGTCCGGCAAAGCTCGGCAGCTCCTTGACGCACGATTCCTGGGTAAGGACGATGGGGGCTCTCGAGTCTTCCAGGATGTACCCGATTCTTTCCTTTGGGTAATCTGGGTCAATTGGCACATACGCGCCGCCAGCTTTCAGAATGCCCAGGATACCCACAACCATCTCCAGCGAGCGCTCGACGAAAAGGCCGACAAGCACATCCGGCCCGACGCCCAATGCCCTTAGGTGATGCGCGACTTGATTGGCGCGACGATTGAGCTGGTCGTAAGTAAGATGTGAGTTCTCAAAGGTCACGGCGCAAGCGTCCGGCGTTTTCTCTGCCTGACGCTCGAACCATTCGTGGAGGGTCTGCTGCTTCGGGAATTCCACTCCGGCCTGGTTCCAGCCGACCGTCAGTTCCTTGCGCTCGGCTTCCGTCAGGATGGGCAGTTTGCCCAGCGTTTCCGCCGGGTTCACCGCAATGCTTTCCAGCAAAGTTTGGTAGTGCCTCAGCCACCGTTCGATCGTCGCAGCGTCAAACAAGTCGGTGTTGTAGTTACACTCCACACATAGCCCGCGCGGCCCATCAACGAAATTGAAAAACAGATCAAAATGAAGCGCTCGCTTTGGGTTCAGCTCACACGCGAACTCGACACCATGAAACTCCGCCGCGCCCGGATCCTGATCCAGATTGAAGATGACCTCCACGAGCGGCGGCCGCCCCGCGCTGCGCGGCACTTTGAGGTGCTGGAGAATGCCGCCAATCGTGCTTTGGTGGTGATCGTAGGCGTCCAACACGTTCTTCTTCACGGCCGCCAGGTTTTCCTGAAAGCTGGCTTCCGCTTGAAGCCGCGTACGAACTGGGAGGAGGTTTACGCAGTGTCCCACAAGACAAGTGTTGCCGGTCACGGACTGGCCAGCCACTCCTAGGCCCATGACCAGATCCGTCTGGCCTGTCAAGCGGTGGAGGAGCGCCTTCAATGCGGCCATCAGCAGGACAACCATCGTCGTGCGTTGCCGCCCGGCCGTACGCTTGAGTAACTGATGAAGCGATGCGTCCAGGTCCCGTTTCAGCGTGGACGCCCTGGCGGACCGCACGGCAGGACGCGGGCGATCCGTCGGAAGGTCGAGCGGCGCTGGCACGTCTGCAAACTGCTGGCGCCAGTACTCCATTGCATCGCGTGCCACCGAACTATCGGCCTGGCTGGCCAGCGCATACTCTCGGAAAGGTATGGGTGCTTCCAAGACAGGCTGAGCGCCTTGCTTCAACGCGGAGTAAATTACGGCCAACTCGCTCACCAGCACCTCGGCTGACCAGCCGTCGCAAACGATGTGATGCGCAGTCCAGATCACCACATGGTGCTCTGTCGAAAGCCGGGCGATTCTTACACGCAATAACGGCCCTGCGACAAGATCGAATGGTTCGGACACTTCCTGTTCGATGAGCGTCGTTAACCCGCGCTCCCTCTCGGTTTCGTTCTGAGCACTGAAATCAGACAGGGGCACGTCGAGCTTCGTGCCGGGTCGCACCCGCTGCCACTGGCCGTCTGCGCTGAGATTGGCCAGCAGAATGGAGTGCCGTTGGACGACTCGGCGCACTGCTTCGCGGAACACCTCCACATCGAACGCTCCGCGGAACTGCAGCTTCAGCGATTCGTTGTAAGCGATCGCCGCTTCTCCCCCCATCTGGGCAGCAAGCCAGATTTCCTTCTGCGCTTCCGTCAGGGGGAATGTGCCGCTTGGACCGGCCGGTTCAGTCACGGCCGTAGCGGGCCGCTTGCGCATTGGCGTTGCGTCCGCCGGATTTTTCAAAGCCGCCGCAGCTTGCCCTGTTCGGTCTGAAGGCGGCAAAAACTCTCCAGATCGCATTTCGGAGAGACTCTCGCGGAATGCGCGGAGCAGCCGGGCGAAATCCTCGTCGGTGTGGGCTGTGGTGATGATGAAAGCACGGTTTTCCCAAATGTGGATGCCTCGTTCACGGAGCAGATAGAAAAGCAATCCGGCAAACTTCTGCTCCGGCAAGGGCGTCAGGTGCATGATCGAGCTAAATTGGGTTAGATGATAAGGTGCCTGGAACTCATCGAGCAGAGCTTGGATTTGGCTGGCCACCTGCGCTGTTCGCTCGTTTAGTCGCCGCTGCAGTTCTGGCCCGGCCTGTTTCAGGTGGGTGAGGACGGCCTTGGCAGCAGCCAACGCCAGTGGGTGCCGTACAAAAGTGCCAGCGAAGAAAGTGACGCCGACCTCGGGGAACGACGTGTCGCCATACTGCCACTTTCCACCGTCCAGGGCGTCCATGTACTTCGCGTCCCCTGATACCACGCCTATGGGCAGCCCGCCGCCGATGACTTTGCCGTACGTCGCCAGGTCCGCGCGCACGTCGAAATACGCCTGTGCTCCGCCCGGATGCAGGCGGAAACCGGTTACCACCTCGTCGAAAATTAAGGCCGAGCCCGTCTGCTGGGTGACTCGCCGAAGTTCGTGCAGGAACTCCCGGGGTTGCAAGTCTAGCCTGCGACTCTGTACCGGTTCCACCAAGACGGCCGCAATCTCTGATCCGCATGCTCGGAGAATCTCCAGTGATTGCGGATTGCCATAATCCAGCACAATCACCTGCGCGAGGGCGCTTTCGGGAATCCCGGGAGCAATCGCCGCGGCGCGTGTCTGGCCGCCGACGGTGAGCGGACGGAACAGTACTTCGTCAAAAATGCCGTGATACGCGCCCGCAAAAACGGCAATCTTGTCGCGCCCGGTGACGGTCCGAGCCACGCGAGTCGCAGCCAACACCGCTTCCGATCCGGTGTTGGTAAAACCCACGCGCTCCATTCCTGTAAATTCCTTCACCAGGGCAGCGACTTCACCCGCGAGCGGCTGGATGGGACCGATTTCGAAGCCGCGTTGCAGTTGTTCCAGGACGGCCTTGACGACAAACGGCGGCCGGTGCCCGAACATGCTGGCGCCGAAACCCATCACAAAATCCACGTACTCGTTACCGTCAACGTCCCAGACCTTCGACCCGTCTGATCGGGTAGTCACGAGCGGGTAGACCATTTCCTTCCAAAGCTGCTTGAATCCTGCTGCGGAGCGCGGATCGGCCAAGAACGGCCGATTTTCAGCGGCAAGTTGTTTTGATCGCGGTGTGCGTTGAGTGTAGCGAGCAATCCATGCGTCCAGGGCGCGGGACTGGTTCGCAGAAAGGGCCAGACCGGCGGCCCGGTCAAACGGCTTGAATGGCCCATGGGATTTGATTTCCGATTTCGCGGAGGGCACCACTGCAGGTGGCGCCGGGAGCGAAGGCGACGGACTGGTGGCGGGCTGCTGGCCCATCAACTGGAGCAACTGGCTAGTGATCTGCTGCTGCTGTTGCAAGAGCTGCTCGAGAGCAGAACTGGGAGGACTCCCGCTCACGGGCGCTGCCGTTGCAACCGGCAATGGAGCGGCAGGCATGGCCGCGAACTTCTCCGGAGGCAAAGTGGCATCCAGATGAGCCGCGATGGCATCCAGCGAACTCAATTCCTCCATCAACTGGCGGAAGCTGATCGAGGCGCCAAACTTGCGCTGGAACAATGTGGCAGCCTGCGTCAGCAACAAGGAATCCAGCCCCAGTTCCAGGAGGTTGGTGGTCGGATCCACGCCGGAAAGATCGTAGCCGGAGAGTTCATGCAACAACGAACGAGCAGCAACCAGCAAACGTTCTTTCCGAGGCACGTCTGGTTCCGTCTGGGTCTGCGGCGCAGATGGGGCCACGCTTGCCGGTACCGGATGCGCTTCCGAAGCTGACGGTGGATGCGCAGCGGTTGAGGCCATGGCTCCCGGCAAACCTGGCGGATTTGGAAGCGGTCCGGCCGCTGGAGCCGGTTCCGGCCAATAGCGTTTGCGCTCGAAGGGATACGTGGGCAGGACTACCCTGCGGCGCCTCTCGTTCGCGTAAAACCCCTGCCAATTGGGGGTAATGCCCGCCATCCAGAGCCGGCCCAGAGCCTCCAGAATGCCCCGCGGCTCCTGGTCGCCCGTTAGAGGCAAAGATGCAAGGACAATTTGATTCGCTGAATTGGCGGGATGCTGCCGCGCCAGTGTCGTGAGCGTCTGGCCCGGGCCGACTTCCAGCAAAACATTTCTGGCATTGCTCAACAGCTCTCCGACACCCTCCGCGAAGCGCACCGTTTGCCGCACGTGACCCGCCCAATATTCGGGTGTCTTGGCTTCCTCGGCGGTGATCCAGCGAGCCGTGACGTTGGAAACGAATGGAGTCTGGGGGGCGTGGAGCTTCACCCGGCGAAGCAGCTCAGTGAACGGGGCAAGCACCGGCTCCATCATTGCGGAATGGAAGGCGTGCGAAGTATGCAGGTGCCGGACCAAAACACCGCGGGATCCCAGCTGTTTTTCCAACGCCGCGATGGCGTCGTGAGGCCCGGACACAACGCACAGTTGCGGCGAGTTGATGGCGGCGATCGACAATTCCGGACTGAGCAGCGGCAAAACTTCTTTCTCGGGCAGCCGGATCGAAAGCATCGCTCCGCCCGGCTGCGCCTGCACCAGCGCGCCGCGACGCGCCACGAGTGCAAGCGCATCCTCGAGCGTAAACACGCCGGCCAGACACGCTGCCACATACTCACCCACGCTGTGACCGATCATCGCAGCCGGCTTGACGCCCCACGACATCCAGAGTCTTGCGAGGGCATATTCCGTGACGAACAGCGCCGGTTGCGTGAAACGGGTCTGCACGAGCAACTCTTCCGACTCTTTCTCCGATCCCGCGGCAGGAAACATGAGCGTGCGCAGATCGATTCCGAGAATGGGTTGAATTAATTCCACGCAACGATCGACCTCGGTGCGGTAGACGGGCTCCATTCGATAAAGTTCCGCGCCCATGCCCGGATATTGCGCGCCCTGGCCGGGGAACATGAACACGACAGGCGGCTCGCTGAGTTGCTGGTGGTGGGTATACACGCGCTTTGGGTCGCGCGTCTCCAGCACGGCTACACCATTCGCGGCGCTTTGACAGGCCACGATGCGGCGGTGAACGAATTCGCTCCGGCCGGTTTGCAATGTGAAAGCCGCGTCCGCCAACTCCTGCTTGGCACTCTCGGCATTCGCGTGGCCGGCGAGATGTTTCAGATACTCGGAGAGGTTTGCGGTCGCGCGGTCTAGCGCGTCCGTCGTCTTCGCGGAAAGCACCAGCAATTGCCACGGTCGCGAAGGTCCGGGTGGCGGCAGTTCCGGCGCTTCCTCGAGAACGATATGCGCATTGGTGCCACCCGTGCCGAATGAACTCACGCCGGCGCGGCGCGGCACTCCCGGCTTTGTGTTCCATTGCTGAAGCGAGGCGTTGACGTAAAACGGGCTGTTATCCAGGTCGAGTTTCGGATTCGGCTTCGTAAAGTGCAGGCTCGCGGGAATTATTTTGTTTTGAAGTGCAAGCGCCATCTTGATGAGGCCAGTCACTCCAGCAGCCGCGTCCAAATGACCGACGTTCGTCTTCACGGACCCCAGCGCGCAGAACTGCCGCGCCTGCGTCCCCAAGCGAAATGCCTTCGTCAAGCCGGCCACTTCGATCGGGTCACCCAACGGCGTGGCAGTGCCGTGCGCTTCGACGCAGGAGATGGTGTCCGGATCGACACCGGCGAGCGCGTGCGCCATCGCAATCACTGCTGATTGGCCCTCGACGCCGGGCGCGCCGAAGCTGACGCGCTGTGAGCCGTCGTTGTTGAGCGCGGCGCCCTTGATCACGGCGTAGATCCGGTCGCCGTCGTTCACCGCGTCTTCGAGGCGCTTGAGTACGACCACGCCCACGCCATTACTGAAAGCCGTGCCCGAAGCTTGGGCATCAAACGTGCGCGTGTGCCCATCAGACGATCCTATATTGCCTTCGTCGAAGTAATAGCCGCTCTTTTGCGGCACTCTCACCGACGCGCCGCCGGCCAGCGCCATGTCGCACTGATGTGTCAGGAGGAACTGGCAGGCCTGGCACACCGCGACGAGCGAAGTCGAGCAGGCCGTGCTGACATTTAGCGCAGGGCCGGTCAGTCCCAGTTTGTACGCCACGCGCGTGGTCAGGTAGTCCTTTTCGTTGCCGAGCATTACCAGGTCGGATCCGACCAGCTCGAGCAGGTCCGGCCGCTGCTGCAGCGCGTTCGGAAAATAAGTGTTGCAGTTCACTCCAGCAAACACGCCCACCGTGCCGCGAACATGACTTGGAGCGTAACCGGCGCGTTCTAACGCCGCCCAACAGGCTTCGAGAAAGACGCGCTGCTGCGGGTCGGTAACCTCAGCTTCTTTCGGATGAATGCCGAAGAAGGCGGCATCGAAACAGTCCGCTTCCTTCAGGACTCCGCGAGCTGGCACATATTGACCGCGGCGTTTCAGTGCTGCTGCGTCCAATCCCGACTCGGCCAGCTCTGCGTCGCTAAAGAATGAAATGCTTTCTTTTCCCGCGACCAGGTTGGTCCAGAATTCCTCGATGCTTTCCGCTCCAGGAAATCGTCCGGCCATGCCGATGATTGCAATGCCCTCGTAGGGTCCTTCGCTCATTGTCTTTCTTTCTTCCCCTTGGTTCGCAGTTGAGCCAACGCTTGTTTTTGTCGCTGTGCGCGGTCGCGCCACTGTTCACCGTTTTCAGGTGCCGGTGCGGCGGCCTGCCCCAGATAACGCGCCAGCGAACGAATCGTCGGATGCTCAAAGAGCGTGACGATTGGGAATTCGGTCCGTAGCGTCTCCAGGAGCCGGCTATGTGTCTGGACGAGCAGCAACGAATGACCGCCCAGATCGAAAAAGTTATCTTCGATGCTGATTTGATCCACCCCGAACATCTTCTGCCACACGCCGGCTATCGCGTGCTCCATTTCCGTTTGCGGCGGCACAAAATTCTGCGATTGTGCGCCAAGCCTTCGCTTGTTCTGCGCGCCCGCGGCGGCCGGTGGTGAAATCAACTCCTGCAACTCCGCGACCCGTTTATCAAGGAAAGCGGGCAGCCGCTCCAACAGCGTGGCCAGATCACGCCCCCACCGTTCCACGGTTGCGAGCGAAACGCTCTCCCGGTCGTAAATCAGCGTCAACCGCAACACGGCCTCCGGCTCGGCGAGGAGCAGCACAGGATAGTTCGTATGAACTGGCCCGGCGAATCCGGTGATCTCGATGCGCTCGCCGAAGCGCCGTGCCGATTCGTCCACCAGATAATTTTGAAAGACAATCAAGCTGTCAAAGAGCCGGTGCCGCCAGGGCACTTCGCTCCAGCCCTGGATCTCCATCAGCGGCGTGAATTGAAACGGACTCATCTCCAGCAATCGCGCGTGAATCTGCCGGAAGAATTCTCCAGCCGTCGAATCTCGGTTGACTTTGACGCGCACGGGCAAATTGTTCACGAAAGGCCCCACGATGGATTCAACCCCGCGCAAGTCTGCCGGGCGTCCCGCGAACGCGGCGCCGAAAACCACGTCTGCGACACCGCTCTGGCGGCTGAGCAGGAGCGCCCATGCGCCCTGCACCAGCGTGCTGAACGTGAGTTGAAGCCGACGCGCCGCAGATTGAAGCGCGTTGGTCGCATCGCTCGAAATCTGCAGCGCATGTTCGCCGTAGCGTTCGCCACTTCCGTCAGCATCGGCGGTCTCGCGCGGCAGTGGCGTCGGATCGCGGAATCCAACAAGGTGCTCCTGCCAAAATTCGTGCGCTTCGTCGGATGATTGTCTGCCCAACCATTCGAGATAGTCGCGATACGGGCGCACCGGTTCGAGCTGCGCTGGTAGCTTTTGGGAGAGCGCTTCGTACAACCGGCTCGCATCGCGGAACACCACCGGCCACGACCAGCCGTCGAGCAGCAGCGCGGGAACGCTCCACAAGAATTTCCACGATTCGTCCGACACTCGAACGAGCGCGAATCGCATCGCCGGCGCCTCGCTCAGCGTCAACGGCTGCGCGCGGTCCTGTTGCAAGAAGGAGGACCAGCGTTCCGCTTGTTGATCGGACGGCAAACCGCGCCAGTCCTCAATGGTCCAGGGCAGACGCACGTCCCGATGCACCATCTGCACCGGCTCGCTCAAACCTTCGCCATGGATCGAGGAGCGCAGGATGGTGTGCCGTCGCACTGTTTCCAGCCATGCCCGCTGGAAAGCGGAAACGTCCAAATCTCCGCGCAGGGTGCAATGCCACTGATCGAATGCTGATAGCACGGCCCCGGGGTTTGCAGAAAAGAACAGCGTCTGAATCGGTGACAGCGGATAGATGTCCTCAACATCGCGCCGTCCCGCCAACAGCCGATCCAGCGTGGGCTGATTCAGTCGAGCCAGCGGAAAATCCGAAGGCGTGCGCCCGCCAGCGTGCGGCAATTGGCAATGATCGATCATTTCCCTCAGCGCGGCCAGAAACTCACCGGTTAATTGCCGGATTGCTGTTTCCGGGTGCAGGTGTGGGCTGTACGTCCACCACACCTCCAGCCGGCCATTGATCACCAGACTGTTCACTTCCAGCACGTGGAGCCGGCGCTGCTTGGGGCTATGCCACGGGCCAGTGGATTCGGAGGCAAAACGGAACAGCTTCGAGCCAATCAAGACCTGGTCGAACTGGCCGAGGTAATTGAACAGCATGGGAGGTTCCGTCCGGGTGGAGAGGTCCGCGTCCGCGCTCAAGTAGCGCAAGATGCTGTAGCCTATGCCACGCTTCGGGACCTGACGAAGCTGCTCCTTTACCGATTTCAAGGCTTCGCCGGGTTGCCAGGACTTTCCGGCCTCAGGCAGCTCCAGTCGCACGGGGAAGATGGATGTGAACCAACCCACCGTTCGGGACAAGTCCAATTCCTCAAACAGGCTTTCGCGCCCGTGACCCTCCAAGTTTGTGAAGAGCACGGGGCTGCCACTCCAGCGGCCCCACGCTCGCACCAGCGCAGTCAAGAGCACATCGTTGATTTGAGTGTTGTAGGCCGCGGGAACCTGCTGAAGCAGCGACTGGGTCTCCTCAATAGAAAGGGAAACTTTCAATGTGCCGGCCGTTCCTTCGGTGTTCTTGGCGGAACCTTCGGGAATCGCCAATGGCTCGATTGCTTTGGCTATGCCGTCTGGTTTGGGGATCTCTTTCCAGTAGGGCAATTCTTCTCGCAGCGACTTCGCCACAGCGAACTCCCGCAGCCGCTCGGCCCACGTTTTGTAGGATGTCGTCTTGGCGGGCAGTTGAACTGCTTGCCCCGCCTTGAGTTGCTGATAAGCGGTTTCCAAATCCTCCAGTAAAGGACGCCACGAAATGCCATCGACCGCCAAATGGTGGACTACAAACAGCATCCGGCCGGGCCGGTCAGGACCCAGGTCAAAATAGACGACACGCCAGAGCGGGCCCTTTTCCAGATTGAGACTGGCTTGCGCGGACACCGCAGCCGCTTCCACAAACCGCCGCTGCTCCGCTTCATCCAAGAGAACAATATCCGTCCACTGTAATGGCGCGGAATGTTCAGAGGTGGAATAAAACTGGCGCCAGCCCCCCGCCTCATGAACGAAGCGCAACCGCAAGGAGTCGTGTTGCCGGCCCAATTCGTTGAGTGCCCGCTCCAGCAACGAGCGATCCATCCTCTCTGCTACTTCGAGCATGAAGGCCTGGTTGTAATGCTCCGGCGCGTCGAGGTCCTGCTCGAAAAACCACTGCTGAATCGGGGTCAATGGCACGTCGCCGGCGACCGCTTCCGGCATGGTCTGCGTTTCGTCCGCCACGCCAGCCGCGGCCGCCAGTTCCGCAATAGTCTGGTGCGCAAACAAAAGTTTTGGGGTCAGCTTCAGCCCCTCGCCTCGTGCTAATGACAAAATCTGAATGCTCAAGATCGAGTCGCCGCCCAACTCGAAAAAGTTGTCGTTGATTCCCACCCGCTTCAACCGCAGCACCTTCGACCAGATCGTCGCCAACTTCGTTTCGGCTTCCGTTCGCGGAGCCACGTAGCGGCCGGCAAGCTCGGGTCGTTGCTGTTCTGGAAGGGGCAGCGCTTTGCGGTCTACCTTGCCGTTGGTGGTGAGGGGCAATTTTTCCAAGAACACAAACGCTGCCGGTACCATGTACTCGGGTAACTTTTTCTTGAGATGTTCGCGCAAAACGCTCACATCCGGGCTCGGCTGCGGCGCAACGAGATAAGCCACCAAACGCTTTGCGCCCGGCGAGTCCTCCCGCGCGATCACCGCTGCTTCTCGCACCGCTGAATGCTTGCAGAGCACCGATTCGATCTCGCCCAACTCAATGCGAAAGCCACGGATCTTCACCTGGTGATCGATTCGCCCCAAATACTCAATGTCGCGGCCCGGCAGAAATCTCGCCAGATCGCCCGTCCTGTAAAGTCGCGCACCCGGCTGACCGGTCAACTGGTCGGGAACAAATCGCTCCGCCGTCAACTCCGGACGGCGAAGATACCCGCGGGCCAAGCCTGCGCCGCCCACGTACATTTCTCCGGGCACTCCGATGGGCACGGGCTGCCGTTGAGCGTCCAGAATGTAAATCTGCAGATCGGGAATGGGCACTCCGATGACGCTGCTTGAGCCAAGATCGTCCTTCGACACCGGCCGATACGTTACGTGCACTGTCGTCTCGGTAATGCCATACATGTTCACGAGTCGCGGCTTCTGGTCCCCGTGGCGCTCAAACCACGGCCGCAGACTCTGCATCTCCAACGCTTCGCCGCCAAAAATCACGTAGCGAAGGGCCAGTTGCTTCTGGCCCATCGACTCTTCGGCTTGGATCAGTTGACGGAACGCCGAGGGCGTCTGGTTCAGCACCGTCACCTGTTCCTTGGCCAAAAGTTCGTAAAACGCCTCCGGTGAGCGACTCACCAGGAAAGGCACCACCACCAAACGCCCGCCGTACAGCAGCGCCCCCCACATCTCCCAGACGGAAAAATCAAATGCATTCGAGTGGAACAGCGTCCACACGTCCCGCTCGTTGAATCCATACCAATGCTCGGTGGCGGCGAACAACCGCGCCACGTTCCGGTGCGTGATGAGGGTTCCCTTCGGCTTGCCGGTTGTGCCCGACGTGTAGATGACGTAGGCCAGATGGTCCGGGCTGGCAGCGGAAGGTAGGTTGGCTTCATCTCCCGGCTGCGGCAGCCGTGCCAACACCTGATCGACACAGATCACTTTCGCTCGGGTGGATGGCAGGTTGCCGGCCAGCTTGCTCTCCGTCAACAGCACTGGCGCCTGCGCGTCTTCCAGCATGAACGCCAGTCGATCGGCCGGATACGCAAGGTCGATTGGCAAGTAGGCGCCGCCCGCTTTGAGGATTGCCAGGAGCGCAATGACGAGATCGTTGGACCGATCAATGCAAAGCCCCACGAGCGTATCTGGCTTGACCCCATGCTGCACGAGCTGGCGGGCCAGCCGATTGGCCTGTGCGTTAAGCTGCCCATACGACAACAACTGCCCAGCACACGTCAGGGCCACCGCCTCCGGTTGCCGCGCAACCTGCGCTTCAAACAACTCGTGCAACGTCGCCCTGCCATCGAGAAACAGGTGGCGACTGCCAGGCACAATGGCGGGCGCATTGAACCCCTCGATCAACTCCCGGCGCTCTGCCTCGCCCACGAGCGGGAGATCTTGAACGGCCGCCTGAGGGTTTGCAGCCACGCCTTGCAGCAGCCCTCGCAAGTGGCCGAGCATTCGCTGGACAGCGGCAACGTCCAACCTGCGGCGGTCGAACTCAATCTTGAAGCTGATTTCCTCACCGTCGTAGGCCGCGAGGGTTATGGGGAAGTTGGTCAGCTCGCGGAGTTCGACTTGTCGGTTCGCCCATGCTCCGCCAAGCGAACGCATGGCCGTGTCGAGCCGGTAGTTCTCAAAGACTAGAAGAGTCTCGAACAACGGCTGCGCCGGCGGCACTTGACTGTGCGCCTTCACCTGCGCCAGGGGAGTGTGCTCATGCGGACGAATGTCCAGCCATTGTTGTCGAACACCCCGACAAACGGAAAGTGCGGCGTCCTCCGGGCGGATTCTCACTCGAACCGGCACGGTGTTGATAAACAGGCCGATGGTTTCGTCCGCTTGCGCCACCGACGATTTGCGGCAGGCGCGCGTGGCGCCAAACACAATATCGTTTTCTCCGGAATAACGATGGAGCAGAATTGCCCACGCACCCATCACGAGGGAGTTGACGGTAAGTCCCTGCTCCGCAGCGAGCTTCCGCAACCCGCCGGTAGTCGCACGATCCAGCGCCACCCAGGCTTCGCCCTGCTGATACTCGGCTTCGCCGGCAGGCGACTGCCGATCAACCACCAGAGGCGTCGTCGCCGTGAAACCTGTCAAAGTCTCCTTCCAGAAGGGGTTTGCGGTCGCGAAATTATTTTGCTGGAGCCAGTCGATGTAGCGCCGGTAAGAAACAGTTTTGGAACGAGCAGAGATCTCGCCCTTTTCCAATTCCGCATAGGCCTCAAACACCTCACGCAGGAGCACCGGGAAGCAACGGCCGTCCAGCAATGCATGGTGGAAAGTCCACACGAGCGAAAAAGATTTGTCGCCCCACTGAAGGAGCGAGAGCCGGAGCAGCGGGGCGCAGTCCAGCTCGAACCCGCGAAGGCGGTCCGTCTCCAAGAAAGCTTGGAGGCGTTCGCGCTGGCCGCTTTCGGAAAGTTGACGGGCGTCCTCGACCACTAACGGAACTACCACTTCCGCCAGAATCTCTTGCCGTGGCTGCTCCACGCCTTCCCAGACAAATCGCGCGCGCAGAATATCGTGACGCTTCACCAGCCACTGCCATGCGGTTTCCAGGCGGTGGGAATCCACTGCTTCCGGCAGGTGGACAACCAACTGCTCGATGTCCACGCCGGTGTGCGGTTCCCTCAAATGATGGAACAGCATCCCTTGCTGCATCGGGGAAAGGGGAAAGGCATCGAAGATGGGGTTCAAACTCATGTCAAAAGTAAAATGGCACTCATTCTCCTGGAGCGCCTCCTGAGATCACGCGTGCGCTCGCTGGCTCCAATTCCGGTCGCGCCACGACCGCCAGGCCCCAGCGCCCGTCAAATACACGCGACTGGCAAACGACACCAGCGGATTGCGCCGCCGCATGGCCACAAAGTTAACCAGCTCGTGCCAATTCGACTGATTCAAGGTATTGCTGGAGAGCGTAATGCTCGGCGTGAGCATTTTGGTGGTGTGCCACCAGTGACTCGGGACGAACAGCAGTTCGCCGGGTTCCAGGACAAAAATTGTGGGCACCGCCTTTGCAAACAGCGGGAACCTCTGCAGATCGGGTTTTTCGATGCTGTTGATCAACGAGAGGTTTTCCTTCTCCGGCGACGGGTAAAGAAACTCTTCCTGGCTGGGCGGATAGACGATGAACTGCTTCCGGCCGTAAATCTGCATCAGGAATGCGTGAGTTCCCGCTCCGTCGTAATGGAGCACCGGGAAAGCGCTGCCCTTGCCGCCGATGTAAAGTTCGATGGCGGCGCCCCGGTTCAGCACCTCGCTGACATACTTCACCAGGTAGCGCTCGGGCAGCCAGTTCGGCAGAAAATACTCCGGCAGCGGCTCGATGTCTTGCTTCAAGGAAGGAAACAGGTCATACAGGATGCGGTTGCGGAAATAGGGCGCGGGATTTTCGTCGGTGGATTCGAGAACCCGGTCAATGAACCGTGCCATCGTGTATTCAACTGCGCCGTTGTCGTCCTTGTACCCCACGATGCGCTTCAAATCTTCGTTGATGGTGAACTTCATGTCTCCGAACTCCCGCTTGAAGAACTCGGGGGTCCAGCGCGTCACCGCTTTCCATTGACGCATCGCATCCGTCACCACGACCGGTGTGTTCGCGTAGAGATACTTCTCGGAGAATTCCGAATACGAGAGATTCGCCCGATGCTCAATTTCGAATTTCATGGTATTTGTGAATTCTCCTTCCCATCGCACGATCCGGAGCTTACGACCTCGTCGCTCGCCACTTTTCCTGGAGCGGGGCAGGCACCTCAAAACGTAGTCGGCACGTCTGGGGCCACCCAAACAGCCGAGGAGTCTCTGGCTAACTTCTTCCTAAGGGTTCGCTGCCGACCCCATTATTCGCACTGCCACTTGGTTCCCGGAGTAGCCCAGATACTCGAATGCGACGCGATGTGATTCGATATATTCTTTGAATGCCTTATACTCATGATGCTGCCAATTGGGGTAGTTGAAGAATTCATCAAAAACAATAATGGTGCCCGCCTTGATTCGTGCGGCGCAGTGCTCAAAGATCGTTTTCGTTGAGGAGTATAGATCGCAGTCAATGTGAATAAATGTGAAATCTTCGGGGTGAAGTCGAAGGAATTCGGGTAACGTCTGGTGGAAAAAGCCCACATGGAGTTTCACGTTTCGGCGGACAGGTGGGGGCACTCCTTGTCGCTGAAACCGCTCCGAAAAATCGGTATAGCCCACCCAGTCTTCTGGAAGCCCTTGAAAACTGTCAAAGCCGTGAACCTCCCAGTCCACAAGGTTCGCAATGAAATTGACGGTCGTACCGGCATCGACGCCGAATTCGGCGATAAGCCCTTCCTGGCACCCTTTCAGCGAGAACCGAAGAAGTTTGAACTGATCTTCGAAGAAGATTGCTTTTGGCATATTCTCGTAAATGAAGTCCACTGTTTGAATCGTCGCCCTTTTCTGCACTTCTCTAAACAAATACCCAGCCCATGGGGGAGATGCCGAGAGTCTCGCCCTTTCCACCTTCATTACCGCTCTCTTGAGTAGATCAGCGCAAATGGCTAGTGGCCCCATCTTGTTCCTCGCATTCGCCAAGGAATTGAGACGCTCAAAACTCTAAGCAGGCGTAAACTGCATTTCAATCGCCGAGTGAGCCGAACTCAAAAAGGATCGGTCATTGACTTCACTGCTCGAAATGCGGTCATGTAGCCTGCTATCGGGAAAGCGGCAGGCCTGAAGTACCACTTGGGGTGTCGCCAGGCTCTCGTAAATGCTGATTTGGTCACCTGTGACCAAATGGGTCCATTCGCTGTGCTTAGCACGACCGCGATCGAGGGCTTTAATGCCCGCGTAGTGTGCCACCAACCCGGCGCGCCATACAGCATTTCACCTTCTTCCAGGATGAATCTCAGCGGCTTTGCGCGGGCGAACAAAGGGAATTCGGAAAGGTCCACATCCTTCTCCATTGGGATCTTTGAGATGTTGTCCGCTTCTTGGCTCGGATACATGTAGGGCATTTGATCGGGCTCATAAAGAACCCACGCTTTCCGGCCATGCACTTGGGTAATAAAGGTTTGGGTCCACAAGTCATCATAATGCAGGAACGGAAATGGACTACCCGTTCCCCCGATGTTCATCTCCAGCCCAGTGATGTTTCGGAGTTTGAAGTTAGGAAGCCCGGGCAGCAGATACTTACTTTCGAGCCAATTCGGGTCCCAGTATGCAGGGCGCGGTTCCAAATCTCCCAACAGGTCGGGGAAATCCTTAGGAATTTTCAAGCTAAATAGATATTTCGCGCGGTCTTGAAAAGTTGAAGAAGTGATTTCATCAATGTAGTCCTTCATAAGAACCATGTCCTTCAAAGTGACGCTGCGCTTTCGCTCGAAGACGGGAACCTTCCTGGAGCCGTACTTTTCCCTGAAAAAATCAGGGGTCCATTTCGAAAGAGCTGGCCAATCCCGGGCCGCATCCTTTAGGACTACCGAGCGGTTCTTCAGAACATACTCATGCAGGAATTCCTTCCTGGAGAGCTTCTCCCTCTTGTCGATTTGCCCAGCGGAATAGTCCGTGTCTGAGCCAGTCACCTCGTCTTTCCAAATGTTGAGCGTCCGGGGAGCCTCAGGTTTGGGAGTTTCAATGTTCGTTTTCATAGTGTCCTCCATTCAGCGTCCGCCGAAAAAATCAGATAGAATTGGCATTCAATTCTCCCTCAATAGTCGAGTCGGATTCTTTCTGTAATCGGCTCAACGAAACCGGCTCAACCCGCTTGAGCCAGACTTCGCGCCAATAGCAGTACTCCAGACGAGGACATCCGCCCACCGTTCTGGCGCATAGGCAAGTAATCCCTTCCAGAATCACCGTTCCCTCTACCGTGCGCATCTCGCCGCTGTATTCTGAGATCATCCGATCCAGCCGGCTTCGCACGCGGTATTTTCTCCCGCAGTATCTCCACAGCTCAATGTCGCAAACAAGTCCGCGGTTACGCCCCCGCCGGTCCAGTGTGTCCCGCATCTCCTTCATGGTCTTGATCTCGACGATCTCGCCGGGTTTCAGATCCAGCGTCCCAACCGGCGTCCGCGTCAGATTTCCCAACAACCTGCGGCGACCGAACAAGCTGTCCTTGAACTTCCGCCAAAGGGGCATCAAGATCAATCCGATCATTTCGAACACGCCGACAGCTCCAGCACGGACATCTCGAAAGCACTTCAAGAGAATCTGACTCCGCGTCAAGGGTCGCGACTGCGCGGCTTTGACCAGTTCCGTCGATTGGCAGAAATAACGGCCGGGCGCCGCCATCGTCTTCAATTTGGAGCACGACTCCTCCAGGCCGACTGGATCCGCCGCGGCCGCAGGCTGCCCAGTCACCACTTTGCGCAGCCATGCCATTTTCCAAAACAACATGCACAAACGCTGGCACCCGTCGTGATTGGCCCCCGAACAGCGGAGCCCTTCTAACAGCACCACATCGTTGCGGTAAAACTCACGAATTGCATAATCGCCGCCAGCGCCTTCGATGCATGTCTTCTCCGCCTGCCGAAGCACACGGAACCGCTGGCCGCAAAACTCCATCATTTCCGGCATGAACGGCAGGCCATCTAAAGTCCCCTCGGCATCGAGGGTACGAGCAATTTCCTCCGGGCCTTTCACCTCAACCAAATCACCAGCTCGCAACCTAGCATCCATGCCCATGATCTCGGCTATACGTTCCTTTGCCCGGACAGATTTTGGTCCTACCCAGCTTATGCTGCCGCCATCTTCCCCGGAGATTTCAGCAGGCTCCTCAAACGCTTTTGCAACGGAATTTCGTACGCATAACATATGATCAACGCTGCGGTTTGGACGACCACGAACAACCCCACGGCCACGGCCCAGAAGGCCGGCGCCGTATTGACTTCCCATCCGAGGCGAAGGCAGACGCCCTTCACCGCGCGGAGGAGTGGCGCGTGGATCATATAGAGGGAAAAGCTGGCCATTCCCAGCCGGTTGAGCCAGGGCCGGCTCAGGTGCGCTACGAAGAATCCGCGACCATAGGCCAGACCGAGGACGAGTAGCGCCGAGCCAGGCACGTAGAGCAGCCCGCCCCACAAGGGCCATGGTGCGTGCGGCCTGTAATTGGCGCCAGCCACGATGAGCACGATTCCCGCTAGCTGCGCTAGGCCGGAAAACGCTTCGAGTCTTGACCTCGATGCACTGAGAAAAACGCGGGCCAAGAAGACGCCCGCCAGAAACTCTAGAAACCTCGAGGGCGCGAACCAGGAAACGAAATACATTCGGACAAAAGCTGATTCGCTTTGCCAGAGGAGGAACCCAAGGCCACTAGCAAAGGCGGCAGCCATGAGCACCAGCGCCCAGCGACGGCGGACGCTCCCGAGCGCGAAGAACATAGCCATCGGGGCGAGTAGATAGAAGAACCATTCGCAGCTGATACTCCACGAAGGCACGTTCAAATAGTTATAAAACGTCGGTTTCGTGAACGGCCAGAAGCACTGCAGCAGCAGCATATGAACGGGCACTGCACGCCAGTCGAGGGGCAGCTGCGGGCTGAATATGGCAATGGGCAGCACGATCAGCAACGTCAAGAAGTGGACAGGGTAGATTTTGGTGAGTCGATCCCAGACAAAGCGCTTATACGTGGCCGTGGAAACGCCATCGCGGAACGAATCCGCGTAATTGTAGGTCAGGATGAAGCCGCTTAAAACAAAAAAGAACGACACGCCAACGACCCCTGCATTGAAGTACACCGAATCTCCGCGCAGCTTCTGCATCCCCGGGATGAGTTCGGTGACATGAGACAGATAAACGAATAGCGCCGCGTAAAAGCGGATTCCTGTCAGTCCCGAAAGTTCAACCTTGCGCATGCCTAATCATCCAGACAAATTGGAACTGGCTCATCGCCGCGCACGTGATTTGTTCCTCACCGCACACAAGGACCGTTCCGCGCCTGCCAGCCTGGCCTGACCCTGGCCCTCGAAGTCAAGCCGGAATTACCGAATTATCTTGTCGAAAGCGAATCCACCAAATCGAAATAGTCGTTTTTCTTCACATCCCAGCTATTTTGCTCCACGTATTCATGACCCTTCGCAACCAAGCTTTCGCGGAGTTCCTTGCCCTCGATGACCGCCAGCATTGCATCGGCCATGGCTTGAACGTCCCCGGATGCGAAGAAGTGGACGACGGTTTCATCAAAATAAAAAGTGTCAATCTTGGTTCGCGCCACCACCACCGGAACGCCCTGGGACATGAATTCCATAATTTTTGTGCTGTACGCTTCGTTTCCGAACGAGTCGGCCCGCTTCGGCACAACTCCAAGGTCGGCATTCGCGATCACGTCCGGAATCTGGTCCAAAGGCAAGCTTCCGCGGAACCGTACCTTTCCGTCGAGGCCTAGCTTTGTGGCCAGCCGGACCAAATCAGCTTCCACACCACCGCCACCATAAAGGTGGAATTCAGCATTCCGCACCTTGTCCATGATTAACGCAAAAGCCTTAATAGCAACGTCCAGCCCTTGATGCCACTGGAAGGTGCCCGGGAATAGAATGATGAACTTTCCATCCTGTCGGGTCCGCGGGCGTTGATAGAAGACTGCTGGGTCGACATGGTTCAGGAAAACCGAGCATTTCTCCTTGGGGACAGAGCGCAGAATTAGCTTCTCGTGCCAGAGATGGTTGGAAACAATGACGTGATCGACGAACGCCGCCGACGCCTTCTCGACTTTTTTCAGAAACTTGACGTAGAGGCTGTCTAGGCCTGCCTCAAATTTGCTCGCAAAAAACTCCGGCACAATGTCGTGGATATCCAGAATTAGTCTTGCACCTGTCCATTTCGGATACCATGCAGCAAACACCAGAAAATCCGGAACGTTGTGCACATGGATCAGGTCGTATCGGATCCGGTAGTGCCGGCGCGTAAGGAAGAGGGATGCTGCCAGGAAGAAGCGCAGCAAACGCCATGCATAGGTCCACTTACCCCGCTCGTTGCGCACTCGATTGACTATTCGGAACACCGTCACACCGCTGACTTTCTCCATTCCCAGGGGGACGTCCCCGCCACTCAACGCAATCACGTCCACCTGGTCGCCCCGCCTCACTAGCGCTTCCGCGTAACGGCGCACTCGATTATCGGTTTCGTAGCTATTGTGGGTCAACATGCAGATCTTCCTCCTCGTATCACGCGAGGAAAGCGGCACGTTTTCACTATGAGGCTTGATTGCCAAAGGAGTTCTTCCGTCGACCAGAGCTCAAACCGCCTCGAAGGTCAGCGGGGTTTCACGCTGTCAGCAGGCAGTCTCGGCACACGCTACCGCCTTTGCAGTCCCATCCGGCCCTTGTATTGGACTCCGGGACAGCCCATTTCACTGGTTGGCGCAGCACCACACAAAACTTTGCATGTTTAGTCTTGCAATCAATTTGCCAACCACCATCTGTCACATCCTATTAAATATCTATACGTTAGCACAGAACAGTCGGGCCTGCGGAGCTGATCTGCCATAGAGAAGAGAAAACTTTTTCCCAAGTTTCCCCAAGCACTGACGTTGCGCGGCCTACTTGCCGTGCCTCTAAGCTACGGCCCCGTTCCCCGTAAGTAAATGCATAAGAATTGGTTACATTTCTTAGGAACTTCCAAGTGGAAGAAACCTAGCGACCTCCAAGGTCGGCGCACTTCTGACTGCAAGCAGCTTCGAATTGACGATACAATGGCGTGCCCTGCGCGCGAACTGTTCATTCAGGGACGGAGCGTCATGAAGGTTTGTTCTCCGGACTGGTCCAACCCGCCCGGTGAGCCGCATCTGGAGAAAGAAAACATTCACGTATGGCGCGCGTCCCTCGATTGCGAGGCCGCCGTTCTTCGCCGCCTGGAGACAACTCTCGCGCCGGATGAGAAATCCCGCGCCGCCAGATTCATATTTGCGCGCGACCGCAATCACTTCATCGCGGCACGCGGCATTCTTCGAACGTTATTGGGTGCCTACCTGCAACGATCCGCTGCCGATGTGGGGTTCCTGTATGGACCGCAGAACAAGCCCGCGATTCACTCAGGCAGCGCAGAGCCGCCGATTCACTTCAATCTTTCGCATTCGCACGGCCTCGCAATATACGCGTTTGCGCAGCGACGTGAGGTTGGGATTGACCTGGAAATGATCCAACCCGCGTTCGCCGGCGAGGAGATTGCCGAGCGCTTTTTCTCCTCGCAGGAACTGGCAGAGCTCCGCTCACTCCCACCGCAACTACGGGCGGATGGCTTCTTTCTTTGCTGGACGCGCAAAGAAGCTTATATGAAGGCGCGGGGCACTGGCATGGGGATTCCGCTTGACAGTTTTGATGTGTCGCTCTCGCCTGGGAAACCTGCGGAGCTGCGGAGCACGGACAGCGATCGCTGGAGCATGCAGTCTCTTCAACCCGCGCATGGATACGCCGGGGCGGTGGTGGCGGAAGGTAAGGACTGGGGATTGCGCCTTTGGGACTGGCGTCCATGAGAGAACTCGATGATGCAAGGCCTTCCCCCAACTTTGAGCCGTCCCAGAAGCTGTGGCGCCTACTTATGACAGTCAGGAGCAGTTTGCACAGGCTGCGTTGATTCTATGATTCTCCAGGAGCCGAAGTCGTTCTCTTTGTGCTTTCGGCAACCTATGATTCAGACGCGATCTGGGCGGGGAGCAGCTTAACCGCTGGCACCAGCGTTTTCTGTAACCCTACTTAGCCAAGCCTCACGCCAATAGAAAAAGCAGGCTCGATCGCATCCCATCAAGAGACCGTCGCAGTGCACGCCTTGGAGCAGCACGGTGTTCTTCATCTGCCGAACTTCCCCCGACTCTTCGAGGTAAATCCTCTCTACCCTCTTGAAGACTCTGAATCGGTTGCCGCAGAAGGGCCGCATGGATGGCAGGAAAGCTAAGCCATGATGCTTTGCTTGTTCGTCGAGAGTTCCGGCGATTTCCTCTTCAGACTTGACTTCCACCAATTCGCCGGCTTGAAGGTTGAGCACTTCCGCGAGGTCCACCGAGGTTCTAGGTATGTGGTTTCTCGCTCGCTTCGGCGCGGGTTCGTTCGTTTTGGCTGTCAGGAAGCCCACAACCTTCTTAAACGTGGCCCGCACACCTTGTTCCCTGAGATGCTTGCGGGTGCGATAAGCTAAATCCAACATCCGGAGCACGGGTGAGGAACCGGGAACCAATGTTTCACTCTGACACTGCAATGGCTGAGGAGTTGTGGAGTCAGACACGGAATTCGACCTTTCTGCTACTTGCGCCTTACGGTTTGTCCTGCAAGCATACTCCCAAAAAACTGCCGACTCGCTGCATCTCTTCTTGCTTCGAAACCACATCAGCTAGAGGTAGCCGTAAAGCTTGTCACCCAACCAAGCCGTCAAAGCCAGAGGCAGCCTCCGCCAAATTGCACTTTCCACGCCTTTCGCATAGACCCACATCGAGCTTGGGACCACATTCTCCTCCGGCGGCGCAGGGTAATAGTAGTGATACAGCGGCCTTGGCTCCGCGCCCCATTTGCTCTTGTAATTGGTCAGCCCTGGATGGTCTTCAGGTACTTCTCCAAAGTCGTACCAACGAAAGCCCGCCTTGGACGCGTCGTTTAGCGACGTCCATTGGATGAGATCCTGGGGATGCAGTGAAAAATCCTTCTGCCGGCAGCCCGTGAATGCATAAGACACCGTTTGGCCGAACATAAGGAAGACCGAGCCGGCGAGCAATCGCTTCCTCCCCATTTGGTGCTGCTCAGCCAGCAGCAATTGCATCATGCCCCGTGGGCGCAAATGACTCCACATCGTTGCGAAGAGCCGATAGGGTCGCGGCGGGAATCCGTTTCGGCGCATCGTGTGGAGGTATAGCTCATACCAACTGCGAAGTTCTTCTTCCTTTTCCGCTGGCCGCACCTGAACTCCAAGCTCGGTTGCCTTCTTGACCGCCCACTTGACATGGTGCCGACGGGTGCGCGAGTTGCCGACATGGAGCGGTTCGTTCGGCTCAGGGAGCCTGAGCACATACGATAGCCGCCAAGGTCTTCGAACTAGACCGTCCACAATAGACCCGAACCCCGGGTTCTGTGTCTTGAGCTGGAGATGAGCCCCGGGCTCGTTGCGAGTTTGATGCACGGCAGATTGCAGCACGGCGGTGGTGGCTGCACGATTGACCGAGAGCGGGCCGGCCAGCGGAGTGCGCGGCAGGGACGATAGGCGCGGGTCTGTGAGAAGGCCACCGATTCGGAAGGGGGCGCCCCGAGTGCGAATCAACGGCAACAGCGCCAGCAGCTCGCCTTGCGCATTTTCGCATGCAAGAGTCACACATTTCGCCCCGTTTTCTGCAGCCAGGGCCTGAAGCCAGCCGGGGTGATGATAGATGGAACCATCGGGATGTGTTGCGATGAAGGACAGCCAGCGAGGATCGCTGTGGAAATCAAGCTCCACGACACGCAGGTCGTCGGTCAGGGTTTGTCCGAGGCGACGCACCGAGAACTTCGGGAGACCGTCCGTAATCGGCCATGTTCTTCCGCAATCGCAGCGGAGGAGTCCGCCGACAACACTGAGAGCGCGGCATTCCATGCAGTCCGCCAGCGCCACATTACTGCGATTTATCGGGCACCCTTTGTAGCCGCAAAACTTCTTGCACGGAACTTCGTTCAGCGGCTCAGAAAGAGGCAATTTCTTGGTGATGGCATTCGCTAAGACGAACTGACTTCTACCGCATGAGCACTCCAGAGCATCCAGAAGTCCAAAATTCATCGAAGGACTCCCTGATGGAATCTTACGGCTTGCAGCTTGCGGAGTCCATATGCCTTGCGTACCAACGAGCCATACTGCAGGGCTAAACAAGAACTATAGTGAATGAAACTTCCTGGCTAGTACAGAGACAACCGCAATAACCACGCCTGAGCTACAGCTCCTTCGCGCAATCTACTTCCTCAGCTTGTAGCTCGCTTCGATGTTGGGTGTGCCGGCAGAATTGCGGAATGCGCGATCGTAAATCGCAGGTTCTTCATAAGCAATGCGGTGGTTTGGGACACCATTGCTCGGCCGGGGACCATGCCTCGACTCGGTTTATTCGCTAAGGAAGGATGACCTTCAACTCATTGGAGAGAATACTCTCGACACCATCTGCATCCACCGCCGTCGCAACATAGTAGTACGTATTACCGGGCAGCGCCGTGCTGTCGGTGTAGTTGAGGCCTGGAATGACGGAAACATTCAAGCGCGCATAAGGTCCGCCGATCGTGAGCGAGCGATACACGTTGTACCCGACCACGACGGAAGTGCTCGCATCCCAACTCAGACTTACTCCAACCGTTCCTGCCCCGGTGAGCGACAGGGTGGTCGGCGAGTTTGAAGCGTCACTGACAAACGAAACGCTGCCCGTAGCAATTCCTGCGCTTGTCGGCGCAAACCGCGCCGAGAACGTCGTGTTCTGTCCCGCATTGAGGGTCAAGGGAAGCGTCAAACCGCTAATGCTGAACACTGCGCCCGTTACGTTGGCTTGCGAAATGGTCAGAACTCCGCTGCCGACGTTTGTGAGCGTCACAGACCGGGTAAGACTGCTCCCCACCACGACACCGCCAAAGTCAATGCCCACCGGATTGATTGCCAATTGCGCTGGTGCCGGCACTACGCCATTACCGGCCAGCGACACCGTCGGATTGTTGGTCGCTGTGCTGGTCAGCGAAATGGTCCCCGCCACGGCTCCCGCTACTGCAGGCGCAAAGCGCGCGGTAAAGGTGCTGGTCTGCCCAGGCGCCAGCGGCGTCTGCGCCACAAAACCGACCACGCTGAACCCGGCGCCGGTGGCCGCGGCGGCGGTCACGTTGACATTGAAATTGCCCGTGTTCGTCATCGTCACAGTCTGGTTCGACGTATTGCCCACCGTCACATCGCCAAAGTTGATGGTCGAAGGACTCAACGAGACCGTCAGGATCTGGGCCACACCTGTGCCGGACAGGGTCACGCTGGTCGGGGTGTTCGAGGCGTTGCTGACCAGCGAAACGCTCCCGGCCACGGCTCCCGCACTGGCCGGCGCAAACCTCGCGGTGAAACTGCCGGTCTGCCCCGGGATCAGCGTCAACGGCAAGGTCAGCGGCGGGGTGATGCTGAATCCTGCGCCGGTTACGTTGGCCGCCGTTATCGTCAGGTTTGCTGTCCCCGTGTTGGTCAGGGTGACCGACTGGCTTGACGTGTTGCCCACGATGATGCTGCCGAAGTTGATGCTCGTCGGGTTGGTCGTCAGCGTGCCGACTGGCGTGGCTATGCCATTGCCCGAGAGCGAAACCGTCGGATTGTTAGTTGCCGTGCTGGTCAGCGAAATGTTCCCCGCTGCTGCTCCCGTCACCGTGGGCGCAAAGCGCGCGGTAAACGTGCTGCTCTGCCCGGGTGCCAGCGGCGTCTGTGCCACAAACCCGACCACGCTGAACCCGGCGCCGATGGCCGTGGCTGCGGTCACGTTGACGTTGAAATTGCCCGTGTTCGTCATCGTCACAGTCTGGTTCGCGCTGCCCCCGCCTACGGTCACATCGCCGAAGTTGATCGATGAGGGGCTCAGTGACACCGTGAGCACCTGCGCAACGCCAGTGCCCGCCAGCGTCACCACGTTCGGGGTGTTCGCGGCCGTGCTGTTGATCGTGATGTTCCCAGCAGCGGGCCCACTTGCAGCGGGCGTGAATTGGGCGGTGAATGACATGTTTGCGCCTGCAGCCAGCGTCTGGGCGACAAAGCCGCTGATGCTGAAGCCCGTCCCCGTGGGTGCCGCGGAGAGCACATCAACAGGCAATCCCCCTGTGTTCGTCAGGGTGATGGTCCGGGTGTCGCTGTTGCCGACGATGATGCTGCCGAAGTTTAGGTTCGAAGGGTTAACGTTAAGCAGCCCGGCCGCAACGCCGTTCCCCGCAAGCGTAACCAAAGCCGTGGGTGCGTTGCTAAGCAGAGAGACGCTACCGGCGACCGCACCCGGCACCCCGGGTGCAAAGTTCACGCTGAAGGAAGCGCTCTGATTGGGCGTGAGAGGCAGTGGCAGCGCGAGCCCGCTGGCGCTGATCCCCGCACCCGTTATCGGTGCCGAAGTAATCGTCACATTCGAATTCCCCGTGTTCGTCACCGTCACTAAACGAGAGTCCGTTGAGCCAACCACGACGTCGCCGAAATCAATGCTTGTTGGGTTTAGGGTCAACTGCAGCACCTGCGCCACGCCGTTCCCCGCCAGCGAAATGGCGGTCGGAGAGTTCGAGGCGTTGCTCACCAGCGACACGCTTCCCGGCACGACCCCCGCACCGGTCGGCGCAAAGCGCACCGTGAAGTTGCTGGTCTGCCCCGGCGTCAGCGTCAGCGGTAACACCAGCGGCGGGGTGATGCTGAACCCTGCACCGGTCACATTGGCCGCGGTCACCGTCAAGTTCGCCGTCCCTGTGTTCGTCAGCACTACTGCCTGCGTGCTGTTGTTGCCCACGATCACGTCGCCGAAGTTGATGCTCGTCGGGTTCGTCGTCAGCGTGCCGACCAGCGGGGGCACGCCGTTTCCTGCCAGCGACACCGCCGTCGGAGAATTCGTTGCGTTGCTCACCAGCGAGATGCTCCCTGCCACGGCCCCTGTCGCTGTCGGCGCAAACCGCGCGGTGAAGCTGCTGGTCTGCCCCGGGGTCAGTGTCAACGGCAAGGTCAGCGGCGGGGTGATGCTGAATCCTGCACCGGTCACGTTAGCCGCCGTCACTGTCAGGTTCGCATTTCCTGCGTTGGTCATCAGCACCGACTGAGTGCTCGCACCCCCCACCGCCACATCCCCAAAGTCGATGTTCGTCGGGTTCACGCTCAACTGCAAAACCGGCGCCAGTCCATTGCCAGACAGAAGGACTGCGGCGGGAGAATTCGTAGCATCACTGACCACAGAGAGGCTGCCCGCAGAAGCTCCCGGAGAAGCAGGAGCAAATTGCACATTGAAGGAACTGCTTTGCCCGGGGGAGATCGCCACAGGAAGAGACAAGCCGCTCGTGCTAAATCCTGCTCCGCTGACGGTTGCTTGGGAGACCACCACGACAGAGCCACCCGTGTTCGTCAGCGTGATTGCCTGCGTACCGCTGCTGCTAACGACTACACCGCCAAAGTCAATGCTCGTCGGGTTCACGGTAAGTTGACTTGGAGACGGAGCGATGCCGTTGCCCGAAAGCGCGAGGGTCGTCGGGGAATTGACCGCGTCGCCGGTAAGGGTGAGGGTGCCAGTGGCATTCCCCACAGCTTGTGGAGTGAAAGCTACGGAGAAGCTGAGCGTTGCGCTTGGCGCGAGAGCGAGCGGAGCCGTTAGACCGGCGAACGTGAAACTGCTCCCGATTGCTGCGATACTCGTGATGTTCAGAGTTTCGTTGCCCGTGTTGGTGAGAGTGGCAGGCTGGGAGTTGGTGCTGCCCACGACGACATCACCAAAGCTGATCCCTGCCGGGTTCAGGGTAGCACGGGGTGAGGGGGGACTCCCCCCAAAAATCGTAATAGGGCTTCCGCTTCCCGACGGGTTGCTTGTGACCAGCACCGATGTGCCCGCCGAACCGCCGCCACACCCCGCGGTCAGCAGACTGAGCGAGAGGAGAATCGCGCAAAGTCCGCGCGCAGCGTGACTCGCAGAACCATACCTTTGGGAACATCTTGGGCGAACAAAGACCATTATTAGCCCCGTTCTACGTTAGTGATTCTCACACGGAAAACCCCAAAAGGCCATCTCCCTTTCCTTTAGCTGGCTTGAATGGGTAAACACGCTCGGGACACGCCCGCTAGGCACAGTTCGTATGTTATGAACACATTGCCGAAATTGCTGAAAGCAGAATGACGTGACAACGAAAGGCGAGCGATTGGAGCTCTCGCGATTGGTCCCACGAAGTCCGCTACAGTCCCATCCTTTGGGCAAGACATGGCCCTTTCCAGCCGCCCATCGATTAGAGGGTTCCCGGATCCACGGAGAACAAACGCCTAAGCTCGGTGTTCCAGACGGCGGATGTCCCCCCTCGCGAATTGTACCCCATTCTTAATCAAACCTAGCACAGACCTAGACTGCCGTTGCCATTACTGGCAAGAATCAGGACGAGATCTTGGATGACCGCCTCATAATCCTGAAGTAAGCAGCAGGTATCATGCAAATCATCCTGACCCTGCAGACCACCCATTTCGGGGCTGGTCGGAAGGCGGCAATTGACAGGCCCTAAGATCATTTGCCCCTGCAACAACTTGATTCTTTGGGGCCTATCCGAAGACCATCGCCGCAGAATGGCAAGCAGTCGATTGTAGTCGTCGTCAGTCGAAGCGAAGCTGCCTTTCAGCGATGGCGGAATCCAATTGGGAAAACATGGAAAACATTTTCACACGCAGTACGTTAGGCAGATGCATCGATGCTTGCCTTCCTCTTGCTGGGTCGCAGTTAACATGCTCATATACAATGGCTTGGATGCATGGCTTGGGCCCGTAATTGGACCAGCCAGGGCTCAGGTCTATGGCAGATGAATTGCTTCTAATCTTTCTGTCATGGCCCTGCAAGCTGATTGTGAATCCAGGACTCAGTAGCGTTATGTAAGTGAAAGATAAAAAAAGACTTAGACAAAACATACCATGGGAATGTCGTCATTCCAAATCGAGCCCTTACCAACTGATGAAGATGCACGCCGCCTTGCAGGGCGTGGGACACGCAAACGGGATGCTCTCGACGACCGCCAGCTAGGGCTCCTTTCTGAGGAATCATTCCTGGCGCTGCTTGCCCTGGAGAGGAAGAGGGCCGAGCGATCGCGCAAGCCCTTTGTGGTGATGCTCGCGGGCCTGGATGACGCTCTCGACAGCGCCGAGCCGGGAAGGGTTCTGCGGCAGGTTGTGGAGGGGTTGGGTGCTTCCACGAGAGATACCGACATCACGGGCTGGCACTCCTCTGAGTCTGTGATCGGTACGATCTTTACAGAAGTGGGCAATCTGGAAAACGGCACAATGGACAAGATGCGGGGCAAAGTCACCTCCGCCTTGAGCCAACGCTTGTCCCCTGAACTCTTCAACCGGATCCAGATGTCCTTCTACCGTTTCCCGGACGAGTGGGGCCAGCACAAGCCAGGCCAGCGCGGTACGCGCCGCTTGTATCCAGATGTTGTCGAGCAACATAATGCCCGCAAGTTTCCGCTTCTCCTAAAGCGCTTTTTGGATATTGCCGGAAGTATTGCCGCCCTGATGCTCTTCTCCCCCTTGTTCCTTTTGATCTCGCTGGCAATCAAACTGGCCTCAAAGGGCCCTGTCTTTTTCCGGCAGGAGCGCGTCGGGAAACATGGTGCGCCATTCGAATGTCTGAAATTCCGCACCATGGATGTCAATAACGACTCCAAGATTCATCAGGAATACGTGGCGAAGCTGATTCGCGGCGATGCCGCCCCGAACGATGAAAGCGGCGTGTTCAAGATCACCAACGACCCACGGGTTAATTCCGTCGGCCGGTTTCTCCGCAAGAGCAGCCTCGACGAATTGCCCCAATTCATCAATGTGCTGAAAGGCGAGATGTCGCTGGTGGGGCCACGGCCTCCGATCCCCTACGAGCTGGAAGCCTACGATTTGTGGCACCGCCGGCGCGTCCTGGAGGCGAAGCCTGGCATCACGGGCTTGTGGCAAGTGAAGGGCCGGAGCCGAACCACATTTGATGAAATGGTTCGCCTGGATCTTCAGTACTCACGATCCTGGTCACTCTGGTTGGATTTCAAAATTCTTCTTGAAACCCCACGAGCAGTTTTCTCCGGCAAGGGCGCTCTCTAGTCTCTGCGCCGACGGTCACTTCCGTTCTTCGCGGATATGGTTCACACTGGATTGTGGGGGCATCTCGAAGCAACGGGACGCCCCCACAGTTGTTTTTGGCGTCGTAGGAAACCGTGGATGAACCCGTACAAAAATGGGGTCGCAAAGTAGCAGTTTGCAGGGACGAGGAACTAAGAGAAGTCCCGCTTCCCTATAAAAAGCGCTGGCCCTCAGGATAACGGCGCGCGACAAGGCGGCAATAAAGAGGGCAGACTGACAGCGCGCGTGAGGGCGGAAAGGGGGACAACGGCGAGCGCGAACGAATGGCGGACAAACTACGAGGGTACGGAGGTACCGAACAAACTGGTACACCCCTGCCATTGCTCAACGAGGTGGCGGATGCGAAGATGGAAGCGTTGCAGGAGCGCACTGTGACGCAGGTGATCGCAGAGCTTTGCAGAGCGCAGAGTTTTGCAGAGCAATGTTTCAGTCCTCCCGCTTGAATTTGTGTGATGCTTGAGGGGGGTTGCGAAGGCCGTCCAAACACAGCAATGTTCATCCACATTCTTTGGCGAGTAAGTCGCGGAGAAAGGCAACGATGATCCGCATTGGCGTAATCGGCTACGGCTACTGGGGCCCCAATGTTGTCCGGAACTTTTGCGGTCTCGACGGGGCCCGGGTTCTGAAAGTATGTGACCAGAGCGAGAAAGCGCTGAACCGCGTCAAGCAGGCTTACCCCAGCATTGAGACCACCAAGAACGCAGCAGAGATTGTGGCCTCGCCGGATATCGATGCCGTGGCCGTGGTCACGCCCGTTTGGAGCCATTACGAGTTGGCTAAGGCCGCGCTCGAGAATGGCAAGCACGTTTTCGTGGAGAAGCCGTTCACCTCCACCAGTGCACAGGCGCAAGAGCTGATTGAGCTCGCGGAAAAGAAGAAATTGAAAATCATGGTGGACCACACTTTCTTGTTCACGGGAGCGGTCCGAAAAATTCACGAGCTGATCGATGGAGGGGTGCTCGGCGAGTTGTATTACTACGACTCTCTGCGTGTGAACCTGGGTCTTTTCCAGCACGACATCAACGTAATCTGGGACCTCGCCCCGCACGACCTGTCCATCATGGACTATTTGATTAAGGAAAAAGCGGAAGCGATCGTGGCCACCGGTGAAAAGCACCTGAACGGTCACGAGGACGTGGCGTTCATCACCGTGTACTTCCCGCGGAGCGTCATCGCCCACATCAACGTCAACTGGCTCTCCCCCGTGAAATTGCGCACCACACTGATCAGCGGCGAAAAGAAGATGCTGGTGTGGAACGACCTCGAAGCCGACGAGAAGATCAAGGTCTACGACAAGGGCGTGAAGAAAGTGACAAACCCTGAGCGCGTGCACGATATGCTGGTCAGCTATCGCACGGGCGATATGTGGGCGCCGCAGGTGGAGCGCACGGAGGCATTGCAGGTGGAGATGCGCTACTTCCTGGATTGCATCCAGAGCAACAAGGCGCCGTTCAACGATGGTCAAGCTGGGCTGCGGGTGGTTAGAATGCTGGAAGCTGCGGATAAGTCGGTGAGGAGCCGAGGAGCCGCCGTCCAACTGTGAGCGAATATCTCTCGATTGCCCCGGACGTCAAGCTGGGGAAAAACGTCAAGCTCGCGAAATTCATCAATCTCTACGGCTGCGAGATCGGCGACGAAACCAAAATCGGCACCTTCGTCGAGGTGCAGAAGAATGCCCGCATTGGCCGCCGCTGCAAAATCTCGAGCCATGCGTTCATCTGCGAAGGTGTAACGATCGAAGACTGCGTCTTCATCGGCCATGGCGTGACCTTTATCAACGATTCCTATCCACGCGCCGCAAATTCCAATGGCTCACTCCAAAGCGAAAAAGATTGGAAAGTCGAATACACGCTGGTGAAAAAAGGCGCGTCCATCGGCTCCGGCTCGACAATCCTCGCCAACGTAACTATCGGCGAAAACGCCATCGTCGGCGCGGGCAGCGTGGTCACCAAAGACGTTCCCGCGAATACGATCGTCGCTGGGAATCCAGCGAGGGTATTGCGTTCGGTCGCAGAGCCGAAGGCGAAAGATTGACTAGCTTCCTGAATGCGCAGTTTGCTGCTGGGGTCTCTCTTTCCACTTTGCGAGATGGATAATCGGTCGCCGCTGCCACGGAGTTAGGTAGGACAGGATTGTTACCTTTTCTGCACGAACAGCCTCCAAAAGGCAGGCTTAGATATTGACCTTTTGCATCCATAAGCTCATTATTCCTCAGATGGATTGAGTCGAACGCCGCGAGGCGCTAAGGGCAGGAAAAGTGGGAATGAAGTTTCACCATTAAGACATTTCTTTGCACATGCCTTGGTTAGCGGATGTCGGCGGCGCTCTGGATTTCGAAGATTAGAATGTTCTAACCTATTTGAAAGCAGTGCTATGGGGACACGAAAGGCAAGTCTGAACCAGGCTAAAGCATTGCATATGTTGGCAGATAAATTGCGATTGGTATCATGTACGGGAAGAATGGGACAAAAATGGCGGTAGCACATCTAAACCTCGAAGCTGGGACGGCGTCGATCAGGGAGCCGCAAGTGCTTCCTTGGTATGCACTAAGGGTCAGAAGTCGCTCCGAACAAAGCGCGGGTGCGTACCTGCGCAATCAGGGACTCGAGGCATTTCTGCCGACATACGAGGACACGCGCAGATGGTCGGACAGGCTTCGCCGCGTCGAGCTGCCGCTGTTTCCTGGCTATCTGTTCTGCCGCTTCGACCCTCTCGACCGCCTCCCAATTTTGAAGGCGCCCGGCGTCATCCACGTGGTGGGAGTGGCAAAGCGGCCGGTCCCCGTTGACGACGCAGAAATCGCGGCGGTCCAGATGATCGTTCGCTCTGGCTTGCCGCGGCAGCCGTGGCCATATTTGCAGGTGGGACAACGAGTGCGCATTGAGAGTGGCGCCCTCTCGGGTCTGGAAGGCGTCCTTCTCAACCTGAAAGGGGAACACCGCGTGGTTGTGTCCGTCACCCTTCTGCAGCGCTCGGTTTCTCTGGAGATTGATGCCTCCTGGGCACGGCCTATTCGCTTTCCTGTTTCCGCGGCCATTTGTTCCCTGGCTCGGCCAGTCAATGCGTAATCTGGACTTTGTGGCTTAAGCTTGAGAGTGCACTGGTTTCGCATCCAAGTTCCCTCAAAGAATCCTCGCTCTAACTCAGTCCTCAATTACAATTTGCACCGTGCGACGCGTTAACACAATCCAGGACGTAGTTGACTGGGGTCTCTGCATCGGCTGCGGAGCCTGCTACTACGCCTGCGACAAGGCCGCAGTGACGTTGGTCAACGTGGAATCCGTCGGGATACGTCCACAGTTCGATTCGGCCGGGGCTTCACGAAGGAAACTCGTATTCTTGGAGCGCGCGCACTGAGCTACGGAGACCCATGCGGCTCGATCGCGCAGCAACGCTAATGATTTTCCATCCGCTGATCCGGGGATTGAGCCGGGTCGCAGACGCGCGAGTATCAGTTTTGATGTACCACAGTGTTGCAAATGAGAACGAGGAGAGCATCCATCCATACTATCAGGTAACCACATCGCCGCAACGTTTCGAAGAGCAGATGAAGCTGCTGAAGGATGAGGGTTATGCGGTAGTGCCGCTGGCGGATGTGGCCCGGGCCGCGAAATCGGGGGAAGCGCCCAGACATAAATGCGCGGCCATCACTTTCGATGACGGCTATCGCGACTTCCTGTCCTTCGCATTCCCAATACTGCGGAAGTACGGCTTCCCCGCGACGGTGTTCCTGCCAACAGCGTTTATCGGCGAAGCTCCACAGGTGTTCAAGAAAAAGGAATGCCTGACCTGGAGCGAGGTCCGGGAACTTCACAAAGCGGGCGTAGTCTTTGGCTCACATACGGTCTCGCATCCACAGCTCCACTCGGTGAGCCCCGCTGAATTGGAACGCGAGGTGCGCGCGTCGAAAGCAGCCATCGAAGACCACTTGGGGAGCGCCATCGACTCGTTCTCCTACCCCTATGCTTTTCCAGAGCAAGATGGAGAATTCAAGCGGCGGCTGCGCAACTTGCTGGAGGAGTCCGGATACCTCCACGGGGTTTCCACAATCATTGGAACACTTGGCTCGAAAGACGACCGGTTCTTTCTGAAGCGTCTTCCAGTGAATTCACTCGATGACACGCGTTTTTTCCGGGCAAAGCTTGAGGGGGGCTACAATTGGCTGCACGTCTTCCAGTACGCGACGAAGCTGATAAAGTAAGAGTCGATATGATGCCACCGCTGCCTCACGGCGTCCGCTATGCGATCATTTCGCCCGTAAAGGACGAAGAAGTGTATGTCGAAGCTACCCTGCGTTCGGTTGCCAACCAAACCTGGAAACCCTCCCAATGGGTGATTGTGGACGACGGTTCCACAGATCGGACGCCGGAGATCCTCAGTTCCTACGCGAAGCAGTTTCCGTGGATTCAGGTGGTGCGAGTCCAGCGCGGCCCGGAGCGGCAGCTCGGGTCTGCCGAAATTCGCGCATTCAGCAAGGGTCTGGAACACGTCCAAGTAGAATCCTTGGATTTTGTGGTTAAGCTTGACTGTGACGTGGATTTGCCGCCGGACTATTTCGAGCGCCTGCTGGCCAAGTTCCAGGAGGACGAAAATCTTGGTATCGCTTCCGGTGTGTACCTCGAAAACCACACGGGAAACTGGACAGCCATTCCGATGCCGGCCTACCACGCCGCGGGCGCATCGAAAGTGGTGCGAACGGCATGTTTTAGGGAAATCAGTGGGTTTGCCCTTTATCCCGGTTGGGACACAGCGGATGAAATCAAAGCACAAGCGCTGGGTTGGAGGACATGCCACTTTGAAGAGATTCAGTTTCGTCACCTCAAGCCGGAAGGCGCCGGCATCGGCAGTCTTCAAAAGAATCTCCTGCATGGGGAGGCTTATTACCGAACGGGAGGCGGCAAACTCTTTTTTCTGATGAAGGTACTGCATCGCCTTCTATTCGGCAGGCCTTTTTTCATTGCTGGCCTTGCCCTGCTTTGGGGGTTTCTGAGCACCTGGGCCAGCGGCAAGAAACGCCTCGTGAGCGATGTAGAGGCTCGGTTTTACCAGCGCCAACTAAACGCCCGGATTCGGATGGGTTCACGTCCTCCCGAACGCCACAGAATTCATGAAGTCAAAAGCGCTGCAATGCCACTGCTGCATGGCATCCGCTATGCGGTCATCTCGCCCGTAAAAGACGAAGCGCGGTACATCGAAAAAACACTGCGGGCCATGATCAAGCAAACCATCAGGCCCTCACGCTGGGTCATTGTGGACGATGGCTCGCAGGACGAAACACCGCAGATTCTGCAACGCTACGCGCAAGATTACTCCTGGATCCACGTTGTAACCCTGCCGCGAAAAACTGAGCGACAGCCGGGCGCGCCTGTGATCCGCGCCTTCCAAGCAGGACGGGCATGCTGGGGGAAGGAGGATTTTGACTTTGTCGTGAAACTCGATGGCGACCTTGAATTCGAGGCCGATTACTTTGAGCAACTCCTCGGGCGCTTCCAGAAAGACCCACGGCTTGGCATCGCCTCTGGAGTCTATGTTGAGGAGACATACCGGGGTTGGCTCCCGGTCCCGATGCCCGCGTACCACGCTGCCGGCGCCTGCAAAGTGATGCGCGCGCGATGCTTCGAGGAGATCGGTGGATTTGTGCCGGAGCGGGGATGGGACACGGTGGATGAGATCCGCGCGCAGATGAGAGGCTGGAAGACGAGGCACTTTGAAGAGATCCAGTTTTATCATTTGAAGTCGGAAGGGTCGGGAATCGGCTCCCTGCCGACGAACCTAATGTTGGGCGAGGTCTATTATCTGAGCGGGGGCGGTTTCCTTTTCTTTGCGTTCAAAGTTGTAAATCGAATGCTAACTCATCAGCCCTACCTGCGAGCGGGGCTCGCCATGTTCCGGGGCTATCTCAAGGCGAGGAGATCGGGCATGCCGAAACTGGTCAGCCCGGAAGAAGCCCATTTCTACCGCGAAGCGCTGAATCGCAGGATTGTAAACAGGTTGCGAACGCTGATCGGACTTCACCCGTGGCCCGAAACAAATTGAGCGGGGTATAGGATCCAATGTGCGGCATCTGCGGAATTCTTAATCGGAACGGTGCGCCAGTCGACCGGGATCTGCTCGACCGCATGACCGATGCCATCCGCCACCGCGGCCCCGATGGCGAAGGCCGCTACGTTTGCGGAGAAATCGGACTGGGCCACCGCCGCCTGAGCATCATTGATCTGGAGGGTGGCGCGCAACCCATCACCAACGAAGACGGTACTCTGCACATCATCTTCAACGGAGAAATTTACAACTTTATCGAGTTGCGCGAGGAATTAAAGAAAAAGGGCCACATCTTCAAGACGCGCAGCGATACCGAGGTGATCCTGCACGGTTACGAAGAGTGGGGGCTCGATTGCATCCTCCGCTTTAACGGCATTTTTGCCTTCGCGCTGTGGGACCAGCCGCGCAAGCGCCTCGTACTGGCGCGCGACCATCTTGGCGTCAAGCCGCTATACTACGTCGAGCTGGGCAACCGCCTGCTTTTCGGGTCGGAAATCAAGGCACTGCTGGCCGACCCGGGGTGTCCGAAAGAAGTGGATTTGCCCGCCCTGGGGCAGCTTTTCACGCTGCGCTACGTCCCGTCGCCGGAGACGCTCTTCCACCGCATCAAGAAACTCCCGCCGGGCCACCTGATGGTCGCGCACTCCGAAGGGATCGAGGTGCGGCGCTACTGGAACTGGACTCCGCAGATCCGCCACGACGTCCACGAGCGCGACTTGATCGAGCAATATCAGGAGCTCGTGGAAGACGCCGTCCGAATTCAGATGCGCAGCGATGTGCCGGTGGGACTCTTCTTGAGTTCTGGGGTCGATTCCGGGGCGTTGCTGGCCTTGATGAGCAAGTATGCGGGCAAACCTGTCCATACATTTACCATCGGATTCGAGGAGGGCGAAACATCGAACGAAACCCACGACGCGAGAGAAATGGCTGCACGCTTCGGCGCCGACCACGAAGAGAGGATCGTCAGTGCAGAGGACTACCAGAAGTATTACGACCGCTACCTCTGGGACCTTGAAGAGCCCGTCGGAAATGAGACGGCGGCCGCCTTTTACTTCGTAAGTCTCATCACCAGCCGCAAGGTGAAGGTTGCGCTCACGGGGCAGGGCGCGGACGAACCATGGGCTGGCTACCACCGCTATATCGGCGTCAAGCTGTCGCGGTTCTATAGCCGGCTGCCAAAGTTCCTGACGGACGGAATCGTTCGCAAGATCGTCGAGAAGTCCTCGAAGAACCAACGGTTGCAGCGCGGGGTTGTCTCTCTCTCCGAGCAGGACATTCTCACGCGCCTGGTGAAGATCTATTCCTTTTACAGCTCTGCGATGAAGGCGAAACTGTTCCAACCGTGGGTCAAGGAGCAAATCTCCACGGATGGTCGCGAAGCCCGGCAAGCGCTGAGCAGGCTGCACGCAGACGTCGAGAAGCTGGACCCGCTCACCCAGATGCTGTACATCGACACGCGCTCCAATCTGCCGGACGATCTGCTAATGGTGGCGGACAAGACGGCGATGGCCAACTCGCTGGAGGCGCGCGTGCCGTACCTCGATTACCGGCTTGTGGAATTCGTGGAAACGCTGCCGCCGGAAAAGAAACTTCGCTGGTTCACGGGCAAATACCTGCACAAGAAGGCCCTGGAGAAGTGGCTTCCGAAAGAAGTGGTTTATCGGAGAAAGAAGGGGTTCGAGAACCCGATCGACAAATGGCTGCGCGACCGGATGCGCTTTTATGTGACCGAGTGCCTGTTGAGCGACCGCGCCGCTGTTAACCGTTATTTCGAGCGGAACTACATCCGGGAGATTGTCGCGCAACACGAGGCCAAGAACCAAAACTACCTGCGGCACATTTATTTGCTGATCTCCTTTGAGCTGTGGCATCAGAAGTTCATGCATGGCTAGCGAAAATGGACGCAAATGGGAACATGGCCGGCGATGTGGCCCTCTCGATTGTTATCGTGAACTGGAAGTCGGCGGACTTCCTGCGGAAATGCCTGCAGAGCATCTTTGCGAATGCGGGCGATTTGAGCCTTGAGGTCATCGTGGTGGACAATGCATCCTTCGATGGCTCCGCAGAACTGGTCGAGCGGGAGTTCCCCGGCGTGCATTTCGTGCAGAGCAAAGAAAACCTCGGCTTCGCCGGCGCCAACAATCTAGGCGTGCGTTCCGCGAACGGGCGCAATTTGTTGTTTCTCAACCCGGACACGGAAGTCATCGGGACAGCGCTCGAGCGGATGTCTTCCTTCCTCGATGCGACCCCCAATGCCGGCGCCGTTGGCTGCAAGCTGCTGAACACTGACGGCACGGTGCAGACCAGTTGCATCCAGCCCTTCCCCACCATCTTGAACCAAGCCCTGGACACGGAGTTCCTGCGCAAGATGTTTCCGAAGTCGCGGCTCTGGGGAATGGAACCCCTGCTCGGGGACCCGCAGGGGCCATCCGAGGTGGAAATGATCTCGGGAGCCTGCTTGCTGATTCGGCGTCATGTTTTCGAACAGGTGGGATGCTTCGACACGAAGTATTTCATGTACACCGAAGATGTGGACCTTTGCTACAAAGTCTGGCGGGCCGGCTGGAAGAATTACTATGTAAGTTCGGCGACAGTGACTCATCACGGCGGGCGTAGCTCCAGCGCCAAGCCAGAGAGTCATTTTGCGACCGTCATGCAGCGCAAGTCCAAGCTGAAGTTTTTCTCGTGCTACCGGGGTGCGGTCTATGCGTTCTTGTATCGAATTACCATGGGCTGTATCGCTTTACTTCGCCTATTCATTGTTGGTTTGGTTTTCTTACCGACACTCGGTCTCCTCAGGCGCCCTGTTCTGACGCAGATTCTTCACAAGTGGACGATGGTTCTCCGCTGGGCCATCGGACTTGAAGCCTAGGCTTTGCGAATGGAACCGCAGAGGGTCCCCGCAGGCGTGCCGGTTGACGGAAGAAGCAAGGCGATGGTGGTTCGGGTGGATGGATAACAGTAATGCCTCTTGAGAAAGAAACTTTTGTAACTCCACTGGGCCTCACCTTGCTCATTGTCTCGTGCATCCTTGTGCTCGTGCTCCCGCGTCGCTGGGCGCTAACTCCCGTCATCATTCTCACCTGCTTTATGACTGGGGGACAGCTGATCATAGTTGCGAACCTCAGTTTCACAATGTTACGTGTGCTGTTGCTGTTCGCCTGGATGCGCGCAATTTTCCGAGGGGAACTCGCACGCCTAAAACTGAACTCCATCGACAAAGTCCTGATCGCCTGGGTGGTTGCGGGCTTTCTGATCTACGTAGCCCTGTGGCGAGACTTCGTTGCCTTTCAGTATAAGCTTGGATTTGCGTATAACGCCATCGGGCTCTACTTCCTTTTCCGCTTCCTTGTCTGGGATCGAGAGGATGTTTTGCGGGCGATCAAAATCCTTGCGCTCCTCAGCATACCCCTCGCCGCCTTCATGTCTTTTGAAAAAATCACGGGCCAGAATCCGTTTGCAGTTCTGGGAGGCGTTCCCGAATGGACCGTAATCCGCGAAGGACGGCTTCGCTGTCAGGGGCCATTTGCCCACCCAATCCTGGCTGGATCTTTCGGCGCCGGCTTGTTTGCCCTGTTTATGGGATTGTGGTGGCAGGGGCGCTCGCGCCTGCTCGCGCTTGGCGGCATGGTGTCTGCAGTTCTCGTCGCGATTACTTCGGGATCAAGCGGGCCTGTGGGCGCAATACTCGCCGGAGCGCTGGGGTTAATGCTGTGGCCGCTTCGAACCTACATGAAAGCAATGAGGCGAGGCGTGATTCTGGGCCTCCTCGTCGCTCAGCTATTCATGAAGACCCCCGTATGGTTTCTGATGGGCCGCGTGAAATTCTTTGCCGGTTCGGATGGCTGGCACCGGGCCTTTCTGATTGACCGAGCGGCTGCGAACTTTTTTGATTGGTGGCTAATCGGAACTCAAAATACAGAGGCATGGGGCTATTCGTTGCGGGATGTCACGAACAATTACGTTCGCCAAGCAGTAGACGGTGGTCTGCTTACTTTAGTGCTGTTCGTGTGGATTATCGTGAAGTGCTTCGCCGGCGTTGGTCGTACAATCAAGTCTCTTCCGCCCGATTCTAGGCGTTATCAGCTCTGTCTCTGGAGCATGGGTTGCACGTTGTTCTCGCACTGCACATCGTTTCTTGGCGTTTCCTACTTTGACCAGAATATTGTCAGTTGGTACCTTTTACTTGCAATGATCGCCACGGTGGCGATACCCGAAACCACGAAGGAACCCGTCAAACTGGACTCTGTCGATTACCTTAGGCCTGCCGATAGCACCATGCGAATGGGTGCTTCAAGGGCAACTTCTCAACCCCGCTGAAGTGCGGGATTAGGCGCTTCAGAGTCTTTACTACTAGAGGGAGAATGGCTTGACCGAACGTTGCTTTGCTGGGATGATAGATACTTAGAAAAATGAGAAAAGTCCTCCTCGCGAGCGTTTTCCTCTTTTTGGCCGCCCCTCTCTGGGCAGAAGATTTGTATGTTGCCCAAAATGCGACGGGCGCCGGCACTGGGGTGGACTGTGCGAACGCTCGCCCGGCCAGCTTTTACAATCTCTCCACGAATTGGGGCGCGGGTGTCAACCTGATCAGCCCTGGGGACACAGTCCATCTTTGCGGCACATTCACGACGGCGCTGATTGCGCGGGGCAATGGCACCAGTGGAAGCCCAATCACCATCCTTTACGAACCGGGCGCGAAACATTCCAGCCCGGCAGGGTGGGGCACATCTGGGGCGCTTTCCGCCACCGGCAAGAGTTTCCTGATCTTCGACGGCGGCGCGGACGGCTTGATCGAAGCCACCTCCAATGGCACAGGACTTACGACGCAGTTGCAATCCGTGGGCGTGTTTCTAAGTTCAACCAGCGATTGCGAGGTCAGAAATATAACCATTTCGAATATGTACGTCCGCGCGGCCCTGTCTGCCGACTTCCGCGCTTTCGGACGTGGCATAGAAATGCAGGGTGGCAACCGAAATCTGATTCACGACAACCGTATAGATGATGCATTCTTTGGCGTCTTCACTTTTTCGAGCGGCACCATTACCGGGACGAAGATTTACAACAACACGATCGCCAATGTGAGCACCGGCGTGGTTCACGGCTCGGGAAACACCGGCGCACAACTGAACAACGCTGAAATCTATGGCAACGACATCGATTACACAACTGTATGGCAGGGATCGTGGCCGACTACACCGGGTTCCCCTTGTACCTTAGTTGTACCGGCCGCCTGCGGCGATAACCATCACCACCTGGATGGCATTCACGTTTGGGCCGTTCATGCTTCCACCAGCTTGACCAACCTGAAAATTTACGACAATTTTATACACGGAAACGTCGGGACCGGGAACATGACCGGGACGATTTTTGTGGAATGTAACCCCGGTACCTGCGCGAATGCGATAAACTACAACAACCTGCTGGTTGTGACCGTGGGCAGCCCATCGAACGCCTTCATTGATTACAAGGGCGCCGGGGCAACAGGCATCAAGTATTTCAACAACACCATCGTAGGAGCCAACGCAGGAACCTGCATGCGCTCTGGCGGCGGAACCGCCCTGGAGTTCAAGAACAACATCTGCTTCGACGTTGGAACCGGAATCTCGATTGCCGATGCTGCCACTACAATCGCCTCGAGCAACAACAATGTATTCTTCAGTCTGGGCGGGAACCAGATGTTCTACCAGACCGGATTCAAGACCTTTGCCAACTGGCAATCCACGCTGGGACTCGACGCCAACAGCCTCACCAGCGACCCGCTCTTGAACGTGAATTTCAGGCCCTCCCCGCTTTCGCCGGCCGTGAACAGGGGAGTTGACTTGAGTGCGTTCTTCACGGTGGACAAACGAGGAATCGCCAGGCCCCAGGGCCCCGCCTGGGATATGGGAAGCTTCGAAGTTGCGAGGCCCAATCCGCCATCCAATCTGAAAAGCCCCTAAGTTACCCATTTGATTCCATCGCAAGCTCGAACAAACTTGACAGCTACGCAACTCTGGCGGCGTTTGGCTTTTCCATCTAGGCGCCGAAGCGTGCAGCCATTGTGACGATCCGCAGAAGCTTCCTCACGGGTGGATTGACCTTGGGTCTTAACCAGGGGCTGACGCAGGCTTGTTCCTTCCTGCGCAGCGTCATTATTGCAAATTGCAAAGCTGCTCAGCCCCAGAGACTTCGGGATCGCCGCCACTTTCGCCATTACGTTTTTCCTCATGGAGATGACCAGCAGCTTTGCTGCCGACAAGCTTATTATCCAAGCCAAGGGCAGAGACGCCCCTCAGTTTCAGCGGACCGCATCAATATGCTCAGGATCAAGATGAAAACACGCAACTTCGCGCAGTGCCGACACATGATATCCTCGCCATACGGGGACACAACCCTAATGTGCCGCAGGTGTCATTAAAAAACCGGTTGGACGCCTACTTGATCGTACACCACAGTCGTAGGCACCAGGGGGGTAGATGGAATTCAATGCAAATTTTACGGTTTCGTTGAGACAGTCTCAGAGTAAGTGCTACCGTGACGCACTTGCCGCGGAGATTGCCGCAGGGCGCGATTTAGATGCGGATTTCTATTCAAAGTGTAGGATTAATCATCCACTGATCCTAGCTTATAAAGCAAGAATACTAGGCGGCCGGCGATACTGCAAGGAATATGCTGACTGGACGACCTTTCTAATTGAGAAATATGGACAGAAGCGTGATTGCCTGAGTCTTGGGTCAGGGATCGGACGCGTGGAGCGATTTCTGATTGAGAATGGATTCACAGAGAAGTTTGATACAATTGAACTTAATCCGTACATGAATCGCGTTGCCAGCGGCGTGCAGCCTCGCATCAATGTTCAAAGTGAGGACCTAAATTTTGTTCAACTACCGCAGGAAAGATACGATTTCATTTTGTGTCATGCAGTGCTACACCACCTGATCAATCTTGAGCATGTACTGTTTCAAGTTAATCGTGCACTTAAGCATGATGGGCTGTTGTTGATTTACGAATATGTTGGTGAAACGCGTTGGCAGTTTGCTCCTGAGCGCATCCGAACGCTCAAGAGGATGCTCCCCGAAAGGGATTATCGCATCCCTCAGGCTTGGGAGGTTCGAGGCTTCGAATCAGTCAGGTCAGGTGACTTATTGGCACTGATCGAACAACAGTTTGGGACAGTTTGTGAGCAAAAGGTCTGTTACGGCGGCATTTACTTTCCTTTCTTGACCTGCACGAAACAAGAAACAGACAGAGACTTGGAACGCATCGTTGCCCTTGATGAACAACTGTCAAAAACTGACGAAATTCAACCATGCTATTTAATGGGGGTGTATCGTAAAAGCAGTTCTCCGCAAATTTCCGCCACCCCCTGGTCGGACACGCAATTGGCAGAACGTCTTGCACCGCCTTCACCATTACATGCTAAGGTACATGCCTTTCTCAGTGAATCCTCACTTGGCCCGTACCTGAGATGGGCGAAACGGTTAATATTCCGAGGCAATAAGTCCTGACTATCTGGGCATTAATAGTAGACAGTGAGTTACCGACATCATCCCAATCACAGGAAGCCCACACGCTGTGAAACCTGCATCGATTTTCAAGAGCGGGCTGACGCTGGGGTTCAATCAAGGCTTCTCGCAGGCCTGTGCCTTTTTGCGCAACGTCATCATTGCAAGACTGCTCAGCCCCAGCGACTTCGGGATCGCCTCCACATTTGCGATCACGTTTTTTCTCATCGAGATGGTGAGCAGCTTGGCTGCGGATAAGCTCCTTATTCAGGCCAAAGATGGAGACGACCCGCAGTTTCAGAATACGGTGCAGCTTGTGCTTGCGTGGCGGGGCCTGATGAACGCCGTCTTGCTCTTCCTGCTCGCTGGCCCCATTTCGTATCTATTCGGGGTTCCTGGCGCACGTTGGGCTTTCCGGTGCCTCGCCATCGTACCTTTGATCAAAGGATTCACGCATCTGGATCCGAACCGCTTGCAGCGGGAGATGAAATTCAGACCCGCGGTTGCTGTGGACGTTACCTCGAACATTCTCGTCACGCTTGCGGCATTGCCTTTGGGTCTATGGTTGAGGAGCTACGAGTTGATGCTATGGGTGCTGGTGGCGCAGGCAGCGTGTTCAGTAATCCTTTCACACTTCGTTGCCGAACGACGGTACGGTTGGGCTTGGGATGCCCGCTATTTGAAACAAATCTTCACTTTCGGCTGGCCGCTGTTGATTAACGGACTCCTTATGTATGTAATCTTTCAAGGCGACCGCTTTGTCATTGGAGCAGCGCCGCGATTATTTGGGAAGAGCCCGTACACATTGGCGGATCTCGGGGTTTACTCCGTGGCGTTTTCTTTAGCCATGGGGCCCGCGATGCTAGTCTCGAATGTCAGTGTGAGTTTGTTCCTGCCGCTTCTCTCCCGTGTACAAGAGAGACGAGACCAATTTGAGCGACGTTACTGCGTCTGCGCAGAGGTCGGCTCCCTGGTGGCGGCTCTAATTTCAATCCCCCTTATCGTGGCCGGCGGGTGGCTTGTTATCTTGATCTATGGGGCAAAGTACGCGGCGGCCGCTGATTTTATCGGGTGGGTCGCCGCGATGTGGGCGCTAAGAGTCTTGAGAGCGGCTCCTTCTGTAGCAGCAATGGCCAGGGGCGACACGCGAAATGCGATGGTTTCGAATCTCGTCAGGAGCTTGGCACTCGTGGGGGTGCTCTCGGTAGCCGCGGCCGGTTTGCCGCTTTCGTGGATCGCAGCTTGTGGGTTCTTTGGAGAACTGCTAGCACTTGCAGTTAATGTTGGCCGCCTGCAACGTCGCCACCTGGTTCCCGCGGTGCTTTGCCTGAAGCCTTCCCTGGTGTGTGCCTCAGGCATGGCGTTGGCCGCGCTGGCTGTATTTAGTGGAGTCCCAGCGCGGGGATGGGTCGCGACGTTACTTGTTTCCTCGGGCATAATGATGACTGTGTTCCTTGGTATGGTCTATGCGTTTCCAAGGTTGCGACAGGATATTCGTACCATTGTCTCGGGCCCAGAATCCTCGTCCATTGCTCCTTGAAACGCAAGAAGTGATTCGTAGTGCAAAACCATAGCCCGGCACATACCCATGCCGAACAGATTTCCCAAGATCGGGATACTCGGTGCAAGTCTTAGCACGAGCAATCTGGGCGTTGGTGCGCTGGCGGCGGGCACGGTGCGGTGCGCGCTGGAGCAGCACCCCGATGCCGAAGTCTTCCTGCTGGATTACGGCCGAGAGCCGCAGGTCTTCACGCTTTGTCTGCGCGAGCGTGCCGTCGAGCTTCCCCTCGTCAACCTGCGGTTTTCCTGGAGGATTTATCTCCGCAACAACATTGCGCGACTCCTTCTGGCAGCGCTGGCGCTGAAAGTCTTCCCGTGGCCACGCTTCCGCGAGCGGCTGCTATCGAAGAACGAGTGGCTGCGACGGATTTGTAATGCGGACCTGATCGCGGCCATCTCCGGCGGCGACAGCTTCAGCGACATCTATGGCATGGGGCGACTCTTGTACGTGGCGTTGCCCCAGATCCTCGCGATCCTGCTGGGAAAGCGACTGATCCTGCTGCCGCAGACGATTGGTCCGTTCCGCGGGCGGATGGCGAAGTCCATCGCGCGATACATCCTGACCCGCGCCGAGCTGGTCTATTCGCGCGATCGCACGGGGCTGGTGGAGACAGCCTCCCTGATGGGCGAGCCGCTGGACGGGTCGAAGCTGCGGTTCTTCTACGACGTGGGTTTCGCCGTGGAGCCGATCGCGCCCGCATCGCTGGAGATCGCGGGTCTGGCGCCGCTTTCGAATGGCGCAGGGGAACTGGTCGGGCTCAACGTCAGCGGCCTGCTCTTCATGGGCGGGTACACCCGCGAAAACATGTTTGGCCTGCGAGTGGACTACCCCGCGCTGGTCCGCGAGCTGATCGCTTTCCTGATCCGCGAGAAGAACGCCCGCGTACTGCTCGTGCCGCACGTCCTGGGCCAGCACGCGGAGAGCGACGCCACGGTGTGCGAGAGCTTGTACGACACGCTGAAGGCGGAATTTCCCGGCCGCATCGGATGCGTCCGGGGCCGGTACAATCAAAGTGAGATCAAACACATTATCGGGCAGTGTGGTTTCTTCATCGGCTCACGAATGCACGCGTGCATCGCGGCGGTCTCGCAAAACATTCCGGCTGTGGCCATCGCCTACAGTGATAAATTCGTCGGCGTGATGCAGAGTATCGGGATTGAGTCCCTGGTTGTGGACGCACGCGGCCACGATGCGGCAGAAGTGCGGGCGGCAATCGAACGCGCCTTCGAGCAGCGGAACTCGTTGCGGCGACAGCTCGAACAAAGTATGCCTCAGGTCAAAGCAGCGGTCCTCGGACTTTTTCGCGACATCGCAGCGAACAGCCAGGGGGCGCAAGCAGAATTCGCTGGGTCGCAGTTCGCTTCGGGATCGTCCCGGCGGCCATCATGACGGTTTATCAGGTCAATCCCCTCACGGATTCTCGGTGGGACGACTTTCTGAGGAGGAATCCTCGTGCTTCCGTATTTCACACCTCGGAGTGGCTTGAGGCTTTGCGGCGGACGTATGGATACGAGCCGGTCGTCTACACGACGTCGGCGCCCTCGGCAGAGTTTAGGAATGGAATTGTGTTTTGTCAGATTCGGAGTTGGGTCACCGGGCAACGTCTGGTGTCGCTTCCTTTTTCGGACCACTGTGAGCCACTCGTGGATGGCCCGGACGAGTGGCAGAAGCTCTGCGACGCTATGGAGCACGAGCGCGACACACATGGCTGGAAATACGTGGAGATCCGTCCAAGAGAGATTGAACCGGTCCGCGAGTCCCAATTTCAACCGGGCTGCCAATACCTGTTTCATGTCCTGGCGCTCGACGCCGGCGAAGAGGAATTGTTCCGCCGATTCCACAAAGACAGCGTGCAGCGAAAAATCCGCCGCGCCGCGCGGGAAGGCCTAACGTATGCTGAGGGTCGGACGGAGGAGCATCTGAACGATTTCTACCGGCTGCAGTTGATGACCCGGCGGAGACAACAGCTTCCGCCCCAGCCGGTGAAATGGTTCCGCAACGTACTCGCGTGCCTTGGTGAGAGCGCCAAGATTCGGATCGCCTACCACAAGGATAAGCGGCCCGTGGCCAGCATACTGACCTTGCGGTTCAGGGAAACACTGGTATACAAGTATGGATGCTCCGACGCCAGGTTCAGCAATCTGGGCGGGACAGCACTTTTATTCTGGAAGTCCATTCAGGAGGCTTGTCAAACGGGCGCCGCCTATTTTGACATGGGGCGTTCCGCTTGCGATAACCAGGGGCTGGCAACCTTCAAGGAACGATGGGGTGGGACGCGCCGCACTCTGACCTACTGGATGTATCCAGTTCGGCAGGCGCGACCTGCGTATGAAGCTTGGACAGTGCGGGCCGCAAAACGGATGTTCTTTTGGCTTCCTGACCGGGCACTGACAGCGGCGGGAAAACTCCTTTATAAGCACATCGGATAATGGTCAACAAGGCGATCCTCGATTTCTATCGCTGTCCGGAGGCACTCACCGAATTCGAATTGGTTCATGACCTCTCGGAAGACGCGGGCTTCTTCCGGTTTGGGTCGGAAGCCACATGCTTTGGCCGGACCACACCGGGTTCACGTGCGCGTCGGGCTGGTGATGGACTCTACGACGCCCTTCTCGACGTTCGCATCGAAGGCTCTTGCCTTCGGCTGCCGTTTCATCCAGACGAGATCGTTGAGAATCTTCGCCGCGAACGGTACATGAAAGGTCATCTGGCTGGCACACGATTCTCGACAAGCCGCCACGTGCGCAACGCTTACTACTTCCTACGGCCTCTGCTCCCGGTAGGAGCGCGAAAGTACCTCCAAAAGATCGAGCTGTTTGGGTGGAAGCGGATCCCGTTCCCTCGATGGCCCGTGGATCTATCCGTTGACCTTGTTCTGAAACAATGTCTGGCTCTCGCCATAAAAAGTCAGGGAGCCGCTGAAGTGCCGTTCATCTGGTTCTGGCCGGACGGCGCCCAGAGCTGCGTCATCATGACCCACGATGTCAAGACTGCCGTGGGACGCGATTGGAAAATGCAGATTGCCAAGCAGCTCTTTGCCATAGCTCCTGAGTCGGTTCTGACCAGGGCCGGAAAAGTGTTATACCGGCACATGGGCTAGGTCGGGGTCGTCTGGAAGCAAGGAAATTACCGAGGCCATGAAACAAGCGCTCGTTGACTATTATCGCTGCCCGGAAGAGTCGGTGGAATACACGGTCAGCAAAAATGTATCTCAGGAGTCGGGTTTCTTTCGCTTTGGCAAGGACGTTCTCTGCTACGGTCAGTGCGCAACAGGCGCTGTCGTGCAGGACCGAAGTGCCAAACTCCACGATGCTTTGGAACACGTGTCCTTCGACCAAGGGGCTGTTCGCTTGCCATTTGACCCGCAGCAAGTCATCGAAAACCTGCGGCGGGAACGATATGTGTCTAACAGCTCTCGGAAGCCGCACGGGTTTTTCGCGAACGCCGCCTTGCGGCAGGCCTACTATCTGGTCCGGCCACTCCTGCCTGTGTCGGTTCGTAGCCGACTTCAGAAATGGTACCTCCATGGTTGGGAGAAGACGCTTTTCCCCCAATGGCCCGTGGATCGAACTGTCGAAAGCATCCATCAAACACTCCTCGTACAGATGATGAAGGCAACAGGCGTTGCTCAGGTCCCCTTTATCTGGTTTTGGCCGGAGGGTGCCCGGGGTGCGTTGATCATGACCCACGACGTCGAAACCAGCCGCGGCCGCGACTTTTGCTCCGCCCTGATGGATATCAACGAGTCCTTCGGCATTAAGTCGTCGTTCCAGGTCATTCCAGAAAAGAGGTACGAAGTGCCGGCTTCGTTTCTGGAGGAAATTCGCGCGCGCGGATTTGAAGTCAACGTACATGACTTGAATCACGACGGGCACCTGTTCGCCGAACGGGAAGAGTTCCTTCGGCGGGCGCGCAAGATCAACCAGCACGTTCGCGAGTTCGGCGCGCGCGGGTTCCGATCGGGCGTGCTTTATCGCAACCTGGAATGGTACGACGCGTTTGTCTTCTCCTACGACATGTCGGTGCCCAATGTTGCGCACCTCGATCCACAGCGAGGTGGCTGCTGCACGGTCATGCCTTATTTTTTGGGCCACATTCTCGAACTGCCCGTGACTACAACCCAGGACTATTCGCTGTTCCATATTTTGGGGGAATACTCCATCGACTTGTGGAAGACGCAGATCGATCTCATTCTAGGACAGCATGGGCTCATCAGCTTCATCACTCATCCTGACTACATCATGGAGAAGCGCGCTCGATCCACTTACACGTCACTGTTGAAGCATCTCGCGCACCTGCGCTCGACGCAAAGGATCTGGTTCGCGCTTCCGGGAGAAGTGGACCGCTGGTGGCGCGATCGGAGCTCCAGTCGCGTCGTCCGGGACGGAAATATGTGGCGGATCGAAGGGCCAGCGAAAGAGCGGGCTTGCCTGGCCTTTGCTCTGTTGCAAGGGGACCGAGTTGTCTATCGAGTGGAATCGAATCCGGCGAAGCAAGTGACGGGAGCCTTCGAGGGATGAGTCTGGCCAAGTATTCCCGGCACACATGGTTTCTGCTTGTGGTGTGTCTCTCACTCCTCCTGTTCTGGGGCCCGCTTTCCAGACTTGCTGGTTTCGTACAAAAACAGGAACAGTATTCCCATATCGCGCTGATCCCTTTCGTAACTGCATACCTGCTTTATCAAGGTCGGAAGAAAGTCTTCGCGGAGGTTGAGTATCGCCCGCGGTCGGGTGTCGCACCGCTATTCGCAGCCATCGCCATCTACGCCGTGCACTTTTTCTTCAGCAATTCCCTGAGCGAAAATGATTCTCTCTCTTTCCTGATGGCGGCGCTGATTTTAGTGTGGCTTGCAGGCTATTTAAGTTGCTATGGCCCGCGGTCTTTTCGCGCAGGCCTCTTTCCGCTGCTGTTCCTCTTCTTCGTTGTTCCCATCCCGGACTTCCTGCTGTCCGCGACAATCCGCTTCCTGCAATTGGGCAGCACCGAAGTGACCGCTCTCGCCTTTCGCTTGGTAGACGTCCCCGTCCTCCGGGAGGGCACCGTGTTTTTTCTGCCGAGCCTGACCATCGAAGTCGCGAAGGAATGCAGCGGGATTCGTACGAGCCTCGCCCTGCTCATCACCGTTCTTCTCGCAGGGCACCTCTTTCTGCGGTCGGGCTGGGCAAAGCTGACGCTGGTGTTGCTGGCCGTGCCATTGGCGATTTTCAAGAACGGCCTTCGCATTGTCACCCTGACGTTGCTTTCCATCTACGTGGATGCGGGCTTCCTGAGCGGCGATCTGCACAGGAAGGGTGGAATTGTGTTCTTTGCAATCACCCTCTTGGTGACCGGAATATTTCTGAAGATCCTGCAAAAGCTCGAGTCGAGGCCCGGCCGCGCGGCGGCTGAATTCATGCAGGTGGGCCGGGGCGCCCAGGGAAAAGGGATGCGATGAGAGTCTGCATGCTCTCCTACAGTTTCTATGAGGTGGACAACCGCGTCATGCGCTACGCCGAAGCATTGGCGAAGCGCGGCGACCATGTGGAGGTGATCTCGCTTCGCCGGGACGGGCGTTCTGCCGAGGAAGTTTTGCACGGCGTGCAAGTGTTTCGCATCCAGCGCCGGGTGCGAAACGAAGGCAGCCGGACTACCTACTTCCTCAGGATTATCCAGTTCTTCTTCTGGGCCATGTTGTTTTTGAGCGTACGGCACCTTCGAAAGCCCTATGACCTGATCCACGTGCACTCCATGCCGGACTTTCTTGTCCTCGCGGCGTGGTTGCCCAAAGTGATGGGCGCGAAGATCATTCTCGATATCCACGACTTGCTGCCGGAGATGTACGCCAACAAATTCCAGGGACCCGGCGACACGTGGATGACGTCCATGTTGTTGAAGGAGGAGCGGCTGTCCTGCGCGTTTGCGGACCACGTCATCATCGCGAACCATCTGTGGGGCGAGAGGATCGTCAAACGCTCGGTGCCGCCAAGCAAGTGCACGCCCATCCTGAATTATCCCGACCCGTCCATCTTTTCGGGCCATGAGCGCAAGCGGCAGGACTCCCGCTTCATTTTTATCTATCCGGGGTCTCTGCACTGGCATCAAGGACTCAGTGTGGCGATCCAGGCGCTCAACATTGTCCACCAGCAGGTACCCCAAGTGGAGTTCCACATCTACGGCAGCGGGCCCGAAATGGAGCCCCTGGCAGGACTGATTGCCGACTTGTGTCTGCAACGGCATGTGTTTCTGCAAGAGTTCCTTCCCATGCGGGAAATCGCTCCCGTCCTGCGGGATGCCGATGTGGGAATCGTCCCAAAGCGCAAGGACTCGTTTGGAAATGAAGCCTTCAGCACAAAAATCCTGGAGTTTATGGCGGTCGGCGTTCCCGTCATCGTATCGGACACGACGGTCGACCGCTACTACTTCAACGACTCGGTGGTAAGGTTCTTTCAAAGTGGCGATGCGAGAGACTTAGCCGACGCCATGCTCGAGATGATCCACGATCCCGCGCAGCGGGAGAAACTGGCGCGGAATGCATCCGAGTTCGTGCGCGCGTTCGACTGGGGTGAGAAGAAGGAGGAATACCTGCGGTTGGTGGATGGCCTCACGCAAAAGTCGAAAGCCGGTTGAAAATGCCCGGCGAAGGCCCTTAGAGGGCTGGAGTGGGCCAGAAACGCCATGTCCATTTCCAGTTTGTCCGTGGAAATCCACGATGCCGGGATGGCCGTGGCGCAGCACGCATGTCTGCCTAGGAGTTCTACGATCATGCAGAAAAAAGTGGTGACAAGATGAAGGGCGTTGTACTGGCTGGCGGAAAAGGGACACGGCTGTATCCGCTGACGCGGGTGACGAACAAGCACCTGATGCCCGTGTACGACCTGCCGATGATCTACTATCCGATTCAGGCGCTGGTGAATGCCGGGATTCGGGACATCGTGATCGTCACGGGCGGGAACAACGCGGGCGATTTCCTGCGCCTGCTGGCCAACGGCAAGGACTTCGGCCTGCGCCATTTGAACTTCACCTATCAGGAGGGGGAGGGCGGCATTGCCGATGCGCTGCGACTGACCGAGCCGTTCGTTGAAGGCGAGAAAATTTGCGTCATCCTGGGCGACAACATCATCGAGAACAACATCATTGCCTCAACACAGCAGTTCGAAAAGCAGGAGCGCGGCGGGCACATCATTCTGAAGGAGGTGCCGGACCCCGAGCGGTTCGGTTGCCCGGAAATTGCCAAAGGGCGCATCCTGCATATTGAAGAGAAGCCCAAGCAGCCCAAGTCAAACTATGCAGTGACCGGAATCTATTTCTACGACAGCACGGTGTTCGACAAGATTACACGATGCAAGCCAAGTCGGCGCGCGGAACTGGAAATCACCGACGTGAACAACATGTATTTGCTGGAAAGCACACTCACGCACAGCATCCTGGAGGGCTGGTGGACCGATGCGGGGACTTTTCAGTCGTTGCGCCGAGCCAGCAACATGGTCGCGGAATCGGGCGCGAATAAGATGCCGGATGGCAGCCGCCCAAAGATTCACCCCGCACCGTTGGACGATTAGGCGGCAGGAAACCAAGCCGCCGGCTTTCTTTCAAACATCTGAACACGCGCGTTAGCTAGTATTTCAAGGCCTCCGAATAGGAGGACGCCAGCCACGCTTCCAAAGTCTGCGCGTTGCGGTCTTTGTCGGAGAGGATGCAATCCTGGAGCGGCCACTCGATGCCGATGCGAGGGTCGTTCCAACGAATTCCGGATTCGCCTTTGGGGTTGTAGATCGCAGTGCATTTGTATTGCACTTCCGCGTATTCGGACAGCGCGCAGAATCCGCGCGCGAATCCCGGCGGCGCCCACACCTGCCGCTTGTCTTCCGCGGAGATCTCGAGGCCGAACCACTGGCCAAGCGTGGGCGAGCCTTTGCGGATGTCAACCGCGACCACAAACGCACTGCCCAGCGTCACCCGCATCAGCTTGCCCATAGGTGGATCCCACTGGAAATGCAGCCCGCGAACCACACCCCGTTGCGACCGCGAGTGGTTGTCTTGCTGGAATTCACCCGGCAGCCCGAGCGCGCGGAACAAATCAGCGCGATACGCCTCCAGGAAAAAACCGCGCGCGTCCCCAAAGGCGTCGGTCTTGAGAACCACGATCTCGCCCAGATGTTTCGACTCGATCTGAAAACCCATGGGAGGACTCGACTCGCCCGCAGAGTTTTTCTTGCTCTGCGCAGAACGACAAGCAGACTAGCAAGCCTGCGAAAACTGTGTCAAGCTGCGAATCTTGGCTGGACTGCTTTTTCGGGAGGGAATTTGTGAAGCTTCTGGTCACCGGTGGAGCCGGCTTCATCGGCTCGAATTTCATTCGTCTCCTGCTCGCGTCTCGAAACGACGTAAAGATCGTCAACTTTGACAAACTCACCTACGCGGGCAATCTCGAAAACCTGGCCGATGTAGCCGGCAACCCGCGGTACTCTTTTGCGCACGGCGACATTGCGGAAGCAAAGGCCGTGAATGAAGTTCTCCCCGGCGGCTTCGACGCGGTGGTGAACTTTGCCGCCGAGACGCACGTGGACCGCAGTATCGAAGACGCTTCGCCCTTCATCCGCACGAACGTGATGGGAACGCTGCTGCTGCTCGAGGCGGCCCGGCGAGTGAAACTGCCCCTCTTCCTGCATATCAGTACGGACGAGGTCTACGGCACGGCACCCGCGGGGGAAAGTTTCCGGGAAGACGCGCAACTGGAACCGAGAAGCCCGTACGCCGCCAGCAAGGCCTCGGCTGATCACCTGGTATCGGCCTTCGCAATCACGTACGGCCTGCCGGTTATCATCCTGCGCTGCACCAACAATTACGGTCCCTATCAGTTTCCGGAGAAACTCATCCCGCTGCTGATCGCGAATGTGAGCGAGGACAAGCCCGTGCCGGTGTATGGCGACGGCCTGCACGAGCGCGACTGGCTCTACGTGGAGGACTACTGTCGCGCCATAGCGCTGGTGCTGGAAGAGGGAAAAGCAGGCGAGGTCTACAACGTTTCGGCAGGGTCACCCGAGCCGAACCTGAAGATTGTGAAGACAATCCTCGAACTGCTGGGCAAGCCAGAGTCTCTGATCAAGTTCGTGCAAGACCGGCCAGGCCACGACCGCCGCTATTCGCTGGACAGCACCAAGATTCAGCAGACGCTGGGATGGAAGCCGCAGGTCCGTTTCGAAGAAGGCATCCGGAAAACAATCGACTGGTACAGCGCCAATTCGCAGTGGCTTGCACGCGCGCGCTCCGGCGCCTACCGGCAATACTATGAGCGGCACTATACGCGTCGTGGCGAGACCTTCGGAAGTTTGGGCTAACCCCCGCCTAGCGACTGGTGCTCGTGGCCCGCTGCAAGCCTGTTGTCTCCAAGTAGGCGATTGCAGGGAGATATTTGTTCTTTGGACATTTCAACAAGTGAAATCTGCATATCACTGCGAAGAAAAGGAGAAAATGTGGCCATGCACAGTTAAGACTCAACCCAAGGATTACGATATGGGAAAGCGATCCGTGTCCCTCCTAAGCACGGGACCCACTGGCCCCCGCACCCCCGCAGGCAAGGCGAAGTCAAAGTTCAATGCGCTTAAGCATGGAGTCCTATCCTCCGCGGCCGTTCTGGTAACGGAGTCGCAGGAAGAATACTCTCGATTTGTGTCTGAGCTTGCCGAGGTCCTAGAGCCGGTCGGAAAACTCGAGGAAACCCTCGTGGAAAAGATCGCCTCCACGATGTGGCGCCACCGGCGCCTGCTCCGCGCGGAATCCGCGGAGATCGGCTGTTCAGGCCTGCTGGCTGAAAAGACCATTGCTGACCGGATTAGTGACTTTCGCTTGGCCAATGCACTGCTTGGAGACGGCGGGTCCGTTCAAAAAGCCCTTCTTTCCCACGACGCAGGGGGCTTGTTCAGTGCGATTGAAATACTTAGAAGTTTGCGGCAACGAATTCTCGACGACGGCCTCGATTGGGACCGGGACCGGATGGACTTCGAGGAGCTATGTGGAAAAGCTCCCGTCGATGAAGCCGAGGCTAGCCGATCCGACACGGGAAGGCGACCGCAAAACGCTTCGCTACCTGCGCTGTACCGAGAGCTTCTTAGCGAGAGGGAACAGCAACCCAGAGGGCCAAAGGCTGAGGCCAGCCGGATCATGGTTGAACAGCTAACCCAGCAAATCGATTCCCTCGAATCCGTTGCCCTGACGGAAGCAGCCCGCGGCAAGAAACTCGATCGGTTCCGCGCCGACAGATCGCTAGTTCCCGGGGAAAAAGACTGCGAGCGGATCATCCGCTACGAAGCGCACCTGGATCGAACCCTGGACCGTGCGCTCACCCAGTTGGAAAGGCTCCAAAGGACGAGGCTCGGCCAGCCGGTCCTCCCGGCAATCAAAGTTGACCTGACAAAGTGATGCCGCAATAGCGCGCGGCTCGAACTTTAAAGATCGCGGTTAACACCGCGGCGCACTATACGTTATTATCTATAATAAATTTAGTAATAAGTAATATATCTAATAGTTATTCGCTTGAGGCTTGGACGAAGGAACTAAAAATGCGAAACGAACTCAAGTATCTGCCATCATATGAATGACTTCCACTTTTGGGAGTTTCTGGAGAATGGCCGGAAATGGAGCCTGATGGATAAGGTTCTAGGCGTGGCGCCGACGCATGTAGTCAGCCAGCGCCACCTGCCACGGACGAAAATCCGGCAAACCAATGGCGCGCAGGGCGGTGTTGTCGAGCGCTGAGTACAACGGCCGGCGAGCTTTCGCTCCCAACTCCTGCGTACTCACCGCGGTGATCTCGGCTGGGAGTCCTGCGAGCCGAAGTGCCTCCTGCGCGAAGTCGTGCCACGAACACTCACCTGTATTCACCATGTGGTAGAGGCCATAGCGGTTCGTCTGGATTAAGGAACCAATTCCTTCCGCCAGGTCGTGCGTACAGGTTGGGTTGACGATCTGATCGCAAACCACGCGCAGTGGTTTGCCTTCCTCCGCGAGCCGAATCATCCGCTCCACAAAATTCCCACCTTTGCTACGATTGCCAGCGTGTCCGTAAAGGGCCGCTGTCCTCACCAGGAAGTGCCTCTCGCAGTACTGCCGCACAAACCACTCCCCAGCCAGCTTGGACATTGCATAGACGGACAGCGGCCGCGGCGGATCCGTCTCTACATAGGGGGAGCCTTTCGCGCCGTCGAAGACGAAATTCGTGCTGAAGTGCACCAGGGTCGCGCCAATTCCTTGCGCCGCCTGCGCCAGGTGGAAGGGGCCCAGCGCATTCACGGCGAAGGCTTGCTGCGGTTGGTCCTCGCAAGCATCTACGAGATTGTAGGCCGCCGTATTGATGACACATTCTGGCCGAACCTGTTGCACATAAAGTTCAACGGCGGCCCGATCTCCAATATCCAGGCCGGCGTGTGAAACCGTGGCGATTTCCTCGCCCGCCAGAACCTGATGCAAGTCTTCTGCCAGCTGGCCGCCGGCTCCAATGAGTAGGATGCGCATGGAAGGTGATCTTCGTTTTGAATTTAGTGATCGTGCCGCGCCGCTTACCTATGTAGGCAAATCGTCAGACCAATCGCACCCAGAAGTGCGGCGCGGAGGTCAGCCGGCGTTGGCGATTAGTGGGGCTTCTTGGATCCGGTGCCGTTCTTTTGTCCGTAGTAATTGTAATAGTACTGGTGATAATTCTCCGAAGCCGCCACCCGGTTCAGAACGACGCCAAGCAAGCCTTTCTCTTTGAGTTCAGCGCGGGCTTTCTGCGCCATGTCGAAGGGTGTGGTACCCGCACCGATTACCAGCAGGACGCCGTCGCAGAAGTCCGCAAGCACGCTGGCGTCGTGGATCGGCACAACCGGAGGTGAGTCGACCAAAATCCAATCGAATATTGGCGCCAGCCGGTCCAGTAAGAGTTTCATCCTGCCATTGGCGAGAAGTTCGGACGGATTCGACGCTGGTTTGCCGCCGGGAATCAGAAAAAGTTCGCTCGCGGACCCACGCTGAAGGATCGAATATTCGTCTGCGTCTCCCCGAAGGAAATCTGTCAGCCCCGGGCTCACCGGTGCCCCGAACAACCGGTGCATCTGAGAATGACGCAAATCTGTATCGATAATCAGAGAGCGGCGTCCGTGCTGGCGAGCAATCATGTGTCCCAGTGCGGCGGTTAGGAATGTCTTTCCCTCCTCGGGCAGCGCGCTGGTAATGAGGATCTTTTTCAGTGGCTGGCGATCACGGATCTGATACAGACGCGAGCGCAGGGTGCGCAACTCCTCACTTCCCACTCCGCCCTCCGCCGAGTTCAGCAACTGCGCAATCTTGGGTTCCACGGTCCAGGTGGGACGCGCACATCGCGCCGACAATTCCTCGTATAAGAGGGCAGCGCCAGGGTCGCCAAGAGTTCCCCGCACCGATGTGCCCGCCGATTCCCTGGCGGCCACTAGGCTTGGGGAAACTCCACCTGCCGCCCCGGGAGAGCTTTCTTCCGGAGCGTGCCCTTGGGCTTGTTCTTGCTCTGCTCTTCTCAGCGCTTCGTGAATGCGACTCATTCGATCCTTTCGTGAGTGCCAATCTTGCTTTAGCTCGCCGAACCCACTACTGGCGCGTACGGATTTGCCCCACGACGGCCACTAAGTTTTGCAGGGCCTCCATCAGTCGAAGGTTTTCTCCGTTGCCATCCTGAATGGGCTGAGCAATCGGATCCACCTCGTGAAGCTGGAACTCGCGCGCCACGTTTTCAATCGTCTCGCAGGAGATGACTTTGTTCTGGTCGACATACCCGCTGATCAGCGCGTGTTCGCAAAGCAGATTGATGATGCGTGGAATGCCCCGCGAATAATAGTGCACTCGTTCGAGTGTTTCGGGAGAGAAAATGCCCGGGTCGACTGCCCCAGCGATGCGCATCCGCTCCGCGACATAGCCCTCCGTCTCTTCCTGGGTCAGCGCGTGGGTCTTGCAGCGCAGAGTGATGCGCTGGCGCAACTGGCGAAGGCCCGCCTGGTTCAGCTTCAATTCTAGCTCGGGCTGGCCGCAAAGGATGATCTGCAGCAGCTTCTCGGTGGAGGTCTCGAGGTTGGTCAGCAACCGGATTTCCTCCAGCACCTGCGGCGTGAGATTCTGCGCCTCGTCGATGATTAGAACCGCGGTCTCTCCAGCCCGGTAGCGCTCGAGCAGCCACTGGTTTAATCGCAGCAGGATCTGGCTCTTGGCCGTTCGCGGTGATAACCCGTCGTAAGGAATTCCAAAGTCGGCCATCATGAAATCCAAGAATTGGGAAACGCTGAGTCGCGGATTGAAAACGAATGCGGTGGACACCCTCTGCCGGTGCAAGTGATCCAGCAGCTTGTTCAGCAGCGTCGTCTTACCGGTTCCTACCTCGCCAGTGAGCAGGGTGAAGCCTTTGCGATTCCCGACCCCATAGGTAAGGCAGGCCAGCGCCTCCTCCGCATGACGCGTCAGAAACAGATAGCGCGGATCCGGATTCACGTTGAACGGGTTTTCTTTCAAGCCAAAAAATCGTTTGTACATGTGTCCTAACCCTGCAAAGACGGCCGCACTGCCCTGCCCCTATCATCTTTTGAATTCTGTCGCGAGAAAAGACCTTTTCTTGCCCTGGCATGCGTATGATCAACGTCCGGGATGAGCCCCAGGGTCGGCAGATTCAAGATGACCTCGATATCGCGCTCATTGCGCATGGACTTGTCCTTGAGTTCCTGGAGCATCGTCAAACCCAACCCGATCCCCAGCCCGGCGGCCAGTCCTCCCCCAGCAAACAAGGGTCGGTTGGGGAAGGAAGGTTTTTCTGGAAGGTTTGCGGAGTCCATCACTTTGAATTGCTCACCCTGCTGGCGGCGCTCCATATCCGTGGCGACTTCCGACTGATTCTTCTTGTTCAAAAAGTCATTATAGAAAGCCAGTGCAGTTTCGAAGTCGCGAGTCAGTTCTTTGTACTGTTGCTCCACCACAGGGCTCAACTGCACGCGCGCCTGATATATCTTGATTTGCTCCTGCAGCCGCTCCTGCTCCCGCGTCTTTTCCTTAATGATCACGTTCGCCTGGTGGATCTGTCCACGGAGCTGCGCAATTTGGACGGGCTCGGTGAGGCGGCTGGCATTCTCTTTGTCCGGAACCTCCGGCTGCGCGCTCTTAGCCTGCTCGATCTTCTTGCGAAGCTGCGCGATGTCATTCTTCGCCTTAATCACATCCGGATGATCGGCTGTATAGCGCGATTCCAGCGGAAGTAAATCGCCCTCCAGCTTCTCCAGTTGTTGCTCCAGGGTCTGTGGATTGGTTCCCGCCTTGGTGGATTGCCACGCCGCAATCTGCTGCGCCAGCAGGGACTCCATGTACGTCTTGTCCTGCTGCGCCCGGCTCATCACCTGGGTGACCGCCTCCAGTTGCGTGTTCATCCCCATCAGCAGGTTCATGTTGATTTGTTCCTGCCCGGGAAGCTGGCCCACATACCGCTGCTTGAACGCGGCAAGTTTCTTATCCTGTTCGTTCAATTTCAGCTCCGCTTCGCGGAGCTGCTTTTCTATGAACTCTGTCGTGCCCACGGCGCGCTGCTCGCGGCTTTTCAAATTTTCTCCGATGAACAGGGAGGTGATCTCAGCGCAGATCTGCTGCGCCGGCCGGGGCTCATTGGCGGTCACCGTAATGAAGAAGCCAGGAATCTCTTCCCCTCGCGAGCGGACGACGGGTTTGATCGGAGTCACCACGATGGAGCTCCGCAGCCGATCCACCAGGGCCTCCACGGGAACTTTGCCCTGGCTCTCACGATACAACTCGAATTTTTGGATAATGGGCTCCAGCCGCGAGCGACTGAACACCAGCTCGCGGATGCTGGCAATTCGGTTGTTCAGCTCATCGGTGACCACCGACTTGATGAAACTCTCGGGAACCTTCTGTTGTTCCACCAGGATCAAGGTCTCCGACACGTATCGCTCCGGCAAAACGAGAGAAATTCCGAACGCCAATGCGGGCCCTAGGACCGTCGGCACGAGGATGACCCACAGTCTTCGGCGCACAATCGCCAAATAGTCGTCCATGGTCATCTCACGGTGTCCGATCATGTTCGCTCCTTGCAGACTCCCAATCCAGGTCAGCGGCAGCGCCTGCTCAGTCTAGCTCGATTGTCTTGAAACGGAAATTGAAGCCTAGACCGAATATCTGGCGGATCCCAAACAGCGGGCAACGTGCGCCGCTACAAACGACATTTGCGGCGCTTTGGTGTTCCACACCATAACGGAAATACATCCGCGCATGCCGCCCCGCGGGCCGGCTCAACTCAAATCCACCTCTCCAGGTGGTGAACCTGAAGCCCGTGGTCCCTAGAGCGATGGCCTGGAGGGAATTGTTATGCGCAAAGGAAAAATCCAGCGAGCCTCGCCAAAGGCGCGAAAGCTGACGGGACAAGGTCACGCTGACATCGTCCATCTGCGAGCCTAGAAACACGCCCGAGCCGCCGGAGACGCTGCGCCGGTAAGCCAGCGACGCGTCCGCCTGATTGAAACGGTAACGCAGGAAACTGTCGAGGCTCCAGGACACGAGTGTTTGCCGGGTGCCCAGGGCAGTGTCCAGTGCGGTGATTTGCGGACCGGCCGAAACCTGAATCGACATACGCCCCGAAACTCTGCGCGCGTAGGAAAAATGAGCCACATGGCTGAAGTTTTCAACGATCGTGCCCAGAAAGCGATACTGGCTTCCGCCGTAACTCACGGCAAAGGTGTCGCGAGCCGTCGGGCTGTAGTTGTATCCGGCCCGGAAACCGATCGTGTCACTGTCGAAGGATCCGCCGTCAATAAAGCGGAGAATCCCATAAGATCCGCCGAACGTGAACGCGGAACGGGGGCCGGCGTTTAACTGGAACTCACCCATGACGCTGTTGCTCAGCCGGCGCGCGTTGGCAGATATAATCGACTGGTTCGGGCTCAGCAGCGGATTCAGGTTCACGAGCGGGTTTCCGGAAATGCTCCCCGGGCCGGTCCCCAGCTGACCAAAACCCAAACTGCCGCCGGAGCCTCCTTCCGGCGAGTACCCAACGGAATCGGTCAGCAGGAACGTCCAGCGCCGGCCGATCGTCTTGAACGAAAACCGAAGATCCTGTTGGAAACGATTGCGACCAGCAGCCGAAGAATAAGACGTGCCACCTCCAACGTACTCTGTCCTAAGCTCGTTTCGATCCCACACGTGTTGAAGGGCAAGCTGCGCGCCAAACGTCGCCACGGCGGTTATGCTGCCGTTGGACTGACCCGCTGGATTCGTATCACCACCGCCATAGATGCTAAAGCTTGGCAGTAGGAAGTTGCGTCCGGCGCCGCTATTTGCCGGTGACCAAACCTCCGCGCTGGTCAGCGGGGTCTTGTCCTGGCGCGCCGCAGCAGCGGGCTCCGACTGGTTGGCAGATTTCACACTGCTGCTTTCGCCCTGCGTGACTGGCGACAGCGGCGCCACCGGTGGATTCACACGGGGATCTCTCTGCTGGGCCCATGCTGTGGGCACGCACAGTGCCAGCATGAGAAGGATGACGCCCCAAGGTTTATTCGTCTTCGTCGAGACTCTCATTTCTTCCCCCTATGGCACGACAATCGTGTCGCCCGGTTTCAAAACGATGTTTTGCTCGGTCCGCTGTCCCTTGATCACATCCTTGTAGTTGAAAGGAAACCTGGCCTGTTTCCCACTCTCCGACCGGAGAACGTAAATGCCCTTCAGGTTGGCAAACTGAGTAAACCCACCCGCGCTGGAAAGTGCCTGGAGCACGGTCATATTCGGCAGCATGGGAAACGCACCCGCGCGGTTTACTTCGCCCACGATATAGACCCGGCGGCTGTTGATCTGCGTGACGATCACCGTCACTTGCGGGTCCGCCATGAACTTCCTCAGCTTCTCGGTGATCGCAATTCCGAGCTGCGTCGGCGAGAGCCCGGCGGCTTGCACGTCATTAATCAGCGGCAACGAGATCTTGCCGTCGGGCCGGACCGGCACCGTTCGCGATACCTCCGGGTCCTTCCAGACGTTGATGCTCAGCACGTCCTCTTCGCCGATGACGTAAGCGGGATCCGTGGTGGCCGCCACAGCCTTCGCTTCGTCCGGCGCACTCGCAGCCTTTACTCCAGGCTTGCTCTCCTTCTTACTAGAGCTTTCCTGAGCGGCCGTAAGGGGTCCAGCCATGAAAAAAGCGATCATCAGTAAACCGGCGAAACTCAAAAACCTCTTCGTGCTCATGATTCCTTCCTAGAACTAAGAACCCAAAGATTCGTCAACACCGATGTCCTTCAGCTTGTAGAGCAGGGCCTTATAACTAATGCGAAGTTCCTGGGCCGCGCGCTTGCGATTCCAGCGCGTGCGCGCCAGCGTCTTGAGGATCAACTCTCTCTCTGCCTGCCGCGAGGCCGCGCGACCCGCTTCTTTCAACGAAATACCCGTGCCGTTTTCCTTGCGAACTGGGCCCGCTTCCCGCACACTTTCCAATTCGGCTACCACGGCTCGCTCGTCTCCCAGCAGAACGATCTGTCGAGCGAAACTCTCCAGTTGGCGCAAATTGCCTGGCCAGGGGTGCTGGAGTGCTGCCTGCACTGTCCGTGGGCTCAAGGAAGGTCGCGGGCGGCCCAGCAGCGATGCGAATTTCTCGACGAAGAGTCCTAGGAACCGGGGGATGTCTTTGCGGCGCTGGCGAAGCGGCGGAATCCGCACACAGACGCCGTTCACCCGAAAGTAGAGTTCCTCTCGGAATCGCCCTGTACGGAGTTGTTCGTCCAGATTGCGACTCGTAGCGCAGACGAGACGCGCAGACAGAGGCGGCGAGTCGGTGTCCAAGGCGGCAGTAGATTCGTCAGGCAGGGCCGAAAGTAACCGAGTCTGACAGGCTAGATCGAGCTGGCAAATGTCGTCCAGGAAAAGAGTCCCTGCAGATCCATGAACGGCGCCGCTTCCATTCCCGTTGGCCGGACTGTTCAGGATCTCCCTCAAAGAGCCCGGTGTCAGCGCCGCGCAGCTCATCTTAACGAACGGCTCTGCGCTACGTCGGGACAGTCGATGCAATCTGTGCGCCAGCACATCCTTTCCGGTTCCGCTTTCACCCAGGAGCAGGACGGAAATGTCCATTGGCGCAATTTCGGCCAGAACCCGTTCGACCATGCGCATTGCCGGGCTTACGCTGGCTAAAAAGGACTCCAACGCGTCTCGACCTGCGTAGGCCTCAGTTTCAACGGACACTGTACTAAGCGAACTCACATTCATGACGACTCCGACAACAGGCCAGTATGACTTGGCAGAACCCTCCGCCAGTGGCTATCGGCACAAGAGTCTGCAATGCAGATGCCAATGTCCAGTGGCTCACTGGACCATTGAAATGGCTATCTATATAATTCATTTTCAATTGTTTGCAAGTGCTCTGCATCAACCAAGATTGGCCTGAAATGCAGGGGCCAACTAACCAAAAGTGGTAATAGATTTCCCATTTGCTCTACTATTTTTCCACACCTAAGTAGACTTATGTCCAGTTTTTCTTCTAAATGCTTTATGTTCATAATTATAGACATGCATTGAATCCTCCAAGTGGGCACAAGTATCTGCGGCTTGTCAATTGTTGCTATCGAATAAGTCCGAACAAAGAGCCCCAATAGTCTTCGATTCTCAGGATTGGGAGTTTCTGTGAAGCGGCCTGCACAGTTTATCCAGTGCGATGATTAGATTTTCCAAATCGTTCAAGCTTCAACATAAGTACTTTAAAATAAAGTATTTAAAAACACAGACAACCGTTCTTACTGGCTCCATTTGGCATTCTACTTGCTCCATTCTCGGTGACTGAGGCTGTGCATTCGCATGGAGCTGGCACCAGACACAGAGAGGACGGTAAAGACGAAAATGAAAAAGCTTTTCATGACATTAGTAATCGCCCTCGCCGTGGTGGTTTTGGCGCCTGCGGCCAAGGCGGACACTGTCGTTACTTTGCTGAATTTCAATTGCGGTGGTAATTGCCCTCTGGCGAGCTACACCGTGACGATTACGCCCACAGGCGGATCCAATTACACAGTAAAACTGGAAATTGCGATCATATCCGGCATCTCCAGCGATACCGATCAAATCACCTCTGTGAACACCAAATTCACAAGTGACTTAACTGGCGTCGCCAGCAGCACGCTGTCCTTAGCTGACTCCATCAACATCGGCGCCGTCACGTGGACGACGAGTGAGTCGAACATAAGCAATGCTGATTGCGCTACAGCCGGACAGGGGTTTGTCTGCAGCCAAGCGTCGGGCACGGGCCTTCCGATTTCGGCGGGCACTACCTACACATGGGTTTGGAACGTCACCCTGGCGGCTGGCGCCACCATAAATAGCGCAATCCATATCGGGGCGAATTACGACCCGGCGAATGGTCGCATCGTCTCGCAGGAGGTCAGTGTTCCGGAGCCCGGAACGATTGCGCTCTTGGGTGCTGGTTTGCTCGGTCTGGCTGCGCTTCGGCGTCGCCTCCTGTAACTTAAAGAACCAAACCTCTGCAAGCCCTGGTGCTTCCCAGCGCCGGGGCTTTTTTTTGGATCCGCTCTCCCCTTGAACCGTTGATCCAATTCGCCGCCCGTCCGCTGGGTGGAACCTGCAAGACGATTCGTCTTCGGGGAATTCCGCGGGTCTGCTAGACTATGAAGGTTCTCCCCTACTGGAAAGGCCGCGTAGCTCGAGCACTGGGGAGTGCATCATTCGGAGGCATTGAGCTTATGTCGCAACATCGCTCATTTCCGTGGATCGTCTTGATCACGCTGCTTGCGATGTCACTTTCCAGTTGCGCGCGCGATCCCAGCGTCAAAAAGCAACAGTTTCTCAAGAGTGGAAACGAGTACTTTGCCAAAGAGAAGTACCGCGAAGCCGCCATCCAATATCTGAATGCCATCAAGGTGGATCCTCAATTCGTCGAGGCGCACTACCAACTCGCGCAGGCCTATCTGAAGCTGCAAATCTACAGCGGTGCCTACCAGGAGCTGCTGCGAACGGTGGATTTGAACCCCGACCACCTGAAGGCTCAGGTTGACCTCGGCAACCTTCTTCTCTCCGGCCGGCAGTTCAAGGAGGCGCAGGAACGTGCTCAGCTCGTGCTGCAGAAAGACCCTAATAATGTAGATGCCCACATTTTGCTGGCGAACTCCTATGCCGCACTGCAAGACCTGCCAGCTTCCATTCAGGAAATGCAGACGGCCATCCAGATGGATCCCGAGCGCGCGCCGAGTTACTTGAACCTGGCTGTGCTGCAATTGGGAGCAAAACAGGCCGATGCTGCCGAGGCCAGCTTCAAGAAGGCTATTGAACTGGATCCGAAGTCTGTCCAGGCAACTCTAGCGCTGGGCAATTTCTATGGAATGCAGCGCCGCTGGGCGGATGCGGAACTCCTTTTCCAGCGCGCCGTCCAGCTCAGCCCGAAGAATCCCGTCACGCACGCGGCCCTTGCGCGTCTCTTCCTGGCACAGGGAAATCGCCAGCAATCGGAAGAGGTGCTCAGGGAAGCCAAGAAAGCAATGAGTGATGTGCCGCAGGGCTACCGCCTGCTGGGTGATTTCTACGTTGTCACGGGAGAGGCTCAAAAGGCGCTGGCGGAGTACGGGGCGTTAAATCAGCAATATCCCGGCGACCTTCAAGTGAAGAAGAACTATGCACAGTTGCTGATTGGGGCAAACCAGCTGGACGAGGCGAACAAAACTACAGACGAAATCCTGAAAAGAAATCCCAAGGATGTTGATGCGGCGATTTTGCGAGCTCAGTTGCAGATGATGCAAAAGCGGCCTGCCGACGCAGTGACCACCCTCGAGTCTTTCCTAAAGAATGAGGAGGACAACGTTGTCCTCCACTTCCAGCTCGGGCGCGCCCTGGCCGCTTCGGGGAATGCGGCGCGCGCCGAATCCGAGTGGCGCGAAGCCCTGCGTCTCGCTCCCAACTATGTTGCCGCTCAGGAGGCTCTGTCTGCTGCTGCTGCCGCAAAGGGAGACTGGGAGCAGGCCCGCAAGGGCGCGGACGCCGTCATCCTCAATAATCCGAATATCCCTATCGGCTATTTGCTGCGCGCTTCCGCCAGGGCCGGGCGTGGCGACTATGCCGGCGCCGAAGCCGACGCCAAGAAGGCCATGGAACTCGCCCCCCAAAGCGCCGTGCCGTACCTTCAACTGGGTGCCTTTCGCGCGTCCACTCGGCGCTACGCCGAGGCCGAAAAGCTATTCGAGCGAGCGCTTGAACTCGATCCGAGATCAACCGCGGCTCTTCAGGCCCTGGTCAGCATTTACGGGGACCAGAAGCAGCCTGCCAAAGGTGTCGCGCGCGCCAGCGCGCAGGTGGCCAAGGCGCCCGAAGTGAGCGGGCATTACCTCATCCTGGGCCTCGCGCACCTCGCCAACAAGGACTCGGAACAGGCAGAGCAAGCTCTGGCCAAGGCAACGGACCTCGAGAAACAAAATGTGCAAGCCTGGGTGGCGCTGGCACAAGTCCAAACGACTCGTGGCTCGGTGGACAAGGCTGCCGCCAGCTACCAGCGGGCGATCGAGGCCGATCCGACGCAGCCGATCGTGTATCTAATGCTCGGGACACTCGAGGAAAGCCGGAATAACTGGCAACGAGCCCAAGAGTTGTATCAGAAGACGCTTCAGGTGCAGCCGGATTATGCGCTGGCCGCGAACAACCTCGCGTTTCTGATGCTGGAGCACGGAGGCAACGTTGACGCCGCGCTCTCTTATGCGCAGGTGGCGCGACGCGGCCTTCCCGACCTTCCGAACACCGCCGACACGCTTGCCTGGGCTTACTACCACAAGGGCGCATACTCATTGGCAATCGATCTCTTGCAGGAAGCTGTCAAGAAGTCGCCCCAGAACGCTACCTATCACTACCATCTCGGAATGGCCTACTGGAAGAACAACGACAAAGCCCGGGCGAAGCAGTTTCTTGCCCGAGCGCTCGAACTGAAGCCAGCCAACGACAAGGCCGACGAGATACGGCAGACTCTGGCCCAACTGAAGTAGGCGGATCGGATCGCCAACACCGCGCGCCACGTCCCTGTGCCGTGTGCACGTTCCCCCGGCGGCAAGGCTGCCCGAACGCCTCGCGAGACCTTGCCTTGAGCCTCCATCCAAGCAGGATTATACTTCCAGCCGATGCGCGTGCTAGTTGTTGAGGATGAGCCGAAGGTTTCCAGCTTCCTGCTGGAAGGACTGCGCGCGGAAAAGTTTGTCGCGGACCTGGCTGAGGACGGCTACACGGCGCTCGACCTTCTCACCGGCAACCGCTACGATGTGATCATTCTCGACCTGAATATTCCGCAACTGAACGGTTTGGGCGTGTTGACCCGCCTCCGGCAGAAAGGAATTGCGACGCCCGTTCTGGTGTTGACGGCCCAGAGTTCAGTTGAGGACCGCGTGAAGGGACTAGAGGCCGGAGCGGACGATTACGTCGTCAAGCCATTTTCGTTCGAAGAGCTTTTGGCGCGCATTCGCGCCCTGGTGCGCCGCGGCATTGCGCCGGGCACCATGCTCTGCGTGGGGGATCTGGAGCTCGACCGCATCAAGCACAAGGTGAGTCGCGCGGGCCGCTCGATTGACCTGACCCAGAAAGAACTCGCAGTGCTCGAATGCCTGATGGAAAACGCCGGCCAACCCGTCACGCGCGGGATGCTGTTCGAGCGAGTGTGGAACTCGCGCGCCGAGGAGTTGACGAACCTCGTGGACGTTTACGTGAACTACCTGCGTGCCAAGATTGATCGGGACTTCGAGAAAAAACTGATTCAGACCGTCCGCGGAGTCGGCTATATGCTGGTGGGGTCCGATGGGACAGCTTAGTATCCGTGTCCGGCTGACGCTCGCCTACACCCTCGCTTTCGGAATTCTCCTCGGTCTCCTTTCCGTCTCTCTCTATCGGACGGCCACCGCTCAGATCTACGCGCAAGCCGACGCACAGATTCAAGAGGGAGCTACGATTGTCCGGCCTCTCTTCAACGTGTCGCAATCGCAGGTCAGTTGGCTGGTCGACAAGAACGTGGTGGATCAATCTTCCTATCTCCTCGCCCACGCCATTTTCAACGACCAAGGCCAGTATCTCGACGGCTCTGTCCTTGGCAAGCTGTATGACCTGCGCTTCACTGACGAGGCGCGCCGCGCTGTCGGGACTCGCTCGCCGGTCTGGGAAACGATCGTCGTCCAGAATAACCACAGGCTCCGGATGTTCAATACCACAATCACCGGCTCGGACGGGCGCGTCTACTTGTTCCGCGTGGGGACTTTGCTGGACCAATCCGAAGACGACCTGCGCCGCCTGGCGGCTTCGCTGGCAGTGCTGGTGCCGCTGGTGCTTCTCCTTGGCGGAGGGGTGGGCTGGCTGCTCGCTGGAAACGCACTGCGTCCCGTGGCGGAAATCACAGCTTCGGCGCAACAAATCTCCGCCACGAAGTTGGCCGAGCGCCTTCCTTTGCGCGGCACCGGCGACGAACTGGATCGGCTGAGCGCAACGCTCAACGAAATGATCTCGCGCTTGGAGGGCTCGTTCGAACAGATGAGCCAGTTCATTTCCAATGTGTCGCACGAGCTGCGCACACCGCTGGCTGCGCTACGCGGAAGCAGCGAGATCGCGCTGCGGAACGCCAAGTCCGAGGAGGAATATCGCGCCGTTTTGGCAAGTAATATAGAAGATCTTGACGGTCTGGCGCGCATTGTCTCCGATTTACTCGCCTTGGCCCGCGCCGAGGCTGGCCACCAGTTACTCACACTGCGGCCGGAAAACTTGACCGAACTCGTCCGGGACGCTTTGGAATCCACACGCCCACTCGCCGCCAAGCTTGGAATTTCCATCCACTTCCGAGCGGATGGAGAAATCACGGCGGACGTAGATCCGAAGCACGTGCTTCGATTGCTGATGAACCTGCTGGATAACGCGATCAAGTACAACCGCCAGGATGGACGGGTTGAAGTCGAATTGGGTTCGAATGATGGGTGGGTGGTGATTTCCGTAGCGGACACCGGCTCGGGGATCCAGCCGGCAGACCTCCCGCACATTTTTGACCGCAGTTATCGCGGATGGAACGAACGGAGCGGAAGCGCAGGCGGCGCCGGGTTGGGTCTCAGCCTTGCGAAATGGGTAGCCACCGCGCACGGAGGACGCATTGATGCAGAGAGCCAGGTGGGGCAAGGTTCGATTTTCCGTTTATGGCTGCCGAAAACTAAGACTGCCATCGCTCCAGAATCGGCGGGGGCAACGGATTCAATTTATCCCCTCGACAATTCCGAGGCTATCGAAGCTATACATTCAATCCAAACCAAAGTCCAAGCATCACTTCAGCCTGAAAGGAAATCGATGATGCTGCAAAATACGGTTCGCTGGGGTTACTGGCTGGGCTTAGCCTGTGCTGTGATCGCGTGCGCATGGCGCGGATTAGTCGCCCTGGGCCTGCCGGAGCGCTTCTACTACCAGGTCGATCGGTCGATTGGCTACATAGGGTTTTTGAATGGCGCCATTCTCTTACTGCTGTTTGTGGCCGCAACGGCAGGCTATCTGTGGGTGAAAGAGAAAAGGCCATAAGCGCCGACCGTTAGTTCGCGTTGGCTTCGCTATGGGCCGCGGAACCCTCAAGATCACCGCTGCTTTGGCGAGCCTTTTTTTTGGACGGCACCCCAGCGTCCCGCATTTTGTAGAGCAAAGCCCGATAACTGATGCCCAGGAGTTTGGAAGCGCGCCGTCGATTCCACCGTGTTTCCTTCAGGGCTTCCATGATCAGGTAGCGCTCGGCCCGCTGGGCGGCAGCCCGGGAGAATTTCTTCAGAGCGAAATCCTGTGGCATCTCGAGCTGAAACCCCTCCGCCATCGTTCCTTCGCTGCGCTCGCTCAGTTCGGTGAAGATGCTGTCCACCGAACCCAGGATGACGTAGCGCTTCAGGTAATTTTCCAGTTCGCGGATGTTTCCGGGCCATTTGTGTGCGCGGAACCAATCCATCGCTTCCGACGGCAGCGGCGGGACTTGGCGGCCAAACTGCTTGCCGTACGACTTCAGGAACCAATCCACGAGAATGGGAAGATCTGCAATGCGGTTGCGCAAGGGCGGAACCTGAATGTTCACCACATTGATGCGGTAGTAGAGGTCTTCGCGGAAGCGCCCGGTTTGGATCTCCGTCTGGATGTCGCGGTTGGTGATGCAAAGGACGCGCACGTCGCAGCGTCGCTCTTCCAGGTCGCCAATGCGGCTGAAGCAGCCGTCCTGCAGCACCTGTAGTAGCTTGGCCTGCAGCCCAGAGTCAATGTCCGCAATTTCATCCAGCACCATTGTGCCGCCGTTGGCCTGCTCGAACTTGCCGGCCCGGCTGTTGTACGCGCCGGTGAACGAACCCTTTTCATAGCCGAAGAGTTCCGACTCCAGCAGCGAGCCGGGAATCGCCGCGCAGTTCACCTTGATCTGCGGCTGCTCGCTCCACGGAGAAATCTGGTGGAGATAGTTGGCCAGCGCTTCTTTGCCCGTGCCGCTCTCGCCCTCCAGCAAAACGGGCACACGGATGGCAGCTACGCGTTCCACAGTTTGACGGATGCGCGACATTTCCTCGGTTAGCCCAAATAGAACTTCAGGCCTCAGAGGATCTTGGCTCGCATGGAGTTCTGTAGTACTTTGTTGCGTTCTCGCCACGTTCTCTGCCACTCCCTAGCTGAACTCTGCTTCAACATACAGGACATAGCTTTGCATCTGGGCAGCCAAGTAATCACCTAAAACAATTCTGTCCCAAACTTAATTTAAATGCTTTATTATAAATGACTTGTGTCCAGTTTGCTATCTTCAGAGCATCGCTTCGCACGGGAAGGGCAAGGGAACGGAGCTTCCCTGATGTGAAATGTTTTTCCACTTTGACTCGTTTCTGGGGTGGTGAGGCTCCCTCCTTTTGTGGCTTGCAGAAACGCACTCGAGATTGGCCTCGTCCAAGAAGAAGGGTCCAACGGCTCCCCCGGTTGAACTGGTGGATTGCCGCTAAAGGAACTGGAAGGTGTAGCGCCATGGATTGGGTCGGCGTGCTGCACATCGCGGTGCGAACGCTCGGGCGCAACAAACTGCGCACGGCGTTGACGCTGCTCGGCATTACCATCGCCATCAGCGCGGTGATTTGCACCGTGGCCATCGGTGAAGGCGGCTCGAGCATGATTCGCGATCAACTCGCCATGCTCGGCGACAACCTGGTTTGGGTCGAAGCCGGCAACCGCAACGTGGGTGGCGTCCGTACCGGCAATTTCGGCAGCAACACGCTGACCATGGAAGACCTGCGGGCCATCGTGCAGTCCATCCCGCTCATCAAACAAGCTTCGCCGCAAGTGGATTCCCGCGCACAAGTGGTTTACGGCAATCAAAATTGGAGTACCACGTATCGCGGCGTCTCGCCCGAATACCTTGAGATTCGTCTATGGAAGGTGGAATCAGGCTCCGTTTTCACGCAAGAGGACGTGAATAATTTCGCGGGGGTCTGTCTGCTCGGCCAGACGGTGGTGCAAATTCTCTTCGGCGCGGAGGATCCCGTCGGCAAAACCATCCGTGTGAAAAACCTTCCCTGCAAAGTGACGGGAGTATTGGCAGCCAAGGGCATGTCCGTGACCGGGCAGGACCAGGACAACTTTATCTTGATGCCCTACACCACAGTGATGAACAAACTGAGCGGCGTTCGGTGGCTGGACGACATTATGTGCTCGGTGACCTCGCGGGACGCCGTGCGGCCCACACGCGAGATGATCATGCGGCTGCTGCGCGAACGCCACCGAATCCGGGATGGTGCGCCCGAGGACTTCAACATCCGCACGCCAGACGAAACCCTCCAGGTACAGGAGCATGCCAGCAACACGTTCACCATGATGCTGGCGAGCATTGCTTCCGTTTCGTTGCTGGTGGGCGGAATCGGCATCATGAATATCATGCTCGTTTCCGTGACGGAACGGACGCGCGAAATCGGAGTGCGCATGGCGGTGGGCGCCAACGAAGGCGACGTACAAATGCAGTTCTTGGCGGAGGCGGTGACCTTGAGCTTGTTGGGCGGAGCCATTGGCGTGCCCGGCGGAATTCTCAGCTCGTTCGGGATTTCGTCGCTGCTCGGGTGGCCCACGTCCGTCTCGCTGACGGCCATCGGCGTCGCGTTCCTTTTTTCACTAGCGGTTGGGATCTTCTTCGGCTACTACCCGGCGTACAAAGCCTCTCAGCTTGACCCCATTGAGGCCCTGCGCTACGAATAGCGAGCTTTAGCGATAGGCAAAGAGCCGCAGGATTCACTCCGACAACGCCGTTTCGAGTGGTTCGCAAAACTACGGCAAGCCAAATTCGAGCCGATCCTCAATTCCCGAGCACGAAGTTTCGATGCGGGAAATCTCAGGAAACGAACGCGCAGCCAACGCGGATGCCGTTTTCATCAGCGGAGTGCACAGAGGTTTTGGCCAGACTGACGCGCACTGGCGGTAGGATGGGCACATGGAGAACGGCGTTGAAGTTCTGCGGCGCTTCTTCTCCAGCGCTGAACTGCAGGCAGACACCGCCATAACTGAGATCCAATACCCGAGCCGTTTTCTCACCAACTTCATTGAGCACGGCATATGCGCGTGTACCGACCAGCGAAACGCGTTCCCACTTGCGGCGTTCGGCTCCGATGGGGAGCGAGGACGCGGCGGCCGCAGCAGCGGCAGCCACGCCGGTTAGCGGAGGGCGCGGCATTGACTGAGCCGGTGCAGCTTCGCGTCCCACGGGCGTTTCCATCGGGATCACGCGCGAAACAGCCGGTGCCGCTGCCGGAGCGCGGTTGGCGTTCTTAAACTCGTACAGCCGCTCGTCGGCCACGTGAATTAGCGCTTCTTTATTTTCGCCGTCCTCGGGAAATATGGATACGCCAAAATCCAGCGCCAGCGGCGCATCGATTTTCAGGGACGCGATGGCGCCATCGTAATTTACGCGCAAGCGGCGGCTGAGCGTGGTGGCCTGCTCCGGATCGCATTGCAGCAGGAGAAGAGCAAATTCGTCGCCGCCAATGCGGAAGGCATAGTCCGAAGTGCGCAGAGTCTTGCGCAACGTGGCCGCGGCAATCTGCAGGGCTTGGTCGCCTAACTGGTGTCCAAAGCGGTCGTTCACTTCTTTGAACTTGTGCAGATCCATCATCACCAGCGCCATGTGCTGGTTGTAACGCTTGGCGCGGTTTAGCTCTTTAACAAAGTACTCTTCGAAAAGGCGGCGATTGTAGAGCCCGGTAAGCGCATCCGTCGCGGCATTTACCTGGAGCTTTTTCAGGTCTTCATACTCCATCAGGACGGGTGTGCGCAAGAAATTCGTAGCTGCCAGCACATCCACGATGGCCGTTTTCAGCGAGACCGGCTTGCCGAGGTTTTCCGAAAGCTCTTTACGACGCAGCAAAACCTGATCCCACAGGTCCAGAGTGACCGCTTCGGGCAGCTCCACTTGGGCGATGGACTTGAAGAAACGCTGCAAAAACTGGCCGCGGACCGGCCGATCGAGCGCCTGTAGGGTTTCGATTAGCAGATCAAGAAAGGAATCTTCTGCAGTCATGGGCACGGGCGATCGAGAGGGATCGTAGGCGGATGCCGATGGGGCTGTTCTGTTCAAGTCCAGGTCACATCCCTTCCGAAGGTGTCGATACACCCCACCCCATCAATAAAAGAGAGCACGAACCATGCCACAATGCCCGCGAAACATCGCGCATTAGTCCGGCACTGTAAGTCGCTATACTGATTGGAGTCAACTGTCTATCTGAGGATTTCTGAGGAATCCAGCCGCCGTATTCAACTTTCAGTAAAGAAAGCCCCTGCACTTTATGGGCTGATGCTTTCTTCAGTACCAGTAGTCCATCCAAACTATGTCACTCTAGTGGGCGAATGAACTCCACGCCAACGAAATGAACATCACCTGAGGGATGGCTGCGGCGCACACGGGCCTGTATAGGGTGCGCCATCGCCGACGCCAATCCTGACGATGTGGGAGGCGGTGCGGGAATGGTGAGCGAAATCAGTTCGCTCAGCTTCATCGCACGCACAACTGCCAAACATGCGCCTACGGAGCTGATATCCACGGTCCGGCTTAAGTCCAAAAAATCGTCTCCCCCTCCATCCACGCCGCGCACGAAGATCGGGATTTGCAGATGAAGGCGCTGGGAACGACGTCGCTCTGCGGGGTTAGAGCTCATGCGGTCGCCTTCCGGATCAGGCATTTTGGGTAAGTCTCGTGGTACCATCGGACTAGTACCCAATAGACTAGAGCAATTCGAATGCTAAATAAATGGCTTCGACAGAGTCTTTTTAACTTTTTGAAAATAAACTACTTATCGAAATTACCGCAGCAAGGAAAATGTTTTCCCATGGACTGTTTTTCCCGCTCGCTCCATGGTTTTGCTTTTTATGTGCAAAATAGAACTCATTTCCCATTGACTCGCCTTCTCCTTGCTGCGAGTATTGGCTTGCCATTCGCCACTGAACTGCGTCCCCTAAATTCATGACAATGCCTGATCCCATGGGCACAGCTTTCTAAGGGGGCAAAGGGTTTGATGGTGACATCATTGACTGATACTGCGACATCCGAAAAGATGGCGGGACGTACACTGGCCATGAACCATGTGAGCAGCTTGTTGGATACCGTCGAGCGGCCAATGCTTGTCTGTGAGCGGAGAGGAAGTGTGGTTTTGGCCAATGTCCGCGCGCAGAAAAACATCAAGACCCAATACACGTCACCGATCGGCAAACTCAATCTATTTCACGACATTTTGAAACTCGAACCGGAGTCGGTTTTTGGCCAACTGGAAAGCGGCGAGCACGAGATCGCGCTGCGGATGAACTCCACCGACGGCACCGAAGCCCACGCGCGAATTCGCTGGCTGCCGGAGGCGGACTGGCTGGTGGTCTCCTTCGAATCGGCTCCGGAGGTCAAGTCATCAGACGATGCGTCCATGCGCAATACCTTGCAGGAACTCCTGCAGGAACGCGAAATCACCTATCGCAATTTGCTTGCGGCCTATCTTCGCTTGCAGGAAGTGAATCGTCAGAAGACCGTCTTCCTGGCTTCGGCGGCGCATGAATTGAAAACGCCGCTGGCAGTGATGAAAGGCTATTACGACCTGCTGCTCTCCGGTTCGCTAGGCAAGCTGTCGGAACGCCAGCGCGACATCCTGCAAGAATCAAAGGAAAGCTGCGACCGGTTGGTGCGGCTCGTTTCCATGTTCCTAAACTATTCGGCGCTGGAGAGCGGCAAGCTGGTGCTGCACGTGCGCGAAAATGATCTGGGCGATTGCCTGGGAGAATTGATTTCCCGCTGGCAAGACGCGTTCCAACGCAAACAGGTGCGCATGGAAACGCGGATCAGTGCTGCGTTGCGACCGTTTAAGTTCGACTATCAGAAAGTGCAGCAAAGCGCGGCCAACCTTTTGGATAACGCGCTGAAGCACACGCCGCCGGGCGGGTCGGTGGTTTTGACAGCCGAGCCGCATTTCTGGGAACGCCGCGCGGCGGCCATGAACACGAGTGAGGAGCGGCGGCTTGCGCGCCTTGAGCACTTCAACAGCGTGCGCGTTGCTGTGGCGGACACGGGTGCCGGCATTGCTGCGGAGTATCATCAAGAAATCTTTGAGGAGTTTGTCCGCGTGGACCGCTCCTCCTCTGGCATGGGGCTCGGCTTGGCCATCGTGAAGCGGCTGATCCAGGCACACCGGGGCAAGATCTGGGTGGATAGCGAAATCGGCCGTGGATGCACGTTTACGTTCCTGCTTCCCACGGACACGGAGTAGAAAGGCTGCCAGGAAAGAGAGAGGAAGGATTCTGAATGACAGTTACGGAACGCATTCTGGTTGTAGACGACGAGCCGAGTATCCGCAAGTACCTGCAGACGTTGCTGGAAGTGGACGGCTACGAAGTGAATACAGTCAATTCAGGCAACGAAGCACTGGCCCTACTGGTCAACGGCGACCGGCCCGACTTTATCATTCTGGACGTGCTGATGCCGGAGATGGACGGCTTGGAAACCCTGCGGCGCATGATGCAACTGGACCGCAGCCTCAACGTGGTTATGCTTTCCTGCTCCAACGAAGTGACCACGGTTGTCGACGCCATCCGCATCGGGGCCAACGACTATCTGACCAAGCCTTTCGAAAAATCCGAACTCGACGCGGCCATGCTGAAGTGCCGCCAGAAGCGCGAACTCCGCCGAGAAAACGAAGCGCTGCGCGACTATTGCGACCATCTTACGGAGGATTTGAGCTTTTTGGCCGCCAGCCCGCAGATGGTGAAAATCCGCCAGCAGATCCTGCAGATTGCCCCCGTGGATGTGCCGGTGTTCGTCGCCGGCGAAAGCGGCGTGGGTAAAGAAGTGGTGGCGCGGATGATTCACATGCGCTCGCCGCGCGTGAACCAACCTTTCATCAAAGTGAACTGCGCGGCGCTACCAAGCGAACTCCTCGAGTCGGAGCTTTTTGGCTACGAGCAGGGCGCTTTTACAGGTGCGATGCGCGCCAAGCCCGGCAAATTCGAAATGGCCAACAAGGGCACGATCTTCCTCGATGAAATTGCGGAGATGAGCCCGCAGTTGCAGGCCAAAATGTTGCACGTGCTTCAGGACCATCAATTCAACCGGTTGGGCGGGCGCCAACTCGTGCAGTGCGACGTGCGCGTTCTGGCTGCCACGAACGTAAATGTTCGGGAGGCCATTCAGTCTGGTCGCTTCCGTGAAGACTTGTACTATCGGCTCAACGTCTTCTCCATTACCGTGCCGCCGTTGCGCGAGCGTACTCGCGAAATTCCGCTGCTCTTCCGTCACTTCTTGGAGAAGTACAGCGAAAAATTCCAAAAGCAAGCTATGGAGCCTTCGAGCAACCTAATTGAGGCGGCCATGAATTACCCCTGGCCGGGCAACCTGCGCGAACTCGAAAACTTTGTAAAGCGCTACGTCATTCTTCAAGATGACGAAGGCAGCTTCCGCGAGTTACTGGAAATGGCCGCCACTCGGCAGCGCACTTCACCGCGAGACGATCTCGCGCCGCAGAAGGAGCAGGGCTTAAAGGCGCTGGTGCGCGGGTTGAAAGACGAAGCGGAAATGGAAGCCATTGCTGCTGCTCTGGAGAAAACCAACTGGAGCCGCAAGGAAGCGGCACGCATGCTTGGTATCAGTTACAAGGCGCTACTCTATAAGATGAAGCAGTTCAAATTGGACGCCGGAAGGGCTTCGGGCTCCTCTCCAGTGGCCCCTTTGGCGCGAAACGGCTAACTTCTTAGAATGAAACGGTTTGCATATTTAGGGCACAGCCGGTGCGAAGCGGCGAGTTTCATGCGTTCCATGTTGTTCTTGCAGGGGGTGCAATCTCAGCCATACAGAAATTCCAGGAGCTGGAGATGCACCGGGTCAAGTCCAATTTGTGAAAATTGGCTCTTGCAGATTGTATCCAAACGGGTTATGTAGGTAGCTGCGGAGGATGCTCCACGGGGGTGGCGGATGGCTTGGACCGGGTGCCCGCGTGAAATGAGCTTTCTTGTCGGTTTTACTTTGGTATGGGGATTGCTACTCATTGGATGGCGGAGTGGGTGCATACTGTGAATCTAAGCCGGGGGATATAGGATTATGACCGAGCGGCGCATTGCTCGTCGGTATGAATTGTCCCTTCCCGTCGTCGTTCGCTCTCCGATTGAGCGACAAGTGGATTCGCATAATGGCCAGACGCGTGACATCTCCACCCGAGGCGTTTACTTTCTCATTGAAGAGGACATGGCTCCCGGTACTGAGCTCGATTTCACTCTCACGTTACCGGCGGAAATCACCCGCGGCACAGAAGTCTTTATTCGGGCCCACGGACGAGTGGTTCGAGTGGAACGTAAGTCCGAGGACGGCACCGACAAGCTGGGCATCGCCGCGGTCATCGAGAAGTATGACATCATCCGGGCGGAGCCGGTCCCGTCGTGAATTTCTTCCCGTCGGTGCCTGCCCAACTGCTCATGCCCGTTCCTTGCTAACTTTTACCGCAGTAGAATCCAGAATGTTTATTTCGGAGTGAGATGAAGAATCGCCTCCATTGGCTCGTTCTGCTCCTCGTCGGCCTGATCATCAGCATCGGTATCACCCGCGGCGAGTTTTTCTTCTTTTATGACGAAATGCAGCATGCAATGACCGGAGTCTTTTTCCGCGACCTGCTCATAGACCATCCTTGGAGTAATCCAGTCCAATACGCGTACGAGTACTACGCCAAGTATCCTGCGCTCGGGCTGCTGTATTGGCCGCCGCTGTTCCACATGGTTGAAGGGCTTTTTTTTCTGGTGTTCGGCATCTCCGTTCTGGCAAGCCGCTTGACGATTCTGGCTTACGCGCTGGTGGGCGTCTTTTTCTGGTACAAGATTGCGGAGCGCGAGGGCCCGCAGCCCCGCGCGCTGGCCTCCGCGCTGATTTTCCCCTTGCTGCCCTTCGTGCTGCAGTATGAGCGCGTCACCATGCTGGAAATTCCCTGTGTGGCCATGTGTATGGTTTCGCTCTATTTCTGGCAAAGCTTTATGCGCGAGGAGCGCGCCCGCGACCTCTGGTGGTTCGCGGCTTTCCTGGTGGCCTCCCTGTTCACCAGCCAGAAGGCGATCTTTGTGGCTTTTTTCGCCGTTCTGCACTTCCTGGTGGAACGGCGCTGGAAGCTACTAAAGAGGTGGGACGTCTGGGCTGCGGCATTCCTGAGCGTGGCGATCGTAGTGCCCTGGTATTTATTCTCGCTAAACAAGCTTACGCTTTCCTATGATCGCGTTTCCGGACAGGCCTTCCTGCATGTAACCACCTCCCACCATCTTTTTTACTACCTGGAACAGATCCTACCGCAGATGGGCATGCTGCTAGGCGTGCTGGGAATGGCCGGTTTCGTCTGGACCATGCTCCGCGAGCGAAAAGAGCACCACTTTTTCCTGATCTGGATTGTGGCCGGCTTCTTGTGCTTTACACCGATTCATGAAAAATCAATCCGGCACACAATGGTTTGGATCCCCGTGCTGGTGTACTTCGCGCTGGTCATGGTGGAAAACCTGCAGCCGAGGCGGAGCTGGGTCGTCCCGGTGTTTTGCGTGCTCGCCGCCTACTCGGTGGTAAAGGCGTTGAACACTAATACGCAGAAAGCCAGCGGAATTGAGCCCATCGCGCAATACGTGTTGGCCCAGCCGGACTCCGATGTGATCTACTACCAGGGTAAGCTCTGCATAGACTTCATTTTTTTTGTCCGCAAGAATGATCCGGATAAACGCCGCCTCATTGCCCGTGAGAAACAGGTGGTCGCCTCCAAAGTCGCCGCGGGAAAGGGCATCCGGCAAATTCTGGTAACCCCGGGGGAAGTGATTCGAATGTTTCAGGAATGGGGGATCCGTTATGCCGTGGTGGAAAACCGCGATGTCATCGACGGGCTGGGTCCGGTCCACGTGGCCCTCCAGTCCGACCGGTTCGAAGTCATCCGCAGGTACGACATGCAGTCCAACGTCGAAGCCCACAAAGATCTGCGAATTACCCTCTATCGCTTCAAGGGCGAACTAAAACGCTCCAAAGCCATCGTCACACAGCCCATGATGACATTCCGCAATGACCTCAAAGTCGACCTCAATCGCCTGGCCGGGCGCCCCTGGCCGAACTGACGCGGCTTTTGACGCGGAATTCTATCCCGCTCTCGCCGCTTTCCCGCAGCGACGCGATTTCTGTTGCAACGCCGGAACGATAGTCCTACCATTTTCTCCCCCGCTCAGGTTTGGGGGAACCCGGACATAAGCCTGTTCGAGGAGGGATCCGATGAAAGTCAAGGACCTGATCGAGTCCCGCAAGGAAGTCTATTCCATCCCCGTGGACATGACTGTGCACGACGCAGCGCGCTACCTGCGCGAAAAGGGCGTGCGCGCCGTGGGCATCTGCGATGCTTCCGGCAAGCTGGTCGGCTGCGTTTCCCAGTCGGATATCTCTGACAAAGTGGCCGCGGAGAATAAGTGCCCAGGGTGGATGCGTGTCACCGAGATCATGTCCACCGACCTGGTGCTGACCACGCCGGAAACACCGCTAGACGACTGCCTGCGCATGATGGAGGAGCACGGAATCTTCCACTTGCTTGTGCTGGACGATCAATCACGCTATCGCGGCATGATCTCCGTGGCCGACTTACTTCGCGTGATTGCCACCGACCACAAGGACAGAGCAGACATGCTCGAGTCATACATTTTCCCGCAGCGATAGACAATCAAATTGCGAAGGGCTCGCGACCCAAGGGGCCGATGTGTAGTGAGGGCAGGAAATGGCTCTTGCTAGGAGCTCGAATTTGCTACCGGCAAATAAGTGGGCCCACCTGCGCGCACGCGCCGGAGTAAGAACCCGCCGATGATGAACAGAGCCAGCACTGAGAGAATGGCCAAGCGCTGATTGCCGTGCGCCGTGCGCGATACCACGCCGAAGAGCAACGGGCCCATCACCGCCGCAGACTTTCCGCAAAGGGAATAGAATCCGAAGAAATCCGCCTCTCGTCCCTTTGGAATCAGCGTGGACATAAACGCACGAGAAGCTGCTTGTATGGCGCCCAGTCCCGTCCCAGCCAAAACAGCGATGATAAAGAACTGCGACTTGCTCTGGACAAAGTAGGCCGCGATTACCACCGCAGACCACTGCACAAGCATGATCATCACCACGCGCTTGGGACCCCACCGGTCGGTGGGCTTGGCCCACAGCATTGCGCCCACCAGCGCGGACAACTGCACGACGCTGAAAAGCAAGATGGCTTGTTCATCCGAAAACGAAAGTGTTTTCGACGCAAAGCCTGCGGCGAAATAGGTGACCGTGTTTACTCCATCTTCGAAAAAGAAGTAGGCTAGCAAGAAGCGTCGCGTCTCGCGCAAGCGCAGGATTTCCCGCAGGGTACTCCAGGATTCGCGCAAACCACCCAGGCCTGCAGCCAGCACGCCACGACGAGGAGCGGCGTCGCGCGGAAGATTTAGAAACGCCGGCAGCGAAAAGACGAAGAATGCGCCCGCGATAGCCAACCAAGCAGCGCTGTACATCTTCATCCAGACGAACACGTACGCCAGTCCCAGCCCCAGCAGGGAACCCGCGTAACCTGTCGCGAAGCCCCAACCCGAAACGCGTCCCTGGTAATCGCGCGGAGCAATTTCGGGCAGGTACGCATTATAAAAGACGAGGGCTCCTTCGAACGCCACGTAGGAAATCACCGTCAGAATGAAGCCCCATTCAATTTGCCCCGCAGACACCGAAGGGAAACCGCAAACGGCGACGACGGACACAACCGTGTAGAGCATGAGCAGACGCTTGCGCACGCCCGCGTAATCCGCAATGGCTCCCATCATGGGAGAACTCAGCGCCACTAGCAGCATGGAAAGCGAAATGGCCCGGCCCCACCACAGGTCCCCCAGTCCCTGTTCGTTGCCCACAATCACTCGCTGGTAGTAGATTTGCCAAACCACTGCAGGAAGGACAACGTAAAAGGAATTTGCAAAATCGTAGAGGCACCAGCTCGCGATGGTTTTTCGGTCCATGACCCCGGACAGAGGCGGCCAGTATACCTTTCGCGGTGCCAACGGGACAGCGAAGGAAACAAAATTTCTGTGGCGATGTGATATAACCACGCCATTCGGATCAGGAGGAATCCATGCAATACACACAATCCATATGCGCGGTGCTGCTTCTAATTGCCATCGCCGGGCCGGTCGCGCCGACGCGCGCCGACACGAAGAAATTCAAGCCGGAAAAAGGCGTGCAAACTTTTGCCGTGCGCGAACCGGTACTGCACATACTTCCGGGCGACGTGGTGGAAACGGAGTCACTCTACGGCGGGTACTACGAAAAGACGGGCGGTGCGTGGCCCGGCGAAGTTGGGCCGTTCTACATCGAAGGCGCCACGACAAGCGATACACTGGTGGTGAAAATCCTGCGGCTGCGCACCAACCGCGATCACGCCGTCTCCACGCACACGCCCGGAGGCATCAGTGCGGTGGCCTCTGATCGCTACACCCGCATGTTGAACACGCCCATTCCCGCGAAGCGCTACGTCTGGAAGCTGGAAAAGAACGGTACTGTCGGCGTGCTCGACCTGCCCGACAGCAAGAAACGCCTGGAAGTGCCGCTCAGCCCGATGCTCGGCCGCGTAGCCGTTGCGCCCGCCGGAGAAGAGGCTTGGGGCGGCCTGTGGCCAGGCAACTTCGGCGGCAACATGGACGTCAGCGACGTCCGCGAAGGCGCCACGGTATATCTTCCCGTGTTTCACGACGGCGCGTATTTTTATTTCGGAGACGGCCATGCGCTACAAGGTGATGGCGAAATCTGCGGCTCGGGCCTCGAGACTACCATGGAGGTCACATTTCAGTTCGAATTGATTAAGGGCAAGAAAATCGCCTGGCCGCGCATCGAAAACGACGAGTACATCATGACCGTCGGCAGCGTGCGACCGCTTTCCGATGCGCTGCGCATCGCCGCGGTGGAGATGGTCGAGTGGTTGGAAAACGAATACAAGTTCGATCGATGGGATGCCTATCAGACCGTTTCACAACTCGCCGTCATGCGTGTGGGAAATATGGTGGACCCAAACTACAGTGTCGCTGTCAAGATTCCCAAGCGCCTGCTGCCAAAATGAAAAGGCCGCAAAGGAGGGAGAGGAAATAAAAGAGGTAAAAGAGCGCGCGCGAGTTTCGAGCACGGGGGACTGAAGAGGAGGACGACGAATCCTCTATTTACTTTCCGTCCCAATTCGCTTCCGCAACGCGGAAGCTAGCAGGTGTCTCAACCGCTTTTACCCCAGATCGCCATCACGGCGAAAAACGTGCCAATCGCAGCGGGAAATGCCGCTTGCTGGGTGATGCCTGCTAATCGAATCGCCTGCGCCGCCTCAATAAAAAAGAACAGCCCAGCAGCGCCAAACACAACCCTCCGAATCATCTTCACTGCCATATGAATATTCTAGATGTTTTTCCCGCCGCTGTCGATTCGTACGGCTGCTTCTCTCTTTCGCGGCGCGGCGAAGTGCCCGGCTGGCTGCTATAATGCTGCTTCAAATGAAATGACGAGCTTTCACATTGAACAATTCGGTTGTCGCGCTACGCAAGCCGACGCTGCGGCCATTGAGTGCCAGCTCCTCATTCGCGGCTGCACGGCTTCGGCGCGTGCCGCGGAAGCGGACGTAGTGGTGATCAACACCTGCACGGTCACCGCCAACGCCGATTCGCAAGCGCGCCAGGCCATCCGACGTTTTCACGCCGAAAATCCCGCCGCACAGATTATCGTTACCGGCTGTTACGCCCAGCGCGCGCCGGAGGAGCTCGCGCAAATCGCCGGCGTCTCCTGGGTCGTCGGCAACTCACACAAATTGGAAATCGCGGGGCTGGTAGCACATGCTTCGAGCCTGTGCCTCGGTTCTGCCGGGTTACTTCCCGCGGAATCGCTTGCTAACTCAGATCCTCTTTCCTTGGCTCGCGGTCCTGCAAAAATCCTGAGCGGCGATATTTTTGCCCAGACGGATGTGCTCGTTGCACCCGTTTTGGGCGGCGAGGGCGATCACACGAGGCCCATCTTGAAAATTCAGGACGGCTGCAACAACCGCTGCTCCTACTGCGTGATTCCGTTTGTGCGCGGCAAGAGCCGCAGCCTTGCGCCGGCGCAGGTGATCGCGGAAATCCACAAGCTTACGGCAGCGGGCTATCAGGAAATTGTGGTGAGCGGGATAAACCTCGGCAGCTACGGCCGCGACCTCACGCCGCGCATCGAACTTCTCGTTCTCCTTCGCCGCATCCTTGACGAAACTCCGCTCGCGCGCCTGCGCCTCTCCTCGATCGAACCGCAAGATGTGACGCAGGACCTTGTTGATTTCGTCGCCGGCACAGACCGCGTGGCCCGCCATTTTCACATTCCGCTGCAATCCGCTTCCGACCGCATCCTTGCGGCCATGCATCGCTGGTACCGCGCCGCGCATTACGCGCGCAAAGTTGAGCTCATCCGGGAAACAATTCCCGCGGCGGCTGTCGGTGCGGACATGATAGCCGGGTTCCCTGGCGAAACGGAAGAAGACCATCGAGCCACGATGGAGTTCATCGAAAGGCTGCCCTTTAGCTACCTGCACGCCTTTTCATTCTCGAAGCGCCCTGGCACTGTCGCAGAGAATCTTTCTGGTGAGGTCCCGCCGCATGTGATCAAGCAGCGCAGCAGGGAACTCCGCGCGACTGGCGAGATAAAGAAATCCGCCTTCCGCACCGCGCAGGCGGGCTCCACGCTGCGCGCCCTTACGCTTCGCGAGCAGGGGACGGATTCCTCGGGCCCCTGGACCGCGGCACTCAGCGACAACTATCTACAACTCCGCGTACCGGGCCACCACCCGCGCAATCGGTTCGTCGATGTGCGTGTCGGTGCCGAAGGAAAAGAATCGCTTTTCGGCTAGTCTTCGAAGATGACTTGCGCGAAAGCGGTATTCCCGCTGTGGGTCATGGAGAGGGAAATGTTCTTCACGCCAAGGCGCTCGGCGTGTTCCCTTGCCGCACCGTGCAGCACGATGCTAGGACGGCTGCCGCGTGGCCGGACGACTTCGATATCCACCCAGCGCACGCCTTGTCTCCAGCCGGTGCCCAGCGCCTTCATCGTCGCTTCTTTTGCAGCGAAGCGCCCGGCGTAACGCTCGAAGCGCGCGCGGTAGCGTTCGCAGTAGGTGATTTCGTCGGGCGTGTAGATGCGTTCGATGAAGTGCCGGCCGTGGCGCGCGATGGCGGCTTCGATGCGGTCGATTTCTGCGATGTCAACACCTAGCCCGACGATCATATTTCTCCATGGCACAGATAATCGGTCTGCGCTAACTGCGTTTGCCAGCCTGCTCACTAGCTTCTACAATGCCAGTCCGCGGCGGGATTATAACTTGAATTGTGACGCGTGATCTTTTACACGTGAAAACTAGAGCCCAAATTAGAGTTGCGAGCAAAACGCCTCAGCGGCGAAGCGCAAGAGCTTTTCCTGCCGTGTGGCAGGTGCGGCGATCACAAGGTGTGCAGATTCTACAGTGCGGCGTGCTCGAGAAAGTTTCCTGGCTGGTGCACGGTTTCACGCTGCGCCCGGGAGGCGCAAGCACGCTCGCCGGCAAACGCGTTTTCAACCTGGGCCGAACCGACTGGGACTCGCGCGAGAACGTGCAGGCTAACCGGAAGAAACTGCTTGCTGCGCTGGGCGCGGAAAAGATTCAGCTTGTCAGCCAGCGGCAATTCCATTCCGCGCTGGCGCGCGCTTTCGACGCGGCCCCCGATGTTGCGTTGCAAGGCGATGCCGCGCTCACGCGAACGCCGGGACTACTGCTCGCCGTGCTCACTGCCGACTGCGTCCCCGTTCTGCTGGCAGATACGAAGCGCCATGCAGTGGCCGCAGTACACGCCGGCTGGCGCGGCACGCTGAAACGCGTTACCGAAAAAACGCTGGGCAAGATGCGCATGACTTTCGGCACGCGCCCTCGCGATGTCCTCGCCGTACTGGGCCCGGGCATTGGACGTTGCTGCTACGAAGTCGGCGCGGAAGTAGCGCAGTCGTTTCAATCGCAGTTCGCATTTGCGAAGGAATGGTTCGAAGGGCCGTTCGACCGGCTCGTCTCCGACGACACGCCGAACCCCCTGCAGTGGCTCAACATGCACCCGCCCGGGCATCAGCCGCCTCCGCCGAGCGTGCGTTTTGATCTCGCTGCCGCCAACCGCTGGCAACTCGAAAATGCCGGCGTGCCCGCCGCAAATGTTTTTTTGAGTGACTTGTGCACGTCCTGCCGCAAGGACATTCTCTTCAGCCACCGCGCTGAATTCGGCAAAACGGGCCGCCTCATGGGCGTGATTGGAATTCGTTTGTAGGGGCACGATCTATCGTGCCACTAGGGAGTGATCTGCGTGAGGTTGGAGCTGACGGTTTCCAACAATGCGAGCTGCCCGCAGGCAGCCATGATGTCCTTCCCGCGCGAGTAGCGCACGAACACCGGCAGACCTTTTGCGGCGAGGACGCTGCGGAAGGCTTCGCTTCGCGCAGCATCGGGCGCCGCGTACGGGAGCTCGCCGGGGTTCCACGGGATCAAGTTCACTTTGCAGCGCAGATTCACGAGCAGCTTCAGGACACGACGCGCGTCTTCCGGCGTGTCGTTAAATCCGCCGAGCAGCACGTACTCGAAAGTCAGCTTTTCCCACGGACGCAGCGGATAGCGTCGGCAGGCGTCAAGCAATTTCTCCAGCGGATATTTCTTATTGATGGGCATGATCTGGTCACGCTGCTCGTCCGACGACGCGTTCAACGACACTGCCAGCTTCGGCCGCACTTTCTCGAGCGCCAAGCGCTCGATGCCCGGCACGATGCCGCTGGTGGAAAGCGTCACGTGCTTAGGCGAAAGCGCCACACCGTTTGGGTCGAGCAAAATGCGCAGCGCGGCCATCACTGCATCGTAGTTCAGCAGCGGTTCGCCCTGTCCCATCAGCACCACGTTGGTCTGCGGTTTCAGAGCGGCGCGATTATCTTCCAGCGCGACCAGCACCTGTCCGACGATTTCTCCTGCCGTGAGGTTGCGGATCAGTCCCAGCGTTGCCGTCAGGCAGAAACGGCAATCCACCGCGCAGCCCGCCTGCGTGGAGATGCAAATCGTTTGCCGGCTCTCCTCTGGCATGAACACGGTTTCAATCGTGGTCGAATTTCCGGCTGCGGGGACCGCAAGCGGAACCTCTGCTGCGTCGAGAGCAAGCAAGTAGCGCGCTGTGCCGTCGGTGGAGTGGTAGCGCTTGCGAACTTGCGGCAGGGCGATGCGCGTCTCGCGCGCGAGACGTTCGCGCAGCGCCGCGGGCAAGTTAGTGATTTGAGCAAAATTGAAATGCCGCTCCGCATTTAGCGCGTGATAAAGCTGCGCGCCGCGATAGGCGGGTTCCCCCATTTGCGCGAGCAGTTCGCGCAGTTCATCCAGTGATTTTCCGAGCAGATTCTGTGACATGCTTAGCGCGCGTTGAACAGGCTTTCCACCTGCCACGCGAATTCATCATAGTCTAACCGATTCGCGGTGTTCGATGGATTTTCGTGCGCGGCAGAGCCTATAATGTGGGTGCAACCTCCGCAGTCCTGCCTGATGCAGTCGCGGCCGTCGTTCGGTATATTTTGTTTACAGTACCATGCGAAACGAACCGCGCAATATCGAGAAGGAGACTTTGCCCAACGGCCTCGTGGTGATCACCGAGCCGATGGCCCATGTGCGGTCTATCTCTGTGGGCGTCTGGGTGCGCACTGGCTCGCGCCGCGAGCCCGCCGAGCTGAACGGCATCTCCCATTTCATCGAGCACATGGTCTTCAAGGGCACTGAGCATCACTCGGCGGAGGAAATTGCGCGTTCGGTGGATTCCATTGGCGGCATGCTGGACGCCTTTACCGCCAAGGAAATGATCTGCTTCAATGCCAAGGTGCTCGACGAGCACCTGCCCATTGCCCTTGACGTGCTTTCCGACCTGGTGCTCCGCCCGCGCTTTGCCGCTGAGGACATCACTAAGGAAAAGTCAGTGGTGCTCGAAGAAATCAAGATGGATCAGGACAATCCTGACTACCTGGTGCACGAAATCTTCACCCAGAATTTTTGGCGCAATCATCCGCTCGGAAAGCCGATCCTCGGTACGAACCAGACCGTCTCCAGCTTCAGCCGCTCGCACGTGGCGGAGTGCTTCCGCCGGTGGTTTGCGCCGGAGAACATGATCATCACCGCTGCGGGCCACTTGGAGCACCAACAACTCCGCGACCTGGTGGCGCGCGAGTTCGGACAGATGCAGCCTGCGGGCGACCACTTTGCGGATTCCGCGCCGGTCCCGCAAGCGCGCATCACCGCGAAATCGAAAAGCGAGCTCGAGCAGGTACATCTGTGCATCGGCGTGCCGTCGTACTCCATGGTGCACGAGCGGCGCTACGCTATTGCTGTGCTCAACAACATCCTCGGCGGCGGCATGAGCTCGCGCCTGTTTCAAAACATCCGCGAGCGTCAGGGGCTGGCCTACGCTGTGTTCAGCGAGCTGAGTCCGTACCGCGACACGGGCCTGCTTTCCATCTATGCGGGCACCGCACTCGAAAAGGCCGGTCAGGTGGTGCGCTCGGTGACCGGGGAATTCGCCAGCCTGAAGGAACAACTCATCAGCGACGAGGAGCTGCGCCGCGCCAAGGATCACCTGAAGGGTTCCCTGATGCTTTCGCTCGAGTCCACCAGCTCGCGCATGTCCAACCTGGCGCGGCAGGAAATGTACTTCGGAAAATTCTTCACGCTGGACGAAATCATCGCATCGATTGAAAAAGTGACGCGCGAGGAAATTCAGGAAATCGCACGCGAATTCTTCCGCCCGGAACACATCAGCGTCACCGTGCTCGGCAACCTCAACGGCTTCCAGCTCACCCGCGAACAGCTCGCTTGCTAGCTGCCGGCTACAGTCTTACTGAAGCACATTTGCACCATTGACGCGCGGGTCGCGCTTTGCCATCATCGTGCGTACACCTTTTCGGGGGCTGCGCATTTCGTTTCGCGTTTCGATTCTCGCTTCGGGTAGTGCGGGCAACAGCACGTTGCTCGAAACCGCCAACACGCGCCTCCTGATTGATGCCGGTCTCTCCAAACGGGAAACGCTTCGCCGCCTCACCGAGCTGGGGACTTGCCCCGCTCAGCTCGACGGAATTCTCATCTCCCACGAACACACTGATCACTGCGCTGGGCTCCCGCAACTGTTGGGAAAATGGAAAACAACAGTTTATGCGACCGAGCCGACGCTGGAGGCGATCGTCGCAGTGCTGCCCAATGGCGCGGGCGAGCGCATCGACCGCGTTGCGCACATCCAGGCCGGGCAGCGCTTCACTATCGGCGACATCGAAGTGAGCGCGTTCGCCATCCCGCACGACGCGGTGGATCCGCTGGGCTTCACTTTTCGCGCCAACGGCACGAAGGTGGCCATCGTCACCGACCTCGGCTACCTGCCGGAACTGGTGAAGCAGCACCTGCGCGGCGCCGACCTGCTGGTGTTGGAATCAAACCACGACTTGGAGATGCTGAAGGTGGGACCGTATCCGTGGCACATCAAGCAGCGCGTGATGAGCCGCACCGGGCATCTTTCCAATCACACGGTAAGCGAGTATCTTGCCGACGTGGACAGTTTCGACGCGCAGCCGCAACATCTCGTGCTTGCGCACCTCTCCGAAAACAACAATAACCCCGACGTGGCACGCATTTCCGCCGAAGAAGCCCTGCGCCGCCGTCCCGAATCCTCGGGACGCGCGTTTGCCGGTCAACTCCACATCGCTTCCCAGCGCGTTCCCCTCGGCCCGTTCAATCTTTAGCGGGACTGCCTATTTCCCCGCCGCGTCCAGCCGCGCGCGAGCGCCCTCAGCCCACGAACAAGTTTCGAGCCGTTCTTGCTCGGTGAGTTTGGCTTCCTCATGCATGGTGATGTAGATGGGCAGCGGCATTGAGTTGCTCTTCACTAGCTTGCAGACGTCTGCGAGCAAGGCAGACTTTTGCGTCCGGTCGTATTCCGCCCAGGCGGAGAGGTTCATGTGCTCGCGACCCTCGGCCACGTCATGAGCCACGAGCCACGAAACCGGTGCCACGCGCGCGTACCACGGCCAGCGCGTGCGGCTCGAATGGCAATCCATGCACGCGCGCTCGATGGTTTTGGGCGGGTTCTGCCACACGGTCGCGTCCGCGAAAATCGCTTTCGCCGGATCTTCCTGCGGATTCGTGCGCACCGGTTGGACAAATTGAATTCCCACCAGCACCACCGCCAGCACAACCAATATCCGTTTGGCCCAGAGCTTCATAGCTGCACCTCTCTAACCGAATGACGCCGCCGTCGCTTGCAGCGTTAGCCGCAGCGAAAGGTGCGCAGGCCTGCGGCCAGGTTTTTCTTCTAGTGCAGCGTCACTCCACCTAGATTGCGTGCGACCATCCACGCGCCGAGCAGCACAATAAACACGGCAAATGCTTTCCGCAATTGCCCGGCATTAAAGTGGTGCGAAGCAGCCACGCCTGCAAAGGTCCCCGCAAGCGCCGCTCCACCGAGCGGCAAAAGCAACGTCCAGTTCATGTGCAATGCGCTGCGATGGCCCCACAGGGCAATGGCGCAGTTGGCACCGATGACAAAAAGGGAAGTGCCAATGGCCGACTTCATCGGCTCGCCGAGGAAGAGAACCAGCGCGGGCACGATCAAGAATCCTCCGCCCACGCCGAGGAAGCCTGTCAAAAAACCTACGCCCGCGCCGCACATCGCGAGCACCAGCAGATGGCGTTTTCCTTTCTCTTTGGAATCTGTCAAGCGCCGTCGATACATGGCCACGCCAGCCACCAGCATCAGTGCGCCGAACAGAAGCATCAGCCAAGCGCCGGGCAGCCGCTTCGAGAAGTAGGCACCCAGCAGGCTCACCGGTGCGCCGAACGCGGCAAAAAGGAATCCGCCTTTCCAGTCCACCATCCCCGAGCGGTGATGTTGCAGAGCTGCCGCCCACGCCGTCAGGCCCACCAACACAAGTGAAATCGCGATTGCGGCGTGCGCTTCCACGCTGAGCACGTACACCAGGATCGGCACAGCGAGAATTGACCCGCCGCCTCCCAATAGTCCGAGGGAGACGCCCATTAGCGCAGTAAGAAAAATCCCCAGCCAGAAGTTCAAGGATTGTTTCCTGTGTTTCGGCGGGAGTGTAGCACCGGAAGAGTTGTCAATCGTCAGTTTTCAGTTGTCAGCCAACTCCCTGAGAACTGACGACTGAAAACTGAAAACTGATCACTGCCTCACTCGTGACGCAGGGCGACCATGGGGTCGATGCGCATCGCGCGTCGCGCAGGCAAGTAACTGGCAAAGTACGCCACTAGGCCAATCAGCACGGCCACTCCCGCCAGCGTCACAGGGTCCGTGGCGGTGACACCAAAGAGCATGGCGGAAAGAAACCGCGTCAGCGCCAGGGCTCCAGCGAGGCCTGCGGCGACGCCAATCAGGGTCAGCCCCATGCTGTGGCCCACCACCATGCGGAAAATGTCGCCGCTCTGCGCGCCGAGCGCCATGCGAATGCCGATTTCCTGCGTGCGTTGTGTCACTGCGTAAGAAATGACGCCGTAAATCCCCACCGCCGCCAGCGTAAGCGCGACGATTGCGAACAGCCCGATCAGCGAAAGTGTCATGCGCCGCGAGCCGAGCGATTGGGAAACGACCTGCTCCATCGGCCGTAAGTCGTGAACAGGGAGGTTGGTGTCCTGTGCCTGCACTTCAGCGCGCACAGCTGCGAGCAGGCTCGCACTGCCCGCCTTCGAACGAAGTACGATTGATGTGTAGGGCCAGGGGTCCTGCAACACCGATACGTAGGCATCCATGGAATCCGCCGAATTCAGCCCGTTGTGCTTCATGTTGCCCACCACGCCGACAACCTCGCGCGCTGCGCCGTCCTGTCCGCCAAACAGGTTGAATTTCTTGCCCAGGGGATCCTCGTTCGGCCAGAAACGCCGTGCCATTCGCTCGTTGATAATCGCCACGGGGGCGGAGAGAGCGGCGTCGCGCTCGGTGAACTCACGGCCTTTGAGAAGTGGGACGCCCATCGCGTGAAAATAGCCTGGGTTCACGGCGTGTTGTCCTACCAGTGTTTCGCTGCCAGGCTTGTCCGGGGCACGGCCAACGATTGTCGCGTAGCCGCTCGTGTCCTGCCCTTCCAGCGGTAGGTCGTTGGAAAGAGCTACACCCTCTACGCCGGGCAGCGATTCGAGCCGCGGAAGCAACAGTTGCATGAAGCTGGCAGTTTGACCTGGTTGAGAATATTTCGTTGAAGAAAATGAGATCCACATCGTCACCAGGTTTTTCTCATTGAATCCCGGCTTCACATCCAACAAGTGCATCAAACTGCGCACCAGCAGCCCGGCGCTTGAAAGGAGCATCAGCGCCAGCGCGACTTCGGAAATCACCAGAAGGCCTCGAACGCGGTTGCGCCGCACGCTGCCCGTTGCCGACCGGCCGCCTTCCTTCAGTGCTTCGCTCATGCCCGGCTTGGAAGTTTCCAGCGCAGGCGCCAGGCCGAACATCAACCCGGTCAACATCGAAATTCCCAACGCATAGCTGAGCACAGTGCCGTCCAAGCGAATTTGTGAGAGGCGTGGAAGCTCCGGTGGCTGGGCAGCGACCAGCGCGTCCAAGCTCCAGTACGCAAGTAGAAGGCCAAGCGCGCCTCCCAGGAGCGCCAGGAGCACACTTTCTGTCAACAATTGGCGCACAATCCTCATTCGGCCGGCGCCAAGCGCCGTGCGGATGGCAATCTCCTTCGTGCGCCCCGCCGCGCGCGCCAGCAGCAAGTTGGCCACGTTGGCGCAGGCAATCAGCAGGACCCCGCCGACGGCTGCCAGCAAGAGCAGCAACATTGGCTTTACATCGCCAGTAACGTATTCGTGGAACGAAAGCAAGCGAACCCCGTGGCCTGCGTTTGAGGAATACTTTTTTTGCAGGCGGCTGACGATCGTAATGATGTCCGCTTGTGCTTGCGCCAGCGTAACTCCGCGCTTCAACCGCCCCATCACCCTCAAATAATGCACGGTGCTACCACTCATCACGTCCCCAGTAAAATTAGGGAAGACTTCGGGAACAACATTTTTAGGGTTCACCCAAAATTCTATGTTTCGTGGACTTGCGAAACTCGCCGGCAAGACACCTGCCACCGTGACAATTTCGCCGTTCAACGTTAGGGACTTTCCCAAAATGTTTGCATCGCCACCAAACTGCCGCTGCCAGAAGCCATGCGTAAGCAAGGCAACGCGCGGCGCGCCCGCTCGACCGTCCTCTTCCGTGAAACTGCGTCCCATGGCCGGGAGCACGCCCATCATCCGGAAATAATTGGGTGTGACGACAATGCCGCCGATTCTTTCCGCCGGCCCCATTCCCGTGAGCGTGTAACCCATCGTGCGCACGGCAGCCATTTCTTCGAATGTTTGGTTTTGCTTCTGGTATTCGAGAAATTCCGTGGCGGAAAAGGGAGCCGTAGCTAATTCCGGCTGTGTCTCCCAAAACCACACCAGCCGCTCCGGTTCGGGGTAAGGCATCGGCCGGAGCAGAACGCCGTTTACCACACTGAAGATGGCCGTATTCGCGCCGATGCCCAGCGCCAGAGCTAACACGGCCACCAGCGTCACGCTCGGGCTGCGCGCGAGCATGCGAGCGCCATACCGCAAATCAAGCCAGAGAGTTTCCACGGTTCCCTCCCTGTCAGTTCGATCCGATGGACACAGGCCCATTCACCGTGGAAAGGCGCACTGTGGGGTTCGCGCCGCCGAATTCGATGCGGCTGGGGTGTTCCCATGTGCGGGCCGACTGCCGGCACTGGCTTGCGCGGCAAGAGACCGGGGAGTGTTCCGATGCGTCCACGCGCACCGCGGATTGATAGCTCGCCGGCAAGCTCAGGCTTAAGGGACCGTTCTGCGTGCTGGCGTCAAGTTTGCCACGTTCCCAGCGATTGCCGGTCAACTCCACATTGATGGGGCCGTTCTCCGCGCGCAGGCGCAAGTTTCCGCTGCTGCCGCGAAAATCGATAGGTCCATTCTGCGTTTCTGCGCGGATATCTCCGGACGTGTCCCTCACCGCCACTGGACCATTCACGCTGTGTGCATGGACTTTGCCGCTCACGCGACGCACATCAATGGGCCCATTCGTGGCGGAGACATCCATGTCGGCGCTGGCCGGTGCACGGATAATCATATGCGCGACCCAACCGCTCCACTCGGGACCAGTAATACTCACGTTCCCGCCGTTGATCACCAGACGGATTTGCTGGAGGTTCTCCGCCGCCGAGCGGCCGCCGGAATCAATTGCTGCCTTGCAGGCCGTGATCGAATATTCGTTGCGCTCCCAGCCGGAGACGCTGACGCCGCCGTTTTCCGCCGCCTCGACGTGCAGGAGTCCCACAGAAGGCGGAACCGTTCGCACTTCTTCGTCGCGCAGCGGGCGCTGCCAACCAATGCTGATGTCATAGTCCTCGCAGTCGCGGGCTTCGTTGTGCACGGTGGTGCTGGATTGGGATTTGTCCCACCCGCGTTTGCGCTGCTTTGCAAACGGGCTGTTCGCCAACAGGGATACCACGGCCAGCACCAGAAAAAATGACCACGTAACTTTCTTCATGGTTTCGCTCTCCATTTGTGGATTTCTCGAAAACACCGCGCTACTGTTTCAGGACTTGCTCAAAGAACGAAAGCGCGCGCGAGTCATTCGATTGTCCGAGCCAGAACATGGCTTGCTTGCGCACAGCCGGGTTCTTGTTTGTTTTCGCCACTTGGATCAGAAGGGGCACACCCTCGTCTTTGGGCAATTGGCTCAGCGCGAACACGGCTTTCTTTTTGATGTCAGTGTCCGGATCATTTTCGATCGCCGCAGTGATAGCTTCCGTCGCTTTCTTGCCCGCCTTTTGCCCTAGCCAGAAGAGCGCCTGCCCGCGGACGCGCTTACTCGCGTCCTCGCGCGCTACCGCAATCATCGTGTCCACAGATTCCGGTACCTTGCTTACGGAGAGTGCGAAGATGACTTTGTCGCGCACGCGCTCGCTGGGGTCTTCGCGTATCATGCGCTTCAAGATGTCGTAGCCGCGCCGTTCGCGCGCCGAGCCCAGCCAGAATGCCGTCTGCCCGCGCAACCATTCCGATTGCGATGGAGCGATGAAGCTCTCCAGAGCGGCGTCTGCGGCCGCATCTGGGTGCAGTGCAATCGCGGAGATGGCCGCGTTCGCGCGGCGCCGCGAAGGCTTATCGTCATCGGATTCACTTGTGCCAGGGCCTCCAGCGCGCACGAACGTCGCCAGCAGCGCCACGCTATCCGCTGGCTTCACTCCGGCCAGCCAGTACACCGTGAGCCCACCGGCATCAATCGCGCAGTCTTCGGAAAACGTACGGATCTTTTCCACGCTCTTGCCCGCCACGCGAAAAAGCACCAGCATGTTCTGTGGGCCTTCCAGCTTCACGCTGCGATTTTCGTCTGAGTTATTAAACGAAACTTCGTTGGAGCCTTCCAAGCGGCAGCCGCCACAGCAGCCGCCTGCGTTTCGATAGGAGTCCGTCGAGTTCCAGCAGCACATCTGGTGCTCGCCGAGAACGGGCACGGCGTAGCCTATCCACGCGGGCGCCTCTTGCGCGCTGACGATGGCGCGGAATTCCCGCTCCAACCCCGCCGCCGCGTTTCGCGCCTGCACCTTCGCATTGGTCAACCGCGGTTCTTGCGCAGCCAACGATGCGGCGATGGTAAGAAAGACGACTGTGGTCAGCGCGATCTGGATCTTCTTCATTGTGAACCTCCTGCTCATCGCCGTTCCTCAATCACCAATCACCAATCACTCATTCCCTACGGCTTATTCAGCAGCTCCATCAGGAATTCCATTCCTTCCTTGCAGCTCATCAGCGAAAGCTTTTGTACGGCACTGCGCTTCAAATCCTGATCCGTTTCCTTGCGCGCGACGTCCACAAGCTGCCTGCAGTTTCCCTGCAGGAAGAAGGCGTTGAGCACGGCTTTGCGCACGTTGGTGTCCTTTTCATTCGTATACAACTCGACGAGTGCGTCGCCCGTGCGCTTGCTGCCCATCAGGCCCAGGTTGTTGATGGCCTTTTTCCGCAGCTCCGGGTCCTTCTCTGCTTTCGCGAGCTGAATCATATGTTCCGCATCGCCGCTGATGAACATAGCGCCGAGGATTTTCCCCTTCACCTCTTCGGTCGTTTCCTGTTGATACATTTGCCACAGCTCGTCCTTCGCGCCCATCACGCCGAGTTGCTGCACGGCTGCCGCGCGCAGATCCGGGTCCTTTTCATTGCGCGCAACGCCCAGCAAGTAGTCCTTTTCGCCGGAGACCATGAAACTCTGGAGGATTTTCTTCTTGATGGATGTGTCGTTGCTCGATTCGTAGATGCTCTTCAACACTGCGCGGCTTTCGTGCCCGCCGAAGATCCCCAGGTTATTGATGGCGTCGCGTTGCAACTCGGGCGCCATCTGGCCCCGCGCGATTTTTTCCATCACTTCGCGCGCGCGCGGCGATCCGCTTTGCGCCAGCACGAACAGCGACTGCTTGCGCGCCTTCGGGCAATTGGCGATGCCGGATTGCAGGACTTTTTCGAGCAAGGGCACAGCCTGTTCCGAATTCTGATGCATCAAGCTGTTGATTGCCAGCAGCTTCAGATCGCAGTCTTCCTGGCTACCGCTTCCTACTACGCCACCGGGAACACTCCCTTGTCCCCTACCTGCCTGCACTTCAATCTCCAGCGCTTTTGCGTCCTTCACGTAGTTGCTCTTCGGATAGGACTTCTGCAACTCTGCAAGCGTGGCCATCGCCTGAGCACGGCGGCCGGCTTTGTTTTCCGAATATGCCTTCCAGTAGAGCGCCGCGTCGGCCCTTTTGCCTTTCATCGCCACAACTTGAGCGAACCTTTCCACGGCCCTATCCCAGCGCCCTTCATCAATGGCCTCAGTGCCATCGTTGTAGAGTTCTTCTTCGCGCTCCAGACGTTCCTGTTCGCGCTCTTTCAGCTCCTCGGCGCGTTCGCGATCTCTCTCAGCTTTTTCTTTGGCGCGCTCGGCCGGTTCGCGCGATCGCTCGGACTGTTCCTGGAGGAATACGCCGGGCGTTTCCAAATCGCCGAGTTCGATTGCCGGAAACGCGGATCGCGCGGAGAGATTGGAGAGTTTGCTCAATTCCGAGAGCGAAGCAAGCCCCGAAAGCGCCGAAAGATCCGGCAGAGCAGGGAGCGCCGGCAATGCGGATAGCGCTTGAAAGTCCGTCAACACGGAAAGGGCCGACAGATTGGCGAGCTCAATCTCCGGCGCGCTGATCTCCGGGAGTCCAGGCGCAGGAATCATTGGTGCCGGAGCAATGCGCACACGCTTCGACGCCACGGAAGGCGCCGGCTTTTTCGGCACTTGCTGCTCAGCGGTCTGTGCAGCAGCAGGTCCCACCATCAGCATTAATGCTGCAAAAGTCCAAATCAGCTTGCGAATCATGTCTTCTCCTCTTTCTATGTGTACTTACGTCGATTTCTTTGCGGGCTCCGCGACTGGCTGCGGAACCGCGTCTTGCTGCGACGGTTTAGCGCGCTCGCGCACGTCGGAACCAATTACGCGCACCTTAAACAGAATCCCCTGAGACTCGATACGCTTGCGCAGTGTTTCCATCTCCTTCGAAGAAACTTCCGAAGGACTGTTGGCCACCTCGACGAGTACGCGCTCGAGCTGATCGAGCACGCTAGCCACACCGACTTCGCCCGCGTTGAGCGCTGTCTGCCGGTAGAGGCGGTTTTCGCCCACCAACTCCGACGCCATGCGCTGCTCGGAAGAAATATCCACTTTGCCGTTCGAAGGCATGTTGGACAGCTCGACCAAAATCATTTGCGAGCGCTCCAGGTGATCTCCTACGGCGACCAGCAGAATGCGTTCGCGCACTTGCGGAGAAATCCCGGTACTGGTCGACGGGCCTTCATGCGTAATTCGCCCGACCAAAAACGCGACGATCAGCAGCGCGGCCATAGCTCCGGCGAGCGCCCAGCGTTGGGGCGCGAACCACCAGGCCCACCCGGTCAATGCTGTTTTGCCCGGCGCTGCGTCCAGCCGCGGGCGAATCCGCGCCCACACCTCGCTGCCATAGCCTTCTGCGCGCTCGGGGACAGGCAAGGTCTCGACAGCAGCTAGCACGCGTTGCAGCGCTTCGTAGCTTGAGCGACATTCGCTGCAAGCGGCCAGATGCTCGGCCACCGCGCGGCGTTCCGCCGGCTTGCGGTACGCCTCTTCGCCGTAGTGATAGAGGATCAGTTGCTCTTCGTTCAGGTGGTTCATCGCGTTGTGCTCACCATGGGTTCCAGCGCGCGGCGTAGTTTTTGCACCGCGCGGAAAATGCTGTTTTTCGTGGCGCTCGCGCGCAGACCAAGCGCCTGGCCAATTTCTTCAATGGACAAGCCCTCGAAATGCCGAAGCACGAAAGCGGAGCGCTCCACGTCACTCAACTCGCTCATTGCGCGTTCGACCGTGGCACCGACTTCACCGCTGAAGACGACGCGGTCGGCTCCCGGCGCTTCCGACGCGAGTTGCTGCACCGCCGGATTTCCTTCGGGGTCGTCCGGCTCGCGGTGCTCCTGGTGGCGCTGCCGTGAGCGGCGGAAATCGAGCGAGCAGTTAATGCCGATGCGGTAGAGCCATGTGCCGAAGTTGGAGCGCGCCTCGAACTTGGAGAGTCGTCGGTAAGCTCGCAATAGCGTTTCCTGCACCACTTCCTCCGCGTCGTGTTCGTTGCCGGTCATGCGATATGCCAGTCGGAAGAGGCTGCGGCTGTGCCGGTCCACGAGCACCCGAAAGGCATCGCGGTCGCCGGCCAGCGCCTGCTGTACAGCCGCTGCATCGCTTCCTTCCATCCGATTCATTAGACCGGGATTGTCCCTCAGCGGTTAGGTGCCGCGCCACGATTATCCGGAATGCGCGGGACAGGGGAGAAGCAGTTCCGCAGAAAAGCGACTTGGGCTAGAGTACTTGTTCCCTCAGAGGAGGGGATCGCCCTGGCGCGAACGAGTTTCGGATTCCAATTCTCTTCCGTCCTTCTTTTGACAGCTTGTTGGGCCCTGATGGGTGCCCTGCCGGCAGCCGCGGCCGAGCAGTCTCCGCGCCCCGAGTTGGTAATCCCGCGCGTGGACCGCGCGCCCACGCTCGAGGATTTTCTGGACATGAAGCCCGGTCCGGCCGTGGAGGGCATGCTGGCTAAGGTGGACGACTTCCGCCAGACACGTCCAAGCGACGGCAAGCCCGGGTCCGAGCGCACAGAAGCGTACCTCGGCTACGACGACAAGAATCTGTATGCGATCTTTGTCGCGTTCGATTCCGAGCCGCAGAAGCTCCGCGCGCGGCTCGTCAACCGCGAGAACTGGGTGGACTCGCACGGCGCCATGCTCGACGACGGCATATCTATCTCGCTCGATACCTTCAACGACCAACGCCGCGGCTACATCTTTCAGGCCAATGCCTACGGCGTGCAGTGGGACGGCCTGTACAGCGACGGAAATGGCTTCGACGTGTCATTCGACACGGTCTGGCAATCGCGCGGCAAGATCACCAACCAGGGATTTGTGATCTGGGTGGCGATCCCCTTCAAGAGCCTTCGCTTCAGCTCTGCGCCGGAGCAAACGTGGGGCATCCTGCTCAATCGCGATTTGCCTCGAAAGAGCGAGGTCGTCTTCTGGCCCTACACACCGCCCAACATGCAGGGTTTTTTCCGCCCGGCTGCTTCGATGAAAGGCCTGAAGGATATTTCGCCAGGGCGGAATATGCAGTTCATTCCGTACGGTGCGCTACGTGCATTCCGCGCGTTGGACACAAGAGACCCGTCGGCTCCTTCATTTACGGGGAAGCGTGCCGAGTTCAATGCCGGCCTGGATTCCAAGTTCGTCCTGAAGGACAGCCTCGTCTTCGACCTCACCGTCAACCCGGACTTCAGCCAGGTGGAATCCGATGAGCCGCAAATCACCACCAACGAGCGCTTCGAGGTGTTTTTTCCTGAGAAGCGTCCCTTCTTCCTCGAAAACGCCAGTTATTTTCAGACGCCGATCAACTTGCTCTTTACCCGCCGCATCGCCGACCCGCAATTCGGCGTGCGCTTGACCGGCAAAGTGGGGCGCTATGCCCTCGGCGCGCTTTTTGCTGACGATCAATCTCCCGGCCGGCAAGTAGTCAGCAGCGACCCATTGCGCGATCAGCGCGCCTACTTCGGTGTTGTGCGCGTCAGCCGCGATCTCTTTAAGTCTTCCAGCGTCGGCTTGATTTACATCGATCGTGAGTTCTCCGGTAACCTGGCGGGGCGCAGCTTGTCGAGCATCCCCGCTTCCACGCGCGCCAACTTCAATCGCGTCGGCGGTGTGGATGGGCGCCTGCAGTTTAGCCAGAGCTGGGTCGCAGAGTTTCAGGCTGTCGCTAGCTCAACAAAATTTCTCGACGGCACGCGCATCGCCGGGCCCGCCTACGTAGCCTCGCTCAGCCGACGCGGGCGCAAATTCAACGCCGGCGCCGCGTATTCCGATTACAGTCCGGGCTTCGAGACCCTGCCCGGATTTGTGCCGCGAAAAGATACACGTGTACTTGGTGGAGAGGTTAGCTACCGCTGGTGGCCAGAGCGGCGCATCCATTCCTGGGGACCCAATTTCGCAGTCGAACGGGTGTGGGATCATTCGGGCACGCGCTTAAACTGGATTGCCCTGTCCGAGTTGACGTTCACTTTTGCGGCGCAAAGCTCGTTCTCACTTTTTTACGCGCCAGAAAACGAGCTCTTCCGCCCGCGGGATTTTCCTGGTCTTACCTCCAACCTCGATTTTCATCGCACCACGCGCGGCTTTTCCTTTTCGACGAATCTATTGAAGCAGGCCTCGCTCTCGGGGGAATTTCGCTTCGGCCAGCGCGTGAACATCGATCCGCCCGCGGGCCAGCCGCCCGCGCTTGCCAATCGAACGAGTGGCAACGTTACCTTGACCCTGCGCCCCATCTATCGCCTGCGGATTGACAATAACTACTTACTGTTCCGCATGACCGACCGTTCGAATCATCTGAGCGTCTTCAATAACCACATCATTCGCTCCAAGTGGAACTGGCAGTTCAATCGCGAGCTTTCCCTGCGCGTCATCCTGCAGTATGACGCGCTGCTGGCCAACCAACTGAATACCTCGCTCGAGACGCGCCGGAATTTCAACGCCGACTTCCTTGTCACGTACCTGCTGCACCCCGGCACGGCCCTCTACGCCGGATATAACTCCAACCTCCAGAACGTCGACTTGGTGCCGTGCGTTCTGCCGGCCACCTGTTCAACGCAGACCGTCCGTACCAACCGCTTCATCAACGACGCCCGCGGTTTTTTTGTAAAGTTCTCCTACCTGTTCCGCTTCTGACATAGAGGCGATCTTCGGACCGGCTTGCCAGCTGTAATGCCCGCCGGAACACACGGTCTGAACGTGTTCTCTCCTTTAGCCTGTGAAAATCAGGTATGATGGGACAGGGAATTACCCCCGCCGTTGTCCGGTTTCCGAGGAGTCACACTTGATCCCGCGATACACACGCCCGGAGATGGGTCGCGTTTGGAGTGACGAAAACAAATACGCCAAATGGCTTGAGGTGGAGCTGGCGGCCACCGAGACTCTAGCCGATTTGAGCATCGTGCCGCGCGGTGCCGCGTCCGCGTTGCGCAGCCGCGCCAAAGTGGACGTCGCGCGCATCAACGAATTGGAGTCGCGCGTCAAGCACGACGTGATCGCCTTCACCATCCAAGTCGGAGAATCGGTAGCCGACCCCGAGTCCGCGCGCTGGCTGCACTACGGCCTCACCTCGAACGACGTAGTGGATACGGCGCAAGCCTTGCAAGTCCGCGAGGCCGCTCAGTTGATCGAAAATGGTCTCGAGAAATATGCCGAAGTGCTCAAGCGCCGCGCATTCGAGTACAAGGCCACGCCGCAAATCGGACGCACCCACGGCGTTCATGCCGAGCCCATCACCTTTGGCCTGAAGCTGGCGATCTGGTTCGCGGAAAACCGCCGCAACCTGGAACGCTTCCGCGAAGCCGCCCGGCAGATGGCCGTGGGGAAAATCTCCGGCGCGGTGGGGAACTGCTCGCATCTTGGGCCGAACGTCGAAGAGCAGATCTGCAAGCGGCTGGGATTGGCAGTGGCGCCGATTTCGTCGCAGGTGCTGCAGCGTGACCGTCACGCGCATTTTGTTTCAACACTTGCGCTCATTGCCGCTTCGCTCGAGAAAATCGCCCTGGAGATTCGCCACCTGCAGCGCACCGAGGTGCGCGAAGCGGAAGAGCCATTTGGCGGCGACCAGCGTGGCAGCTCGGCTATGCCGCACAAGCGCAACCCCGTGGGCTGCGAGCAGGTGTGCGGGCTGGCGCGGGTGGTGCGCGCGAATGCCCAGGCCGCGCTGGAAAACGTCGCGCTCTGGCATGAACGAGACATCTCGCACAGCTCAGTGGAGCGCGTCATCCTGCCGGACTCTACAATCCTGGTGGACTACTTGCTTGCGCGCATGACGGCGATTGTTGGCGAGATGCGCGTTTACCAGGAGCGCATGCTGCGCAACCTCGAAGCTACGCAAGGGCTCATCTTCAGCGGCCAGCTTCTGCAGGATCTAGTGGAAAAAGGGATGTCGCGCGAGGAAGCATACAAATGCGTTCAGGAACATGCCATGGCCGCATGGGAGACGGAAACCAGTTTCCGCGAGCGCGTGGCCAGCGACCCGCGCATTACGCACTTCCTCGGCGCCGCCGCGCTGGCACGCACTTTTGATTTGCAGCGACAGCTCGGCCACGTTGATGCAATCTTCCGGCGAGTTTTTGGAAGTAACTGATCCCGAACATTTCACCCTCAGGCCAACTCTTATTTGACTCCGGGCATGGTGTCTGCTATTTTTCTACCAGCGCTACCCCCTTCCTGCGCTGAGCACCCCTTGGAATGCCCCCTTCGGGCGGAGTGTCTTCGCGCACGTGTCTCTGTCCTCCGAGCGTTCGGGGCCAGAACTCGGCGAGAAAGAACTGAGGTCGACCATGCCCGGCAATGATGCGCAGCTTGCTCATGTTCTTGTAGCGGACGACAGCACCGTCAATTGCGAACTGCTTTCCGACATCCTGGAACCTTTGGGCTACAAAGTGACCTGTGTCGAAGACGGCGACGAAGCGCTAAGGGTGCTACGTCAGCAGCCGGTAGATGTCGCATTGCTCGATGTGATGATGCCCCGGCGCACCGGGTTCGCGGTCTGCCAGGCAGTAAAAGCCGATCCTTCCCTCCGCCTGATTCCTATTGTGCTCGTTACAGGACTTACCAAAGTGGAGGACCGCATCCGGGGAATCGAATGTGGCGCTGACGATTTCCTGAATAAGCCCGTGCACAAAGAAGAGCTGCTAGCGCGCGTGCGCTCGCTGCTGAAGCTCAAGCATTTCACCGACGAATTAGAAAATGCCGAAACCGTGCTCTTCAGCCTCGCCCTCAGCATCGAGGGTAAGGACCCGTATACGGGCGGTCACTGTGACCGGCTCTCCAAGTATTCGGTGGCCCTGGCCGAACGCATCGGGCTCGCCGAGTCGGATCGAATCGCGCTGCGCCGCGCGGGGACCGTCCATGACATCGGCAAAGTGGCCGTACCGGAGCAGATTCTGCTAAAGCCGGGTCCGCTCACAGCAGAAGAACGCCGGATTATGGAGCAGCACCCCATCGTCGGCGAGCGCATCTGTGCGCCGCTGCGCTCTTTTCGTGACGTCCTGCCCATCATTCGCCACCACCACGAGAAGATGGACGGCAGCGGCTATCCCGACGGGCTGAAGGGCGAACAAATTCCGATCACCGTTCGCGTGATGACTATTGTCGATATCTACGACTCGCTCACCACCGACCGCTCTTACCGCAGGGCACTCTCGCCGGATGATGCATTTCGAGTTCTGCGTGAAGAGATCGCACGTGGCTGGTGGGACGCAAAGTTGTTGGACGTCTTTGAGGTGATGATTCAAGGTGACCAGCGGTCAGCGAGCGGCGCCGCAGTGACGGGGAGCCATCGCCTGCGACCGATTCCGGCCACCGGGAGCTGACGGCCCGTGAGTGCGCCTCAACGACACCCACGGCCACGCTGCGGGCGATTTGGTCCTGCATGAAGCAGCCGCCGGTTCAGGGGGACGCCCGAGTGCAAGATTGGTGTTACCCTAAGCTTAGGAGTAGCCGTGACGGAAATCATGCAATTGCCAGAAGCGAAGACTCTCCTGCTGGAAGCAGACGCTGCCCTTTATCGGGCCAAGGCCAACGGGCGCAACCTGGTGGTAGTCGCTGACTCCCACATTTCGTCCGCTGCCCCCGTTTCATCCTGATTTTTTTCGCATGAATGAGGTAACTGTGGGAGGTGTTCAAATTGAGCCGGAGAGTTCTTATCGTCGATGATTCACCGGAAATCTGCGAGTTGTTGCAGTCTGTGCTGGACTCCGCGGGAATGGAAGCTCTAGGTCTGACGAGCAGCCAACAGGCCGTAGGCCACCTAAGCCGGGAAAAGTTCGACGCCATTTTCCTCGACATTAGAATGCCGCCGCCGGACGGCATCGAGCTGGCCGGGCGGGCGCGCGCCTCCGGCTTCAATCAGAAGACTCCTATCGTCATGATTAGCGGCGACGCCGATCCTGCGTTGCAGGCGCGCGCGTTCCAGGCCGGTGCCAATTTCTTTCTCTACAAGCCGCTGGATCGCCGGCGGCTGATGCGCATCCTGCGCGTGACGCAGGGCTCCATCCAGCGCGAGCGCCGGCGCTTCCAACGCGTAAACGTGCGCTGCAAAGCCACGGTGGAGTCCAGCAGTGCGCGCATTGAGGGCTCGACCCTAGACATGAGTCTGAACGGAATGCTGGTACAAACGGAAGGTTCTTTTCCTGCAAGCACGCGGGTTGGCGTCACCCTGCAATTAAAGCCGGGCGCGAAGCCGTTCCATGCCAGCGGAAAAGTAGCGCGCCTGATTGGCGACGATTGCATGGGGATTGAACTGGTAATTGTGAGTATGGAGGAAAGCGAACGCTTGCAGGAATTCCTATTGCCGCTCATTCTCGCATCCGCAGAAGATGCGGACGCAAAAAAATAGTGCAGTTATTGCGCTCGCTGAATGTAGCGGCCCTCGGTCGTGTCCACTTTGACCTTTTCGCCTGCATTGATGAATGGCGGCACCTGGATGACCAGCCCCGTTTCGAGCGTAGCCGCTTTCGTCACCGAGCTGGCCGTGGCGCTCTTGATGCCCGGCTCGGTTTCCACCACCTTCATGTCCACCGTGTCCGGCAGAACTACGCCGATGGGCTTGCCCTCGTAATACTCCACGTCCAGGTGAATATTGGGAACCAGGTAGTCCACCGCATCGCCAAGAATGTCGTGGCTTAGGCTGATTTGATCATAGTTTTCCGTGTTCATGAAATGATGGATTTCGCCCTCAGCGTAGAGATATTCATACTCGATCTCGTCGAGTACCGCGCGCTCAACGAATTCCTCGGCGCGAAACCTGCAGTCCACCATGGAGCCGGTGCGCAGGCTGCGCATGCGCGTCTGCATGGAGCCGCGCTTGTTGCCCGGTGTGCGGTGGTCCACACTGAAAACCGTGTAAAGTTCTCCTTCGTGGCGGATCACCATTCCGGGGCGCAACTGTGTCGCTTTGACCGTCATCGCTTCCTCGTTCTTCTGCGGGGTTCCCTCGCGGACCTTCGGTCGAAGGCTGGACGTGGTGTACAGCACACCTAATCGCCAAAAAACATTATAGCCGCGGGCTGCGGAATTGGTCAAACTATAGGGTCGCTATGCACTCTTCTATTCCACATTTTGTTCGATTCTTGGCAAGCCTTGCAGCTGGCATCGTCCTGCTAGCGTGTCCACGCGCTGCTGCGGCGCAGGACACGGTCGTGCAGCAATCGGCGCTTTCCAGCTGCGGCGGAGTGAGCAGGATTTCGCGAGAAGAGGTGGCTACGGGGACGGGCCTGGCAGTTTCGCCGGACGGACGCTGGCTGGCACTCTATGTGCACACAAATCGCGGCGGAGAAGTCACGCTGCGGCCCCGCGATACTGCTGAATTTCACCGTATCGAGCTTATCCCGCCGGCTCTCCCGCCCGGCGTCACGTGGCGCGTGCTCGATGTGGTGTTTTCTCCGAACGGCAATTTGCTGGCGATTCGCACCACCGGCGCCATCTGGGTGGCGGACGTATCCACGGGCCTTATCCTCTACCAAATAGGCGTGGACCCCGAGAAGCAAATCTATCCCGGCAGGCTCTCGCTCGCTGCGGACACGCTGGCTGTTCTCTTCTGGCCGCCAGAATCCTATCTGGCGGAAGCAAAAGCCAAGAAAGGCGTCGAAGTGCGGTTCTTCGAAGCGGCCACGGGGAAATTCGTGCGCAGCATACCGATGAACGTCGATTCCTCCGACGCCTGGACGAGCATTGAGCTGTCGCCGGATGCCCAGTGGTTTGCTCTGCTGCGCCGCCCGACGCGCTGGCCGGGCAAAGCGCGCCTCTCGGTGCATTCACCGATCAGCGACTTGCAGCGTTGGGAGAGCAAGCTCTCCGCAGAGGACTTCGAGTGGTCCGCGGATGGCCAAACGCTCATTGCGCTCGGTCAGCGGCTGGTGTGGCTCGATGCGGAAACCGGAAAGCAGGCGCGCGAATCGAAGTTCGACGCGGGCTCGAGCGAATATCACCGATTGCGCGTCAATGAGGAGGCTGGGCTGGCCGTGGGACAGTTTTCCAAGTTCAGCCGTTGGAAGCGCAGCGTGATGCTGAGCGACCGGCGCGAGTCCATAATTGTGTTGTGGCGGCTGGATGGAGCCGCGGCTGTGTGCCAGGCGCCGCTGCCGCCATCGCAGAGCATGGAAGCCTGGCTCACGTCGCAGGGCGAAATCATCTCCCTCGAAGAGAGTTACGATCTGCGACCCCAGTTGCGATTACTGAAAAGCGCGCACATCGTAACCTATCGCTTGGCTCAGAAGTGATGTGTGATGATAGAGAAAAAGTCAAAGCACCAGGTCAGATTTGGACGATTGATCTAGAACCTCAAGCCTAGTCCTTTTCTTTGCCCCGACTCTTTCTTGCCTCGGCCATCAGCTTTTCGATTTCCGCAACAGTACGCGGCACGCGCGCGGAGAGATTTCTTGCGCCGGTTTCCGTGACCAGAATGTCATCTTCAATGCGCACGCCGATGTTCTCGTCGGGGATGTAAATACCCGGCTCGATGGTAAGTACCATGCCCGGCTCCAGCGCGCGGCCAGGGACGGCGGGGTCGTGCACATTCAGGCCGATCTGATGGCCGAGCCCGTGGATGAAATATTTTCCGAGTGGGTTGCCGTCTTTGTCCTTTCCGCGCGAATTGATGACGTCCTTGGCGATTTTCTGCAGGCTGCCGGGCGTATCGCCTCCGGACATCACGCCGGGTTTGATGGCAGCAATGGCGGCATCGGAAGCGGCGAGCACAATTTCATAGATTTCCTTTTGCCGCCGCGTGAATTTTCCGTTGGCGGGGACCGTGCGCGTGATGTCCGCGGAGTAGCCGGAGTATTCGCAGGCCACGTCCATCAGCACTAGGTCGCCGTCCTTGATTTGTGCGCGTACGCCGTTGTAGTGCAGCAGCGTGGAGTTGAAGCCGGTGCCGACAATGGGCGCGTATCCTTCGCGCTCCGCGCCGCCACGCATGTGCACGTACACCATGCGCGCGGCCACTTCATACTCGTAGAGGCCCGGGCGAATCATCTTCATCGCTTCGATGTGCGCGTCCGCGGAAAGGTCAATCGAGCGGCCTAGAATTACCATCTCGCTGGCGGATTTCACCTGGCGCATGGTGGCCATCTGCGGGAAGACGTCCTTGAGAGTGATCCCAGAGAGATTTGTGCGCAACCAATTGTTCCAGTTCGTACGGTGCGGATAGCCGTTTTCGACACGCCCAGGAAGCAGAGTGTAGTAAGTCGTGTAGGACTTGGCCAACGGTTCGAGCGTCTCCTTCAACTTGGCGAATGGCTCGACGTTCGCGAAGCCGGTCCTTTGCCCGGCATCAGGGTCATCGAAGCCGATGCGCGGTCCGTTCCAGCGCTCCATGGGTTTGTTGCGCGCCGGAAGAAAGAGAATTTCTTTCGGGCCGTTGTCGGATTTTTCCGGGAGCAGCAGCAGCGCGGCGCCTTCTTCGTTGTGACCGGTAAGGTAGTAGAAGTTTTCTTCCTGGCCGAATATGTAGGAGGGCGACGCGTCCTCGCGGCCGGTGAAGCCGAAGATCACCACCGGCGCGTCCACCAGCGCGCGCAGCTTTGCGCGTCGCTCGGCATAGGAACTATTGGGTTCGCGCTCTCGCGGATAGGCGATGGAGAAGCACAAGACCACCGCGACGAGCACGAGCAGGCCGCGTGTCCAGCCAGTTCGACGAGTCATGCAACCACCTCCAGGAAAATGAAGATTGTAGCAGCGAGCGACAGTTCGAGACACGAAAAACGCAATGTGTAAAACAAATGATGTGGGTGCTACTTGGATTCGCCGAAGGCAATCGGCAGGCCGTCGGGGTCGGCGTACACAGCGAGGCGCGCGCCGAAATCCTGCTGGGTCGGCGGCATGACGCAGCGCACACCTTGCGCGGTGAGCTTTTCGTGCAGCGCATCAAGATTGGGCACATGCAGGCCGAAGCGGCACATGCCTGCGGGATGCGAGGCGGGGTCGGCGCCGGCGGCCGCCGGCGTGCTGGCTTTGTGCAAGGCTAGCGTTGTGCCTTCGGTGGCAAATTCGCTCCAGCCGGGTGACTCGAACTTGAACGGCAGCCCAAGAACGTCGCGGTAGAACGTAACGGAGCGGTGCATGTCGCTAACGAAGACCATGATGTACGGAATTTTTGCCATCGTTTGCCCCCAAGTCCTTTGTTCCAGTGTGCGGCCAGAGTACGCCAGCAGCAAGAGTGAGTCAAACCGGCAGGTACTAAGGCGGCGAGCGATTATTGGTTTGCAGATTGCGAGCGAAGCTGCGCGAGCGACGGCTGGCCGGGCGTGAGCGGGCGGTTTACGTACAGCGCCCTGCCGCCGATTTCCGCGACGAGGTAGCTTGATTCGGGCGGTAGCCGCAGGAGTACTTCGCGGCGGAGATTTTGCGGAGCGAACAGAAAAACGCGCTGTGCACCGCGCCAGATTCCGGGGAAGTCGTTGTCGGTGAGAAAGATTTTTGGCGCGTCGGGATAGTAGGAGCCGAACTCCAGGCCGTTGTAGCGGCCGTTGTAGAGCCACGTTTTCCGATGCGTATAAAAGCTGAGCGTAGGCCCGCCGTAGAATTCGCCATAGATGACGAGCTGGTCGTCCGGCTGCAGGAGCGGGAGAAGTTTCTGCGCCAGCGGGCGCGATGACATGTGCGGCTCGAAGGCGGCGAAGCCGGCATGGGCGGCAAAAAGGAACACGCCCATCCCGAGCGCCATCGTTATGTTCGCCGCTTGGGCATAGCCGCGGCGGCGGACCAACCAGGAAATCACCAGCGCCATGAAGAATCCTGCTGCAGCGCCGAGCGCGGGCCCGCGCAACGCGGCAAAAGCCTGCACCGTCAGAAAAGAGAAACTGTCGAACGCAGTCGTGTTGGCTACTGGGCGGATTTCGAGAAGTTGCGCGATGTCGCCTGCCGGGACATTGCGCGAAAGCCACAGCAGCCCGCCGAACAGCGCAACAATGGCTACACCAACGACTGCCAGGGCCGCGGTCACTCGCAGTAGCCATTTTTCTTGTTGTGCTTCCATGCGCGCAATCGCGAGCCCGGCCAGCAGCGCCAGCGCAGGCCATGCGCCGAAGCTGTAATACTCCATGCGCTTGGTGACGCTGAAGAACAAAAGGATGAACCCAGCCCAGAGAAAGCAGAGCAGGCGCGCCTGCGCGGAGTGGTCGAGCAATTTCCACTCGCGCGGCTTCGGCAATTCGCGCAACGCGAAGGGCAAAAAGAAACTCCACGGAAAAAGCCAAACGAGATGCTCGGCCCACCAAAGCAGCAGCGGCACGGAGCCGTAGTCGGCGGGGTAGCGCCAGCCGAGCGCGCGCAGAAAATGCTCGTTGAAGAAATAGAAGTTGAAAAAGCCGGGTGTCCGCAGGCTGACGATTATGTGCCACGGCGCAGCGACGAGCAGAAAGACCAGCGCGCTTGTCCACACGGGCAGCTCGCGCCAGCGCGATTTGCCGTCGGACTGGCCGCGGGTGGCCAGCACGAAAAGCGTAATCACTCCGAGCGGCAAAATCACGCCTATCAATGCACGGGTCAGCGCGGCGAGTCCGATGACCGCGGCGCAGCCCCAGTATCCGACGCGAGGAGTGAGCGTCCCTTGCCACGCGCGAAGAAAAAGATAGAACGCTGCGGTGAACTGCAGCGCATAGAGAGCTTCGGGAATCATCGCGCGCGTGTAAATCCAAGTGCCAATGCTGGTGCAAATGGCCAGGCCGGCGTAGAAACCGGTTCGCTCATCGAAGAAATGGAGGCCAAAAAAATAAACCATCAGCACTAGGCCTGCGACGCCGAGGGCTAGGGGGAAGCGGGTCGAGAACGCTCTTTCGCCGAGAAGCTTGTAACTTGCGGCGACGAGCCAATAGTGCAGCGGCGCTTTTTCGAGCCAGCGCACGCCGTTCATGTGCATCACGGCAAAGTCACCGCGCTCGAGCATTTCGCGCGCGACGATGGCATGGCCGCCATCGGCGTCGTCCAGCAGCGCAGGCGTGGCGGCAGTGCCGGCGTAAATGGCCAGCGCCAAAGCGAGCAGAGACAGAATGTGGAAACGACGAGTCATCGCGAAACAAAGCATTATCGCGGAAAAGTCCAGAAGGGGCAAAGGAAGCGGAGGCAGTCGAGGAGTAACTCAACGGCAAGTGGGGCGCAATGATACACTGGCCGAACATTTGAATTTTTGACAAGGCGGAGGCGCGAGGATGCGTGAGTTGCGACTAGCGGGATGCCTGGCGTGTATTCTTGTTGTGCTGGCCAGTGCCGGAAGCGCACAGGAGAAGCCGGCAAGCGGAACAAAAGTAATTTTGTTGGGAACAGGTACGCCAAATGCGGCCCCGTCGCGTTCGGGGCCGGCGACTGCGATTGTAGTAAACGGAAGCGTATACCTGGTGGACTGCGGACCGGGCGTGGTACGGCGTGCGGCCGCGGCGGGTTTGAAGATGCCTGATCTGAAGCGCGTTTTCATCTCTCACCTGCATTCCGACCATACGGCGGGTTTCTCCGATTTGATTTTCACTCCGTGGGTGCTCGAGCGAACGGCGCCATTGGAAGCCTATGGCCCGCCAGGGCTGAAGAAGATGAGCGAGCACATCCTTGCGGCGTATCAGGAAGATATCGAGATGCGCGTCAATGGACTGGAAGGAGCGAATCCCACCGGATACAAGGTGAACGCGCACGAAGTGCAGCCCGGCGAAATCTACAAAGATGCCAATGTGACGGTGAAGGCGTTTCGCGTGCCGCACGGCTCGTGGAAGTTTTCCTATGGCTATCGCTTCGAAACCAAGGACCGCATCATCGTGATTTCCGGAGACACGACAGCGAGCCGTGAAATAGTCGAACAGGCGCGCGGCGCCGACCTGCTGATCCATGAAGTGTATTGTGAAGCAGGTTTCGCCACGCGTTCTGAAAAGTGGAAGAAGTATCATGCCAGCTTCCACACGGCATCGCGCGACTTGGCGCGCATCGCAGCGGAGGCCAAGCCGAAACTGCTGGTGCTCTATCACGTCCTGCTGTGGGGGCAAAGCGAGGCGCAGTTGCTGAAAGAGATTCAGGAAATCTACAAGGGACCGATAGCGGTGGGGAAAGATTTGCAGGTGTTTTGAAAACAGGAACCAATTTGCGACGGTCTAAAGACCATCCTACTTTTTAACTTCAACACTTGATGTATGGTCAGTGACGATGCGCCAGCCTTCGGGAAACTTCCGTGCAACGAGTGTGAAGACGCCGCCGAGGCGGTCGGGCTTGCCGTCTTTTTCGCGGTCGAGCGCCCAACGGCCGAGAATGAAAGCGGCATCGCGGCCGAGCAAATTGATTTCAAGCTCGCTGAAGGCCAGCGTGCCCATGGCCTGCTTGTCCGGATAGCCGCGCTTGTAGCGGTCCAGCAGAGCCTGCCAGCCGCGAGAGACGCCATTTGAACTGAGGAACGTCGTCTTGTCCGATTTCCAGTAACCAACCATGAAGCCGTCGATATCACCGCGGTTCCAAGCGACAACCTGCGCGTCGAGGACGGCGCGGATGTCGGATTCGGGGCCGGACGGTTTCTTCTGTGCTTCTGCGGCGAATGGCACAGCCAGGCAAACCAACAGCGCAAAACGAATGAGCTTCATTAGTGCACCTCGAAGGTGAGCGTGCTGAATGCGGACTGCCAGTCGGCTTCGGAATCGTTTTGTGTGGGGAGAATGCGATGCGTACGCACAAACCACATCCCCGCGCGGTCAAGTCTTACAGTGGCGCGGCCCTGTGCGTCGGTGAGCACGCTGAAGGGATAATTGTGGCCTGTTGGCCCTTCAAATCCAGCGGCGAGGTGCGCGCCAGCGAGCGGCTTGCCCTCGAAGAGCACGCGGACCGTGAGCGAGTCTCCGGCCTTCAGGCCGCACGTGCTGCGCTCAGGGATGATTTCGAGCCAGAGGTTGTCGGGTTGGGCGAAGGCTTGGTCTTTTGCATCGCCGACGCACAGAATGGTCTTGGTAATTTTGCGGTAGCGCTCGCGGCCGGGCGCCTCGCTATTGCCACTCGCTGCGCGCGCGGCAAGAACTTCCTTCGCTCCTTCCTCCTTCAAGTATTCGGCGAACTCGGCAGGCTTCATCACCAGCACGCGCGGCTTGGTCTCCAATACGGCGATGGCGTGACCGGGCTGCCCCGGAGTCACTTCCGCAATGAGAAATTTTCCTTCGACGCGATAGCCGTTGACGTCCAGCGAACCGGAGGCTGTGCGAAGGGTGAAGCGAGCGATGCGATCAGGGGCGGCGGCGCCGTCACTGGTTGGAAAGGCCATGCTTGTAGCCAAGCGCAGCTGAACCGTGGCTCCGGGTTTTGGCGCAAATGTAGAGGGAATCAGCCAAGTATCGTGCGCCAGCAGCGTGAGCGGCAGCAGCAAAAGCAGCAATGTACGGAAGACTTTGTTCATCTGATTTCGACCCCCTTCAGCGATGGAAAGGCGAAAACGCCGCCCTACAGCAAGTGGAAGTGGGGAGCATACAGGCAGAGACCCTGCCGGAGCAAGTGCACCCGAATGTTAGAGGCGGATGAAACATGCTACCCCGCACAATTCGGATGCAGTTTTCGTAATACATTGAAACTAAAAAGCTTACATTCAACGAGCCGTGGTACTTGTGTTCTATTGTGCCCCGCGCCTGGCTCAGGCATACTCTCACACGGTGAATGAAATGGTTGCGGCTATCATCCTCGCGTTCGCGATCGTCGCAGTCGCCCAGTTCTGGATGATCTGGTGGCGGGCGACGGTCGGCAGTCTAGCTGCCTCCCCGCTCTCGGACAAAATGCGGGCGGCGGCAAGGCTCGATGGGGATGTGGTTCGCGGCAACGATTTTCAGGCCATCCTCAGCCTGTACGAAACCTGCCCGAGTTTGAAAAAAGAATCGAACGGACTGGGACCAGTGCGAGCCTACTACCGAGTTGTGACCGGGATGTCGCGCATGTTCTCCGCCATCCCCGCGGTGGCCGATTGGGCGCAAAACGAAATGGCTACTTGCGCGCGATACGCGGCGGTCTGCGTGGACCAGCGCATGCAGCGTACCCGGACCATGCTAGCGGAAATGCGCTCGTACTAACATACTCGGAACAGTAGTCCTATCAAGGAATGCCTTCTCCATCAAACCAATCTAGAAACTTGAACTAATTGGTTAGCAGTCGACAATCAGAGCAATGTGTGGCGTTCACTAATACGCCCAGCGGAGCAAGATGCCGCTGGTGGTGAAGCCGGCGCCAACGGAGACGAGCAGAACCAGGTCGCCTTTGCGCAGGCGGCCTTCCTGAAGCGCGTCCATCAAGCCGAGTGGAACAGTGCCGGCGGTGGTGTTTCCGTAGCGGTCGATATTAACCAGCACTTTGGAATCGTCCACGCCGAGGCGTTCTTGCATGGCGCGAATGATGCGCAGGTTGGCTTGGTGAGGCACCACCAGTGCGAGGTCCTTTCCGGAAAAACCGTTGCGCTCAAGAAGCATGGCAGATACGTCGGCCATGCGGCGTACGGCATACTTAAACACCTGCGAGCCTGCCTGGTGGACGAAGTGCATCTTCTTGTCCACAGTTTCGTGCGAAGGCGGATTCAGCGAGCCGCCGCCGGGCATGTAGAGGTAGCAGCCACCGGATCCATCCACATCGTTGTGGAAGTCGAGAATGCCTTCATTCCCATTTTCAGCCGGCTCGACCAGCACTGCGCCGGCGCCGTCGCCAAAAAGCACGCAGGTGGCGCGATCGTCGTAGTTGATGATAGAGGTCATTACGTCACTGCCGATGGCTAGGGCTTTTTTGTGCGTGCCGGCGGCCACGAACTGCGCGGCCACGGTGAGCGCGAAGAGGAAGCCGGAACACGCAGCGGAAAGGTCGAAGCCCCAGGCGTTTTTTGCACCTAGGCGGTCCTGCACTAGGCAGGCGGTGGCGGGGAACAGCATGTCCGGCGTGACGCTGGCCAGCACGATCAGCTCGATTTCTTCCGCGCTGAGCTTTTTGTCGGCAAGCAATTTTTTCGCCGCCTCAGTGGCCATGTGCGAGGCAGCTATGCCTTTGTCTACGACGTGGCGCTCGCGGATGCCGGTGCGCGTGCGAATCCACTCGTCAGTGGTGTCCACAAATTTTTCAAGGTCGGCATTGGTCATTACGCGCGGCGGAAGATAACCCGCAACGCCGGTGATCTTTGCCGCGATTCGTTTGCCCATGAGGCCTCGGGTTCTTCAGAAGTTTCACTGACAGAAATTTCTTGCAAAAGACCAGCGATTCTAACTCACGTAGCGCATGGCTGTCAGCATTTAGCGAACAGAATCAAAATATTTTTTCGACGGGGATGCCTAAAAGCGGAAGAGATAGCTGAGTTTGATGAAGACCTGGCGTCCCGTGGAATTGTCGGGCGAGCGGGTGCGGCGAAGAGTGCGCAGCGGTGCGGCAGTGACAGGATCAACCTCGAGATTCTCGAAGAGATCCGAGTAGCCGATGTAGAGCGCGGTGCCGGGGTTGAGCAAATAGGTGAGGAGCAAGTCGGCCTTGAGAGATTTTGTGCGGTCGAGCGCGACGAGCTGTGCGTTGGGCAGCACGGAGTTGTAGTCCAAGATCGCGCGCAGGGAAAGCTGCCTGGTGAACTGGTAGTTCAGTTTCGTGCGCAAAATGTGGTTGTTAAAGATGGGCGTGTCGGGAGAAAAGCCGGCAGGCGTGGAGCCTTCGCGGGTGGCGAGTCGCGAGTAGATGTAGGTCTCGTCCACGCGAAAGCGCGGCATGGGGCGCAGGGTGAGGCCGAAGCGCGCCGTGCGGGAATCAGCGAGGAACGACGGCAAACTCGAACCGGGAAAGTAATCGACGCCGGCGCCGGCCTGGAATTGCCCGGAGATGGCCAGCCACTTCAACCACTCCGTGGAAACACTGGCGCTGGTGTTGTGTTTGCGGAAGCCGAGTCCCTGAAACAGCTCGAAGGCTTCATTGCGCCTGACAGAGAAAGAAGTTTGGCCGCGGAAGCCGACGTCGAAACTGGCATCCACCACCCAGTCCTGGATGTCGCCTGCGCGGTTGCCGTTCACGACGACATCCACGGTGGGCCCGTAATATTGGACGAGCTTGCCTTCCGGCCGCCAGTAATAGCCGAGAAATTGTTCGGTGAGGCGCATGTCCACGCGGGAAACGAAGCCCAAGTGCGTCCGGAAATCGGGACTGCGATCCTGATAGCGGCCGCTGTAGGTGAAGTGGCGGCCGCGGTGTGCAAACTCGAAGAAGGCGCCGGGGCCGGTGCGGTGCGAGCCGTCCTGGCGGCGCGTGAAACTGCGGTAGAGCTGGCCGGAGAAAACCCAGTTGGCATTCAGCTTGATGCGCGTGTCGAGAGACACCACGCGGTTCGAGCAAGACGAAAAATCGCGGCTGCTGAAAAAAACGCCCACTGTGGATTGCGAGGCAAACTCGCGCTGCACGCGGAACACGCCAATGCCGGCGCGGCTGTCGTCCAGCGAATCGCATTCGGAAAATATCCCCGGGCCGGAGCCGGATGGCACAAAAGCGGAGGTGGCCTGGCGGTCGTCCGTGCCAAAAGCGGCGATGGCCCATGGCCCGGCTTTGCCGGTAACGCGCAGGCCGAATTGCGGGTCGGCAATGCGGCGCGAGAAAAACAGATTGACTGGCGTCTGAAAAAAGCTGGCATTCTCGATAAAGAAAGGCCGCTTCTCCGGAAAGAAGACTTCGAAACGCTGGTTGATGGTCACTTGCGGCTCGTCGGTTTCCACCTGACTGAAGTCCGGGTTCAGCGCCACATCCATGGTGAAGGAGTCATTCAAAACAATTTTGGCGTCCAGCCCGCCGCGGCCTTCGTTTTTTGTGCGGAAGTCCGGGCCTCCGGGCCGCGCTTGGTCCAGGAAGCGCGAATGTGTGTACATGCCGTAGGGAATGAATTGAAGATTGCGGCCGGGAGAGATGTGTTCGAGTCCCTCGAGTGTGGCCATCTGTTGCGCAAAGCCTTCATTGCGCGCGGTAATGTATGGCCAGTATGACGTCTCGCTATTTCTGCGGATCACGCGCCCCAGCGCGATGCCCCAAACCTGTGAGTCGGCGTTGGAAAAGCGAAGACTCTTGAAGGGAATAGCCATCCAAACAACGTAACCATCGGCGGTGAGTCGGCCTTGGGAATGCCACAGGGTGTCAAAGCTGGCGTCTTCCGAAACTCCTTCAGTTACGATTCCGTCGACTTGAATGCCGAGCGGGTTGGTCCAAAAGAAATAAAATCTCCGGCGATCGTGATAGGCATCAAGGCCCACGCCGACTTGATCATCGCTATCAATGTCCTCGCGCTTGGCCATGCGGGCACGAATCTTGCCGGGCTCGTCTTTGCAAACGAAAACAACGTACAAGTTCTTGTCGTCGTAGGAAAGATAGGCAATAGTCGGCTGGCTGACGGGCGTGCCGTCGCCGGGCTGATTCTGGCGAAAGCCAGTTACCTGCGCTCCGATGGGCGTGCCCCCTGGCAGAAAGTCGTCCAGCTTTGGCGGGCGGTTCACTCGAGGGATTCGCAGGCTGGACGCTTCGGGTAGCGCGGGCTTCGGAGGAACACTTGCCGTCGCGGTGCGCGAGGTGCCGCCTTGCGCCCATGCCTGCGACGCGGCCAATGCCACCAGCAGAAACCCCCAGAAGCTCCGCCAGAATGAGGACATAATCGACCCCTGTATACCTTTTGTGTACTGTTAACTGCAACAAAAAAGTTCATCCGCTGCACGCAACCCGGGGCCGGGCGAAGCGAATCCACATCCGCCCCGAGAGGGGTCCACTCGGCACGCAGCTATGCTACACTACGCATCCATTCAGTGAGGGCGGCAGTGTACTTTCAACAATATTATTTGTCGTGCCTGGCGCATGCCTCCTACCTTATTGGCTCGGAGGGACAAGCGGCGGTGGTGGACCCGCAGCGCGACGTGCAGATCTATCTGGACGACGCCGAAAAGCAGGGGCTGAGGATCACGCACGTCATCGAGACACACATGCACGCTGACTTCGTTTCCGGGCACAAGGAAATTGCAGCGCGGACGAGCGCGAAGATATATGTCGGGCAAAAGGCTGGCGCGCAGTTCCCGCATGTGGCGGTGAAAGACGGCGAAGAACTGCGCATGGGGAATTTCCTCTTCCGATTTCTCGAAACGCCCGGGCATTCCATTGACAGCATCTGCATCGCAGCATTCAACCTTGAAGGAAAGGCCGCCCTAGCCGAACCATGGGGCGTTTTCACCGGTGACACGCTGTTTATCGGCGAGGTGGGAAGGCCGGACCTTTCTCCCACGCACACGCCGCATGAGTTGGCCGTCCTGCTTTTCGACAGTTTGAAAAAGCTCCTGGCATTGCCGGATTCGTGCCAGGTGTTTCCAGCGCATGGCGCGGGGTCGCTCTGCGGCCGCAACATCAGCGCGGAGAAACACTCCACCATCGGCCGGGAACGCGCCTTCAACTACGCGCTGCAGCCGCGTAGCCGGGAGCAGTTTGTCGCGTTGATCACCGCGGACTTTCCCGAGCGGCCGGAATATTTCCTGCGCGACGCGCAGATCAACCGCATGGGTGCTCCGTTGCTGACGGACCTTCCTCCCCTGGCCACGCTGACACCGCAGCAAGTTCTCAATAAGCAGGTAGCGGGCAGCCTGGTGCTGGATACGCGCAGCGCCGCGGAGTTCGGCGCAGGCCACGTGCCCGGGTCCGTTCACATTGGCCTGGGAGGGCAGTTCGCCGCGTGGGCGGGCTCGCTCATCGGCCTCGACATGCCGGTGATTCTTGTCGTGTCTAGTCCGGAGAATCTGCAGGAATCGCAAGTACGCCTGGCGCGCGTGGGAATCGAAAAAATTGCGGGCTACCTGGGCACGTCCGGCGATGCGCCCACGGGTAGCGACGTGGGTCCCGAAGCCTCGGGTCAGGCCATCCTGGCATGGCAAAAGGCCGGCCTTCCGTTGGGGCAAGTGCCGCAGATTTCCGTGCTGAATCTGCACGAACAGTTTCGCGAGCTTCCCGGCGAGCTGCAGGTGGTGGATGTACGCCGGGCGATGGAATGGGAGGCCGGGCACATCGAGCAAGCGCAATTGAAGCCGCTTTCCAGCTTGCGCACAATGCTCGGCGACTTGGACGTCAACCGGCCCATCGCCGTGCATTGTAAGAGCGGCTACCGTAGTTCGATTGCTTCCAGTCTGCTGCTGCGCGCCGGCTTCAAGCAGGTGCTGAATGTGACCGGCGGATTTGACGCGTGGACGGCGCAGAAGCTACCGGTGGTAGTCGAGAAGACCGCGGGCGCCTGCCCGGCCTGAGACTTTCCTCACATGTCGCCAACTACAATTGAAGAGGGAAGGACTTGACAAGGCGAACAAAAAGCGAATATAGTCCATGCCTTCAAGTTGCTATTTCCTAAAGGAGACCAATATGACCAACCGCGATTTCTTCATCAAGCGCCTGCAAGCAGAAACCCCCGCCATGCTGAAGGTGATTCGTGCATTGCCCTCGGGCAAGTTGGAATACCGTCCGCACCCGCGCTCCCGCTCAGCAGGAGAGTTGGTGGCCGTCCTGGCGGCGGAAGCAGCGGCCTGCGTGGAAATGTGCGCGAAAGGCCAGATCAATTGGGTCGACCCGACGGGCGCAACAGCTACCGAACAGGCGGCCAAGGACTACGAGCGCTCGCAGAACGAATTCGTGGAGCTGCTGCGCAAAGTGGACGAAGCCACGTGGAACGACAAAAAGATTCCTCTGCTGATGGGCGGGCAAAAGGTGCACGAAGGAACACTTTCCGGATTGAGTTGGGAAATGCTCTTCGACGCCGTGCACCACCGCGGACAGCTCAGCACTTACATTCGCCCGATGGGCGGGAAGGTGCCCTCGATTTATGGGCCGTCGGCGGACGATCCGGGGATGTAAGCGATGAAGCAACGCGTTCGGCTGATTCACTGGAACGCAGACGAAGCAGAGCAGAGGGCGAAAATCCTCCGCGCCGCCGGCTACAAAGTCACCCACAAGATTCCAGACGGCCCGGAGCTTCTGCGAGACCTTCGGACAAAACCTCCCACAGCAGTGGTGATCGATTTGAGCCGGTTGCCGTCGCACGGCCGGGATGTCGGGCTGGCCGTGCGGCAATCGAAAGCTACGCGGCATGTGCCCATCGTGTTTGTCGGCGGCGAGCCGGAAAAACTGGCGCGAGTCAAAAGCTTGCTGCCGGATGCGGCCTTCACGTCCTGGAACAAAATCCGCAGCGCACTGAACCAGGCCATTGCCCATCCGCCAGCGAACCCAGTTCGACCGGATTCACTTCTGGCCGGTTATTCTGGAACGCCGCTGCCGAAGAAACTGGGCATCAAGGCTAATTCGGTGGTGGCGCTGGAAGGCGCACCGAACGGTTTCTGGAAAACGCTGGGCGACCTGCCGGAAGGCGTGGCTCTCGAGGACGATGCGCGCGGGCCGTGCGACATCATTTTGTGGTTTGTGCGCTCGCGAGAAGAACTTGCGCACGAAATGAAATCGATGGCGACGCGCACGAGCACTGGAAGGCTGTGGATTATCTGGCCGAAAAAGGCGTCTGGCATGGATTCAGACGTGAGAGAGCCTGACGTGCGGACCATCGGCATGGCCGCGGGACTCGTGGACTTCAAGGTTTGCGCGGTGGATGCGACATGGTCGGGCCTGGCGTTCACGCGTCGCAAGGCGAAGTGAGCGTTTTGGATCGTCGCGATGCTGGAGAGCGGCAAAGAGTCTTAGTCCCGGGACCTCGGGACCATGCGCTCACACGGAAGCCCGCTACTTCTTTTCATCTTTTTTCTTGTGGTGGAGTGCTTCGCCCTGCACGATTCCGGCGCAGGTGACACAAATGGTCTTGGGCGAGGGCTTTCCGCAGATCATGCAGACAGATTTTTTCTTCGGCGCGTCGGACACGAGACCTCCCAAAAAGCTGATACGCCAAGTTTAGATGGGGCTGGCCCTGCCGTCTAGGGAATTATGCCGCGTCGCGCTCCGAACCGTCGGGACGGTTGCTATGCGCGATCCGATGGGAGAATTTCGAAACCGAAGGAGATTTTTGCCGTTTTGCCAAGCATAGCGGCGACCGAGCAGTATTTCGATTCGCTCAGCTCGATGGCGTCGCGCACAGCTTTTTCGTTGAGCGCGCCGTGCAGGCGGTAGACCACTTCAATCTTTGTCCACACCCTTGGCGGCTCCGCGGCTCGCTCCCCAGACACGCTCACTTCCAGCGCCTCCAGCTTCTGCCGTTTCTTTTTCAGGATGTTGACCACATCAACGGAAGTGCACGTGCCCAGCGCCACCAGCAGCATCTCCATCGGGCCCGGAGCGGAATTGCGTTCGCGGTCCGCGTCCAGCGTCACCGCGTGGCCGGACGGGGTCACGGCTACGAATTGTTCCTGCTCTGTCCACTTCACGCGCGCGGTTTGCATGGGAATTCCTTGGCGTCCTTTAGGTCCCAGTCTTGATTCTGCGGGACTCGGGTGCATCACCCTTCGATCTGGCGTGCCTCCGGGCCGGGTTCGGGTTCGCTTGCCGCTCCCATGTTTTCGTCCGTAATGGCCACAGCCGCCAACTCTTCGACGGTCAACGCAGTATTCTCCCGTCGCCGCAGGGCTTTGACAAACACCTCAACCAGCTCAGGGTCAAATTGCGCGCCACCGCAGCGGAGCAGTTCAGCCAAGGCATCTTCCGTGCTGCGGGCTCGCTTATACGTGCGCTCGGAAGTAATCGTGTCGTAGGCGTCAGCAATGGCCACGATGCGCGCCCCAAGCGGAATGGCCGCACCGGCGAGTTTGTCAGGGTATCCGGAGCCGTCGAAAAACTCGTGATGGTGCTTGACGGTTTTCTGGATGGTGGAAATGTAGCGCAGCGGCTCCAGCAGCCGAGCCCCCAAAGCGGCGTGAGTCTTCATCGTCTCCCACTCTTCAGCGTTGAGCGGGCCCGCTTTGTTCAGGATGGACTCCGGGATTCCCACTTTGCCGACGTCGTGCAGGATTCCGCCCAGCCGGATTTCAGCGGTCTGTTTGTCGGAGAGGTTGAGTGCGCGGCAGAACAGCACGGCGTAGGCAGCCACTTTGCGCGAGTGGCCCTGGGTGTACTGGTCCTTGGCGTCCACCGCGAAAGCCAGCGAAGTGACCGTGTCGATCACCGCGGGAGGAACGGCGTCGAGCCCTTCGAGTGGCCCGAGTCCTCGGGACGAAACATCGCCCTTCGCGGCCGAGACCTCTGCTGCGTGCTCGAGCGACCGGGTGAATTGCGCAAGGCGCTGGAGAATCTCTTCGAAGGCTTCGGGGCCAGTGGTGAACTGGCGCTTCAGGGTGACCCCGAGATAGGCCTCGAGGACATCGCGCTTCCAGCGCCTGGATTCCCCAGGTTCCACATTGTCCGCCGTTGAGACGGCGTTTCCGCCCTGATGCTTGGAGAGATACATTGAGGCGTCAGCAACCTGAATCAACTCCTGTGGCGTGGCGCCGTGCAAAGGGAAGCAAGCAATGCCGAAACTTCCAGTGATGTTCTTGTCGTGCAGCAGTTGGTCAGAAGCCACACAGGTGCGCAGCTTCAAGGCGATTTGGCGGCCCTGCTCCATGTTTGTTTCCGGCATGAGCACGACGAATTCGTCGCCACCATAGCGGGCCACGACGTCGGAGCGGCGGCAATTCTGTTCCAGGATGCCAGCCACGCGCTGCAAAACAAGGTCGCCTTCAAGATGCCCGAAGAAGTCGTTGACGAACTTGAAACGGTCGAGGTCCATCAGCACTAACGAGAAGGCGCGGCCGGCGCGAGTGGCACGCTTCCACTCCGAAGAGAGCGCCTCCATGAAGAAGCGGTGCGTCTTGACGCCGGTAAGGCCGTCAGTGATGGCCTGCTCCTGGGCCTTCTGGAACGTCTGGGAATTGTGCAAAGTGACAGCGATCAGATCGGCCAGAGTGCGCAACAGAAGGATGTCTTCCTCGTGGAAGATGCATGGTTTCGTGGACTCGGCGGAGAGGACCCCTAATAGCTGTTCGGCGTAAATGATGGGAAGCCCAATGGCTGAGGCGGAACCCGAAAGCACAGTGCCCACAGCCTCGGGGGCGACCTTGCTCATTTCCTCCAGCGTGGCAATGCGGCCTGTACGTGCCACGTAGCCCACCAGGCCCTGGCCAAGGGCGATGCGGCGGCCGAGCGCAGGCTCTTCCGCACGGCGGCGTCCCGCTTCGGCTTGAATGACCACTTCCTTCGTGGCGTAGTCGAGGAGGCCGATGCCGATGTGGTCGTACGTGAGCGCTTCCTCCATCTCCTGCGAGATGGTCGTGAGAATCTCCTCCGGGTTGAGCGTGGTGATGGCGTTGCGCGAGATGTCATTGAGTAAGGCAAGTTGCCGGGCCTTCTTCTGCTCTTCCCGGAAGAGGCGCGCGTTTTCAATGGCGATGCTGGCCTCGCTGGCGAGCACACGCATCAGCTCCAGATGTCCCTCGTCGAAAGCGCGCGTCTGATGGCTGTGTACCGCCATCACGCCGATGCCGCGGTCGTACAGGACGAGTGGAACGCCGCAAAAGCAGCCGACAGTTTGCAGAGGTTGCAGCCCCAGCTTGGCGACCTCGGCGATGTAGTTGTCGCGGATAAGGACCGGCTGGCGCATGCGAATGATGTGCTCGGTGAGATGGTTTCCAGCCTTGCGGGAGCGCGGCGGGACCCGAATGCCGTCGGTGGTTTCCATGGTGAACTGAATCTCATCGCGACGCGGATCGTAGAAGGCGATGTAGAAGTTGCTGACGTCGAATAGCCGCTGCATTTCCTGCAGGATCATTTCGAACAGCTTGTCGAGGTCCAGCGTGGAGCTAAGCGCCCGGCCAATCTCGTTGAGGATGTGCAGTTCTTCGGTGCGGCGCGCGGTTTGTTGGATCAAATAGCTGTTCTCCACGGCCATGCCGATCTGGTGGCCGAGGGCAAGTAGAAGGCGCAACTCCGCCGGAGTGAAGCGGCGGTTATCCGGGGTGCCCAACAGGATCAGCCCGAACACGCGTTCCTTGGCCTGCAGGCTGATGCCGACCACAGTGCGCAATCCCTCTTTAATAGCCAGCTCGCGAAAGCGACGGAAGCCGACTTCGCGCTCGCTTAGCGCGGTCCACGAGGCGTCGCGCGTGAGGTCGCGGAACACCACCAGTCCGCCGAGGCGCGCCACCAGGTTCACGAGTTGGTCGTCGAGGCCTTCTTCATGTGTCGCCCCCCAGAAGGTGTCCCTCAATCCGATGGCCACGACGGACGTAGGTCCGCTGGGATCACCGTGATGCAGGCAAAGCGCGCCGGAAGGAATGCGCACGACGTTGAGCACGCGCTCGAGCGCTTGCGAAAGCATCTTCTGGATTTCACCGCCCACAAAGCTCGAAGTCGTCAGGTTCAAGTTGGAAAGCGCCAGCATGTTGCGTTCGACGCGCCGCTTTTCTTCTTCGTACAGCGCCATCACCATCAGCACCGCGGCAAAGAGCTGCGGGATAATCACCACGAGTTGCGCGTCCGGCGTAAACAAGGCCGCGGCGGTGGCGCGGAATACCGTCACCAGCATCATCAGGCCCCAAACCACAAACGAAGCGGCCAGAAGGCGGTCGGCGAGCGATTCTTGCCGGCGGCTCTCGTCCCAGAAGACTTTGGCGACCATGAAGAAAGCGACGGCGACTCCCCAATAAGCAGAATACGGAAACAAGCTCGAATGCTGCGCCGCCACCCAGATGCCGAATGCGATCCCCGCGATGGCGACCGCCTGGTACTTCGGCTTCAACTGCGCGTAGAGCCGCGCGGCGCAGTAAAAGAGCAGGACCGCAGCGCACAATAGCCAGAGATTGATCGCGGCGAATAGATTTGTCAGCGAATCCAGAGAAATTTGTGGAGCGAACAAACGGGTCAGAGGAGTCAGCGCCGGCGTCAGATAATGCAGAGCGTGCACGCCCCAGCCGCAGGTCCAGAGCAGAAGGTACGTCTGCCGCTTCAGCCGGTACATGTGGGCGAAAAGCGCGGCTGTAAGCGCTGAAGTAATCAGCAGCGCCAGAGCGATGATGCTTTCTGAAGTCATGCGGAGAGTGCCATGGATGAACCCAAAGCTCGTCTGCCGTAACTGATTGCGCGGGGCCCAACTTCAGCGGCCAAGCTCAACATGAAGCTCGCCGCGTCGTTCGAGAGCTGAGCCAGTCCGCGAATGCTGGCTGGCGATGGAGTCAGAGCAGGCTCCTTTTTTGCACAGCCGTGTGCACTGGAGACACTTTTCCCGATCGCGAGCGACTATAACGCACGGTTTCGAGCAGGGTCAATAGAACGGCCCAGTACTCGATGCGTAGGCGATAACGGCACCTCGCAATTGACCGCACGTTCGGATAAACTACTTTGTTTCAGATTCCCACGAGGAACCCTGCAGAAAACATGACCACCACCACCAAACCCCGCGTGCGCTTCGCGCCCTCTCCCACTGGCTACCTGCACGTCGGCGGTGCGCGCACAGCCATCTTCAACTGGCTGTTTGCCCGGCATGAGGGCGGCACCTTTATTCTGCGCATCGAAGACACCGATATTGAGCGCAACCGCCCGGAGCTGGTGGACGGAATTCTCGAGAGCTTGCGCTGGTTGGGTCTCGACTGGGATGAAGGCCCAATCTTTCAATCTCAGCGGCTGGAGATGTACCGCGCGGCGTCGGAAACGCTACTGGCAAACGGTTCGGCGTACTTGTGCTACTGCGCGCCGGAAAAATATGCCGGCGGAGATCATGCGGAAGTCGAAGTCGCAGAGGAAGAGAGGGAAGTAGAGGAAAAGAAATCTGTCAAGAAGCAGCGCTGCGGCTGCCGCCATCTGGATACAGGGGGGCGCCAGGCCGCTGAACAGCAAGCCGCCGCGCAGGGCTTTCAACCAGCGATCCGGTTCCGCGTGCCGGAGACGGGGACCACGAGTTTCGACGACGCGGTTTTCGGCCAGCGCGAAGTGCAGAACGCGGAAATTGAAGACTTCGTGCTGCTGCGTTCGCCGAAACCCGGCCAGACCGGGCGGCTACCCACTTATCATCTGGCCTGCGTGGTGGACGACATGGAAATGCGCATTACGCACGTGATCCGCGGCGCTGACCATCTCTCGAACACGCCGAAGCAGGCACTGATATACGGCGGACTCGGCGCCACGCCGCCGATCTTCGCGCACGTGCCGCTGATCCTTGGGCCGGACAAGACGCGCATGTCCAAACGCCATGGCGCCACCAGCGTGGGCTCGTACAGCGAAGATGGATTCTTGCCCGAGGCGTTTCGGAATTTTCTGACGCTGCTTGGCTGGTCGCCCGGTGGCGACGCCCAGTTTCTGCGCACCGCAGAGCTGCTCGAAAGATTTTCGCTCGCGGGCGTGAGCCGCACGAACGCGATTTTCGATCGCCCCAAACTCGAGTGGTTCAACACGCAGTATTTGCAGAAGCTGCCGATGGAAGAACTCGCGCCCTATGTCGCTGCGGAATTGAAGCGCGCGCAAATCTGGCGCGAGGAATGGGCCGACGCGCGGCGCGAGTGGTTTCTGAAAACGATTGACTTGATTCGACCGCGCACGCGCCTGCTGCCGGATTTTTCGACCTTGGCGCGCGGCTTCTTCAGCGATGACTTTTCCTACGATGGCGCCGCCGCAGAGAAGTTTTGGAAAGATGCCAAGCTTCCCGCTATGATGGGAAAACTTTCCGCGGGCTATGAAGCGCTTGCGGATTGGAACCACGACGCATGCGACAAAGTGCTGCGCGACCTGGCAGCAGCAGAAGGCGTTAAGGCCGGGCTGCTCATCAATGCGACACGCGTGGCCATTCTCGGTCAAGCGGTCGCGCCGCCGCTGTTCGATTCGATGCTGGCCATTGGCAAGGAGCGCAGTGTCGCGCGGCTGCGCAAAGCGTTGCCAGCCATTTCTGCGAAAACTACTTCTTGAAAATCTCCGGATGTTTGGGACGGGCGGAAGCACCCGCGGCGGCGAGATCGATTTCCAGTGCGACGGGAATTTTCACGGGGGGCAGGCAGGCGAAATCGTTGCAGGCTTGATAGCGCAGCGTGAGCGGCAGCGTGGTTTTGCCGAGCTGTGCGCCGGTAGGAGCCTGGATTCTCATCCGCAGCGTGAACGTGCCTTCGTAGACCGAAAGTTTTTTCTCTGAAAACTCAAACTTGGTCAACTTGCCCGGCGGATACGTCGTGCCGAGCAGCTTGTATCCCGCGGGCAGCTCAGGCAGAAGCTGCGTGGGGATGAGATAGTCTTCCAACGGCTTGTTCGAGTTCACGTGAAAGCCGGGCATGATTTCGGCGACGACGGCCACGTCAAATGCGCGGCCGCGTGGCACTTTGTCCAGCGAGACATAGACTTGCGGCTTGACGACGTCCTTCGCAGGCGGGAGTTTTGGTTCCTGAGCAGGTGCGGAAGTAAGGAGGTAAGGAAGTAGGGAGGAAAGGAAAACAACGGCGCTGATGAGGAACATGCGGCGTCCGGGGCATTGATGCCTGAAACCTGATGCCTGATGCCTGAAAACTTTCACGTTCACCTCTTCAAACTTCCACCGCGATGCCGAGCTGCTGCGTAAGAATGCGGCCCATGACTTGAGAAAGCGTCTCACCAGTTTTGTCGAGCACGAACGCGCTGGCAGCGTCCGACCAGCCGAGTTTGAAGCTGGTCACCAATGCGGAGATCCAGATCTGGCGCGCGGCGGCGTTCGGGCTGATGACGAATCTGGCTTCTTCCGGCTCCTCGAAAAGCAGTTCCAGTTTTTCGCCTTCGCCTTCCACTTCGAAGCCGTGCGCGTCGCCCAGTTCGAGCAGGCGCTTGCGCAAGTTCTCGAGCGCGGCGTCACATTTTTTGCGGAATTCGTGTTCGTCCATCATGAAGTCGTCAGTTATCAGTCGTCAGATTCCCAGAAGAAGAATTCTATCATGGGGATCCGAATCACTCGTAGCGTAGGGCTTCGACGGGGTCGAGGCGGGCGGCTTTCACCGCGGGGTACATGCCAAAGAACAGGCCGACGCTCATGGACATGGCCACACCGGCAACGATTGCCCAGACGGGCACGGCCGACGGCAAGCTGGGTATGGTGGCGTTGATGAGCGCGCTGATGCCCACGCCAAGGAGCACGCCTACGATACCGCCGGCGGCGGTGAGGGTGATGGCCTCGGTTAGGAACTGCCAGATGATGTCGCGCCGACGCGCACCGATAGCTTTGCGCACGCCGATCTCGCGGGTGCGCTCTGTGACGGACATCAGCATGATATTCATCACGCCGACACCGCCCACCAGCAAGCCGATCGAGCTGATGACGGCGATCAACAAGGCCACGGAAGACATGATCTGCCGGAACTCACCGGCCATTTGCTCGCTGCTGGAGAGGCCGAAGTTGTCCGGTTTGTTGAAAGGAACGTTGCGGCGGCGGCGGAGCACCGTGCGGATTTCGTCCTCGGCCGCAGCTTTCTTACCCGGGAAGGCTTGTGCGCCGATGAAGTGCTCTTCGTCCGTGGGATTATTTTTGCGGTACGTGCGGTAGGGCACGACTACAACTTTGTCGGCGCCTTCATCCCGAAAAAACTGCCCTTTGCGTTTTTCCAACACGCCGATCACTTCGTAGTTGGCGCCGCCGACGAGGATTTCCTTGCCGAGGGGATCTTCTGGACCAAACAAGCCCTCTGCCAAATCGAAGCCGATCACCGCGACTTCCGCGCGGTGCAGGTTTTCCGCTTCATTGAAAAAGCGGCCCTTCTGGAGACGCGCATTGTACACCTGCTCGTAGGAAGGCACCGCGCCGGTGTGTTCCACCTGGAAGACTTCGTGGCCTTTGTAGCGAGCGGTAGGCGGAGCGCGCCGGGGTCCGTGCCCGCCGAAACCCGGAAAGACTTCTACCGTGACGCTCCTTACAGACGGGCACAGTTCCTCTATAGCCAGGGCGTCTTCCAGGGTCAGTGACTTGCGCATGCGCTCTTCGGCGGTAAGGCGGCCCATGCGGAAACCCATTTGCAGCTTGAAGACGAAGAGCGTCTCCGTGCCATAGTCGTTCAGGAAGCCGCGGATATCTTGGTCGAGACCCACGAGGATGGACGCGACGCTGATGAGCGCGGTAATGCCGATCACCACGCCAATGACGGTGAGAAATGACCTCGTCTTGTGACTGCGCAGCGTTTCCAGCGCCATGCGCGCGTTCTCGCCAAGTTCCAATCTCATGGCATGTACCTCAAGCAATCCGCAAAGACTATTTCATACCCGCTAAGTCTCAAAACGCAAGGCCTCAATGGGGTCCAGCTTGGCTGCCTTGGTGGCCGGATAAATTCCGAAGAAGAGGCCCACTCCGGTGGACACGCTCAACGCGACAATCACCGCGGACAGCGGCACCTTCATTGGCACCGAGGTGGTGGAGTCTACCAGCACTGCAATCAGCCAGGCGATGGTAATTCCAATGGCTCCGCCGAACCCCGACATCACTGAAGCCTCCACCAGGAATTGCATCAGGATGTCGCGACGGCGCGCTCCTACCGACTTACGGATGCCAATCTCGCGGGTGCGCTCGGTGACGCTGGCAAGCATCACATTCATGATCACCACGCCGCCAATCACCAGGAATACGGAGACGATTCCCACCGCGCTTGCTGCGACGGCCCCGGTGACCTGCTTCCACAGACTCATCAGCGTTTCGGATCCAATGATCCCAAAGCTGTCTTCCTCATTCTGGCGCAAGTGACGCCGCGCGCGCATGAGCACGCGTGCTTCCTCCTGCGTCCGGGCCATCCATTCGGCGCCGATAGCCTGAATATTGATACTCAGGCTGCGGTTGCTGCCGTAAATCTTCAAGAAAGTCTCGATCGGCATGTAGGCAAAATTGTCCTGCGATTGTCCGAGGACCGTGCCAATCGGCTTCGCTACGCCGACCACTTCGAAGGGCAACCCGCGAATCTCCAGGGTGTGGCCGATGGGGTCCACGCCAGGATACAATTTGTTGGCCACTTCTGAGCCGATGAAGGTCACCATGGCGCGGTGCTGGCTGTCGCCCTCGACGATGTAGCGGCCGGTAGCCGGTTCTTCGACGTCCATTTCGCCGATGCTGGCGGTGACGCCGCGGATGCTGACGTCCTCGAGATTCTGTGTGCCGGCACGGACCGTGCTCATGGAGCGCGTCTCCACGCCGACGTTTTTGGGGAGTTTCAGGGTGTCGCGCAAAGCCACATAATCGTCCCAGGTGACGTTTTTGTTGCGACGCAGCGCTTTCACAAACTCCTGCGCGTCGGTGATGATCGGAAAGCGCAGCACGAGAAACACGTTGGAACCCATATTCGCCACGCGGTCCTGGATATATTGGTTGGTGCCTTCAATCAGGCCCACAACGATAATCAGCGTGCACACCGAGAGGATCACCCCCAGCAGGGTCAGAAACGTGCGCAGCTTGTGCGCGCGGATCGTCTGCATGGCGATCAGGGCCGGCTCGGCGAAACTGTGGGTTTGCTTCATCCTGACAGTCATCATCTTACTGTACGCATTGGGAAAGCGCGAAGTTTCTGTCGGCGGACAAATAGGCGATGAAACCATTTTCCGCGCGGGTGCGTCTGAATTGGCTGAACCCACATTTCAATCGGAGGCATGCCCATGAACACGGCCGTCGCGACCGCTTTGGACAGGCTCATCGAGAGTTACCGCGAAGGGGCGCTTTCCCGGAGGGAGTTTTTCCAGCGCCTCGCTTTCCTCACTGGCAGCATCGTGCTGGCGCACGAAATCATGCTCGATACCGGGCTTGCGGCCGAATGGGAAATTTACAACTGGCCCGAGCCGCCCTTGCAGCAGGGCCAGCCTGCACCCACTCCGAAGGAGTCTATTGCCGCGGGCGAGCAGCGCCTGCCCGCGCAAGTGCAGGCCGAATGGGTGAAGTACCCGAGTGGCGAGTTCCAGGTGGGCGGCTATCTCGCCCGGCCGAAGACAGGAACAGCATTTGCCTCCATCATCATCATTCACGAAAACCGCGGCCTCACCGAGTTCGTGGTGGATATCGCGCAGCGTTGGGCCGGCGAAGGGCTGCTGGCCATCGCGGTGGATTTCCTCTCCCGCGTCGGCGGCACCGCTAACTTCCCTTCGATGAACGATGCCGGGCAGGGAATTCGCCAACTGACGCGCGAAGGCGTGGTGGCCGACCTGCACGCAACCGTCGCGTATCTCAAGACCCGCAAGGACGTCAAGAAGGACAAGATCGGGGTGTCCGGATTCTGCTGGGGCGGTGCCAACACGTTCAACTTCGTCACCGAGTCGAAGGAACTGCTCTTCGGTATTCCGTTTTACGGCCGCGCGCCGGAGATGGAGAAGCTCGCGAACATTGCGTGCCCTGTGTATGCGGTGTACGCGGAATCGGACCAGGGCGTGAACGCGAACCTCGATCAAGTGGAAGCGAAAATGAAAGAGCTTGGCAAGACTTACACGCGGAAAATGTATCCGGGCACGCAACACGCCTTCATGAACTTCACCTCGTCGCAGCGCTATAACGCGGAACAGGCCAAGGCCGCCTGGGCGGATGTGACAGCATTTGTGAAGAAAACAATTTCGTAAGGGCAGGCCTTCGTGCCTGCTTCTACAAATTGCCTTCGATCGCTTTGCTGTAGTTGTCGTGGCCCACGAGCCCGATAAATCGCTTGATGATTTTGCCGTCGCGGGAGATGAGCAGGCTGGTGGGCAAGCCGATGAGCCCGCCGAACTGGTCGGCGACCTTGTCGTTGCCGAGCAGGATGGGATAGTTCACCGGCATCTGCGTTCCGTTCACGTCGAACCTCATCTTTTCAATCCACGGCGCAACCACTTGCTTGCCTTCTTCGTCCATGGCGAGTCCCACCACGGTGAAGCCGCGCGGGCCGTACTTTTGCTGAAACTCGATGAACCACGGCATTTCGATCTCGCACGGGCCGCACCACGTGGCCCAGAAATTTACGAGCACAACCTTTCCGCGGAATTCCTCCAGGCTAACGTCGTTGCCCTGAAGATCTTGGAGCGTGAAGTTCGGCGCATCCGGCAGATTACCGACCTTCGTGAGGGACGCCTTCACCGCATTTTTCTGCATCCATCGCTTGTCCACTTCAACGGCAGCGGCCACCAGCGCGACGGCCGCCAGCACCAACAACAGATTCTTCTTCGTCAAGTCAGGCTCCTATGCTCAGTGCAGAATGATTTTTTCGAGGTTGAGGACCCAATCGTTCAGAAACGCAAATCGTGCTGAGAGCCACGTCAGGCGGTCGGTGAAGATCAGCCCACCGATGGCCAGCAGCAGCACGCCGCTGAATACCTCTACCGCGTGGAGGTGCCGGCGGAATTTCTGGTAAAAGCGCAGGAACCGGCTCAGGCCCAGCGCGGTAAGCAGGAAGGGCAGAGCGAGTCCCGCGGAATACACAGCAAGCAGAAAAACGCCCTGGCCGATCGTCTCGCGCGTGGCGGCGATGGCCAGCACACCGGCGAGGATCGGGCCGATGCACGGCGTCCATCCAAACGCGAATGCAAAGCCCATCAGAAAGCCGCTCACCGCGCCGGGCTGCCCGCCGACGTTTTGCAGGCGGATGTCGCGGTTGAGCCACTTCGACAGGAATGGTCCGGCCAGAAAAATAAGTGACAGGGAGTAGAAGTGAACGGGCCGAAGCAGTGCCCGTGAGATGGCTCCCGGATCGTCCCGCTCCAGCGGGAGTGCCAGCCGGTAGTACCCCGCGCCCGCCAGGATCAACAAGGCGCCGATGATGAGGCCTACGCGAATCGGGACGCGCCGCAGCCAGTCAATCAAATGCAGCCCGAAGAGAATAATCAACGCGCCTGCCACGGGAGCGAGCAGCGTTTTGTTGCGCAGCAAAAATGCGCCGACAGCGCTGGCGGACGCGCCGAATGCGATGAATACCACGGAAAAGCCGGTGACGAAGGCCAGTGCAGATATCAACAGGCCTGCGCGCGGCGCTTCGCCCTGTTTGAGCTGCTCGACGCCGATGCCGGAGAGCATCGAAATGTAGCCGGGCACCAGCGGCAACACACACGGCGAGAGAAACGAAACGAGTCCTGCGATAAACGCCGCGACGATGCCGACTTCCATGTCTTCGTTTTCCCTTTCACACCAGGAGCGGATTCACAAGCCCACTCCTCCAGCTCTTCGATGTTCTAATTGCCGATCACGCTTCAAATCAAGCTGTCATTCTGGCACATTCCCGCAGGTTTTTCCCGTCGATTGCCGCCGCAGCCAGCTGTTGGCGCCAACTGCATGGAAAAGGCAGCGTCGCAAAAAATCCATTTTTGCCTAACTCTCTGAAGACGCACAACATGGCGCATGGTTAACGGTGGCGCACGACTTGCAATTCCTGTGAGCGGCACGACGGTCCTCGCTTGGCCGCGCGTTGCCGGAGGCTGCCATGACGCCAAATCAGATCACGGTTCTGCGGGTGCTGGCCGCGTTTGCGGCGGTGGCGCTGTTTGGCCGCGGCGCAGGCGCGAACATGGCTGCCGTTGCGTTGACCGTGACAGCCATTGTCCTCGACGCGGTGGATGGTTGGGTAGCGCGGCGCAGGAATCTCTCCACGCCGCTGGGCGCACAGCTCGACATCCTCGGCGACCGCGTAATTGAAAACCTCTACTTCACGTACTTTGCCGTTTGCGCGCTGATTCCTGTGTGGGTGCCGGTGCTCTTTTTTGTTCGCGGCACGGCAACGGATTTCGTCCGCGGCATCGCCGCGCGCCAGGGACGCAGCGGCTTTGGTCGCAGCTCGATGTTGGAAACGCGCTGGGCGCAGGCGCTGGTGGCTTCGCGCGCGAGCCGCGCCGCCTACGGCATGATGAAGTGCGTGTGCTTCTGCGCCGTGGGGTTGCAGCTTGCAGTGGCCTCAGCGGACGCAGCGACACTCGCGCTGCTCGGCGAATCATTTCCGAAGATGATTGCAACAGGCGCGCAGGCCATGGTGTGGCTGACGGTGGCGTTTTGCGTGGTGCGCGGTCTGCCCGTGCTGTGGGAAGGGCGGCGCTACGTGGCGGCGCTGGGCGCACAGATGCCGCAACCATCGCGGCGCGCAGTGGCGATCTCGCGGAGGACGGCAGCATGAAGGCCGCTGCATTTTTCGACATTGACGGCACGCTAGTGCCACCGCCGTCGCTAGAGAAGCGCTTTCTCCGTTACTTGCGCTGGCGCGGGGCCATCGGCTGGTCAAACTTTGCACGATGCGCCGCGCCGTTGCTCCGCGAAACTTCGCGCGTCCTTTTCGGCGAAGAACGAGCCGGAATCGAATTCGCCGTCGCGCAGTGCAAGGAGTACCTCGCCGGTGTTCCTACAACGGCGATGGACGCATGGCTCGGCTGGCTCGCTCGGCAATCCATTGGGCGCATTCCCGAGGTGTTACAGCGCATTGACTGGCACGCGCGGCAAGGCCACCGGATTTTCCTTCTGAGCGGCACCCTTCAGCCGCTTGCCGAAGCTGTGGCGCGACTCATCCCTGTGCCGGTGACGGTCTGCGCGACACAACTGGAATGCGAGGACGGGCGCTACACCGGCCGCGTGCTCGGCGAAGCGGTGTGCGGGCCGGCGAAAGCGCGCGCGATGGAACGTCTGGCCGCGGAGTATTCGCTCGACCTCGAACGCAGCTACGCCTACGGTGATTGCTTCGCCGACCGCTGGATGCTCGCGGCAGTTGGGCATCCGTGTGTCGTCCAATCCGCGCAGGGATCCTCGCGTCGTCTGGCGTGGCTGGCGCGGCGGCGCGGCTGGCCCGTGCTGCACTGGGGCGCAATCACTCAGCGCGAACAAGAACTTCACTTCAGACTCGGAAAGAGAGCAGAGGAGCACAATGCGCATTCAGTTGCTCGTGAAGCGGAGGTGAATAACAGATGAGAGCCACTGACACGATAGAATGCGCAAGGCACAGCAATGTTTCCATGAGCGGCACGGAGAAAGCCGAAAGAAAGCTGTTGTGGCGCACGACGTTGCTCAATTGTGGGCCGTACGAATGGGTGACGCTTGGCTACCTGGGCCTGTCAAATTTGCTCTTGCTCGGCTTCCACGGCAACTTGCCCAGCACAGAAAAGTACTTTTACTTGCATGCTGGAATTGGCGCGGGGATTTTGGCGCTGGTGTGGGCCGCCGAGCGATGGCCGTCCACGGGGCTGCATTTCGTGCGGCACTGGTACCCCTTTGCGCTGTTCATTTATTTCTTCGAAGAGTTGCACCACATCGTTCATCTGATCTTCCCGGGGTGGTTTGACCACTGGCTGATCGCGTTTGACTTTGCGCTGTTCGGCGCGCACCCCACGGTGTGGCTGGAGCAATTCGCCGCGCCAGTGACGAACGACGTGATGGCATTTTTCTACTTAACCTACTACTTGTACACCGTCGTCCTGGCGGGCGTACATTACGCGAGAAAGGAGTGGCGACATTTTTGGACGGTGATGACTGCCACGGCGAGCGCGTACGTGCTGGGGTACCTCATCGCCGTGGTGTTTCCGATCGAAGGGCCATATCACACGCTGCGCGCGCTGCAACAGGGGCCGCTCGCAGGTGGTCCGGTGACGGCGCTGATGGAATTCATCCAGCGCTTCGGGCGCGTCCATGGCGCAGCCTTCCCATCGTTGCACGTGGCCGGAGCGTTGGTGGCGCTGCTCGGCGCGCGGCAGTACGCGCGGTGTCTGTGCTGGATGTTTTTGCCGCTCTTCCTCGCCATGTGCGTTTCCACCGTCTACGGGCGCTATCATTACGCGGCGGATGTTTTCGGAGGGTTGATCGTCGGCGCAGTGGGATTTTGGATCGCAGAAAATTGGCAGATGAAAAAGGAAGTAGACGATGTATAAGAGGTAGAGGAAGTAGAGGATTCGAGCTAACCACGCTATGCTTGTTTGTGTTTTCCTCTACTTCCGCTAATTCCTTTACCTCCTCTACTTCCTTTCATTTCACCGCGGTTGCGGCCTTCTTCTCCAGCGCGCGCAGCCCATCGAACGCTTTCAAGTCGGTGACGTCGAGCACCAGGGGCGTCAGTGAAACGTAGCCGTGCACATAGGCCCAGATGTCCGTGCCTTCCTCATCGACATCGCCCTTTTCGGGCGGGAGATACATCGACCAGTAATAAACGCGACGCCCCGGGCTTTCGCGCCGCTCGAACTTCTGCTTGGCGGGTTTACGGCTCAGGTGCGTGAGCATCACACCTTTGTATTCACCGGCTGGAGCGTTCACATTCAAGAAGAATCCGGCCTTCAGCAGTTTCTTCTCGCGAAGCTGTTCTACGAGCTGGCGCAGGTAGGCGGCAGCCCGTGCGTAGTCCTCGTCCTTGTTTCCTTCCATGGAGACGGCAATCGCCGGGATTCCTGCCAGGGCCGCTTCCTGCGCCGCGCCCACCGTGCCGGAGAGATAGATGCTGGCCAAGCTCAGGTTGTCGCCGCGATTGATGCCGCTGATGACGACGTCCGGGCGACGGGGAAGCAGCGCGTCTATGGCCAGGCGCGCGCAGGTGGCCGGCGGCGCATCGACGGCATACCAGGTAACGCCATTGGGCTGCTTGCGTTCGCTCACGAAGATGGGCTCGCGCGAGGTTGTGATGCTGTGTCCCTTGCCGCTCTGGTTTTCCGCGGGTGCAGAGACGTAGAGATCGCCGGCCGTGCGAAAGGCTTCGATTAGCGCCTTCAGGCCCGGGGCGTCATAGCCGTCGTCATTCGTCAGCAGGATGGTGAAGTTTGCAGCGGCAGGTGCCGCAGCCTGCTGCGCGACAGCGGGAATGGCGAAGCAGAACAGCAGAAGAACTAAAACAAGCTTGCGCGTGCGGATATGCATGACGAGCTCCTCTTCCGGCCGAATTCAATTTCGAAGCCAACGCCCTTGGGACGCGTCACAAAGTTGGATGCCTCTCGTGCCATGAGTGCGCCTGCTCATAGGCCTGCGCAAGGCGCAAGACAATTTCTTCACCGCAACGCGGGCCGATGAGCTGCAGGCCCAAGGGCAGGCCCTCGCTCGTAAAACCGCACGGCACAGAGATTGCCGGCAGTCCGGCCAGATTGGCTGGGCGACACAACCGAAGCAGCGCCGCGCGCACCGGTTCCTCTTCACCGCCGAAGGAAAGCAACTTCTGGCCGAGCTGCGGCGCAGGTACTGGTGTGACCGGCACGAGGATGGCATCTACCAGCGCGAAGGCGCAATCGAATTCTGCGCATACAAGCTGCTGCGTTTCAAACGCACGGAGGTAATCCAACGCGCGCGTGTCCGCACCCATCTCCAGCCGCTTGCGCACGTCTTCGCCGTAGTCGCCTGCACGGGCCGGGAACCAGCCCATGCGGCGGTGGTAGTGCGCGGCTTCGGCTAGCGCAATTTGATTGCTGGGCTCGACGGAGGCAGCGAGCGATGGCAGCGCGATTTCGACAATTTCCGCGCCGTGCTGCGCAAAATGTTTTGCGGCGCGCAGGACCGCGTCGCGCACTTCGTCGTCCAGTCGGTCGAAGAAATAATCGCGCGGCAGGCCGAGCCGAATTCGCTTGGGAAGTTTGTTCAAGTTTTCCGGCGAGCGAAACGGCGGCAGGACCAGCGTGGTGGCGTCTTGCGGATCGCGTCCGGCAATCGCGCGCAGCACGATGGCCGCGTCGGCCACGGTGCGCGCAAGCGGGCCAACATGGTCCAGCGAAGGCGAAAGCGCCACCGTGCCGTACGCGCTTATACGTCCGTAGGTGGGCTTCAATCCCACGACGCCGCAAAGCGACGCGGGGATGCGGATGGAGCCTCCCGTGTCCGTGCCGACCGACGCGAAGCACATGCCCGCGGCGAGCGCTGCTGCCGAGCCGCCGCTCGAACCGCCAGGAATGCGCGCGGCGTCCCACGGATTGAGAGTAGGGCCGTAGTGCGGGTTCTCCGTGGTGACGCCGTAGGCAAACTCGTGCATGTTCGTCTTACCCACGATGATGGCGCCGGCGCGGCGCAGGAGACGCACGACCGTGGCATCCTGGCTCGGAATATTTTCCGCGAGTATTTTCGAGCCTGCGGTAGTGCGCATGCCACTCGTGGCAATGTTGTCCTTGAGCGAAATGGGAATTCCGTGCAGCGGGCCGCGCCAGCGCCCCCGCGCAATTTCATGTTCAGCGCGCTGCGCTTCGGTGCGCGCGGAGTCCGCGGCCACGGTGATAAACGCATTCAGCCGCGGGTTCAGTCGCTCGATGCGCATGAGGACTGCGTCGAGCAACTCAACGGGCGAGACATTTTTCTTTCTCACCAGCCTGGCGAGGTGGGTGATGGAGAAAAATGCCAGCTCCGTTTGTCGTGTCATTCAAAAATCTTTTCTTGGCGGCGCAAGCTGCCGAACGTGCCGAGGTTTGCAATCAGGAATGCGACGCGAAACTGATTCTCACTGCGTACCGGGCCGAGCGCCAGGCGGCGGTATTCAAATCCAATGCCGCAGCAGCGGCCGTTGTAACTCACCTGCACGATCTGGTTCTGCAGGAAGCGCTGGTTAATGTCGTAGCTGAAGCCGAACGAGCCGTTCAACCCCAACCGGTTCATCTCGCCGTAGCCGATCAGTGCGCGGATTTGGTTGGAACGCGGCTGGAGCGCGGGCACGGCGTCGGTGGCGAAGTGCGCCAGCGTGACGAAGGACTCCTTGTACGGCCGCATGCGGATTAGCGTGCCCACGGCGGTGACTTTGCGGCGCACTGGATCGATATCCATGCGCAATTGCGCGTCGTAGCGCCCGCCGGGTGTGACCCGCAGGTCGCTCACCACGGGCGAAAAGCGCCGCGGCGAATCAGCGAAAGCGTATGGCGTAATGGAATTGAGCGCCTGAAAGACGTTGCGTTGCCCGGGCACGATGGCGCCGTTGAATGTGGGGTCGAAATAATGTTTTTGCGCGACTCGCCAGCTAACTAATTCGTCGGCGCTGCCGCCGGGCTTGCGGCGGAAAAAGCGCTGTGTGACTCCGTATTCGATTTCATTGGTATCGGTGAGCGTGTCGATTTCATCAAAGCGCAGAAAGCGGCCGAAGGCGTTCACGCCGCGGACATAGCGGTACACGAATAGCGGCTCGACGGCATGCTTCCACTTGGTGTCGCCGTTCTGCCAGACGCGCGCGAGCGAGGGCGGGTGGACGTCCACAGCCAGCTCGGCGGTGGTGCGGCGCAGTGATTGGCTGACCACCGCGCCCCCGGAAAGCTGTGCGCCGTACTGCGTGGAGCGCACCGTAAATGTGGGCATCACCCCGAGCCATGGCCCCCAGCGCAGCGGAATGGTGACGCGGGGAGCGACCTCAAAGCGCTGCACAGCGCTTGGCGTGGAGAAGCTGGGCTCTGAACGGTAGAGCGCCTCGGCCGAAGTGTGAAAGCCGAAGTAGATTGGCCAGCGCTTCCACGGAGCTTGCTCGACCGAGCTCAACCGCGCGCTTGGCGCCGCGCGAAGCACCACGGCGGTTTCCGGCTCAGCGCTCAGGAAGTTTTTGTAGTTGGACAGCGCAAAATTCAGGCTGAAGCCGCGAAAGTTGTTGGTGACAAATGCGGAGGAGCGCACCTCGGAATTCACCGCTTCAGTAAATGTCTCTGCAAAAGCCAGGCGGAACTTCAGCGACGTGAGCTGATTGATGTCTGCCACGGCGCGCCAGCCGCCGGGCAGGTAGGCATCGAGAGAAACATTGGACTGGTGGCCCGCTTGCGGAACGCGCGCGCCACCGGGTCCGCGCAGCCCGCGGTCGTTCACGGCGAAGTAGGTGGAGCTGAAGCGCAAGTTCTCCCACGGAAACGCGCGCAGCTCAACGTTCTGCGCCACGCCGCGACGGCTCAAGTATTCGGCGCCAATTGTTGCGTCCATCCACTCGGTGGGCGCCCAGTAAAAAGCCTGGCCGATGGTGAATCCTTTGCGCGAACTAGAACCCATCTGTGGCAGCAGAAAGCCGGACTGGCGCTGGCGGCGCGCCAACGGCACGGTGGCGTAGGGAAGATAGAAAACAGGAACGCCAAGCAGTCGGAAGCTGGCGCCCTGCAGACGAGCCTGGCTGTCCAGCTTGATGACGGCACGCGGGGCGTAAAATCGCCAAACAGGCTTGTCCGGATCGCAAACCGTCACCCAGGCGCCGTGGATTTCGTAGGTGCGCTCGTCGAGGCGCTTGACTTCGCGGGCTTCGAAGGAAAATGGATTGGGGCTGATCAACACGCTTGGGTTGGGCCTGCGGCGGACGGAAATACTGCCGCGGACATTCTTGAAACTGCCGCGGCCGGTTCGGATGTTGTAGCTGCCTTCATCGGCTTCGATGTGCTGGTTCTCCAGATCAAAGCGCACATGCCCCCGGACGGCGGCTTCGCCGGTGGCGGTGTTGTATTCGACGTGGTCGGCGCGGAGGCGCAATGTCTCGTAGCGGATATCCACGTCGCCATCTGCGAAGTAAACCTTGCCCTTGCTACCCTGATGGTCCGCGCTCAGTTCCACGATGCCGCGGCCCGCAGGCAAGCGCACCTGCGCTGCGCCCACAGGAATTGCTGCGCAGGCAATCAAGAGCAGAAGGAGCCGGACGCGAAAATGGAGGAGTCGAATCAAGCGCACGCGTGTCCTGCCGTGAAAACGCAAAAGCCTAACATGGGGTCGGAGCCCCCGCAATCAAAGCTCGGTGGCCTGGTTTGCTGCCCTTGCGATGCGGCGCGAACCCCGTATCTGATTCGCGACATGGTCTTGCTTTCGCTCGTGCGATGCGCGTCGCGTGCTGATAGGATGCCGCCGTCTTGAGAAGTCAAACCGTCCGCAGCGCAAAAACGGATCGGTGCTGATCGCTTGCCAAAAATGCGGCGCGGCCAATGACGAGCATGCGCAAGCGTGCTACGTATGTGACGCGTCCTACGACCAACCTGACGAAGAGGCCCTCGTGAGAGCAGCATCGCAGGAGCATGCTCCAGCGCCGCAGTCCGAGCTGGAGGCAGCGACAATTGCGCTGCAAGAAACAGAGCCGGATGCTCCGCCCGCACCGGCGTACACCCCGTTGCACTTGCGGGATTCCAAGCCTTCCCTCGAACTCGAGTCAGAAACTGGCACCGCTGCAACTCTGGCCACGGCTCCTTTGCGCGAGTCGGCCTCTTCGTTGCAGCCGGAGTGGAAGCGCGAAGTCGTGCACCGATTGGAAGCCTACCGCGCGCGGCGGCGAAACGGCATGTCGGATTCACAGACGGAACTTCCCTTCCACGGAGAGAATGAGAATGGCAACGCGGACCCTGCGGAGCCGGAGTATCGCGCCTTACTGCGAACGGTGGCCCGCTCGGCGCAAAGCAGCAACGCCGCAGCCGAGACCTCCAAGCCCGCGCCGCGCCGCGAGCGCGCCGAACGAATCGAGGTCCCTGTCGCGCAGCCCGAATTCAATTTCGTGCTCGCGCAGGCCGACGAGGGAGATTGCGTTCATCCGCACGCGCCGCTGGTTCCGGTGGCCGAAGTGCGCGAACGCCGCGTCGCCGGGCTGCTGGATCTTGCTTTCCTCGTAATTTCCTACGCCGGCTTTCTGACATTGTTTCGCGCGCTCGGCGGACATCTCTCCCTCGGCAAAGAAGAAGGCATCGTCTATGCCATCACGTTTTTCCTTTTCTATGCAATTTATTTTGGGTTGTTCACCGGACTCGGCGGCACTACGCCGGGAATGTATTTCCGCGGGCTGGCCGTGGTGGGCTTTGACGGCGAAGCGCCCCGCACGCGACAACTGCTTTGGCGCAGTTTTGGCTATGCGTTGAGCGGCGGAACCCTGCTGCTGGGGTACGCCTGGGTGCTGTGGGACGAAGACCACCTCTCCTGGCAGGACCGTATGTCGCAGACTTACATCACGCCGGCGCCGTCCCCCATGTGGCGCGACCTTTCCGGCGATGAGCCGATGACGGCGGCATCCTCGAACGGCAACAGTTCCATCCCCGACGCGACGTAACCACTAGCGTCGCTTCCTCCGAAAGGGCGGGCCTCACGGCCCGCCCTTTTTTTCAAATTGAAACGCAAATGGTGCTCACGTCCCCAGCCGATGAAAGCAGGGACGGAACTTCAACTGAAGAGATTACGCAGGAGTTGGAACGCGAAGCTGGGCAAGGCCGCAGGAGTAGCCTTTGTCGAAAGCGGCGAGGTTGAGTGCTTCGGTGCCGGGCGGAACGGAATCGCTGACGGCGCGGCGAGCGGATTCCGGCTGGAGCAATCCGGTAATCGCAGTGAAGAATCCGACGAGCACCATGTTCAGAACCATCTTGCGGCCCAACTCTTCCGCCAGGCGCATCGCGGGCACTTTGTAGAGTTGGACATCAGCGCTCAATCCTTCCGGCCGCACCAAATCTTCTTCAATGATGACCGTGCCGCCGGGGCACAGCTTGGGAGAGAATTTCCGGAAGGCTTCCTGCGAGAGCGTGACAAGGATGTGCGGGTTGGTCAAGTAGGGGTAGAGCACAGGCTCGCGCGACACAATGAGCTGGCAACTGCACGCGCTGCCGCGCGCCTCCGGGCCGAAGCTCTGCGTCAGCGAAACATGGTAGTTCTCGTAGAGCACCAGGCCGCGCCCGATGGTCATCCCCGCCAGGATCACTCCCTGGCCACCAAATCCTCCGAATTGCATTTCAACCGCGGACATTCTGTTCCACCACGCTTCCTGTGTAGTGCGCATCGAGCGTTCGCGTCATCTGCTTGTCCATCAGGTCCAGGAAAGTGGGCCGCTCGATATCCACGAATTTCCCCACCACGATGGGTCCCTGGAACCCGATGCCCACTTCGCGCGTCGCTGCACCGTGCTTTACCACGCTTGCTTCCTTGAAGTACTCCATCATGTCGAGGCCATCGCCGATTTTGTTGCGGCGCTCGTAAAGCGTGGGGCACTGGCAGACGATTTCGATGAAGGTGAAACCTTTCTTGCGCAGCGCTTCGCCGATGGAGTGGGTAAGCTGCCGGACGTGGTACGTGGTCCAGCGCGCGACGTATACCGCCCCGGCCGATTCCGCCAAGTTGGGGAGGTTGAAGGGCTGCTCGTAGCAGCCGTACGGCGTGGTCGAAGAAATGGCCGTCACCGGAGTGGTCGGCGCGAGCTGGCCGCCGGTCATGCCATAAGTGAAATTGTTGATGCAAATAACTTTCACGTCCACGTTGCGTCGTGCGGCGTGGATGAAGTGGTTGCCGCCGATGGAAATCAGGTCGCCGTCACCGCTGTACACCACTACGGTCAAGTCCGGGTTGGCGAGTTTCATGCCCGTGGCGAAAGGAATCGCGCGGCCGTGCGTAGTGTGGAACGAGTCGAGGTTCACGTAGCCCGCCACGCGCCCGGTGCAGCCGATCCCAGAGACCACCGCCACTTTGTTCAGGTCGAGCTTCGATTGCAGCAGCGCGCGGGAGAAACAATTAACCGTGGTGCCAATGCCGCAGCCAGGACACCAGATGTGCGGCATGCGCTCGCTGCGCAAAAATTGCTCGACGGGATTCGGCGGAAGTTCTTCGGGAAGGCCTTCCGGAGCCGCCGCGATCATCTGCTCTTCGGTCATCGGGAGACCTCTTGCAACGCGGGAGTGCCTGCGGGACGCGGGGCGCTGCATTTCAGAATGGCGTCGAGGATTTGCTCGGGTCTGTGCACGGTGCCGCCAGTGTGCCCCTCGAGAAGCGCGGGCACGCGCCCGGCGACAAGTCGCTCCACTTCGTAGAACACCTGCCCGCAATTCAACTCCGCGACCACCAGGCCTGCAAAGCCAGTGCGCGCGGCGAGCTCGCGTAAGCGCTTCTCCGGGAACGGCCAGACGACCATCGGCCGCAGTAGCCCGGCGCGTATGCCCTGTTCGCGTGCCATCTGCACTGCGCGCATGGCTACGCGAGCGGTGATGCCATAGGCGATGACCACTACGTCGGCGTCGTCGACGCGGTATTCCTCGTTGCGCGCCATGGCATCGGCGTTGCGGCGGATTTTGTCGATCAAGCGAGTAACCAGTCGGTGCTGCGTTTCCACGTTCATGGACGGATAACCGTGCTCGTCGTGCGTCAGGCCGGTGACATGGAAGTGGTAGCCTTCGCCGGCGCGCGCGAACTGCGGCACCAGGTCGTCCTCCGCCTTGAAGGCCTGATACTCATTCGGCGGCAGCGTGGTGTAGCGCCGAGGATAGACTGCAATCTGCTCGGCCGGCGGGATGACAACCTTCTCCGTCATGTGCCCGACACATTCATCCATCATCACCAGCACCGGCACGCGGTATTGTTCCGAAAGGTTGAACGCATGAACGGTGAGGTCAAAACATTCCTGCGGAGAATTCGGGCACAGCGCGATGATTTGATAGTCGCCATGCGAGCCCCAGCGCGCTTGCATCATGTCCGCCTGCGCGGGGAGCGTGGGCAGTCCGGTGGAGGGCCCGCCGCGCTGCACGTTAACGAAGACGCAGGGAGTTTCCGTCATGGCCGCGTAGCCGATGTGCTCCATCATCAAAGAAAATCCCGGGCCGCTGGTGACGGTAAACGACTTCGCGCCGGCCCACACCGCGCCTTGGAGGGCGATGGACGCGGCCAGCTCATCTTCCATCTGCAGGAACATCCCGCCAATCTGCGGCACGCGCTGCGCGAAGCGCTCCACAATTTCCGTAGAGGGCGTGATCGGATATCCCGCGGCGAATCGGCAACCGGAAGCCAGCGCGCCTTCACAGCACGCTTGGTCGCCGTCCAGGAAGTGCGTGCCAGTGAGAACGCCGGCGGGATCTGCGTGGGTGCGCTTCATTGCTTCTTCCCGTATTTCTGCATCACGCCGTAAATGGCGAAGTCGGGGCAGTAGAGGCCGCATAGATCGCAGCCGGTGCAACCGTCCTGATTCTTCAGTTTCGGAAAGTGATACCCGTGCGAGTTGTAATCCTCGGAAAACTCGAGCACCTTCGGGGGGCAAAACGCGATGCAGAAGCCGCAGCCCTTGCAGCGGTTGTGCGTGACTTTGATTGTGCCACGGACCTTCTTGGCCACAGGTTGCACGTGGGGCACTCTGGCCTCGCTGGCGGGCTCTTCAGGCATGGACACGGCTCCTTACCCGATGGATGGAAGCAATTCCCTTACCAGCGGCTTCACCTGGCATGTGCGCTTGTAGTTTATTGAATTTACATGAGATAGAAGCATGTGTTGAAGTCCTCGATTCCTGTGCAATCGCGCACACTGAGGGATATTTCCCAGCCCTTCGTCTGGAATTGCGGCGCTTTTTGAGTACGCGTTCAGCCGGTTGAACAAAGGGCGACCCAGGATTCGCTCGCAACCCGGCCCCAAGTCGTGGCATCCTTTAGGATTGCAACGATCCACTTAGGAGAGAATCGCGCGTGAAGCAACAGCGCTTCCTGAATCAGAAACTGGGCAAGCGGACCAGCCGCAAATCGGAACTGCGGCGGGCGAAACTGGAGACGACTCGCGCGCTCGCGCGTCAAAAAGACAAGAGGTAAGGAAGTAACGACGCAGGAAAAACTAGAAGAGTCATAGCCGGGCGGCTGATGCTATACTGCAATTTCCGAGGCGGGTGTCGCGCAGGCTCAGGAGAGAACGAATGAACCGTGTCACCAGAGCGATCGTACTGACTTTGTCCATTCTGGTGGTCAGCTATGTGTCCATGGGCTACGTGCTCGGGCGTACCAACGAGGACAAGACCTACCGAGCGCTCAGCGTGTTCACGGAAGTGCTCCAGCACGTCCAGCAGGACTACGTGGAAGAGCCCAACCTGCAACAGGTGACCTCCGGCGCGCTGCATGGACTGCTGGAATCGCTCGACCCGCGCTCCAGCTACATGAGCCCGCGCGAGTACGCCGAGTACAAGCAGAAACTCGAACGCGGCGCCAAGGGCGAAATCGGCGTGGCGCTCTCCAAGCGCTTCGGGTACATCACCGTGGTCGCCGTGGTGCCGGACAGCCCCGCGGAAAAAGCCGGGTTGCGCAGCGGCGACATCCTGGAAGCCATTTCGAAATTTACCTCCCGGGAAATGTCCATCGGGCAGGCGCAAAACCTGCTTTCCGGCGACGTGGGTACGGGCGTGACGGTTTCCGTCGTACGCCGTGCGCGCGCCGAGCCCCAGGACGTAGACATCGTGCGCGTCGACCTGCCGGCGGCCAAGATGCATGCCAACCTGCTCGCCGAAGCGGAAGCGCCCGCGAGCGCGGGCATCGCGTACGTGCGCATCCCCTCTCTTTCCATCGGGCGCAGTGACGAACTCAAAGCCAAATTGCTCCAGCTGGAAAAACAAGGCGCCAAGAAACTCATTCTGGATTTACGCGATTGCGCGTTTGGCGCGAACGCGGAAGGCATCGCCGCCGCTCGCCTTTTCGTGGGGAGCGGCACACTCGGTTCGCTGCGCGGCCAGACCGTGCCGACGCAGACCTTTGTGGCCGAGCCGGGCAAAGCCGTTTGGAAGCAGCCGGTCACCGTGCTCATCTCCAACGGCACATCCGGCGCGGCGGAAATTCTTGCCGCGGCCATCGCCGGCAACCAGCGCGGGGAGACACTCGGCGAGCGTACATTCGGCTCCGCCAGCGAGCAGAAGATGCTTGTGCTCGAAGATGGCGCAGCAATCAACCTGACCGTGGCGAACTACTTCCGGCCGGACGGAAAGTCTATTCCGGAGGAAGGCGTCTTGCCTGGCGTGGAAATTCGGCGCGCCGCGGCGGAAGTGACGGAACCGGACGACGACGAGACACCCGCGGTGCAACAGCCCGAGCCGACGCAACCGAAAGAAGATACGGTGCTGAAGAAGGCCATCGAAATGCTGCTTGCTCCGGCACCGCCCGCGAAAACCGAAAAGAAGACCGCAGCGTTGAAAGTGCGTGCGTATCCGGAAGCCTCTTAGCCCAACGCCTTACCAATCGATTCTCGGGGCAGGCCAAACGGCCTGCCCTTTTTGTTTTGCAGTTTGCGTTTGAAGAGAGCTGCGTATCAGTCCAGAGTTTCGGCAATCATCACCGCAACCTGTTCGGCGATGGCGGGCGCCGAGGTGAGTCCCGGTGATTCGATGCCGACGAGGTGGATGATGCGGGGGAAATCCGCGTCGCGCTCGATGATGAAATCGGCAGGACCTTTGCCGCCGGGCGGCACGAGTTTGGCGCGGATGCCGGAATAGGTGGGCCGCAAGTCGGCGGCTTCGATGGCCGGCAGCATGCGTTTCGCACGGCGCGCGAATTCCTCCACGGGCTCGGGGTTGCTCTCGTAATCGTTCTTGTCCGCGATGTAACGGGCCGTGGGGCCAACCAGAAACGTGTCCCAGAGCGTGCGCGTGAAGTGCACGCCGAGGCTGAGATGGTCGGGATGCGGCAGCGGATAGATAAGCTCATTCACCAGGTGCGCTTTGGGTTTCACCACCTCGCAATAGTCACCGCGGACAGGGAAGATTTTGTAGGCGCGCTGCTTGCTGTGCCCGGAAATCATCGCGGCAACTTCGTCGGCAAACAATCCTCCGCTGTTGACCACGCAGCGCGCTTCGATCTCGCCGGCTTCGCTGGTGACGCGAATGCACTCACTCTGCAGTTCCAGGCGCGTCACCTTGGCGTGTGTGACGATGTTGGCGCCTTGACTGGCAGCCACGCGCGCGTACGCTTTCACCAATTCCTCGCTCAGCACAATTCCGGTGGACGGCACTTCGATGGCGGCGTGACCGGTGATGTGCGGCTCGCGCGCGCGGATACCTGCTGCGTCCACGATGCGCATGCCCTCGACGCCGTTAACGCGGCCTTTTTCCACGAGCGCCGCCAGTTCTTGCACTTCCGCTTCGTCTATCGCGACGATGAGTTTTCCCGTGCGGCGATGCGGCACGCTGTGCGCCGAACAGAATTCGTAGGTGAGCTGGTTACCGCGGACGCAGTGCCGCGCCTTCAGCGACCCTGCGGTGTAGTACAGGCCCGAGTGGATCACGCCGCTGTTGCGAGTGCTCGCGCCCATGCCCACTCTGGGCATGGCTTCCAGCACGAACACGTCGGAGGTGTTCTTCGAAACGGCGGCGGCGACCGCGCAGCCCACTACTCCGCCGCCGATGATAACAATGTTGGCGCGATCCATGCCGAAGCGTTCTAGCTGGCTGCGGTTTCAAACAGCGGCGCGCAAGTCATCAGCTTGGCCTCGACGCCGTTGTGCACCGCGTAACTGGGCCGGCGGCCGCTGCGTGAGGGCGTGCCCCAGAGCACCGCACTGCCGTGCATGCCGCTTTTGTTGAGGGCATAGAAGGTGATGTTGAATTTGCGCAGCCTGGTCTTGTCGTTGTTGTAGCTCCACGCGACGCGCTTGCACGCCTCCAGGCACGCATCGGTCGGCGACATTCCCTTGCGCATCATTTCCACGATGGTGTGCGCGCCGCTGATCTTGATATTTTCTTCGCCGCGGCCGGTGGAGCCCGCTGCGCCGACTTCGTTATCCACAAACAGCCCCGCGCCGATAATCGGTGAATCGCCCACGCGTCCGGCAAGTTTCCAAGCGAGGCCGGAGGTAGTGGTGGTGCCGGAAATGTCGCCCTTCTCGTTCACGGCGAGGCAGTTGATCGTGCCGGTGGGCGGGTGCAGGATAAGTTCTCGCATGTATGCGAGCTCCGCGGCCTTTTGTTCCTCGCTCCATTGCGCGGGGAGCAGGCCGGAGATTTTTTCCTTCCATTCGGGATCGGAGAGTCCGGGCCCCCAGGAGTCCCTGTCGCTCATGGTTTCCTTCCAGGCCAGCCAGCGCCGCCGTGAATCCTCGGTAAGCAAATTGATGCGCTCGAAGCCGTGCGCTTCGGCAAACCGCAGCGCTCCCGGACCCACCAGCATGAGATGGTCAGTGCGCTCCATGACCAGCTTGGCCACTTTGGACGGATTCTTGATGTGGCGGATGGAACCCACCGCACCGGCACGCCGCGTGGGGCCATGCATCACGCTGGCGTCGAGCTCGACGTCGCCGTCCTCATTGGGCAGCCCGCCATAGCCCACGGAGTTGTCCTTGGGATCATCTTCGACCACATTTACGGTGGAGACCACCGCCTCCAGCGTGTCTGTTCCGCGCTTCAGCAGCCCCATGCCGAGCGTGAGCGCTTCCAATCCGTTGGCGCTGGAAATAATCAGCGGTCGCGTGCCTTGCGCCGCGGTTTGCTCCGGCAGAGCTTGTGCGCCAAACAGGTTTCGCGCTCCGGCGGCGACGCTGCCGGCCAGAGTGGTCAGAAAGAATTTGCGTCGTGTCCAGTTGTCCATGACTCCGCCTTTCCTCAAAATGCCAGCTCCTGAGCCTCGCAGGAGTGTTCGCGAAGGATAGTCTTTCCGGTGAGGTCGGCGCAAGCGTTCTGAACAGGGTTTGAGGAGCCGGGGAACTCATCATGCTGGGAGGGAATGGCATCGGGAAAGGGAACTTTTGGGAGGCGAGCGGCGTTTTACATTCAGGTGTTGACGACAGAGGAATAAGAACAGAGAATCCGCGCAGCCTCGATGAGCTCGGGCACCATTGTGGACATGCCATGATTCGCCTGGAAGATCTGACCAAAGAATACGACGTGCTGCCGACCGCAGGAAAGCCCGGCCAGGTGCTGGCTACCGATCGATTAAATCTGGAAATCGGCGAGAAGGAAATCTTCGGGCTGGTTGGCCCGAATGGCGCCGGCAAGACGACCACGCTGAAAATGGTCTGCGGGCTGCTGGTGCCCACGGCGGGGCGGGTGACCGTCAACGGCATTGATGTGGAACGCCAGCCGGAAGCTGCGCAGAAACACATCGGCTATCTTGCGGATTTCTTTGCGCTCTACGACGAGTTGAAGACGTGGGAATATCTCGACTATTTCGCGCATGCCTACAAAATGGACGAAGCGGCCATCGCAGGCCGCATTGACTTTGCCATCGACAGAATGGGACTCGAACCCAAGCGCGAAAGTTACATTGCCGGGCTTTCCCGTGGCATGAAGCAGCGGTTGGGCATCGCCCGCGCAATCCTGCACGACCCGCCGGTGCTGGTGCTGGACGAACCGGCTTCCGGGCTCGACCCCAAGGCGCGGCACGAGCTGAAGGAACTCCTGCGCGAGTTGAATCGCGCCGGAAAAACCATCTTCATCACCTCGCATGTACTTTCGGACCTGGAAGAGATGTGCACTTCGATCGCCATTCTCGAAAAAGGCAAGCTGGTGCGCGTCGGAAAAATCGAAAGCGTGATGCGCGCAGATACGCCCGGACATCGCGTGCGCATCAAGCTGGCCATGGCGTCGTTTCCGCTGGCGGATTGGTTGGGCGCGCGGCCGGACGTAAGCACCGTGGTGCCGGAAGGGAATTTCGCCAGCGCGGTGTTTGCGTTTTCCGGTGGCGACGCGGAATTGGCGGACCTGGTGGCCCAGCTCGTCGCCGCGGGCGCGCCGGTATGCGGGGTCGAGGAGCTGAACGAAACGCTGGAACAGATTTTTTCCCGGCTTTCCACCGGGGAAATTATGTGATCGTTTGCCAGTGAGATCTGCGGATGGACTTATTCTCCAACCCGGAGTTGATTCGCAGCATGCGCGCGCAATTGCGCTGGGGCCGGATGCTTTCGGTGGCGGCCATCTGCGCATTGCTGTCGTTGGTGACAGGCTACGCCCTGGCCCATGACCAGGCAGCAGGCGCGCGGCCGGGCGAGTGGGGCATGCAGTTGCTGCAACTCGCGCTGGGCACGCAGGCAGTCATTCTGCTGCTGGGAGGCAGCATTGCCTGCCTGAACTCCGTGCACCGCGAAAAGGAAATGAACACGTTTGATTTCCAGCGCGTCACGCGGCTGACGCCGTTGGAACTGGCGGTGGGCAAGCTGTTCGGCGCGCCGGTGGTGGTCTATTTCGCCGTGCTCTGCCTGATGCCGGCGGCGCTCGTGGGAGCAGTGGTGGGCGGAGCGCGACCCACGATGGTCGCCGTGGCCTACGTGGTGCTTCTGCTCGGTTCCATCACAGCGCATGCCTTTGCGCTGGTGATCTCCCTGCTGCACCAGCGCGGCACGAACACAGGCGCGATCCTGGTGCTGCTACTCCTCCTATTGAGCGGCGTTTCCGCTCGCGGCCAGCGCTTGCTATTTGATCTCGGCGCCATGAATCCCTTCTTCGCGGTTCAAATGGTGGATCAAAAATCCTGGGAGCTTAATCCGGCCACGTCGGGGAAAGACAGCCTGCCCGAAAATCCGCTGGGCGTGCCCGACATTTTCTTCGGACAGCGCCTGCACCATGTTCCGGTTCTGCTTTTTCTGTACGCAAGTTTCGCGGCATGGTTCCTGCTGGGGGTGACGCGCAATTTGAAGCGCGACCCTGCAGTGTATGAGCTTTACACGCCGAACCAATCGCTGGGCTTGCTGGTGTATGTCAATCTTCTGATGCTGGGCTTCTTTCAGTGGGGAAGCGGGCTGCGGGAGGATTTTGGGCCATCCAAGCTGCCTTTTGATGTCCAGAGCATGTTCCTGGGAATCAACATCACGCTGTTCCTCATAATGGGCGTAGCGCTGCTGCGCAATCGCGACCGCATTCGCCGGCGGCTGCGCGAGCTGGGCGACACGGCGTCCGGCTGGCTCGCCGCCACGTGGCCTGCGCCTTATCTTCTGGCGGGCTTGTTGCTCGTAGGTCTTGCGACGATGGGGATGATCCAATGGAAGCGCGATCCCAAAGCTGAATGGAACATGGCGCTGGCTGGCTTTCGTTTGGTACTCGTGGCCTTGTGGGTGGTGCGCGACCTTCTTTATCTGCAATGGATCAACCTCACGCGCATCCGCCGGCCGCTGACGATGGGCTTCATCTACCTGACTGTTTTCTACGTGTGCACGTCTATTCTCTTTTCCGCGGTCGACCTCTACGACACGTCTCGTGGCAAGGCCATCACGTCGTTTTTCTCGCCGGCGGCGGCAGTCGGCCTGACGGGCAGTCAATGGAAGGGCGTGGAAGCATGGTGGATGCTGGCGATGCTTTGCCAAATTGCGATCGCCGGTGTGTTCGCCTACTTGCACCGGCAAAGACTGCTCGAGCTGGCGCCTTCGCCGGCAATCGCTCCTGCCACGGAATCACCTCTGCGGACGGCCGTCTAAACTCAGAATTCGATCCGAAGTGAAGAACTCGGGAAGGGAATGCCAGCCTCGCTCCGGGGCGCGGCTGAGGAGAGAGCTTAGCCCGCCAGCGCGGTCTTCATGATTTCCAGGAGCTGCCGCATGGGAAACGGCTTCAGCAGGCAAGGCGTGGAGTTGTGCGTGCGCTCGACAAGCTCCTTTTTCTCTACGCTGCCCGTGACGAAGATGAAGCGTCCTTGCAGCTCCGGGTGTTTCGTCAGCAGGTACTCGTACATCTTAACGCCGTTGCCGGGAAGCTGGATGTCACAGACGATTCCATCCACCTCCCTCGTGGAAATTACGTGGATGGCTTCTTCTTTGTTGGTGGCGAGAAGCACTTCATACCCGTGGAGAAGGAGGGTGTCGCGATACAAATACCGGAGGGAGAGTTCATCGTCCACAACAAGAATGACGGGCTTTCGCTCCCGATCCATTTTCCTCCTTGCATCGCGGAACCGCAGGAATCCAAGTCGCCAGTTTTTAACTCAGTTTCAGGAACGGGTCAACTGATTATTTACAAGTCGTCAGTAGTATCTGAGTCTGATTGAGTTCGCTGCAGCACCCTAACTCGGACCGAGCGGCAAAAAGTACTGCGTGCCCTTGACCGGTTGCTGCAACCGGCGCAGCAGCTCCTGCAAATCTTCGTTGCGCTCCACGAAATCAATCTCCGAGGTGTTCACCACGAGCAGGTCCGACGCCGAATAGCGGAAGAAGAAATGTTCGTAGGCACGGCTGACCTCTTCGAGGTACGCGAGCGAGATAAGTTCCTCGGCCGGATCGGCCTTGCGGGCGATGCGCTGGCGGAGCACTTCGGGCTTGGCCTGGAGGTAAATGACCAGGTCCGGCGGAGGCAGGCCGGCGGCGAACATCTCGAAGTACTGCTCGTAGAGCTTCAGTTCAGTGTCGTCCAGGTTGACGTAGGCGAAAATCTTGTCCTTCTCGAACAGAAAATCGCTGACAATCGCGCCGGGCGTCTCCGCCGAATGAACCTCGCGCAGACGCCGCTGCCGCTCGAAAAGGAAATACATCTGCGCGCGGAAAGCCGCGCCGTCTTTTTCCTGATAGAAATCGGAGAGAAAAGGGTTGTCCTCGCAGTCGAAAACGCGGCGGGCGTGCAGACGGTCGGCGAGGACCTTGGCCAGCGTGCTCTTGCCCACGCGGATGGGCCCTTCGACGGCGATGTAGCGCGGAGGTTTGAACGCGGGCGTTGGCATCGCGCGGAATTGTAGCAAGGATGAAAAAGGAAGTAGAGGAAGTAAATCAGACAGAAGACTGGCGGATTAGTGCGGCCGCACCAGGTGCATGAAAAACATCAATTGGAGCTGAGCGTCGCGGAACATGTTGAATGCGACAAGGTGCGGAGGAATGCGCAGCCATTGCCGATCGTGCCAGCGCTGCTTGGTGGTGAGCCAGAAATTGTCGAGATCGGCGCGCGTGTACACTTTGTTCGGGGCCAGCAGCGGATACCAGCGAGCCCAGAGCAAATGCAGCTTGGACGGCACGCGCACCGCCGGAAAATGCATCTTGGCGCGCATGTGCGCGAGCTGTAGGTCAGCGAGCCGCAAGCGCCCGCGCGCGGCCTGACGGATACGGTTGATTTCTTCGACGATGCGCTGCTCGGCCTCACCCGGTCGGCGCGTTTGCAGCCAGAGTTCTTCCATCTCCAAAAGAACGCGCAGCGCCCCCGCGAAATATTCGCGCACTTCGCGCACGCGCGTGCGGAAGTAGTCCCAGCGAGTGGCCAGAGTAAAGCCCGGGCGGCGGTGCGTGCGGCCCTTCAGGCGGAAGAAGCCGCTCAGCATGGGGTGGCGGTCTTCGGTCATCACGGAATTTTTGTACCACATGAAGCGAAAGAGATGATTCCAGTAGAGACGCGCTGGGGCGCGCCGCAGCACCGCTTTCATGTTCTCCAAGCTGTAGAATGAGCGCCAGATTTCGCGATACATTTCTTTCAATGCGCCGCCGACCAGGTTGGGGTGGCGCGTTACTTCGTGAGTCGAGTCATAGAGATTGAAGTCCGGGTGCATCCATTCGCCGCGGCGGAACATTTCCAGGTGGTCCTGGGAGCCGGGCAGCGGAGTGAGAATGAAGAACGACGCGTGGTCTGGCTGCACGTCCTGCATCAACCGCTCGATGTCGCGTCGCAGCGACTCGGCCGTGTCTCCCGGGAAGCCGACGATGTAGCCCACGTGCGTGGAGATTTCCGCACTGCGGTAGGCCTCGATCAGTTGCCGGTACTCTTCCACGTGGTTCTGCCGTTTGCCGGCGGCCAGCAGGTTTTCGGTGTTGACGCTCTCCATGCCGATGAAGACGTTGGTGCAGCCCGCGCGCCGCGCCTTGGCGACGAAATTCTTGATCTTCCAGGAGAGCACGTCCACCTGCATCATGAATTTGAGCGGGATGTGCTCTTCTTCGCGCAAGCGAATGAACACGTCGAAGATGGCCTCCCAACTTTTGTTGCGCGCGAAGTTGTCGTCGGTAATGAAATAAAAGCTGATGCCGTGTTCGTGGAAATTGCGGCGTACGGCTTCGGCGATGCGCTCCGGCGAGCGGAAGCGCATCTTGCGGCCCTGCACATTGATAATCGTGCAGAAGCTGCATTCGAAGGGGCAGCCGCGCCCGGCGTCCAGCGTGCCGAAGTTGGAAGCTACGAACTTGCGCAAGTACTCCTTGCGGATCACTGGCAGCGGCTTCTCGTACAGGTCGGGCTTGTCGTCAATGAAGTCGTAGAGAGGTTTCAGCCGATTGGTAACCGCGTCGCGCAGCAACTGGCCCCAGGTTTCTTCCACTTCTCCCTTCACAATAGTGACGCCGGCGTCGAGCAGGCGCTGGATTTCCGGCGGGGTGCTTCCAATCATGGCCAGGTATCCGCTCACGTGAAAGCCGCCGAGCATCACCGTCAGGCCGGCGCGGCGGAATTGCATCGCCAGGTCCGAAGCGCGAGGGAACTGGTTGGTCTGCACGCCGACGAGGGCAACGATGGTCATGGTGCGCGAGCCGTGCTGCGAGCGACAGATGCGCTTCACCGGCACGCGGTCCACGCTCTCATCCAGCAGGTGGAGCTTGACGCGCAACGATTCACCCAGCGACTGCTTGCGGATGACGTCCTCGGTCAATCCCGCCAGGCACGCCAGCGTATTGCTGGGCAGCACTCCGCGCCAGTGGCGCACCACGTAGCCATCGGCGTCATATTGCGAGGGCTTGATCAGATAGATATGTAGCTTCTTCAACGCAGGCGGGATCGCCAGCGCCTCCGGAGGCTTTTCAGCCCCCAGTTGCCGCAAGGGGACGAAACTTGCATTCGGCATTGCCTGGAATCCTACCAGAAGTACGGCCAAAGAGGTGTTCCGTTTTGAACATTCTCAGAGTTTCGCCTTTTCCTTCACCTTCGCTGCATCTCCGGCGCTTTTTGCTTCGATGGGCTTGAATCTCGCCGTGAAATGCCGCAAGAACGGCGCTTGGTAAGTTAGCTCCAGCCCGCGGATTTGCGCGCGCTTCTGCCACACTTCGAGGATCACTTCGATGACGTAATCAATGTGACTTTGCGTGTACACGCGCCGCGGAATCGCCAGCCGCACCAGGTCCATAGTGGCGTGCTCGCCGAACATCAGCGTTCCAATTTCCACCGAACGGATGCCGCCTTCCACGTACAGCGCGCAAGCCAGCGCCACTCCCGGAAATTTTGTGGGGGGAATGTGCGGCAGAAATGCGCGCGCGTCGAGATAGATGGCGTGCCCGCCGGGGGGCTGCACGATGGGCACTCCTTCCTTGGAAATGTGATTGCCGAGATACGCGGTGGAAACGATGCGGTAATTCAGATAATCCTCTTCGAGCGCCTCGTTGAGCCCGACGGCGATGGCGTCGAGGTCGCGCCCCGCAAGCCCGCCGTAAGTCGGAAAGCCCTCTGTAAGGATGAGCAGATCTTTTTCCTGCTGCGCGAGGATGTCGTCGTTGGTGCACAGGAAGCCGCCGATGTTGGCCATGCCGTCTTTTTTCGCGGACATGGTGCAGCCGTCGGCGAAGGAAAACATTTCGCGGGCGATTTCGCGCGGCGTCTTGCTTGCGTAGCCCGGTTCGCGCAGCTTGATGAAATACGCGTTTTCCGCGAAGCGGCACGCGTCAATGTAGAGCGGGATGCCGTGTCGCTGGCAGATGGTTTTCACCGCGCGGATGTTTTCCAAGGACACGGGCTGGCCGCCGCCGGAGTTGTTGGTCACGGTGAGCATCACCAGCGGAATGCGCTTTGCGCCGGCGTGCTCGATCGTTTCCGCCAACCGCACCACGTCCATGTTGCCCTTGAAGGGATGATGCCGTTGCGGCTCGAGCGCTTCCGGGATGGGCAGGTCCAGCGCTTCGGCGCCGACAAATTCGCAATTGGCACGCGTGGTATCGAAGTGCGTGTTGTTGGGCACAATGTCGCCCTTCTTGCACATCACGTTGAAAAGGATGCGCTCCGCGGCGCGGCCCTGATGCGTGGGAATGACGTGCCGGAAGCCGAAGATGGCTTGCACGGAATTGCGAAATCGCTCGAAGCTCGGCGAGCCGGCGTAGGATTCATCTCCGCGCATGATCGCCGCCCACTGCTCGGTGGACATGGCGCCCGTGCCGGAGTCGGTGAGCAGGTCGATCAGGATGTCCCTCGAAACGATGAGGAAAAGATTGTAGCCCGCCGCTTCCAGCAGCTTTTGTCGTTCCTCGTGAGTAGTGCGGCGGATCGGTTCGATACTCTTGATGCGGAAGGGCTCAATGATGGTTTTGATGGGCATGATGGCCTCGGTCCAGGCAGCCGAATACGAACACAGATAAACACAGACCGGAAAGCGGAGCAAGTGCCGCGGCGGCAAATTGCGTATCCTTCCTCAGCGGTAATCGGCGTACAATCTGGTGACTTCACCGTGCCATTCGGGTCCGCGGAAGAAAATCGACTCAAGCGGAGGATAGATGATCAACACGAAACGCCTGTTGCTGGCATTTGTGGCCGCGCTGGTGGTGAATTTTATCTACAACTTTGCTGTGTTCGGCGTGGCCCTGCGCGACTTCCACGCGCAATATCCCACGTGGCTGAAGCCGGATGCGGAAATAAACATGGTGCGCGTGTTTCTGTCTGGCGCAGTAAACATGGCGCTGATCAGCCTCTTCTACGCGTTGTTCGCGCGCAACCGTGCGGCGGGCCTCACGACGGGACTGCTGTTCGGCGTTTTTCTTGGCTTGATTGCCGGGTGGATTCCGCAAGCCGCGAACAAGCTGCTGTTCAATAACTACCCGTTCTACATGGCTTGGGCGCCGGCCATCTTTTTTGAAATGGTTATCGTCGGCGCGGTGAACGGACTGATCTATCGCGAGTGACCTCTCGTGGCACAGACTAATAGCCTGTGCTACTCCTGCGCTACCACGCGCGGGCGATGGAGGCGACGATGCGCGCCAGCGCATCCAGGTCGCGCGTGTCGATCACTTCCCCCGGCGAATGCGAATAGCGCAGCGGCCAGCCGATAGGGATGTTCACTGCGCCGTGCCGCAGGTACACTGCCCCGTCGTTGCCCCCGCCTGTGACCCCGTATTGCACGGGGATCTGATTTTTCTTTGCCAGCGCAATTAGTTTGTCCACGTGCGCGCGGTCCACGATGTTGGAGCCGTCCACTGCCCGGATCACGAAGCCCTTGCCGACAGGCGCATCGGCAAAGCGCTTGGATTCCAGCGGCGAATCGGCGCTAACGAACGTGTCCACCGCAAACACGAAGTCCGGCGCGGCGCCCTCCGCAGCGAGGCGATCCGCGTCGGCTTTTGCTCCTACCAGTCCGATTTCTTCGCCCGTGGACCAAACAAACGTCGCGGCCGCGGGCAGTCCCTTCGGCGCGGCCTGGCCGCCCTGCGGCGTTGCGCCCAGCGCCCACACCGCTGAAACCAATGCGGCGCAGCCCACGCGGTCATCGAAGCTACGCCCGTTTGCGCGCGTGCCGTGAAGCTTACGGTATTTTTTCGGCACGGTGATCCAATCTCCCACTTTGATGCCGAGCTGCGCGACCTCCAGCGGCGTGCGCGCGCCTACGTCCACGCGCGTTGCCCGCGGGGCCTGTCCCCGCGCAGCAGCAGCCGCGGCTGGTCCGCCGCGCGGCCACTCGAAGTTGGGCTGGTCCCAGCCCGTGGGAAGCTCGATTACACCAGGACGCGGGCCTTTTTCTGCGTGCACCAGCACGGCGTGGCCGCTGAAGAACTCCGCAATGCCGCCGCCGCGCGACTGCACTTCCAGCCGCCCATCCGCCGCGATTGCGCGCACCGCATAACCAATTTCGTCCATGTGCGCCACGAAAAGAATTTTCGTCGGCTTCGCAAACGTCTTCGCCACCGGGAGGCGCAGCACCAGGTTGCCGGCCTTGTCCGTTTCCGGCTTGGCCCACGCGGGAAGTTGCTTCAACACTTCCTCGCGCACCAGCCCTTCGTGCTCGCTCATGCCATAGGACTCCACCAGTGCGCGCAGAATGCTTTCGTTTTTCGAAAGTTTCGCAGGAGCGGCGTTGGATGTGTCCGAGGATCCCATATCCATCGCGCTTGGTTTGCTGCTGGTGCCCTGCGCGTAGAGCTCGAGTAGTGCGGCCAAATTTGCGAGGTCCCCCGCATCAATCGCTTCGGCTGGTGTGGATGCCCAGGCCGTGGCGATGCTCAAGTGCGCAAGGCGCGCGGGGAGTTCCGGCCCGCGCGTGTAGCTCACTCGCGGCAGCGCCGTGGTGAAGTCCGCCGCGGCGGGAAGGGAATGGCTCTCGGCGAGTTTTTGCAGTTCGTCGGCGAGGCCTTCGAGCGCGGCATCCGGACTGGTCGTACCGATCAACACGCCGCTGCCCGTTTCTTTCTTTGGCGCGCGCGGCTGCGCCTGTTGCTGTTGTGCCTGCGGGCCGCCACCGCCGCGCCGGGCGAGCAGGCGTCCGACGTAAATCATTTCGTCGGCCTTGACGTGCTGCATCAGCCGGTCTAGCCCCCGCGAGCTGGCCCATTGCATGGCGACAAACGCCACGGTCAGTGTGCCCTTTATTTTCGATGCGTCCACGCGGCGCAGCAACTCCACCAATGCGGCGGCGCCGAAACGGTCGCCGATGCCCGGCGCAGTCAGCTTGCCGAAGCCCATCGCGTATATCTGCCGGTCGAGGCCGAGCGGGTCGAGAAAATCCACGCCCGCTTGCTTCACTTCCGCGGCGCTCGATGCTCCGATGTCGATGTACATCTCGTCGGGATGCGCACCGCGCGGCGGATCTTGCCGTCCGCCCTGCAAATGTGTGGATAGTCCCGCCACCACGCCGTAGACCCATTTTCCCTTGCGCGTATGAATCACCACCGGCTGCGTGGTGTGCAACAGATCAAACACAGCATTTGGTGCCTGCTGCGGCAGCCGTTGTACGCGGAGATAACCGTCGCTGGTGATGCCGCTGACGACGTAGCCGGGTTCGTCCATGGGGGCGACGACAAGACGCGAGGGCGCGCCGCTTCCCACAGTGACGGTCACGTTGCCCATGTTGTCCGTCTTTGGAGAAAGATTCTTGAGCCGCGCGCGGATATCTGCCGCGAGAGCCTGCTCGTGGCCGGTTACCGCAGGGCGCGCCGTAAAGGCGGCCAAGTCCTGCTGAAGCGACTGAGCGCTTGTAGGCGCGGGCAGCAAACAAACGAAAAGAGAAAATAGAAAAACAGGAAGCGAAAACCGGACGATGGAACAGCCTCGAAGAGTCATAGTCGTTTCCTTTGGCTACACTTTAGTGGGCAAGCGCGAGCCGCGAATCTACCGCAGCGCCCCGCGGCGCGCAAGCCAAGCATGGCGGTCGAATCCCGCCGCTACAGACGCGCCGCTTTCGCCGGACGTTTCCACCGCGTACAATGCGCCGCAGGGGTACGCCATGCGCAGAATCATTGCGGGATTCATCATTGTCACGCTCGCGGCGGCAGGGTGGGGTCGCGCGCAAGAAGAGAAAGCCGCGCCACGCCCGCGTGCGCGCGAGTTGGGCATCAAGCTGGGCATTTACGAGCCAGGGCCGGACAACGCGATTACCGATGTCGTGGGCGTGCGCGTGGGACAGGTGACTCTTCACGAAGACCTGCCCGGCGGCAACGCCGTGCGCACCGGCGTGACCGCCATTCTCCCTCACGATGGAAATGTTTTCCGCGAAAAAGTCGCCGGGGCGGTGTACGTCTTCAACGCGTTCGGAAAGCTCGTGGGCTCGACACAGGTGAACGAGCTGGGCCAAATCGAGACGCCCATTCTGCTGACCAACACGCTTAGTGTGTGGGACGCCGCGGCGGCGATGAGCGAGTGGATGCTCGCGCTGCCGGGCAATGAGAATGTGCGCTCGATCAATCCAATCGTCGGCGAAACGAACGACGGCTACCTGAACGACATCCGCGGGCGTCACGTGAAGGCGGAGCACGTGCGCCGCGCGCTGGAAACGGCGAAGGTCGGTCCGGTGGAAGAAGGCACCGTCGGTGCGGGCGCGGGCACTGTGGCGTTCGGCTGGAAGGGCGGCATCGGCACCAGTTCGCGCAGAGTGCCGTATCGAACGGAAGCAGGTCCGGCGCAGGTATCAACCTACACGGTTGGGGTTCTGGTGCAGACGAACTTCGGCGGCCGGCTGACGATGGACGGCGTGCCGGTGTGGCGCACGCTCGCTCCAATAGAAATTTATGCACGCGGTCAGGAGCGGCCGCCTAACGCCGACGGCTCGTGCATAATTGTGGTGGCTACCGATGCGCCGCTCGACGCGCGACAATTGCGCCGCCTGGCGGCGCGCGCCATGTTGGGCATGGCGCGCACGGGTTCCACGGGAAGCCACGGCAGCGGCGACTTCGTAATCGCGTTTTCCACGACCGGGAATTACACGCTGATCAGTGGCACCCGGCGGCCCGCTGTTGGACAACGATTGCTGTTATCGGAGAACGATCTATCACGGCTCTTTGAGGCCGTTGTCGATTCCACCGAAGAGGCGATTTACAATTCACTCTTGCGCGCACAAACCGTGCGCGGTGATCAAGACCACGGTGCCCCAGCCATCCCCATCGAAAAACTGCGCGAGTTGCTGAAGAAGCACGGCCGCGGCATGTAGCGGGGCCTTGCGCTCCCACTTCAGTTTTATTTGCAGAGTTCTGCGGTCAGCGTTTCCCGCCGCCGCATGGCCAGCCCGCTGCAGTAGTCGAGCACGGCGGAATAGACCGGCACCGTGGCCACCGCTAGCACCAGAAAAATTCCCGCGGCCGTCCACATCGAATCCAGCCAGCGACCCGCGAGAAACACGCCCACTGAAATAATCACCAGAAAGAGCTGAATCCCCAGCACCGTGAGCACGGTGATGGGGGACTGTTTCTGCCGAAAGTTTCCGAAGTCAAAAGCGCGCGGTGCTCTGAGCGAGAGCACGTTGCCGACGGTGAGATTCAGCAAAATGGAAAAGAGCAGCATGCACAAGGTGGCCACCACAGTGGCAATGTGAGGCGGTTCGCGCAGCAGCGCCACCAGACCCCAGATGGCCAGTCCCTCCGCAAAAATCGTTCCCCCCAGCGCGAGGTTTTTCCCCAGCAATATTTCGCGGAAGCGCACCGGCGCGGCCAGCAAAAGTTGAATGCCGCGGCTGTCGTAAGCGAAGGAGTTCAGCGCGAAGGGCGCCAGGACCAGCAGCGCGTAGCCCACCGAGGAAGGGAACATCATGTCCGGCGTGCGCTTCAGGAATCCGGGCGTTGCTCGCGGGTTGTTCCACGTCATGGAAAAAAAGAGCACCATCACCGGCGGGATAATCAAGGTCATCAGCAGCGGGCCGTTGCGCACCAGGTAGCGCAGTTCTTTCTCCAGCATCGCCGCCACCGGGCCCGGAAGAAAAGAAAAAATGGAAGTTGAAGACGCAGCCGTGGCCGAAGACAACGCGGTGCGATCCACAACCTCGGGTTTCGCGCTCTCACCGAGTTCTTCGCCGCGGTACTGGCTGAGCAGCCGCCGGCGGAGAATCAGGCCGAATCCCGCGGCATAAGCCGCCAGGCACAGAGCGCTCGTCGCCGCATTCGTCGCTCCGGAGTGGAGAGGCGTGGAGCGCGCAACGCCTTCGAGCCCGAATCCCGCGATTCCCGGCGGCAGAGCTTGCAGCAGAGGTTTCAGTGACTGCAGGTACGGCAGCATCTGTTTGCCCCAGCGCTCGGCGGCGATTCCAACGAACTGCAAGCTGAGCGCCGCTACAATGAATACGATGAAAAATTTCTCCCGCGTACGTCGCTGCGCCAGCAGCCGCTCGATCCAGGCGAACACGGTGCGGCTGAGCAGCAGGTTCACCGCAGCGAATGCCGTGAGGATCACGATCGTCCACGGCAGCAGCGCGGGCTGCGCCACGCCGATGCCGGTTCCAATGCACACCAGCCATATCAGCGCCATCACCGCAGAGAAATCGAACAGGCCGTAGGCCAGCGAGATGATGTAGAACGCCGGAAAGCGCAGCGGGAAGCGCAGCAGGTTGCGGAAATCGAATTCGCTGCTCAGGGCGCCGATCAGCAGCGACATGAACTGCCAGATCACAAAAACGATCATGAACAGGATGGTCAGAAGCTGCGGCCGCTGGAGGACCGCAAAATGCGCCGCCACGCCCAGCGCAATGCCTCCGCCGAGCACGACCACCGAACCGAGCACGGCCAGAAGGATCTTCGCCGCGATTTCGAACTTGGCTTGCGTGCTGCGCGTTGCATTGAGCGCAAGCCGCCAGCGCAGCCCCGCGATCAGCCCAATCTGCCGGCCGATTCCGAAATCCGCCGCTACGCCAGCCATGAGAGTTCCTGCGCGGCATCTTTCGATCCGCCGACGATTTCCAGAAAAATCTGTTCGAGCGTGAGCTTTTCGCCTTCTTCGTGCGGCGCAAGCAAGCCGCCGGCCGCGGCGGCGCGCGCTTCCACTCCGGCGCGCAGCTCTTCGATGGAGCCCTGCGCGACAATGCCGCCCTTGTGGATGATAGCCACGTGACTGCACAGCCGCTCAACGATTTCCAGGACGTGCGAGGTGAGAAAGATGGTTACGCCGCGTTCCACCATGCGGCTCAGCATGTTCTTCAGCGTGCCCGCGGCGATGGCGTCCACGCCCTCAAATGGCTCGTCGAGAAACAGCACTTGCGGGCCGTGGATCACCGCCGCGGCTAGCGCGAGTTTTTTCTTCATGCCTTGCGAATAGTCCGCCACGAGTGACTTCGGCCGCTCGGCGAGCTGCATGAAGTCCAGCAGTTCGGCGCCGCGCTGCATCGCGGTCTTGCGGTCGAGTCCATACATGCGCCCGACAAAGCTCAAGTACTCCGCGCCGGTCAGCCGCTCGAAGAGCGCGAGGCCCTCTGGCACCACGCCAATGCGCCGCTTCACTTCGATCGGCTCTTTTTCCAGGTCGTGCCCGAGGATACGGATGCTTCCTCCGGTCGGTTGCAGCAGCCCGGTGAGCATCTTGATGGTGGTGGATTTGCCCGCGCCGTTCGGCCCCAGAAACCCGAAGAACTGCCCGGTTTCCACGGCCATGTTGACCTGGTCCACGGCGATCAGCTCTCCAAACCGCCGCGTGAGATTCTCCGTTTGAATCGCGGTGCTATTCATGGCAAGGGGCTGAATCTACCACAAGGAATGGCTGTTCGAGCGGTTGAAACTAAAGAACGGCGAGAGAGAAACCGGGAACGTTAGTTGTGCTTCCCGGCGATCACGCCTGCTGGAATGGAAGCAGGCAATTCGGCCTTCGTTGCGGGCGCAAGCGCTGTCGCGCCCGGAACGGGCGTTGGCGAAGCTGCCGCCGCCGGCGCGCTGCTTGTTTGCAGAGAACCAGACGGAGAGAGTTTTGGAAGCACGGGCGCGACCGCAGGAAGTTCAACGCGGAACGTTGCGCCGCCTTCCGGCCGGTTATAGCAGGAGATGTGCCCGCCGTGCTCTTGAATGATACCGTAACAAATAGAGAGGCCGAGGCCGTTGCCCTTGCCCGCGGCCTTGGTGGAATAGAACGGGTCGAAGACCAGACTGGGGTCCTTGATGCCCGGGCCGGTGTCGGAAAACTCCAGCACGACGTTTTTCTTTTCCCGCAAGGCGCGAACGGTGAGCGTGCCGCCATGGGTTTCCTCCATGGCGTCCACCGCATTGCTGATCAAATTGAAGAATACTTGCAGCAATTGGTTAGGATCCCCGCGCAAGCCGGGCAGCACGCTTTCGCTTTGCAGATCGATGCGAATGTTTTGCTCGCGCAGGTCCAGTGTGCGGAGCTGCACCGCGCCTTTTAGAACGGAGTGAATATCGAGGAAGGACTTCTCCACCGGCAACTGCCGCGCGAAACTGAGCAGGTTGTTCACCAACTGCTTGGTGCGGCGGGCCTGCTCCTGGATCCTGGCCGCGAGCAGCTTCAACCGGCTGGGCATTTCCTCATCGTCCTTCATCAAGTCGGAGTAACCGAGGATCGCGGTGAGCGGGTTATTGATTTCGCGCGCGGCGCCGGCGGCGAGCTGTCCGAGCGCAGCCATCTTTTCCGATTGCGCAAAAGAAGTCTGCAACCGGCGCAAGTTCTCGAGCGATTCCTGCGAGGCGGCCAGCAGGCGCAGACGTTCCAGGTCCACCAGGCGCTGCCGGAGGAAGACCAGCGCGGTCAGCACGACCAGGGCCACCATGGTGACCACCATGCGGAATTCGCGCACAGGCCACGGCGCCACGCTGATGGATATGTTCCACGCCGCCATCACCGGCAGCGAAAGCACCGCGGACATGGCCAGGCGGGACGTCCAGCCGAATTCGCTGGAGCGAAGGGCACGCGGCATGGGCGCTTCCGGCCGCGCAGCTTCGCTCCCTCTGGCCGTTTGGAAAGCCAGCAAGCCGGCCGAACCGAACCAAGCGAACGAAGCGATCAGAGGAATGTCGTAGATGCTGCCGGTGTAGTACTTGCCGATGTCGATGGCCACGTTTATGGTGAGCGAACTGCAACTGTACAAGAACGCCGCCGCAAACAGGTTTGCATAGACCCAGCGCCAGGGTCCGGTGGTGCGCATCCACAGCACGCCCAGCCCGATCACGAAAACAATATTCTCAAACATGTACAAATGGTTGTAGCTGTTGCCGTAGAAGGCGGTGACCGGCTCGATGTACTGCCAGGGCAGCACAATGAAGGCGTACAGATAGACCCACCAGGAAAGCAACAGCAGAAAATCGAGATAACCGTGGCGGATGCCGCAGTCAGCGCTGCGGGCGTGTGGCAGCAGCGCCAGCGCGCCGATCATCGGCACGGTATGAAGGAAGAAGATCACATCTCCTACGAAGGGGTTGGGAACCGCCTGGTGCAGCACCACTTCGTAGAAGGTCCACAGCAACTGCCCGGCCATCCACATCGAACATCCCAGGGCCAGCAGCATCCAGAAGGCATTGCGGCGCCAATGGGTGGAGCCGGCATTAATCAGCAGCCCCGCGTTCGCAAAAAGCGGCACCAGGCACTGCATCACGTCGCCAAAAGCAGTAAGCCCGGGTCCGGGAGGGAAAATCAGCGCAGCCGCCGCGTAGCCGCCCACCAGCAAAATCCACGCAGCAATCAACATCCACGTTGTGGGCTTGAGGCGCATGGGCATACGGACTTTGGAGTCTAAGACAGCTCCCCCGCAATGGAAGGGTCCCGTGCGAAGCGGCGGCCAATAGATAACTGGTACAAAGGTACTACGGCAGGCGCAGAGTAGCAAAGCCGATGCGTCCGTGAAAGGGAATCATTCCGCAGGGTAGAAGCAGCAACCGGCGCCCCCCCTGCTGATTACAGCGGATGCCGCGTCTCCCGCAAATCTTCGTGCGCCGTTTTTCGCTTTTCGAATTTCGATTTTCGAAGGATGGCGGAGGAGGAGGGATTCGAACCCCCGGGACCCTTTCGGGCCCAACGGTTTTCAAGACCGCCGGTTTCAACCGCTCACCCACTCCTCCGCGGCTACTGCTAGCCTACTTGTTTGGACTCTTGCTGACAATCCCCGCACGGGAGATGCCCTGTAGAAGAACGTCACATGAATCGGCACAAGGATCTTTAGGCGGTTGGCTGGGACTCCGTCCGGCCGTGCGTCGTACCTTCTGGCCTATCGGCTCGACGAGAGGCGACGACGATAATCTGCATATCATGGGCGAGGCGGATAACGTTGCGAATAAGCTTGCCGCCCATGGGCGACGACCGCGCGGGCAATATCCCGCGTGACAAAAAAATCTGCGTCACCTGATTGCGGCGGGCGAATTCCACCACGGTTTGTGCCACGTTTTCTCCATGCAGGATTCTTGCTTCGATGCGCAAATTGCGTGCAAAGTTCAAGTGACGCTCGATTTCTTCGCGCTCTTTAGCATCCAACTCGCTGAAGTCTTTCTCGTGGTGAACGAACAAAGCCAGGCAATCACAGTGCAGGTAATCAGCAACGCGACGCGCCCTGCGAACCAGCATCGCCGCGGAAGGGTCTGCCGAAACCAACAGAAGGATTCGCTCTTGACCATCCGGCGCCGAGCCTGCGGCCGGCTCCGCTGCAATGATTTTCGTGGAGGATTCCTCTCGCTGGCTCTCGTGCTGTCGCATCTCCACTTCGTGGGCGGCCTCGCGCATCGCCAACTCCCGCAGGGCGCGCAGGTTGGACTCCCGAAAAAAACTCTCCACCGCCTTCTGCGCTAGTTCGCCCGTGTAAACGGCGCCGCGACGCAGCCGGTTGAGGAGCGCTTCCGGCGTCACGTCCACGAGCTGGATTTCCGAAGCTTGCTTGACCACCCAATCCGGCACGGTTTCGCGCACGCGGACATCGGTGATGCCTTGCACAACGTCATTCAAGCTTTCGATGTGCTGCACATTCAGCGTTGTCCAGACGTTGATGCCCGCTTCGAGCAGAACCTGCACGTCTTCCCAGCGCTTGAGCCGTTCGGCGCCGGGAACGTTGGTATGCGCGAATTCATCCACCATGCAGAGCTGTGGCTTGCGGCGCAGGATGGCTTCCGTGTCCATTTCTTCGAATGCACGATCACGATACGTGATTTGCCGCCGCGGGATGATTTCGAGGCCTTCAGCGAACGCGAGCGTGTCCTGCCGCTCATGTGTTTCGAAGTACCCGATCACCAGGTCTTCGCCGTTCCGCAAGGCGTCTTGCGCGTCGCGGAGCATCTGAAACGTCTTGCCGACACCCGGAGAGTAGCCCAGGTAGATCCTCAATCTGCCCCGTGTGGATTCCGCGCGCTGTGAATCGGCTGGCATCATTGCGGAAAAATCCGAAGGTCCATTGTCTCGGCATCGCGAAGCAAGCGGTCGAGCGGATTCCGCCACAGGCGGCTGAGCCAATCGCCGCGCCGGCTGTGTCCCACGAAAATTTGCGTAATTCTCATGCGGCGAGCGAATTCGAGGATAGCGGCCACCGAATCATCCGCTTCGAGAATTTGGACTTGCGCCCCGGCTTCCTTCGCCAAATCGAGAAAATGTTTGATGCGTTTGCGCTCCGCAGCGGAGACACGTGACTGGCGCACGTACAGCACATGAAACTCGCCATGGAAGCGCTCCTGGTTGCGTTTGCCGCTGGCAATCATGGCTTCGCCGTTGGACCGTGGGGTGATGCACACCAGGATGCGCTCTTGTGCGGCCCGCGTTTGCGCAATGCCATGCGTACCCAGGTAGCGCTCGAGCTGGCGGTCAACCACCTCGGCTGCAAGCACCAGCGCCATTTCGCGGAGTTCCGTCAGCCTGCTTTCCCGGGTGCTCGCAGACTCCGCCACAGCCGCATCCCGGTGTTCCATGGCCACGCGAGTGGGTGCGTCCACGACTACGATTTCATCCGCGCGCGCCAGAAACTCCCTGGGGATGGACTCCCGTGTGTGCTTGCCCGTGATGGCCTCCACTCTTTCGCGGAGTTCTTCGATGTGCAACAGGTTGACAGCGGTGAGCACAGAAATGCCGTTTTGAAGCAATTGTTCGATGTCCTCCCAGCGCTTCGCGTTTTGGAAGCCTCTGGGATTATTGTGGGCGAGAGGATCAATCACACAGACCTGCGGCTTGCGGCGCAGGATTGCGTCCATGTGTAATCCCTCGCCAAGGCTGGTGCGCAGCGTGGGGATGGTCTCCAGTTGATCGAGGAAAGTGCGGACTTCAGCCAGCGCGCCGGCTTGGCAGGCCGCGACAATGACGTCTTCGCCGCGCTCTTTGCGGCGGCGTGCTTCGTCCAGCATGCGGAACGTTTTTCCAACGCCGGAAGCGTAGCCCAGAAAAATTTTTAGTCGCCCGCGTTTGGAGTGCGGTGGTTGAGGCTTCTTCCAATCTGTGTGAGAAGTGGAGGACATTGCGGCAGCCGCAGAAGCAGTCTATCTGTGGACTGTGGCATCCGCAACGTGCCACCGAATGCAGCTAGCAGAGTTTCAACACACGGGCACAAATGAGGGTCTGTCGAATCATTGAGGGCTTCTCTCAGCGCGAGGGAGCCAGGAATCGCTCGTCCAATACGAGATTCAGCATCAAAACGTTGACGCGCGGCTCGCCAAGGAAGCCGAGGTCGCGGACTTCGATTTTTTCCTGAATTAACTTTTCGATGGCCGTGCGCTCCACACCACGCGCTTTCGCGACGCGTGCCGCCTGCGCCAGCGCCGAGGCCGGGCTGATGTGCGGGTCCAGTCCGCTGCCGGACGTGGTGAGCATGTCCGCGGGGATGGGACCGGTAAACTCAGGGTTCTCAGCGCGAAACTTCTCCGCATCTGTCTTCACACGGTCGATCAGCACTTGGCTTGTCGGACCGAGATTCGACGCGCCGGAAAGGCTTGCGTCGTAGTTCACTGCAGAAGGACGCGGATGGAAATATTCCGTGCGCGCAAAATTCTGCCCGATGAGCGAGGAACCAATGATGCGGCCGTCCTTTTGCAGAAGGCTGCCCTTGGCCTGCTCGGCGAAGGAGCGCCGCGCGAGCCAGCTGACCAGCGCGGGATATGCGGCCCCGGTCAGCACGGTCATCACGATGGTCATGCGCAACGCAATCGCCAGCTGGCGAATCATCGAATCCTCCCTACGCGAGCCCGAACAGATGAACGATCTGGTCAATCACCCAAATCCCCGGGAAGGGCGCCACGATCCCTCCCAGACCGTAGATGAACAAGTTGCGGCGCAACATGTGCGCGGCGTCTTGCGGCGCATACCTCACGCCGCGCAGCGCCAGCGGCACCAGGGCGATGATGATCAGCGCATTGAAAATCACCGCGGAGAGAATGGCGCTTTGCGGCGTATGCAGGCCCATGACGTTCAGCCGCGCGAGCTGCGGATAAATGGCCATGAACATGGCCGGAAGAATGGCGAAATATTTGGCGACATCGTTGGCGATGGAAAAAGTCGTCAGTGCGCCGCGGGTGATGAGGAGTTGCTTTCCGATCGCCACCACTTCAATGAGTTTGGTCGGATTGCTGTCGAGGTCCACCATGTTGCCGGCTTCTTTCGCGGCCATCGTGCCGGTATTCATCGCCAGGCCCACGTCGGCCTGCGCCAATGCGGGCGCGTCGTTTGTGCCGTCGCCCGTCATGGCCACCAGCCGGCCCTCGCCTTGTTCTTTTCTGATGAATTGAAGTTTTTGCTCGGGCGTGGCCTCGGCCAGGAAGTCGTCCACGCCGGATTCGGCGGCAATGGCCGCAGCGGTCAGCGGATTGTCTCCGGTAATCATTACGGAGCGAATGCCCATGGCACGAAGTTGCGCAAGGCGGTCGCGCATTCCGCCTTTCACTATGTCTTTTAGGTGAACGAGGCCGAGGACGCGCGCGCCGTCGCACACGCCAAGAGGAGTGCCGCCTTGCCGGCCAATCGCGTCAGCCATTTCGAGAAACCGGCCGGGAACGATCCCTCCCTGTTCGCGGACGAACTTGCTGATGGCTTCCACCGCGCCTTTGCGCAGATGGCGGCCGTCGAGGTCCACGCCGCTCATGCGCGTGTACGCAGAAAAAGGAATGAAGTGAGCTTCTTGCGGCAACTCCCGGCCGCGCAAGCTGTACTTTGCTTTTGCCAGCACGACGATGGAGCGCCCTTCCGGCGTTTCATCGGAAAGACTGGAAAGCTGCGAAGCATCTGCAAGCTCTTGTTCAATGATTCCATCCGCCGGAAGAAACTCCACCGCCTGGCGATTGCCCAAAGTGATCGTGCCCGTTTTGTCGAGCAGCAGCGTGTTGATGTCGCCGGAGGCTTCCACAGCCTTGCCGCTCATGGCCAGCACGTTGTGCTGCATCACGCGGTCCATGCCGGCAATGCCGATGGCCGAAAGCAGGCCGCCGATGGTCGTAGGAATCAGGCAAACCAGAAGCGAAACTAACACTGGAACGCTGGGCACTTCGCCTGCGCCCATGGCCTGAGCGCTGAATGCGGAAAAGGGCTGCAACGTCACCACGGCAAGCAGGAAAATGAGCGTCAGGCCGGCGATGAGGATATTGAGTGCGATTTCATTCGGGGTTTTCTGCCGCTCGGCGCCTTCCACGAGTGCAATCATGCGGTCGAGGAATGTCTGGCCCGGGTTGGAAGTGATGCGGATTTTGATTTGGTCCGAAAGGACGCGCGTGCCGCCGGTGACCGCGCTGCGGTCGCCGCCCGATTCGCGAATGACGGGCGCGGATTCGCCGGTGATCACCGACTCGTCCACCGTGGCGATGCCTTCGATCACTTCGCCATCGCCGGGAATGATGTCGCCCGCGGCGCACAGCACCACTTGGCCTGCGCGCAGCTCCGAAGCCGGCACGTTTTGGACCGAACCGTCAGGGCGCAAGCACTTGGCGACGGTCTCCGTGCGCGTCTTGCGCAGCGTGTCGGCCTGCGCTTTGCCGCGCGCCTCCGCCATGGCCTCGGCAAAATTGGCGAAGAGAACAGTGAACCAGAGCCACAGCGTAATTTGCAAAGTAAAGCCGGCATCACGCGCGCCGCCCAGAAACGCTTGACCAAGGTAAGCAGTTGTCAGTACCGCACCGAACTCCACGACAAAAATTACGGGATTCTTCCACAGCGTCGCCGGGTTCAATTTGCGGAACGAGTCGCGGATGGCGCGGCCGAGGATTTCGCGGTCCCACAGCGGGCGCGAGCGATGCAGCTTTTTTGGCACCAGGTCTGCGCTCATGGCCTAGCCTCCGCTCAACAACAACATCGAGAACAGCCTGGCGTCGTGCATCAGGAAGTGCTCGACGATGGGCGCAAGTGACAGCACGGGGAAAAACGTCAGCGCGCCGACGATGATCACCGTCCCGATGAGCAAGCCGACGAAGAGAGGCCCATGCGTCGCGAAGGTGCCGCTGGAGACGGGCACAGCCTTCTTTGCCGCCAGGCTTCCCGCCACGGCGAGCAAGGGGAGAATCACCAGAAATCTTCCGGCGAGCATGGAAAGTCCGATGGTCAGGTTGTACCAGGGCGTGTTCACGTTGATTCCGGCAAACGCGCTGCCGTTGTTCCCTGTGCCGCTCGAAAACGCATAAAGGATTTCACTCAGGCCGTGCGGCCCGCGATTATTCATGTTGGCGGTGGGTGGACCCGGCGGATTCCAATACGAGCCGGAATGAAACTGTGCGACCGCGCTGATGGACGCGGGCACCAGAATGCAAAACGCCATGGCGATCATGGCGATCATCGCCATCTTCACTTCTTTCTGCTCGATTTTTTTCGACAGGTATTCCGGCGTGCGTCCCACCATGAGCCCGGCGATGAACACCGCCAGGATGGCATAGAGCAGAATGCCGTACAGGCCCGCTCCTGTGCCCCCAAAAATCACTTCCCCGAGCTGGATGTTGAACAGCGGCACCAGCCCGCCCAGCGGCGTGTAGCTGTCGTGCATGCCGTTCACCGCGCCACAACTGGCGTCGGTGGTCACCGTGGCGAACAGTGCGGAAGCGGCAATACCGAAGCGTACTTCCTTGCCTTCCATATTTCCGCCGGATTGCTGTCCGGTGGGCTGCTGCTCCACTCCGAGCCGCCCCAGGTTCGGGTTGCCCGCCTGCTCGAAACCATAGGCAGCGAAAACTCCCACGAGGAACAGGACACTCATCGCCGCAAAAAGCGTCCAGCCCTGCCGCGTATCCTTAACCATCGCGCCGAAGGTATAGGTCAGTCCGGCGGAAACGGAGAAGATGGCGAGCATTTGGAGCAAGTTTGAAAGCGGGGTGGGATTTTCGAAAGGTGTCGCCGAGTTCGCGTTCAGAAAGCCGCCGCCGTTGGTGCCCAGCATCTTGATGGCTTCCTGCGATGCGATAGGCCCCTGCGCAATCGTTTGCGTTCCGCCTTCCAGCGTTTGCGCCGTCGTATACGAATTCAAATTCTGCGGCACGCCTTGCCAGACCAGAGCGAGCGCGAGCAACAACGAAAGCGGAAGAAAGATGTAAAGGACCCCACGTGTCAGGTCCACCCAGAAGTTGCCGATGGTGGACGAGAGCCGCCGCGCAAAGCCGCGGATCACAGCGATGGCCACGGCGACACCCACCGCGGCAGAAACGAAATTCTGCACCGCGAGCGCGAGCATTTGTACGAGATAGCTCAACGTGGATTCGCCGGCATAGGCTTGCCAGTTCGTGTTGGTCATGAAACTGACGGCAGTGTTGAACGCAAGGTCTGGTGTGAGCGACGTCGCGCTGGCGGGCGCATGGCCCGTGCCGAAACCCATGGGGTTTAGCGGCAGCCAACCCTGAAGTCGCTGCAACAAATACACGAAGAGAAAGCACCAGAAGCTGAACGCGAGAAGCGACGCCGCATAGCGTGTCCAGTGTTGCTCTTGCTCCGGGTCAATGCCTCCCAGGCGGTAGATGCCGCGCTCGAGCGGGCGCAGCGCGAAGCTGAGAATCGTGCGCCGTCCTTCAAACACGCGCGCCATGTAACGCCCCAGCGGGCGCGTGAGCGCGAGAATCAGCAGGAAGTACAGGCCGATTTGTAGAATGCCATTGGGCGTCATGGGTGCAACCTCAGAACCGTTCCGGGCGCAGCATGGCGTAGACCAGGTAAGCAAAGACGAATGCCGCAACCATTAATGCGCTGATGTAGCCCATCGTGTCTTACCTCACAGGCGCTCGAAGGCCCGGACCAAAGCTCGGCAACCCGCCAAAAAGAGCAGCGCCACGCCAACATAAAAAATGTCCGCCATTTCACGTCGCTCCGAAAACACGCCGATTCTGTCTGCGAATCCATAAAGAAGGCATAAAGAAGCCGTCAGGATTTTGTTACTTGTTCTTCTGAATGACGAAGCGGTATCCGACCCAGGGCTCGGTGACGAGGTACTTCGGTGTGCCCGGATGGCGTTCGATTTTCTTGCGCAGATGATTCACGAAGACGCGCAGGTATTCTACTTCGTTGCCGTAATCAGGTCCCCAGACCGCCTGCAGCAGCTTGCGATGAGGAACCACTTCGTTGGCATTGCTGGTGAGGTAGCGCAACAGGTCAAATTCCTTGGGAGTGAGCCGCAGTACCTTGCCGGCCACGGTAACTTGCCGCGCCGCAAAGTCGATGGTCAAGCCTTCCAGTTCCAAGGACGGTGGCACGTCGGGCGAGACCGGCAGCCTGCGCAACGCAGCGCGAATGCGCGCGAGCAGTTCCGGTGTTCCGAACGGTTTAATGACGTAGTCGTCGGCGCCGGCATCGAGCGCCTGCACTTTGTCATTCTCAGCATCGCGCACCGTAAGAACTAAGATGGCTACGTCGGAGTTCTCCCGGATCGCGCGGCAGGCGTCGAGGCCGCCCATTCCCGGCATGTTCAGATCGAGCAGGACGAGGTCCGGCTGTTCCTGGCGGAGCGCTGCCAAAGCCTCCTCGCCGCTGCGCGCCTCGAAGACCGTATATCCATGCGGGATGAGCACCGCGCGCAACGTCCGGCGGATCTGCGGCTCGTCGTCCACCACGAGGATGCGCCCTTGCGTCATACGTTGACGGCCTGGCGTACCGAGGGCAGCGTGAACGAGAATCGCGAACCTTGCCCAGGCGAGCTTTCGGCCCAGATGCGCCCGCCGTGCGCCAAAATAATGTTGCGCGCAATAGCCAAACCCATGCCCAACCCGGGCACGGTGTCGCGTGTGGCCGGGCTTCGATAATACTTTTCGAAGACACGCGAAAGTTCATCCTCTTTCAAACCGGATCCGCGGTCGGTCACGCTGATGCAGACCCCGTCGCGTTCTTGCTTTGCGGCGATGGCAATCGAGGCTACCGGAGGCGAGTACTTGGCTGCATTCTCCAGCAAATGACGGAGGACGGTACCCACCAGATCAGAGTCAACGAGTACGGGCGAGAGGTCCGGGGCCAAGTGAATTTCCACCTTGCGGTTTTCCAGGATGCGACTCGCGCCCTCGATCGCATCGCGGAGCAAAACGTTCACAGCGCAGGCCTGTGGGTTCAACCGCAGTTTGCCCGCTTCGATTCGCGCCATTTGCAGTACTTCCGTAATGAGCAGGTTCAATCGCTGCGTTTCCTCGTCCACAATGGTCAGCAGCTCGCGGTGACTGGTGCTCAGCAAGCCCGGCTCGCTGAGCATGGCGCTGACGGCGGCCTTCGCAGATGTCAGGGGTGTCTTCAGTTCGTGCGCGAGGGCGTCCAGCAGAGTCGCCTTGAACTCTTCGCTCTGTCGCACTGTCTCTGCTCGGCTCGCGACCTCGCGGCTGTGTGCGCTTTCCAGGGCCAGTGCAATCAGATTGGTCACCGCTTGGCGCGCACCGTCGGAAAGGGTCGGACCTTGGATCACCAGACTGCCAATGGGTTTGCCTCCGAGGCCTACCGGAAGCGCGATGAATTTTTGTTCACGATCTTCCACGACATTTCCCTGCAAAAGGATTTCTTTCAATTGGTCCTTTGACAGTGGCCCTTCCTGCCCTGCATGCAATACGCGGTCGGTTTCCCGATGGTACAAAACCACTCCGGCTGCCCCGAACACCTGCTGGATCAATCGAGGCACTTCACCGGCAACCTGCGCAGGGCTTCCCGCGAGCATCAATATCCTGCGGCTCAGCGTATAGAGTCTTTCCGTCTCCTCCTGGCGCTCGATGGCCTCGCGCGCCTTGCGACGCGCCCTTTCCGATAGCTGGCTGGCCACGATGGAAACAGCGAGGAAGGCGAAGAAAGCGACCCAATTTTCAGGATCGGCAATGTTGAAAGTTCCGACGGGCGGCAGGAAAAAGTAGTTGAGGCAGAGTGCTGCTGCAAATGATGCGGCAATGGCTTCCGCCAAACTCCACCACGCGGCCACACCCAGCACGAGCAGCAGAAAGCTCAGCGCGATCGTGGTGGGATTCGTCAGCGACGCCGCACGGAAAAATGCCGCGATGAATGCGACGCCCGCAAGTGCCAGCAGAATTCGAATGCTTCGCCGAGTCATCTGGCCGGAACGGTCCACGATTCCCACCTTGGGGAATCATCTTCCAGAATTCGCAGCACTGCAACTTGCAAAGATACCGCAGGCTCGTGCAGAGACGTTGCGCTAGGCGGAGGGAGAATTCGGTGATGCCGAAGAGGCCTTGGTGGGCCAGTCCGCGGGCGGGAACTCGACGCCCCAGAAGCGCGGCGCGGGCGTGAGGAACTCAATGCCAATGCGCTGTCCGCGGTCGGAATTGCCGCCGATATACACGACGCGGCTCTCCTGGTCCTCCAGCGTGGCAGGGTTGGTGACCACTACGATGGCCCCCATGGCCAGCGGCGCTTGCAAGTGGAACAACGCGCCGTGCGCGTTGACGACTATCGTCTCCGTGGTTTCGCGGAACGAGCGGCCGTCGGCGTTTTTCCCGGCAATCAGGGCCGGCAGCTTGATGAACACGCGCGAGCTGCGGCGTTTGTTTTCTTCCAGCGGTGCGGTCACGGTCCACCTCCCTGACCACGAACAGAGTGCCTCAGACGCTCGGATGCCCCAAAGTAGACGTATCGTGCTACAGGCTCCCGCGGCGAGTCAACGAGGAATTTGGAGTCTTTGCTGATGTGAAACTGCACGCTCATCCTGTGCCGCCTGGCTTGCCGCAGCGCCGCCTGCCTCGTACAATGATGAGCTTGGCTTTTGATTAGACTTACTACTATTGCCGCCCCAAGGAGCACATATGCCGGTCCTGGAATACATTGAAAGCAAAAAGAACGAGAACCTCGAAGAGTTGAAGGAATTCCTGCGCATCCCCAGCGTCAGCACCAAGAGCGAGCACAAGCCCGATATCGATCGCGCCGCGAAGTGGGTGGCCGAAAAGCTCCGCGCCGCGGGCATGGACACCGTCGAAATCATCCCCACCGGCGGGCACCCCATGGTATTTGGCGAGTGGCTGAAGGCGCCGGGCAAGCCCACCGTGCTGCTCTATGGCCACTACGACGTACAGCCCGCCGAACCGCTCAACCTCTGGACCTCACCGGCGTTTGAGCCCACCGTGCGCGGCGCCAATCTCTACGGTCGCGGCACCGCCGACGACAAGGGCCAGGTGCACATCCACCTGAAAGCCGTCGAAGCGTTGATGAAGACGGAAGGCAAGCTGCCCGTCAACCTGAAAGTGATGATCGAAGGCGAAGAAGAAATCGGCAGCGAGAACTTGTGGAACTTCGTACAGACCTACCGCGACCGCCTGAAGGCCGACACGCTGGTCGTCTCCGACACGTCCATGCTCGGCCCCGGCGTGCCCTCGGTCACCTATGGGCTGCGCGGACTGAATTATTACGAAATCGAAATCACCGGCGGCGCACAGGACATGCACTCCGGCGTCTTTGGCGGCGCGGTGCCCAACCCGCTCACCATTCTCTGCGAACTCTTTGCCAAGCTGCACGACAAGCACGGACGCGTGGCCATCCCCGGCTTCTACGATAAGGTCGCCGCGGTCTCCAAAGCGGAACGCAAGGCGCTGAACTCGCTGCCATGGAAGATGAAAGACTTTAAGAAGACTGTCGGCGCGACGGGCCTCTGTGGCGAGAAGGGGTACACCGTGGTCGAGCAGCTATGGATTCGTCCGACCATGGAACTGAATGGCATGTGGGGCGGGTACATGGACGAAGGCGCCAAGACGGTGATCCCCGCCAAAGCGCACGCCAAGTTCTCCACGCGGCTAGTGCCTAATCAGGACCCGGACAAAATCGCCAAGCTGGTGGAAAAGCACATCCGCAAGCTGCTGCCTAAAACAGTGACGTGCAAATTCATGATTCACAGCAAAGGCAAGCCGTGGGTGGCGCCGTACTCGCACCCGTTTTTCGAGGCGGCGCACGTGGCGCTGGAGAAGGGCTTCGGCAAACGCGCCGTGTTCATCCGCGAAGGCGGCTCGATTCCGTTCGTCACGCAGATGTATGACACGTTCCACGTGCCGTGCATCCTGCTGGGCTTCGGCCTGCCCGACGAAAACGCGCACGCGCCCGACGAACACATCCTGCTGGAGAACTATTTTGGCGGCATCAAGGCCGTTGCTCAGTTCTATAAGGAACTAGCGAACGTTTGACGTTATTTGTAGGGGCGACCGGCAGGTCGCCCCTTCGCTTCACATATGACTGCAATTCACTGGCTTTCCGATCCCGACCACGGCTTCCGCGAAGCGAAATCTTCGGGAAAGCTCGCGCTGCTCGATTTTTCCGCCGCGCCCGATTGAACCGGATGCGCTCGGCTGGAAGCCGAGGTTTATCCGCAGGCCAGGGTTGCGGAATTCATCAGCGGCAATTTCGTGCCCGTGCGCATTCACGTCAAGGAGCGCTTGCAGGATTTCGCGCGCTTCAACGCCGTGTGGACGCCGACGCTCAGCCTCTGCGAGGCGGACGGCACCGAGTGGCACCGCTTCGTCGGCTTTTACCCTCTGGACGAATTCCAGGCACAACTGGCGCTCGGCGTGGCGAAAGCTGCGTTCGGCCGCCGCCAGTTTGAAGCGGCGCTGCACTCGTTTGAAACGCTCGCCGCCCGATTCCCGGGCACCGATGCTGCGCCGGAAGCGGTCTACTGGGCCGCGGCCAGCGCCTACAAGGTTTCCGGCGACGCCGAATTCCTGGAAAAGGGCGGCCTGGCATTGCGCGAAAAGTATCCCCGCAGCATCTGGGCGACAAAAGGCAGCGTCTGGCTGCCTCGATAGCTTTCGCCAACTGCTCCGACCCGCTCGTAGAGCGGTTTCCACAGGGGTTGCCTTCCGGAAGGCGCATTTTTTCAGCCTATTTTGATGTTTTCGCTTGCGTTGCTTAGAAAGTGCGGCTATAGTGCCTGCCGACGCGGTGGAAAGTGCGAGCCCAATTCCGTCGCGCGCGGAGATTCCGCCCCACGGAACTCCATTTCTGAGGAGGAAAAGAAACTAGATGGCAAAGCCAATGACGAAGTCGAAGATCGTGGCGACACTGGCCGAGAAGAACGGCATGTCGAAGAAGGGCGCAGCGCAATTCCTCGACGAACTGTTCAAGCTGGCCGTAAAGGAATGCAAAGGCGGAGCGGGAAAATTCGTAATCCCCAACATCGGCCGCGCTGTGAAGGCGCACCGCAAGGCGCGCATGGGCCGCAACCCGCAGACCGGAGAGGCCATCAAGATCAAGGCCAAGACCGTGGTGCGGCTGCGCGCAGCCAAGGCGTTCAAGGACGCCGTGCTGAAGTAGCCATTTTACCCCGGGACTTTGACGAGACCCCCAGGCTAGCTCGCGGCCAATCCGCGGGACGCCTTGGGGGTTTTGTCTTTTTGGCGTAAGTTGTAGCGACGGGTTTGCGCCGCCGCCTTTTTTTCCGGACGAGGTCACCATGCCTTCGCAATTCTTTGACGAAAAAGCAGCCAAGCGCAGCAGGAGTTTCCGTTTTGAGTTTACCAAGCGGCCATTGGCGGGCTGCACCGTGGTCGTGGCCGGTGGAACCGGGGGGCTGGGCGCGGCGACCGTCGCACTGCTGGCCAAGGAAGGCGCGCGGCTCATTGTCGGCTACCGCGCGAACCGCGCCCGCGCCGAAGCATTGCGCTCCGCCATCGAGGACCGCTACGCGCAGAAAATCATGCTGGTGGAAGGTGACATCGCGCGGCCCGAAGTGCGCAACGCGTATCTGGACGCCGTGGCGAATGTCAGCGGGCGCAGCAAAGTGCGCGGCGTGCTGCACGCCGCGGCGATTTTTCCCGGCGACTCTGCGCGCGTTGGTTTCGACGCCATCAACTTTCAGACGATGGAAGCATCACTGGCCGCCAATTTCCTTGCGCCCATCCTGCTGGCGAAGGATTTAGGTTCCGCGATGGAAGCTGCCACCGAAGCTGCCGACTCACCGCTGCGCGCCGCAGGCGGCGGGAGCATCGTGCTGCTGGCGACGATGCAGGCAGTGGCGGCGTTTCCCTCGAGCTTGAACTATGCGGCGCCGAAAGCGGCGCTGGTGCACGCCGCAAAAATTCTTGCGGCGCAGTGGAAGCACGTGCGCGTCAACGTCGTCGCGCCGGGCGCGACGCATGCGGGCATGGCAGAAGCGAGTGTCAGCTCCGGCAAATACGATTCGTTCATCGAGAAGGGAATCATCCCGCGTTTCGGCCGCCCGGAAGATATCGCCCGCGCGGTGCGCTTCTTTCTCGAGCCCGACGGCTATGCCACAGGGCAAGTGCTCGTCGTGGACGGTGGCCTCACACTTAGGAAATGACGTGCACGAAAAACAACGAAGGAAGCGGAAGGAGATAAATTAAAGATGAACAATTATGGCATTGCACCCGACCTTGGAAATCGAATCAGAGCCAGAGACAAATTCTGTGTCTATTGCCGCGTAAGATTGAAAAAGTACCGGCAAACAGCGAGGATGGGAACTCGAAAGGCAATGGCAACGATAGAGCACTTCGACAACACTGACGTCAGCCCCGATAACCAGCTGAACATCGCCATCTGCTGCGTCAGCTGTAATAGGAGCAAAGGCGAAACGGATCTCATGAAGTGGTTAGAATCGCCATACTGCATGAAACGAAACATTAATGAAAGAACGGTGTCACGAGTCGTTAAGAGATGGCTGAAAGAGTGCGCTAAAGCCCAAAGTTAGTATATTTGTTGCAATGAAGCTTACCGTGGGGCGTGTTTCCTATTTTCTATTTTCCCTTTTCTATTTTCTATTCGTCACAACGTGCGCAGAAAAGCAATCAAGTCGGAGATCTGCTGGGCGGTGAGAGATTCCTTGAAGGCGGGCATGTCCACGCCGCCGTTTTCAATCCACGCGCGCATGGAGGCGTCGTCCACTTTTTTGCCACTGGCAAATTTGCCGTTGCGGTAGATGGCCTTCAGGCCCGGGCCGATTTTTTTTGCGGGGCTGGCGGTGAAGTGGCAAATGGAGCACTGCTCTTCGAAGAGCGATCGTCCGCGCAGCGCTTTGCCCTTCGGCGCTTTGATTTCCTCTTTTTTCGACTCCGGCTTTGAAGGGGATTTCTTTTCGCCGGACTGCGCAAACACCAGCCCCGCGGCCATCAGGCCCAGGGCCGCAGCCATCAAAATTTTGGGACGCTGTTTCATTTCACTCTATCCTTTGGATGCATACTCCGGCAAAACGCTGCACGCTCACCCAGCGCCTAGGACTTCGCCGGCTCCTCGCCCGGCTTCACCACGCGGTTGTAAATCCACATCAGCAGCGTAGTCAAAAAGCCCAAACCGGAAATGATCCACCAAAGCTGGTGCGCGCGCTCCGGAGTCGCGGCAAAGTATTGCACCAGCCGCCCACCCACTGCGCCGGCAGTGTAGAACCCGATGGCCACGGGCAAAAACGCAAATCCCATGTACACGCCCTGCTGGCCCGGCGGCGCCAGTCGCGACACATATTCATAGAGGCGCGGCGAGAGGATGAGCTCTCCGGCTGCCAGCACCACCAGCGCCACGCTGACGAGAAGTGTCGTGCCCTTGATGGCGATGCCCACGGAGCCCAGCGCGCCGGCGAGGCTATTCATGATGGGCAGCAGCGCGCCAATCGTCAGCAACACCCAGGAAAAACTCGATACCAGCAAGCCAATGGTCATGGCGCGAAACGGCTTCCACTTGCGAACCAGGTAGTTCACCGGAATCGTGAACAAGATGACGATCGCCGGGTCCACCGCCAGCAGGTACTCGATGTTTACATCGGGGTCGACAAATTTGTGGAGGTAAAGCGGCAGAGCGATGAACTCCTGCCAGAAAACAAAGTAGAAGCCGGAGAAAATCACCAGGAAAGACATGAATTTGAAGTTGCTGACGACCGTCCAGAAATTCCGGCCCACTTGCGCAAAACTTGTATGGGTGGGCTCGCCTTGCTCTCTGGGGTCGCGGAAAAACAGCAGGATGGCGAAGAACATCAGGAAGACGCTCAGCGCGCAGACGCGAAAGACGCTCTCCACGCCGATGTTGGCATGCACCCAGCCGGCAATCAGCGGGCCGAGCATGCCGCCCACGTTGACCAGCGTGTAGTAAAGCGAATAGCCCAGCGAGCGCACGTTCTCCTTGGACGCGCGTGCCGTGGTGCCCACCACGCAGGGCTTGACGATGGCTGGGCCCATCGCGGGGATGAACAGAATGAGCAGCACGACAAAGTAAATGGGCAGGGCATCGCGCAGGGGCGCCATCCATGACGCGGAAAGCGAGCCCAGCAGGAAGTAGCCCAGCGACATGATCAAGTAGGCGAAGGCCAGCATGCGCCGGAAGCCGAACTTATCGGCCAGCGGCCCGCCCACCAGTGGAAGCAGCCATACAATTCCGCCGAAGAAACCGATCAGGTCCCCAGTCTGCGTTTCGGAAAATTTCAGTTTTTCGTGGAGGTAGATCGCCAGCACGGCGTTGACGCCGTAATAGGAGAGGCGCTCAAACAACTCGGTGATGTTGGCGACCCAGAAGGGGCGCTCGAATCCTTCGCGAACTTCCTGCCAGCGCTGCGCAGCACCCAAGGAATCCTCCCGGCACCGGGCGCTGCCGGAGCGGCCCGCGAGCCGCGGAGATTCTAGTAGAGGAGGCTGCCGCCCGCCATGTTCTTTTTCAGCGGCAGCCTTTGCGGCCAGAGTCGCTGCTACATCGTTTCGTACCCTGCTAGAATGTGCGCCGCTACGTCCGCCGGAGGAGTCCCTATGAGAACAGCGAAAGCGATCCTCGTTCTGTTCGCGGTTGCCGCGATGGCGCATTCGTCAGGCGCGCAGAAGCCGCCATTGCTGGCGGAGAAAGATGTCGCTGCCCTTGCCGAGGAGCTTTCCGGCGAAACCGCCAAACGCAACCTCGAAGGGATTTCGCGGCTGCACCGCACGCGCGGCTCGCGGCCCATGCGCGCCGCGGTCGAACTGATTGCCGAGCGCGCCAAAGCCTACGGGCTCGAGGACGTAAAGATCGAAGAGTTTCCCGCCGACGGCAAAATCTTTTACGGAACGCAGCGCTCGCGCCCGCCGTGGGACGCCGAGTTCGCCGAGCTTTGGGAAATGAAGCAGGAAGATGGCAAATGGGTTCCCGCTGTCCGCTGGGGCGATTGGGATGCCCAGCCGCTCACGCTGGCGCAGGATAGCGAGAGCGCTGACGTGACTGCTGAGCTGGTGGACTTGGGCAACGGCACGGCGGCAAGCGACTATGCCGGAAAAGATGTGAAGGGAAAACTCGTGCTGGTTTCGGCGCAACCCGGTGCGGTGGCGCGCCTCGCGGTAGGCAAGTTCGGCGCAGCGGGAATTGTCAGCTACGCGCAGAACCAGCGCACCGCCTGGTGGGGCGAAAACGAAAACCTCATCCGCTGGGGACACCTGAAAACGTTCGACGCGGCGAAGACGTTTGGCTTCATGGTGTCGCCGAAGACGGCCCGCGGATTCCGCGAGCGGCTGGCGCGCGGCGAAAAAATCATGATGCACGCCGTGGTGAAAGCTGGACAGCACCCCGGCGCGTACAGCATTCCCACGGCGGCGATTTTGGGCGCCGACCCCAAGCTGCGCGAGGAGGAGATCGTATTCAGTTGTCACCTCGACCACCCACGCCCGGGCGCCAACGACAACGCCAGCGGCTGCGTCGCAATTCTCGAGGTCGGCCGCACGCTGGCCAAGCTCATTTCCGAAGGAAAAATCGCGCGGCCCGAGCGCACTCTGCGCTTCGTCTGGCCGCCGGAAATCGAAGGCACGGTGGTGCTGCTCAATGCCAGGCCGGAGTGGGCTGCGCGCATTAAGGCCGCGATTCACATGGACATGGTCGGCGGCGGGCCGGAAACGAAGGCGGTGTTCCATGTGACACGCGGGCCGATGAGCCTGCCGTCGTTTGTTTACGATGTGGCCGAGGCCTTCGGCGAGTTCGTGAACGAGCAGTCGTATCAGTTCGCGGCGACGGGCCAGGCGAAGTATCCGCTGGTCGCGCCGGAAGGCGGCAAGGAGCCGCTGCTCGCGCAGATGTCGGAGTTTTCCATGGGCAGCGACCATGAGGTGTACATGGAGGGTTCCTGGCGCATCCCGGCCATTTACTTGAACGACTGGCCTGACCGATACATCCATACCAACATGGATGTGGCGGCGAATATTGACCCTACGAAGCTGAAGCGCGCTGCGTTCATCGGCGTCGCAAGCGGCTATTTCTTGGCAAATCTTACTTCGCAGCAAGAACAAGAAGTCGTGTTTTGGCTGGGAGACAAGACCTCCGTTCGGTTGTCGTTACAGCATCACAAAATGAGACCATATTCAGGCGAAGAGTTGGGTCGCCTACGACAGCAAAATACAGATTACATTGACAAAATTCAGCAGTCTTTTGAGCGTTTTCTGAATCGGCCGACAAATACGCAAATCATCACTTGCGACGGGGAGGAAGTTCCAAAGGCGACTGGTGATGGCAAATTGGTTTTTCAGCGAACTCCTCAGCCGAAAGGGCCGATGAGCGTCTTCGGCTACGACTATTTCGAGGACAAGTACGGCGAGGAGAAAACGCGAAGTCTGAAACTATTGCGCTACGAAGGTCTGCGCGGAAGCGGTGGCGAATACGCGTACGAAGTGCTGAACTTCGTGGACGGATTGCTCAACGCGCAAGAAATCAGCGACGCAGTATCGGCGGAATATGGGCCAGTTCCGCTCGAATTCGTGGTCGAGTATCTGCGCGCGCTCGAATCCATCGGTGTGATTCGACAAGTGACAAAAGAAGAAGTGAGGAAATGAGGAAGAGAGGAAGGAAAGGGCTGCGTTAGTTTTCGGCGTATTCGCGGGTGTGCTACCATCGCAATCCGCCCGAAGATACATGCCGCCCTAAAGGGCGGCGCTACATCGCCGCCGCGGAATGCCACGAGGGACCTGAATGTCGCCCACTATGATGAAAGCCCTGCGCAAGATGAGTGCAGGGCGCGGCCTGCAAATGGACAGAGTAGCCGTGCCGGAAATCGGCCCCACCGACGCGCTGATCCGCGTGCGCGCTGCGTCCATCTGCGGCACCGACCTGCACATCTACGGCTGGGACCGCTGGTCGAAGAGCCGCATCAAGCCGCCGCTGACGCTGGGCCACGAATTCTGCGGGCACGTGGAAAAAGTCGGCGAAGAAGCACACGGCATCGCGCCCGGCGATTTCGTCAGCGCGGAGATGCACGTGAACTGCGGCTACTGCCACCAGTGCCGCGTGGGCCAGCCGCACATCTGCCAGAACCTGGAGATTATCGGCATCGACCGCGATGGCGCGTTCGCCGAATTCGTGCGCATTCCGGCGCGCAACGTTTGGAAAGTGGATGCCAGCATCCCCGAGCACTATGCCGCCATTCTCGACCCGCTGGGCAATGCGGTGCACACGGTGCTCGCCGGCGAGATTGCCGGGCACACCGTGGCGGTCACCGGATGCGGCCCGATCGGCCTCATGGCCATCGCCGTGGCGCGCGCTTGCGGCTGCTCGACGCTCTTTGCCACAGAAGTAAATCCGCACCGCGCAGCCCTGGCAAAGCCACTGGGCGCGGACGAAGTGATCAATCCCGCGGAGACGGACGCTGTGGCCCGCGTGCGGCAGGCCACCGGCGGCACGGGAGTCGATGTCCTGCTGGAGATGAGCGGCAATCCAACTGCGATTCAACAGGGTTTCAAAATGCTGCGAGCGGGGGGAAGAGCTTCGCTGCTGGGCATTCCTAACAAGCCCGTGAATTTGGATCTCGTTGAGGATGTGATTTTCAAAGGGGCGACCGTGCAGGGTATCTACGGGAGAAAGATGTTTGACACGTGGGTGCAGATGACCGCGCTGCTCAAGTCCGGCCGCTTGAACCTGGATTCGCTATTCCATGAACGCTACTCCCTGGAAGGTTTCCAGGATGCATTCGCCCTGCTCGAGGGTGGCCAGGCCGGGAAGGTGCTTTTCTACCCCAATGGCGATGCCGAATTGAGCAGAAAGTAGCCAGAAACACCGAGAGCGAGCATGTGAATCAAGTTGCATGATTCGTATCCTGAATTAACCTTAAGAGATCCTTTTCAGGTTCTATCATCCTTTAAAATCAATAACTTAAATTCCCTTGTTTTTTGGTAGGCCAATTGCTCTACTTATTGTGGCTTAGGACTGTGGATTCAGGGTCTACAAAACCTCGGGGAGGCAGATGATGTCGTTGAAGAGAGTGGTTTTGATCGCAGCGATGCTGGCGCTGATTAGCCCAGTTGTCGCACTCGCAGATGGAATCACGTTTGGCTTTGCGGGTGGGGACATCAGCATCGCCCGTCCGTTCACATTGGGCAGCCTCGGAGCCTCCAGTGGAGCGGTGACCTTGGCCTACGTTACCAAATCTTCCGGCCCCGATCCGTTCGGACCCCCATCTACTCCGACTTATGGGACACCCCCGGTTGTTCTTGGCGGTTCATCGACGGCGGACATCTTCGGCACCGTGACTTTTTCCACTGGCTCGGTGATCGCCACAAACGGTACGTTTTCTGTTACGTTTGGCCAGGGCGGGGGCGTGCAAATCACCTCGGGCGGCACCTTTGACACGGCTACGGGCAACGCTATCCCCAACGGGACGGATTTGTTCATCGGCTACTTTAGCGGGCCGACGACTATGACTTGGTCATCCTTCGACCCCCTTACCAACACCTCCTGGTACACATTGACTGGGCCGGTTGAAGGCAACCTCGATCCGCTTGCTCTGAGTCATTTCGGCTTGGGCAGCGAACAGGGGGCGACGGGCTTCTTCCTCACCATGCTGGCCGGTTTCGTGGGTTCGACGGGTTCGAATGGCACAGTCCACAGCGGCGCAACCAGCGTCGTCGTCGTTCCTGAACCCGGCACGCTCGCTCTGTTTGGTACCGGCCTGATTGGCATTGCCGGCCTCATCCGGCGCCGCATCAAGTCCTAACTAGTTTTCGGACCCAAAACCATTCGCGAAGCCTCGCGGATACCCCCGCGGGGCTTCGTTTTTTTTGGCTCGCCACTCTCCGCCCGGCCCCTCCCTGCCCGCGCTGGAATGGAATTCCGCGCTCCTTGCCTTATAATGCTTTTGCGCCAGCCTGAATTTACCGGAGGGTGGAATGAGCACGGCTTCGCGTCCCCAACTGGACTACCTGACAGCAGCACTCGACGACCTGAAGTCGCGTCGCCTCCATTTTCAATTGCGCATTCTGGAAGGCGAACAAAAGCCGTTGGCCAACTTCGACGGCAAGGAGGTCATCAACCTCAGCTCGAACAACTACCTGGGCCTGACCACGCACCGCGCCTTGCGCAAAGCGGCCCTGGAGGCTGTCCGGCGCCTGGGGGTGGGCTCCGGCGCGGTGCGCACCATTGCCGGCACCATGAAAATCCACATGGACCTGGAGGAGCAGATTGCGCGCTTCAAGGGCACCGAGGCCTGCGTCGTGTTTCAGTCGGGCTTCGCCGCTAATGCGGGGACGGTTTCTGCCATTCTCGGCAAGGACGACGTGATCATCTCCGACGAATTGAACCACGCCTCCATCATTGACGGTTGCCGCCTCTCCAAAGCCGCCATCAAAGTCTTCGCACATAAAAACATGAAAGACTGCGAACGCATCTGCCAGGAAACCGCCAACTGGCCCGGCAAGAAGCTGCTGATTACCGACGGCGTGTTCTCCATGGACGGCGATATTGCGCCGCTGCCGCAGCTCTGCGACCTGGCCGAGAAGTACAACTGCATCATGATGGTGGACGACGCGCATTCCTCCGGCGTGCTGGGGCGCGGCGGCCGCGGCACGATTGACCACCTCAATTGTCACGGGCGGGTGGACATTCAGGTGGGGACGCTGAGCAAGGCCATCGGTGCGATGGGCGGCTACGTCTGCGGTTCGCGTGATCTTATCGATTTTCTCTACCACCGCGCGCGACCGTTTTTGTTCTCCACGTCTCATCCGCCGTCCGTGACCGCTACGTGCCAGGCGGCGTTTGCGCTGCTCGATTCGCCGGACGGGGAAAAGCTCATCAAGAAACTCTGGGCCAATACCAAGTTTTTCAAGCGCCGGCTGAAGAAGCTCGGCTTCGACACCGGAATCAGCGAATCTCCCATCACTCCCATCATGGTTGGTGAAGCGGCCAAGGCATTTGAATTCTCGCGGCGGCTTTTCGAAGAAGGCGTGCTGGCGGTGGCCTTGGGCTACCCGACCGTCGCGGAAGGCAAGGCGCGCATCCGCACCATTGTAACGGCCACGCACCGCCGCCAGGACTTGGAACGCGCGTTGGAAATTCTGACTCGCGTAGGCCAGAGTCTGGGGATTATCGAATAGCATCCGTGAACCGCAAACTTTCCCGGCCCTCTTTACAAGAGTGGGGCGAAAATCACCCAGTATAAAATCTCAACAGTCAGTGTCCTTCTTGCTCGGTTGATTCCTGCTGGCGTGGCCCGACCTCGACTTAATAAGCTTAAGACTCAATAACTTACGATTTGGAATTTCAAATGCCATACGAGGAAGTAGGGTTCGGAGTTTCGGCTCTTCCGCCCCCGAAACCGACTCTGAATCCACTGGTCCCAATGAGGGGGAAAAACATGAAATTAGGAAAGAGTTGGCTTCTACTTTTCGCAGGCGCGTTCATGGCGTATCCCGCTGTGGCGCAGTCTACGGCAACGTCGCAGACGAAAGCTACCAGTTCGACTTCGGCAGAAGCGAAAGCCGGCAAGGCCGAAGTGAAGGCGAGTTCCAATACGTCGGCGGAAGCATCGGCCAAAGCCGGTGGCGCCCGCGGTCAGGAGAACAAAGAGAAGGGAACGCAGGCAAACGCCAAGGGCAGTGCGAAAGGATCATCGCAAAGCTCTGCCGAGGCCTCCGCAGGAAAAGCGTCGCTCGATCTTTCCCAGGGCACAACGCTTGAGGCCGAACTCACCAAGTCGCTGGATGTGAAAAAGAACAAGGTGGGCGACGAAGTTGCCGCCAAAGTGACCAAAGACGTGAAGTCCGATGGAAAAGTCGTACTACGAAAAGGCTCGAAGCTCATCGGACACATCACAGAAGCGAAAGCGCGCAGCAAGGGCGAATCCGAATCCGCGCTGGGCATCGCCTTTGATCGCGCGGTCATGAAGGATGGCCGCGAAATTCCCGTGAATGTCGCGATTCAGGCTGTGACGGTCTCGGAGGCTGCTGCTGCCCTGGCAGCAAGCAACGATGGAATGATGGGTTCCTCCGGCACCGTTAGCAGCATGTCCGGTTCGGCCGCGGGCTCTGCGCCTCCGGCAAAATCTGGCGGCGGAGTGCTTGGGGGCGTGGGCTCCACGGTGAGCGGCGCCACGAGCACAGTGGGCAGTGTGGCCGGCTCGGCAGGAGGTGCTGTTGCTGGAACCGTGAATTCGACCACGCAAGTAGCGGGCTCAGGGGCAGGCTCAGTTGGCGGCCTGAATGCGCTCGGCAACCTGACTTCTCAGTCCACTGGTGCCATCGGGTTGCAGGGGATGAGGCTGAAAACTGATGCCGTACACGCAACGCAAGGCGCGCTCCTCGTTTCCTCGACCCGAAATGTCCGACTGGACAGCGGGACACGCATGCTCTTGCGAGCCGTCAACTCGGCAGAAGCCAAGCCAAAACAGTAACGACTTCCGGTCCGGCCGCATTGAGTTTTCTCCTTGTTGATGCGGCCGGATTTCCGGACACGTTCATCCACATTTCCTTCGTGCGCCAGTTGTCTGTGCATTCCTACCAGCACTGAGTAATTCCTATCTTTGTTGCAATGGAATGCAAGATTCAACTTACTCATTTAGTGCGAGATAAATCTAGAGTAAATAGGCCTTCCGCTTGCTCGAATTTATTTCGCCACAAAAATTCTGCATTTGGGGGTGGGGGTATGAAAAGAAGTAGATTCCTTCCTGGGATTTTTGTATTCCTCGGGCTCATTGTATTGGCAGCTTGCGGCGGAGGCGGATCGTCTTCCGCGCCACCGCCGCCCCAAGCCAGCACGGCGCCAGTGAGCATGACTGTCCGCGATACGCCGCCAGCCGGGATAACCGTGTTTTCGTTCGAAGTGCTGGTGACGCAGGCGCGGCTGCAACCCGGCAATGTCCCGCTGGTCACCACGCCGATTGAAATTGAAGTAAAGCGACTGGAAGTGGAAGCCGCGTTCCTCAACACGATCAACGTTCCCGCCGGAAACTACACGAGCATTGACGTCACGTTCAGCAATCCCGAGCTAACCTTTCGAAATGACAGCATCGCCGGACTGAACGTGCCATGCACGAGCGGGTCCAGCGCATTGGGATCCATCTGCGAAGTCAAGGTGGCGGTGAGCAATACGATCTCCTACAGCGGTGCGCCGTTCCCGCTGACGGTCGTCGCCAACACGCCGCTCGGTCTGCTGGTGGATGTCAACCTTTCCAGCATCATCACCAATGCGGTGGGCATTGATTTCACCGCCGCCGGCGCGGTGGTGGTAACGCAGCTTCAAGCGGCTGCGGGAACAGGCGAGCTGGAAGAAATTGAAGACCTCGTCGGCACGGTGACTGCCAAGGACACCGCCAACAACCAGTTCACCCTGCAAGTCCTCAAGGGCGACCAGAATCAGACGCTGACCATCAAGGTGGATAACGCCACGGAATTCGACGACTTCAACGACATCGGTTGCGCCACCGACAACTTTGCCTGCGTGGCAGTGGGACAAATCGTCGAAGTGGATCTCCGCCTGATGCCCGGCGGAGTGCTCATGGCCAAGAAAGTTCAAGTGGAGGACAACGACAACGAGGAAGAGCTCGAAGGCATCATCACAAAAATTAACAGCCCCACACAATTCGAAATGGTGTTGGTGGAAGAAGCGGCCAATGTGGCCGGAGTGGACGTGGGGCAGTTGGTGGTCGTCAACCTGCAACTCGGAACGCAATTCAGAATCGACAAAGACAACTTGACGGTGAACAACGCCGATTTCGACGCTGCGTCGGACCTGTTGGTCGGCCAGAGGGTGGAGATCGAGCGCAAGTCCACGCCTGCGGGCACGCCGCCGGCCATGGACACCGACCGCGTGAAGCTGAAGGGCACGCGCCTGACAGCTACGGTGCAATCGGTGGACACGGCCAACAGCCAATTCACTATCGACAACCTGCCAGGGATCTTTACCAGTCAGACTGTCCCTATCACTTCGCTTGTGGTGCAGACGCAGACAGAGACCAAGTTCGAGAAGGTAGCGAACCTGGCGGCGGTCGCGGCCGGGAACACGGTCTCTGTCCGTGCATTGCTCTTCAACGGGCCGGCCGGGCCGTTCATGATCGCGAAAAAGGTGCGCAAGCGGTAAGCTGGAATTCACTTCGAAAAAAACAAAACAAAGGGCCGTCCCGAAAAGTGGGGACGGCCCTTTCATTTCCGAACTGAGAGTGACAGCTAGATGGCTGCGGCTTCCGGGCGTGAGCGCTTTACAATCGCCAGCGTAAACACGCCGAAGCCGTACACGGCCACGAGGAGCCAGGCAAACACGCCCGCGTAGGGCAGCATGGTAGCCACGCGGATTACTAACAGACCTACAGCCAGCCGCCCGACCAGCGCGCCGGTGGTTTCCGCGGGCCCAAGCATTTTCTGTCCGAGAAACGCGCCGGCAAAGACCTGCGCGGCATAAATCATGGTGACCCACGCCAGAATGCTAACGAGACCCAGCGCGAGGCCAACAATCGTGATGCAGGCGATGACAGCAGCCACCGGCGTCACCACCAGAGAGAGCACACCGGCCCCCAGCGACAAGCCGTAACGGTTACCTTCGCTCATGGTATCCCGCAAAAAGCCTGGCATCAGCAACACCACCACGAGCCCCAGCATGAATGCCGCGCCCCAGCGCAGCGTTTGGCGCCAATAGTAGCTGGGACTGGCGTAATTCGGGCGGTGTTTCACGATAGTCACTTCGATGGGGCTGCCCAGTTTGGCCTTGTCGGAGACGCTGGGCTGCTTTTCCCCGGTGAACTTTGTCTTGCCCACAATTTCCGCGGAGGGGCCGATGGTGAGGCGTTCGCCTTTCAGCCATGCGCTGCCGCCGATGAAGCCGTCGAGCCGGTGTTCCGCGCCGAAGCCGATCAAATCGCGGCCTACCCGGCCGTCCAGCGTGCCCATGGCGGTGAAAAACATCAGGCTGCCGCCAATCTCGGACTTGGAGTCCAGCTCAAACGTCTGGCTGAAGGACGAGACGTTTTTTGTCACGCGTCCCGCCAGCGTGGTGAGATTGCTGAAGACGCGCACATTGCCATCCACCTGGCCCTTGATGCGCACAAATTGCGCGAAGCCAATGATGTCGCCGGTCACGTGGCCGTTCATCGTCAGATTCTGGCAGAACACGATCAGATCGCCTTCCACCGTGCCTTCAATCTTCACGCTGCGGCCAGTGGCGATCAGGTCGTTTTTCACCACCTCGCCGGCGTCCACCTGCACGTCCGTTCCCTTGCGGATTTCCGCCGCGGACGCCGCCGGCGGCAGCACCAGCAGGCAAGCCAGCGCGCCCATCACGACGGCGACCGTCGGCGTGCGCCGCCAGCCGCGCCGGAAGAGCGCCACCGCCAGGATGACCAGCGTCACCGCCGCCAACAATTCCGTAAGATTCACCATGGTCTCCCATCCTTTCCAGAACACTCCGCCAAAGAACAGCATGGCTAGAAAACTGTCGCTGCCGAACCCCGCCTGATTCAGTTGCTGCTGCCAGGGGTCCACGAACCAGGTCCACAGCGTGAAGGCGCCGGAGCCCGCAAAGCCCAATGTGGCCAACCACGCCAGCGGCGCGGCTTCGCGTTTTTTTGCTTCGGGCGCGTACTCCAGCAGCCGCGCAGGCACGGACTCTTCCTCTTCCGTCAGCGCGTTGCGCAACAGCCGCGATTCGCTCTCCAGCGCGGCGAGCAACGTGCGGCACTCGCCGCAAGTCTCAATGTGCGCGGAAAGCTCGACGGCGCGCGCGCGGTCGAGCTGGCCGTCGAGATACAGCAGGCAGGTCATTTCATCGAAATGGCTCATACAGCGCCCCTGGCTTCGGCCCTCGTGATTTTTTTTCCGGTCAGAATTTCCCGCAACTGGTGGCGCGCACGGAGCAACACCACGCCCACAAAGGCGCGGCGCACGCCCAGCGCGCCGGCGATTTCGTCGTAGCTCATGTCCGAGTAGTAGCGCAGCACCAGCGCCATGCGCGCCCGCGCCGGCAGCTTGTCGAGCGCGGAACGCACCTGCAGGTTGGTGCTCGCCTCCAGCAACTGGTCGAGCTGGCCCGGGTCGGGGTGCTCGAGCGGCAGAGTCTCCACCTCGCCGGTCTCCAAGTCCTGGCGAATGCGGCGCCGCCGCAGGATGTCCCAGCAATGGTTGGCAGAGACTTTGTAGAGCCAGGCAGTGAAGGGCCGCGTGGCGTCGTACTGATCGAGTTTGTCGCGGACCTTCATGAAGATTTCCGTGGTCGCGTCTTCGGCGTCCTCGCGAGCCGGCAGCGCCCGCCGGCAGAAGCGGAAAATGGCCGGAGCATACTGCTTATACAACTCGCCCCACGCCTCCGCGTTCCCCGAACGGGCCCGGGCTATGGTCTCGGTGAACTCCGCGCCGGGCATCCTGTTCGACCCCTCGCTTCGCCCTCGTCCGTCCATAAGTTTCTACGCCTGGCGGCCCCGGAATCTTTCAACAAATCTTCCGCGGTGGCCACTTCCAAATGACGGGCAAACTCTAGCAAATTCAAGGGGTTTTGTAGTGGAATTTTGGAGGGAATCTGAGCAAAGGGTCCGTCCGGTCCCATCCCGAGGCCTCGGGGCGGGACCGGACGGAACTAAAGCCGCTTAGAAAACTACCTTCATCGCGAGCTGGATACTGCGCGGGCCGCCGCCGCCGAGGATGGGGTTTCCGAGACCGATGTCGGAGGTAGCGGTAATCGGCAGGAAGCCCGAATGGATGCCAGTGGCCGGGTCGAGGAAGTTCGGAGCGGCATCGGCGATGAACGACGGCAGCAGCGGGTTGGCAAAGTTCGGGTGATTGGCGATGTTGTAGAAGTCCACCCGCAGGTTGAGGTGCCAGCGCTCGGTGATGCGCGTGTCCTTGATGATGGCGAAGTCGAGGTTGCGGTAATTCGGGCCCACCAGCGAATTGCGGCCCAGGTTGCCAAAGTGCATGGAGTTCACGCCGGCGGTGAACATGCAATCCTGCGCAAAACCCGAACCCGCCGGATTCAACGTGCAGGGCACTTTGAACGCGGAGAGGTCCAGGAACTGCGCCGGGTTGCTGTGGTTGTAACGCGGTGCGCTGACTACGTCCGGGCGGCCAAAGAACTCTCCGGAGCCGTCGTAGTCGTCCAGGAAGTTGTAGTTCACGTGGAAAGGGTGGCCGCTCATCAGCGTCATCACGCTGGAAATCGCCCAGCCCTCGCCAAACCTTCTGGCCGCCTCCCACTTGGGGAAGGCGTAGTTGAGCGACCACACCACGCGATGGCGCACGTCGAAGTTCGAGTTGCCCTTCTCGCGACGGGCGTTGGTGCTGTCGTTGGGCTGCGCGGCGTTGGGCACGAAGTCCTGGCCGTCGCTGGCGTCATCAATCGAGTGCGACCAGGTCCAGGTAAGCTGTTGCGTCAGCCCATGCCAATTGCGCTGCATGAAGGAGCTCTGCAGGCTGTTGTATTGCGAGGACGACGCGCTTTCCAGTTGGTTGACGTAGAAAGGCTGATTCGGTGCGACTGCGCTCAAAGGTGCTGCAGAGTCAAACGGCCGCGGAACGCAGCAGCCGTTGGTGGCGTAATCGTAGGCGCGAATGGCGGCCTCGCCGGGCTGGTTGATGTCGCGAATGCGGAACAGTTTTCTTCCTTGCGAGCCGACGTAGCCTACTTGCACCACGCCGAACCTGCCGAGTTCGTGCTGCACATTCAGGTTGTAGTTGTACACATAAGGCGTGCGGATGTTGTTCACCGTGAAAACGTCGGTGGTGTCTCCTGACCCCGGGCCGGTAGTGGTCGGGTCGAACACCGGAGCGTTGTTCACGAATGGCCCCACTGGCGAGAGCGACAGAAAGACCGGGCTTTGCCCCACGGGGTTATAGGCCACACCCGGGCAATTGAAACAGTTGAATGGAATCTGTCCGGTGAAAAAGTCCTGCGAGAAAATATCGTAGAACAGGCCGATGCCGGCGCGGATGACCGTCTTGCCTCTGCCGCCGATATCCCACGCCAGGCTCATGCGCGGGCCGAAATTGTTGAAGTCCTTGTCATAGAGCTTATCTTTGAGAACCAGCCCCACGGCCGGGTCATAAACGCTGAAGCGGCCTTTCTCTTCGTGGATCACGCCGAAATAATCCCAGCGCAAGCCGAAATTGAAGGTCACATCGCGGCGCAGCCGCCAGCTATCCTGCAGGTACACCGCGTGCGAGTTCTGCCAGGAATTGCGGTTCGTGTCGCCCGTGGCGATGCGTCCGCCCGAGGGCTGCCCGGCAAGGAAGTCCACCAGGCCCGGCACCGGTGAAGCGGCGCCCGCGGCCACCGAGCCGTCGAAGCTCAGCACGCCGCGGAAATTGGCGCCGTAAAACCCATCGACCTCCGTGCGCCGGAATTCGTACCCGAATTTCCAATCGTGGCTTCCGGCTTTCCAGGAGAATCCGTCGATCGCATGGATGTTGTTGGCAACGCGGCCGCGCGGGTTGGAGAAGGGCGAGGAGCCCAGCGCGGCAAAGCCGCTGACGCGAATGGTGGGCAAGCCGAAATCGTGCGGGTTGGTAACGCCGTTGTTCATGTTGATCGTGGAGTTTGGGTTACCGAAGACCTCGCGGTCCGCGGCGAGGAAGTCCTGCTTGTAGCGGTTCCAGCCAAAGCGCAGCTCGTTCGTTTTGGTGGAAGAAAAGACGTGCACGTAGCTGATGGCAACCATCTGCGCGTTAATCGGAGAAAACGTGTTGGTGCCCGGCAGGTTGTTGCCGCCGGAAAGGCCCAGCGGAAAACTCTGGTCGCTGCGGCCGAAAAAATAGCGGCCGGTGAGCTGATTGAGGTCGTCCCAGTTGTGGTCCAGCTTGAAGATGAACGCATCCGCGCGGTTGAACGCGGGCGCGCTGGAGACGGCCGTCGTAGGCCAGACATTTTGCCCGCCGTAGCATTTCCCGTTGGTGCCGCAGAAGTTGAAGAGGTTCAGGATCACCGGGTTGACGACGCCGGCCGCCTGGCCTGCGAGGCAAGCGACAATCGTAGATGCGCACACCGTGGGGTTGCCGCCGGCCAGCCCGCCCTGCGCGGGATCCACCGCCGCGGCAAAGTCCGCCAGTGACGGCACCGTATTCACCGAGGTGACGCCGACATCTTCGCGCTGCCCTTCGTAGGCGATGTACCAGAAAGTTCTGTCGCGCTCCAGCGGGCCGCCGGCGGAAAAGCCGTACTGGTGGTTGCGGAATTCGTCCTTGGGATTGCCCTTGGTGTTGAAAAAGTTGCGCGCATTCAGCGTGTCATCCCGGAAGAACCACAAGGCGCTGCCGTGGATGGTGTTCGTGCCGCTTTTGGTGACGATGTTCACCACCGAGCCGGCATTGCGGCCGTATTCCGGTTCGAAGTTGGAAAGCACTTTTAATTCGGCGACGGCCTCGATGGGCAGCACCGTGCCCGGCGTGCCGAACACGCCGCCCTGGTTGATGGCCGGCAGGTTGCGGAAGCCGTCGTTCATGTCCGTGCCGTCGAGGAGGAAATTATTGGAGCGGCCGCGGTTGCCGTTGACGCTGAAGAGGCCAAAGGAGCCCGGCGAATCGCCGCCGCCATTGGGCTCGCCCGCCGCGCCGGGCACCATGATGAGCAGCTTGGTGTAGTCGCGGCCGTTCACCGGCAGGTCAAGAATCATCTTGGCTTCGAACGCGCCGCCGAGGATGTTGGAAGTGGTTTGCACCACGGCCAGATCTTCACCGGATACTTCCACGCGAGTAGTGACCTCGCCCGCCTTCAGCGTGGCATCTACGCGTTTCTCGCCGGCCACCTCCACGCGCACGCCGGAGGTCACCACCGCCTGGAAGCCAGCTTTTTCTATGGTGACCGTATAAGTGCCGATGGGAAGCTCGGGCACGGAAAAGCTGCCATCGTCCGCGGTCTGCGTTTCGCGGACCAGGCCCGTATCCGCATTGCGCACCTTGACCTTCGCATCCGGCACCACCGCGCCGGACTGGTCGGTTACGGTTCCCAGAATTGTTCCGCGAAACGTCTGTGCCGAAGCCGCCGGCGTCAGCAGCAGCGCCAGCAGCGCCACACCTGCCAGCGCTGCGCCCACAAACACACCCCAAGCTTTTCGGTTCATTTCTCTCTCCTGATTAGCATTACGGTCGATTGGCGAGGCAAACGCACAGCAATAGGATTCTGCTGCGCGTCTTCCCCCCGAAACGCAAAACCCCATCCTGCACCCCAAAACGATGAATTATCTATAGTCCACTCTGCCGACGACGTCAATAGAACGCCGTGGAAGTCTCTCCCGGCAGCGCGAAGTCCTGCCAGCCGGGCGCTGTTCACCGCGGCGGCGATTTCTACGGTAAACTGGCTTGTTTGCACGCATCGCAAAGGGGACGCATGGGAGTGAACGCCGCACCTGGATTGCCGTCGGTGGTCATTGTGGGCCGCCCCAACGTGGGCAAGTCCACGCTGTTCAACCGCCTGACGGCCAGCCGCCGCTCCATCGTCACCGACGAGCCGGGCATCACCCGCGACCGCATCTACGGCACCGCCACCTGGCAGGGCCGTCCCTTTGAAGTGGTGGACACCGGGGGCATCGTCCCCGACGACAAAGCCACCATCCCCAAAGAAATTCTGCGACAGGCGCGAGTGGCCATCGAGTTGGCTGCCGTGCTGGTGCTCGTGGTGGATTCGCGCGCGGGAGTGACGCCGCTCGATCAGGAACTCGCACAACTCCTCCGCCGCACCGGCAAGCGCCTGCTGATCGCTGTGAACAAAGTGGATTCGCAAGCGCAGACTTCCGCCTCGCATGTCTTCTATGAATTGGCGCAGGATATTTTCCCGATTGCCGCTGAGCACGGCACCGGCGTGGACGACCTACTCGATGCCATCACTCGCGATTTTCCCGAAGCGCCGGACGAGGAGGAAGTCGAGGCGCTGAATATCGCCATTATCGGGCGGCCCAACGTGGGGAAATCGACGCTGTTGAACCGCATGGTCGGCGAAGAGCGCGCCATCGTCTCCGCCGAGCCGGGCACCACGCGCGACGCCGTGGATACCCTGGTCCGCTACAACGACCGGGACTACCGCTTCGTGGATACCGCCGGCATCCGCCGCAAGGGAAAGACCAAGCTGGTCGCCGAAAAATTAAGCGTGGTGATGGCGCGAAAAAATTTGGAACGCGCGGACATTGCGCTGATGGTAGTGGACGCGGCGCAGGGCGTCACTTCCAACGATGCCACCATCGCCAGCTATGCCGAGCAGTCCGGCCGCTCTGTCATCGTGGTCATGAACAAGTGGGACCTCGCGCAAACTGCCATGGGGAAGAGCGACGCGCGGGAACAGAAAGGCCCCAAGAAGAAAACAGGACCGCAGAAGCTGCTCGAAGACTACCAGAAGATGGTCCGCTACAAACTGAAATTCCTCGATTACGCACCGGTGATTTTTCTTTCCGCGCTCACCGGCGAACGCACCGGAAAACTCTTCTCGCTGATTGACCAGGTGGCCGCGGCGCGCCTGCGGCGGGTCACTACCGGGGAAATGAACCGCTGGCTCGACAAAGTGGACCTCGCCCGCGGCACTTCACCCGCCGGCCGCGAGATGAAAATTTTCTACATCACCCAGGCGGGTACCGCGCCGCCCACGTTTGTGCTGTTCACTAACCAGGCCAAGCCCATGCACTTCAGCTATCAGCGCTTCCTCGAAAACCAGCTCCGCGCGGCGTTCGATTTCACCGGCACGCCCCTCAAGTTCAAAATTCGCCTCAAGAAGAGGTAAACATTTGGACGACGCCATCTGCATTCCCCTCGCCCTTCGTCTATAATCAGGCTTGCACCTCAATTCGCCGGAGTGCGCAAGTGGCTTCCATTGCCCACATTTCGATTGACCGCCAGAAACTCGCCGAGTTTTGCCGGCGGCATCATGTGCGCAGACTGTCCCTGTTCGGCTCGGTTTTGCGCGGCGATTTCACGCCCGAGAGCGATGTAGATGTGCTCGTTGAGTTCGAGCCGGAGTTTGTTCCAGGACTGGCCTTCTTTGCGATCGAGCGGGAATTGAGCGAGCTTCTCGGACAGAAGGTGGATCTGCATACGCCGCAGTTTCTCAGCCCTCATTTCCGCGCCCAGGTCGAGCGCATGGCCGAGGTCCAGTATGTCGCTCCATGAAAGTGCCCACAGGTTGCGCCATATGCTGGAGCACGCTCGGGAAGCCGTGGAAATGACGAGGGGCAAAACGCGCCAGGATCTAGATCGCGACCGCAAGCTGAATCTTGCGCTTGTGCGCCTGCTCGAAATTGTGGGCGAAGCCGCCGCGCGCACGCCAAAAGAGGAATGCGCTCGCTATCCATCTGTTCCATGGAACGAAATCATCAGCCTTCGCAATCGCCTCATCCATGGCTACGATAGCGTGGACTTCGACATTCTCTGGCACATCGTAACTCGCGATCTGCCGCCGCTCATCTCAGAATTGGAAAGGGTCGTTGGCTCGAGTCCGTCCAGCTAACCGCCGCCCAAATGGCTTGCGGTCCGACCATCTTACCTCCCTACTTCCTCACTTCGTTGCTTTCTTGACACTCCGCGAAAACGGCATACGATAATTGTGCGCATGGCGGACCAGAGCCAAAACGTCGAACTCCCGCAGAAGAATCTCTTCCGCATCGGCGAAGTGAGCCGCCTCACCGCCACGAAGGCATTTGTTTTGCGCTACTGGGAGACGGAGTTTCCCATGCTCCAGCCGGTGAAGGCGCCCAGCGGACACCGCCTCTACCGCCGCGAGGACATCGAGACCGTACTGGAGATCAAGCGGTTGCTCTACGAGGAAGGTTTCACGATCGCCGGCGCGCGCAAACATCTCGCGGACGGCGGGCAGGGCGGCAATGGACATGCTGCCGCGAGCGCACCGGAGACGCTGGCGCCTGCGCCGCGCGGCTCCACGGCGCATCGTAAGCGGTTGCTCGAGCTGCGCGACGAGCTTGTAGCAATCTTGACGCTCCTTAAAAGAGCGTAAGGCGCGACAGCAGCGGGAAGCGCAAGCCCGGTGTCCCGCTGGTGTCCCATGCTGAAGAAGTACGGTAAGTTTTACGCCGACTGGGACGACGCCCGAGGGCGTCGCCGCCGCAAAGCCTTCACCACCAAAAAAGCCGCGCTGCGATTCCAGACCAAGCAGCGCAACGAGAGCGCCGCAAAAAAAGCCCAGGGCAAGGGACCGCGCGCGAAATCCTCGAAGCCCTCGCCGAAGCGACACCGCGCAAATACCACGCGGCGTACGTCGCCCGCGAACTCGCCCAGATCGTCGGCCAAGTCCGCGCCGACGAACTGACACCGCTGCACCTCGCCGCAATTGTGGCCCGGTGGCAGCGCGACTTCACCCGCAACACCGCCTACTCGCGGCGCAGCGCCCTCAAAAAGGTGCTGCGCTGGTACGAGCACACCACCGGCCTGCGCGGCCTGGTCGAAGCCGTGCCCCGCGTCAAAGGCCCCACGCAGCGCCACGTGGTGGCCCGGCCCGACGAGCTCGACGCCCTGCACCGCGTAGCCGGCCCGTTCGAGCGGATCTGGCTCCGCATCAGCGTAGCCCTCGCCCTCCGGCAGTCCGACGTCCGCCGCCTCAGCGCCGAGCACTACGACGCCGAGAGCAAGACGGTGTCCCTGATTCAAACCAAAACCGGAGAGCCGATAAAGCTCCCCGTACCCGACGACCTCGCCGCCATCTTCGAAGCCGCACCCGACTTCGGAGATCCCGCGATGCCCTTCCTGCAACGCTACAACCGCACCCGGCCAGTGACACCGTCCGCAATCAGTTGCCGCTGGTCCCGCATGAAGCGCCTCGCCGGAGTGCGCCCGGAAGTGACACCGCACGACCTCCGGCGCACCACCGCCACCGCAACCTACGAAGTCAGCAATCACGACCTCCGCGTGGTGCAGCAACTTCTCGGCCACCAATCCATGCGCCCCACGGTGGCCTACCTCGCGCAGCACGACCCCGCCGCACTGCGCCCACTCCTCGCCCAACTCTGGAAACCAGTCACGGAGGTCGAACAATGACCGACACCGTACGAGGAAGAACACGCTCCCGCTGCCGATGCGGCCACTACGACAGCGAACACGGCCCCAGCCCCAAGCTGACCCACATTCGCGCCTTCGAGTGCCGCCTCTGCGATTGCGCGGGATTCCACACAACCCACTACAAAAAACACATCTCAGCGCTGCGCAACGCGGCCGCGTCCCTTCGCGGAAAACCGCTCCAGACGCGGCTATTCAGCGAGGACACCGCGCAGGAACCCGAAAACTCCGGGGACCCTGCGCGGCCACTCGCCGCCCAACGAAAGGAGCACACCCCATGCCCGAGCCAACGGCACGCGGCCGCCTCGCTGCGCGGCAAGCCGCTCCAGCAGCGGCTATTTCCAATCTCACCCAACGACCAGCAGCAAAACTCCGGGGACCCTGCCGACAGGGTCGCCGCCCAACGAAAGGAGCACACCCCATGCCCGAGCCAACGGGACAAAAAAAGATGACCCTCCGGACCTTCGCCTTCACCGTCTTTGAAGACGACCAAGGCACTCGAACCCGCTGCTGCTTCTGCGGCGGAGTCCTGCACACCACGCAGGACGCGTTCGAGCGCCGCCACCTCATCGAATTCACCGAAAACCTGAACACCCACGTCTGCTTTCAACGCGACGCCCTCGTACGGTGTCCTTCGGTGAAATCATGAACGACCCCATCCTCCGCGCCCTCGTACAGGACGCGGGCAAAATCATCCTCGTGCTGACGGCGCTGTTCGTCTGCATGCAACTCCACCAGTGGTGGAAGAACCGCAACCACTGACACCGCCACCGCTCGGACACGCACCACTCGCCCCGCCGCGCATCCCTCATCGGATGCGCGGCGGTGTCAGTGCCCGGCTCGGACGCGCCGCAAAACAGTGCCGTTGCAGACGGGGCGCGCAACTTCCGCGCGCCAGGCGTACGCTGGCTCTCTATCGGTGCTCGGTCGCGGCAGGTCGGTGGCCATCAGCGCCGCGCGTCGCGCAGTTTCAGCGCGCCGCTTGCATGGCCACCGCCCTGCGCTCCCTCGGTCGTGCGCGGCGCTCGGTGTCCTCGCCTTCGGCTGCGGGCACCTCGCGTTTGTTCGGGCCAGCCCGCTCGGGCGCGCAGGTATCCGCGTCTCATCATTGAGTGCGCGCCCTCGCTGTCCCTCACAAATTCCCGCGCCCCACCTCCCGCCAGCAATTCTCGGCCACCGTTCGTGGTGGCTCGTTCGTTCGCGGAACTCGCTCACTCTCTCGCATCATTCCAGGTGGCCTCGCGTCGCGGCAGGCGCGCAGCTGCTTCCGCCTCGCATTCGCGCAGGGCGGCTCAGGCCGGGCCTTCGCCATGCGCTGCTCGGCGGGTGGTGGAATGCGCTTCGCCTCCGCTGGCCGCTCGGCTCAGCGCGTCATTTCGTCAGCAGCGCGCTGGCTGCTCGCGCCGCGCCGCCATTGCTGGCGGTGCGGTTCTGGCCGGGGGCGGTTGCCCCCGGACCCCCACGCGTTCAACCAGCGTCTAACCGATGGACACCGTCCCCGCGGCCGCAGCGTGTGAACACATCATCTGGTAGGAACGGACTCGCCGACCACCACCTGTGGTACAGTTCGGCCATGGGCGCTCAGAGGAGACGGGGCCGCAGAGCGACAAGCCGGGCTGGTGCTATCCGGACAAGGCGCGGTGTCCACCGCAAGCAGGCAGCGGTCAAAACACCGGAGCAAAGCGGCCCCGACTCCGTGGACACCGCCGCCCTCGAATACGCGCGCGCGCTGCCCGGCATGCTGCGCCGCGCCATGAAGCGCGCCGCGCGCGGCAAACCCTCGCCGCTGCTGCGCAGCGCGCCGCGCCTGATCCGCGAGTGCGCCGCGCTGCTGGAAATGCAGGAGGACAAACGCGCCAGAAAACCACGGCCCCTCGCCGGACTCGAAGACCTCGGACCGCTCAGCGACTTCGAGCGCACCATTTGCCGCGACACCATCGGACTCATCCGGCAAAGCCGCGAAGGAAAGCTCGAACACCCACCAACCGCCGAACCTGCACCCATGCTGGAGCGCGAAGCGACCGAGGAACCCCCTGCCTGCCCCGCGCCGCAGCGCCCGCAGCCCTACACCGGCCCCGACCGCCGCGTGAGGCACATTCCCTCCACCGTGTTCCTCGGCGACCAAGAGCGCCGCAGGCGGCAGGAGCGCGCCACCGTCAAGCTCATCGACGGCCAGCGCGTCGTCTACATCGGCGAACCGCCCACCGACTGACCCCACGGACACCGCCCCGCAACGGTGTCACGATTCCGCTTGACACCGTCGCCCCGCGAGAGCAGACTACGCCACCAGTGACACCGGAAACCCGACCGACCGCAAGCTGTAGCGCACATCCTCAATCTTGACGCTCCTCAAACGCGGGTGATACTCTGCTAATTGGAGTCGATAAGGAACACAGCAGCGGTCGGGACGTAGCGCAGCCTGGTAGCGCGCACGCTTGGGGTGCGTGAGGTCGCTGGTTCAAATCCAGTCGTCCCGACCATTCTTTTCTTTTGGCGGCCGAAGAATCCCTCTGGATAATCGCTCTCCAGAAAAACCGAAGCGAGATTCATCGCTCCGCTTCCCTCGGCTTCACTCGGGACAGGCAGGATGACACACGAAATTGGACATGCCACACATTCTGGTCACTAACGACGACGGCATTCACGCCGAGGGCCTGCGCGCGCTCGTCGCCGCGCTGGACGGCCTGGGCACCGTCAGCGTGGTGGCGCCGGCCGAAGAGCGCAGCGGGCACGCGCAGTCCATCACGCTGAAGCGGCCCATCGGCGTGGAGCAAATCGCCGAGCGCGAGTGGGCCATTGACGGCACGCCCACCGACGCGATGATCATTGCGCTGAACAAACTTTTTCCGACGCCGCCCGACCTAGTGCTTTCCGGCATCAACGCCGGCGGCAACATGGGCGAAAATATCTATTACTCCGGCACGGTAGGCGCGGCCATGGAAGGCGTAATCCACCACATTCCCACCGCGGCCCTCAGCGTAGCGCATAAAGGCAAGGGCTTCCAATTCGCCGAGGCGGCGAAGTTTTCACGGACGCTGGCGGAACTGATGCTGAAGGAAGGAATGCCGCGGGGCGTGCTGCTCAACGTCAACGTGCCGAGTCAATGGAACGGCGGCGTGCGCTTTACCCGCCAGTCCAAAAAAATCACGCGCAACGTTTTGAAAGAAGACATCGACCCGGGCGGCCACCTGCACTACTGGCTGCACGAGCAGATTCAAAAGGACGGGGTGGAAGCGGACACCGACTACGAAGCCGTTTTTTCAGGAAATATTTCCATCACGCCGCTGGAGCTCGACCGCACGCACGAAACTTCGCTCAACCATCTTTCCCATTGGGCGCGCGTTCTCGAAAACAAATAATCAGGGCACACTTGGAAAGTGAAGGGGCACGGCAGGACGTGCCCCCGGGAACTACGGTTGCGCCACCGGCGTCTTTCTACGGCTCGTCCTCATCTGCTGCAGCCGCCTTCGCGGCCGCGGCACGAAATGCGCCCACCAGCGGAATGTTTTCCTTCCGCATCATGTCGTTGAACGCGACGACGTCCTTTTCCTTAATGTCTTTCCATTTGGCCATCTCGCGCTGGGCCCACGCGCGCACCTCCTCGTAATACTCATAGGACTGTTTGGTGGGCGCGGTGTCGGCGCTGTCCACTACGTTGTCCAGCCACGCAATCTTGCTGGAAAGCATGGTCGGGTAGTTGCACATGTCCTGGCCGGTCTTGGCCTTCACCTCGATAAACTGCTCTTCGGCGGCCAGCATTTTTTTGTCGATGGCATCCGCGGAGGCGGCAATCTCTTTTCCTTTTGCGTGTTTCGACAAGCGCTTCTTCAGGAGCTGAAATTGCTCGCGCACGCTGCGGATTTCTGTGACTTCGGCATGAACTTCGCCGAGCAGGTCGCGAATCTTCGAGTTGAAATCGAACTGCTTCTGCAGGTCGGCCTGCGACACCTTCACGCGCGGGTCGAGCATCACGTCGAAAGGCACCGTGTAGCTCTTCCCCGCCACGTTGAGGCGCGCGGTGTATTTGCCGGGCATGGCAATCGGCCCGCGCGGTGCGCCCATGTCCCAGATGACCGTGGAGACGAAGTCCGGCATCTCGTAGCGGAAGTTCCAAGCGAACCCGTGCATGCCGGCGGCGGTCGGCAGCAGCGTCGGAGGCCCGCCACCGCGCCGCCCGCCGGGCGGCTGTTGAGTCTGCTCCTCGCCCGGTTTTGGTTTGCTGGAATACTTACGCACCTCCTTGCCCGCCGCGTCGAGAATCTCCAGCGTGATTTCTTCCTTCTGCTCCGCCTTCAAGTAGTAGTAAAACTGCGCGCCGGCCGGCGGGTTTGCTCCGGTGAACGCGCCGCCGCGGCCGCCTCCTCCGCGGACCCGCAGGGCGGGGCCCGGCGTGTAGAAGTGGACGTCGGATTTGGCGATCTCATCGCTGAGCTGCCGCAACGGGGATAGGTCGTCCAGAATCCAGAACGAGCGGCCGTGCGTGGCCACCGCCAGGTCGTCGTCCTTCACAATCAAGTCGCGGATGGAAGAGACCGGCAGGTTCAGTTGCAGCGACTGCCAGTTGGCGCCGTCGTCGAATGAAACCCACACGCCCGTTTCCGTTCCTGCGTAGAGCAGGCCCTTGCGTTTGGGGTCTTCGCGCACGGCGCGCACGAAGGCGGTTTCGGAAATGCCGGTGCCAATCTGATTCCACGTCTTGCCGAAGTCACTGGTCTTCCACACGTAGGGTTTGAAATCGTCGAACTCGTGGCGGTCCAGCGCCACGTACAGCGTACCGGCGTCGTGCGGCGAAGCATCCAACTGGCTCACGCGGCCCTCGGGCATCTCTTTCGGCGTGACGTTGCTCCACGTCTTGCCGTAATCGCGCGAGACGTGAATCAGCCCGTCATCCGCCCCGGTCCACAGCACATTCTTGTCCAGCGGCGATTCCGCAAAGCTGAAAATCAGGTTGTAATACTCCATGCTGATGTTTTCGCCGGTGATGGGCCCGCCGGAGCGCTGCTGCTTGGACTTGTCGTTGCGCGTGAGGTCCCGCGAAATCTCCTCCCAACTCATGCCCCCGTTGGTGGTGCGAAAGACGACATTGCCCGTGTAATAGACCACGTTGGAATCGAAGCGGGAGACGTGGATGGGCATGGTCCATTGGAAGCGGTATTTGAGCGGCGCGGCGCCCCAGCCGTCGGTGTTATCCGGCCAGACGGTGATGTTCTGCTCCTGGCCCGTCCGCCGGTCGAAGCGCGTGAGGATGCCGAAATACTCGCCGGCGTATACGATGTCCGGATTCTTGGGGTCCACGCTGATGTAGCCCGCTTCGCCGCCGCCCACCGGGCCCCAGTCCCACGGGCCGATGGATCCGCGATCGCTGCGCGTGCGGATGCACACGCTGGAATTGTCCTGCTGCGAGCCGCAGATGCGGTACGGCCAATCGTTGTCCGCGGTGATGTGGTAAAACTGCGCGGTGGGCAGCGTGTCCTCGCGCGTCCACGACTGCCCGCCGTCGATGGTCACGGTGGCGCCGCCATCGTTGGAGTTCACCATGCGCTTGTTGTTGTTCGGATCAATCCACAAGTCGTGCTGGTCGCCGTGGGGAATGCCTCCCACGGGAGCAAAGGTCTTTCCTCCATCGGTGGACTTGAACAATCCGGTGTTCAGCACATAGACGGTGTTTACTTCTTGCGGGTCGGCCGCCGTGTGCGTGTAATACCACGGACGATGGCGCAGGCGATGGTCGTCGGTGGGGTGCGTCCAGCTATTGCCGCCGTCGCTGGAAACGTACACGCCGCCCTTTTCCTCCAGCGCTTCGAGGATCACGTACACGCGGTTCGAATCCGCCTTGCTTACGTCCACGCCGATTTTTCCGACGATCCCTTCCGGCCAGCCGCGCCCTTTGATCTGTTGCCAAGTCGTGCCGCCGTCCGTGGATTTGTACAGTCCGCTGTTGGGGCCGCCGCTGTTCATGCCCCACGGCGTGCGCCAGCCTTCCCACATCGCGGCAAAAAGGATCAGGGGATTGTTGGGATCCATGGCCACGTCAATTGCGCCGGTCTTGTCGTCTTTGTAGAGCACTTTTTCCCAGGTCTTGCCGCCGTCCATGGAGCGGAAAACGCCGCGCTCCGGATTCGGCCCCCAGATGTGGCCCAGCGCGGCCACGTACACAATGTCCGCGTTCTTGGGATGCACCACGATCTTGCTGACGGCTTGCGACTCGCGCAGCCCGATGTTCTTCCAGGTTTTTCCCGCGTCGTTGGAGCGATACACGCCGTCACCGGGGGAAACGTTGCTGCGGATGCAGGTCTCTCCCGTGCCCACATACACCACGTTGGGGTCGGAATCGGCCACGGCGATGCTGCCGATGGAACTCACGGTCCACTTATCGGTCAGCGGCGTCCAGGTATTGCCGCTGTTGGTGGACTTCCATACGCCGCCGCCGGTGGCTCCCATGTAATACGTATGCGGATCGCTGACTACGCCCGCCGCCGCGATGGAACGCCCGCCACGGAAGGGCCCGATCAGCCGCCATTGTTTTGCTTTAAAAAGGGCCGGATCATATTTGGGCTTGACGCGCTCTTGCGATTCCGCAGGCAGCGCACCGAAAAGTATTACCATGCTCGCCAGGAACAATCCCGCTTGTCGCCACCATCCGCTTCTGTTTTTCATGATTGCACCTCTCCGGAGGTCTTCGACCACCACTTGCGCGCGTATCCTACTTTTTGGCGTGAAGAAGTGGAAGAGTTTTCTTGCAGTGGCACAGGCTATCAGCCTGTGCTCTTTCTTGCGGGATGTAGCACAGGCTCCCGAGGCCCCGGGATAGCCCGTGCTACCGAAATTCAGAATGGCCAGGCGTGCGGCAGCAGTGCGCGCCACACTAGCACGACGCCGAGCACTCCGCTGCTCGCTCCGGCCACCAAGCGCATGGCGTTGAGCCACTGCAAGCGGCGCGCCTCGTGCGCTGCAGGCAGGGCCAGCGCGCCGCCCAGCACCAGGCCAAACGCTGCCATGCCCGCCAGTGCGCCCATCCCAAACACAATCAAATAAAGAATGCCCAACGTGCGCGTGGGAATCGACGTCAGCACCAGCAGCGCGAGCCCCGCCGTCCCCGCCAGGCCGTGGGCCATGCCGAGGAAAAGCGGTGCGCGGTGCCGTTGAATTGGCGGCGAATGACTGCTGTGTTCGTGACTCGGCTGGCCTGCCGTGTGGAAGTGCAAGTGAGCATGCGCGCCCTCACCGTGCTGATGCTGGTGAAAGTGGAAGCGCCCGGTAAAGCATTTGAAAATTGTGCTGACGCCCAGGCCGATCAGCACCAGCGCCACCAACAACTCCAGCGCCCACTCCACGAGCGGCGGAATCTTCAGGCGCAGCATAACGAGCACGCTGCCAATCAGAAAAATCGTCAGCAGGTGCCCCGCACCCCAGAACGCACCGATTTTCGCGCCATGCCGCGCCCCGCCGGCATTGCTTACCAGCGTGCTGACCGCGACGATGTGGTCCGCGTCGGTAGCATGGCGCAAGCCCAGCGCGAAGCCCAAAGCCAGGGTGATGATGGCGGAGGTGTCCATGCGGAAGATGTGCCGGCCACAGTATAACGGAATGCGCGAGCCGTGCGTCAGCTCTCCGGGGATAATTTTACGGCATCATCGCGGACGCGGCGGAGATCGAGCTTGCCGGTGCCGAGGTAGGGCAGCGTCTCCACGCGGAAAAACTGGTTGGCGCGCGGCACCCACAGGTTGGGCAAGTCCGAATTCGAGAGCCGTTCAATAATTTCTTTGATTTGGTCTTCCGGCAGGGTGTGCAGCACCACCAGCCGCTCGCCCTTTTTTGCGTCGGGCACGCCGGTGACGACGAAGGTCTGCTCAGTCGCGCCGGCCAGCTCGTGCAGTTTCTCTTCCACTTTCAGGTGCGGCACCATTTCCCCGCCGATTTTGCTGAACCGCGAAAGCCGGTCGGTGATGGTGAGGAAGCCGTCCTCATCCATCGCGGCGATGTCGCCGGTGACGTACCAGCCGTCGCGCAGCGCGTCCTCGGTTTTGTCTGCGCGGCCCAGGTAGCCCTGCATCACGTTGGGCCCGCGAACCAGCAGCAGACCCGGCGTGCCGAGCGGCACAGGCTGCATGGTGTCGGGGTCCACGATGCGCACGCTGACGCCGGGCAGCGGATGTCCGATGCGGCCGCGCTTGGCGCCCACCTGGCGGAAACCCGGCGCGCGGAAGTCGCGCGTATTAACCGCCACCACCGGCGCGCATTCCGTGCATCCGTAGCCTTCGAGCGGCCTCACGCCGAAGCGATCCTCAAACGCTTCCGCTATGCGCTGCGAAAGTTTTTCCGCGCCGACGATCACCGTCTCCAGGCTGCCGAAATCTTCCGGCGGAACGCGGCGGATGTAGGCTTGCAAAAATGTGGGCGTAGCCAGCAGATAGTTGACGCGATATTCGCGCACCATCGTGCCGATGGCCTGCGCATCCAGCGGATTCGGGTAGTACACCACGCTGGCGCTGAGCGCCGCGGGCAGCCAGATGGTCACCGTGTACCCGAAGGAATGGAAAAAGGGCAGCATGCCGAGGATGCGATCGGTGTGGCGGAAGCCCAGCGCCTGGGTCACCTGCTCGACGTTGGCCATCACGTTGTAGTGCGTGAGCATCACGCCCTTGGGCTCGCCGGTGCTCCCGCTCGAAAAAATGACCGTGGCCAAGTCGTCCAGCTTCACTTTTTTTTCACGGCCCAGCGATTTTTCCAGCATGCCCGCGGGGAAAGTAAGACTCATCGCCAGCGCGGCCAGTTTTTCCAGAACACGCGGCTTGTCGGCCAACTCTTCCAGCAGGATGGTGCGGCCGGGCACTTGCAACTTGACGCGTTCGAGGAAGGCTTTCGATGTGACTACCGTTTCGATTCCGCACTGTTGCGCGCAGCCGGCGAGTACGTCGTCCGATGAGGTGTAGTTCAGGTTGACGGGAATTTTTCCGCACAGCAGCGCCGCGAAATTCGCCAGGGCTCCGGCTACCGAAGGCGGCAGCAGCAGCCCGACCATCTTTTGCCCGCGCCATTCCTTGCGCAAGCGGCGCGCGAGAAAAATTGTTTTCACCAGGGCCGTGCCGAAGCGCAGCTTGGGCACGCGCGGGTCGGCCATAGCAAAACGGAACGGGTGCCAGCGCGCATTGCGCAGCCAGGCGCGGTGCAGCGTCTTCAGCCGCTTTCGCTTGTGGCGGAACGACTCGCTGGCCAGCTCCTGCACGGCCTGGCGCACTTCCATGGCCGTGGAGGTGGCGGGCAGCGGCTTGCCGAAGCTCACGGTGGTGGGGTAGGGCAGCGCGCGCGGAATTTTCCAGAGGAAGCGCCGGCTCTCAAAGCTGAAAATGCTGCCCCAGACGCCGTCCAGGTGGACGGGAATAATCGGCGCGTCCACGTCCTTCATGATGCGTTCGAATCCCCGGCGGAAGGGAAGCATTTGTCCGATGCGCGTGATCTGGCCTTCCGCGAAAATGCAAACCACTTCGCCGTTTTGGATGGCTTCGCTCGCCGTGCGCAGCGAATGAATCATTTCCCGCGGCCGCAGCAGGGAAGAAATCGGAATGGCCTGCATGATGCGCGCGAAGGGCCAGACCAGCGGATGATCGTAGATGCCCTTGAACATGATGAAGCGGATGAAGCGGTCGGTGGAGGCGGTGAGCAGCGCTGCGTCCACGAAGGAAAGGTGATTGGACACAAAAAGTGCGCCGCCTTTTTCGGGGATGTTGTCGCGGCCCTCCACGCGGATGCGGTACACCGACTTGGTCATGAAGAGCAGCGCCAACCGCACCAGCGCTTCCGGCAGCAGCCAGAGCACGTACACCGTAGCGACAAAGGTAACGCCGGCGCTCACCAGGAAAATCTGCCCGGGAGAGAAATGCAGCAGGGCCTTCAGCGCATAGAAAATGCCCGTGGCCAGAAAAATTCCCACGAACGAAAGCAGATTGGACGCGGCGATCACGCCGCCTTTGCGGGATTCATCCGGCCGGTGCTGGATCAGCGCGTTCACCGGTACCGCGAAAAACCCCGCGAAGAAACCGAGCAGGCCCAGATCCGCCAGAACGGTTCCGTAGGAGAGATGCGGCTTACCCAGCACGGCGCACAACACGCTGATGCCGATAGCGCCGCAAGGAATCAAGCCGAGTTCGATTTTGTTCGCGGAAAGGTAGCCGGCGGCGAAGCTGCCCAGGCCGATGCCGATGGCCACGCTGGCCTGGAGATAGCTGATTTGCGACGCGTCCGCACTCAGAGTTTCTTTTCCGTAGACCAGAATATTCAGCAGCAGCAATGCGCCGAGCGCCCAGAAGTAGGTGTTGCCCAGCACCGAGAGCCACAGCACGCGATCGCGACGGACGTCGCGCATCTTCTCGAAGAAATCGGCAACGAAATTGATGCGCAGCCTTTTGGCAGGATCCGCGGCGGGCACGCGGGCGATGCTCAGGCTGGTGAGCAATCCCGCCACACCCAGCCCCACCAGAATGGCGCCCGACCAGCCCTGCCGGCCCGCGAAATGTTCGGCCATCAGGCCCGCGGCCACGGTGCCGCCGATGATGGCGATGAAGGTGGTCAATTCGAGCACGCCGTTGCCCCACGAGAGTCTTTTTTGCGGCAGCAGTTCCGGCAGCAGGCCGTACTTCGACGGGCTGAAGAGCGCGCTGTGCACGCCCATCAGGAAAACGGAGGCGATTTGCACTGGCAGGTGGTCCAGCAGCAAACCGGCCAGCGCGACGAACATCACGCCGATTTCGAAGCACTTGATGGCGATGGTGACGCTGCGCTTGCTGTAGCGGTCGGCCAGGAAGCCGCCGGTCATGGAAAACAGAATAAAGGTCGCGGAAAAAATGGCGGCGACGGCGGAAACCAGCAGGTCGCTTTTCTCTTGCGGCAGCGCGCGGCCCAGGATGAGAAAACTGACCAGGCTTTTCAGCGTGTTGTCGCTGAAGGCTACCTGGAACTGCGTGGCAATCAGGCTCCAGAAGCCGCGGCCATCCGGCGCGGGGCGATTGGATTCCGTGAAGGAGTCTCGGTCAACCATGGTGGCGAAAGCGAAGCATGATGACTTCGCGGTCGAGCTGCAATGGCTGGATTCTATCTTTGCCGCGGCAGCGAGGCAAGGCGGGGAGGGTGTCGCATTTCATGCGTTGCCGCAGACCGTCCCGAAATGGTAACGGTTTGCCCAGCAACCCTGTGTCACTATTGACCTTTACGGTTCTGATACGAATGGTTTATTGTGCATCGCACAAAAACGACGATAGACTCTTTTTCGGGCGAGATACTTCCTTTCACGTGAGGCACGATTGAGTCGCATTTACGAGCAGCTCAAGAAAGCGCAGAAAGCTCGTGACGAGGCTACCCTGCCCAAGGGTGCCGTGCGCAGTTCGCCGCTCCACGAGCGCCGCCGCAGCCCGCGGCTGTCGCTGCGCATCCCGGTCTTTGTGTACGGCTACCTGCCCGGCCACAAGCCGTTCCACGAAGAGGCGGAGCTGATGCACGTCAACTCCGATGGGGGCCTGCTGATCCTTTCCACGAACCTGCGCCTGGGGCAAAAACTCCTGCTCACCAACAAGCTGAATCAGAAAGAGCAGAAGAGTTTTGTCGTCTACTTCAAGTCCGCCGGAGAAAGAAAATTCGAAGTCGGCGTGGAATTCGCGCAGCGCTGCCCTGAGTTTGTTCAGGCCACTCCCCGGAAAGCAAAATCCTGAAGAAAACCGTGCCCGACAGAAACGCCGAGACGCGCAACGTAGCGCGCCTCGGATTCCTGTGCGCTTGAGGCGAAAATAATGAAGGAAGTGGCTCCCCGGGCTAGATTCGCCTGCCCTGAGCGCCGTCGAAGGGAACCAGCAACCCTTCGGTTAACAGCCGATGCGGTCAAAAATCTAAGTGCCCTATCTGGTGTCGCTTGTAAGAAATCGGGAGCCATTTTTTCTTCCTAGCTGCACCCAAATCCTGCGCCCGATAGCCTTGGAATCATTCACTGGGCGAGCCCGGAACCGTATCGCTTTTTCCAGGCTTCGCTGATTGCGCTCAGCAACCGGCTGACCATTTGTTTGTCCGCTGTGGATGCCTCTTTCATTCCGGAAAGTCCGGCCTCGAACACTTGGCCGTTCACATCGAAGCACGCCCACAAAAAGCTGGCCGGGACGACCTGGCTGTGCCAATCCGCAGGTAGAAAATCTACGGTTATCGGCTGCACGCGCATACTCCGCGCGTGACCCGGGATGGTGTCGGCACACTTCTGAGATGACTTGACCCGCTCGAGGTAGACTTCCAAGGGGGGATTCGCTGGCTGCAGGCGAGTGAATTTGTCCCGCGCGTACCCGAATGACGTATCCACGGTCGCCCGCCACTCGCTGCCATCGGCGGCCAGCTCGATGTCCAGGCCAAGCGTTCCCAGCCTCTGTGTAGCTTTCAACCGGGCCGGTGCCGCGGGGGCGCTAGGCGCTGGAGGCAACGGGCTCGGAGCCCCGGCTGGCTTGCTGGCCGGCGGCGCGGCGGCGACGGTCTGGGGCGTGCTTCCAGTCTTTGCCTCCGCCGTCGGTGTACCAGAAGCGTCTGCAGGCGGTGCGGCCGCACCATCGCCGACTGCAACAACACTCGAAGGGGGTAAGGGCAGCCGCGGGATCCCGCTGACCCAGCCCTTCTGCTCCGCAGCGATGGTCACCGCCTCCAGAGTCTGGCGGATAACGCGCGCGTCGTCCCGGTCATATGGGATGCCCCCCGCCCAGCGGGTGTGGAAGCGCGCCTGGAGATACGCCCTGTTTCGGAGAAAGGTAGGCTTGCCCATGATCAAACAAGCCACCATGTCCTCGGTCCAGGATTGTCGAGGGTTCTCTGGAACATCCATCCACCAGACCCAGCCGGGTGGAAGAAGCTCCCGGTCCTCGAAAGATCCAAACTTCTCCTGCGGCTTGCCGCAATCGTCGCCTCCAAAAACGATCCGGCCGCCAGCCCCGAACGGCAGCTCGTTCGAAACAGAGAGGGCCTGCCTTCCAAAGCGTTTTCCTAAGCGTTCCGGATAGGCGATGGTCAGCCCGAGCGCGGACAGCCGGATTGGCACCGTGGGCCCATCATATCCGTACGACCAGGTCTCATCAGGCTTCCACACGACCTTACCGGTTTCGTCCACATACCACCAATGATCCCCAAGGCGGCTCTTATTCACTCGGGCGAGACCATCCTGGAAGCCTTCCACATGCGAATAGCCGGGTGAAATTACCAACTTGCCGCCGGGACCCACGCCCTGATAGCGGCCCTTCTCTAGATCGGTTTCGCCCGGCGCCAGTTTCCAAATAACTCCAACTTTTGGACTTGCGCGTCGGCCCGTGCGGTCAATCAAGAATGAGCCTTCTCCCTTCACTTTAGTCACAAAAGCGCGCCCGCTGGCGTTGAAGTCCCCTGCAGAATAAAACTGAGGGCGGATCACCCAATTCCCTTGTTTGTCGATGAATCCTACTTTTTCCCCCTGCGTGACCGCTGCCAGACCATTGCGGAAAGCGTAGGCAGCTTCGAACCGCTGGGGCACAATCAGAGCGCCGCTCCGGTCAATGAAGCCGTACATTTTCTTGTCGGAACTCACGCTGGCAAGCCCTTCGTGAAAATCAAATGCGCGGGCATACTTTGCGGGAATCACCAGGCGCCCGGTCTTGTCAATAAAGCCATATTTCGCGCCTATTCGGACCGGGGCCAGTCCCTCTTTCAGCGTCCCCAAGCCATCGAACTTCACAGGGATTACAACCTCGCCGTCGCGATTGATCATTCCCACCTTGGAATTGGCGTCACCGACCACCGCCAGGCCGCTGGTGAACTGCCCAATGTATTGCCAGTCCGATTTGAAAATGATGGTTCCGTTGGCATCAATGCAGGCGCGTTTCGGCCCAACCAAATTATCAGGATCGTCGTACTCCAGCACCACGTGTGCCCGGCCCTCCTGGAATGGCTCCGCTTCCTCGTATTGAAACGGGATCACAACTCTACCCTCGCGGTCGATGTAACCCCACCCACCCTCCCGCGTTTCCAGGACGGCGGCCAAACCTTCGGTGAACTCCCGTTCCGCGCCCACAAATTGTGGAGCGATGACCACTTTCCCGGAGACATCAATGTAGCCATACCAGAAGTTTTCCCTGATGAGGAATAAGCGCGGCGCGGGGGCTGCCGGAGGCTTCGCCGCGGCCTTCTTGGCGGGCGGCGGAACCCTGGTCTGGGCGGTCAAGGCTGGCGCGAGCGTGAACAGTCCAAAGCTGAATAGCAGAAGGGCACCGACTCTCGTGCGCGAGTGTTTCATGCTCCGACCTTTCTCGATGGACCCTTTGGCGGTGGGAAGCTGAGACGACATTCTACTACTGCGACCGGTTTGTCGGTTGCAATCTTTCTTCTGCTGAGGACGAGTCGAAGGCTCTCAGTGGAACGAAAAAAGTGGCTCCCCGGGCTAGATTCGAACTAGCAACCCTTCGGTTAACAGCCGAATGCTCTACCATTGAGCTACCGGGGAGTGGAGGAGGCCGGCGGAAAAAACCGGCGGAAGCTCAAGCAAATCGAGTGTAAACGGTGGGCGCGGAACTGTCAACGCGGGAGAACGCGGGCGGAAAACGTGAAGTACGCTACTGCAGGCGCTGTTTCTTGCTGTCGTAGCCGATGAGCGATTCGAAGATGGCCAGGACGTGGCGGCGAAACTCCACGATGCGGAAAAAGCGTCCGCGCTGCTGGGGTTCGCGCTCGGTTTCGCGGTGCCACTTGGCGAGAACGTCTGCGGGCACCTCGATGTCGCGCCGCAATTTCTCCGGCGAGTGACCGCGCAGGAACAGGCCATAGAAGAAGGCCGCTTCGCGGTGCGGATACTCCAGTTCGTGTTGGCTCTCGACTTCGTCCATCGAAAACCCCGCGTGCAAAAAAACAGGTAAAAATGGAGTGTACAGGAATAGTGCACTGCGTCAAGAGGGAGAAGCGAAAGTCTAACCGTTGCCGCCGCGCGCGGCGCGCGCGAAGTCACGCAGCGCCGAAACGTTGGGCCCGTAAGCACTGACGCGCCCGCAATCCACCGGCAGGCCGAAGGTCTGCGCCTGCTCCAGGCTGATACCAGCGTCGTCCAACTCACGCAGGCTGAAGCCTTCCGTGGGCGAAACACGCCCGCGGCCGGAAAGATCCACTGGCCGTGGTGGGCGGAATTTGTACCACCGCCGGCCGGCAATTCGGAAAAATTCCCGCCAATCGCTGCGAACCCACATCTGCACCTCCCGCCTTGCGGGGGACCAGCGCGCTCGCATTCATCTGATGCCGTCCCAACGCTTCGGGATGGCCCGACGCGGCGCCCGGGGGTGGGGCAGGCCCGCGTGAGCGGCACTCTAGCCTAGTTCTAGAACCAGTACAACCCCGGCCGAGCGCAAAAGTTCCTGCGGCATGCCCCGCGGAGACAAGCAGCGAAACCGCTGCTATACTGCGTGAATTGGATGCAGCCGCGCGAGCCGGCGGTGCAATCCAGCAAGTCCGGCCGAAACCGGACTCTACATAGATAGACGCAGTGTTTCCGGGAATGTTGCAGTGAATAAACCGGTCATCGTCGTGCACTACCACGAATTGTGGCTCAAGGGCCGCAACCGCAATTTCTTTCTGGCCAAGCTCTCGCTGGCCCTGCGCCGCGCGCTCGACGGACTTTCTGTCACGCGCATCGGGCGCCCCGGCGACCGCATGCTCATCGAGCTGGAAAACGAAGCGCATCTCCCGGAGGCCATCGTCCGCCTGCGGCGCGTCTCCGGGATTTCTTCGTTTGCCGTGGCGCGCACGGTGGATCGCGACTTGGATGCGCTGTGCCGCGCGGCGTGGGAGGAAGTGGCGCCGGAGAAGTTTTCGTCGTTCGCGGTGCGCGCCAAGCGCAGCGACAAGTCTTTCCCGCACGATGTGACCGTCATCGAGCGCACCGTGGGCGGATTCGTGCTGGATCATCTGCGCGCCGCGGGGCGCGAGGTGCGCGTGGACCTCAACCATCCTGAGCTGACCTGCCGCATTGAAATTCCGCCCGGGCCGGCGCTGGTCTATGCGCGGCGCAATGCCGGGCCCGGCGGTCTGCCGCCCAACACCGGCGGACGCATGGTCTGCCTGCTTTCCGGCGGCTTCGATTCCGCGGTGGCCGCGTGGAAAATGATGAAGCGCGGCGCGCACATGACCTTCGTGCACTTTTACGGCGGCGGGGCGCGGCCGGGCGAGTCGTCGGTGCACGTGGCGCGCGAGCTGGTGCGCACGCTCACGCCGTGGCAGTTCACGTCGAAACTCATCCTGGTGCCGTTCGAAGAGATCCAACGCGAAGTGGTGCATTCCGCGCCGGAAACTTTCCGCCTGCTGCTCTACCGCCGGCTGATGCTGCGCATCGCCGAGCAACTTGCGCGGCGCGACCACGCCATCGCTATCGTTGCCGGAGACAGCCTGGGGCAAGTGGCCTCGCAGACGCTGAAGAATATGGTAGCCGTGGGCGATTGCGTGCGCATGCCGGTGTTCCGTCCGCTGGCCGGCGACGACAAAATCGAGATAATTGAGATCGCGAAGCGCATCGGCACCTACGATATTTCCGCCGAGCCGTTCCACGATTGCTGCCCGGTGTTTTTGCCCAAAGTGCCCGCGCTGCACGCGACCTCCGCGGAACTCGATGCTGCCGAAGCCACGCTCGACGTGCGCGCGCTGGTGCGCCGCGGGGTCGATGGCGCGCAGACAGAGCGGTTCCGATACGCCGCCGGGCGAGTCGAGCCGGTCGAGTCGCTTCGCACACAGCTCGCCTGAATCTACGGCCGCGCAGGGACACTTCTGTTCGTCGCCGAAACCTCCAGCGAATCACAAATCTTCAAAGTGAATTAGAGGGAGGCACAGGCTACAAGCCTGTGCTACTGGCTACCAGTCGCGGCGACCACCGCCGCCACCGCCGCCGCCGTGTCCGCCGCCACCGCGGCCACCACCGCCGCCGCCGCGTCCGCGTCCGCCACCGCCTCCGGGACCGCGTCCGCCGCCCGGGCCGCCTTCGCGCGGGGGTCGCGCTTCGTTGACCACCAGCGTGCGGCCCATGAACTCCTTGCCGTTCAAGCTGGCGATGGCCTTGTCCGCTTCCTCGTCATTGCCGACCTCGACGAAGCCGAAGCCGCGCGGCTGGCCGGTGAAGCGGTCACGGACAAACGTCACCGCATCGGGATGACAGCCCGCCTCGACAAACCAGGCGGTGAGCTGCTCTTCATTGGATTGAAACGGGAGATTCCCCACGTAAAGCTTCTTCAAGGCAAGACTCCTTCGACCCGCTGCAAAACGCCCATCACGGATGCGGCTGAAGTCGCAGAACCAGAGACGCGGGCAGTCAGAATCGGGCCTAACTACACCGGGTTGAGGCTGTCGCTTCAGCTTCTGGGGCGAATACTGGCTCAAACCGGGACGGGAGTCAACGAATAAAGAATGGGACAGGGGTCAGGGGCTAGGGACCAGGGGAAAATCAGAAAGCAGAAAGCAGAAAACAGATCAGGCGGTGGTGAGTGGCGAGCAGGAAAAGATGGTAGGATTTGCGCTCACTCACAGATGCCTGCGGCGAAGCTCAGGGGAACGATGATGCTCGGCACGATGATGGATTTTCCGCTGACGGTGGCGACGATTCTGGAGCGCGCCGGGAAATATTTCCCCGCAGTGGAAATCGTCTCGCGCATGCCGGACCGCTCGATCCATCGCAGCAACTACGGGCAAATCTATCGCCGGGCGCGGGCGCTGGGGGAAAGTTTGCTTCGCGCGGGAATGATGCGCGGCGACCGCGTAGCCACGCTGATGTGGAACCACTCGGCGCACATGGAATCGTACTGCGGAGTGCCCGCGGCCGGCGGCGTGGCGCACACGCTCAACCTGCGGCTGCACGCCGACGACCTGACCTACATCATCAACCATGCCGAAGACCGTTTTCTCATCATCGATGATGTATTGCTGCCGCTCTACGAAAAAATCAAAGACCGCGTGCACATCGAGCGCGTGCTGGTGGTGCCGCTGGAGGACAAGCCGCTCCCCGCGGGCTACGAGAGCTACGAAGATTTTCTGATGCAAGCCAGCGGCGATTTCGCGTATCCGGCGATGGAGGAAAACGAGGCCGCGGCGATGTGTTACACGTCCGGCACAACGGGCAAGCCGAAGGGCGTGGTGTACTCGCATCGTGCGCTGGTGCTGCACTCTTTCGGCATCGCGCTGGCGGACTGCTTCGGCATGGCGCAGCGCGACTCGATCCTCGCGGTGGTGCCCATGTTCCACGCCAATGCCTGGGGCCTGCCGTTTGCCGCGGCGATGATCGGCACCAAGCTGGTGCTGCCCGGGCCGCACCTCGATGCCGAAAGTTTGCTGGAGCTATTCGAGCGCGAGCGCGTGACCTACGCCGCCGGCGTGCCCACGGTGTGGCTGAGCATCCTCGACGCGCTGGAGAAGAATCCCGGGCGATGGAAAATTCTTCCCAGCGTGCGCATGACGTGCGGCGGCGCCGCCGCGCCCGAGGGCATGATCCGCCGCTTCGACAAGCTGGGCATGAAAGTGATCCACTCGTGGGGCATGACGGAAACCACGCCGGCAGGCTCAATCTGCTACTTGAAAAGCACCATGGCGGATTGGCCGGAGGACAAAAAGTACGAAGTGCGCGCGAAGCAGGGGCTGCCCATGCCGTTCGTCGAAGTGCGCGGCATGGCCATGGACAAGGAAATTCCGTGGGACGGCGCAACGCTGGGCGAGCTGCAAATCCGCGGGCCGTGGATTGCCGCGAGTTATTACCACATGCCGGAAGAGCAGGATCGGTGGAGCGCGGACGGATGGTTCCGCACGGGCGACGTGGTGACGATTGACGCGGAGGGCTACATTAAAATCGCCGACCGGTCGAAGGACCTGATCAAGTCGGGCGGCGAGTGGATCAGTTCGGTGGACCTGGAAAACACGCTGATGAGCCACCCGGCGGTGCAGGAGGCCGCGGTGATCGCCATTCCGCACCAGAAATGGATGGAGCGGCCGCTGGCGTGCGTGGTGTTGAAAAAGGACGCGAAGGCCACCGGCGAAGAATTGCGTGAATTTCTCGGCACGAAGTTTGCGAAGTGGCAGGTCCCCGACGCCGTGGTGTTCGTCGAGAGCATCCCGCGAACCTCGGTGGGAAAATTCCTCAAGTCCAAACTGCGCGAACAGTTCCACGCATGGAAGTGGGAGTCTTGACAATTGAACGGAAGTGCCCCGCGATCGCGCCGCGAGGAATTTTATCCCGCAGCCGCCTGAATGCGGTGTCGCAGGTTGGCCAGCGAAGGACGCGCTGCGGATGCTGCGGCCAGCGCGACCACGGCGGCCCAGCCGCAGAAGACAGCCCAGTGAGCGCCGTTGCCCACCGTTTGAAAAATCACCAGCAGCGGATAATTGATGATCCACAAAACAGCGGTTGCAACGGCAGCCATAATGGTCAATACATCGTAGCGATCGAGCAGCCAGACCAACAGCCATGCTTCGAGCATCCATGCCAGAGCCCAGCCAGCGGGAAGGATGGTGAACTGGACAAGATGGAGAGGAACGCCAATCAACATCCAAAAGATAGCTGCCCCCAAGTAAATCAGCGGCCGACCATACCATGCCATGGGTTGGGTAAAACTTTTTGAGAAGATCACCCTGGTCAACCCGAGAAACACAAACGAGATCACCATGCCATTCAGAAAGGCCGCGGCCACGGCGTAAAGAGCAGGCGAGGTACTCTCGATCGCAAGCGCTACTGGCGCGGGGTCCACGATGACGGATAGAAATAAACTCGGCTTCACATCCTTCAGCGAAAAGTTTAATGTGAGATGGGCCAGCAACGTTTCCAGGGCCACCAACCCGAGTCCCAACAGGGCGCCACGTACGACAGCGAGGCCCAGGGAGGAATGACTTAATTGTCCACTCCAGGCTAGCGCGTAGCTTGCAATTTTATCCGGGACACGGCGCCGCAGATAATATTCCACAGTCACCAGGACCACCAAAGCCACTGCTGACGCGGCGATGCAGGCCATCACCAGCAAAGGAAACGCCGGGAAAGCGGACAGGGTCGCGCTGCCACCGCTGTTCGGACCAGTCAGCGTGACCATCCAGACGGACGCGAGTCCGAGCAATACCGCAAGAGGCGCTCGCTTCCATAACCACGGCACGCGATAGCAGCGACCCAGCAGAAAAAAGACGACAAGTGAGACGCCGATGATGGTTCCGGTGAACCAATACTTCACGGCGAGGTTCGGAAATTCGAAGTCGGAGGGGAATACGCAGCGGGCTCGCGTGGCGCGTTCGGCCATCAGATCAATTTCGGTGACTGGCTCCCCGACCGACGAAAAAAGACCATGACCCCATGTTGCCGAGTAGGAAGCGTTTTGCTCGCCCCCGGCAGTTTGCGTGAGCCAATTCTTTTCCGGCAGTGGGCCGCAGGCGTTTTCCGCAGCACGACGTGCGAGCTGCAAGCGATCCTCGAGGGAAGCCGGCTTGTAGTTTCCGGGGATCCAACTGGGCACGGTGATCTCTTCCACTTTGCCCTTGGCATCCACGATGGCGAAGGCCAACTTGTTGCGGAGCTGGGACTGGCTGTATCCGTAAGCGACGCGCCAAGCAATGGGCTCCGCCAGCCACGGCTTGTCAAAAGGCGACTTTTTGACTGGGAACCAGAACATTTCTTGGATGGAAATAAGGTAGTTAGCGGTACGGAATTGGAGTTGCGCATCGGCGCGGGAGGTCTCGAACGGCCGCATGCCGAGTCGAGAGGCCATCTCTTCGGCGGTGCGCTTGGCAGTGATGGCATCCACTTCGAGACGAAGTTTGGATGCGGGAAGGACCGAGTCGCGAATCACAAGAAAGTAGATGAGACCTGCAATGCCAAGCAAAAGCAACACCGCGTCAGCACGGCGCCAGACGGAGAGATGCGGCGGGGGAATGGGATCGCCCTCGGGCGTAACCTCCGCTGCGGGTTCGCCGCTGAGCGCGGTTTCAAGTTCCGCAACAGACTGGAAGCGCTTGGCCGGGTCCTTTTCGAGGCACTTCTGAATGGCGCGGTCAACCCGCTCGGGCAGGTCCGGCTCAACCTGGCGTGGCGGAGGCGCGGCTTCTTGCACCTGCTTCATGGCCATGGCCACTGGGCTTTCCGCGCGAAAAGGATGCTGGCCGGTAAACATCTCATACATCATCAGGCCGAGAGAATAGATGTCGCTGCGCGCGTCCGCCGTCTTCGACTCGGCCTGCTCCGGGCTCATGTAGGCGGGCGTGCCAACCAGCGAAGACGTCACGGTGACCGGCGCCTGAACGGAGCGGGCAATGCCGAAATCCATGACTTTCACGGTGCCGTCGCGCGCGAGGAGTATGTTTTCCGGTTTCAGGTCGCGGTGGACTACGCCCTGTGCGTGGGCCTCGCCCAGCCCAGCGATGACCTGCCGCAGGATTTTCATCGCGTGACGCACGGAAAGCCCTTCCACGCGATTCAACAGACTGCGGAGATTTTCGCCTTCGATGTACTCCATGGCGATCGCCGCCGCGGGCCCGAAGCGGTGGAGGTCGTAAGTGCGGCAGACATTCTTATGAGTGATCTTGCGGGCCAAACGCAGCTCGGCTTTGAAGCGCTCGATGATCTCCACTTGAGCGGCGATCTGCGGCAGGAGGACTTTCAGAGCGACGGTTTCGCCGGCCTCGCGGTCGCGGGCCTTATAGACAACGCCCATGCCGCCGCGGCCCAGTTCCTTGAGGAGTTCGAAGCGTTCGGCAAGCGGTTTCAGCAGCGGATCGTTCAGGTCGGGCGGAGCGGCAGCGCCGGGTGAGGCCGGAGTGAGCGTGGACGCAGTTTGCTGCTCGTCCCACGCAGGCGATTTCAATGATGCGTCCGGTTTTTCCTCGGGGCCGGGCATAGCGCTCAGGTTGCTTCAGAAATTCGGGGTCAATGGGGCGGAATTATACCCCAGTTGCGCAAATCAAGTGCGATAGCTGGCGTTGATGCGGACGTACTCGCCGGTGAAGTCGCAGGTCCAGATTCGCGAGGAGTAGCTCCTCGACTTCGCTCGGGACAGGCGAGTGGCGAGTGACGTGTGGCGAGTCGATTCCGATTTTCGATTCTCAGTTTTCGAGTTACGCCGCAAGGTTCGCTCACCCAAATCAACAACCATTGTGATTGTTTTCGCCAACATGGCCTGATGGGCGGCAGCTTCGTCGAAGGGCAGCGGGCGGCCGCGACGGAAAACGGGAATGCCGGCGAGCGAGATACGCGTGCGATTGGGATCGAAGCGCACGCCGGCGCGTCCGGCGGCGGCGAGGATGCGTCCCCAATTCGGATCGGCGCCGGCGAGAGCGGTCTTCACCAGCGGGGAGTGCGCGATGGTGAGCGCGATGCGGCGGGCGTCGCGGTCGGAGCGCGCGCCGCATACTTTGATTTCCACGACGCGCTGCGCGCCTTCGCCGTCGCGGACAATTTCCAGCGCGAGATGGACGCAAACTTTCGCCAGCGAGTTGCAGAACAGCGTGTAACTGCTCAGATCTCCCCGCCATCGATTGCCCTTTCGCAATGAGTCCGGCAGAAGACGGATTGGAGGAGCACCGGAAGCGCCGTTGGCGAGGACGCCGAGCGTGTCATTGGTGGAAGTATCGCCGTCTACGGTGATGGAGTTGAACGTGCGCGCGGTGACTTCGCGCAGGGCGCGGCGAAGGAGCACGGGCGTGATGGCCGCGTCGGTGAGGACAAAAGCGAGCATGGTGGCCATGTTGGGATGGATCATTCCGGCGCCTTTGGCGCAGCCCAGCACGCGCACGGTTTTTCCGGCGATGCGGCACGACGCGGCAGCCCACTTGGGGCGCGTGTCCGTGGTCATGATGGCGTGCGTTACTGCGTCGAACGATTCTCCGCGCGCGGAGCGAGAATTTGCCAGCGCCGGCAGGGCACTCAGAATTTTCTCCACTTTCATCGGCACGCCGATGACGCCTGTGGAGCAGACAATGACTTCATCTGGCATGCAGCCGAGTTCACGCGCAACGCTTGCGGCGGTGTCGCGCGAAGCGCGCATTCCTTCGCGGCCGGTACAGCAATTGGCGTTGCCGGAGTTGACGACTATGGCGTGCATGCTCCTCGCGGATTTGCGCACGTGTTCGCGGGAAAGAACCACCGGCGCCGCTTGCACGAGATTGGTGGTGAAAACGGCGGCGGCGGAAGCGGGCGTGTCGCTGGAAATCAACGCGAGGTCGAGACCACCAGTTTTCTTGAGGCCGCACGCCGCAGCCGCGAAACGGAAGCCGCGAGGAATCTGCGAAGGTCGAGGCGTGCTCATGCGGTGGCGGCGGAGGCCAGCACGGGCAGCGCCACGCGCTCCGGGTGCACGACGGCGACCACGGCGGCGAGATGGCAGGAGCGCTGCTTGGGGCAACCGTTGCAATCGCGCTCGATTTTTTCCGGCAGCGCGCGGCGATGGGAGAGTGCAAAGCCCTGCCGCTGGAAAAATTCCGGCGCGTGGGTGACGGCAAAGACGCGCGCAAAGCCGCGGCGCTTGGCTTCCGCGAGCGCAAACTGCACGAGCCTGGCGCCTAGGCCGCGGCCGCGCGTGGTGTCGTCCACGGCCACGGAGCGGATTTCGGCCAGCTCCGTGCCGTAAGGCTCGAGTGCCACGCAGCCGGCAATGTGCTCCTTGTCGGCGAGGACGAGGAAATGGCCGATGTGCGCGCGGATTTCGTCTTCCGTGCGCGGCAGCAGCAGGCCCTGCGCGGCGTACTTGGCCACCAGCGCGTGGATGGCGACCACATCGGCGCGTTTTGCGCGGCGCGCCCTCACAGAGCCTCCTCGAGTTTGCGCAAACGCTCGCGGCAATCCTTCAGCGCCGCGCGCACCGTTTCCGGCGCGGTGCCGCCGGGAGCGCTGCGCCGGGCCAGCGCGGATTCCACGGTCAGCCAGGCATGCAGGTCATCTTCGAACGCGGGAGAGAATGTTTTCATTTTGGCGAGCGAAAACGCCGGCCAGGACTGCCCGCGGTTTTCCGCCTCGCGCACGACGGCGCCGACGATTTCGTGCGCCTGGCGGAAGGGCACGCCGCGCGCGACCAGGTAGTCCGCCACTTCCGTGGCCAGCAGCGCGGGGTCGGAAGCGACTTCGCGCAGCCGCTCTTCGCGGATTTCGGTGGCGGCGATGGCGCCGGCGGCCACGCGGGTCATGGCCAGTGCCTGGTCGTGGGCGTCGAAAAGGCCTTCCTTGTCTTCCTGCAGGTCGCGCTGGTAGCCGGTGGGCAGACCCTTCAGCGTGCTGAAGAGGGCAAACAGCGCGCCGGAAATTCTGCCTGATTTTCCGCGGATCAATTCCCAGCAGTCGGGGTTTTTTTTCTGCGGCATCAGGCTCGATCCGGTGGAGTACTCGTCCGGCAGAACGATGAAGCCGAATTCCGTGGTGGCGAAGAGGGTGATGTCCGCGGCGAGGCGTGAGAGATGCGACGCCAGCACAGAGAGCGCGTAGAGATAATCGAGGGCGAAATCGCGGTGGCTGGTGGAGCCCAGGCTGTTGGCCGTGATGCCGGAAAAACCAAGCTCGCGGGCAATCGCCGCGCGGTCAATGGGAAATGCGGTGCCTCCGACCGCGCCGGCGCCCAGAGGACATTCGTTGGCGGACTGCATCGCCGCAGCGAGGCGGGCGGCGTCGCGCAGGAATGCCTCCGCGTGCGAATGGAGAAAGTGCGACCACAGAATGGGCTGGGCGTGCTGCAAATGCGTGCTGCCGGGCATGGGCACGCCGAGGTGCCGCTCCGCGCGGCCCAGCAGCGCGCCAACCAGCGCGGCCACGGCGGCGCGCATGTCCCGCGCGGAATCCTTCACAAACATGCGGAAATCGGTGGCCACCAGATCGTTTCGGCTGCGGCCGGTATGGAGCTTGGCGCCCAGCGTGCCGAGCCGCTCAATGAGCTGCAACTCGACGAAGTGGTGCACGTCCTCCGCCGGCGAAGCCGTGAGCCAGGCCGGATCGGATTTGGCCTGCTGCTCGATCTGATCGAGCGCGGCAATCATTTTGGCGAGCTCGTCCGCGGTGAGAATTTTTGCGGCAGCAAGCGCGCGCGCCCAGGCGAGGTCCACGGCCAACTCGTAGGGCAGCAGGCGCTGGTCGAAGGGGAACGAGCGCTGGAACTCGTCGAAGAGCGCGTCAGGAGCGTGCTCGAATCGGCCACCCCACATTCTCGCTTTGGGCGCCTGGCTCAATCCGCAGCCTCGGCTTTGGCAAGCTCCGGCACGGACATCAGGGCGTGCTCCTTTGCCGTTTCCGGCACGATGACAGGCAGGGCGAAAAGATTGATGAAGCCTTCGGCGTCGCGCGGATTGTAGCGACCCATGGTGAAGCTGGCCAGGTCGGTGCGGTAGAGCGAGAAGGGCGAAGCGCGCTTGATGACGCTGACGTTGCCCTTGAAAAGCTTGAGCCCGACAACGCCGGTGACGCGCTTCTGCGCCTGCGTGAAGAACGCGTCGAGCGATTCGCGCAGCGGCGTGAACCACAGGCCGTAGTAAACCATTTCGGCGTAGCGCAGCGAGAGCAATTGCTGGTAATGCGCGGTTTCGCGGTCGAGGCTGAGCGATTCGAGCTCGCGGTGCGCGGTCACGAGCAGCGTGCCGCCGGGAGTTTCGTAGCAGCCGCGCGACTTGATGCCGACGAGACGGTTTTCCACCAGGTCAATGCGGCCGATGCCGTGCGCCGCGCCGATTTCGTTCAGTTGATGGATGAGCGCGACGGGGCCGAGATGTTTGCCGTTCACGCTGACGGGCGTGCCGGATTCGAAGCCGATTTCGACTTCCGCGGGCTTATCCGGCGCGCGCTCCGGCGAGACGATCCACTGCCACATCGAATCGTTCGGAGCGTTGTTGGGATCTTCGAGCTCGCCGCCTTCGTGGGAGAGATGCCAGATGTTGCGGTCGCGGCTGTAGATGTTGGCGGTGGTTTGCTCAATGGGAATGTTGTGTGCGTGCGCGTAGGCGATGGCTTCTTCGCGCGAGCTGATGGACCACTCGCGCCACGGCGCGATGATCTTCAGGTCAGGCGCGAGCGCCTTCACCGTGACGTCGAAGCGCACCTGGTCGTTGCCTTTGCCGGTGCAACCGTGCGCGACAGCGTCGGCGCCCGTCTGGCGCGCGATTTTGACTTGCGCCTTGGCGATCACCGGGCGCGCGAAGGATGTGCCGAGCAGATACTTATGCTCATACACAGCGCCGGCGCGCAGCGTGGGCCAGATGTAGCCGGTGATGAATTCCTCGCGCAGGTCTTCGATGTAGGCTTCGCTTGCGCCGGTGGCCAGGGCTTTGCGTTTGGCGGCGGCGAGGTCTTCCTGCTGTCCCACGTCGCCGATCATAGCCACGACTTCGCAGGCGTATTTTTCCTTGAGCCAGGGAATGATGATGGAGGTGTCGAGGCCGCCGGAGTAGGCAAGGACTGCTTTTTTGACCACGGTGGTTCTCCTTCCGCAAAAATTTGCGGCGGCGGGTTTACCCCGCCGCGACAAGGCGAGGACGTAAAGTCCCCGCTACCCGAGCAATGTCAGCAAAATTGCTTTCTGCACGTGCAGGCGGTTTTCTGCCTGGTCGTACACGATGGAACTTGGGGCGTCCATCACCGCGTCGGTGACTTCCAGCCCGCGATGCGCGGGGAGGCAGTGCAGAAAAACGCCATCCGGCGCGGCGTGGGACATCAGCGCTTCGTTCACCTGATACGGCGCAAACAGCTTTTCGCGCGCGGCGGCTTCCGCTTCCTGGCCCATGCTGGCCCAGACGTCGGTGTACACGGCCTGTGCGCCGGCCACGGCTTCTTCCGGCGCGCGCAGGATGTCGATTTTCGCGCGTGTCTCGCGCGCGGCGCGCAGCGCTTCCGCGACAACGGCGGCGTCCGGCGCGTAGCCCGCGGGGGTGGCGACGCGGACGTTGGCACCCATGCACGCGCCAGCCAGCAGCAACGAGTGGCAGACGTTGTTGCCGTCGCCGACGTAGGCGAGCGTAAGGCCGGACAGTTTGCCGAAGTGCTCTTCGAGCGTGAAAAAATCCGCGAGCGCCTGGCAGGGGTGGTACACCTCGCTGAGCGCGTTAATCACCGGGATGGAGGCGTGCGCGGCGAGCTCTTCGAGCGCCTTCTGCTCGAAGACGCGGGCCACGATGGCCTGCACCCAGCGCTCAAGGTTCTTGGCGACGTCCTTGATCGATTCGCGCTGGCCGAGGCGCGTGCCGGTGTGGTCGAGGAAAACGGCGCCGCCGCCCAGGCTCTGCATGCCGACGTCAAACGTGACGCGGGTGCGCAGCGAGGGCTTCTCGAAAATCATGGCGAGATAGCGGCCGGCAAGCGCGGTGCGATAGCGCTCCGGGCAAGCCTTGACGTCCGCGGCGAGCTGGAAAAGCTCGCGCACGCGCGCGGTGGAAAACTCCGCGCCGGTGAGAAGGTCGGTCGCCGGCGCCATTTTTTCGGGCGCTGTGCCCATGCTCACCTCGCGCTTCCCGCCGCGGCCACAACGGGCGTGGGCGCAGCAACTTTGTTTTTGCGAGCGGCACTGGCCAGCACGCGCTCGAGGGCGGCCAGAAAGTCGTTGACCTGTTTTGACGTGACGATGAACGGGGGCAGAAAGCGCAGCGTGCGCTCGTGCGTGCAGTTGATGATGACGCCGCGGCGGAGCGCTTCCTGGGCAATGGGCGCGCCTTCGATGGTCAACTCCATGCCGGCGATGAGACCTTCGCCGCGGACTTCCTTCACGAAATCGAATTTCGATTTCAGTTTTTCGAGTCCGGCGCGCAATTGTTCGCCGCGAGCTCGGACGTTGGCCAGAAGCTTTTCCTTTTCGAGAGTGTTCAGAAATTCGAGAGCGGCGGCGCAAATCATGGGGCCCCCACCAAAGGTGGTGCCGTGCAGCCCGGGGGAAAACGCGGAAGCGAATTTCTCGCTGGCGAGAATCGCGCCGAGCGGCAGGCCGCCGGCCAGCGGCTTGGCGACGACGGCAATGTCCGGCAGCGCGCGGAATTTCTGGTAGGCGAAGTAGCGGCCGGTGCGGCCGAGTCCGCACTGGATTTCATCGGCGATCAGCGCGGCGTCGTGCTCAGTGCACAGTTGCCGCGCGCGATCGTAGAAGGCTTCGCTGACAGGGAAGACTCCGCCTTCGCCCTGCACCGGTTCCAGGATGACGGCGCAGACTGTGGCGTCGAATTTAGCCTCGAGGTCGGCGACGTCGTTGAAGCGCACGAACACAGCGCCGGGCATGAGCGGCTCGTACGGCACGCGGTACTTTGCCGAAGCGGTGATGGCCAGCGCGCCAAACGTGCGGCCGTGGAAGGAATGTTCGAGCGCGAGAATTTTCGTTTTCACAGGCGGGGCATCGGCGCCGGTTTTTTTTCGGGCGTAGATGCGCGCCAGCTTGAGCGCGCCTTCGATGGCCTCGGAGCCGCTGTTGGTGAAAAACACGCGGTCGAGCTTTGACCACTTCACGAGTTTTTCGGCGAGCGGGCCCTGAAACTGATTGTGAAAAAGGTTGGAGAGATGAATGGCGCGCGCGGCTTCGCGGCGCACCACGCGCACAATGCGCGGATGGGCGTGGCCCAGCGCATTGACGGCGATGCCGCCGAGAAAATCGAGATAGCGCTTGCCGCGGTCGTCCCACAGGTAGCAGCCCTTGCCGCGGGTGAAGACAAGCGGCGGCCGCTTGTAAGTGTTCATCAGGAAGCGTTCGGCGGCGCGGCGCGCGCCGGCAGCACTCATCGGTTCACCACCTCATGCCCTGCTTCCAGCGTGTCTGCGTTGCGGCGCGGGAGACGCGCGCGCTTGACCGGGAAAAGCGGCGTGACCCTGGTGCCGGGAAACTTTGTGCCGTTGGCGGCGCGGAGCAGCCCGTCGGGCACGCCGCCGCCGACGATGCGCACCTGGCGCACTCCGCCGGAAAGCGCACGCTTGCACGCTTCCAGCTTCAACACCATGCCGCCGGAAACTTTGTTCTGGCGGATCAGTGCTTCGCATTCCTCTGAGGAGAGTGCTTGCAAAACTTTTTCGCCGTCGAGCACCCCGGCCACGTCGGTCAAAAAAATCAGCCGGTCCGCGCGGACAAATTCGGCGCACGCGGCAGCCATGTGGTCGGCGTTGATGTTGTAGAGCTCGCTATCTTCGCCCATGCCCAGACACGGCGCGACCGGCACTACGCCCGCGCGCCACAGCGATTCGATGAATCCGACGTTGGCGCCGGTGAGATAGCCGACGAAGCCGAGTCGCCCGGTGACTTCGCCGACCTGCATGGGTTCCGCGGTAAAACATTTGCCGTCCGCGGCGGACACGCCGACCGCGGGCACGCCCTGGCGGGAAATGGCGGCGGCGAGGCGCGTGCTGAGCAGCCCGGCGAAGACCATTACGCCAACGTCGCGCGTTTCGCGGTCGGTGACGCGCAGCCCGTTGACGAAATTGCTTTGAATTCCCATGCGCGCGAGCGTGGCGGTGAAGATTTTTCCGCCGCCGTGCACTACCAGCAGCTCGTGGCCCTCACGGGCGAGCTGCGCCACCTGCTGCGCGATGTTTTCAACGGCGGCTGGATCATCCAGCAGCGCGCCGGCCAGCTTGATGACAAGTCTCATATGAGAGCGACTTCCTCCGGAGCCCCCAACATCCCGTTCAAGTTCTGCACCGCCTGACCGGCGGCGCCTTTGCCCAGATTGTCCAGGCACGAGACGACGATCAGCCGCTCGCCCGCGGCATCCAGCGCAAAGCCGATGTCGCAGAAATTGGTGTGCGCGACGTGCTGCAATTCGGGCAGCTTGCCGGCGGGCCAGATGCGCACCAGCGGGCGGCCCGCATAAAACTGGCGGTAGAGCGATTCAATTTCTTCTGCGGCGCGCGGCGCGGCGAGCCATAGCGACATGGTGGAAAGAATTCCGCGGGCGACGGGCAACAGATGCGTGGAGAAAATGACGTCGCGCTGCGCCAGGCCGAGATGCTCGGTGACCTCCGGCGTATGACGATGCGCGAAAAGGCCGTAGGCGCGGAAGTTTTCGTTCACTTCGACGAAATGCGTTTCCCGCTTGGGTTCTTTGCCGGCGCCGGTGGTGCCGGACTTGCAGTCGCAGACTACGCCGCGCTCCCGTGCGATCCAATTGGCTTCAATCAGCGGGCGCAGGCCGAGGATGACGGAGGTGGGATAGCAACCGGGGTTGGCGACGAGGCGCGCGCCGGGAAGGGAAGCGCCATACATTTCCGGGAGGCCGTACACGGCACCATCGAGCAGCGACTGCGCGGGCGCGGGCAGCTTGTACCAGGAAGAAAATGTGTCGGGATCGCGGAAGCGGAACGCGCCGCTCAGGTCCACCACGCGCAGGCCGGCGGCGAGCAATTCGGGAACGAGCTCGAGCGAAACTTCATGCGGCGTGGAAAGAAACACAAACTCCGCGCCGCTTTCTTTGACGGCTTGCGCGGAGTACGGGCGGCAGGGCGCTTCACCCCAGCCGCGCAGCTCGGGAAACAGCTCGGTGAGGCAGTGGACTTTCGCCGCGCCGTTGCGCAGAAAAAACGTCGGCTTTTCGATGTGGGGATGGCGGAGGAGCAACTTCGCGAGCTGAAAGCCCGCGTAGCCAGTCACGCCGACGACCCCGACCCGGCCGGGGCGAACGGTCATCGAATCATGTCCTCCATCCGTTTCTGAACGACGAGACGAGTGCGGGATGAAGGAGTAATGATGAGGACGGTATCGTCGCCGGCGATGGTGCCCACGATTTCTTTCCAACGCTCGACATCGAACGCGCGGGCGATGGGCTGGGCGCCGCCGGGCGGCGTCTTTAGCACGAGCAGATTTTGCGCCGGGCGCATGTCGGTGAGGAACTCGCGGAGAGCGCGCTCGAGCGCGGCCAGAGGCGGCGCGTCTTCGGCGAGCGGCTTATAGCCGGAGGCAGTCTTCACCAGGCGCAGGTCCTGCAGGTCGCGGGAAAGCGTGGCCTGGGTGACGCGCATGCCCAGGTGATGCAGGCGGCGCCGCAGCTCATCCTGTCTCGAGATGGATTCGCTTCCGATCAATTTCAGGATCTGCCCTTGCCTGAACTTTTTTTGTGCACCCATGTTCCCGCGCGATCAAAAATATACAAGCGACTGCATATTTATACGAGGAACGAATCCCGCTGTCAAATGAAATTTGCAACTATTCCACAGGCGTGTGCTGGAACGGAAGGCGGTGCAGATTCGGAAGTGTATTGAAAAACAGATTCCTCGTCCCCGCCTCGGCGGGAAGTCGGAATGACAAACGTCCACGTTTTAGTACGGATTGCGGAAGGGATTATTGAACGTGAACGCGACGTAGACCGTTGAGCGCACCGGCCGGCCACCAAGCTGCGCGGGGCGGAAGCTCCACTGGCGCACGCATTTTTCCGCTTCCGGCGTGAGCGATTTGATGTCCTTAATCACTTTGACGTTTTCAATCGCGCCCGAGGCGTCAATGGTGACCTCGAGCACGACGGTGCCGAAGCCCACGCTGTTCGGCGGATAGTAAAGCTCCGCGGTGGAGACAACCGTGGCGGGCTCGAATCGCGGGGCGGCTTTTTCCGGGCGCTGTGCGGCGGCCATCGCCGCCACTACCGCCAGAACGGCAATGAGAACGATTGAGCGTCGCATCGTTGTTCCTCCTACCCTCTGAACAATTGGATGAGCAAAACTTGCCGGAAGTTCAACGGCCCAAAGGCATTTCTGGGGCGAAAACCAGGCGAACACTTTCTGCATCTAATCAAACAGGAGGGAGCTGTGGCGGTTCAACTGGCACTGCCGGTGCCGATATCTCGCGCGCAACTGCGGCGACTGCAAGCGCTGTGGCGCCGGTGGAGCGGCCATTTGCAGCTTGCGCGGAGCGCCGACCGCGAACTGCGGCACTACTACGTGGAGCGCTTCACGCAAGGGCGCGCAAAAACTACGAAAGCCCTGACCAGCATGGACGCGGCGCGCGTGATTGCATGGCTGGAGAGGCTTGCGGGTATTTCTCCACCGGAATACGACTGGGCCGCAGGAACCGCCGGGCGGCAGGGCTATCCCGAATGGCGCGGCGTGCCGCCGACAGGTGAGGCGTGGCGCGCGCTGTGGGCCTGCGTTCGGGAACTGCACATGGACCGCGCGCAGCTCGATTTTTTTATTCGCCAACACTACGCAAGCAAAAAGCTGCGAGGATTCGCCGACATCCGCACCATGGCTGACCTTAACCGCGTGTTGTGGGGCTTGAAAGCCATGCTGCGACGTGGGCCCGGACCGCGGCGAGCCGCTCAGCCGAGTACTCCCAAAGCAGCCTGAACTCTCCTTGCGACCCGCAACCGGGCGGGGGTGACGCATACGCGTCGCAGCGACAAGGAGAAGCTTCCAATCCACTCCCTACGGGATTCTAATGCAGCCGAATCCGTCAGACGCCCAGGAACGTTCGCGGGAGACAAGGGGCAAGGTCCGTCTTCCCGTTCGAAATCGTCAGACGGAGGACGTTATGAGAGGGGAATTTGAAGTGCTGGTAGCTGCGGCCAGCCCCGAGAATCGCAGCGCGCTTACGAAAGTGCTCCTGGGCATGGGCCTGAAGACGGCGATTTCCTCGTCGGTGCAGGAAGCGCAAGCCATCCTTTCCGCCAAGCCGGTCTCGCTGGTGTTCTGTGAAGAGCAATTCACGGACGGCAACTATCAGGACGTATTGCGGGCCGTGAAACGAACGGCGGAGAAAGCTCCGGTGGTGGTGTCGTCGCGCTCGCACGATTGGTACGAGTATCTGGAAGCGCTGCGGCAGGGCGCGTTTGATTTCTTTGACGCCCCGGTGCGCGCGGCGGACGTGGAAATGATCGTGCGCTACGCCGTGCGCCTGGCCGAAGCCGCTGAGCGCCGCGAACTCATGCGTCCCGTGCGCAACTCCCGCGTCGCTTAGGACGTCTTGCCGGCTGGCGGGCAGAAAATTCCAACCATTCAATAAATTATTCTAAACAACTGTGTGCCGGGAATGCGGAGCAACGCACAGGCTGAATGCCTGTGCTACTGCACCTGGCTGGCGCGGATTTCCTGCCAGCGGCGGGGGCGCTTCTTGGGGTCGAGGACTTTTTTGCGCAAGCGGATGGACTGCGGCGTGATTTCCACCCATTCGTCGTCGGCGATGAAGTCGAGGGCCTGTTCCAGGTTCAGCTCGCGGTGGGGAATCAGGCGGATGGCTTCGTCGGCGCCGGAGGCGCGCATGTTGGTCTGCTTTTTTTCCTTGGTGATGTTCACGTCCATATCATCTTCACGGGCGTTTTCGCCGACGATCATGCCTTCGTACACGGGGACGACGGGCCCGACAAACATCTCGCCTCGCTCCTGCAAATTCCAAAGCGCGTAAGCGGTGGATTCTCCGCCGCGGTCGGCGACGAGCACGCCGGTGGGCCGCAGCGCCATTTCGCCGCCGTATTCGGTCCAGCCCTCGAAGAGCGAATGCACCAGCGCGGTGCCGCGAGAATCGGTGAGCAGCACGCTGCGCAGGCCAATCAGGCCGCGCGAGGGGATGCGGAATTCCATGCGCACGCGGCCGGTGCCGTGGTTCACCATCTTGGTCATTTCAGCGCGGCGGCTGCCGACCAGCTCAATCACAATGCCGGTAAAGGATTCGGGGATGTCGATGACCAGCAATTCGAGCGGCTCCATGCGGCGGCCGTTGACCTCGCGGGTGACGATGGTGGGTTTGCCGGCCATCAGTTCGTAGCCTTCGCGGCGCATGGTTTCGATGAGGATGGCGAGCTGCAATTCGCCGCGGCCCAGCACGCGGAACGAGTCGGTGGAATCGGTTTCTTCCACGCGGATGGAGACGTTGGTGAGCAATTCCTTCTGCAGGCGGTCGCGGAGATCGCGTGAGGTGACAAACTGCCCTTCGCGGCCGGCGAAGGGAGAGGTGTTCACGGTGAAGACCATGGCGATGGTGGGCTCGTCGATGGTGAGCGGCTCGAGCGGCGCGGGATTCTCCGGATCCGTCAGGCTTTCGCCAATCTGAATGCCTTCGACGCCGGCAATGGCGGCGATGTCGCCGGCGACAACGGATTCGGTTTCGTCGCGGGTCAAGCCGCGGAAGGTATAGAGCTTGGTGATTTTCGTGCGCACCAGGCTGCCGTCGAGCTTGGCGATGGCCACTTCGGAGCCGTTGCGGATGGTGCCGTTAAACACGCGGGCAATGGCGATGCGTCCGAGGAAGTCGCTGTAATCGAGGTTGGTCACTTGCGCTTGCAGAACGCCTTCAGGATCGCCGGCCGGCGGCGGAATGTATTTGACGATGGCGTCAAAGAGCGGGGCCAGATCCGTGGAGCTGTCGCCGAGGGCGTGATGGGCTACGCCGAGCTTGGCGTTGGTGTAGATCACCGGGAATTCAATTTGCTCTTCGGTGGCGTCGAGGTCGATGAACAGGTCGTAGACTTCGTTGAGCACGGCCTGGCAGCGGGCGTCGCTGCGGTCAATTTTGTTGAGTACCACGACGGGCGGCAGCTTGGCTTGCAGCGCCTTCTGCAAGACGTAGCGCGTCTGCGGGAGCGGGCCTTCGCTGGCGTCCACCAGCAGGAGCACCCCGTCCACCATGCGCAGGGCGCGTTCGACTTCGCCGCCGAAGTCGCTGTGGCCGGGCGTGTCCACGATGTTGATTTTCGTGTCGTGGTAGGTGAGCGCGGTGCTCTTGGCCAGAATGGTGATGCCGCGCTCGCGCTCGAGCTCGTTGGAATCCATGACGCGATCGATGAGCGTTTGGTTGGCGCGGAAGGTGCCGCTCTGGCGGAGCATGGTATCCACGAGCGTCGTCTTGCCGTGGTCCACGTGCGCGATGATGGCGATATTGCGAATGTGTTTATTCAAGGAAATAACCGCTTTCAGATAAGCGCTGTTAAGCCTCTATTCTAGCATGTTTTCGGCGATTGCGCCGGGCAGGGCGATTCTGGGTGGAAGGATTTCTGAAGCTCGCTGCAATTAGCCGAGGATGGCGATCGTCTCCAACATTTTGCCGGCGAGGTGCGAATCGCCCGCCAGCACGGCGCGCGCACGCGCCGCTTCCGGGCGCAGCCCTTTGGTGAAGAGGCGCCAGGCGTCGTCGGCGTCGAGAGTCACTCGGGCCGCGGGCGGCGGCGCGCCTTCGATGTAAAGATTCCACGCCGATCCCTCGCGCACCACGAACCATTCGCCTCCGGCCTCGCCGGTGATGGTGAGCTGCACGGTGGTACCGTCCGCGGCGGGAACGTCGCGATAGGTGCGCGGCAGAGCGTGCACAAACGCTGCCAGCACAGGTGCGAAAAATCGCCGCTGCTTGAGTCCCGGCCGGCCCACAGCGTCGCGGATCTGCTGCTGGTGATGCCAGCGTTCGGTGTAATCGCGCGCGAGGTCGAGCCACACCGGCGCGGGGTCCGGGCTTGCCCAGTCTACGGGCCTGCCGATAGCGTGCGGGTCGAGCGAGGCGAAATAGTCCTCCAACTGCGGCCCGCTCAACATGAGCAGATCGCACAGAACGCGCGGGCTCAAGCGCCGCGTGGCCGCCGTCCAGGTTTCGTTCAATTGATTGATGAACTCGACTAAATCGCTCCAGCTTTCCACTCGTTTTCCGGGGGGCGTAAAGGCATCGCGGCGGCGCGAAAGAACTCCGAGGTCGCCGGAGAGCAGATGCAGCGCGATGTCCTTCACGCTCCAGTCCGCGCAGACGGTGGGCCGCGCCCATTCCTCCGCGGTGAGTCCGGAGAGCAGCGCGAGCAGTTCCGCGCGGATTTCTGGGAATAGCGCTAAAACTATGACCGGTGCCGGGGGCTTCATCCTCTCGCTTCCTTTCGCGAAAAAACTGCGAGGATTGTACCGGAAGTCGCGACTCCACGGCGGCGGTGATTTTCATGGACGGAATTTCACGCGGCGGGAGAATCTGCTATTCTGGACATTCGCAAAAGGAGAGTCGCCGATGCGCTTGATGAGCCGTCGATGGTTTGCCGGGATGATGCTTGCAGTGCTTTTCTGCGCGGCGCCGTTCGTGGTGTGCGCGCAGCAGGCCGCCGGGCCGCAGGAAAAAAGCGTCAAGCCGGGGATCAACGACCGCTGGCGCAGCACGGACATCAAGCCGCTGGTGGAAACCCTGGAAACCGAAAGCCGGGAAATCTATCACGAGCGCGAGGCGCTGGCGCGGCTGGTCGACCCCAAACCCGGCATGGACGTGGCGGACATCGGAGCCGGCTCCGGCTTCATGACGCTGCTCTTCGCGAAAATGGTCGGCGTGTCCGGCCGCGTGTACGCCGTGGACATCAATCAGAAAATGCTTGAGCGCGTGTCCCAGCTCGCGGCGCAGGACGGGCTGAAAAATATTCAGACCGTGCTGGACAACGACACGTCCACCGAACTGGCGGCGAATTCCGTGGACCTTATTTTTCTGTGCGACACCTATCACCACTTCGAATACCCGAAGGCCGTGCTGGCGTCGATGCACAAGGCGCTGCGGCCGGGAGGACAGGTGGTGCTGGTGGAGTTTCACCTCGTGCAAGGAAAATCACCGTCCTGGATGTTTGAGCACGTTCGCGCCGGGCAGGAAGTATTCACCAAGGAATTTGTGGACGCGGGCTTCGCGTTCGTCACCGAACACGAGTCGCCATTCTTCAAGGAGAATTACATCCTGCGCTTCCGCAAGGCCGAGGCGCAGCGCTAGCTAACCTGCGGCGAGAGGCGTAAAGCATTCGAACTTTCCGACAGCATCCCCACAACCGAGGCGCTCAGCCTGTTAGAATTTAACCAGGCGCGTAGCCAATTTGCGCTTGCTTTTGCTATGAATCGGACAGAACGACAACGCGAACTACTGGCTGCGCTGGAATCGCGCATCCTGGTGCTCGATGGAGCGATGGGCACCATGCTGCAACAGGTGCGCCTGAGCGCAGCAGATTTCGGCGGAGCGCAACTGGAAGGCTGCAACGAAAATTTGGTGCGCACGAAGCCGGATGTGGTGACGAAAATCCACGAAGCCTATCTCGCCGCCGGCGCGGACATCATCGAGACGAACACGTTTGGCGGAACGAAACTCGTGCTCGCTGAATACGGCTTACAGGATTCAGCGCACGAGCTGAATTTTGCCGCGGCGCAGCTCGCGCGGCGCGCTGCCGACAAACTCTCCACCCCTGCGAAGCCGCGCTTCGTGGCCGGCTCGATGGGCCCGACGACAAAAGCCATCAGCGTTACCGGCGGCGTGACGTTTGCCGACCTGCGGCAAAATTTTTACGAGCAGGGGAAGGCGCTCGTCGAAGGCGGCGCGGACATTCTGCTGCTGGAAACTTCGCAGGACACGCGCAACGTCAAGGCCGGACTGCTCGGCATCCAGCAACTCCAGCGGGAACGCGGTGAACGAATTCCGGTGATGCTCTCGGCCACCATCGAGCCGACGGGCACCATGCTTGGCGGGCAGGCGGTGGACGCTTTCTGGGTCAGCGTCGCGCACATGGACCTGCTTTCCGTGGGCCTGAATTGCGCTACCGGCCCGGAGTTCATGACCGACCACATCCGCACGCTTAGCGCGATGGCCGCGACGCGCATATCGTGCTATCCGAACGCAGGGCTGCCCAATGAAGATGGCGCGTATGCGGAAACACCGCAGACTCTTGCGGAGCAACTCGAGCGCTTCGCGAAGCACGGCTGGCTGAACATTGTCGGCGGCTGCTGCGGCACTACCGACGAGCACATCCGCACCATCGCGCAGATGGCCGACGGCAAGCCTCCGCGCGCGGTGCCGGGGGCGTCGCGGCGCACGTGGTTTGCCGGCATTGACGCCGTCGAAGCAGAGCCGAGCAACCGGCCGCTGCTGATCGGTGAGCGCACCAATGTAATCGGCTCGCGCGCGTTCAAAAACCTGATCGCGCAGGAGCAGTGGGAGGAGGCGTCGGAAATCGCGCGCGCGCAGGTGAAAAACGGGGCGCAGGTGGTAGACGTCTGCCTGCAAAGCACGGACCGCGACGAAATCGGCGACATCCCGCCGTTTTACGAAAAACTGATCCGCAAAGTGCTGGCGCCGGTGATGATCGACACCACCGACCCGCGCGCCGTCGAGCTGGCGCTGACCTACTGCCAGGGAAAAAGTTTGATCAACTCGATTAACCTCGAGGACGGCGAGGAGAAATTCGAAAAAATCTGCCCGTTCGCGCGGGCCTATGGCGCGGCGCACGTCGTCGGCTGCATTGACGAGGATAAGCAGCAAGCGCAGGCCTTCACGCGCGAGCGCAAGCTACAAATTGCCGAGCGGTCGTACAAACTGCTCACCGAAAAATACGGCGTCCCGCCGGAGGACATCGTTTTCGACCCGCTGGTCTTTCCCTGCGCCACGGGCGACGCCAACTACATCGGCGGCGCGGTGGAAACCATCGAGGGCGTGCGGCTGATTAAGGAAAAGGTGCCGCACGTCAAAACACTGCTGGGGATTTCCAATGTGTCGTTTGGGCTGCCGCCGGCCGCGCGCGAAGTGGTCAACTCGGTTTTTCTTTATTACTGCACAAAGGCCGGGCTAGACCTGGCCATCGTGAACGCGGAGAAATTGGAGCGCTTCGCGTCCATTCCTGAAGAACACCGGCGCCTGGCAGAAAATCTTTTGTTCAACACGCCGCCCGCGGAGGGCGGCGAAGAGTTGCGCACCGCGCCGGAGGACTGGCGCGCGCAGACGCCAGCGCAAAAAACCGCCATCAATCAGTTTCACATCGCCGCGATCACCGAGCAGTTCCGCGGCGCGACTTCGCGAACGAAGAAGAAAGCGGCGGACCTGCCGCTCGACCAGCGCCTGGCCAATTACATCATCGAAGGCACGCGCGAGGGGTTGATTGCCGACTTAGAACTGAAGCGCAAGGAAGCGGCGCCGCTGGACATCATCAACGGGCCGCTGATGGCGGGGATGGCGGAGGTGGGGCGGCTCTTCAACAACAACGAGCTGATCGTGGCCGAAGTGTTGCAGTCCGCCGAAGCCATGAAGGCGGCGGTAAACCATCTTGAAAAATTTATGGAGAAGGCGGACACGGCGTCGCGCGGAAAAATTCTGCTGGCGACGGTGAAGGGCGACGTCCACGACATCGGGAAAAACCTGGTGGAAATCATTCTGTCCAACAACGGCTTCACGGTGATCAACTTGGGCATCAAGGTGCCGCCGGAAACGCTGATTCAGGAATTTCAAAAGCACAAACCGGATGCGATCGGACTTTCCGGGTTGCTGGTGAAGAGCGCGCAGCAGATGGTAACTACAGCGGAAGATTTGAAGACGGCGGGCATCCGCGTGCCGTTGCTGGTGGGCGGCGCGGCGCTCTCGGATAAATTCACGCGCGGGCGCATTGCTCCCGCATACGAGACGGCGGTCTGCTATGCGAAGGACGCCATGACCGGGCTGCGGCTGATGAATCAGCTCATGGACCCCGCCGCGCGCGACGCCGTGCTCGAAGCGCACGCGCCTACTCCGATTGCAACCGCTGCTGAACCTGCGCGCGAGGCGGCGGCTGCTCCAGTCGCGGCGCGCAGCAGCAAAGTCCGCGCGGACCTGCCCATTCCTGCCGCGCCGAATCTCGATAGAAAAGTGCGCGACGTGCCGCACCTGGCCGAAGTGTGGAGCTACATCAATTCGCACATGCTCTACGGACGGCACCTCGGCTACAAAGGCAATTTCGAAAAAGATCTCGCCGCGCGCCACGAAAAAGCGCTGGCACTCTTTCATCAGATGGAAGAAGTGAAACAGGCCGCCGCGCAGTTCATGAAGGTGCGCGCGGTGTGGCAGTTTTTTGAAGCGGAGCGGGAAGGGAACTCGATTCACTTGTTCGCGCCCGGCGCTAACGCGCCGCTGCACGCGTTTCACTTCGGCCGCCAGCGCAAGCCGGACGGGCTCTGCCTGAGCGATTACGTCTTGGAGGCGGAAGAGAATGCGCGCGACCATTTGGCGCTTTTTGTGGTGACGGCGGGCGCGGGCATCCGCGAAAAGTCAGAAGCGTGGAAACAGGCCGGAGAATTTTTCAAGTCGCACGCCCTGCAGGCGCTGGCCATCGAAACCGCGGAAGCCTGCGCCGAGTGGCTCCACCGGCGCATCCGCGAGGACTGGGGCTTTCCCGATGCGCCGACGCTGACCATGCACGACCGCTTTACCTCGCGCTACCGCGGCAAGCGCTACAGCTTCGGTTATCCGGCGTGTCCCAACCTCGACGACCAACAGAGCATCTGGAAATTAGTGCGCCCGGAAGAAATCGGCGTGCGGCTGACGGAGGGCATGATGATGGACCCCGAGGCCAGCGTCAGCGCGCTGGTGTTCCAACACCCCGATTGCGCGTACTTTGGCGTGGAAGAGACTACGTAGCGCACGCGGCTAGTGGCGGCCGCAGAAATTCCTGCGCTGCATCATGAATGAGTTTTTTGTAACGGACCTTCTTCAAAAACCTGCCAGGGCCGCTTCGGTCGAGTCGAACATGCCGACGACCTTGTCGACCTGCGTCATAGTGAAAACGCTGCGCACGTTGTCCTGCACTCCCACCAGTCGCAGGTTTCCTCCCGCCTTTTTGAGCTTGCCGCAGGACATGACAATCGTCCCCAGCCCGGCACTGTCGATGCGGGTAACCTTGGTGAGATCAAAAATCGCTTTGGAAATCCCCTTCTCCACGAGCTTATCCACCTGCCACTCAATGTCCGAACAGCTTCGTCCGAGGGTGATAATGCCCGCCAGTTCCAAAGCCACAACATTGGATCCCAACTCTTTTTGCGCGATGGTGAGAATCATTTGCGCTTTTTCCCTACCTTTTCAAAAGTTGGCCGCGGGCAGCCAGAAACAGACACGAGCTGGACTAACTCCATTTTTCAAGTAAGGAAGTTCCTGAGCGGCGCCATCTTAGGCCACTTGCTTAGACGAGTCAACGAACGAACCCATTGGGTCCGGCAAGTCCTCGGAGCTACGTTTGCATTGAAGCACAAGGCAGCGATTAGGATGGTAGGCCCGTGGGGGCTCGAACCCCAGACCTCTACCGTGTCAAGGTAGCGCTCTAACCAACTGAGCTACGGGCCTACTGCGCTGGACTTATTTTAGCATAACCCAAAAGCAGAGAAAGAACGGGTGGGGTGAAATACCCCCGGCTACATTGGCGCTTCCGGCTTTACGACGGGGGCGCACGATGCGGCGCGGCCGAGGTGACCGAGCGCGCGGACCTGCGCTGAACAGTCCACATCCATCTTGCCGATTTCCTCGATGATGGCGGGGAAATCGCGCTGGAGTTTTTGCAGCTCGGCCTGCGCCGAAGCGGGATTGAGCGTGATGCGGCGGCCGGTCTGCGCCGCGTCAATGAGAATGTCCGGCGACCAGCCGCGCGGCCACGAGCCATTCAGAATGTCCATGGCCGCGCGCAGGCGCGCAAGTTTTCCGGGAACGCCGTCAAGAAGCTCGTGCGGAGCGGCGGGCGACTTGACCAGCACTTCCACTTTCTGATTCACGCGCGTCTGCGGGACAGAAATAATCGTGGTGAGCGTGTCGCCGTCGTAGTGCCAGCCGGGAGTTGCGGCGCCGGCGGCATAGGCGATGTTTGCGCCGTTCGCGCGCACAGTGTCCGGCGGGAGCGTCATCGACAAACGAATTTCGTAGCCGCGTTGCGTGAGCATCCCCGGATAATTGCCTTCGACAGGAAAAATTTCAATTTTGCGCGTGCCGTCGGCGAGCCGCGCATGACGCACGGTGGTCCACGCGAATTCGTTTGCTCTGTAGCCAGGCGTGTTGCCGGCGTCGTCGTACACGCGCGTTTCGCCGGCGTCGCCCGGAAAAATTGTGAGGATGAGCGGGTCCACGGGTTTTTCGGCGGTGTTGCGCATCTTCGGCTGCACAGGCACGATGGCGCCGGCCTTCACGTACACAGGAATTTCGTTCAGCGCAAACGTACGCTCGATTTTCGCTGGGCCTTGAAGCTTTGAGCCGGTGAACCATTCGATCCACGTGCCCGGCGGCAACCAGATGGATTTCTTCGCAAGAAGATTTTCTTCACTGACGGCCGCGGTCACCGACGCAACGAACATGTCGCTGCCGAAAAGATATTCATTCTTGAATTCATACGCCTCGGCAGCTTCGGGGTAGTCATAGTAAAGTGGGCGGCAGAGGGAGAGGCCCGTGTCGTAGGCGGCGCGCGCGGCGGTGTAGATATAGGGAATCAGCGCGTAGCGCAGCAGGTAGGCGTCGCGCATGGCCGCGGCGTATTCGGCGGGATAGGCCCAGATGCGGCGCTCGGATTGCGGGTCTTTAGTGGTGTGCGTGCGCAGGATGGGGCTGAAAACGCCGTACTGAATCCAACGCGTGTACAGCTCGGGATAATCGGGATCCTGCGGCACGCCGACTTGCGGCTTTGCGCCGAGGCGCGCGCGCATGTGCCCGCCGATGTCGTGACTCCAGTAGCCGTAGCCGACGTTGGCCGCCGTGGCGGTGAAGTACGGCTGAAACGCGAGCGAATCCCAGACGGCAATGGTGTCGCCGGAGAAACCAATTTGATAGCGGTGATTGCCCAGGCCGCCCCAGCGATGGAACAGCAGCGGGCGCTTGCCGCGGCGCTCCATGTCGGTGAAGTGCGTGTAGTTCAGCCACCATGTGGGGTTCACGCCGGCCACGCTGGTCTTGTGCTCCTGCTGCCAGTCGAGCCAGAAAAAATCAATGCCCTGCTTTTCGAGCGGGTGATGGAGAATCTTGAAATAGTTTTCGGCGAATTTTTGGTTGGTGATGTCGAAGGGCACGTACTTTTGCGTCGTGGGGTCAATGCCCATGGCGCGCGCCATTTCCGGGTACTGCTCCTCGTGCGGCTGCACGCCGGAAGCGGGATGCATGTTCAAAGTGGTCTTCAGGCCCTGGCGGTGCGCCCAATCGAGAAATTTCGGCGGGTCGGGGAAATAGGTTTTGTTCCACGTGTAACCTGTCCAGCCAAGTGTATGGCCCGACTGGTCTTTCTTGTTTTCCCACCACTTCACGCCGAAGGTGGGATGCCAGTCCATGTCAATCACCAGCACGTCGAGCGGGATGTCGTGCTCCTGAAAGCCGCGGACCAACTCTTCGAACTCCGAGTCCGTGTACGCCCAGTAGCGCGACCACCACGTGCCGAAGGCAAACCGCGGCGGCAGCGGAATTTTCCCCGCGACGCGCGTGTAGTCGAGGAGCGCCTGCTTGTAATCGTGACCGTAAGCGAAAAGATACCAGTCCTGGCGTTTGCTTTCGGGACGCGGCATCACCCACGGCCAGTCGGAGTTGTCGAAGAGCGGGCTCTCGCTGTCGTCAATGAGCACCCAGCCGTCGCGGGAGATGAGGCCCGCGCCGAGCGGCGTCGAGCCTTTCACGCCGTCCAGCGTACGAATCGTGCCTTGCAGATTGCCCTTGTCCTCCATGCCCGGAGTCCACGTTACCGCGTCTCCGTTCAGCACAAAGTCCACGCGGAGATTTTCCTTTGTGAATTCGCCGCTGACGCGCACATAACGCACCGCAAGTTTTCCCGTGCGCAGCACCATCCATTTGTTCTCCAGCTTATTCGTGAATTCCGGCACCGGCAGGCGGCGATTGATGAAGACGAGCGAGGCGTGGTCTTCGAATTTGCCGTCTTCGGCCCATTCCATGCGGATGAGCTGCGGCGTGAGGATGGTGAAGCGCGCGTTTCCGCTGGTCACAATAGCCTTCGGATCGGCGACGGGATTGTCCGCCTGCGCAGCGACGGAGGTTGCGCCACCCAGCAAGAAAAGAAGTCCGAGGAGCAGCCAAATTGCATTCGTAGAGGCGGTCTTTAGACCGGCAAATGTAGCCCGCCTCTTTAGAGGCGGGGTTTTGCCAATGCGCCCTGAAAAACCCCCGCGTCTAAAGACGCGGGCTACAATTTCACCACCGCAAACGGATTTGTTTCGTGACATAGTCGTTCTCCGGGCCTTCGAAAGAAATCTCCAACCGATAACCGCTTTCCGCCTTCTTCACCGTCGCGCCCTCGGCCGTAAGTTTCGGTTCCGTCGTCACCAGATCGAGCGTGTACGTCCGCCCGCCGAGACCTGCCAGCGTCAAATTCATTTCGCGCGGATTCTTTTCCGCTTCGTGCTCGACGCGAATAATTTTCAGCGAGGATGTGCGGTCGCCCGGCTCGGGCCGCGGTGCGAGTGGAACGATCCCGATGCCACCCTCGTATTCGAAAACAAATTCTATGGGCACGTTGCCGCCCATTTTTGCAAACGCACCCGTGCCCCTCTGGGACATTGATTCCGCGGAAAGGGATCTCGACCGCCAACGAATCTCTCCAGCGCCATACGGTAGCTCGGGAGCCACTTCAAACCATATCGGTTCAGTTCCATGAGGGCGCAGATGAATGATTAATCTCCCCGGTTCATTCCGGAATTCCGCGTCCACTGTGGTATTGGCCACAGCGAGTCCAGCAATGCGCAGGGAATTCCAGGCAGCGGGCAGCTTTGGTGAAATTCGCACAGTACGGCCATGAATGTCTTGCGGCGCAACACCAACGCCGACCCCGGCCCCCAACAAGCCGCGAATCAACGACTCGACAAAACCCACAGAGGAGAACAACTGGTGCGGCACCGAGCGCTCGCCCGGTCGATTGCGGTCACCATTCATGTGCTCAGGCATTGCGCCTGGGGATTGGGAACCAGTCAGCCGAGAGATGGAACTCAACGTGGAGAAGCCAGCCAAAGCATGCCCTTTCTGAAATTGGGCCCAGGCGACCAAACCGCTCATGAACGGCCATGCCGTTCCGTTGTTGTAGCTAACGGGGTCATAAAGAGAATCCTTATTTGAAAGCCAGCGGATTCCCCAATCGGTTGCCAACTCTGGCTGACCGAAGATTTCCGCTCCCGCTTCTGATTTTTGGCGGTCGAGGCTCCTCGCGGCGAGCGACAGAAGCACACCGGACCAGTTGCCCGTCATGTCAGTGCGTTTTCCGGCTGCATCCAGCCCGAATGCATAGGAATTGCTCGTTGGGTTCCACCAATGGCGCAGTACGGATTCGGTCGCTTTTGAAATGCGCTTGCTGACGTCGTCGCTGAGTTGAGAATCCTCACGTCCATTGGCAAGATCGCGCATGCCATTGAGACCTGCCAGCCAGAAGCCTTCGAGATAAATATCCTTGGTGACTTTGCCGCGGAGGGGGCCGACCTCGACGGCGGCGAGGCCGGCTTTGGTGTTGTCCATCAAGCCATCGGCGGGATCCACGGTGGTGAGGCACCACTCGTAAGCTTTTTTCACCGACGGCCAGAATTCTTCAAGAAACTTTTTGTCGCCGGTGCGCCGCCAGTATTCCGCGACGGAGTAGATGTACATCGGCGTGGTGTCGGCGTGGTAGTAGGCGAAGCCGTATTTGCCGAACCAATCCACCAGGTCCACGCTCTGCGTCATCTCGTGCATCATTTTGCCGTCGGCGCGCTGGCGAGCTTTCAGGAAGCGCAGCACCTGCAGCGCGCCCTGCGTGTCGCCGTAATCAAGCATGGCCCACGAGGCCATCAGCGCGTCGCCGCCGAACCACCACGCAAAGCCGGGGCGCTCGTATTCGCCCGCGGGGCCGTAACCGGCGACCAGCCCGCAGCCCATTTTTTCGTGACAGACCCAGCCGGCATCAATGGCGACTTTGGCCCAGGTGAACGCGCGGTTCAGCTCCGCGTCGGGCGTTTCGATGGTCAACGTGCGCGCGAGAAAATCTCTGTGATATTTGACGCGCGATTCGTAGAACTCGCGCGCGCGAGCCAGCACGTTGCTGTAAATTTCGCGCGCCTTTTTTGCGCTTTCCATGCTCAGCGCCATGACCAGCGCGGGAATTGTTTTGCGCGCTTGCTCGGGGTCCACGCTCAACTGCAGCAGCATTTCGCCGCCGACCATGGAATGGTCCATTTGCTCTGTGAATGCCCCGACGTTTGGGGAGCCGACGACGGCGGTGGGCTTGCTCGTGCCGTCGGTGATGCCGAAAGCTTTTTCTTCCGCCATCCAGTAGGTGTACTGCCCGCCGAGCGACGCGGGCCACATGGGCTTGAAGTCGGGAACAAATTTCACAGTGATGGCCAGCGGCTTGTCGGAGTCCACTTCGAAAAAATTGACGATGGCAGGCTCGTCGAGCGGCGTCCAAATAATCTGCCGCACGGTGAAGCGCGGGTGAACGTACACCAGCGTGGTGGACTCCGGCCGCGCGATTAAGTATTCGAGATAGTTTTCGCCGCGCACCGGCTCCGGCATTCCTTCCTGGCGGAATTCCAGCCGCAAACCGTGCAGCACCTTGATGGGATAAATCCACGCCTCGTAAAGGCCGGTCTGCTTGCCGAAGACGCCGGCGCGATGGCCGGTGGCGTCGAAAAATTTCAGGGGATGGACCGGCGCTTTCCAGTCGAGTCCGCTGGTGGGCAATTTGAAGCGGGGTATTGCCGCAGGCGAAGCGGAAGTGGGCTCCTGTGCGGAAAGCGAGCCAGCGAGCGCCAGCGCGACAAGACCTGTTGCAGCAAAGAGGCTTCGTGCATGGCGAAATAGTGAGCGAGAAAGAAAGAAACTCATGGCAGGCTCCGGGGCGGGCCTGAAGGCCGCCCCTACATGAACACGTCGCGATGCTACGAACGAGCCATGCGGAAGTCAACGAGAATGACAAAGGCACGTAATTCGGAATTCGATATTCGAAATTCGAACATCCAACTTCCAGCTTCTGACTTTTGATTTCTGACTTCGCCTTATTGCTTCGGCACGGGCGGCGGGCCGTCGGGAATGGAAGGCTTGTACACAATGCCCTTCGTTTTCGCGGCGAATTCGGCGCGGATGGCGTCGCGCGTGGCGGCATCCTCGAACAGATCCACCGCGGTTGCCGCCAATGTTTTCGCGGCGAACATCATGCCCTTGTGCCCGATGGACATTCCTCCGCTGGCCACGACGGGCCAGGCGTGCCAGGGCGCGTCCACCGGCGCGGTGGTGGCGTAGAAGTGCAGCGTGGGGAGATTCCAGCTCACGTCGCCAACGTCGCTCGAGCCGCCGGGCGGGTCGGACGCGATGGGCTTCAGCGGCTGAATGGATCCATCCAGTCCTTTCGTCTCTTTTCCGGTAGCGCGCTGAATGGTGCGGGCGAACTCCTGCTCTTCGGCGGTGTACTGAATCGGCCCCACCCAGGTCATGTTCGTGTGGAGAAGCTTCAGGCCCGATTCGAGAATGTTTTCGTCGGAGTAGCCGGTTTGCAGAATGACGGTGGATTCCACGCCGGCCATTAGCGCGGCGCCGCGGGCGATATCTTTCACCCGTGAAAATAATTCATCCACGCCGGCGCGGCGCGAATCGCGCAGCCAGATCCATATGCGCGCGTAATCGGGGACCACGTTGGGCACGTCGCCGGCTTTTTGCATGATGTAGTGCATGCGCACGGTGGGCTTGACGTGCTCGCGCATCATGTTCACGCCGTTCGCGAACAGCTCCATGCCGTCCGCGGCGCTGCGCGCGTTCCAGGGATCGGCGGCGGCGTGCGCCGTCTTGCCCTTGAAGTCCACGAAGAACTGCACGTTGGCCTGGAAGCCGTCGTTATCTGCCTTGGTTTGGTCGTCGGGATGCCATACCAGCATCACGTCCACGTCGCGAAATAGTCCTTCTCGAAGCATGTAGATTTTTCCGCCGATAGATTCCTCGGCGGGCGTGCCGAAAAAGCGAATGGTGCCCTTCAACTTGCCGGCGGCAATCAACTCCTTGATGGCCACCGCCGCGGCCAGGCTGGCCGTGCCGAAAACGTTGTGGCCGCAGCCGTGACCCGGCGCGCCCGCCTCCAGCGCTTCCTTCACCGGCGAGGTCTTCTGCGAAATTCCCGGCAGGGCGTCGTATTCGCCCATGATGCCGATGACCGGCTTGCCGGAGCCGTAGCTGGCCACAAATGCCGTAGGCATCCCCGCTACGCCGCGCTGCACTTGGAAGCCTTGCGCTTCCGCGTAGTCTGCGAGCAGCTTGGCGGAGCGCGTTTCGCGCAGCGCGGTTTCTGCAAATGCCCAGATCTGATCGCTCATGCGCGTCAATTCTGCTTTGCGCTTCTCGATGGACGCGGCCGCTTCTTCTTTTTTCTTGACGTCGCCCGCGGCCGCGCTGAGCGGCGAAAACAACAAAGCAACGGCCACGCATGTGGCTGCAAACCGGCGAAGGGTCATGGCGAATTCTCCTGTACGAACGCCGCGCATTATAGGTGCACAACCGCAGATTTGCTCAGTGATTTTCCAGGGGACAACTTTGCGGGGCAGGGAAGAGAGTTCAGGCGAAACCGTCCGGGGCGTCGGAAGGGGCTGGAGGATAAGTTGGGCGGGGAGAGCGGCCCGCTTCCTGCAGCGCGCGGCGGAGGAGGAACTCAATCTCGGCGTTCAAGCTGCGCAGGTCGTCGTTGGCCCAGCGCTGCAATGCCTCCAGCGTCTTGGGGTCCAGCCTGAGCAGAAATGGTTTGCGCTCCGCCACGAATCCTCGCCTTTCAATTGGACCGGCTGTTGCCTGTCCACAGTGTCGCGACACAGCACCATGGACAGGCTGCGACGGTCAAGTGTCCTAGTGATAGAGCGAGCCAGTGTTAATCACCGGCTGGGTGTGCTGGTCACTGCACAGCACGACGAGCATGTTGCTGACCATGGCCGCTTTGCGCTCTTCGTCCAATTGCACGATGTTCTTCCGGGAGAGCAACTCCAGCGCCATCTCCACCATTCCCACCGCGCCTTCCACGTACTTCTGCCGTGCGGCGACAATGGCCGTGGCCTGCTGACGACGCAGCATCGCGCTGGCGATTTCCGGCGCGTAGGCCAAGTGGCTGATACGCGATTCCAGCACCTCGACACCTGCCTTGGAGAGGCGGTCCTGAATCTCCTTTTTCAAGTGAGTCGCGATTTCCGCCGTGTTGGCACGCAGAGACATCTGGCTTTCCTGGTGCGCGTCGTAGGGATGCGACGTGGCCATGTTGCGCAGCGCCGATTCGCTCTGCACATGGACAAAGTTTTCGTAGTCGTCCACTTCGAACGCGGCTTCCGCCGAATCCACTACCTTCCACACCACGACCGCGCCGATCTCAATGGGATTGCCGTCGTGGTCGTTGATCTTCAGCTTGGGCGTCTCGAAGTTGCGGATGCGCAGCGAAATGCGCCGCTTGGACATCAGCGGGTTCATCCACCAAAAGCCCATTTCGCGCAACGAGCCTTTGTAGGTGCCGAAAAGCTGCACCACTTTGGCTTCGTTGGGATTCACCACCACAAAGCCACATAGAAGAAACACGTCCACGGCAAGCGCGATAGCCCACGCCAGCGTGGACCAACCCTCCTCGGCCAGGGCAAAAGTAATCAGCCCGGCCAGGAAAAAGAACAGCAACACGACCAGGGTGAACAGCATTCCCCAGCCCGAGAAGCTACGAGCCTTGCGTTCCTGCAACATCGAAGTCCTCCTCAATGCAATCATAGTGATATCATAATGATTTCGTTTGTCAAGTGAAATCGGATGGGAGCTCTGATGAGCAGTTCATGATGCTTCAAAGCCCGCCCAGCCAACACTTTGGGGGCTTTCCGCCTCTTACTTGATGCAACACGAAGGGCGAGCAATAGTTGGAAGCGATGGGAGTTTTGCTGCTAGGATGGGGAGCCAGCAAATCTTCCCTCGATCCAGACGAAACAGCGCGCTGGCTGAATTCGTATCAAGGGTAGGCCGAACGAAGGAGAGCGTAGTTGGAGACTGCCCAATTCATCTTGCGAGTCATACTGGTTTTCGCCGTACTGGCGATGCTCTTCTTTTCGCAACGCTACTGGTTTCACCAAGCCAGGCGACTGAAGCAGCGCATCAGCCATAAAGGTGTGCGGCTCGCCCTGCGCTACTTGCTGTTCGGGCTTGCGCTGTTCATGCTCGCGTTGGTGGCGAGCTACTTCACGGGCGGACCGCTGCGCCGGCTGAGCGTGTTTCCCATGTTCGGGCTGTGGCTGTTTGCGTCGCTGTTCGCCTGGCTGGGAATCAAAGCGGTGAAAGGGGCGGAGCGAGGATGGGAGCTGGCGCGCAGGCAGTTTGCAACTGCGCAAAAGTCCAGCGGTTCCATACTCAGTCCGCCGGCGAGCGTGGAAAATCCGTCGCGCCGCCAGTTCTTCCAGACGGCAACCTATCTTGCCGGCGCGGTGCCGTTTGTCGGCGCCGTCTATGGATTCGCCGCCGAGCGCCTGCGCTTTACGCTCGAGCACGTGGACGTGCCGCTGGGGAATCTGCCGGAAGCACTGGACGGCCTGCGCATCGCCCAGATCAGTGACATCCACATGAGCGCGTTCATGACGCGCGAACAACTTCGCCGCGCCGTGGACATGGCCAACGACCTCGGCGCCGAACTAGCCGTAGTCACCGGCGACTTCGTCACCGGCCGGAGCGATCCCCTGGAAGATTGCGTGCGAGAACTGGCGCGATTGCGCGCGCCGCTGGGTGTGTGGGGCTGCCTGGGCAATCACGAGATTTATGCCGGGTGCGAAGACGTTGCCACCGCTCTGCTGCGTAAAGTGGGAGTGCGCATTCTGCGCCGCGAGAGTGCGGAGATACTGTGGCGCGGGCAGCCGCTGAACCTGATTGGCGTGGATTACCAGCGCACGCGCGGGCTCGATGGTCACAAGCTGCCCATGCTCTCCGGTGTCGAGCCGCTGGTGCGACGCGACGTGCCCAACATTCTGCTTTCGCATAACCCCAACGCCTTCGACCGCGCGGCCGAGCTGGGCATCGAGTTCACTTTGGCCGGGCACACCCATGGCGGCCAGATTAACGTGGAAATTCTCGAGAGCCAGATCAGCGCAGCACGCTTCATGACCGATTACGTCGCCGGCATGTATTCGCGAATTTCGCAGCTCACCTCGCAGACCGCGCACCTCTACGTGAACCGCGGACTTGGCACCGTCGGCGCGCCGGTGCGCGTCGGCGCCCCGCCGGAAATTACGCTGCTTACGCTGCGCCGGTTGTAGGGAATTCAGCAAAATTCTCTCCTTGCTATTTTGGCAAGTTGGGCATACTCTTTCGTGTGAACGACTCCCCGGTGTAATAACCGGTTTGGGCAATCTATATGATTGCCCTTTTTTTCTTGCCTCCATGCCTCCTCGAACCATTGTTTACGTTGACGGCTTCAATCTCTACTATGGCGCACTGAAGGGAACTCGCCACAAGTGGCTGGACCTCCAGAAGTTGTTTCAGCTTCTTAGACCAAACGAGGACATCCAGCAGATTCATTATTTCAGCGCTTTAGTGGGAGGCGCGAGTCAAGCTGATCAGGAGATTTATTTGCGAGCGCTTGCAACGCTCCCACTGGTAAACATCGTGCTCGGTCGCTTTAAGCTGAAAAGGGTCTTGTGTATGAACTGGGCGTGCACTTTTGCTGGTAATCGTTTTTTCCAAATGCCAGAAGAAAAACACACAGACGTAAACCTTGCCCTGCACATGCTCGACGACGCCTATCAGGGTCGCTGTGAGAACTTGATTCTTGTTTCTGGCGATTCAGATCTTGTACCGGCCTTGAGAATGGTAAAAACTCGTTTCCCCGCGTTGCGGTTGATTTTGTATGTACCTGCCAATAATCCGGTCCGAGGTGCAGCAGTCGAGTTGCGTTCCGTGGCTGACAAACATCGCAGCCTGCCCCTGATTTTGCTTCCCCGCTGTCAGTTCCCTGCACAGATTTCCGATGGTGCCGGCGGATTTATCAACAAACCGCCGACATGGTGAGCCACGCACCGTCGGGAATTACACTTTTTAATATTCCCGCGCCATGAAATCCATTCCCCTGTTCTAGGCGTTACGTCTCCACGAAGATAAAGGTAGTCGAGCTCTGCTTCTTTCGGGAGAGTGGGGTCCCAGCCACCAATGACCGTTATCCCTTTCAGCTCGTTTCCCGGTCCGAGTGGATCCTGAACCAAGGCAAGGAGCCCCACATAAATCGGGCGGCCAGTGGATGATAATGTTGGGATGACCACCGGATTGAGTAACGTCTTGAATTTTGGTTCGGAGCCATTGACGAAGATGAGTACCCTCCCGCTCTTCATCTCTTCGGAGAATTCGACAAAACAGTCGATTTCGGCACCGTCACTCTTGATTGTTCTTGTGTACGCAGGTAAGGCATCGAGCTCATCCACAGAGACACTGCAAACGTGTTGGCCTTGAAGAGTGCTTAACAGCGGAATACGCAGTGGTCCTGCGATTTCCGTGCCTTTAGGATTCCTTAAGTGAACCTGTCCGCTCTCGTGCACGGAGAGCTTTGGAAGGGCATTCGCGGACAATTGCTGCGTGGAGTCAAAGGTGTCGTGAATCTCTCCTTCAGCTATTCTCCTCGCACCATAGAAAAAGCACCCGCTCATTGAAAACGGAACGAGATAAAAGCTGCCGTCCGACTTCGCAAACGCAATCAGGCACACGGCCTTGGGTACGCTTCGGTGCAGGGCAAGAAGTCGCAATTGTCTGATTCTCTCCATCGTTCACCTAGCGTCGTAGTGGCGAGAATAGCCTATCGTTGCTCCAATTTGCACCCAGTGCGATAATCATTCTTCGAGGTGCACTCCGACTCGTCGGAGTGTCGGACTGGGGGCATTATGGCTTTGCGGGATGCGTGGATTGAGAAGCGGCTGGCAACGGCGAGCAGCAACGGCGCGGGACGCAACGTCACGCAGATGCATCTGGCGCGGCAGGGCGTCATCACCGAAGAGATGCAGTACGTCGCCACGCGCGAGCGGCTGGAACCGGAGTTGGTGCGCAGCGAAGTGGCCCGCGGCCGCGCGATTATTCCTGCCAACATCAATCACCGCAACCTCGAGCCCATGGGCATCGGCATCGCCTTTCGGTGCAAGATCAACGCCAACATCGGCAACTCCGCGGTCACATCGGAAATCGACGAAGAGTTGACCAAGCTGCACCATGCCGTTCATCTCGGCTCGGACACAGTGATGGACCTCTCCACTGGCGGCAACATTCCCGAAATCCGCAAGGCGATTATCAACGCCTCGCCCGTGCCTATTGGCACCGTGCCGATTTACGAAGCCATTGCGCGAGTGAAGCGCGCCGAAGATCTTTCCATCGGCCTGATGCTGGAAGTTGTCGAGGAGCAGGCTGAACAGGGCGTGGACTACATGACCATTCACGCCGGCGTGCTGCGCGAGCATCTGCCGCTGGTGCGCAACCGCATCACCGGCATCGTCAGCCGCGGCGGGTCGCTGCTGGCGCTGTGGATGAGCCATCACAAGAAAGAGAATTTCCTCTACGAAAACTTCGACGCGCTGTGCAAGATTTTCAAGAAGCACGACGTCAGCTTCTCGCTAGGCGACGGCCTGCGGCCGGGCTGCCTGGCGGACGCGAGCGACGACGCGCAGTTTGCGGAGCTGAAAGTGCTCGGCGAGCTGACGAAAATCGCCTGGGGGAACGACGTGCAAGTGATGATCGAAGGCCCCGGCCACATTCCCATGGACCAGATCCAGATGCAGGTGGAAAAGGAAATGGAGATGTGCCAGGAAGCGCCGTTCTACACGCTAGGGCCGCTGGTAACGGACATCGCGCCGGGCTACGACCACATCACCAGCGCGATTGGCGCGGCGATGATTGGCTGGTACGGCGCGTCCATGCTGTGCTACGTCACGCCGAAGGAGCACCTGGGCTTGCCCAACGCCGAAGACGTGAAGCAGGGCGTGATCGCGTACAAGATTGCCGCGCACGCTGCCGACGTGGCGCGCAAGCGTCCCGGGGCGCGCGACCGCGACGACGCGCTCAGCTACGCGCGCTTCCTCTTCGACTGGGAAAAACAGTTTGCGCTTTCGCTCGACCCGGAAACCGCGCGCAAAATGCACGACGAAACGCTCCCCGATGATTTCTACAAAGAAGCGAAATTCTGCTCCATGTGCGGGCCAAAATTCTGCTCCATGAACATCACGCAGCTCGCTGAAGCCACCGGCGGGCTGGACCAGAAAGAGCGCGAACAGAAGTTCGTCGAGCTGCTCACAAAAGTTCAGCAATAATTCAGGCCAACCAAAACTTTCGAGTGAGGTGCCCATGAAATTCGGGGTCACTCTACCCATCACGGGAGTGGACGGAGATGTGCGCAAGCTGGCGGAGTGCGCGGCGCTGGCGGAAAAGTGCGGCTGGGATGCCGTGTGGATCGAAGACTACGTTGTCAGCTTTGGCGGCGAGAACGCGCCGGTGTTCGATCCGTGGCTGGCGATGACCGCTGCGGCGATGTTGACGAAAAAGATTCGGCTCGGCATCACCGTGACTCCGCTCGCGCGGCGGCGTCCATGGAAAGTGGCGCGTGAAGCGGTGACGCTTGATCACCTTTCGAATGGCCGGCTGATTCTTGGAGTGGGTGTCGGCATGTCGGAAGACGCAAGCTTTGCAAATTTCAAAGAGGTAGCGGACGTCAAGCAGCGTTCAGAAATGCTCGACGAGGCGCTCGAAATTCTGGCGGGCCTGTGGAGCGCGAAGCCGTTCCATTTCGAAGGAAAGTATTATCAGGTTGCAGAGACGACATTCCTCCCGCCGCCGATGCAGCAGCCGCGCATCCCCATATGGATTGGCGGCGGCTGGCCGCGCAAGCATTTCACCGCGCGCGCCAAGCGCTGGGACGGCGCGTGTCCTTTCAAAGTGGGCGCGGACGGAAACATGGCCATGCTGACGGCGGACGACGTACGCGAGATGAAAGCCACGCTGGAAGCCGGGCGCAAAAAAGGAGCGAAGCTAGATATCGTCGTGGGCGGCGCTACCGGCGACCTGTCGAAAAAAGCTGCAGCGGCGCAAACGAAAGCCATGGCCGATGCCGGCGCAATATGGTGGTCAGAGATGACGTCGAACAAAGGCCCCGCGCTGCGCAAACGCATCCGGCAAGGGCCGCCGCGATTCGATTAAGTTTTTCCGGTACAATCTTCTTATGTCCGAAGCAAAGACTCATCAGGAACAATTGCGCGCGGAATTCAACCGCTGGGCTGAGGACGGCCGCGGCGAGGGCATGGAGCAGGACCATCTGCCCATCACTCTGCCGGTGCTCGACCTGATGCAGCTTCGGCCCACGGACAACGTGCTCGATGCAGGCTGCGGCGCGGGCTGGCTTTCGCGGCTGCTCGCCGAGCAGGTGCCCGATGGGCGCGTGGTGGGCATGGACATCTCCGACGAGATGGTGCGCCGCGCGCGGAAGAATTACGTTGACCTCGCGCACGCGATGTTCGTCGTCGGCGGAGTCGATGAAATTCCGTGGGAAGGGAACTTTTTCAACAAGGCCATCTCTGTGGAGTCGTCCTACTATTGGCCGGACCCGGCTCGTGGACTGCGCGAAATCTTTCGCGTGCTGCGCGAGGGCGGCTCAGCGTGGAGCCTCATCAACTACTATCGCGATAATCCGCACTGCCATCAGTGGGCCCGGCACTATCAGATCCCCACGCACTTGCTTTCGGCTGACGAGTGGGCGCAACTCTTCCGCGACGCCGGCTTCGTGGACGTTGCGCATCGCCGCATCGTGGACCCCACGCCCGCGCCGGAGACGTACACCGGCCGCTGGTTTGCGGACGCGGCGCAGTTGCGCGCGTTCCGCGCGGAAGGTGCGTTACTCGTCCACGGCACCAAGCCGCGCGTTTGACTCGCCGAAACCGGGCCGCTATACTGCCGTTTCTGCCGGAAGAGGAGACCATGGGCGTCCTCGACAACCGTTTCGAAAAAAACTTCATGATCAGCTCGGTGGACTACGTGTTCAACTGGGCGCGGCGCAGCGCCATCTGGCCGCTCACGTTTGGCCTGGCCTGCTGCGCGATCGAAATGATTGCGTCCACCACGTCGCGTTTCGACATCGCGCGGTTCGGCGCAGAGGTGTTTCGCCCGTCGCCGCGCCAGGCCGACCTGATGATTGTGGCCGGCACGGTGACGCTGAAGATGGCGCCCGTGCTGAAGCGCGTTTGGGACCAGATGCCCGACCCCAAGTGGAGCATCTCCATGGGCGCGTGCTCCAGCGTGGGCGGGCCGTTCAACGTTTATTCGGTTTTGCAGGGCGTGGACAAAATCGTGCCGGTGGACGTGTACGTCATCGGCTGTCCGCCGCGGCCGGAAGGGCTGCTCTACGCGCTGCTGAAGTTGCAGGACAAGATTGATCAAATGTCGCTGGCGAAGCGGCCCACGGAAGTGCGACTGCACGCGGGCATGGTCGAAGACTTCAAGCGCAACGTGATGGTGGCGCAGTCACCCAGCCCTAGATAAAAACGAAATACGAAATTCGAAAAGCGAAAATCGAAAACCGAATTCAGGCAAGCGTACTGTAATAGGAGCGAGCGAATGGCGTTTCTGCGAGCGGCGAGAAAAGACGAAATTCCCGCGGGAGCCATCCGCGAATATCAAATTGACGGCAAGACCGTCGCGCTCGCCAACGTGGATGGCAAGTTCTACGCCATCGACAACGTGTGCTTGCATCACGGAGGGCCGCTGGGCGGAGGCGTGTTGAACGGCAAAGCGGTTACCTGCCCCTGGCATGGCTGGGAATACGATGTCACCTCCGGCAAGATGACGCAGAACCCTGCTGTGGGAGTAAACTGCTACAAACTGGAAATCCGCGGCGAAGACATCTTTGTGGATTGCGGCTAAGCCCTACTATTTCAATTCTATAGACCAGCCACATCGGAGAATTCAGTGCCTGCCCAGTGAGCGCCGCGGTTCTCACTTTTCTGCGCGCGGGCGCGCAAAGCTTTTCACTTTCTTGCGTAACCCGTGTATAGTGCACCGGTTACGAAAGCGATGACGAAACTACCGCCCCCCCGCCGCCACTGGCTCTTCTCCGTTGACCCGCACCACTACCATTGGGACACGCTCTTCGTGAAAGGCAAAGAAATGTGGCGCGGCGCGGGTAATAAGCAGGACGCCTTGCGCCAGCTCAAACAAGTGCGCAAGGGCGACCGCATTCTCTGTTATCACAGCGCGCCCGACCGCTCTCTCTACTCCATCGCGGAAGTTACGCGCGACCCCTACGCCGATCCGCACGACGATGAAGGGAAGTGTTTTGTGGTGGACCTGCGCGCGCTGGAGCGCCTGCCGCGCCAGGTGTCGCTCATCGAAATGCGCGGCAACTCGCTGCTGCGCAAAGTAAAATTTCTGAAGAACGTGCGCCTGATCATCTCCCCGCTCAACAACGAGGAATACCAGGAAATCCTGCGCATGGCCGGCATCGTCTCCGCGCCAGGCATGCCCCTGCCGTAACCCGCTTACTCGTTGACACCGTAAAACGCTGTTCTATACTGCCCGCCAAAGGCATGGAGAATCCATGAGCCGTCCCGCTGGCGTGACTGTTTCCGTGCTATTCCTGATACTCGGCAGCCTGCTAACACTCCTGCTTGGCATTTACATGCTATTTCCCGCTCTCTTCTTCCCTGAATCCATGCCTGAACGCCAACTTCCAGGACCATTGGCGAACAGTGTGAGGATTGGGGGTTTCGCGTGCATTGGGGCAGTGTTGTGGGGACTGCTTACGGCCGTCAATCTTTTCCGCATGCGCAGCTGGTCGCGTCTATCGATCCTGGTGATCGCCATCCTGCTTTTGTTCACCTTTGTTCCCACCTTGCTGATGTTTCTAATGATCCCGCTGCTCGTCCCCGAGCTTGCTTCCATGCGCAAGACTTCGTACATAATTATTTTGCTTGCCATCCACTCCATGCCTATTTTTTGGGGTATCTTCTGGCTGGTCTATTTCAATCGTGCAGGGGTGAAAGCCGCATTCCTGCAAGGACTGCCGCAGGAGGAAGGTCCAAGGCGTCCGCTCAGCATCACAGTTATTGCGTTGCATGCCATTCTCTTTGGACTTTGCACCCTGGCAATGCCCTTTCAACACTCACCAGCTTTCGCATTCGGGATTGTGCTAACTGGGTGGGAGGCCAACCTCATTAACATCATAACCGGGGCCGTGGAAATGGCAATCGGCGTCGGCCTGCTGAAATTGAAGCCCTGGAGTCACACCGTTGGGGTCTGGACTAGCATTTACATCATCATGCAGTCGTTGTTTCTCGCAATTATGCCGAGCAAAGCGGCGCTCGTCGAAGCCATCCGGCGCGACTATCCGGATTCCATGGAGTCCAGTTTCAAGGCCCTTCCTGATGGGTTCTTCTGGATCATAGCCGCCATCGTGTGGCTTACGGTCGGCACCGGACTTTGGTATCTCATCACGCGAAAGAAGGCCTTCCTCGAGGCTGCAAAGGCGGCACAATCGGCCGCTTGAAATTCACAGCGCGGCGATGGCCCCTTTTCTAATTTCCCTTTTCTGATTTCTGCACTACGATACGCGCCATGAAAACGAATCTTCGCGTGCTCTTTCTGCTGGGCGTAGTGTTCGCTGCGTCTGTGGTGATTTCCTGTGCTACGCCGGAAACCTACGACGTCATCATCCGCAATGGCACGCTATTTGACGGCAGCGGCACGCCGCCGGTAAAGGGCGACGTGGCCATCCGGGGCGACAAGATCGCCGCCATCGGCGACCTGAAAGGCGCGCGCGGCAAAACGGAAATTGACGCCATGGGCCTGGCGGTCGCGCCCGGCTTCATCAATATGCTGAGCTGGGCCGTCGAGTCACTGATTGAGGACCCGCGCTCGATGGCCGACATCAAGCAGGGCGTGACGCTGGAAATCTTTGGCGAAGGCGAGTCCATGGGCCCGCTCACGCCGGCGATGAAGACGGAAGCCGAGCGGCTGCAAGGCGACTTCAAATACAAGATCGAATGGACCACGCTGAAGGAGTATCTCGACTGGATTACCAGGCGCGGCGTCGCGCCCAATGTGGCGTCGTTCATCGGCGCGACAACGGTGCGCGAGCACGAAATCGGGGCCATCGACCGCCCTCCCACCAAGGAAGAACTCGAGCGCATGAAGGCGCTCGTGCGCCAGGCGATGCGCGAAGGCGCGCTGGGCGTGGGCTCGTCGCTGATTTACCCGCCGGCGTTTTACGCCAGGACGGACGAACTCGTTGAGCTGTGCAAAGTGGCGTCGGAATACGATGGTATGTACATCTCGCACATGCGCAGCGAAGGCGCGCGCCTGCTGGAAGCCATCGACGAGCTGATTACCATCGCGCGCGAAGCGCAGATTCCGGCGGAGATTTATCACTTGAAGGCCGCGGGCAAGCCCAACTGGGGCAAGCTCGACGCAGCCATCGCCAAAATTGAAGCCGCGCGCAAGCAAGGCCTGAAAATTACTGCGGACATGTACACCTATACGGCCGGCGCCACCGGGCTTTCCGCGACGATGCCTCCGTGGGTGGAGGAAGGCGGGCAGAAGGAATTCATCAAGCGGCTGAAAAATCCAGCTATCCGCGCGCGGCTGAAGAAGGAAATGTCCACGCCAACGGACAAATGGGAAAACATGTACCTCAACACCGGCCCCGACGGAATTTTGCTTGTCGGCTTCAAAAATGACGCGCTCAAGCCGCTCACCGGGAAAACGCTGGCGGAAGTGGCCCGCACGCGCGGCAAGTCGCCGCAGGAAACGGCGATGGACCTGATCATCGAGGACGACAGCCGCGTGGGCACCATCTACTTCATGATGGACGAAGTTAATGTGCGGCGGCAGATTGCGCTGCCTTGGCTGAGCTTCGGCTCGGATGCTGAATCGCCCGCTCCGGAAGGCAATTTCCTGAAGTCCAACCCGCACCCACGCGCCTACGGTAATTTCGCCCGGCTGCTGGGAAAATACGTGCGCGACGAAAAAATCATTCCGCTGGAAGAGGCCATTCGCAAGCTGACGTCGCAGCCTGCGGCCAATCTGAAGATCAAGGACCGCGGCGCGCTGATGCCGGGCTACTTTGCGGACCTCGCTATTTTCGATGCGGCGAAAATTCAGGACCATGCCACGTTCGAAAAGCCGCATCAGTACGCCACGGGCATGGTGCACGTTTTTGTCAACGGCGTGCAGGTGCTGAAAGCTGGCGAGCACACCGGTGCCATGCCCGGGCGCGTGGTGCTGGGGCCGGGCTATGGCAAAAAGTAGCACTACGGGTACGCCAACGCGCCCGGCTGGCCGTCGCATGCGCATCGTGGACTTGAGCTACGCCATTCACGGGAAGCTGCCGCGGTGGCCGGGTGATAGGCGCGTCTTCGAAGCCAAAACGAATGCCACCGTCGAGAAAAAAGGCTACTTCACGCGCAGCTTTTGGATGTTGGAACATTACGGCACGCACGTCGACGCGCCCGCACATTTCCCGCCCGGCAAAAAGACCGTAGATCAGATTCCGCCTGAAAAACTCCTCGGCCCCGCCGTGGTGATCGACGTCCGCAAAGAAGCGAGAAAAAACGCCGACCATCGCCTGGCAATGGCGAGTGTGGCGCGTTGGGAAAAAAAGCACGGGCGAATTCCGCGTGGCGCGATTGTGCTCCTGCGCACCGGCTGGGCCGCGCGGTGGCCAGATGAAAAACGCTATCGCAATATGGATGTGCGCGGCGTGATGCATTCTCCTGGCTTTTCCGTCGAGGCGGTGCGGCTGTTCATCCGGCGCAAGGTCTGCGGCATCGGCATCGACACAATGAGCGTGGATTACGGCGCGTCCCGCGATTTCGAGGTGCACACGCTTTCGCAGGGAGCCGGGCTCTATCACGTGGAGAATCTGGCCAACCTTGCCGCGCTGTCGGAATCGGGCGCGTTCCTGATTGTCGCGCCGATCAAGCTCGCAGGAGGCTCTGGCGGCCCGGCGCGCGTGTTCGCTGTGCTGCCGTAGAACCACCTGGAACATTTTCCGCGGAACCAAACCTTTCTTGCCTGCGTACGTCTGAAACAGTAGCATTCGTGTGCCGCAGATTAGGGTGGTGAAGGATGTCTGTTAACGGGGTGAAACCATGAAGCATTTTCGCAGGATTGTATCGCTCGCCATTGTGGCGCTGCTGTGTCTGGGTGCGGCGGGGAGCGCCAGCGCGCAGAACGTCGAGGTGGAGACGCACACGCTCAAGAACGGGATGAAGATCCTTGTGCAGGAGGATCATTCCATCCCCAACGTGGCGCTCTACGTTTTCTACCGCATCGGATCGCGTAACGAGCGGCCGGGCACCACGGGCCTTTCACATTTCTTCGAGCACATGATGTTCAACGGCGCGAAGAAATTCGGCTTCGGTGAATTCGACCGAACGATGGAAGCCAACGGCGGCTCGAACAATGCCTATACCACGCAGAACTTAACCGTCTATCAGGACTGGTTCCCGCGTTCCGCGCTCGATTTGATTTTCCAGCTCGAAGCCGACCGCATTCGCGACCTGTCCTTCGATCCCAAGGTGATTGAGTCGGAGCGCGGCGTGGTGGCTAACGAGCGCCGTTTGAGCGTGGACAACAGCAACTTCGGCATCCTGAACGAGCAGCTCTGGTCCGCAGCGTACACCGCGCATCCCTACCAATGGCCCGTCGTCGGGTGGGAAGTGGACATCAAGAATTGGAAGATGGAAGACTTGCAGAACCATTTCCGCATGGGCTACTCGCCGTCGAATGCGACGATGGTTGTCACCGGTGCCATCAACTTCGAGGAGATCGTCACCCTCGCTGAGAAATACATCGAGTCCATCCCTTCGCACGACCCGCCGCCGAAGGTCACCACACAGGAGCCGGAGCAGCAAGGGGAGCGGCGCATCGTGGTCCGCAAGTTTGCGCAGCTTCCCATCCTGATGGTGGGCTACCACGTCCCGCAGACCAACTCGCCGGAGTTTTACCCTCTCCAAATTCTGGAAACGATTCTCTTCTCCGGGCAGAGCTCGCGCACGTATCAGCGGCTCGTGGACAAGGATCAGCTCGCGCTTTTCGTGGGTGGCGGCTGGGACTGGTCCTTCGACCCGACACTTTTTGAATTCAACATTCGCCCGCGGGCCGGCATCGATACGGCCAAGGTGGAGCAGGTGTTGTACGAAGAGCTCGAGCGGCTGCAGAAGAGCGGCATTACCGACCAGGAGTTGGAGAAGGCCAAGAACATTCGCACGGCGGAGTTCTACCGCCAGATGAAAACGATCAGCGGGAAATCCAACATCATCGGCATCTACGAAGTATTTTTTGGCGACTACAGCAAGCTCCTCAACGCCGCGGCCAACTATGCCAAGGTATCCAAGGAAGATGTGCAGCGCGTGGCGCAGAAGTACTTCACCGAGAAAAACCGTTCCGTGGCCACGCTGATTCCGGAGGCGCCGTCGCCCAAGGCGCAGGACAAAAAGTGAGCGAGAGAGAGATCATGAAGCGCATGGGAAAAGTTTTTTTGCTGATGTTCATGCTGGCAGCTCTGGTGCTTCCCGTAGCGGCCCAGACGGGTGGCGGCGAGCTGAAGCTGCCTTCCTACAAGAAGGTGAAGCTCCAGAACGGCCTGACGCTGCTGCTCATGGAGCAGCACGAAGTGCCGCTGATCAGCTTCAACGCTTTGATTCGCGGCGGCGGCGTCGCCGATCCTGCGGGGAAAAATGGCGTCGCATCCGTCACGGCCGGGCTGTTGCGCAAGGGCACGAAAACGCGCACGGCGGACCAGCTTTCCGCGGAGCTCGACTTCATCGGCGGGCAGCTCAACACCGGGGCGGGAACCGATTCGTCCAACGTGTCCGCGGAATTTGTGACGAAGGACCTCGCCAAAGGTCTCGATTTGTTTGCGGACGTACTGCTGAGTCCGGTTTTTCCGCCGGACGAAGTGACCAAGCTCCTGAAGCAGCGGCTGGACGGCATCAAGTCCGCCAAGGACCAGGTGCAGGCTGTGATCGCCCAGTATTACAACGCTTATCTCTTCGGCAAACATCCCTACGGCCGCCCGGCTGGCGGCGATGAAAGTTCGCTGGCGGCCATTTCCCGCGACGACATTGTGAAGTTCTACGAAGCGAACTATGTGCCGGGCAACACCATCCTCGCCGTGGTGGGCGATTTCCAGACCGCAGAAATGGAAAGGGTTCTCACGGACAAATTTTTCGCGTGGCCGGCAAAGCCGCCGGCGCCTGCGCGCATGCCGGACCCCGCGCCGGCGGTGGGGAAGCATCTGCTGCTGGTGGACAAGCCGGACGCAACGCAGACGGTTTTCTATATCGGCAATGTCGGAATTGCGCGCACAAACCCGGACAGACTGGGAATCATTGTAGTGAACACACTCTTCGGCGGGCGATTCACTTCCTGGTTGAGCACGGAGCTGCGCATCAAGAACGGCCTGACCTACGGCGCGGGTTCCTTCTTTGACGAGCGTGTGGGGCGCGGCCCGTTTGCCATCAGTTCGTTTACGCCCAACGCCACCACGGAACGCTGCATCGACCTGGCTCTGGAACAACTCAATAAACTGCACGCGCAGGGCATCACGGAAGAAGAATTGAAGTCGGCGAAGGCCTACATCAAGGGGCAGTTTCCGCCCTCTATCGAGACCTCCGACCGGCTCGCGCGAGAGATTGCGGAGTTGGAGTTCTACGGCCTCGACGAGCGCGAGATCAATACGTTTTCCGCGAAAATTGAGGCCATGACGCTGGCCGATACGAAAAGAATCATCCAGCAGTATTTCCCGCTCGACAATTTGGTGTTCGTTCTGATCGGCAAGGCCAGCGAGATTGAACCGGTGGCCAAAAAGTACGCGCCCAAGCTGGACGCGAAGTCCATTAGCCAGCCGGGCTTCTGAGTTTCAGCCAAGCCGCGCTTTCTCGAAGTCTATTTTGGCGCACGCGCGGGTCCGCCCCTACTTTTTCACGATCTTTCCATCCTTCATCACGAACTGCACTTTGCGCAGCGCCTGAATATTTTCCAGCGGGTTGGCCGGCATCGCGATGATGTCCGCCGCTTCGCCGGTGGCGATAGCGCCGCGCTTGCCCTTCCATTGGAACAACTCAGCGACGTTGGTGGTCATGCACTTCAGAATGTCCTTCGGCGGGATGCCGGCCTTGATCCACCCGTCGAGGTAATCGAGCGCCATTTCTCCGCGGTTCTCGCCCGGCAGTTCCACAACGGTGTCCGTGCTGAAAACGAGTTTCACTCCGATGCGATACGCGCGGCGCAAGCGGTCCACGATTTGCGCGGCGAGTTTTGCGCCGCCGTCCGCGCCGTACTGCATGGCCTTGAAGTGCGCCGCAGGAAACTCCGTGCCCGCCAGCACCGTGCCTTTTTCCTTCATGAGTGTGAGGAGTTCGTCGCTCAACCCAAAGCCGTGTTCGATGCTGTCCGCGCCGCCCAGGATGACGTTGCGCGCCGCCTGCCCTCCCTGCACATGTACGGCCAGGGTCACGCCGGCAGCGTGCGCTTCTTCCGCCGCCGCGCGGATTTCCGCTTCCGAATAGACGTAGCGGTTATTGTCCGCCACCAGCTTGATGGCGTTGGCACCGTAATAGATGTTTTGTCGCACAGCCTTGCGAATCTCGTCGGGCGTGTCCGCGTCAATGTATTCGAATCGCCAGTACGGACCCAACTCCGGCGGCACGCCATTCGACTGCCCGCCGAACGCGGCGATAATCTTCCCGGTGGTCAGCATGGACGGCCCGGGCACCCAGCCGCGTTCGATTGCCCGGCGCAAGTCCACGGCGGCGTAGTTCGCGTCGTTGCCGATATCTTTCACCGCGGTAAAGCCGGCTTCGAGCACGTCCTTTGCGTTGCGTGCGCCGTGCAGCGCGCGCAGCCCGCTGCCTTCCGAAAGGTAGTTGTCAATCAAAGCGAATGGCCCCGGCGCCACTCCGTAGGTGATGTGCGTGTGCGCATCCATCAAGCCGGGCATTACCCAGGCATTCGAGAGATCGATCACTTCCGCGCCTGCGGGGACCGGCACGTTTGCGCCCACGGCGGTGATCTTCCCTCCTTGAACGACAATCACCTGGTTGTCGGCAACCGTCCCGCTCGCGGGATCAATCAGGTGACCGGCCCGGATCGCCTTCGTTTGCGCAAAGAGCGGGCCGGAAAAAAGCAGCAGGGCGATCAAAATTCGCTTCGGCATCGTGCCTCTTTTCCAAAAGTTCGCCGTCACTTCTTCACCACCTTTCCGTCTTTCATCACAAACTGTACTTTGCGCAGCGCCTGAATATCCTCCAGGGGGTTGGCCGGTGTGGCGATGATGTCCGCTGCTTCGCCGGTGGCGATGGCGCCTCGCTTTCCTTTCCAACCGAACAGTTCGGCCACATTGGTGGTTATCGCTTTCAGGATATCTGCGGGCGGAACGCCGGCCTCCGTCCATACCGCGAGGTAGTCGAGCATCATGTCCGCGCGCGACTTACCCGGCAGCTCCATGATCACGTCGGTGCCGAAGGCCAGCTTCACGCCCATTTTGTGCGCGCGACGCAGCCGGTCCAAAATCATCTTGCTGCTCACTTCCGCGGGCGGAAGAATTCCTCCCGCCGTGCCCATGGCCTTCAAGTGCTCGTAGGGAAAATCCGTGCCCACCAGGACCGTGCCTTTTTCTTTCATCAATTGCAGCAGCTCGTCGGATAAATCGAAGCCGTGCTCGACCGAATCCGCGCCGCCCAGTATCACGTTGCGCGCGGCCTGCCCGCCCATCACGTGCACGCCTACCGTGATGCCCGCGCGGTGCGCTTCGCTCACCGCCGCGCGAATTTCTTCTTCGGAATAGATGTACGCGCTGTTGTCCGCGACGAGCTTGATGGCATTCGCGCCGTAATAAATATTCTGCCGCACGGCTTTGCGCACTTCGTCCGGCGTATCCGCGTCCTGATACTCGAAGCGCCAAAAGGGGCCCATCTCCGGCGGAATCCCGTGCGACTGCCCGCCGAACGGCGCGATGATTTTTCCGGTGGTGAGCATCGTCGGCCCGGCAAACCAGCCGCGTCCGATGGCGCGGCGAATGTCGATCGCCGTGTAGTTTGCGTCGTTGCCGATGTCCTTCAGGGCAGTGAAGCCCGCCATCAGCGCAGCTTGCGCATTGCGCAGGCCGTTGAGCGCGCGCATCGCCGAGCTGGACTTCAGGTACTCGCCCTCCAGAAACAGTTCGCCGGGCGAGCCGAGCGTCATGTGCGTGTGCGCGTCCATCAAGCCCGGCATCACCCACGCATTGGACAAATCCACCACCGGCGCGCCCGCGGGAATTTTCACACTCGCGCCGACCTCGGCAATCTTGCCGTCTTTGATCAAGATAATTTGATTCTTCGAGACGGCACCGGTAGCGGGGTCAATCAGATTCCCCGCGCGAATCGCGGTGGTTTGCGCGGCAACGGTCCCAGCGCAAAGAAATAACAGCACCAACAATCTTCGAATCATCGGCTGCTCCTCTTTTCAGTTTTCAGTGTTTGCGCAAACAGCCACGGAAAAAAGTCCGGCTCTGAAAAAGCCTTGTCCCACGCATTGTGGCCTATGCCCGGGTATTCCGTATAGCGAACCCTGGTGCCTTGCGCACGCAAAGCGTCAGCCATGCGGCGCGATTCCGTGACGGGAATTGTGACATCTTTGTCGCCGTGGAAGATCCACACGGGCACCGCGCGCAACTTCAGCGCTGTATCTTCGTACGGGTTTCCCGCAGAGCTGACGGCTGGAATGGCGACCGACTCCGGCGTGCGAATTCCTCCGCAGACCACGACCAGCGCCGCGAATTTTCCCGGATTTTGCGCCGCGATGTACCACGTGCCGAAGCCTCCCATGGAAAGCCCGGCCATGTAAGTTCGCTGTGCGTCGCCATGAAATTCCAGTTTCGCAGCCTCCAGTGCTTGCAGGGCCACGGCAGCGACCTGCGGCTGCGTCCAATACTCATCCATGTAGCAGCGCGGGAATACGATGACGGCCTCTTTCTGATGTTGATAGCTGATGTACCGCTCCGCCACGCTGACCGAAATCTTGCTCTCGCCGGGCTCCAGGCGATGCCCTACACCGTGGAGGAAAAGAATCACGGGCCACTTCTTTTGCGCGGTCCACCCGGGCGGCACGAATACTTCGTACGGATACGTTCGCCCGTTCGCCTGCAGCGCGCGCTGAACAATTCTGCTTTCCGTCTTCTGCGCTGAGTGAGCGGGCAGGGGAGAAAAAATCAAGAATAGAAAAGAAAAGCTGATTCCCGCCAGGCAAATCCGAATTTTGCGATTTAATTTCATGATGGATGCAAAAGTAGTCCGCTATATGGTGGCGCCGCCGCAGGAGGATCCCGCGCCTGCGGTGCAGCCATAACAGTGGTTGTTCGTCACGATGACTCGCTCATGTAATTGCTTCGCATCGAAATCGCGGATGTGCCGCGGCGTGCCATCGCCCGTGGGCAGCTCCAGCATCTGATTGAAGTCGCAATCGTAGAGCGTGCCGTTCCAGCCCACCGAAATCATGGTGCGGCACATCACCCCTGCCGCCGCGGTCGTATTGAACGCGTTCACCAGCCGCTCCATATAGCCTTCGTAGTTGTTCGTGTTCAGCAGGAATTCAAGGAAGCGGCTGATGGGCATGTTGGTCATCGTGTACAGATGGTTGAACGCGACGCCGTGCTTCTGCGCGAGCTCGCGCCGGAACTGCTGTTCGATGGCTTCCTGCTTCGGCGGCAAAAATGCTCCGACGGGGTTGTAGATGAGATTCAGCTTCAGTCCGCTGTTTTCTCTTCCATAGCCCAAATCGTTCAGCAATCGCAGGGCGCGGATGGATTTGTCGAACACGCCTTCGCCGCGCTGCGCATCGGTCTGCGCCGCGCGGAAGTAAGGCAGCGAGGCAATGATTTCGACCTGGTGCCGCGCAAGAAATTCCGCAAGGTCCGCCTGCGACGCCACCAGCAGCACAGTCAGATTGCAGCGGTCCATCACGTGCCGCCCGAGCTTTTTCGATTCTTCCACCAGGTAGCGGAAGCACGGCGCCAGTTCCGGCGCGCCGCCGGTGATGTCCACTGTGGGGATGTCCGTTTGCTCCAGCGCGCGGATGCACAGCTCCGCCGTTTCGCGCGACATAATTTCCCGCCGATCCGGCCCGGCGTCCACGTGGCAGTGCGCGCAGGTCTGGTTGCACAATTTTCCGACGTTGACCTGAAAATTGGTGATGCGCGTGGCGCGCAGCGGTGCAAGTCCCGTGCCGTGCAACTTTTCCTCGAACGCCGGAAAGCCATTGCGCGCAGAAAGAATGCGCAACTGTTCGTCCGTGGACGACAGCGGATTCATTCGCGATTTCAGTGTGACCAGCATCAGCTCTTTCGTAGGGGCGGACCTATGTGTCCGCCCTGGAGCGCACCCGCCGTGGCGGGCGCCGCTACATCGACAATTTCGCTGCGACGTTGCGCATCTGCACGCCGTGCACCAGCGACGCTCCGCCGCGAATCGCGCACGCCACGTGCACCGCTTCGGTCATCTCCTCGACGTTCGAGCCTTTTTCCAGGCAGGCCTGCGTGTACGCGTCAATGCAGTACGGGCACTGCACCGCGTGGGCCACGCCCAGCGCGATGAGCGCCTTCTCGCGCTCGCTCAGCGCGCCTTCGGCAAACACCGCCGAATAATAGCTCATGAATTTTTCCCACAACGCCGCATTGCCCTTGCCCATCTCCGCAAATTTTCCAAGGTCCGGTGGATGATAATAAGTTTCCATGACCAACTCCTTCTGTAGGGGCGGACCTATGTGTCCGCCCGCTTGCAACAGCTTCAGCAGCAACCCGAACCCGGCGCGCACGTTGCCGCGGCATTTACGGTCTTGCGGTAACGCTTTCCTTTGGTCTCCGCCGGCGCGCGCAGCGCGGTCTGCCCGCAGGCAAACGGCTTCGCTTTGCGCAGCGGGATCTCCTTGATCGGCGGCACCGGATGAATTTCCGTGGCGTACGGCTCGCTCGTCAGGATGCGGTAGGTTTTGTCGCACACGGCCATGCGCTGCCCGCGGAGAAGCGAGTGCCCGTCGTCGTCTTCCACTTTGCGCCACGGGCCTTTGTAGAGCACCGCCTGATTGCGCTCGAGGCACGGCCCTTGCTTGCCTTTGCGCGCCGTCACCGTGACGCTGCGGAACTCGATGCCTCGCACGGTCTTCCACGGCGCTGCATCGTACTTGTCCAAGGCCATGGCGTGGAAGCCTGCACGCTCGAACGCGGCGAGAAACGCCGTCTCCTGAAATGCGCCGGCGATGCAGCCGCTCCACAGTTCCGCATCCTGCTTCATTTTTGCGGGAACATGCTCGTCGGAGACGATGTCACTGATAGCCACGCGGCAGCCGCGCTTCAACACGCGGAACATTTCGCGGAAGAGCTGTTCGCGGTCTTCCTCGCGCACCAGGTTCAGCACGCAGTTGGAAATAATCACGTCCACGGATTCATCGGCAATCATCGGCGCGCCCTGGCGCAGGCGCGATGTGAATTCCTCGAAGCGGTGCAGGTCCTCGCTTGAGCGCACCGGGCTGGCCTTCAGGCAGGCGTCCACTTCGTCCAGCGGCAGCGCCAGGTCCTGGATGCGCCCGCGGTGGAACGTCACGTTGTCCCAGCCAACTGCTTTCGCGACGTCCGGCTGATGCTTGCGCGCCAGCGCCAGCATCACTGGGTTGAAGTCCACGCCAATCACGCAGCCCTTGGCGCCCACGATTTGCGACGCGATGAAGCAGATTTTTCCGCCGCCGCTGCCCAGGTCGAGCACCGTGTCACCCTCGCGCACGTAGCGCGAAGGGTCGCCGCAGCCGTAGTCCTTGTCGAGAATTTCCTGCGGGATCGCGGCGAGGTATTTCGGGTCGTAGGTGACCGGGCAGCAGAGCGTCACCTCGCGCGCCCGCGCGGCTTTTTCGTAGCGCGCGCGAACCGCCGACTCCGTGTCCATGATTGCAGCCTTGCGAGCCATTCATTCCCCCTCAAAAAAGAAACGAATATCAAACATCGAGCACCAACACTGTCCGAGCGTGCAGGCATGCCGTGCGTTTTTGCATTCGATGACGCTCCTGAAGGCGACGATTCAGTTGTGCAGGCTGTCCGCCCCACGCCCTAACGCGAGCCAAGAATCTATCACGTCGCACGGCCTTCGTGCAGGGGTGGGATGAGCACCGCCTGTTTCCGGCCCACGCTGTGCAATAATTTGTGTGGCTCCCCGATGCCCGAACTTCCCGAAGTCGAAACCGTGGTCCGCGGCCTGCGCCGGCTGCTTCCCGGCCGCGGGATTGCCGAAGTGCGTTTGGGAAAAACGGATTTCATCGACGATCCCGCTGCGCTGGAGCGCGACCTGCCCGGCTGCCGCATCTCGGACGTCCAGCGCCGGGGAAAGTACATCGTGCTGCCGCTGGAGCGCGACACTTCCAGCGCTGATTCGCCGCGGTTAATCATCCACTTGGGCATGACTGGTCGGCTCGCTACGCGCAAGCCGGATGACCCACTCGCGCCGCACACGCACGCAATCTTCGCGCTCGACGATGGCCGCGAGCTTCGCTACATCGATCCGCGCCGCTTTGGCCGCATTGCATTATTTTCCGGCGCGCAATTCGCAGCCGCATTCGCGCGGCTCGGTGCAGAGCCGCTGGAAGTCAGCGAAGCGGATTTCCGCCGCCTGCTCGCCGGGCGCCGCGCGATGATCAAGGCGCTGCTGCTCAACCAGCACTTCCTCCGCGGCATCGGGAATATCTACGCCGATGAATCGCTCTGGCGCGCGAAACTTCATCCCGCGCGGCTCGGCGCGCGCCTCAGCTTCGCCGACGCACATCGCCTTCTGGAAGCCATCCGCCACGTCTTGCGCGCCGCCATTCGCCTCGGCGGCTCGTCCATCTCCGATTTTGTGGATGCCAACGGCCTTCCCGGCGAATTTCAGTTGCGCCATCGCGTGTACGACCGGGAAGGGAAGGGATGTTTCCGCTGCGGCGCAGCGATTCGCCGCATCATCGTCGCCGGACGCAGCAGCTATTTCTGCCCGCGCTGCCAGCACGCGCCGAAAAAAGCAAAACATACTATCGCGAAATCCATGCACAAGCGTACGAAGCGAAAGAGTTGACGCCCTCAAGCCGCTGAAATTCTGTTTACCTTTGTGGGTCCGATTGCAAGCCCCAGCTTAGCTCCGCTTCCATCTCCGCTAAACGCGCCATCTTTTTCTCCACCGCGGCTGATCCGGCGGCCTTCGCCGCTCGTGCATGTTCCAGGGCGAGTTGAGCGATGTGACTCACTTCCAGCAACACTCTTCGAATTTCCGCCTCCAATTGACTGCGGCTTTCTTGCACACGGTCCACGATGTCCGACTGCACGCGCGAGCTGTTCATTTCCAGAAGGCGTTCCAGGAATTCCCGGGCTTCTCGTTCAACGATTCCGTAGGCGCTCGCGACCCCTAGGGTGATATCTGCCAGGTAGCGCAGCGGAGAAGCCGGCATGGCCACCGGGAGGAGCGCTTCAAATGTGAAACGCGACCGGATTCTGAGCCCTTTCTCCGGATCGAGGGCATTCGGCATTCGCGTCAGCTCGGGAACCCCGGACTGTGCCAGCTTTCTCAGATAGTCGTTTGCCAAATCCACGAATCGAGCAGCGACTTTCTTGTATTCCTCTTCTGCGTGAGCCTGCTCCTGTGCCAGCCAGGGGATCACGTACTTCTCGGCAATTGCCTGCGCAGACCCCATCGCTTCTCTCCGGAAACGCGGCCCATACCGTCGCTGGATCAGCCTCGCTTCGGTGGCGAATTCGGCGTTCGCTGGCGGCAGGACTTGTTGCAGAAATTCTTTTCGGCGAGACAAAAACAAATCCGAGAGGTGGTGCTGCTCGGACATGAAGTGGAAGCCAAGGTCTTGAAGCGACTGTCGGGAGTCGTGGATCGTCTGACGCATGTTTTTGATGCGCCGTTCGTATTCTTCCATCGGGCACAACAACGCCTCCCGCTCTTCGGCAATGATGACCAGCATCTCTTCCGTCAGGCGGCGAAGCCCCCGCACGCCCGCCGAATACATCATGCTGCGACCCGACTGCGTGACGAGCCCGTTTAGCGTCTCCAGAAACTTTTCCCAGTCTCGCTGCGGGCCCCGGTTCTCCAGCTGTTCAAGCGCACTGATTTCGTAAATTTCCCCGATCGGCCGCCCCAGTGTTTTCTCCAGAACTCTGCGCGTGAATTCCCGCGCCGCCTCCCTTTCGGCATCCGTCGTGCGGTCGGCTTTGTTCAGGACGATCACAAGATTCTGAACCTGTTTGCCCACCGCCTGTACCAGTTCTAGTTCATCTCCGGCCAGCGTAGGATCTGCGCCGACCACAACAATCGCTGCATCGATATGAGGAACAAATGCGTGCGTGGCTGCGGTACTCCCCCCAAACACGGAGCCCAGTCCGGGCGTATCCACGAGGCACATCCCCGTTGCCAGCAAGGAGCTGGGAACAAAAACCTCCACGCCTTCCACTTGTTTCCTGTTTTCAGGGTTGTGTTCTTCCGAAACATATAGGCGCAGATCGCTCGGCGCGATGCTGGTCCACGACCCGCCGCGAAAACGGACGCGAGCACTCCGGGAGGCGCCGAAGCGGATCACCGTGGGCACCGTGGTAATGGGAACCACGCCGGTGGGGAGAATTGGATCAGCAATCAGCGCGCCAATCAGCGTTGATTTCCCACGCTTAAACTGGCCGATGCACGCGACGTAGAAGCGGCCTTCGCTCAAACGTTCCGTTAGTCCTCGCGCGTCGCTGGCGAGACGCGTGGCGGAGAATTCCTCCGCTAATGTTGCAAGCCGCAGCAGATGCGCATTCGCATCCGCAGTCTCCTGGGAAGCAAGAATCCCCGCGTCAGCCTGACGAGTGTGCGCAGAAACCGAATTTCCTTTGTCCGGCGGCATTTTCGGTCCGTGAGGCGCATTCGCGTTTCACTGCGATGCGTTTTCGCTTCAAGCGTTCTGTATCGGATAGCCTTGCATGCCCATCAGATAGTCCACGCGCAGCAACTTGGTTTTGATTTGCCCCGCATGTTGATACCTCGGTAGTGCCGCCATGGAACACATCTTCACAATCGCTCCGGGAAGCCGGCCGCTCAGGTGCATCACCGCTGCCTGGAACCCTGCGCGCTCGCGGCGGCTCAGGCCTGACTCGCGAAGGCACGCCTGCGCCAATGCAGCCGCATCCGTCGCGGGCAGTGGCCCCAATGGCAAGCGGTACCTATCGGTCCAATAGAGGCTCCATGCATACCCGATTTCATGGGGCGAGTATCCCCGCGCGAGGGCATACACGGGAGTTTCGCACCTCCAAATCAAATCCTTCACGAGTCGAGCCATTGGGTGTGTCAGCGGCGGAATGTGATCGATGAATATCCAGTATTTTTCCTGCTTAAGCGTGGACTGCAGAATGCCACGCAATCTGCGGCTGGGCTGCTTCCGAATCCAGCGCCCAAAGTCCATCTCGGAGCATCCGTCCGCGTGCACCTTCGCGTTCATTTGTGGGCTGCCGGCCGCGAACACCTGGCAAATCAAATGTTGCAAGAGGTCGTGCCTGGAACCTGGCCCGCTCCAAAATAGGAAGGCCTTGCATTGTTCAGCGGGAAGTTCACGCACCACCCTTCTGGCCAGCGCGGTCTTTCCGGCATCCGCCGGACCCCAGAGGAGCAGGCTCTCCCTGGCCCGCAGCGCATCCCGTAGCCTTGTCATTTCGGCTTTCCGCCCTACCCAAATCTCTCCGGCCGCTTCGTCCGTCATGGCAAGAGTTCCCGAAGCTTGCTGACACCAAGCAGCAGCCCTTCCACACTGGCTTCGAGTTCCTTTTTTGTTTCCTCTTCGAAAGCGACGCCGTAGCCTTTCATTCTCCGGGGCCGGCAGTTTTCAAGCATGACCCACGCCGTAGAGAGCTCGGCATTCAAAGTCTGGCGAATGTCAATGGGGTGCCGTTGCAGGCCGAATCGCTTGGCAAATTCTCGAAGGCCCTGGCGGAATGCGTAAAGCAAGCGGCGCAAATCGGCCTGCGTCTCCGCGGGAAGTGTATTCACAACTCCCGTGTTTTCGTGCCCAAAGGATTTCTCGGACAACTGATGTTCGATGCGCTCCAGGCTGTCTTCCAGCAGTTTGAAGGTCACTTCCAGCCTTCGTTGATGCAGCTCATGTAGACGGATCTTCAACAGCGCCTCCTGCCCGATCAGCCCTGCTCGATCGCGTTGATCATTTGCTCAAGGATCGCATTCAGCCGGGCCATTTCTGTGTCCACCCTCTCGGCGGCCTCCCCGGACAGGCGTCCATAGCCGCGCAGTTGCTTGGAGTTGGTTTCTTCTAGATTGGTCACGTTGCTGACAAGCAAGGCAAGGACGGCGCGTTGCGGAAACTGAGTTTTCACGTCGACCACCATTTCGTGGCTGATCCGGCGCAACTCATCCCGCACCTGTTGCAAGTGGTTCCGCAGGCTTTCGCGCTGGCGCTCGCTCAGATCGTTCTGCACGCGGAGCAGCAGGCCGGAGCTTCTCGCCATCCAGGCTTCGCAGTCGTCGCACATTCTTTCCAGGCTTTGCAGTACCACCGACACAGCCCGGCGGTGGTTTTCGTCCAGTTTCAGCTTTTCACTTTGGTCCGCCATCGGCATGGCCGTGCTTACTTCCGCGATCGGTAAAGAATCACGCGCACCTTTTCAAGGGTGATCAATCCGCCTTCGACCATCTCGTCTAGTTTCGGAAGCATGCCTTCGATGCGCTCGGTGTACTCGACGACTTCCAGAACAATGGGCAGGTCCTGCGAGAGGCGCAGAATTTTATCCGTGTGATAGACGCTGGTCGAGCCGAAGCCGCCCACGCCGCGCAGCACGGTCACCCCGCTGAATTTCTCGCGGCGAAACAACTCGATGAGCGCCTCGTACAGCGCTCTGCCGTGCCACTTGTCCGATTCGCCGATGTGGATGCGCATCAGCGTCCGCTCGCCTTCAAATTTTTCGTGTGTCATGGCGTCTCCTAAAATCGGCTGGCGAGGCGAATGCCCGCCAGAGTCAGCAGCAAACCGGCCAGCACGCTCGCTGCCACATAAAGGCTCGCCCGCATCCATTCACCATCTTCCAGCATTTTGACCGTTTCCCAGCCGAAGCTGGAAAACGTGGTGAACGCGCCGAAAAATCCGATGGTGATGGCCATGCGCCATTCCGGCGGAATCAGCAGGTGATTGAGAGTGTATTGCGCGAGCAAGCCGAGAAAAAAGCACCCGGACAAATTCACGGCGAGCGTCCCGTAGGGAAAGTCTCCGCCCGTGCGGTATTGGACGATTCCTTGCAATCCGTAGCGGGCCAGCGTGCCCGCCGCGCCAAATACAATCAGCAGCACAATGCGCACAGTTGCTCCGTTTCCCGCGCGTCGCTGCGCCCAACAAAAAACTCCTGGGCGCCGCCCGGCGGCCAGGAGTCATCAGTCCCGATGATTATTATCAGGACGGTTTCGGCGAACTCCATCGCCTTCTCGATTCCATCCGATTGTAAGCCACCTCCCGCGCCGCGCCAAGCTCGCGATTAATCTGCGCCGGGCGAGGCGGCAGGGATGTCCATAGGCAGCACGCGCTGCGTGCCGCTTTTGGGTGAGGGCGGCAGCAGCGGCGCGGCAGCGGCGTAAATCCGCGCGCCCCACACGCCGCGCGCGTGCGCCTCGAGCTGCAGCACGCGGTCGTTCAAGCGCGAAAACGGCGGCGCGGCAAGCAGCAAATTCAATTGCTCGTGAATCTGCTTTTGAAACTGCACATTTTCCGAGCGAAAGCCATCCGCGGTAATGCCTTCCGCAAACGGCGGCACGGCGACCAACCGCGTGTAGCTCTCCATCCACCACTCCAGCCAGGGCTCGAGGTGCGGCTGGCGGCCGAATTTGTTTACGAGGTAGCAGTAGTTGTCGAGCACGGCGCGGTCGCAGATGACGTTGGGCGCGCGGCTGGCGGCCTCCAACTCCGCGGCCACCTGCGCATGCAGAATCCAGAGCTGCCCTTCCAGCGTGGTCGCTTCGTTCACCGGGAACGGCGAGCGCCGCGCCACTTCCGTCACCAGCTCCACGTTCTGGTCCGCTTTTTTCAGCAGCGTGCAGACTTCATAGGCCAGCGTGGTTTTGCCCACGCCATGCGTTCCAATGAGTGCCAGTTTCAAGGCGGAGTGCCTTTCGCCTGCGCATTCGTTCTAACACACCTTTTCGTCCGGGAAAATAGCCCGCCGCTCAAAACCAGAAAATAGAAAAGAGAAAATAGAAAATAGCAACTACCAAACATGCCGCGGCAGTCTCCTTTCTGTGGGCCTATTTTCTATTTTCGCTTTTTTCTGCACTCCCCTGTGTCAGAATCTCGGGCGCGTATGAGAGCTGTTCTGCAACGCGTCAGCAAGGCCCGCGTACTAGTGGAGGGTCGCGTCTCGGGCGAAATCGGCGCGGGCCTAGTCGTGCTACTCGGCGTGGGCCAGGGCGACACGTCCGAGGCCGCGAAGTACCTCGCCGAAAAAACCGCCAACCTGCGCATCTTTGCCGACGACGCCGGCAAAATGAACCGCTCGCTCGTGGATATCGGCGGCGCCGCCCTGGTGGTGTCGCAGTTCACGCTTTACGGCGACGCGCGCGGCCAGCGCCGTCCGAGTTTCCTGAAAGCCGCGCCGCCCGACGAAGCCAACCGCCTTTACGAGGAATACTGCGCCGCGTTGCGCGCCCTCGGCGTGCGCGTCGAGACCGGCATTTTCCAGACCATGATGGCCGTCGAGCTCGCCAACGACGGCCCCGTCACTCTTCTTCTCGATTCCGAAAAACTCTTTTAGGCCAAATTCGTATTATCCTTCTGCCGTGGCCCACACCGATTCACAGCCGCTGATGATTCGCGATGCAACTCTTGCCGATGCCGCGCGCATCGCCGTGCTTTCCACGCAGCTCGGCTATCCTTCGACCACTGAGCAAGTCCTCGCGCGCCTCCGCACGCTTCCGCAGGACGGCACGCACGCCGTGTACGTCGCGGAAAATGATGCTGGCGTGGTCGGCTGGGTGCACGTGTTCGAGCTCCTGCCCGTGTGCCACGACCGCGTCGCCGAAGTCGCCGGGCTGGTCGTAGACGCTTCCTGCCGCGCCGCCGGGTTGGGCAAGCGCTTGATGGACGCGGCGGAAAACTGGGCTCGTAAGAAGGCTTTAGATACTGTCGTCCTGCGTTCCAACGTGATCCGCGAAGCCGCGCACAAGTTTTACGAAAATCTCGGCTACACGCGCGTCAAAACGCAGCACGCCTTTCGCAAAGTCTTGTAACGCCGGCGTCTCGCCGGCTCTTTTGGAGTGCGGCGGCTCGACGCCGCTTTGAACATGGCCATGTCCTCGGATAAGGCAAAACTGCCCAATGTTCTCGCCCAGCTCAAATCAATGGGCAATCCTGCCAACGTCGCCGGCATGGCGCGCTTCGGCGTGCACGTGAAAAAAGCCTACGGCGTCCCGACGCCCGCGCTGCGCAAACTCGCGCGCGAAATTGGCCGCGACCAAAAGCTTTCCCTGCAACTGTGGAAGACGCGCATTCACGACGCGCGGCATCTCGCCGCAATGATTGGCGACCCCGCGCAGGTGTCGTCCGCGCAAATGGAGCGCTGGGCGCGCGACTTCGCGTCCTGGGACGTGGTGGACGGCTGCTGCTGCCACCTCTTCGTGTACGCGCCACATGCGTGGAAAATGGCGCTGGCCTGGAGCCGCCGCGAAGAGGAGTTCGTCAAGCGCGCGGGTTTTGCGCTGATGGCCTATCTCGCGGTGCACAACAAGGAAGCCGCCGATGGCAAGTTTCTCCGGCTGCTGCCCATTATCCAGCGCGGCGCGCGCGACGAGCGCCACTTCGTCAAAAAAGCCGTCAACTGGGCGCTGCGGCAAATCGGCAAGCGCAACGCGCGCCTAAACAAGTCCGCCATCGCCGCCGGCAAAAAAATCCGCGCGCTCGGGACGCCCGCCGCTCGTTGGATCGCCTCCGACGCCCTGCGCGAGCTGACGAGCTCCGCCGTGCAGAATAGACTGGCCGCCAGGCCCTAAAACCCAGTTTGAATTTCAAGACGTAAATCGGATGCGCATCAAGTGAACCAGGTAGCGCCACACCTGCACAAGGCTGATCTTGCTTCCGCCGCGCGCGCGCTCTTCAAACACGTACGGCACTTCGACGGCCTTCTCGTAATTTCCTCTCGCCAGCACTTCCAGCAGGATTTTGTAGCCCAGCGGTTTCAGCGCTCGCCTTTCCACCACCGTCCTCCGCAGCAGAAAAAAGCCGGACATGGGATCTTTTACCCGGCGAATTTTCGCCGGCAGCAGCACCACCGCCAGCAGCGTCGCTGTCCACGAGATGATGCGCCGGCGGAATTTCCAGTCGCTCACGCTCCCGTGCTCGACGTTCCGGCTGGCCACAACGATTTCTCCGCGCGCACCGCGCATCGCCTCCAACAGTTGCAACAGAACTTCCGGCGGATGTTGCAGGTCGCCATCCATTACGCCGAGGATTTCGCCCTGTGCCATCTTCCACCCCGCCAGCACTGCGGTGGAAAGGTCGCGCTCGTCCTCGCGCACGAGAAGCTTTAGCCACGGCCGCTCCGGTTGCAGTCGCCGCACTTCGCCCGCGGTGCCGTCGGGGCTGTTGTCGTCCACGATGATCAGCTCGAAGAGTTCGCCCGTCGCCGCCAGCGTTTTCCCCGTGCGCGCCACCAGTGGCTCGATGTTTTGCCGCTCGTTGTACGTCGGCACGATCAGCGATAGCAAGTTCGACTCTCCGTTCCGTTGCCAATTCTTCTGGAATACTGACGGCGCACGGCAGATCATTCTGCGGCGACTGGGGTGCCGGCAAGAGTGCATTCCTCTCAGCGGCGCAAGACGCTACACTATTACCCGCTTTCTTGCCAGTCGGGCACTTTGATGGAACTTCGCGGACCCAGCGCCGATTCATTCGAGTTGCGCATCATTGGCTACCATTCCGCGCTGGCGGACGAGAATGACAGCGAAGCCAACCGCTTGCGGGTGTACACGCGCGCCACGTTGCAGGGTCACGCCTGGACGACCATCCAGCCGGTGCTGTTTACCCGGGAAATCCTCGCGCTGGCGGACTGGCTCGAAGCCATGGCGCAATGCGCCCCGCAAAATACGGAGATGAAATTCCAGGAGCCGAATTTGCGCTTGGAGGCGCAGCGCTGGAGTGAAGACCGCGTCAGCCTGTGCGTTTATTTCGAGCGCGAACACCGCCCCGCGTGGCTGGAGTCGAGCGGGGCCCCCGGCGAGGTCTGGGCCGAACTGGAGTGTACCCCCGATGAATTAAAGGAATGGGCCGCGGATCTGCGCAAGCAATTGGAAAAATTCCCGCCACGCGGCAAGGAACCGCAGCGCGCCGCCTCGCGCTAATTCGCCGCCGCCGGCCTCGCCGCGCGAGCCACCAGAATTGGTTTTGGAAAGTTACGGCGTCGCGTTGCGCGCCTGCTGGATGTGCTCAAACGCATCTTTGCGCGCCATGCCGTAAAGGCGCAGCACCTCGATGATCAACTCTTCGGCCGCTTCCAGTTCCTCCGGCACCACGTGCGAAGCGCCGGCGTCTTCGAGCATGGGCCGATCCTCCAGCCTTTTCGTGCGCACCAGGATTGCCAGTGCTGGATTCAGCGTGCGGGCATTGGCGATTGCGCGGCCCAGGACAAACGGATCGGAGATTGCGTAAATGATCGCTCGCGCTCGCGCGATTCCGGCTCGCTCCAGAACGCCGGGGCTGCTGCCGTCGCCAAAACTGATGGTTTCGCCTTCGGCCCCTGCCCGGCGCACCGTTTCCGGATTCGTCTCCAGCACGCGGTAGGGAATCTTCAACTCTCGCAGCACGTGCGCGGTCAGTCGGCCGTTCAATCCGTAGCCGCAAAGGATTACGTGGTCGGCGAGCGGTGCGGCCGGTGTGTCGCTCTTCCCTTTTTCCGGCTCGCCGAAGGACTGGGTGCGGCCGCCTCGTTCCGGTAGGTGCTGCTTCAAATGCGTGGCCGCCCGCAGCAGCAGCGGTGTCAGCATCATCGTGAGCACGGCCGCTGCCAGAAACGTCTGATAGCTCCTCTCGTTGACCAGCCCGAGATCCGCGCCTTGCTGGAGCAGCACAAACGAGAACTCGCCCACCTGCGCCAGCCCCAGTCCGACGGGCAGCGACATTCGCACGGAGAATCCCATCGTGGCCACGGCCGCTCCGCCCGTCAGCGCTTTCAGCGCCAGGATTCCGGCTCCAAGCCCCGCGAGCAGCAGCGCTTCTTCCCACAGAAAAGCCAGGTCGATCAGCATTCCAATCGAAATGAAGAAAATGCTGCTGAAGCCGTCCCGGAACGGAAGGATATCGGAGAGGATTTGGTGAGCGAACTCTGATTCGGAAAGTGCCAAGCCTGCCAGAAATGCGCCCAGTGCCAGCGACAGGCCCAGTTGGGTCGCGCCCCACGCTGTCCCCAGGCTGAAAAAAATACAGGCGATTAAGAAGATTTCTTTGTTCCGAAGTTGAACGATCCTCCGCCACAGGAAAGGAAAAAACGTATGGGCCACGAACAGGATCAGGGCGACTACGGCAAGAGCTTTGAAGAGCGCCAGCGCAATCGTAATCGCCACGTTTGCGCTCGCTGCATTGAGCGCGGGCACCAGCGCCATCATCGGCACAACGCACAGGTCCTGAAACAGCAAGACGCCCACAATGGCGCGGCCGTGAATGGTATCGAGTTCCTGGCGTTCATGCAGCAACTTCAGCACGATGGCCGTGCTGCTCGCCGCAACCAGGAAGCCCCAGAAGAGGCTCGTACGCCAGGAAGAACCCCACAGCAAAGCAATCGCAAACACCGCAGCTATGGTCAGCGCCACCTGCCGGCTGCCTGCACCGAGCACGAAGTTTCGCATCCGCGCCAGCTTCTTTAGCGAAAACTCGATGCCAATGGTGAAGAGCAGCAAGGCCACGCCGATCTCCGCCATCTCTTTAATTGCCGTCTGATTTGCCACCAGCCCCAATCCCGACGGGCCCACCAGCATCCCCGTCAGCAGGTAAGCCACGATGGTGGATTGGCGGGCGCGGTGCAGGATCGCCGAGACGACGGTGGCGAAGCCGAACAGGATGAGCAGATCGCGAAGCAGGTCGCTGTGTTCCATCTTGCCTGGCCTTTTTTCCCCAAGCCGCGCAAGCGTGGGAGAAGGCGCGAAGTTGCTGCCTGAGCCTGCGCTGCCGGTCTACGAGTGGTGGTGGCGCGACCCCGGCTTCAGCTCGGCCTTCGTAAACCGGTGACTGCAGTTCTTGCAGCGGAAACGCCCGTCGGCATCCAGTCGGCCAACCACTTGTGTCCTGCCGCACGCTGGACACCGCCGCTTACGCCCCATGACGGTGCTGATCACGACTTGGTATAGCACGCTCATCGCCTATGCTTCTCCGGCCGGATCTTCTCCGGCGATTAGTGCCGAGGCAATGTCCGGGAACTCTATTTCCAAAGACACTCTACCCTTTCGTGCCGCTCTCGTCACTGAAAACCATAGGGCGTAAGGGTCCGCGCACTCGCAACGGTTGCTAATGCCCTTGCAAAGAAAACATCCGTTGCGCTGCTGTGTTCGATGGTGCCCTTACAAGGGCAGGGAATCGCTCTGAGGATCTTTCACGTAAAGCTCCAAGTTGTTGCCGAGGTTTTGCCACAAGCCGGCGAGCGAAATTGGCTGCAGTCTTCCGTGGCACCAGCTAAAACCCTCCGCCGCCACCGCCGCCGCCTCCGCCACCGGACGAGCCGCCACCGCTGAACCCGGAGCCTCCCGAGCTGCGCGGCGCGGAGGCCATCGACGAAGCCGCCTGCGTGGACATACGGCTCAAGTTGTTGACGAAGCTCGTCGCGCGGAACGTCGCAAAATCACCTCCGCGGTACCAGTCGGGCGGCTGGTTGAAAATCCCCTCGAACGCTTTCGTCCAGTTTTTTTCCACGCCCAGGGCCATGGCGAACGGCAGATACTTTTCGAAGAGTTGCGGTGTTTTCACCATGCGCTCGAAGCGGTCCGTTTCCACGCGCCCGAGGAATTCCTCGAACCCCAGCACTCCCTCCAGCGCTTCGCTGCCTTTCAGCGTGCGCGCCGGCATGAACCATCCGAAGCCGCACACGATGAGGGCGCTCAGAATCGCGGCGAGCATGAATGGCGCTGGCTGCATGCCGGTGGTGCCCGCCAGCATTCCGCCGGCCCAGAAACCGCTGAACCCGATGATCACGCCGCCGATCAAGTAGCCCGCCTTCACTTTGTCGGGCCGCTGCGAGTAATACTTGCGCGCCAGCAGCGCGTCAAAAACGCGGTCCTTGATTCCGGGCAGCTCTTTGTAAAACTTATTCTCCAGGTCGGAGAGCTTCACCGTCTGCAACCCGCCGCCGGAAAACACGCCGTCGAGCAGCCGCCGCTCGTGCGCCTTCATCTCGCCCCATTCCTTTGCGTTCTTGCGCAGGTGGAAGACGTACTCCGTGTTGGAGAACAACCCCATCAGTTGCTCTTCCTTTTTTTCCTCGATGAGGATGTAGCCGCGCACGGCGAGGTCCACCAGCGTGGCAGTGATGTCGCGCATGTCCGCGGAGTTGTCGCACAGCGTGCCGACCTCCGCCGGCGTCAGGCCTTCCGGCGGATCGTAGCGCGCGGCGATGGGCCGTAGCCGCGGGTCGCGCCCGCGCGTGTTCCACAGCCAGTACATCAGCGCAAAAACGCCGACGGGGATAATCAGCGGCCAGTTGCTGCGCAGAAAGTTTCCCGCATTGTCAGCGGCGGAGGGCTGGCGCACTAATCCTTTGTCCCAGCCGACTACTGCCGTCAGGCCCTCGCGGAAGGCCAGGTTGCGCCGCATCCGAAACGTGATTTCATTGCCGTTCACGCTGACATCGGCGTCGTGTTCCTTTGACCCGTAGCTGCCGGTGAAGGCCAGCGTGCGGATGCCGGTAGCGCCCGCGGGCAATTGGACGACAGCCCCGGCGTCTTGAATCGGCACATCCCATTCGTCACCGGTGATGTTCCAGTAGAGTTCGTCGTGGTCTTCGAAAAAGAGCAACGCGTTGGGCACCGTATAGCGGATCATGATCGTGCGCACGGCGTCTTCCGCGCCGGGCACATAAATTTTCAGCTTGCGGTAGTGCCGCTCGCGCGAGCTTTCTACTTTTAGCGAGTGGCCTTCGCCATCGGTGACGCTTTCCAGATTCAGGAAAAACGTCTTGTTGAAGCCCTGCGGAGTTTTGTATTCGACGGGGATGGTGCGGAAGAGGCCGTTCCACTTGCCGTTGAAGCGCGGCTCGATGATTTCGGTGACGACGATGCTGCCGTCCGCTTTCACTTCCACGCGGACGTCGAAGCGCTGGATCACCAGCGAGCGCGCCGAGCCCGGCGCAGCCAGCGCCACCAGCAGCAGCGCGCACAGCAGGACGCGTCGCACCATGTTCACCTCGTCTTACTGCGCCGCGCCGAAGCTGACCTTGGGCGCTTCGCGCTGCGCCGCGTCCTTCAGTTCGAAGAATTCGCGCGCGGTGAAACTGAACATTCCGGCAATGATGTTGGAAGGGAAAACGGCGATCTTGGTGTTGAGGTCGCGCACCACGGCGTTGTAATAGCGCCGCGCGTTCTGCACGAATTCCTCGATTTCGCCCAGCGTGCCTTGCAGCTTGGTGAAGCTTTCCACCGCGCGGAGTTGCGGGTAAGCCTCCGCCAGCGCAAACAGTTGCCGCAGCGCGCCGGTGAGCATGCCTTCCGCTTCGGCCTTGGCCGCCGGCCCTTGCGCGCTCATGGCTTTGTTGCGCGCGCTGATCACCGCCTCGAACGTGCCTTTTTCGTGCGCGGCATAGCCCTTCACCGTCTCCACCACGTTGGGGATCAGGTCGTAGCGGCGCTTGAGCTGCACGTCGATGTCCGCCCAGGCGTTGTCGCACTGCACGCGCAGCCGCACCAGGCTGTTGTACATGCCGATCACGATCACCACGAGCACGGCGAGAACAATCAACGCATACATCATCGGCTGTTCCTCGATTCCGGGATTCGAATCCCACCGCCCAACGTGCGCACACTATACGACGCATGATGCAGCGTGTAAAGGAGCGCACTTTAAATACACGCGCGCATGGCTGAAAATATCAGTGTGGTTAGCGTACCGATGAAATCGCGCGGAATTCAGAACGATTTGCGGTGCATCAGCCAGCAGGAAAGCGCCAGCGCCCCCGCGACAAACAGCGCCGTCGACCACATGGGCCACCAGGAATCCACCACGCCGGCATTCAGATATTTCCGCGACGTCATCACCAGCTCGGACGTCTTGGGCAAGATGCGGTAGAGCCAGTCCACCAGCCACTGTCCCCACTTGGAAGTGATGACGTCCTGATAGAAAGTGGCCTTTCTCTGCGCGAGCAGCGGCCCGAACATCGTGTACACAAATGCCAAAAAAATCGGCATCGCGGAGTGCGAAGCGCCCATCGCCGCCAGCGACATCAAGGCCAGCATGGCGGAAAAAGCGAAGACCGAGATACAGGCGGCCACCAGAAAATGGCGCAATGAAACTCCGGTCCGCGCCCACAGGTACACCGCCGGCACCCCGGCCATCAAAAAGATCGAACTTGCATACAGCACCAATGCGCCGATGTAGTGCCCCATAAAAAGCTGCCAGCGCGGTGTGCCTTTGGAAATCACCAGGTCGGCGCGGCCTTTCTCGAGAAAAGACATCAGCAAGGGCGCGGCCGCAAACACTCCCATGAGCACCCAAAAACTGTTGGCCACATCCAGCAAGCCCATGAACGTGCTCAGCGCGAAAACCTCCGTGGGCAGGCTGTGCATATCCTTCATGGTCACTTCGAGCTTTCCGTCCGCGGTGTGACCGACGCGAATCATGCCGATCAGAAAGATGGGCACGAGCAACGAAAAGATAATCAGCACGAGTCCAGCTTTGCGAAAAATGGACTCGCGCAGCGTGTCGCGGATCACGGCGCCCATCATGTGCCCTCTCCAGTCACCACCTGGATGAAATACTCTTCCAGTGTGGAATGCACCGGCTCCACGGTTTCGATCTCCACCGGCACGGCGCGCAGGCGGTCAATCATCGCGTTCAGTTGCGCGCGATTCGCCGGCGATAGATAGACCGTGCTGTTTTCCCATCGCGCGCCGGGCACCACGCTCTCCACCGCCGCGCGCACCGCATCGCCGGCTTCGGCCAGCCGGACGCGGTATTCGCCGGTGTGCTTGGCGAACTCCGCGGGCGTGCCCTGGCGCACCACCGCGCCGCGGTTCAGGATCACCACGCGGTCGCACACCAGCTCGATTTCGGAGAGCAGGTGCGAATTCAAAAAAATCGTCTTGCCGCCGGCGCGCAGGCTCACCAGCAGGTCGCGCACCTGCTTGCGCCCCAGCGGGTCGAGTCCCTCGGTCGGCTCGTCGAGAAACAGCAAGTCCGGCTCGTTGAGCAGCGCCTGCGCTAGCCCGAGGCGCTGTTGCATGCCCTTCGAGTACGCGCTCAACACTTTTTTCTCTCCGGGCAGGCCCACCAGCTCGAGCAGCGCGGGAATGCGCGTATTCAGCGTCGCGCTTTTCACTCCGTTTAACTCGCCCATGTAGCGCAGAAAGCTGTGCGCCTTCATGTATTCCGGCAGACGCATCTGTTCCGGCAGGTAGCCGATGCGGCGGCGCGTGCGCGCATCGAACGGGTCGCGCCCCAGCACGCGCGCCGTGCCCTTCGTCGGCCGCAGCAGGCTGAGCAGCAGCTTCACCAGCGTCGTTTTGCCCGCGCCGTTCTGCCCCAGCAATCCGAAAATCACGCCGCGCTCCACTTCCAGCGACACGCCCGCCAGCGCCCGCGCCGGCTTGCGCCACATTTCGCGGTAAGTCATTTCCAGGTCTTGCGTCTGCACCGCCAGTTCAGCGCTCATCGTTTGAATCGGTCCTCCTTGCTCGATTAGGTGAAGGCCAGAAATTACATTAGGGAAGCGGTAATGGTCAACTGGGCAGCGCGAAGCAGTAATCGAAAAGTTTTGGTGCTGATTCGGGGTCTGCTAGTCACTATTCACTAATCACTAGCCACTGCTTTCATTTTGCGTTATCTTCCCGACGCTGTTGGCTTCCCTCGTTCGATGCTCTACAAAACTCTCAGCGCCGCCGTGTACGGAATTGACGCTTACCTCGTCCAGGTCGAGGTGGACATCGGCCCGGGCGCGCAGAGCCTCTTCAACGTCGTCGGCCTTCCCGACGTGGCGGTGAAAGAAAGCCGCGAGCGCGTGCGTGCCGCGCTGAAAAACAGCGGCTTCGATTTTCCCTCGCCGCAGACGGTCACCGTCAACCTCGCGCCCGCCGACATTCGCAAAGAAGGCTCGGCCTTCGACCTGCCCATGGCGCTGGGCATTCTCGGATGCCAGGGCACGTTTTTCGGCAAGCCGCTCGACAATTTTGTTTTTCTCGGCGAGCTTTCGCTCGACGGCAGCGTGCGTCCGGTGCGCGGCGCGCTTTCCGCAGCGCTGGCGGCGCGCGAAAAGGGCATCCGTTCGCTTGCCGTGCCGGAAGCGAATGCCAAGGAAGCCGCCGTCGTCGAAGGCGTGGACGTCTACGCCGTGCGCTCGCTGCCGCAGGCCGTGGACCTCATCAACGCGCCGGAGTCGGCCACGCCGGTGCGCGTGGACGCGGCCAAAATGCTCAACGAAGCCGCGCTTTACTCCGTCGACATGCACGACGTCCGCGGGCAGCAATCCGCCAAGCGCGCGCTCGAGGTCGCCTGCGCCGGCGGACACAATATTCTACTCATCGGCCCGCCCGGCGCGGGCAAAACGATGCTCGCCAAGCGCATCCCCACGATTCTGCCGCCGATGTCGCTCGCCGAAGCCATCGAGACCACGCGCATCCACAGCGTCGCCGGCGTGCTCGAGGATTCCCGCGGACTCGTCGGCACGCGCCCTTACCGCTCGCCGCACCACACCATCAGCGATGCCGGACTCATCGGCGGCGGCGCCGTGCCGCGCCCGGGCGAAGTTTCGCTCGCGCACCACGGCGTGCTGTTTCTCGACGAGCTGCCCGAATTCGACCGCAACGTCCTCGAAGTCCTGCGCCAGCCGCTCGAAGAGGGCGTGGTGAATATCGCGCGCGCGGCGATTTCCGTCACGTTCCCTTCGCAGTTCATGCTCGTCGCCGCGATGAATCCCTGCCCCTGCGGATTTTTCGGCGACCCCACGCGCGAATGCCACTGCTCGCCGCCGCAGATTCAGCGCTACGTCAGCAAAATTTCCGGGCCGCTGCTTGACCGCATCGACATCCACATCGAAGTCCCTGCCGTGAAGTACAAAGAGCTGCGCGGCGGCGAGTCCGGCGAAAATTCCGCGTCCGTGCGCGACCGCGTGATGCACGCGCGACGCATCCAGCTCCAGCGCTTCGCTGCAATCCCGGCGTCGTCTGTAGGGGCCAGCGGTAGCTCGCCCGCCTCCTCGACTTCGAAAGACAAAAAGATTTTCGCCAACGCGCAAATGCCGCCCAAAATGATTCGCCAGCACTGCGCGATTTCCGCCGAGTCGGAAAAAATGCTGGAGAACGCCATCACTCGCCTCGGCCTCTCCGCCCGGGCCCACGACCGCATCCTGAAAGTCTCCCGCACCATCGCCGACCTCGACGCCGCCCCGAACATCGAAACCAAGCACCTCGCCGAAGCCGTGCAATACCGTTCTCTGGATCGCTCCTACTGGGCTTAACGCCGCGTACCTGCTTCCTCTATTTGTCATCCTGAGTCCCGATGATTTGGATCGGGACGAAGGATCTCTCTTCGTACCGCCGCCATCTTGCCGGCGCATTTGTAGGGGCGGGCTTCAGCTTGTCCTGAGCAAAGGCGCAGGGAAGGGCCCCGCCCGGTGTCGCTTGCCAGTTCTAGGAGTACTAGAACCGAATTTTCCGGAAGATCGCTTGACATCCTCTTCCGGACCATTCAGACTCCCCGCCTCGTCCTTTCCCAAGTAGTTACTTGAGGTAGCTCGCAGCATTTGAGCGCCTAAGTGTCTGGTGTATCGCTGGTGCGAGTAATCACGAGGAGGAATACCATGACGGCCCGACTGTCTCTTGCTTTCCCTGCCAAGTCCAAGCTGCTCTGTGCCGCTTTTCTTTTGGCAGTTCTTTTTGTGGCGCCGCAAAGCGCTTTGGCGGACACGGTCACGTTTGTCTCCGGCACCACGTGGAACGTGACGGATTCGTCCAATACGGCGCTCGGGGCCGCCCAGGCCGTTTGTTTGAATGCTTCGTCCCCCACGAACTGCCCCTCGGGAGCGACACTGTGGGGCTATTCCGGTAGCGGGTGGGGTTCCAACCTCTCCAGCATTCCCGGCGCCGTCTGGATCTGGGCTCCTGGGACCACGGGCGCCACGACCCCCGTGGAGTTGGTTGCGTTCACGTTTACGAACACGTTCATGCTGGCAGGCACGCCGCTTTCTGGAACCATTGCCATTTCCGTCGATGATTTTGCGGCCGTGTATGTGAACGGGAATCTCGTCGGCAGCGTTGGCAGCACCACGGACGCGTCCCTGTCCGGCGCGGCGCAGTCCGCCCTGACGTCCTTCGATCTGCTTCCTTTCCTCGTCTCCGGCAACAACACCATCAGCATCCTCGCGCAGAACGGCCAGGACTCCTTTGCGAACTGTACAAATTGCTCCTATAGCCAACACCCGGCCGGTGTCGTCTTTGGCGGCACGCTGACCTCTTCTGGCGCAGCGCAGGTCCCCGAACCTTCCACGCTTCTTTTGCTCGGGACAGGTCTCAGCGGATTCATGCTGCGAAGGAGAAAGACCTCCTAGCATTAGCGCCTGAGTTTGCTCTCGTAGCGCCGGCGTCTCGCCGGCTCCCGCTTTTGTAGGGGCGGACCTGCATGTCCGCCCCTGCTGCATGACCCTCCGTGCGCCCCCGCCCACGACCGCAGCCTCAAAGTTTCCCGCACCATCGCCGACCTCGACGCCGCGCCGAATATCGAAACCAAGCATTTGTCCGAAGCCGTGCAGTACCGTTCTTTGGATCGATCTTATTGGGCGTGATCGCACCGCCGCCATCCTGGCGGCGCATTTTGTAGGGGCGGGCTTTAGCCCCGCCCGTGGTTGTAGCCCGCCTCTTCAGAGGCGGGGAATTCTTGTCAGCATTCGTAGGGGCACTGCTTGCTCGTCCTGCCGTGTAAGACTAGGATTATCGGCATGATCAAGGTCAACGGAGTGCTTAGAATATGACATTACTTTACCTACTTCAGTCGCTGGTGCTAGCTGCTCTGGTCGTCCTCCTTTATCTATTCAAGAAGGCTTTGCCTTCCTACCTTTCCGAGAAAGGCAAGAATCTCGCGACGAAACAGGACATCGAGGAGATCACGGAAATTGTGGAGAGCGTTAAATCAAGAATCAATCAAGGAGCAGAAGCTCAAAAGCTATCTTTGAAGAAAGAGCTACAAGGGTTTTCAACGCAATTTAGCCGACTAGACCATCAACGTTCTACAGGAGTCATGGAAATCCATGGGTTGATGTGCGAGATTGAGCAGTTTCTTATCTGGAACTCCAGCTCAGGATCAACCGCGTCCGTCTCAGTGAATCCTGAAGCTCGCACCATGGAGGCTTTGAATAAAGCCTGGGAAGGCGTTGCTAAGCTGAATCAAATTCTCAATTATCATTCCTTATTGTTGAATGAACAGATTTATGTTCGCGTTCAAAGCTGGTCCCGTGAAATGATGACAGTTGCATCGGCCATTGGAAACAAAATTGAACCGTTGCGTAAAAGTGCAGGCAACACGCAAGCCTCACTGAATGAGCGGGAGGCAGCAATTTCTATTATCAGACAAGAGTTTCTCGATACCTCGCTTAACCGACTCGGAAAAATCAGAAAGGAACTCGAAGCAGAATTTCGGGCAATCCTAGCCACGGAGGCCACCAGATCTGAGGACAGCGCTCACCTTTAGAAGCTACCAAGGTGTTGAGTGCTCGCCACCCGCCCTATCGCGCTAGTTGTTGTCTTTGCCTAATGGCAGTATTCGTAAGCCCTTCCGCACCAAAGAAGGCCTCTGATGCTGCCGCATTCGCAAAATTGTCTAGCAAATTGTTCTGCAAAATGCGAAGAAGACTTTTTCTAACAACGAAGCTGACAGCCTCAATTAAGACCTGGAGCAGAGATAATTCACCATTAAGCCCTTGTCGCATCTTGCGCTCGAAATATTCATCCGGAATGCGATCGCCATGCGCGATGAAGTTTCTCACCGCATAAATCTTGCTTACCACATCTCCAAGCGAGATATTCGGTCTTGGCCTTACGAAATCAGGAATGTCACCAGGGTCGTAAATCGAAGTATTTGCCCCCAAGAACCATTTGATTCTTTCTGTAGCCACCAAGCTGTACCGATGTTCCGGTGCGTTCGATGTAAAAAGTGATTCCAGAGCAGAGCACCAGAGAGAATACCTAGCTTTCCAATACCAGTCTTGAAAATGACCAGCTTCGTGGAAATCAACTGCCATTCTGAATTTCCAAAATTCGCCTGCCATCGCGCGGAGAAATTCACTTGCTATGGCCCTGAGCAATACAAGATCACCATTTCGAAGGTGAAACAGTTTTTGAACCTCAGGAACGTCCATCAACTCACGTGGATGCTCAAAGTGCTTCACATCGAACTTACCGCCAACGGTCAATTCACCTCGCATGAACGAAGTTCTTTGGCGCATCGGCCTAATTAATCGAAGACAAGCCACGAGATTCCTTACAAGGTCTTCCGACTTCAAATCTAATGTGCCGCCGTCAGCCGCTTCGCCAACCTCGTACCGATGCACAATCGCGTGCTGAACATTTTGAAGGGTTTGCAAGTCGCGCCTTCCTAGTTCGTTTCTTACCCAGGCGAATGTGTTCGTGTCAAACAAAGATGTGACATTTTCAACCGCGACGTCAGGTACGATTTCAAATGGAAGTACCCCCTGATCGAAAACTTCGCGATCGGTGAGGCCGGCAAGGGCATAGATTGGGAATAGCGTTATTTTGAGGGACATATGCTCTAAGAATGATATCAAAAGAGGCCGGGTGGCCCGTCTTACTTAGTTCGCCCGGGGCCCCATTCTTCGCGCGTTTGGACGGGTGGCCCAGCCCAATACCGCCGGGTGGGAATTCCCTTTCTTTCAAATCTCAAATCTCCAATTTCAAATTCTCATTCTGTTAGCTGCTACCTGCTACCTGCTGCCTGCTGCCTCCCGTTCGACCCTTCTTGCTTACCGTTTAGCTTATTTCGCTTGACAAGTTCATCTCTATAAGATATAGTCCGCCGGTGACTGCCGTCTCCCAGCTTGCCCGCTCCTGTTCCTTGCGTTCCTTGCGCCGCCCCGGTATCTCGTCTCATCATCTCCCGCATAACCGCTTGTATTCACAGCGTTTATCTGTGTTTCATTTTGTATCATTCCCGCAACTCCCTTCTTTTTCAACCCTTTACACATCATCTCCCAAAAAGGTGGTATGCCATGCCCAAACGTTGCCAGTACGTCCATCCCAATGGAAAACCGTGCCGTCGCTTCCCCCAGGAAGACAGCAAGTATTGTTATCACCACACTTCTCGCTGGGACGCCATCGAGCCCTCCGAAGGTAAAGATCTGCATCCGCTCCTGCGCCTCACCACCCCGGACGACATGTTCGACGTCATCCGCGAAACTCTCAATGCCGCGCGTCTCGGACGCATTCGTCCCAGCCAGGTCTATGCCGTCGGTTACATGGCCCAGCTCTGGCATCGTTTTTACCGATTGGCGACGTTCTACAAGCGCGAAGCCGGCCTGTATCGCCAGTTGAACCCGGATCTGGTGGATGAGGAGGAAGTCGCCGACGATGCCCGCGCTCCCGTCGCCGAGCTCACTGCGCTTCCCGACAAACTCGCCAAGCCCGAGGTCGTCGCTCCACTCAAACCCTCCACGAAAAAATCCGCATGAAAAATCGTGCCCACAACTCGGAAGCCATGTTGCCCGGCCCAACCGTAGTCCAAAGAGCGAGGTGTTGGTTTTTCCTCAATCACTCAATCACTCAATTCCGTCCGGTCGCTGCCCACTGGTCGCAGGTCGCCATTCGCTTCTCATTGACTCAGCCGCTCCCATCATGTTACCCATATCGAGCGTTTTTGGTAGACGGTTGCCGGAACCGGATGACCTCTCAGCCCAAGCGAATGGACGTCACGCTGGAATCCATCATGGACAGCGTGGACCTCGCCGAAGACATCATTTTACGCATCGCGGAGGCCTCCGGCTTCGACGACGAGGAGCGCCATCGCATCGGCATGTCGGTGCGCGAGGGCGTGATCAACGCCGTCACCTACGGCAACCATCAGAACCGCGACAAAAAAGTTTTCCTGACCATCGAGATGAACAACGGGCGCCTGGTGATCCGTATCCTCGACCAGGGCGATGGCTTCGTGCTGGCGGACGTTCCCGATCCGCTGGCCGAGGAAAATTTGCTAAAGAGTTCCGGGCGCGGCATACTCCTGATGAAAGCGTTCATGGACGAATTCGCTGTGGTCCGTGGCCGCACCGGCGGGGCCGAAATCACACTGGTAAAGAAGTTGCCCGCGGCGAATTAGCCCGGGTGTTGGGAAAAAGGAGAACGACCGTGAGCTTCAAGGCGACAGCGCGCGATATCCGGGGCATCACCGTGGTGGACGTCAGCGGGCGCATCACGCTGGGCGAAGGCAGCGCCATGCTGCGCGAGATGGTCAAGGACATGACCGGCAAGGGGCAGGTGAAAATTGTGCTGAACCTGGGCGACGTCACCTACATCGACAGCTCGGGCATCGGCGAGTTGGTGAGCGGCTTCACCACCGTGAAAAATCACGGCGGCGAGCTCAAGCTGCTCAACCTGACCAAAAAAGTGCACGACCTGCTGCAGATCACCAAGCTCTACACCGTCTTCGACGTGCACAACGACGAAAGCTCCGCGCTGGGCAGTTTTCACAGCTAGTGGCGGCGCGCGGGGCCTTTTGCTTTTTTGGGATTTCTTCAATCAGAAAAGCGAGGACGGACTGGCCAGCGCCTGGTAGAGAAGAAGCGTTGTCAGCGGCACGGCCACGGCGACGAAAGCCACCAGGAAGGCCTTGAAGGGCGCGCGTCGCGCGGCTTCCGCGCCGGCACCCACTGGCCCCGGTCCTCTCCTGTCGCCTTGCACCACACGGTAGGTGGTACCCTCCGGCACCACGAGCGATTCATTTTCCAGCGTCAACTCCAGCGGCCCGCGGAAGCTGGTGACCAGTAATTCGCTGGGACTCACCACTGTCACCTGTCCGTGCGTAAAGCGCTTTGGCTGCGGGCGGATGACAATGCCCGTCGCGCGCACGGCGACCGTGCCGCTTTCCGGAGAAGAAAAGCTCAATGCGCCATGCACGAGGGTGGCGCCGGCCACGGAATCCAGTTCCTCAAAGACCACAACGCTTTCCGGCAGGACTTCGATTTGGGCTTCGCCCATGCGCACGCGCATACGCCCGCTGTGAGCAGTGGATACCGTATCTCCGGCAAACACCGTGGTTCCGGGCAGGCCGTCCGTGGCGCGCAGGGAAGCGTTGTGCGTTTCCAACACCACGCCCAAAGGCTTGGCCTGGGAGCCGAATCCCGACGGCGCCACCATCAGGGTGGCAAGAAGCAAAGCGACAAATTGGCGTCTCTGAACGGACACGTGCGTCTCCGCAGAAATTCTCAAGCCCGCACGGATTCTATAGTCCCGCTTGCAAGTGTGTCCATAGCCAAGCACGCTGGTGTGTCCTACCTGAAAACGGCATTTGTAAGGCGCCCGGGGTGGCTACTCCGGCCCTCCCCAGCGGACGGCGGCGCGAGTATACTGTCTCTTCTTGCCGGACCGACGGCATTCGGCCGGCCAGCCTTGATCGAGGTGAACGCATGGGCCCCATCCGTTGGAAGGAAATTCCCATCGAGAAAATCGGCGAAGGCGTGGAGCGCCAGGTCATCTGGGGTGACCAGTGCACGCTGGCGCGATTCCAATTTGCGAAGGGCGTGCACATCCCTCCGCACAAGCACGAAGCCGAGCAGCAGACGTACGTGCTGGAAGGGGCCATGCGCATCAGCGCCGCCGGGCGTGAATTCGAGCTGCACGCCGGCGAAGTGCTGGTGATCCCCACGTGGATCGAGCACGAAGTCTGGTTTCTCGAAGCGTGCGTGTTGCTCGACTTTTTCGCACCGAAGCGCAGTGATTGGAAAGAAGGCCGACAGGCCTATCTGAAAGGCGACTAGTTCCCGCCTGCCCCTGCCGCCACAGCCGCGCGCTGGACTTCCTCGATCGCTTGCGCCATCTGCTCCACGAGAAAATCTATCTGCGCTTCTTCGATCACGAATGGCGGCGCGATGAGTACGTGGTCGCCGGCACCGCCCTCCACCGTGCCGCGCATCGGATAGACCATCACGCCGCGCGCCTGCAAGTTTTCGAATAATCGGAAATTGAAATTGAAATCTTTCGTGAACGGACGTTTGGTGGACTTGTCCGCGACGAATTCCACCGTCTGCAACATGCCCTTGCCGCGAACGTCGCCCACGCACGGCAGGGCGCGCAGCCCCTCCAGTTTTTTTGCTAGATATTCTCCGCGCTGGCGGGAACGCTCCACCAGGTTGTGCTTTTCGAGATAGCGCTGCACGGCGAGCCCCGCGGCCAGCGACGGCGGGTGCGCCTGATAGGTGAAGCCGTGGTCGAGCGAGCCGGGGCCTGCTTCGATGGCGCGCCAGATTTTTTCGCCCGCCAGCACGGCGCCCAGCGGCGCGTAACCGCTGGCCAGGCCCTTGGCCAGCAGAATCATGTCGGGCACAACGTTCCAATGTTCCACGGCGAAATATTTTCCGGTGCGGCCGGCGCCGGTCATCACTTCGTCGGCAATCATCAATATGCCGTACGCGTCGCAGATTTCGCGGATGCGGCGGAGATAACCATCGGGCGGAACCGCGCCGGAAGATGCGCCGACCACCGGCTCGCAAATGAAGGCGGCCACTGTTTCCTTGCCCGCTTTCAGAATGGCTTGCTCGAGCTCCTCCGCGCAGGCCAGTGAGCAAGCTGGAAATTCCAGATTCAGCGGGCAGCGGTAGCAGAAACACGCGGAGATGTGCTCCATCGCGGCGGGAAGCAGCGGCGCGAAGGCCTGCCGCCGCACTTTGTTGCCGGAGGCGGAAAGCGCGCCGAGCGTGGTGCCGTGGTAGGAGCCCCAGCGCGAGATGATTTTGTAGCGCTGCGTCTCGCCGCGCGCCAGCCAGTAGGCGCGAGAGATTTTGATGGCTGTCTCCGCCGCCTCCGAGCCGCCCGAGGTGTAATGAACGCGCGCGTGTTGTTTCGCGCCTGGGAATTTTGCGGCGAGAACTTCTGCTAGTTCCGCGGCCACCAGAGAAGTGAACTGCGAGGAGTGCACGTAAGAAAGCTGCCGCGCCTGCTGCGCGATGGCGTCGATAATTTCCGGCACGCCGTGACCGATGGAGACCACCGCCGCGCCGCCGGACGCGTCGAGGTAGCGCTTGCCGTTGTCGTCGTAAAGATAGACGCCTTCGCCGCGCACGGCGACGGGATAGCCGCGACTGAAATTGCGGGGAAACATGAAGTCGTCGGGCAAAGTGAATACCTCGCGCGCAGCGGGCTACAAGAATAGAGCCGGCAGGATGCCGGCGCTACAAAAAAGAGAGGTGGTAGGTGGCAGGTGGTAGGTTGTGGGGAAAGGCGGAAATTTGAAATTGGAGTTTGGAGATTTGAAAAAAGGCGCCCGGGCACGCGTTAAGGTTTCGTGGCCGCCGGTATGATGTACTGCGGGAGCAACTCCGATTCCCAACGGAAAAACTTGCGGGCCTCGCCATAATTGCCGCCGCTGAAAACCACGACCATGTCCAATTCCGGCAGGATGATGACGTTCTGCCCGCCGTTGCCACCCATGTAAAAGTCGCGAACGATTTTGCTGCCCAACTTCAGCGCGCGCGTGTGCCAGCCATATCCGTAGCCATGGGCGGGCGGGTCGAAGTCTCCTCCCGAGACGAAGCTGGTGCGTTGCTGCAACGATTCCTCGACCCATTGGCGGCTGAGCACGCGCTTGCCGTTCCAGACTCCGCCGGCAAGATAGACTTGGCCAACCTTCAACTGGTCGCGCGGGCGGAGGTACAGTCCTCCGCCCATGTAGGCTTCGCCCGTCGGCATCAGGTTCATGTAGAAGCCGCGAAATTGCAACGGCTGAGCGACAAACTCGTCAAAGAACTCCGGAAGCCAGCGCCCGGTGACCTGTCGAACGACCCCGCCCACCAGGTTCAGATTGCTGGAGCAATAGACGGCGTCTTTGCCGCCCGGGTCTTTCTTCATGGGCAGGTCGAGCGCAAATTTGTACCAATCCGGCTGCGCGGATTGCTCCTGCATGGGGTCCTCGCCGGATTTTGGGTCATTGTCGTCGCATAGGCCGGAGGCCATGTTCATCAAATCGCCGAGCGTGATTTTGCGTTTACGGTCATCGAGGTTGGCGATGCTGGTGTACTGCGGGAAAAATGAGAGGGCTGAATTTTCTGGTGCGATTTTTGCGCCGGTGTTGTGGGCGATGCCGAGCAGCATGGTGGCGAATGTTTTGCTGGCGGAGCGCATGTCGTGCGCGCGATCGCTGCTGAAGCCGTAGAAATATTCTTCCAGCACCAGCTTGCCGTGGCGGGCAATCAGCAGGCTCTGCATGTTCAGCGAGTTTTCCGCCGGATCGGCAGCAAGGATTTTCTCCACCAGGGCGGCGAGCGGCTTGGGATCCAAGTCGACTTCGGCGAGCGAGCCCGTCTGCCAGCCATCCTTCTCGTCGATGGGCTGCCGGTAACGATAGGTCGATGCGGCCACCCGCGGAACGAAACCCAAAGCCTCCTCGCGCCGGCGACGCGTGAATTTCAGCGGCGCTGCGCCGTCCACGAGCTCGAGCCAAAGCGCATCGCTTTGCGCATCGTAGAGGCCCCCAAGTTGCTGTTGCCCGCGCTTGAGGGAAATCGTGTCGCCAGTCTTGCTGAACGTGTAAGGCCCGCGACCGAACCAGTTGTGCTCGGGATTGCGGAGGTAGGCGGCGACGCTGCCGTCGGCTTTTCGCTCGAGCATCACAAAAAATGTGACGCGACTTTCCAGCGGGGCCACAACGCCGCGCCAGACGCCGCGAATCACTTGCGCAAGCCGGACCGGGCTGGCGTAGCGCTGATTCATGGCAATGACCGCGGGCTGAATCCATTGACCGACAATTTCCAGTTTGTCTGCGGTGAAGCGACCGCGAAATTCGCCACGGCCGCCGGGCAGGGCAAAGCGCAATTGTTGCTCGTGCTGTTCGACTGCCGCGTCGAAGCCGGCGATTTGCGCAAGCCATATGCCGCCACGCGAGTCTATGGTCAACTCGCCGCGGACGGTGGGCCCGTAGGTTTGCTCCACGCCCCAAAGGCCGAGCAATTTGTCATCGGACGGACTTAGCCCTTGCAACCACAGCATGCTGCTCAATAGAAGCGAAATGAACGCGGTCGGCCGCATACGGTAATGCCCTTGTCGATAAGACTACCAAATTAATTGGCGGTCAGCATCCGTGCCGGTTTAAAGCGTGAACGAAAGCGCGAAAGGCACGGCTAGGCGAGGGCGGACGCTTAGGTCCGCCCCTACGAAGCAAGTAAGGCGCACAGGCTGATAGCCTGTGCTACTTGGGCGCGGCGGCTTTCAGCGAGGCCTCGCGCGTGGCTTTGAATTCCGTGCCCGGTTTCCATTCCGGCAGCTTCGGGTCGTTGGCCACGCGATAGCCGACCATGAAGCAAAGCTGCGAATCTTGCACCAGCCCGCTCAAGTTCCAATCGGCTTTCACCTCGTCGGAGGGATTGTGGTAATCCTCCTTCGTGTACTTTTCGCGCATCTTCATGCCCCAATCGGCGGACTGGCCGACGTACTCGGTGCCGTCGCCGGGATCGAACGCAGGCACGCCTTCCTTGGCGAAGGGAAAATGGTCGCTGCGATAGAAGAAACCCTTTTCCGGTTCGGCGTCGGGTTTCACAATGCGGCCCTGCGCCTTCGCTTCCGCAATAATGATTTCATCCAGCGTCGAGCTGCCGAGGCCGACGCTGATGATGTCACTCGTTTTTCCCAGCACGTTCATGGCGTCCATGTTGACCACCGCCGCGGTGCGCGCCAGGGGATAGAGCGGCTGCCTGGCGTAATACGTCGAACCCAACAGGCCCTGCTCTTCGCCAGTCACGGCGAGGAAAAGAATGGAGCGGCGCGGAGGCACGGCAAGCTGCTTGTAGGCTTTGGCCATTTCCAGCAGCGCGGCCGTGCCGGTGGCGTTGTCCACTGCGCCGTTGTAGATTTTGTCGCCCTTCACTTCAGGCCCGATGCCGAAGTGGTCCCAGTGCGCGCAGTAGATGACGTATTCGTTTTTGAGTTTTGCGTCGCTGCCCGCGAGTTTCGCAACCACATTCTTGGAATCCACAGTGCGCAACTTGTTTTGGATGGCGATTTTGGCGCGAAGCCCCAGCGGCACCGGCTTGAATTCGCGGGTTACCGCTGCTTTTTTCAGTGCCGCCAGGTCCTTGCCCGCAGCCTTGAACACTTTTTCCGCCAACTCCGACGTGATCCAGCCTTCCACCGCAACGCGGCCCATATTTTTGTCCGGGGTCACCAGGTCGAACTGCCCGCGGCCCCAACTGTTGCGCACCACGTCCCACGGATAACCTGCCGGGCCGGTCTCGTGGATGATGATGCAGCCCGCGGCGCCTTTTTCCGCGGCTTTCTCGAATTTGTAGGTCCAGCGGCCGTAGTAGGTCATAGCCTTGCCGCCGAAAACTTTTTCATCGGGCAGCGGCGGATCGTTGACCAGCATCACGATGACTTTGCCCTTCACGTCCACGCCCTTGAAGTCGTCCCACTGGAATTCCGGGGCTTGCACGCCGTAACCCACGAAAATCATCTCCGCGTCCATCGCCGCGCTGGCGGCGACGCGCTTGGTCCAGGCGACGTAGTCGTCCCGATATTTCGGGGCAAGGCCGGCGGCCGCGCCGGAAAATTCCAGCTTCATGGTGGGGTCGGCGGTGATTTCCACCAGCGGAACTTTTTGGACGAAGGTGCCGTCGGGATTGCCGGGGGCGAGGCCCATGCTTTTGAATTGCTCGGTCAGATATTTCACTGTCAACTCTTCGCCCTTGGAGCCGGGCGCGCGGCCTTCGAATTCGTCGGACGCGAGTTTTTTGATGTGGTTCAGAATGTTTTCGGGGGAAATGGCTTTCAGCGCCGCCTCTGGCCCGCTCGGCGCTATCTGCGCCGCCAGTCCTACGGCGAGCAGGCACACGACTGCGAGCATGGTGATTGCGGATGATTTCCTACTGTGAGATGAGGACATCGGATTTCTCCTTCCGTTCGGGCGCTTCCTGCAGAAAAAGATTCATGCACCAGCAAACCGCGATGATAGCACAGGCCCTCTTGCCACGAATGGGCCGCGGGCGCAAAATCTAAGCATGCTACAGCCTGGGCAGCGCGTGCGGGTGAACCTGGAGGGGATGCAAGTGGGGCAAGTGCTCTTCCACGCCGCGGTAACGGACGCACTCGGCACCATCCTCCGGCAGACTTCCGCAAAACCCTCCAAATATCTTGTGAAGCTGATGTTCTCGTTCAAAGGGGTAGATGAAGTGGAAGTGCCGGAAGAGCGGATCAAGACTTAAAAGACGAAAACCGAAAAGCGAAAATCGAAAAACGGCGGAACGGAGAGATTCCTCGCTTCGCTCGGAATGACGAGCACTGGGGGTTCTTCCGTACTCAGTCCGGAAGTCGCGGGCCAGTTTTCATTTATCGATTTTCGAGTTTCGATCTTTAACTACAGCCGGTGAAATCGATCTGCTTCGGGGTGACGGTGGCGCCCGCGGTGACCTTTAACGGCTGGCTCGCGGAATCCTGATTGACCGTCACGCTCGACGGCGTGCAACTGGGAATGCCGCCGCCTAGCGGTTGAAAGGCGCGGGCTTCGACTTTGAACAGCACGTCGCCGGCAGCGGGCACGGAGAAGGTGGTACCCGCTGCGGCAAACGTGCCGAAGCTGGGATTGCTGGCCGGCACGATGAGTGTGTACTGTTCGCAGAATGTGTTGACCGGGCAGACCGCAACGGCCGGCGTGGCCACCGTGGCGACGTTGACCGTGGAAGCGCCCTGCAGGGGGATAGTGACGTCTCGCGTGGCGCCGCCGGATAGCGTGATGGTCTGAAACGCGCTCATAGCGGCGTCAATGCTGACGCCGGTGCCGGCGTTGGCCGAAGTTACCACGCCCTGCATGGTGCCAGGACCTGTCGCCACGCCGGTCTCTGCGACCAGCGGAATCTTTCCCATGGCGGTGCCCGCGGGTACGTTCAACGCAATCGTCGCGTTGTAGGCAATTCCGGCGCCGTCCGTAGCAACCGCCACCACGTCGAACATGCCCGCCGGCAGCGGACAGAAATTGAAGTTGCCGTTGGCGTCGGTCGCGGCCTGCATGATGATGCGGTCCACTCCAGCGCTATCCGCCTGCTCGATGGCGACGAGCACCTGGCCGCCGACAATGGGCAGCTGCGTCACGCTATCCACGATTTGCCCGCTGAGACCGGTGTTAGTCGCGCTCACCTGGCCCGCGGTCAGCGTCGGGCGCAGGCGGAACTGTCCGTTGCTTTGCAGCACGAGCGAGGCGCAGGTGTTGAAGTCGATGTTGATATCTACGTGCTGATCAGCGGCGACGCGGATGGCCCCTCCGGCAATTTGTCCCGGAGGAATCTTCAGGCCGGTGTTGGCCTGGCTGGAGAGATTCAGCATGTGAATGCTGTCGTCGCTGAGCACGGCGCAGTTGAAACCCTGCGCGCCGCAGGCGTTGCTCGCAGGCACGGGAGCGCCCGCTGCCGGCGTGTTCGAAAGCAGGATGAGGCGAATCTGCTGGTAGTCACCGACGGGCAAACTGACGTTGGCGCCAAGCTGCGAGAGAACACAGGCCGCCTGCGCCGTCGAAAGTAAATCGAGCTGAATCGGCTGCGCAGCGAGATTCGGCGCCAGCTCCTGCCAACCGGCCATGCTGTCCGTGGCACTTGAATTCAGATGCGCCTGCACCGAGGTGATGGTGACATAGACGTGCTTGAAATTGCCGTTTGGCGTCCGGCAGCTCGGCGGGTCGCTGATGCTCAGGCTGGCTGTGCCAGTCTTCGGATTTGAACTGAACTGCGTGCCGCCCCCGCAATTGACCATCAACAAGGAGACGGCAATGGCAAGGAAGAAGAAAGTGAAGTAAGCCAGGCGAGGCTTGCTCGCGCGGGGTGATTTCGGGGACATAGAGAACTCTCCCTCCGATTAAGAATAGCTCCATTATGCCGGAGCACGCGCCCTTCCAGTCGTTTTTTTGTTTAGGATCAAGAGGTTACGCAGTCCGAAAGGTTAGCAATAGAGTACCGGGCCTGGACAAAATTCCAGAGAGAAGGAAAAGTTTCCACAGGCGGCCGGAGAGGCGAAATGCGCTGCTTCCATCGGACGACAGGTCGAAATGAGCTAGAATGTCGAGGCCGGAATCGGAGGCGGGAATGATTCATCGCAACATTTTTCATAATGACCGGCTTCTGCCGATCGAAGAAGTGCGGCTTTCGCCCGGACAGGCCGGGCTGCTGAACGGTTGGGGTTTGTTCACCACCATGCGGATTGTCGAAGGCGAGCCGTTTGCTTACGAGCGCCACTGGAAACGGCTACAGAAAGATGCGCACACGCTGCACCTGCCCATGCCGTTCCACGCGGACAAAGTTCGAGGGCAGCTCCACGAAGTGCTGCGTGCCAATCAAGTGCAAGAAGGTTGCGCGCGAATTTACATTGTCTATAACAAGGTCGGCTTCTGGGCCAGCGACGAGACGTTTCCGCAGGTGGACCTCATCCTTTACTCCGCGCCGCTGCCCGCCTACCACGAGCCGGTGCGCCTGGGTCTGCGCGAGCACGGCCGCCACGCAGCGTCGCCGATTGCCGGCGTCAAAGTAATTTCCTGGCTCAACAATGTGTGGAGCCTCTTCGAGGCGCAGCAGGCCGGCTACGACGAAGTGGTGCTGCTTAACGAGCGCGGCGAAGTCGCCGAATGCACGGCCGCCAATATTTTCTGCGTGAAAGGCGGCACAGTCTTCACGCCACCGCTGAGTTGCGGGTGCCTGGAAGGCGTCACACGCGGTTTGATCGAGGAACTCGGGCCCAAGGCGGGCGTGCCGGTGGCCGAGCGCGTGCTGCGACCTGAAGACCTTTATGCCGCAGACGAAGTTTTCATTTCTTCGACCAACCGCAATGTACTGGCAGTCGGCGAAATCGCCGGGCACAAGCTGGCCGCAGCGCCCGGCCCGGTGGCGCAGAAGCTCAGGAAAACATTCGACGCGTATGTGGCAGAGTACATTGCCGCGGCGAAAGCCCAACACGTCGGCAGCCGATAACGGGAAGTTGCGCGGCGGCCAGGAAACGCGGCGCGACCCGCTTGCGTCCAAGAGGATGGCGTAGTCAGGGTTTTCAGTTTGTTCGCAAGGTCCAGCACGAACGGGCCGGCGGGCTTGCATCAAAAAGGAGAATGGAATTGAAGACGAAGATTGCATTCACAGTGGTGGTGGTGTTGGCGCTGGCATTCATGTTTTCGGGTGTAGCAAGCGCCCAGGACGCGAAGGTAGCAGGGAAGTGGGAGTCGAAATTCACGAACCAGCAGGGCGACACGATGACGACAACCTTTACGTTCACGCAAGAGGGGAACAAGCTGACGGGAACCGTCGCCGGCGGAAGGGGCGGCGAAACGCCGCTGGAAGGCACGGTGAAGGGCAAGGAAGTGAAGTTCACCGTGTCGCGAACGAATCAAAACGGCGAAACCGTGAAGACGGAATACACGGCGACCGTCGAGGGAGACACGATGAAGGGCAGCGTGGTTTCGCCTCGCGGCACGCGCGATTGGTCGGCCACCAAGGCGAAGTAGGAAAACAGGGAACGGGGATCAGGGATCAGGAACCCCGGAAACTGAAATTGTTCATAAAGGAAGAAGGGCGCGGAAAGTAACCCGCGCCCTTCTTTTTTTCTTGCTTCACTTTTCCGCGGGCCATTCGAGCGACGCCACGCGCGATTCCAACTCGCGGGTGATTTCCGCCGGGTCGGCGCCCGCCAGGAAGCGCACCGGCTCGCCGATGCTCACGCGCACCGCGCCCGGAGGCGTCCACTTCTTTCCCGCTTTGCGAAATTCAAACAATCCATCGATACGCATGGGCACGATGGGCAAGCCCAGGCGGGTGGCGAGCACGCCCGTCCCCGCGCGGAACGGCCACAGCGTGCCGTCGAGCGTGCGGCGGCCCTCCGGAAAAACCAGCAGGTTGTAGCCGCGGTCGGCGGATTCGCCGGCGTAGGAAAAACTTTCGCGCACGCCGCTGCGCGCCGCCATGGGAAACACGTTGAACCAGGCCACGATGGCGAACCACTTGAGTTTCTCCAGGCAGCGCTTGAAGAAGCCGAACTCCCACGGCGGCTTGCGCATTTGTTCCATCTGCTCGCCTTCCATGGCCACGGCCAGGCGGTGGCGAAAGCGCGGCGGCAGCGCCCACAGCACCATTCCGATGTCGGCTTGCGAAATGTGATTGCAGATGAACAGCGCCGGGCCTTGCAAGTCGCGCAAATGCTCGCGGCCACGCACGCGCGGATTGGAGAGCAGGCGCGTGGCCGTCCACACGAAGCCGTAGTACACGCCGACGCGCGCGGCGTTTTGGAGCGGATGCTGGGTCCAGCGAGGATAGACCATGTCGCTGCGCTTGGCCGAAGGTTCGCGCAACATTTTCTCGAGGTCGCCGACGGTCGTCGCGGAAGTGAATTTGGTTTCGTTCAAGTCAATCTGGAAGCGGTCTTCGAGCGCGCTCATCAGCTCGACGCGGTCCACGGAACTCAGGCCGAGGTCCGCGGCGAGGTTGGCCGCGGCGGAGAGTGATGCAGGTGTGCGGCCAGTGACGCGCGTAATCAGCTCTGCCAGCGGGCCCGCAGGAGCGGCGGCGGCGCCGCTCGCGCCAAGCTGCTGCTGCGCGAACTCCTGAATCAAGTTGGTGCGCGGCTTTAGCGTGGACGTGCGCGGGAAATCGTCCTCGGGCCAAACCACCCAGTGGCGCATGCGCTGGAATTCGGCAAGTGATTCGTTGGCGCGCTTCACGATTGCCGCGGCTTCCTGCTGGGCGTCGCGCAACAGGAGCACGGCGCAGGCCTCGGCGTTGCCTTCGCGCTCGAGGCCGAAGACCACGCAATCGCGCACCTCGGGCTGGCGGCGCAGCGCAGCTTCGAGATCTTCGGGATAGACCTTCATGCCGGCCGGCGTGACGATGACATTTTTTTGACGGCCCTTGAAATAGAGATTGCCGGCGGCGTCCAACTGGCCCATGTCGCCGGTGTGGAACCAGCCGTCGCCGCTGCCCACCGGCTTCAGTTCTTTCTCCTGCCAGTAGCCCGCGGCGATGTTTTCTCCACGCACCAGAATTTCGCCGGTTTCGCTCAGCTTGATTTCGCGGCCCGCCATCACTTTTCCGATGGAGCCTTTGCCGAGACGGAACGGATGGTTCACGCTGACGAGTGAAGTGGTTTCCGTGAGGCCGTAGCCCTGAATGACCACGAAGCTCAGGCGTCCCCAAAATTCTTCCGTTTCGCGGTCGAGCGTGGCGCCGCCGGAAATAAACGCCCAGAATTTCCAGCCGAAGAGATTGTGCACGCGGCGGAAGCTCCACCAGCGCTTGGTGAAGTGCGCGCCTTTCGCGGCGTCGAACGTTTTGCGGAACCAATCCGTTTTGCCTTCGGCCTCAAAGTCGCGCTCGATCTTGTCCTTCAGCGATTCCAGCAGCCGCGGCACGGTGACCACCACGGAAATGACTTCTTTCTTGATGGTGCGGATGGCTTCGCTGGGATTCAGCGTGTCGGAAAAAATCACCGTTCCGGGCAGCAACTGCGGAATGAAGAGACCCATGAACTGCCCGAAGACGTGACTCAACGGAACGAGATTGAGAAAACGGATGGGACGGAACGGGCGGCCGTAGTTGCGGTACTTCTCGATTTCCACGGCGATGGGTTCGAGGTTGGCGACAATATTCTTGTGGGAGATGACTACGCCCTTGGGCTCCGAAGTGGTGCCGGAGGTAAAAATAATCTGCACGGCGTCGTCGCGGGTGATAGCTGCGGGTGTATAGCGCGAGGCGTCGCGAGCGGCGATGGTTTCCGCAAGCTCTTCGAGAATGATGGCGGGAAGGGAAATACCCAGCGACGGCAGCTCGCGCGAGCGGACGAGAAGCTTTGCACTCACCTGCTGCGCGACGCGGCGCGCGAAATCCACAGCGGCGATGCGGTCCATGGGCACAACGACGGCGCCGCGCAGCGCGCAGCCGTAAAACGCCGCCACCCACTCGGCGCAGTTGTCGCCCCAGAGCACGACGCGATCGCCCTTGCTGATTTGGCGAGTCTCCAACTCGCGCGCGAAGCGATTCGCGGTTTCGACCACGCGGCGATAGGTCCAGCGCTCGGTGCGGTAACCGCGGCGATGGACGTAGGCGACGTACGAGCCGTGGCGGTAGAAATTGTCGAGGTAGTCGGTGAGGAGGGAGCGGGCCATGTTCAGCACAAGTGTCGCACGATTTGTGCGCGAATGTAGCGCTGCCGTCCCGGCGGCGCTCGTGACGAAGGAGCCGGCGAGACGCCGGCGCTACGCGCTTTCGCTAGCAGGGTGCGTGGAAGGCGTGCGCTTTTCAGGAAAATAGTAGCGCGCGGTGCGCGGGAGGATGCCCTTCGCGCCCAGCAGAAACAATGTGCCGCCGACGAGCGCCAGCGTGACGAGTCCGGCGAGGCCGTGCGCAGTGCCGGTGAGCCCTTGCTTTGCGCCGATGCGCCACACCGCCCACATGGCCGCCTGCGATGGGACCACGGTCCACAGCCCGACGTAGAACCACGCACGCTCCGCGCCTTCGTTGAGCGTGGAGCGGCGCGCGCGCGGCGTGAGGTTCATCGCCGTCGCAAGAACAACGAGCAGCGCCAGCGGGTAGTAGAGCCACTGGTACATTTCGCGGATCATCCACTCGCCGGTGATGGAGGCGACGACGAGGCCGATGACGTTCAGCGCGAAGGGAACGACGATGGCGATCCACGCGGCCGTGTAGCACACCACGCGGTACCACAGGTTCGGCTGGTCAACGCCGAAGTGCGTGACGTACGGCGCGTGCTCCACGCCCGGCAATCTTCCGGCAAATCCGCGCCACGCGCAGACGGCGAACACGATTGCGAACCACACGGCGTGGCGGCGGTCGAAGCCCGTGGTGTACATCGCAAACGTCAGCGGCCATCCCGGCAGAATGAAAAACACCCACAGCCAGATGGGCACGTGCAGGACGCGGTAGTAGGTTTTGTTGCGTTCGCGATCGACAATTTTTTTCATGGCCGTGAAATATTGTAATTGAAGCGCGCAAATTGTGCGACGCGGAGGGGCGGGCCTGAAGTCCGCCCCTACAAATTCCAAAGCTACTTCACGGCGACGGCAAGGGTGTCGTGGTGCGAGCGAATCAGCGTGCGTAAAAACGGGCCGATGGCGCTGGCGGAGTCGAACCCTGCTTTTTTCGCGGCCTCTTCCTGCAGCTTGACGGGGATGTCCACGCTTTCGGCGTAGTGCTTCAAGTCGCGATAGACGCCGATGGTGAATATGTCCCATACGGCGCCCTGGTCGCGCATGAAGATGAAATTTTCCGGGCGCTTCAGTTCCTTCGAATATGCATTCTCCATTTCACGTTCTCTTCGCAAATCCGAAAGCCGTCCGGGCAACGCTTCCATCATTTCCACGTGGTAGAACGTGCCGGCTGCGAAGGCCTTTTGTAAATCGACGAGCGGCGGGCCGTACACCAAGACGTCTTCGCGCCACGCAATTGTCGGCAGGAACTTCGTCAGCCACCGCTCGGCGCCTTCGCCCGGATCGCGCGCGAGGATGCGGCCAGGCTGGTAATACTCGGAGTAGCTTTCCATGGGCGTAAGAAGCAGCAGGTCCCAGTGGTCGCCCTGGCTGTGGCGAATGACGAGCGACGGCTGGTCGCCCACTTTGATGTCCCGGTCCGCTTTGGATTTGCAAAGCGCAATCAGTTCGAGCAGGCGTCCGGGCGCAGCTTGCAGAAGCGTGGCGCGGTAGAGATACTTTTGTTCCTGCGCAGTCGCTGAGCCGCAGAACATGAGCGCAGCAGCCACGGCCATCGCGAAAAGGACGCTGTTGAGTTTCCTGCAAACTGGGGTCATTTCTGTTCCTCCACTGGAAAGCCCGATTGTCGCGCAGAGCATACACCAAGCTGCGCTCGTCGCCGTTCATAGCACTGCTCCAGGAGGCTTGCTGGTGGGCCCCGAGGCCCTTCACTGCGTTCAGGGCTCGCTGGAGCCGCGGGGCTCTGCCCCGTGGAAGTCCTTGAAAAAATCATTAGGTGCCGGGGGAGGTTCATGCTATCCTGCCCTTGCGTTTGTTGCTCTTGTAACACCTTTAGATTTGCTAGAGGGGCTGCAGGTAACACTTGCAGCCCCTTTGTTTTGCGACTGAGGGGTCGAGAAGCACAAATAGCTTAAAAAAAAGAAGAGGAAACACAGTGAGAGAACAAGGTACAGTGAAGTGGTTCAATGCCAGCAAGGGATTCGGGTTCATCCAGCGCCAGTCTGGCGAGGACGTTTTCGTCCACTTTTCCGCGATCAATGCGGAAGGGTACAAGTCGCTGAACGAAGGCCAGGCGGTTGAATTTGAAGTCACCAAGGGCCCCAAGGGTCTGCAGGCGTCGAACGTCAGCCCCCTCTAGTCTGCTGAGCAATCAGCTGCGCGAGCCCGTCGGCCATGGCCGGCGGGCTCGTTTTTTTTGGACGCTCCACCCCCTTGGCACACCGGTGCGAACTCCGTCCGTTGACTTGCGCGGGGCGACGGCCTAAGATGCGCGACAAAGGAAATACGCGCTCTGGCTGGGGGCTGACCGGCACTTGCAGGAGCTTTGCGCCGCACGGAACCAAGGCGCAGAAATGCTTACCGGTCGGGCAGGAGCAATCCTAAACTGGGCAGAAGCAACTGAAACGACATGATCAATTTGATCCTCAGTTTTGAATCGCATGTGTTGAGGGAAATCCCCTTCAGCGGACAGCCCCTCACCATCGGGCGCACGCCGGATAATGACATCCAGATTGATAATCTGGCCGTCTCCACGCACCACGCCAAGATCGAGTTCGGAGCGGACCAGTTGATGATCGAGGACTTGAACAGCCTTAACGGGACGTTTGTGAACAAGCAGCGCGTTCAGCAGTCCACTTTGCGGCACGGGGATACGGTGACCATCGGCAAGCACGAAATTCTGGTGCGCCTCACCGGCGATAGCGCCGAGACTCTGCTGCTGCCGCGGGATGCTCCGAAAAAATTCCTGGTGCCCAAAGTGGAAGAGACCATGGTGCTCGACACCAAACGGCAGCGGGAAATGCTTCAGCAGGCGGCGCTGCCCAAGGAATCCGCTTCGGTGCCCATTCCGGTTCGAGCGCGGCTGGGCCGGCTGGTGGTGCTCGGCGGCAGGACGGACCAGAGCGAATATCACCTGTCCAGCAAATTGACGGTGATCGGCAAGTCCAAAATGGCCTCGGTGCGGCTGAAGGGCTGGTTCAAGCCGAAAGCGGCCGCCACCATCAACAAGCGCGAAGACGGCTACTACATCAGCCAGGCGGACCGCATCCCCAAAGTCAACGGCCAATCCGTTACCAAACTGACCAAGCTCAACGAAGGCGACACCATCGAAGTGGCCGGCGTCAAGTTTAACTTTCTTTACTCAGAATAAATTGATCCGGGTAAACCGCAGGGAAAACCCAAAGGCAGGCTAGTCCGATTCGAGTCCGGCGCGGCTGAGGAGTTCGCGCAGCGCGCGTTCCCCGCCGGCGCCACGCTGCATGCCGGCGATGTTCCCCTCGCGGTCAATCGCCACGTAAATCGGAAACACGGTGGCCTGGTACATGGCGGCGAGATTGGTGTCCTCGGTGAGGACGATGCGCACCGAGCGCGGGTTTTCCTCGAGAAACTTTTTGACTTTTTTCTTGGACTCACCCACGTTCACGGCCAGCAGCACCAGACCCTTGGCGGAAAATTCCTTGTTGATGTCGTCCACGATGGGCTGCTCGCGGCGGCAATACTGGCACCAGGTGGTCCAGAATTGCAGCAGGAGGACTTTCCCTTTCACGGAGTCGTTGGTAAACGTTTCGCCGTCGAGTGTCTTGGCGCGGAATCGCGGCGCGCGCTCCGGGCCGCTTAACGCAGGAAACGCAGCCAGAAGTGTCAGCGCCAACACGCCGGAGAGAATCCTCTTGGAGTTGATTTTTCGTGCCAACATGTGGCCGAGTATATCACCACAAATGAAACTCTGGTGGGCCTGGGGAGAGTCGAACTCCCGACACACGGTTTAGGAAATCAGAAGCCCTTTTTGCAGGGAGTTGATTTGTTTTGATTATGCTATACGCGTCAGCCAGTTACGCTCCGGGTGTTTTGATTGGTTTGTACACGTTTTGAGCCGTTCTGGATAGATAACTATGACAATTTTATGACACTGCTCCTCATTCCCAATGCTACAAAAATCCTTCGGGCAGGTCAGAAACTGAGCCTAATTCCGTCCCGCATCCAGCTCAGAATTGGCTCCGCAAATAGTAAAGCAGACCCCGAGCATTTTTGCTGCTCGGGCCGACCCCTCAATTACTTCAAGCCGAAGTTGAAGTTGATGGTTGTGCCGTCGTTGAGCGTGACGCGGAAGAAATAGGTCACGTTCTTCGACAGCGTTTTCGTGTTGATGTTGAAGATCCATTGCATCGCAGTGGAATCCCACCGGAAATTCGCATCCGGCGTGGTGGAGTCCACAGGCTCGTTGACCGTTGCGACTACTGTTCCCGACATGGTCTGCACTAGGTTAAAGCTGGCGACTACGCCGGCTGCGCCGACGGAATTGCCGTTCGCGTCGCAGACTCGGAACTTGGCCGGCACGGTGCTGCCCTGCTTGAACACGCTCGAGCCATCGACATTTATGGGCTGCAGGATGGAGTGGCCCGCGTTGCCGTTGCACATTCCGCCGCTGGCATAAATCACCGAATAGTTCACCGCTGAATTAGTGGAGTTGCCGACGTTGTCGGTGGCCGTCACGGTGAAGGACTTTGCGCCGACGGACGCGGTGTCGAAGTTGCTGCCGCTGGCGACCGGGCCAGAGCAGGATGCCGAACCGGAGCCGCCGTCGGAGCAACCGTAGCTTGAGGCTGCGGACTGATTCAGCAGATAGGAGGCCGCCGCCGGCGAAGCGATGGAAATGGACGGGGCTTTACGGTCAATCATGTTGCCGCCCACCGGTCCGGCCGTGGAGCAGTTGTTCACCGCGTCACAGAGCGGTGCGGAGTTGGTGGAAGCGTTGGGGTTTTCAATTCCAGCCGCAACGCTGGTGGTCAACGCCACGTTTTGCGAGACTGGGCCGGAGCCGCCATCAGTGGCCGTGCAGTTGATGCTCACGTTGCTGGCATGCCACACACCGTCCGCGCTGCCGCAGTTGATGGTAGGAGCGATCGTGTCCCGCACGGTCACCATGAAGCTGGCCGTCGCCGGATTCCCATGTGCGTCGGTCGCCGTGCAGGTGACGGTGTGCGCCCCTAGCGCGAACGTGCTGCCCGACGCAGGTGAGCAATACACCACAACTGCTCCATCTACCGCATCATTGGCCGTTGGGGAAATCCAAGACGCCGCGGCACCCGAAGGCGAAGTCGCCTCCTTGATCATATCGGCGGGCATGCCGGTGATGACTGGTGGAGTGGTATCCACCACGTGCACGACAAAGGTTGTTGCCGCGGCGGGATTGTCCGCGACATCGCTCGCATTACACGTCACCATGGTATCGCCGAGACCGAAAACACTAGCGGACGCAAGCAGGCAAGCGACTGAGCCAGGTCCGCTGGTCGCATCGGAAGCCGTGGGAACGGAGTAAGTCACCGTAGCGCCGGAAGCGCTCGTTGCCTCGGCATTTTCGTTTCCATGCGCCGCAATCACCGGCGCAGTCAAGTCCACATTCAGACCCGAGACCGTCACGGATGCTGGGTTGCCCGCCTGATCGGAAATGTTGCCCGTGAAGGACTGGTTCGCTCCGTTGCCCGGAGTCACCGGCGAGGGGCACGGCCCATCGAGGCCAGACGTGTCGTCTTGGCAGGAGTAGCTGATCGTGGGCGCGCCCGTGGCGATGTTGTACCAGCCGGACGCGGCGGGGCTGCCCGGCGTGGTTGTAGCTTGGATGGTCGGCGGGGTCGCATCGCGCTTGATGGTGACAGACTGCGAAGCCGTGCCGCCGACGCTCGTGGCTGTGCAAGTGAGTGTGACTCCGGTCGAATCGCTCATGACCGTGGTCGAGCCGCAGCCGGTCTGAGAAGCAATGCCAGACTCGGGATCGTTCACTGTCCAGCTCACCGCCACGTCGCTGGTGTACCACCCGTTGATGCCGAGCGTGCCGATCACTGTGGGCGTAATCACGGGGGCGCTGCTGTCAAATACAATGCGTCTGATGCGCCTGTTAAAGGTATCCACCACATAAACCCGCCCGATATTGTCCACGGCCACGCCACCAGGAGAGGCAACAGCTGCAGAAGTAGCTGGACCGCCATCACCGGTGAACGCAAAGCTCCCGTTTCCGGCCACGGTCTGGATTCTTCCCGTGGTAGAGTTGACTTGTCGAATACGCTGGTTGCTTCGGTCTGCGATGTAAATGTTCCCCGTACTTTCAATTCCCACGCCGGTCGGTTGGTTCAGGAAAGCACTTGTGGCCAATCCACCGTCCCCGAAGAACCCGGCGGATCCGTTTCCAGCGATCGTAGTGATTAGGCCCGTGGCGAATGAGATTCGGCGCACGCGTTGTTGACTTCGGTCTGCGAAAACTAGGTTGCCCTGGTTATCCAGAACAATGCCGGCTGGCGAATTCAAATTGGCACTGATCGCCGTGATGTTGTCACCATTAAAGCCGCTTGCGCCAGTTCCTGCGATGGTGGTGATTGTGCCCGTGGCGGCATCCCATTTGCGAATCCGACGGTTGCCGGAATCTGAGATGAAAAGATTACCAGCCGAATCTGTGACCAACCCAAAGGGGATATTAAGCTGGGCTGCTGTTCCCGGACCGCCATCGCCGCTAAAGCCCGCGACCCCCGTGCCAACAATCGTGGTGATAGTGCCCGTGGCCGCGTCAACCCGTCTTACTCGATTCGCATTCGGGTCGGCGATGAACAGGTTGCCTGCCGGGTCGCGAGTAACGTCATTGGCGAAAAAGCGCGCGTTGGTGGCAAGCCCTCCGTCCCCTGTGGAGCCGGAAAGACCTGTTCCCGCAACAGTTGTGATAATCCCGGTCGCAATATCGACCTTCCACACGCGTTCTCGGTCCGCAATGTAGTAATTCCCAAGACTGTCGAGCTGTATATTCGAAGGCGACGTTAGCCAGGCATCTGTTGCAGTTCCGCCGTCTCCAGCGCCTGTTCCCGCAAATCCGCCTGCAACTGTGTTGATAATGCCCGTCGTAGCGCTGACCTTCCGAATTCTGCTGTTGTTAGCGTCCGCGATGTAGATGTTGCCGGCAGCGTCGACCCCGACGCTTATTGGAAAGTTGCACGGTGAGGAAGTGGCAAGGCCCCCCTCTCCGGGGAATGTTCCCGAGAAGCCGGAACATGCCACGAGTGAAATGATGCCGGTCGCGGGAGTAACCTTTCGGATGTGGTGGCTATTCAGATCCGCAATGAAGAGATTTCCCGAGTTATCGACTCTCACAGAAGTGGGCGTCCGCATTCCAGCGAGCAGAGCAGGTCCGCCATCTCCGCTGTATACGAAGGTGCCATTGCCAGCCACTGTAGTGATAATTCCTGTTCCGGCATCAACTTTCCGGATTCGATTGTTCGATGAATCAGCGATGAACATGTTTCCCGTTGCGTCGACGGCCACACCAGTTGGTGATAGGAGCAGGGCATTGGTCGCTGGACCGCCGTCACCGCTGAAACCGCCATCGCCCCCACCATTGAATCCCCCGACTCCGCTACCCGCTACGGTGGTGATGATTCCAGTGACTGCATCCACCTTCCGAATGCGATGATTGCTCGGGTCTGCGATGTAGAGGTTCCCAGCCGAGTCGAGGGCCAACTCCCGCGGCGAGTCCAGACTGGCGGCAGTGGCGGGACCTCCGTCCCCGGCGAAAACGGATGCGCCGTTCCCGGCGACGGTTGTGATGATCCCTGTTGCTGCATTCACCCGACGCACCCGCTTGTTTCCTCTGTCAGAGAAATAGACGTTGCCCGCACCATCTGCCACAACTCCGCCGGGACTAAACAGCATGGCGGCAGACGCCGGCCCCCCGTCCCCTGAAAAGGCCACCGACCCCGGAGCCAAACCGGCTACGACGTTGAGTTTGCCTGACGTGTCCACTTTGAATACGCGGTGCAGGCTGCTTGTGAAGTAGAAATTACCAGCGCTATCGACCCACACTCCTGATACCGAACTGACGTTTGCGGAAGTCGCCGGCACGTTGTACGGTCCCCCTCCAGCAATCGTGTTGATGATGCCTTGCGTGGCCCCATTGGCCGCCATGGACAGCAGGAGAGCGAGAAAAGCTAGACGGTGTCTCATCACTAGTTCTCCTCATCAACAAAGCCAGGAATCAACTCAACGTTATGTCTGACGATGGTTCCCTCGCCGCCCTGATAAGCAATCCAAAGAGAGGGCGCGCGTCCCTCCTGCCAGCGGTCGTACTCCTCGCGGGAGATGGTGAAGTCGGCGGAAAGCTGGATGCTTTCGCGGTCGGCGATGGAGACCGGGCTCGGATAGGCGCCGTAGTCGGAGGTGGCCACCGCGGAATCCTGCAGGGTGACGATGGCGTCATTCACGTCCGCGTCGCTGTAATTGAAGACGCGCACCGCAAGCGTCACCCGGTAGTCCGTGCCGAGGTCGGCGACGTTGCTGAGCGCATAGAAGCCAGCAAAGTCCCGCCCGTCGGTGGCCCGCCCGGGATTGCTTGGGGCCAGCAGCACCAATCCGGCTACCAGCGCTAGAATCCTCAACAAATTCAGAATGCTTCGAGTAGAACTTCGCATCGGCGGACACTCCTTCTTCGCTAATTCACCCAGGGGTCGAGCGCACTTCACCCTTCGGGTACTGGAACGAATCAAACCAAAAAAGTGCTGTCGGAACTTGCTGTGTGTACCTCTGTTTGCTAGACTTGCACAACTGGCAGGACATGGCGGAAGCTGGCAAATACAGACATCGTAGCTTCCTCTACACAATCTGAGGCCCGCCAAGCCTTCCAGGATCGTGCTTGGGGTGTATGAGAACGGCCACAAAGTCTGGCAGGGCCCGCTTTTGATGGCAGAACCCACCAATCGCCGACTGGATTCCTGGAAGGAAATCGCAGACTACCTCGGGCGTGACGTCCGTACGGTTATCCGCTGGGAAAAAGAAAAGGCCCTGCCCGTCCGCCGCGTCCCCGGCGGAAAACGCCAGGGAGTGTTCGCCTACAGCGCGGAAATCGACCAGTGGATGTCTGGCCAAAGTGTGGCAATGGAGCCGGTGGACCCTGCAGATGGCCTCGAAACCACAGCTAGCCCTCCAGATTTTCCCCGCGCGCGCCGCGTTTCCCGGCTGAGAATTGCCCTATCCGTTGCTGCACTATTCATGGTTTTGCTGGCTGCGGGATGGCTGTGGATCGAGCGGCACGCGTCCGCGTCCGCGGGCCCGCCGCCGTTACAGAGGCCCTTGCGTTTTGCTCGCGCCGACTATGAGGCGAATGCGCCGCGCGGATTGGTGGCGGGCGACTTCAATGGCGACAAGCTACTCGATCTGGCGTTCACAGACAGCCTGCATGGCGAAATCGATGTCATGCTCGGAGACGGCTATGGGACTTTTTCCCGGCGTGTGATTTCGCCGGCGGCCTTGAAGGTTCCTGAGCACTTGGTCGTCGGCGACTTCAATGGCGACGGCCGCCTGGACGTGGCCCTCTCCAGCTACTTTGGTGGAACCGAAATCGAAGTCCTGCTCGGAAAAGGCGATGGCAGCTTTCGCTCGCACTTCCGGCACGATGTGGGCGGACGCAGCCGCTGGATTGCCGCCGGCGATTTGAATCATGACGGGAAACTCGATCTGGCTGTGGCCGCCTCCACCGCCAGCCAGATCATCATTCTCCTTGGAACTGGCGACGGCACCTTCCGCGAGTCTGGCCGCCACGAAGCCGAGCGCGACGTTGCTGCGCTGGCTCTGGCGGATTTGAATGGGGATGGCGCGTTAGACATCATCGCCGACGACTACCGCGCGTCGTCCGGAAATTCCGTCTCCGTCTATCTCAACGCGGGTGATGGAAAATTCCTCCCGCGCCAGAGTTTTCCTGTCGGCAGCGGGCCGTTGGGGCTGGCTGTTGCCGATCTGAACAGCGACGGCAAGCCGGATGTCGTCACCGCCAATTTTCCTCTGCAGGGTTCCATCCTGTTCGGAGGCGGCGCGGCGAAATTTGCCGAGGCCGTCACGATCAGCGCCGGGCGCGGCAATGGCTTTGCCGATGTCGCGGACTTGGACCGCGATGGCTCCCTGGATTTGATTCTTCTCGGCGAGCACAGCAACACTGCCAGCATTCTGCTTGGCAACGGGCGCGGCTCCTTCTTGCCCGCGCAGGATATTGCCACCGGAGAATATCCCGATGGCGTGGTGGTGGCCGATTTCAATCGCGACCGCAAGCCGGATTTGGCCATCCTGAACATCGACGGCAATTCCATCTCTCTTTTTCTCAACCGCACGAACGAGGCGGTGGTCCGCCGCTGGCTATCCCGCCTGAATCCTTTCCGGGCCAATTGAAGTGTCCAACGAAAATCAAGGCAGACGGCTCGATTCCTGGAAAGAAATCGCTGACTACTTGGGCCGTGACGTCCGCACGGCCGTCCGTTGGGAAAAAGAAAAGGGCCTGCCCGTCCGACGGCTTCCGGGCGGAAAGCGCCAATCCGTTTTTGCCTTTGCCGAGGAGATCGACGACTGGTTGAAGCAGCTTGACGAACCGGAGGCTGTCTGCGAATCGCCCGCTGTCGCGCCTTCGGATTCCAGTCTTCCCGCTGACAAAGCGCGCACCAGCAGGAGTTTCATCGCTCCCGCCGCAACGTGGATCATGGCCGCTGGCCTTTTCGCTGCGCTCGCCTGGCTCGGCTGGTCTTTTTTCAAAGTCTCCAAGCCGCCTTCGGCCTTGGCTCCGAGGGCCTCAACTCCTCATGAAATAGCCTTCAACTCTCCGGCCGGCACGTTGCGATTCCAGCGCACGGAAATTGATACAGGAATTCAGCCGTATCGGTTTTCCCCGGTTGATCTCAACGGCGACGGGCGCTTCGATTTGGTTTTTTCCAGCGCATTGGGTGACGTGGTTGGTGTCCTGCTGGGAAAAGGTGACGGCAGCTTTCAGCCCGCACAGATTCTCGCGGGACGCTGCGCCGGCGTCGAGAGTTTCACTCTTGCCGACTTCAATCGCGACGGACATCTGGATATTGCGGCCGCCTGTTTTGCAGGCAACGAAGTGGTCGTGCATTGGGGCCGAGGAGACGCTACATTCCCGCAGCGAACTGAAATCCCCATCGCCGGCGGCCCGCGCTTCCTGGCGGCTGGCGACCTTAACGAGGACGGCTGGCCCGACCTGGTCGCCTCCAGCTATGGCGATGGCGCGCTCCACGTACTGATGAATCAGGCCGGCCAGTTGACCTCGAAACCACTCTCCCGCTTCGAAGGGGCAGCCTTTGTGGCCTTAGCGGACTTGAATGGAGATAAGCACGTGGACCTAGTCGCGAGTCTTCGTATCCAGGGCAGGTACGGCCTGGGAATTTTCTGGGGAAAGGGCGACAGCACATTCCGGCCGGACCGCAACATGCCGAAATGGAGCGAAGTATCAACCATTCCCGCCGGCAACATTTACATCAATGATTTGAACGGCGACGGATTCATGGATATCTCTTACTCTGTTTGGAACCGCAGCGTGATTGTGATCTTGGGTCAAGGCCGCGGGGAATTCAGCGAGCCCTTTGCGCTGCCGGGAACGGAGCAATCGGGGGGGCTAAGAGCTTTCAGCATCGGTGACCTGGATTTGGACGGCAAGCTGGATATTTTCGTCGCTGATAGCCGCGCCGGATCGCTCCTTCTCTATCGTGGAAACGGTGACGGATCGTTTGCTCTTGCCATTTTCGCGACGGTCGGCGCCGACACCTATTTTTATCCGGTCATCGTGGATATCAATCGCGATGGCCTTCCCGACATCCTCTTGAATAACTACTTTGAAAAGCGGTTGGACCTGCTGAAAGCTGATTGGAAAAAGAATACCGATCGATAGCGATAAAACCACTTTTTGATGGAAACTTTTATTTTAATCGGCCGCGGAGACAGGAGCAGAGCGCTCTGGGGCGATAGCTTCGAGCATCTCCTCGTCTTTGGAAAATTTGAAGGACGGACGCCCGAGTTTCTGCGCCTGCGCGGCTTCCACGCGGCCGAGCAATTCGTAAACCGATGGGACAAGATGCAAGTCGTCATGCCGATTTGTAAGAAGTGAATCCGGGCGCGCCGGGACCGCGGTAGCATCCGCCACATGCTGCGATGAATCGTGCAAAAAAGTATGACACTTTTATGACACTAGCACATTTTCACCGCTCTGTTGCCCTTCGCTGAAAAAGGGAACACATTGAAAACCAAAGGGTAAGGTGGTGGGCCTGGGGAGAGTCGAACTCCCGACACACGGTTTAGGAAACCGTTGCTCTATCCATCTGAGCTACAGGCCCACGCGAGCCGCGCGTCGCGGCAGCCTTTAGGTTAACACAGGGCCATGGCCCTGTAGACGGGCGGCGACGGTCGCTTGATTTCAGTCTAGTTCGCGGGCGGGCTCGAGCAGGGCTCCAGTTTGCGCGGATGCAGAGTGCGCGCCGATTTCCGCGATTTACCGGAAGCATCCACGACATCCAGTGCAAGCTCGCTGGTTTTCGCCAGCGGTTTGGCCAGCTCGAATTCCGCGCGGTAGAAATGCGCCATTTGCAGATACATGAGCTGCAATGAAGTGGCGAGGGCCATGCGCTCCTTTTCGTCAAAGTGGAATCCCCATTCGTTGGGATAAAACTTGGGCAGAACGCGCATGGTTTTTCCGCCGGAAGTCGAGGAGAGATTCAGGAAATCAGTATTTTCTTTGTCTTCGGAGAATGCCGGTGCGTTGACGGTCAGGCCGGACCGTTCGTAGCGCATGGGAAAAGTAACGGCGAAAAGACGGACCCCGGCGGACAAGAGCAGATGCTCAAGCTCGGAAACCTTTGTCTTGCTGCTTTCATTTGCGCCATCGGTGACGACAAAAATTGCGTCGCCAGGGCGAGGCTTGTCCATGAGGCGAAGTCCATCCGCCAGTGCGTCAAAAAGCGGAGGGCGCTTGACTGCGCGATCCACGAGCGGAAGTCCCCGCGCCAAGTCGTCAAAGCTGATGGGACTGGAGATGGGTTCGCCGGCATCGAGGCGGTGGTCAGGCTTACCGGGTTTGCCAAAAATGGCAACTTTCATTTCATAGTTCCGCGGGGTGTTCTGCACCACGTGCGTCGCGACTTCCAGTGCCAGCTTCCATTTTCCGCTCGTGGTATCGCGCATGTTCGCACCTGTGTCGAGCAGCAGAAGCACCCGGCGCGGCTGAACGTCTTCCTTCACAGAAATTATTTTGGCGGTTTGTCCGCGAAGCCCGGCGCGGAAATCTCCAGCAGCCAACCCGCGCACAGGAACACCGCGCTCGTCCATCACGCTGACGAAGGTTGTGCGGATGGAACACGCGGGCTGCTGCGCGCACACGGGCGAGTCCAACAAAGAAACTGCGGCAAGTGCGGCAAACGTCCGAAGCAATTTCGTAGCAGAAAACATCGCCGGTCGAGCTTCTATCATCGTGCACTTTACATGCTCGTTAACCAGATGACAAGCAATGGAGGCGTGTCGGGAGTCAAGTGTCAGGCGAACGCTTCCCCATTTAGACCGACCGTCACTTAGGCTGCATCAGTGCGCTTTCCCGACCACTTCCGCAACTGGGGGAGCGGCGGCGGGTTGAACGCGGAGAAAATCCTGACCGAGCAGCGCGGCAAGCGTCGCCGCAATCTGGCTTTGTGTGATCGGAGCGGCTTGGGCACGCTCGCCCAGCGCGAGGGTGTCCGGGCCGAGCACGGCCAGCCAGATATTTTCCGCGCCGGCGATTTTGCGTCCGTGGTCGCGCCATTTCTTCGAGCCGCTGCCGCGGCCGTGGTCGGTAGTGATGAGGAACGTCGTCTGGTCGCGGTATTCCGGCATGGACTGGAGCAACGCCCACAACTCGGCGACGAATTTGTCGAACTGGAGCGTGGAGCGCAGGACGAGGTCGTAGCGGCCGCTGTGCGCCCACTCGTCGGCCTCGCCGTAGCCGATGAAGAGCACGCGCGGGCGCTCGAGTTGCATGAACTCCTTCACGGCGGCGTGCATGAGCGAATCAAACGCATTCGTGCTCCACAGGCGCGTGGTGGTTTTGTAAAGCTCATCCAACATGGCTTGCTTTGGCGTGGCCGCACGAGCGGCCTGCGGCTCCCAGCCGGAAAAAACGTAGACCCCGCTGCGTTTGCGGTTGAAAATGGCGTCGAACACCTGCCATGTGGCGAATGCCGCCACTCGTCCGCGAAATTCCGGAAGTTGTTCCAGCCACTCGAACACGGTGAAGTTGGGATTGGGGCGCGGGTCGTTGCTGTCCACGCGCGGGTCGGCGTGACCGGCGAGCATTTCGTTGTAGCCGGGGTAGGAAAACTTCAGCCCGTTGGTGACACGCGCGACGCTGCCCTTGGTCTGATTACCGAAGAGTTGGCCCTGCCGCGCGATCACGCTCCAAAAAAATGGAAGCAGCGTCTCGCGTCCCTTCGCAGAATTTTCGCGCAAGAAATCCTTGCGCAGCGCGGCGATGTCCAAGACGCCGCCGTACGGTTTGTTCATCAGCGCGGGCTCGGGGCCCTGGAAAACTTCCTGCCAGCGCAGCCCGTCGCACACAATGAGCACGACGTTGCGCGTCTTTAGTTCCGTCTGCGCCGCGGCGCTCCCCAAGAGGAGAAGCCAGGCAGTGACGACGAAAACCCATCGCAGGGAAATTCGCATGATCATTTCCGGCCTTTCGATCGCGAAGCGCCCGCGTCACTTTTTCACGGGGATTTCTCCTGCAAATTTCCAATTCGGCGTGTAATCGCGCGCGGGCGGCTGCTTGGTGAGCATGGCCCGCACCATCTCCACGGGAATTCGCCCGCCTTTGAGGATGGCGTCGTGGAAATCGCGGTTGGTCATTTTGCCGGAGTCCACGAGCTCCTTATGCAGCGCGCGGAATTCGAGCGCGCCCATCATGTAGGCAATCTGGTAGAGCGGCGCGTAATTTCCGCCGAACGATCGGCGCACCTCTGCGGTGGCGTTGGCGCGCTCGTGGCCCACGCGATCCACCAAGAAATCCACGCTCTGCTGCGGCGTCATGGTGCCGAGGTGAAAGCCCAGCGAGAAAATAATCCGCGCGCAACGATGCATGCGCCAGAAAAGCATGCCCACTTTATTTTCCGGGGTGGCCGGAAAACCGCTGTCCCACAGCAGCATTTCCCACCACAGCGCCCAGCCTTCGCCCCAGAATGGCGTGGCGAACGCGCGGCGGTGCGGGTTGTAGCGGTCGGTCATGAAGCCTTGCAGGTGATGGCCAGGAATGAGTTCGTGGTGCACCGTGGCGCGCGCGAAATGAATATTGTTGCCGCGCATGGACATTAGCTTATCTTCCTGCGACATGGTGTCGGTGGGATAGGAAACGAGGATCACTTCGCCGCCGAGAAAGAACGGGCTCTCCTTCTGCCGCGCGGGCGACATCATTTCGATGCGCCAGATGTCCCGCGCCAGCGGCGGCACGGTGACCAGGTCGCGCTTCTCGACGAACTCGATGGCTTCCAGCGCGAGGTCGCGAATCAGGTCGGGCTGCTTGCCCGGCGGGACGTGCAACAACTTCACTTTTTCCAGCGCCGCTTTCCAGTCGTCGCCAAATCCCATGGCCTGCGAGGCCTTCTTCATTTCCGCTTCGCACCAGGCGAACTCGCGCTCGGCAATTCCGACCAGCTCTTCCGGCGTGTAGGCGATCATTTCGGCGGCCAGGTCCTGCAGCAAAGCCTCGCGCCCAATTGGGTAGCCGACGATGGGCTCGTCCTCGCCCTCTTTCACGCCGACAACTTTTTCGCGCAGCACTTTTACGTAGGCCTTGATTGCATCGTCGGTTTTTTTGTACGGCGCGCTGGTCCACCAGGTGAACACGGGGTCGTAGCCGGAGTAATACTTGAACCATTGCTCGAGCGTGAGGCGAAAAGTGTTAAGCATTTGCGCCGCGCGGTAGCCCGCGGTCTTCGTGGTCTTGATGGCTTCCGGTTCCTTCGCCGGCTTCTCCGCGGGTTTGCTTTCCGGTTTTGGCGCGGGTTTTGCTTCGACCTGGGCGGCGGGCCTTTTGGCAGCTTTTCCAGGGGCTTTTACTTCTTCCTTCACCTCGGGCTTCACTTCCGGCTTCGGTTCGGGCCGCAGCCCGGCCTCGACGGCCTTGCGCGTCTTGTCGATGGCTTCATTCAGTTTCGCGAGCGTTGCGGCGGCAACAGCGGAGTCAATCGTCTCCATGCGGCGGCGCGTTTCCTGCAATTCGATGATGGTGGCGGCAAACGGCAGCAGCGGCTGCGTCTCGTTCCAAATTTTTTCTTCACGCTGCAACAGCACCAACTCCTGCCGCAGGCGGTTCATCAGAAGCACGTAATCGATGCGCGCGTCGGCGGAGAGCTTGTCGAAGTCCATGGACTGCATGCGCGTCTGCCACGCGGCATTGAACTCGCGGAGCTGCGCGCGTCGCGTGGGCGAGTACTCCACGCCATGGCGCCGCAGCAGCGCGGCGCGGTCGGCGGAGTAGCGCTCCACCACTTCGCGCAGCTCGCTCGTTGTTGAGTTCAACAGCGGCGGAAGGTCGGGCACGTACGACGACGCGCTCGCCGTGGCGCGCGGCTTGGCGTCGTCGCCCGCCCGCGCGGCCGAATGCACGATCGGTCCGCACACAAAGGTCACCGCCAGCATCGCTGCGGTCATGGATTTTGCTGCGCTGTATTTCATGACTGCCTCCACTTCGGACCGGTTGGCCGGGGCACGAAAAGTAACTCCGGTGCGCTGCATCTTACCGGAATGCGCGCCGCGTCCCAAGTGTTGCGGCGCTGCGCAATCGTCTTTACATCTCTTGCGCTTTGCCATAGCATCCGCGAGCAAATCCGGACTTGCGGCGGCCGGATTGTCCATCGCCCATGGTCACGCTGACACCTCTCGACTGGTTCTGGATTCTGGCCTTCATTATTTTGATGGTGGGGTGCGGAGTGCTGTTCTACCGCCTGGGCAAGCGCTCGCAGGCGGATTTCTTTCTTGCCGGGCGCGGCCTGCCCTGGTGGCTGCCTGCGGCGTCCGTCTTCGCCACGCACACGGCCACGGACACACCCATTTGGATTACCGGCATCATCTACGCGCAAGGATTGCGGGGCATCTGGTTCGTGGCGCTTTTTTCCGCGTGGTGCGCGATCAGCGCGATTGTATCCGCGCGCATTTTCCGGCGCTCGCTGGCCTATTCCCAAGCGGAATGGATGAGCTTGCGGTTTGGCGACCTGGGCAGCGAGTTGATGCGCGGCTGGATGACCGGATGGGCAATCTTTCTGAACATGTTCATCCTCGGCTGGGTGGGCATGGCCATGGGAAAAGTTTGTAATCTGGCTTTCGGCTGGCCGACGTGGTGGGGGCTGGTGCTTTTCTCTTCCGTGTGCGCGGTGTACGTGCTCGCGGCGGGCTACTGGGGCGTGATTGTCACGGATTTCCAGCAGGGGGTGATCGCGTTCGGCGCGATCGTGATGGTGTCCATCTGGGGAATCGTGGCCGCGGGCGGGCCGGGGCAGATTATCGCCAAGCTGAATGCATCGGGACAAGCCTGGCGAATGGACGTGTTCCACTTCACCGGCGCATTCACCGGGGAATTTCCCGTGGCGTGGTTCGTCACCATGATGCTTTTCGCGGTGCTCGGCGGCGTGGGCATGGCGACGACGATTGACTGGTACGCGGAAGCGCAGCGCATCCAGTCGGCGAAAACCGTGCGCGACGCCAGCTACGGCTTGTGGAGCGGCACAGCGCTGATCCTGATCCGCGATTCGCTGTGGGCGATCTGCATTCTTGGATTTTTCACGCTCTATCCGAATATTCAGAATCGCAGCGAGTACGAAGTGGGCTGGTTCAAAATGGGGTTTGATTTCCTGCCCGCCGGGATGGTGGGTTTTTTCTTCGCGGCGATCCTGGCCATTCACTTCTCCACGATTGCCTCGCACTTGAATTTGGGTGCGCTGTACGCCACGCGCGATCTCTACCAGCACTACGTGAATCCGCAGGCCAGCGAAAAGCGGCTCGTGTGGGTGGGCCGGATGAGCACGCTCGGACTGCTGCTGGGCTCGTTCCTGATGGGTTCGATGATGACCGAAATCACCAAGTGGCTGATCTTCGCGCTGTGGCTGATGGCCGCGGGCGTGTGGCTGCCGAATGTGCTGCAAGTGGTATGGTGGCGGTTCAACGCGTGGGGATATTTGGCGGCGTGGATTGCGAACCTGGGCACGAGCTGGCTGGTGGTGTGGGTGCTGCCCGCGTACGGAATTCTGCCGCAGCTTCCGGATTACCAACAGTTCTGGCTGCTGCTGGGGCTGGGCACGCTCGTCTTTTTGCCGGTGACGCTGCTGACGCCGCCGGAAAATATGCAGCACCTGGTGAAGTTTTACGTCATGACGCAGCCGATCGGCTGGTGGGGTCCGGTGCGGCGCGAAGCGGAGCGCCTCGGGCTGCTGCAACCCAAACCGAAACGCGATCCGGCCGCGGGGTTCATCCGCCGCCGCTGGACGCCGGATGCCGCCAATCGCTGGAGCCGCGAGGATTTGATCGCGGCGGTTTTTTCCGCGCTCGGATATCTATTCATCATTGTGGGCGGGACGCTTTCGCTCCTCGGCAGCACGATGGGATATATTTCACTCGCACTGGGCATTGCGTCGAGCGCGTTTATGTACTGGGTGATTGATCCCAAGTTGCGCGCCGTTTCCACGGACTACGAAGAAAAACAGAAGGAACACCTCAAGCGGTTGGAGAGCATCACGCGCTGGGAGAAACAATAATGCCCGCCGTGCACAATTTCGCGCTGCTGCTGCAAGAAGTGCCGCCGCAGGGACTCTTGCTGGCCATGCTGATTTCCTACGCGCTGGGCTTCGCGGGTATGCTGCTGGCGTACTTGAATTATCGCAAGCGCAAGCCCGGCGCAAAGCCGCCACCGGAGAAGCGTAAGCCATGATCGCCCTGTTGCAAACTGCGCCTGCACGCATCGGCCATCCCGCGCTGGGCTGGATTATTCCGGCCGTGGTTTTCGTGGCTTCCTTCGTGCTTACCTGGATGCTCTACCGCCATTTTTCGCAGAAACCTCCGCAGTAGCTCGCGGGAGGCCGCGCCCGGCTCAAGAGAGGACACCGTGACGTCTCCTTCCTTTTCGCGCAACACATTCCGGGCCGCGCTGTTCACGCTATTACTGCTGGCGCTTCCGGCTGCCTTGCTCGCGCAGACCGCGCCGGCTGCGCCCGCTGATTGTGCCGCGATGCTCGAACGCTGGAAGGGTATCGCCGTCGTGCCGCTGCCGGAGTGGCGCGTGCATTCGTACGAAGGAATGCAAGATGGCGCCCGCGCCACCCTGGACGATTCCACGTGGGAAAGCGTGAAGATGTGGACGTGGCCGAAAGCGACGGGCACATCGTGGTTCCGCCACACGGCGGTTGTGCCGCAGACCATTCTTGGATACGACGTGCGCAATGCGCCGCTGCGCTTCCGCGTGGAGCTGGAGGGCGAGTACCCGGTCTATCTTTCCATTTATGTGAACGGGGTCTTGCGCGGGCAAGGGTACTACCCGGAGCCGCTGCTGCTCGCCGGATTCGTCGAGCCGGGGCAGAAGATTCTAATTGCCCTGAAAGCGGACGCGCCCGCCGGAAGAGTCCGTCTGCACAACGCGCAGCTCGAATTCGGCGCAGCGCCCGGGCGTCCTGACGCGCGCATGCTGCTGGAATCCTGCGCCTCGGCCGAACTGCTGAACGCCGCAAACGCGGAAGGAAAAGAGCAGCGCGCACGGCAGATCGAATCCGCGCGCAACGCGATCGAGTGGGCCGCGCTCGAGCGCAACGACCAGCGGGCCTTCGATGACTCGCTGCGCCGCGCGCATGAAAAACTCGAGCCGCTGCGCCAGTGGCTGGAAAGCTTTTCTATTCGCGCCGTAGGCAACGCGCACATCGATATGGCCTGGCTGTGGCCGTGGACGGAAACCGTCGAAGTCACGCGCAACACGTTTTCCAGCGTGCTGAACCTGATGCAGGAGTATCCGGACCTCACTTTCACCCACGGCTCGCCCTCGAACTACGCGTGGATGGAGGAAAAATATCCGTCGCTCTTCGAGCAGATTCGCCGCCGCGTGAAAGAGGGACGCTGGGAAGTCATCGGCGGGATGTGGGTGGAGTCGGACCAGAATTTGCCCGACGGCGAATCGTTCACGCGCCAGCTCCTGCACGGCAAAAGATATTTCAAGGAAAAGTTCGGCGTGGACGTGCGCACCGGCTGGACGCCGGACTCCTTCGGCTACAACTGGCAGCTCCCGCAGATTTACAAAAAGTCGGGCATTGATTTTTTTGTAACGCAGAAAATCGGCTGGAACGATACGACGAAGTTTCCGCACAAGCTGTTCTGGTGGGAAAGCCCGGACGGAAGCCGCGTGCTCACCTATTTCCCGCACGACTACGTCAACCAGATTGAGCCCGTGGGCATGGCCCGCGACCTTGCCGACCAGCTCCCCAAAACGAAATCGCCTGAGTTGATGCACCTCTACGGCATCGGCGACCACGGCGGCGGGCCCACGCGCGAGATGCTGGAATCCGCGCGCCGCTGGCAAGCGCCCGCGGCGCTCTATCCGCGCCTGCGGTTCAGCTCGGCGCAGAGTTTCTTTGACGACATCAGCAAAAAGCTCGACACGCTCACCGTGCCCACGTGGAAAAACGAGCTCTACCTCGAATTCCACCGCGGCACGTACACCACGCAGGCCAAAACAAAACAGAATAACCGTCGTGGCGAAACGCTGATGCTTAACGCGGAAAAGTTTTCTTCACTGGCGTCGCTCTTCGGCCGCGGCTATCCGCAGTCGGAATTGAACGACAATTGGCGGAAAGTGCTCTTCAATCAGTTCCACGACATTTTGCCCGGCTCCAGCATCGCTCCCGTCTATGTGGACTCGGAGCGCGACCACGCCGAAGTACGCCGCTCCGCTGGCGCCATTCTCACTGGCGCGATGCAGGGCCTCGCCGCGCGCATCCGCACTGCAGGCGCTGGCACACCGGTCGTCGTATTCAATTCGCTGGCGTGGGAACGCAACGACGTCGTGGAAACGGATGTGCCGCTGGCCGGCGCGCCGGCAGCGGTCACCGTGCGCGACCCTGCTGGAAAAACCATGCTTGCCGAAGTTGTGTCGCGCGACGAAGAAGCGCAATCCGTTCGTGTGCGCTTTCTCGCGGAAGGCGTGCCCTCGCTAGGCTACAAAATCTTCCGTGTCGCGACCGCATCCGCGGCGCTGGCGAAAACGACATCGGCCCTGCCGCGCACTCCGTTTCGGCCGGTTGTGGCCCGCGCGGACTTGTTGGAAAACGATTTCTGGCGCGTGCGCGTGGACGCCAAGTCCGGCTGCATCACCAGCATCTTTGACAAGAAATTCCAACGCGAATACCTGGCGCCAAATTCCTGCGGCAATCTGCTGCAAGCGTTCCGCGACAAGCCGAAAGACTGGGACGCTTGGAACATTGACGCCAACTTCGAGGATCAAAAGTGGGATTTGACGGACGCCGAAGAAGTGAAACTAATTGAAACAGGGCCTGTGCGCGCGGTGATCCGCGTGACGCGGAAATTCCAGAAATCCACATTCGTACAGTACATCACGCTGACAGCCGGCAGTCCCCGCGTGGACATTCGCATGGAAGCCGACTGGCACGAGGAGCACATCCTCATCAAAGCGGCCGTGGCGGCAGCGGCGAAGAGCGACTTCGCCACTTACGAAATTCCGTATGGCTCTATCGAGCGGCCGACCACGCGCAACACGCCTACTGAAAAAGCCATGTACGAAGTGCCCGCGTTGCGCTGGGCGGATATTTCCGACGCGAGCGGCGGCATCAGCCTGCTCAACGACAGCAAGTACGGCCACGACGCGAAGGGCAATGTGCTGCGCATTTCGCTGCTGCGCTCGCCGAAGTGGCCCGACGCGAACGCGGACATGGGACACCACGAATTCACTTACTCGATTTATCCGCACGCAGGTACGTGGCGCGAGGCGGGGACTGTCCGCCGCGGCTACGAGCTGAATACGCCGCTGCTGGCGATTGCCACGCAAGCGCACACGGGTTCGCTGCCGCCGGAGCACTCGTTTGTTTCGCTGGAGCCGGCGAACGTCGTGCTGACCGCTGTCAAGAAAGCCGAGGATGACGACGGCCTGATCATTCGCTTTTACGAATCCGCCGGGAAGGAAACCCAGGTGTCGCTACGCCTGCCGCCCGGCGCTTTGCGCGCTGTAGAAACGAATCTAATGGAAAAAGAAGAAAAGGCGCTTTCCATCGAAAAGAATGGCAAAGTCGTGGTTTCAACGCACGCGTACGAGATCAAAACATTGAAGGTGCTTTTCGCGCCGCCAGAAAAATAATTCTCTGCGCCGCTTGGAGTGATAAGGTTTCTTGATGCGCAAGATGGCATTGATAGCTTGCCTTCTGTGCTTCTGCGCCGTGGGCTTACCCGCGCAGCAGAAGGCGCAACCGCCAGTGGTCGTGTTTTGGGAGGACGGCTTTCCAACGGCCGACACGGCTCCGCCAGCGCGCGCGGACCTGGCGGCCGCAATTCCGACCTCAATGTTTGCAACGAGTGAGCGGCTTGCCGACGCACTGGCGCGCGCGGAAGCTCGGCTGCTGGTGCTTCCCTTTGGCTCAGCGTTTCCCGAAGAAAACTGGCAGCACATCTCTGCGTTCCTCGAGCGCGGCGGCAACCTGCTGGTGCTCGGCGGGCAGCCGTTCACGCGCCCGGCGTACCGCGCAGAAAAGGCTTGGAAGCTGCGCCAGTCCACGCTGGCGTACGCCAAGAAACTTTTCATCAACGAGTATCAATCTACGCCCGCCTCGAGCGGGCTGCAGTTTCAGGCGAATGAAGATATCGCTCCGCATCGCCTGCCCGCCTTTGACTGGGCACGCGCGTACAGCCTGACAATTCGTCTGAGCGACGAAGACCTCTACCTGCGTGGCGGCTCCGCGGGCAGCATGGACGCGCGACTCACGCCTCTCGCGTGGGGAACCTCCGCCGGGCGCCGCCTGAGCGCGCCCGCTGTGCAAATTGATCATCTGCAAAACAATTTCGTGGGTGGTCGGTGGATCTTCCTGGCGTGCGAGCTTCCCGACGGTTTTTTTGCCGCGCCCTCCGGCCGCCAGGCGATCCAACTTCTCGCTCGGCAATCGCTCGAAGGCGCCACGGATTTCGTGGTGCGTCCGGCGTGGCCGTTGTTTCTGCCGGGCGAGCCTCCGACATTTCATGTGCGCTGGCAGCGGTTCGCAGCGAAACCGGCGCCGATGCGCCTGGAGATGGAAATCGCGGCGGAAGGCCGCGCGCCGCAGAAGCAGAGTTTCCTATTTGCCCCCGGACAATTTCCGTTCACCACGCAGGTCACGCTACCAGCGAGCGGCGGCAAGGGCTTGCATATCGTCACCGCGCGCCTCTACGAAGGCGACACGCTTCGCGGTTTTTATCGCACTGGTTTCTGGATTCGCGACGATGCGCTGCTACGTTCCGGGCCGCACATCTCCGTAAACGAAAACTTTTTCACCAGTGACGGTCACACGCAGGCGATTCTCGGCACCACGTACATGGCCAGCGATGTCCAGCGCGAATTCTTCCTGCGGTCCAACGCGTACGTTTGGGACCGCGACCTCGGCGAGCTGCGCGCTGCCGGATTCAACATGCTGCGCACCGGCTGGTGGTCGGCCTGGGACCAGGTGACCAAAGACGGCGCCATCCACGAGGAGATGCTGCGCGCGCTCGAAGCCTTCCTTCTGACGGCGCGCAAGCACGGCCTGCCGGTGCAGTTCACATTTTTCTCGTTTATTCCCGAAGTGCTCGGCGGCGCCAATGCGTATCTCGATCCGGAAGCGCTGCGCCGGCAAAAGGAATTGCTCCTCGCCGTGGTCGAGCGCTTCAAAGACGTGCCGTATCTTTCCTGGGACCTGATTAACGAACCGAGCTTCGCGAACGCGAATCAACTGTGGATGACGCGCCCGAATCGCGACCGGTACGAATTCGCCGCGTGGAACGAGTGGCTGCGCGCGCGTTACGCGAGTCGCGCCGCGCTGGCCGAGGCGTGGCAGATGGTCCTGCCGCCGGAGTCGGAGGCTGTGCCGCTGCCGGCGGATGAAGAATTCTCCACGCAGGCGGCCTATCGCACGATGCGCGGCTCGAACGCGCTGAAGCTCTACGACTACTATCTATTCGCGCAGGAAAAATTTCGCGGCTGGGTGGTGCAACTGCGCGACACCATTCGCGCCACGGGTAGCAAGCAGCTCATCACCGTCGGGCAAGATGAAGGCGGCGTGCGCGACCGCCCCTCCCCCGCATTTTTCGGCGACGCTGTGGACTTCACCACCAACCACACCTGGTGGCTGCTCGACGATTTACTGTGGGATTCGCTCGCGGCCAAGCAGCCGGGCAAGCCGCTGTTGATTCAGGAGACGGGCATCAGCCGGCAATTGCGGTTGGACGCGAGCGCGCGGCGCAGTCCTCAAGCAGATGCGCATCTGCTGGAGCGCAAGCTCGCCGTAGCGATGGGCACCAGCGCCGGCGCGATTCACTGGCTCTGGCACGTCAATTCCTACATGCGCGACGATAACGAAGCCGCCATCGGCGCCATTCGCGCCGACGGCACAGAAAAGCCCGAAGCGGAAGTGTTGCGCAAATTCGCCGCCTTCGCCGCCAAGGCCAGCGGCTCGCTCTCGAAGCCGGAAGCCCCTGCGGTGACGATCGTCACCTCGCAGGCGTTTCAATACTCGGCGCTGAATTGGCTGGCACTGGAGGCGCAGACGAAAGCCGTGCGCGCGCTGCATTCCTACTGCCGCGTGACCGGTGCCGTGCTGGCGGAAAATCAAATCGAAAAGCTGGGGAATCCCCGGCTCGTCATTCTTCCTTCGCCGCACGCCCTCAACGAAGAAAGCTGGCAAGCGCTGATCAAATATGTGGAGAGCGGCGGCACGCTGCTCATCACCGGTTCGCCCGAGCGCGACGCGCAATGGCGCGTCACGCAGCGTTTGGCGGCACTCGGTCTCGACGCCGCGCCGCAGCCCATCACTTTCCGCCAGGCGCAAATGGAGCTGGGCACGGAAAAGGTGGCGCTCTCCTTCGCATTCGAAAAGCAGCAATTCATCGAGTCGCTCGCCGTCTCCGACGGCAAAGCATTTCGTGAGCTCAGCCGGGGGAAGGGAAGAATCTTTCTTGCCAGCTATCCGGTGGAGTTGGCTGAAGGATTGGATGCCGCGGCCGCACTTTATTCCTGGGTTCTTCGACGCACCGGCATCGAGCCGCTTTTTGACGGCGAACTGCCCTCGCCGGGAGTTCTGGTGCGACCGGTGGTGATGCAGGAGTGCGTCCTCTATTTGATTGTCTCGGAAAGCGCGGCGGACGAAGAGATCGGCTTGCGGGACAAGACTTCGGGCGCAGAGTTGCGCTTTCGCCTCCCGACCCAACGCGCGACCCTCAAGCTGCTCGACAAGCGCACCGGGAAGGTGATTGCCGATTTCACCCAGTGAGGCATCGCCGGAGAGCTCGGAGCACACCATTTTGTGCTTTCGAGGTACTAGCGCAAGATTTCCGAGTTTTCCTCAATCCTCAGAGGCATCCTACTGAATCCAGCAGGTCTCTCCAGATTTTGAAATATTGCGTTGGCTCCCCCCCGCTTGGTCCTGGCACGACTTCCTGAAAATAAGCACTTTAGACCCTTGACATTTAGCCCCAAGACTGGCATTTTCCGTGCAGTAAAGTGTCTCAGCAGGGCGTGGGCGATAATTCCTAGGAGGTGAATTGTGAGGTTTTCGACCAGAGGCTTGTGGGTGGCAGCGTTTTTCGCTTTGGCAATTCTGTTGAGTGCTGGATCGGTTTGGGCACAAACAGGAGGGTCCACGATTCGCGGCACGGTGACTGACGCGTCGGATGCTGTGGTGCCAAATGCCACCGTGACCATTACGAATTTGCAGAACAACTTAACTCGAACGCAGAAAACGACCAGCCTGGGCACCTTCGGCTTTGAGCTGATTCCGATTGGCGACTACAGGCTCGAAGTGGAGGCGCAAGGGTTCAAGAAGCAGGTGGTTAGCCCGGTGCATGCGCTGGTAGGTGGCGTGGCGGAAGTCCCGGTGCAACTGGCCGTCGGCGAGCTGAGCGCGGTCGTGCAGGTGGAAGCGACGTCCACGGTCGTGGCGCTGAACACGCAGGACGCCACGCTGGGCAATAACTTCGTCAGCGCGCAGATCAGCCAGTTACCCATGGAAGCGCGCAACATCGCCAGCCTGCTCACGTTGCAAGCGGGCGTGACCGGCTCTCCCGATGCGCAAGGCTACGTGGCCGGCGCGCGCAGCGACCAATCCAACGTCACGCTGGACGGCGTGGACATTAACGAAGCACAAACCGGCGCGCTCAGCGGCGTGGTTCTTCGTCTGAACGCCGAAGCCGTCGAGGAATTCCGCGTGAACACCATCAATTCGAACTCCAACCAGGGGCGCTCTTCCGGCGCGCAGATCAACCTGGTGACCAGGAGTGGGTCGAACACGTGGCACGGCGCGGCTTTTGAGTATTACCGCGGCACCGGCTTCACCGCGAACAATTTCTTCTTTAACCGCAACGGCCAGCCGCGCCCACCGCTGATCCGCCACACCTATGGCGGCGCTGTGGGCGGGCCCGCGATCAAGGACAAGCTGTTCTTCTTTTACAGTTTCGAAGGACGAATTGATCGCAGCTCGGCGGCCTCGGATCCGCGTGTCGTGCCCCTGGCTAGTATGGGACAAGGGATCCTGAACGCAACCGTGCGCGACTGCGGTACCTGCCCGACTTATGCGGTGGTTGTGACGGCGGCGGAACTCAATACCATTTTCCCCGCAGTCGGCCTGAATCCGGCCGCCTTGACCACGCTGGCGAATGCGGCGAGTGCTTATCCAGCCAATGACACGAGCGCCGGAGACGGCATCAACACCAGCGCCTTCCGTTTCAACGCTCCGACGCCCGTAGATTTGCGCTCAAACGTTGCAAAGGTTGACTGGATCATGAGCAACAATATGACGCTCTCCGTGCGGCTGAACGCCATTTATGACCTGACCGGGCGTTTGCCGCGGTTTCCCGACACGCCCGCACCCAATCTCTGGGAACATCCTTACGGCGGTGCGCTGAACCACAACTGGACCATCAACAGCCGCTGGATTAACAGCTTCCGCTACGGCCTCACGCGTACGGCGTTCAGCTCACAGGGCGATAGCGCGGACGATTCCATCTCTTTCCGTTTCGTTTTTTCGCCGAGGAACTTTACCCGCACGCTGGCACGCACCACACCGGTGCACAACTTCGTGGACGACATTTCCTGGATCAAGGGAAATCACACCTTCCAGTTTGGCACCAACATCCGCATCACGCGGAACGGGCGCGACACGTTTGCGAACGCGTTTGACAGCGCCATCACCAACCCCTCCTTCTATTTCGGCGGAGGCAATTCGGTTTCCAACCCGGTGCGCGACTTCCTGCGCACCTCGCTTGCGCAGCCGACTCTGACCATCGTCAGTAACGCTTCCGTGCAGAACGCGGTCACGGCGATGATCGGCCGGTTCTCGCAGTACAGCGGGAACTTCACCTTCGACATCGACGGGCAGCCGCTGGCTGCGGGCAGTCCTTCTTCGCGCACGTTTGCGACCGAGGATTACGACTTTTATATTCAAGATACCTGGAAAATGACCCGCAACATCACCCTGACCTACGGTTTGCGCTACGGCTTGGGCCGCCCGGTGTATGAGCAGAAGGGCTTCGAGGTCAAGCCGGACGTCCCTCTGGATGAGTTTTTCGCGCTGCGTCGTGAGGCTGAAAAAACCGGAGGGAATTACGTCGTACCGCTACAGATCGATCTCTCCGGCCCGGCCAACGGCAAGTCTCCCATGTACCGCTGGGACAAGAACAACTTCCAGCCGCGGGTGGCCGTGGCGTGGGCGCCGCATTTTGAAAACAGGCTGCTCCAGGCCATCTTTGGCCCCGGCGGAAAGTCGGTGATTCGCGGCGGCTTTGCGATGACCAACGACTATTACGGGCAGTCACTGGCCGTGGCCTTCGACCTGAACAATACGCTCGGGTTCACCGGCAATACCACGATCAGCGCCAATACTTACAACGTCACCACCAATCCGGCGCCGCTGTTCACCGGAATCAATCAGGATGCCCGCTCACTACCAGGAATTTCCGTTCCGGCACCGGTGAGCTTCCCGGCGACTCCGCCAGTCCACGCATCCCCCACTTTCTCGCATAGGATTGAGAGTTCACTGGATGAAGGCCTGGTGGCTCCCGTCAACTACCAGTTCAGCTTGACCATCGAGCGCGAACTGCCTAAGGGTTTGGTGGTGCAGGCGTCGTACCTGGGCCGCATGGGGCGCAAGCTGCTGGCCACGCGCGACATCATGGCCCTCAGCAACCCCACGGATCCCGTCTCCAAGCAGGACTGGTACACGGCGGCGACAATTCTCGAAAAGCTGCGCCAGTTGGGTACGGATCCGACTGCCGTTCCGGCCGTTCCGTGGTTTGAGAATATGCTGGGGCCGACCTTCGTTGCGGATGGCCAGGCATGGTTCTACAGTCCGGCCAACGGCTATGCCAATGCGACCAACAACACGCAAATGGCTTACATCATGGCCTATGGCTCGGACAATTCGGACGGTTGGGGGAACGACTGGACGGATGCTCAGGCCGAGATGGAATTGATCACCGGCCGCTTCATGTTCTTCAACCCCCAATGGGGCGCGCTCTCTTCATGGGGCACGATCGCCAATTCGAACTATAACGCGTTGACGATTTCCGTGCGCCAGCGTCTCCGCGACTTCTCGTGGGACCTCAACTACACCTTCTCCCATTCCCTGGACGATGCTTCGGGACTGCAGACCTCCGCAACCTTCGGTTCCGCGTTCATCCTGAATCCCATCCGTCAGAGGGACAATTACGATCACTCGGACTTCGACATTCGCCACCAGATCAACTTCAACAGCGTTTTCCAGCTTCCGTTTGGGCGCGGCAAGCGCTTTGGCAGCGGTGTCAATCGCGGGATGGACGCGGTCATCGGCGGCTGGCAACTCTCCAGCATCTGGCGTTGGAACACCGGCGTGCCGATGTTCGGCGTGTATGACGACGCGCGCTGGGCCACCAATTGGAACGCGCAAAGCTACGTGACCCAGACCACGAAGTTTGCCGCCTGCCCCACCCGCGGCGACGCCACCACGGCACCGAAGCTCTTTGGCTGCGACCCCACGGCCGCTTACCAGAGCTTCCGCAACGCCTATCCGGGCGAAACCGGCGGCCGGAATCCGTTCCGCCTGCCGGGATACGTTGTCCTCGACATGGGCCTCAGCAAAAAGTTCACCATGCCGTTCAATGAAAAGCACGAACTGCAGCTTCGTTGGGAAGTCTTCAACGTCACCAATACCCAGCGCCTGAGCTCCGTGGATAGCAGCCGCACGGGTTTCGGCCTTGGGCTGGACCCTGCGTTGAACGGCACGACACCGTCGCCGAATTTCTCCAACTTCACGGACATTCAAGGCAGTCCGCGAGTCATGCAAATCGGCATCCGGTACTCGTTCTAACTTTAACCGGCCGGCCATTAGCCGGCCGCGCAGTACGCATCGCTTGAAACACGAAGGCCCCGTCCCGAGTAATCGGAACGGGGCCTTCACTTTTTGTGCTTTCCGGCTGAGTCTTTCTTATGCCCGACAACCTGCGCGCGGCGGAATTCGTTTTGCAGTATCCTTCTCGTGGCCGGGGGCACCAGATTGCACTATACGAACAGGTGGGCGATGCGAACTGCTTACGTTTTTGCGATGATGCTCTGCATGAGTTCCTTGACATCGGCTGGGGCGCAAAGCGCGGGAACCAGTGCGCCGCCGCTTGCGCTGATGCCTCTGCCGGCGTCTGTGCGAGTGGAAGCGGGGCGCCTGCCGCTCGACAAATCCTTCCGGGTTGCCATCACGCGGCACAGTGACGCGCGGCTGCTGCGCGGCGTCGCGCGCGTCCTGCTGCGGCTGAAGGCGCGGACCGGCCTGGAGTTCTCGCACGCCATCGGCAAAGACGCCGCCGCGGCGACGCTGGCCATCGAAGTCGCTGGCCCCGGCGAAGCCGTGCAATCCATCGCGGAGGACGAGTCGTACGCGCTCGAAGTCACAGCCCAGCGGGCAACCTTGCAAGCGGCCACAGTAGTCGGCGCGCTTCGCGGCCTGGAAACTTTTCTGCAATTGGTCGCGCGCGATGCCGCCGGCGCCTATCTTCCGCTCGCGGAAATCGCCGACCAGCCGCGCTTCCGCTGGCGTGGGTTGCTGATTGACGTCTGCCGCCACTGGCAGCCCCTCGAAGTGATCAAGCGCAACCTCGACGCCATGGCCGCCGTGAAGCTCAATGTGTTTCATTGGCACCTCAGCGAAGACCAGGGCTTCCGCGTGGAAAGCCGCAAGTTTCCCAAGCTGCACGAGTTTGGCTCGGACGGTCTTTACTACACGCAGCAGCAGATGCGCGAGGTAGTCGCCTACGCGCGCGACCGCGGCATCCGCGTGGTGCCGGAGTTTGATATGCCCGGCCACGCCACTTCCTGGTTTGTCGGCGACGCGCGCCTGGCCACCGCGCCCGGGCCGTACGCCATCATTCGCGAGTTCGGCGTTTTCGACGCCACCTTCGACCCCACGCGCAAAGAGGTCTATCGCTTCCTCGACCGCTTCGTCGGCGAAATGAAGAAAATCTTTCCCGACGCCTACTGGCACATCGGCGGCGACGAAGTGAAAAGCAAGCAGTGGGACGCAAGCCCGGCGGTCGCTGCCTTCAAGAAGCGCCATGGCCTGAAGGATAACGAAGCGCTGCAGGCGTGGTTCAATCAGCAACTCTCGCGCATTCTCAGCAAGCACAAGAAGCGCATGGTCGGCTGGGACGAGATTCTCCATTCCGACTTGCCGAAAGACACGGTGGTGCAATCCTGGCGCGGGCAGAAGTCGCTGGGCGAAGGCGCCAAGCAGGGATTCCAGGGCATCCTCTCCGCCGGCTACTACCTCGATGGGATGCAGACCTCCGCGTTCCATTACGCCGTGGATCCGCTGCCCGCCACGAGCGACCTCGATCCCACGCAGGCCGCGCGCATCCTCGGCGGCGAAGTGTGCATGTGGGGCGAACTCATCACGCCGGAAAACATTGACTCGCGCATCTGGCCGCGCAGCGCAGCCATCGCCGAGCGCTTGTGGTCGCCGCGCAGCGTGGCCGACGTGGACGACATGTACCGCCGCCTCGATCGTGTGAGTCTCCAGCTAGAGGAAGTGGGGCTAACGCATCTTTCCGGCCCGGACGTCATGCTGCGCCGCCTCGCGGGCACGAGCGACATCGAGCCATTGCGCGAATTGTTGCGCCTGGTCGAGCCGCTGAGCCTGGGCCAGCGCCAGCGCGCGCGCCGCGCCACGCAACTCACTTCGCTCACTGCGCTCGGCGATATCGCTTCGCCGGACGCGCCCGCTCGGCGCGAACTCGCGGCCCTGATCGCTGCATTCTTGCGCGACCCCGCGCGCGATCAGGCCAGCCGCCAGGCGCTGGCCCGCGAATTCCAGCACTGGCAGGAGCTCGACGCAACGATCGCGCGGCTTGCAGCCAACTCGCCGCAATTGCAGGACGCGCAAGGCGTGGCAGCGAATCTCTCCGAGTTGGGCACCGCCGGCCAGGAAGCTCTGGCTATGCTTGGGGAAGGGAAGCCGGCAACTACGGAATGGACCGCTGCGAAGGTCGCCCTTCTGGAGCGCGCCGCGGCCCATCAAGGACTTCTCCGCCTTGCCGTCGTGCCGCCGCTTCGCGCGCTCGTGACCGCTGCCGGGGGTTCCGCGGTGCCAGGAATGTGATTACTCAACTGCATCGAGCTGTTCGCTCAGGCCCGGAAATCGCCCATTCGGTAGCTTTTCGCCGCCTTGCAATGGAAAAACCGCCCCTTTTGGCGGCCTCTGGTGTAGCATGGCTTACTTTAGAACGTGCATTTCCGGCCCTGCCCCGTGCACGGGGGATTGTTGCACCTGGGGCGCCTGAGGGAACTTAGCGGATGACCTGGAAGACCAAACTGCGCCGGAAGCTCATCTTCTTGCACCGGCGAACCCGCGAATACCTTTTGGTTGGCCGCGGCTTGGCGTCCACGCACCATCCTGTCCAGGTGCACATGATTTCCATCCGCCGCTGCAACCTGGCCTGTTCCTACTGCAACGAATTTGATGATTTCTCCAAGCCCGTCCCGGCGGAAGATCTGATTCGCCGCGTGGACCAACTGGCTTCCTTCGGCACCACGCTGATTACCCTGAGCGGCGGCGAGCCGCTGCTGCACCCCGAACTCGAGCGCGTGATTGCGCGCATCCGCTCGCACGACATCATCGCCGGCATCATCACCAACGGCTACCTGTTGACCAAGGAACGCATCGAGAGCCTCAACCGCGCGCGCCTCGACCACCTGCAAATCAGCGTGGACAACGTCCAGCCGGACGACATTTCCAAGAAAAGCCTCAAAGTGCTCGACCAGAAGCTGCAGCTCCTTGCTGAGCACGCCGATTTTCACGTCAACATCAATTCGGTGCTGGGCAGCGGCGTGAACAATCCCGAGGACGCGCTGGCCGTAGCGCGCCGCGCGCGGGCGCTCAACTTCACCTCCACCGTCGGCATCATTCACGACGGCTCGGGCCAGCTCAAGCCCATCGGCCCGCGCGAGCAGGAAGTCTTCGAAGAAATCCGGCAGATGAAGAAGAGCTGCTATTCGCAGTTCAACCAGTTCCAGCGGCGCATCGCTCACGGCCTTTCCCACGAGTGGCGCTGCCGCGCCGGCTCGCGCTACCTCTATATCTGCGAGGACGGGCTGGTGCACTACTGCTCGCAGCAGCGCGGCTATCCGGGCATTCCGCTTTTGCAGTACACCAAGCAGGACCTGCGCCGCGAGTTCAATACGGCCAAATCCTGCTCGCCGCGGTGCACCGTCTCCTGCGTGCAGCAGACTTCCATGCTCGACAACTGGCGCGCCCCGCAAACGCTGGTGGCATTTCCGGAACCTGTTCGCCAGCCGCAACCCGCCGCGCTCTTTCCGCCGCCCGCGTCCGACCAACTTGTCGGCATCAGCAGCCTCCAGAATGAACTGCAAGGCGATACCGACTAGTTCCTGACAGTCCTTCAGTCTGTCCTACACCAATTGGCCTTTTTCTTCTCCCACCTCATCAACATTGTTGCATTGCGGGCACGCGCAACCGCGGGGTCATTGACGCGCGCTGACTGCGGCGGTATGTTCATTCCTAGTACGGGATTTCGGGGCCGTGTGTCCGCGGCCGAGGTGCGTGTGTGACCTCGCGCGACGAAACGACTTCCGAGTTCCCGTTACGGTGAATCTTCATGGCTCCATTGAAGGCCGGGCGCTACGAATTGCAGGACGAGCTGGGTCGCGGCGCTATGGGTGTGGTTTACCGGGCCTTTGACCCGATGATCGGGCGCACCGTGGCGGTGAAGACCATGAAGCTCACCGAAGAAGGTTCGGGCATGGCGCGCCCCGACCTGGTGGCGCGCTTCCAGACGGAGGCCCGCGCCGCCGGGCAGCTTGTTCATCCCAACATCGTCATCATCTACGACGCCGGCGAAACCGAAGGTCTGTACTTCATCACCATGGAGTACGTCGAGGGCCGCAGCTTGCAGTGGCTGATGGACCAGAAGCAGCCGTTCCCGCTGCCGCGCGTGATGCGCATCATGGGACAGGTCTGCTCCGCGCTGGAGTTCGCCCATCAGCGCAACGTAGTACACCGCGACGTCAAGCCTGCCAACATCGTGCTCGCCGCCGACGATACCGTCAAAGTTACCGATTTTGGTACCGCCAAAATTTTGCAGCTCGGCACTACGCAATCCGGCACGATCGTGGGCACGCCCAGTTACATGTCTCCCGAGCAGATCAAAGGAAAGCCCATCGACGGGCGCGCCGATGTTTTTTCTCTCGGCGTCATTCTCTATGAGTTGGTCACCGGCGAAAAGCCCTTCCCGGGCGAGAGCATCACCACCGTCATCTACAAAATCGTGAATGAGGAACCCATTTCCCCGCGCGAGCTGGATAGTTCCGTGCATCCCGGCTTGAGTGCGGTGGTTGCCAAAGCCCTCGCCAAGGAACCCGATGCGCGCTACCAGAGCTGCAAGGAGTTGATGCAGGACCTGCTCAACTACCGCGCCCACGGCAGTCCGGCGGGCCAGTCCGGCGACTTTGGCGCCACCGTGGTGGTCATGGGGCGTCCGGGGCCGTCGATGCCTCCGCCGCCTCCACCGGCGCCCGCGCCGAGCAAGACCGGCACGCTTTCCGGAATGCCCAGCCTTTTGGAGCCATCCGCCACGCCCAGAGCACCTCTGCCTGCACCGCCTGCTGGCAAGGACGAAGCGGCCGCGACTTTTGTCGCGCCGCGCTTAATGCCCGGCGCGTCGTCCCTTCCCTCGCTCACAGCGACCTCCTATGGCGCGGCACCTCCGTTGGCAGAGCCGCAGCCGCAGAGTCAGAGCCGTCCGCTGCTGGTGGTCATGTTGATCGCACTTCTCGCGTTTGGCGGGTACCTCATCTGGCTCACTTTGCGCGGTGTGTACTTCCGGTCGCAGCCGCCGACCGTGACATCGCCCGCCGGCGAACCGGCGCCGACTGAAAAAGCAGCGGAACCTCAGCCGTCAAAGCCCGCCGAAGAAAAGGGAGCGGAAGCAAAGAGTGAGGAACCGAAAACTGTCCCGGCTGTGGAGACGAAGGCCATTGTCCCTCCCGCGAAAAAAGCATCGTCCGCTGCTGCCGCGGTCGAGCCCGCCGCTCTGGCTTTGCGAATTGAACGCCAGCTTGCCAAGGCCGGGCTCGCCACGCACGTGAAAGTGGATGTGCGCGACAACGTAGTGCGCTTCACCGGCTCGCCGAATCCGCGCGAGCGCCGCAGGCTGCAGCAGATGGGCAAGCAATGGGCCGTGCCCGCGGGGATTTCCGTGGAGTACGCGTTCGACACGCTGGCAGAGTCCAGCCCTGAAGTGCAGCCAAAGACCGCGCCGGGCAAGGGCGAAATCGAAGTGTTGACCGACATCAGCGGTGCATCCGCCACTCTCATCGCCCCCGACGGCAAGAGCGACCAGTGCCGTACGCCCTGCCGCTTCGAAGACCTTGTACCCGGCCGCTACGCGCTGGAGGTCACCAAGGAAGGCTACCGCACCGAGAAACGCATCGTGCAATTGGCCCGCGGCGCCATCAAGCCAATGAATATTTCCTTGCAGGCGGGAGCCGCGCGGCTGGAAATCGTCAGCCGGCCGCCGGGCGCCGACATTCTCATCAACGGGCAGCGCCAGGGCCGGCAGACGCCGGCTACGGTTTCCGTTGCGCCGGGCAGCTACCGCGTCGGAGTGCAGAAGCCGGGCTTCGCGCTCTATGAAGAATCGGTGAAAATCAGCGCCGACGAATTAAAGAAACTCAACGTGTCGCTCGCCGAGCAGCGCAAAGGCAACGGCTGGGTGGACATTCGCTCCGTGCCGCCGGGCGCCGACATTCTGATTGACGGTACCAACACCGGCCAGAAAACCCCGGCGAAAATTGAGCTGCCCTCCGGGCAATACACCCTGATGCTGTACCTCGCCCCGCGCCCTGCCGTGCGCGAAGCTATCACCGTGCAGCCCGGCCAGACGGTGCAGGTGTACAAAAATCTCTCGCAATAGCTTTCTGAACCCCCTTCTGGCAAGACTTCCGATTGCACCGGGCGCCCGTTTGCATTAGCCTCTCCATTCGGAAGAACCCAGCCCCGGCGTCGCCCCTCGCGGGGCAAGTGAAAGAAGTAGGAGGAAAGATCATGCGCCGTCTGCTTGTTGCATTGGTGTTGATGCTTGCCCTGTGCCTGCCGTCCATCGCGAGCGCGCAGAAGAAACAGAAGGACCCAGTTCTACAGGCCTACCTCGATGAGCATTTTGCCGGGCTGGCCAAAAAGCTCGACGAAATCAGCGAGCGAGTCGCCACGCTCGAATTGGAGATGAGCAAGCTCAAGCAGTTGCAGACGGACAGTGCGGGCGAGCTGCGCAATGCGCAAAACGCGGCGCGCAACACGGATAGCTCACTGACGTCGTTTCGCCTGAGCAATCAGCAGGACATCATTACCTTGAAGACGGACGTGGCGAAAATTCTCCAAGATGTCACCGCGCTGATGGAAGGGGCGAAGAAGGCGGAAGCAGCGGCGGCCGTCGCCGTCCCCGAAGCGCCGAAGATCGAAGGCTACATCACGGACCCGCCGGCCGAAGGGAAGGACATCTGCACCATCAATAAGGGCTCCGCGGTGGGTGTGAAAGTAGGCATGCGCTTTCTGGTTTTTAAGGCGAGCGATGCGGCCACGCAGGTTGGCCTGGTCGAAATCACGGAAGTGCTCGACGCCAACAACTCGCGCGCCAAAATCCTGCACAGCAAGCCGGGCCTCAAGCTGGAGTTTTCCGACATCGTTCGCGCGGAATAAAAAACGACGCTGCATCGAAACCGCTGTGGGCGACCTGATGGTTTCCTGTTCACTTTTTAGCGAACTGCGGCCTCCCACCCTGTAACATTTTCTCCCCAAATTCCATCGACCCGTAACCCATAGGGCGCGCCTTCCCCTGCATTCCCTTGAAAAGACGGGCTCAACAGGCGCACGCTCTCCGGCAGCAGAAGTGCACATATCTGACTGGGCGTATTCCCCGAGGGCTTCCCATGCAGGGCGCGGAAAGCTGCTCGGCGAAACCGAGGAACCTGTGGTGCGAACGGAATCCAGACAGGCGCATACCGAGCGCGCGGCCGCGCAAGCCGCCGGGCGCTTTGTGCGTTCGTTGCACGTGCTGTTGCGTTCCGCGCGTCTGTACCAGAGAAACCATCCGCGGCTGGTGGAAAGCCTGGAAGGCGCGGAAGAATCTCTGCGCGCCGCGCATGATCATGCCGCGCCGCTGGCGATTCGCTTCGACCATGGCCGCGTTGTATTTCGCGGCCAGCCCCTCAGCGACAGCCGCGGCGAAATGAAGTCGCTGGCGGAAGATCTTTCCGGGCGCGGCGTCTCCGTGCTGGTCTTTTCCCGCGAAACGAATCTGGGCGAGCTGAATTCGCTCGCCGCGCTGCTGAGCGCTTCCCGCAATGGCAACGGCCACGCCACGATGTCCTCGGAATGGCCGCACCTGCTCGAGCGGCAGCATGTTGCCGGAATCCGCATCAACGTCCTGGCGGATGAAAAAAAGGCGGACGCGGCGCTGGGCAGCTTGATCACCGCCGTACTCCAATTGGATTTGAAGAAATGGAAAGACGATGAGGTGCAGGAGTCCGGCCCGCCCGCGGCAAAATCCGTCGATGAGCTGATTCGCGTCCTGCGCTTGCTCAATACTGTGGCGAAAAATGTGCTGCGTCCCGCGCTGGCTCTTTCCCCGGACCGCAGCGAATCGCCGCACCTGATGACCCCGGCCGAAACTCTGCGCAGTTCTTTCGAGCAGGCCACGCGCCGTACCGTGCTGATCCTGGTTACTGCGCTGCAGAATCAGGTGCCGCGCGAGGCCGAAGACCCCGAAGCATATTTTTCTCGCCTGGCCGAAAGTCAGGTGCTGCGTCTGGCCGGCGAGCAGCTTCGCGCCGAACAGATTGACGTGCCGGACTTGCGCCCGCTGTTCGACCGCGTGGCACGCGAAGTGGCGGCCATGGCCGAATACCAGCCCGGCGCGGCGGTGGCCGAGTTGCGCCTGCTGCGCGTGCCGCCGTCCATCGCCCAATGGACCGAAGAAGCTGCCGTCGAAAATCTCCACCAGATGTTCTGGGAAGAGTTGCCCGCGAAAGAAAAATCCGAAGTGCTGCGCGACCTGCACGCCTGGTGCGTGCCGGCCGATTCCCTTGCCGCGCACCTGGAGAATCTGGTGCGCAGCGGCGGCGAGCGCGAAGCGCGCCTCATTCTTTTGAACTACGTCTCCTGTCTCACTTCCAAAAACGTTGCCGCGCGGCGTGCTGTGGCGGCCGGGCTTTCCGAATTCGGCGAGATCGCGGAAGCACTTTGGCCGGGCTTTCTGCCGGAAGAGTTAAGCGGCAGCGTGGTGGGCGCACTGGCAGCGGAAACTGCGCCCGACGTCTCCGCCGTGCTCGCTTCCGTGACCAGCGGATTCGTCCGCCTGGCGCTGAAGAAAACGGATTTCGTGGAACTCGAGCGCATCCTGCTGGCCGTGGAAGCCGCGCCCCGAACCACGAGCGCAGCCGAGGGACGCTCTTCCGAAGCGGACGCCGAGCGCCTGCCTCTCGGCTTCCTGACGCAGAGCATCCTGCAAGAAACGAATTTCCGCCGGCTGATGGAAGTGGCGCTGGACAACCGTCCGCTGGACGAGGCGCTACCCCGCATCCTCGGCCGCGACCCCACGCGCGTGCTCGACCACCTCACCGGTTTGCTGGCCGTTCCCGGTGGCGTGGAAATGCTGCCGGCCATGGCGCGGCTGGTTCGCGCCATCGGCGAGCCGGCCATCGGCGCGCTGGTCACGCAGGTGTTCGACCCGCGCAGCCCGCGAGCTACGGCCGCGGTGAAGCTGCTGGCGGCCACGCGCGCTGACCGCCTGGTGGAAGTGCTCGCGCGAGCGCTGCCCAGTTGGGACTGGAATTTGCAGGACTTGGCCGTTTCCGAGCTCACCCGCATGCAGCCCGCGGGTTTGTCGGCCGTACTCCTGGAAGCCATGCCCCATGCGCACCCGCTGGTGGTGCCCATGATGGTGGACGAAGTGGGCCTGGCTCGGGAGCTTGCCGCAATGCCGCTGGTGATGGAGATTGCCTCCGGACAGCACGAACGCTTCCGCGACGTCTTCGTGCGCATCAAAGCCATCGAAGCGCTCGGGCGCATGGGCTCGTCGGAGGCCGCCGAAATGCTCCGCCAGATTCTTCGCACCCGCACCGGCATGATGCACGTCGAACCCGGCGGGCTTCGCGCGGCCGCGGAAGAAGCCCTGGCGTTGATTGAAAACCGCCCGTCCTCCGCGCGCGTGCGGGCCAAGTATGACGAGACCGAGCGCGTCTCCCAGGCTTTTGCCGGCCAGCCGGGCACACGCCCGCGGCGCTACCTGCGCATTCCGCTGAGCGACCCGCTGCCGGCGCGCATCGTCGCCGCCAACGCCCAGGGCAGCGCCATTGCTCGCGTGCAGACGCTCAGCATGGGCGGTGCGTTCCTGGAATCCAGCCGCCGTCTGAATGTCGGCGATGCGCTGACTGTAGAAATCAAAGCCGGCCTGCGCAGCTTCCAGTCCACCGCCGTGGTGCGCAACACCACGCCCACAGGCGGCGGCGTCGAATTTGTGCACATGAAGCAGGACGACCGCGAAAAACTCCGCCGTTACATCTCTCGCCTGTCCCGGCCATGAATACTGTAGTGCCTGGTTTTAGCCCGGCATCTTTCGTTTGCTGTTGCGCCGGGCTCTAGCCCGGCATCTTTCGTTTGCGCTCGCATTCCTCGGTAGTACAATTTCCATGCAGCTCAGGAGCGCTCCCCATGGCTGATTCTAAATTCAAGCTTGCGCAAATTAGTGTGTTGATGCTGGGCGTGCAGGACCTGGCCCGCTCAGTGGCGTTCTACCGCGACACGCTGGGCCTGGCGGTTACGGGAGAGGTTCCCGGCGAGTTTGCCTTCCTGAGCGCAGGCAGCGTGACGCTGGGGCTCAGCGTGCCGATGGCCAAGCACACCGGCCAGGGCCCGGGCTGCACCGAAGTGGTTTTTTCTGTCCCCGACGTCACCTCTGCGTTTGAGGCGTTGAAAGCCCGCGGCGTGCAATTCACGCAGCAACCGCGCGTAGCCACTGGGCCGATGTGGGTGGCCAATTTTAACGACCCGGACGGCCACCGGCTTTCCATTTTCGGGCCAAAGTCTGCCGCGTGAACAACCGGCTCGCATAACACGGTTCAATTCCTCGCCACAAAAGGCATCCGGTGGATGGCTCCCAGCCTCCTTGTCCCAACCTGCAGAATCTGGAGCCCCGCTCTAAGATTCCTATTGAAAAGCCCTGCATGGCTAAGGTACAAGTCTCCAGTGGTTTCTCAGGGGTAGGCAGAGGCTTCTTTGCCATTTTGAGGTGTTCCGGCTTGCCGGGACATGGGGTGTGGTCACGATTCGATTTCACAGGAGAACAACGATGCGCATTCGCGAATTCGTGTGTTTGTTTGCGCTTATGGTGTTGATTGGTTCGGCCGCATTGGCCCAGGTCAACACGGTGGATTTGACGGTGGTTGCGTTTGATCCATCCGAGGCGGCCATCAAAGGCGCGAAGGTGACGGTGAAAAATGTGGCGACGTCGGCCACACGATCGGGGGAAAGCGACGACAACGGTCGCGCGCAATTCGTCTCGCTGCCGCCGGGACGCTACCAGGTCACTGTCGAAGCCGCCGGTTTTTCCAAGCTGGTGAACCCGGAGCTCGTGCTTACCATCGGCCAGTCCGCGGAGTTCCACGCGCACATGAAGATTCAGTCCGGCGTGGATACCGTGACGGTCACCGAAGCCACGGAAATGATTGAAGTGGGCCGCACCGGCGTCGCGGAGACGGTGGACACCCGCCGCATTGAAAACCTGCCCATCAACGGCCGCAACTACATCAATTTCACGCTGACCAACTCGCAAGCGGCGCGCGACTCCGCGCCCTCCATCGGCGCCGCACCCACCAGCGGCATCAACTTCGGCGGGGCCCGCGCCCGTTCCAATCAAGTCTCCGTGGACGGCGCCGACGCTACGGATAACTCCGTCAACGGCGTGCGCGCCACCGTCTCGCAGGAAGCGGTGCAGGAATTCCAGGTGATTATGAGCAACTACATGCCGGAATTCGGCCGCGCCACCGGCGGCGTGATTAACATTGTCACCAAGGGCGGCTCCAACGAAGTGCACGGCAACCTCTTCGGCTTCCTCCGCCACAAGAGCATGCAGGCGCGCAACCCGTTCTCCGTGGAAGTGGACCCCCTCACCGGCGTGGCTACCGCCGTCAAGCAGGGCTACACGCGCTTCCAGGGCGGCGCCACCATCGGCGGCCCGATTAAGCAAGACAAGACGTTTTACTTTCTCTCCTTCGAGACCACGCGCCGCCAGGAATCCGGCTTCACCAACATCGGTTCCAACAACTTCGGATTGGTCTCCTCCACCTCACCGGTGGTTCCAGGCGTGAGCTTGCTGCTGACGCCGCAGCAGGCGGCCTTCGTCAACAACCCCGCAGTGCTTGGCGCTGCGGGCGGCGCGCAACTGGCCGCGCAGGTGTTTCTGGTGGCCGGATCCGCGTCGAGTGTGGCGCTCAATGGAGTGGACCCAGGCCTCGCCTCCACCGTGCTGTTCGGCACTCCCGCGCCGGCGGGCGCGCGGTTCCCGTTGCTGATTGACTGCAATCCGCTGCCCGCGCCTCCCGGCACGTGCACGGCCGCCAATCAGGTGCCGCTGCCGGCCTCGTACGTCGGGCTGCGCAGCCTGATGGGCAACTATCCGATCCGGGAAGGCACCAGCCTGTGGTCCGCGCGCTTCGACCACCAGTGGAACGAAAAGAACAGCAGCTTTTTGCGCGCCAACGTGACCCCGTCCAAGGTTACCGGCATTCAGGTGAACGCGCAGAACCAGAACTTCGGGCAGAACGCCGGCAGCCGCACCTCGCTACAGCAGACCCGCGACCTCGCTGTGGTTGGCCAGCATGTGACCGCTTTTACCCAAAAGCTCTTTAACGAATTCCGCTTCCAGTTTGCCCGCCGTGGCCTGCACTATGGCTTTTCCGAGCTGCCCGGCGGCAGCGACATCGCAGTCAACATTACCGGCTTCGCTTTCTTTGGCCGCGAGCCCTTCTCCACGGTGGACCGCATTGAGCGCCGCTGGCAGTGGACCGACAACATGACTTGGACCAAGGGTCGCCACAGCTTCAAGTTTGGCGGCGACGTCAACCTCATCCAGCTCCGCTCCAAGAAGGAACAGATCTTCGAGCTGAACTTCGGCGGCTTGTTCAACTTTGGCGGCCTTTCCGCCACCGAGCTGGGTTTGCCGGCTTCGGTTGGCGGCGTGGCGCTCCCCAGCGTCACCGCTGTGCAGGCGTACGGCCTTGGCGCGCCACAGGTCTTCATTCAGGGCATCGGCACCTCGCGGCTGCCCTTCAGCAACAAGACCTTCGCTGGTTTTGTCCAGGATAGCTGGAGAGTGCATCCGCGCCTGACGCTGAACTACGGCGTGCGCTACGACGTGGAATTCACGCCCACGTTCCCTTCGCCCACACCGATGAACAAAGCGGCGGAGGATTCTCTGAACATCATGCTGGGCATCCCGCAGGATAAGAACAACTGGTCGCCGCGCTTCGGGCTGGCCTGGGATCCCATGGGCAACGGCAACACCCTGATCCGCGCCGGCTATGGCATTTTCTTCGACCATCCGCTGCTCGCCGTGGCCTTCAACTCCGCCACGTCGGAGGGCGCGCATTCCGTCCAGTTGCTTTCTGGCGGCGGCACGGCGACGCGTACTTCCGTGCTGCTGAATCCCACGGGCGCGCTCAACGGAGGCACCATCTTCCAGGGCGTGCTCAACGCTCCGGCCAGTTTCGGTTACCTCCCCGCCGAACAGCGTTTTGATCCCAAGCTGGCGGATTCCATTTTCGTCAATCAGAACTATATCGCCGCCGGCTTCCCGCTCACGCTGCTGCCGTTTACCCTGCACGTGGCCAGGGATTTCCGCTACGGCTACGTGCAACAGGGCAACCTCACCGTGGAGCGCAAGCTGGGGAGTAATTACAAGCTCAGCGCGTCTTACACCTATACGCACGGCGTAAAGCTCAACCGCCCGCGTAACATCACGCCTCCCGATGGGGGCCGCCTGATCCGTAATTTCCGCAATGCGCTGGCCGGTGGTCAGACGCCTTCCCGGCCCACTTCGGTGAGCGTGCCCACGGCCTCCACGGCGGCGACCGCCACGGCTTGCGGCATTACCGTGCTGGCGCCCAGCGTTCTCGGAGTTCTCAATTGCACCGGCGTGGCCGGCCCCAATGCGGGCTTTTCAGGCCAGTTCATCGGCACCGCCGCCATTTTCAACTTCTTCCGCCCCACAGGGCCGAACCCGTCGTTCGCGGGCTTGCTCCCCGGCGGTTACGGCACGCCGACCACGCCTGGCAGCCTGGTCTCGCTGGCTGCGGCCGGCGGCTTTCCGACTGGCACCGTCGGCGTTCCCGTTCCGTTCAGCGACGTCGTGCAGCAGGAATCTTCCGGCAACTCCGTGTATCACGGCCTGACCTTCAACTTTTCCAAGCGATTCTCGAAAAACTTTGAATTCCTTACCAGTTGGACGTGGTCGCATGCCATCGACGATTCCACCGACCTCCAGACGCTGCTCGCGCCGCAGAACAATAACCGGCCCGACCTCGAGCGCAGCAACTCCACCTTCGACCAGCGCCACCGCTGGGTCACCAGCGCGGTTTTCCAGAGCCCCTGGAAGCAATCCGATGCCAGCGCTTTGCACAAATTCTTCGCTGAATTCACTGTGGCGCCGATTATCGAGTGGGCCAGCGGCCGGCCGTTCACCGTGCTCACCGGTTCCGACTTCAACATCGACTTCGGGTCCAACACCGACCGGCCGTCCATCGTTCCCAGTGGCGGCGTGGCATCCTTCTTTCTCCCGCAAGCCAACACCTTCGTGCCGCCCACGGTTTGCCCTGTGGATCCCATGTCCACCACCGGCGCGACAACCAACACGCTTTTCACCGGCCTGCCCGTGCCCGGCTTCTTCGGTTGCACCGGCAACCTCGGGCGCAATACGTTTGTCCGCCCCGGTTTCTTCTCCACCGACTTGCGCATCTCGCGCAAGTTCCATTTCGGCGAAAAGTGGAACATGGACGTCATCGCCGACATGTTTAACGTGACCAACAAATTCAACGTGGGCGACGTCAGCCCATTGTGCAATCCGATTGACCCGTCCACCTGCCGCGCCGGCGAGCCCACGGCGGCGCTCGATCCGCGGCAGTTCCAGTTCGGCATCAAAATCAACTGGTAACCATGGTGCGCCCACCTGCTGCTTTCGGTAGGTGGGCATCTCGGCAACCCAGAGACAGCAACGGCCTCCCCGGTTTTTCGGGGAGGCCGTTTTTTTTCTTGTCAATCTGAGCGAAGCGAAGAATCTTCCTGCCAGGCCTTAGCTTTCGTTCTCCGTCGTGCTCGACGCCAACTGTCGCACCGACACGCCGGTGGGTTCCACGTCGGGGAGTTCCGCGGTGGCCTGCACGCCCAGCTCGCGGAACTTCCGCGCCCCGGGGAGCACCCGCTGTTCGAGCGAGCCCACTGCGCTGTTGTACGCTTTGTTCGCCGCGTCAAGCGCGCCGCCGATTTTGGCCAGGTGCTCCACGAATACCCGGATGCGGTCGTGCAAGTCCTGGCCCAACTCGCTGATCTGCGCCGCATTTTCCGCCAGTTGTTCCGCGCGCCATCCAGCCGCCACGGAACGCAACAACGCAATCAGCGTTGTGGGGCTGGCCGGTATGACGTTTTTTTCCATCGCGTCTTCAATCAGCGTCGGGTCCTTCTGTAGCGCCGCGCTGAAGAATCCCTCGCCCGGCAGAAACAGCACCACAAATTTCGGCGCCCGTTCAAACTGGTTCCAATAGGCCTTGCTGGCCAGGCGCGCGACGTGCTCCCGCACCAGCCGCGCGTGGTCGTCCATCGCCTTGTGATATTCCTCCTGCGTGCGGATGCTCACCGCATTCAGAAACGCGTGCAGCGGCGCTTTGGCATCCACCACAATTTCCACGCCGCCGGGCAGGTGCACGATCAGGTCCGGCCGCAGGCGGCCCTCTTCGGTTTGCAGCGACTGCTGCTCCACAAAATCCACGTGCGGCGACATCCCCGCCAGCTCCACCGCCCGGCGCAGCGTCAACTCGCCCCACTTGCCCTTGATTTGCGGCTGCCGCAGCGACGTCACCAGGCTGCCCGTTTCAGCGCGCAAATCCTGGCTCGATTGCGCCAGCGCCCCCACCTGCGTGTCCACACGTACAAGTTCCTGCTGGATGGCAGCCATTGATTCCGCCAGCGGCTTCACCATGCTCTGGATGGCCTGCTCGCGCTGGCTCAATTCGCCGCTAGCCTCCTTCTTCAACGAATCGAAGCGCACCCCGGCCAGCTTCAGCAGCTCTTCTGTACTGCTCTTCAGCGCCGCCGAGGCCAGCGAATCAAATGTGTTGGACATCTCCGCGCGCACTTCCTCGATCGCCTTGCGCTGCTCGTCGAGATTTTTCGCGGCTTCGCGCAGCGAAGTTTCCGCGGCCACCCGCCCGCGCTGTTCTTCTTCCGCGCGCTTCCGCGCGGCCTCCGCGTCCGCGCGCAGAGTTTCAATCTGCTTGCGCAACTCGTCCGCGGCGCTCTGCTGGCTGGCCCGCTCCGCTTGCGCCTCGCTCAGCCTCCGCCCCGCCCATAGCCACGCCGCCGCAAACCCGGCCGCAAACGCCACGGCGATCAATGCGATTTCAGTTCCACTCACTGGAATTCCTTTCCGGCAGCGCAACGGAGAACAACTGAATGAATCTTAACACAGCCAAGGGACTGCATTGCGGAATGTAGCGCCGGGCTTTAGCCCGGCATAATTGCGCAGGTTGGGTTATCGTTTCAGCAGTATCAGCCACGCCGCTTCGAGCAGCTTCGCCAGCTCGCCCGGCGGCTTTTCCGCCAGCATTTTTTCGAGTTCCGTGCGCACCTTGGGCGCTTCCTGTGGATTGTTTTCCAGTCGCCGGATAAGCGCCTCGAGCCGGCCCCACCAATTCGTTGGCGCGACGCGACGCGCGTCCAGCAATTTCAGCCGCGCCGCTTCCACGTCCGGCGAGCCAGCGACCGGCGGAATCAGCCGCACGCTGACGGAAAAATCGCCGGTGCGCCGCCCTTCCAGCACGACCCCCGCGGCATTCTGCGCGCCGCCGGACGTTTTCAGGCGCAGCACTTCGGCGCCTTCCGGCAACTTCACCACGTTCGGCGACGAGTTGCGCACCTCGACCTCGAGCCGCTGTTCGCTGCCGTTCACCATTACCGTGAGTTTCCCTTTCTCTTTCGGCGCGAGCTGCTTTTTTTCCGCGGACACCTCCAGCGACACCACAGTGATAGGCACCGGCCCGGGGCTGCGCCCGCCTGCTTCAATCACTAACTGCGTGGCGCCCGGCGGCGTGCGCGGGCCTGGCTGTACCACGAGTGCCACCGGCGAGGCCGCCAGCACGAGTGCCGGTTGTTCGCCCAGCCACGCGCGCGTGCCTTCCGCTTCGCCGCGGAAACCCCAGCCGCCAACCGAAAATGATTCGTGCAGGGAAATCAGTTGCAGCGATTCGGTGACTTGGACTCCGTCCGGCGGCGGTTCCTGCGGCCGTACGACCGAAGCTGACGCTCTTGCCCCTCCGGATTGCGCCACGAAAACGCCCGCCTCCGCCGGCGCGGTAAACGTGGCGCGTCCCGTGGCGTCCGTGGTCACTGTTGCGCCGCCGAGGAATTCCACTTCCGCGCCCGGCAGCAGCGCGCCCTGCGCGTCCAGCACCGCCAGCATCGCCGGACGCCCGGCCACCACTATTCGCGGCAGCACAATCGTCGCCGCCTGCGTGCCCGCGCCCGTTTGCGCAATGGCAGTGGACGCAAGGCACACCAGCAGTGCCGTAATGCAGAGAGGAGTTTTCCGCAAACTATTTCTCAGTTGCCGCGCGCTGATCCCGCGGTGGCGCGTTCTTCACGTGTTTATCGAACCAGTTGATCATTTCCCACAACGTGTGTTCGAGCGATTCCCGAGCCGCGTAGCCGTGGGCCTCGTGCGGCAGGGTAACGTAACGCACGTTGCCCCCGTTGCCCTTCAACGCCGCGTACATGCGCTCCGATTGGATGGGAAATGTGCCCGTGTTGTTGTCCGCCTCGCCGTGAATCAGCAGGATGGGTTCCGTGATTTTCTGCGCGTTCATGAACGGCGACATCTTGATGTAGGTTTCCGGAGCCTGCCAGATGGTGCGCCGTTCGCTCTGGAAACCGAATGGTGTCAGCGTGCGGTTGTAGGCGCCGCTGCGCGCGATGCCCGCGCGGAAAATGTGGGAATGCGCCATCAGGTTGGCGGTCATGAACGCGCCGTAGCTGTGCCCGCCCACGCCCACGCGGTCCGGATCAACCACGCCCATTTCCGCGCCTTTGTTGATGGCCGCCTGCGCGCTGGAAACTATTTGCTCCACGTACGTGTCGTTCACCGTTTGCGGGTCGCCCACCACCGGCATCGTCGCGCTGTCCATCACCACGTAGCCTTGCAGCAGGAAAAACAGATGTGACATTCCGGTGATGGTAGTGAAGCGCTTGTCCGAGCCGGATACCTGCCCGGCCACGTCCGCGCCGGTGAACTCCAGCGGATACGCCCACACCACCGCCGGCCGCCGCTCGCCCGCCTTGTAGTCCGGCGGCAAGTAAAGCGTAAAGCTCAAGTCCACGCCGTCCGCGCGCTTGTACTTCACCAGCTCCTTTTTGATGGCGCGAAGTTGCGGTGTGGGATCGGCGAATTTCGTCAACGCCTGCGCCGTGTTGCTTCCCGCCGTGCGCACGAAGTAATTGCCCGGCTCGGTGGTGGATTCGCGGCGCGTCAGGAACTTCGTGCCGTCGGGCGTGAGCCACGTCACCACATTTTCGTAGCTCTTGTCATCGCACCGCCACACGCGCTCCGCTTGCAGCGTTTTCGTGTTGAACTTGTCCAGGAACGGCCGGTCGCCTTCCGGCGTGGCGCCCGCGCCATCGAGGAAAATGAAATCGCCGCTTTGCAGCATGGCGTTGTGCCCGCTGGGCAGCGGCCGCGCCAATGGACTGCCGGGATTCTTGTACCGTTCCGCGCTGCTCATCTCCCACACCAATCGCGGCATCGCGCTAGGATCCTGCGGGTTGAAGAACCAGGAGCGCACCCAGTTGCGATCGCGCTCGAACTCGCGGAACATCGCCAGCGTGCCGCTTTCACCCCAAATGATTCCCTGGAAGCGGTGCTCGGTACGCAGCAACTCGCCGGCCTCGGCCTGCTTGCCGATGCGCAGTGTCATCACTTTGTCCCGCTGCGGCACTTTTTTGCGCGGGTCGCCATCGTCCATCGCTTCCGCCCACACCAGCGTGGCCGGATCCGTCGGCATCCAGCCGATGTTTCGCGGGCCCGTCTGCACGCCGCCCAGCGGAATATTTTCCGCCAATGGCCGGCTGCTCACGAGGCGCACCATTTTTCCGGCGCGGTTCCACACCTCCACGTCCGTGGGAAACGAGCCCAACGTGCGCAGGTAGCTGTACGGGCGCTTCAGCCGCGACACCAGGATGTGCTGTCCGTCCGGCGCCGGGCTGGCCTGCGTAATCACCGCCGCCTTGCCCAGCGGAGTTGTCGTGCCCGTCACGGAATTCACCAGCGCAAGCTGCGCGGTGGCGTAATAGTCAAAGAGGACTTCGTCGTACGGGTTCTGCAGCAAGTCTTGAAACGTCGGCGCCGGCGCCGCGCGGCCGAAGTTTTCCTGCACGTTGGGCCCCGCTGGCACGGCCGGTTTCACCGGCGGTTTTCCGCGCCCGGCCGGCACCACACGGCAGAGCACTGTGCGGCTGTCGGGCATCCAAGAAACACCCGACGCTGCCGGTACAGAGCCAAATCCAGTGGAGGGAAGCGCCGCGTTCAACTTCACGCCAGCGATGGCGCGCACCGTGCCCGTCGCGACGTCTCCCACCAGCAATTCAATTCCGCTGGCCGTTGTGTTCGTCAGAGCGAAATGTTTTCCATTCGGCGACCACACCGGCGGGCTCAGCTTCGCACCCGGCGGCGTGACCACGTTCGTTTCGCGGCCGTCGCTCAGCCGCTTCAGCACCAGGTTCTTCACCCGCGGCGGATTGTGCGGCCCATTCGTGGCCGGATTGATGCGCACGCCCGCCAGCCGCAGCATAGGCTGGGCCAGTTCGGCGATGGGTGGGTAGCGCACCGGTTCGTAGATGAGGCCGTGGTCGCGCGTCGCATTGACGCTCATTTGCGCGGGCGCCGGCGCATTCAGCACGTCGAGAACGGCCTGCGGCGGCTTCTGGTAACGCACCGCCCCTTGCGGCGCCTGCTGCGCGGCGGCGGAAATCGCCACGCACGCCAGCAGCGCAAAAATCGTGATTGCCTTCCACATCGAAGTGGACGAATTCATCTGCTTTTTCATTTGAGGAAACCCCCGTTGCGGTCTGCGCATTCTACAGCACCCGGCCTGATCGAAGAACACCACCGTGAAAACAGACGCGCTGCGCGGCGCTCCGGTTGCGGCGCTGCCTGTGGAAGGAGCCGCCGTTCAGCGCTTCATGGTCAGCGCGTAAATCTTGGCTTCGAGGAACAGATCAAAAAGCACGGGATCGATTTCCGTGTCTTTCACGGAGAATCGCAGGATGTCCAGCGCCTTCTCCACGGGCACGGCTCGCTTGTACGGGCGGTCCGAGGCGGAAAGCGCGTCGAAGATGTCGCAAATCGTCATCATCTTGCTTTGCAGCGGGATTTCCGTCTCCGTCAGCTTGTAGGGATAGCCGCGGCCGTTCAATTTTTCGTGGTGGGCCCGCGCGATCATCGGAATGTTTTTAATCTCTTTGGTCCACGGGATCTGCGTCAGGAAATTGAAGGTATGGATCACGTGCGATTCGATCTCCTGCCGCTCGCCTTCGTCCAGGCTCCCCTTGGGGATGGACAGCATCCGCACTTCGTCCGGGTTCAAGTAGTCGTGCTCGATGCCTTTGGGGTCGGCGAATTTCTTCGCGGCGATGTCCAGCAGCCGTTCGAATTTTCCCGCCGGCAGCACGGTAGGTTCGTTCACCTGCAGGATGAATTGCATGTAATCGTCAATTTCCGCCAGTTGCCGCTTGTACTCTTCGTCCAGCAGGTTCACCTGGGCCAGCGCTTCCTCGCGGTTCTTTTCCAGCAGGTACTGGAGTTTCTGCTGGGCAGTGCGCGCTTCCAGTTCTTT